>Ga0154341_116_pt1 | contig 396005 bp, 334 predicted proteins | sample RifGroA2_FD_115869 | JGI IMG/M metagenome (GOLD analysis project Ga0154341, IMG submission 115869) | Burkholderiales bacterium GWA2_64_37
CAATTGAGCTTCTATTTTGAATAAAGAAACGATTTCACATAACCAAAAGGCTTATGAGTCAAAACTGGCTTTATCCCGGCTTGCCCTCCACGGCGGCCGTGACCATGCGCCTGCAGGTGACCAGCGGACTGCCCATTGCGGGCGGCATCATCGGGGCGGGGGGCGAGCTGAGCTGGCCCCGGCCCACGCGCGCCACCGATGTGCTGCATGTGGTGAGCGAAGTGGTGCAGATACAGCCCTCCAAGTCCAAGCCCGATCGCGGCATGGTCACGGTGCGCAGTGAGACCCGCAACCAGCATGGCGATGTGCTGCAGCTGTCTACCGTGCGCATCGTGGTGCCGCGCAAGCCTGCGGCCGATGGTGCAGGGGCTTGATGTGACCGATGCACTGAACCCCCGCACCCGCATGCTGCTGGAGGCACCCATCGCCCCCACGCTGCTGCGCCTGGCCGCACCCAATGTGCTGGTGATGCTGGCGCAAGCGGGCGTCGGGCTCATCGAGACCTACTTTGTCGGCAAGCTGGGCACCGATGCGCTGGCGGGCATGGCGCTGGTGTTCCCGGTCGTCATGCTGATGCAGATGACTTCCGCCGGTGCCATGGGCGGCGGCATTGCGTCGGCCATTGCGCGTGCCTTGGGCGCTCGGCGCCGGGACGATGCCGACGCCCTGGTGCTGCACTCCTTGGTCATCGCGGCGGTGTTCTCGCTGATCTTTACGGTCGGCGTGGTGGGAGGAGGGCGCTGGCTTTACACCCGCATGGGCGGCACCGGCGGCGCGCTGGATGCGGCGCTGGTCTATTCCAACTGGGTGTTTGCGGGCGCGTTTCTAGTGTGGCTGTTCAACACGCTTTCGGCCGTCATTCGGGGCACGGGCAACATGGCCGTGCCAGCCTACGTCACGGTGCTGGGCGCCTTCGTGCTGGTGCCGCTGTCACCGTTGTTGATCTTTGGCTGGGGCCCCGTGCCCGGCCTGGGCATTGCCGGCGGGGCCATTGCGCTGATGGCGTACTACCTGATCGGCAGCGTGGTGCTGGCCGCCTATCTGTGGTCGCCGCGCAGCCTGCTGCGGCCATCGTTGGCGCACATCCGGTTTCGCTGGGTGCTGTTCAAGGACATCCTGCGGGTCGGGTTGGTGGGCACCGTGTCGACCGTGGCCACCAATGTAGCGATTGGGGTGACCACCGCGCTGGTCGGCGGTTTTGGCACGGCGGCCATTGCCGGGTATGGAACCGCATCGCGGCTTGAGTACCTGCTGGTGCCCCTGGTATTTGGCCTGGGCGCGCCGCTGGTGGCCATGGTCGGCACCTGCATCGGCGCGGGCCAGCGTGAGCGCGCCCTGCGCGCCACCTGGATCGGCGCGGCCATGGCGTTTGTAATGGCCGAGGCGATTGGTCTGTGGGCGGCGGCCTTTCCCCATACGTGGCTGTCGCTTTTCAACAGCGACCCCGCCATGCTGGAGGCGGGCGCGCTGTATCTGCGTACCGTCGGGCCGGTGTATGGCTTTTTCGGCCTGGGCCTGGTGCTGTACTTTGCCTCGCAAGGGGCAGGGCGCCTGCTCTGGCCCGTCATCGGCAACATCACGCGCCTGGCGGTGGCCGTGACTGGCGGCTGGCTGGCGCTGCGCTGGGGTGGTGGTTTGGCGGCGGTGTTTGCCGCACAAGCCGTGGCGCTGGTGCTGTACGGCGTGGTCAACGCCTGGGCGATTGCAGGTGGCGCCTGGTTCGGTCCGGTCGGTTGGCCACGCAGCATGGCGGGCCTGCTGCGGCGCATGCCACAGGCGTAGAAATATAGCCAGAATTGCTGCTAGCGCTTACCCATCAAGCGCTAGCAGCTATCAATTTGATAGTATTTCGTTGAATCAGACCGGAACGGTGTAGTTCAGCGTCATGCGGCCACCATCCACGGTCACGATCTCGCCGGTCACATAGCTGGCGGCGTCGCTGGCCAGCCAGGCCACCACGTCGGCAATCTCGGACGGCTCGCCCAGCCGCTTCATGGGCGTGCGGCTCATGATTTTGTTCTTGGCCTCATCGCTGGTCAGCACGGCCTTGGCGGCCAGCTCGGTGGCGATGGTGCCGGGCGCCACGGCGTTCACGCGGATGTTCCTGTCGGCCAGCGCCAGCGCCATCACGCGCGTGAGCTGATTCACGCCGCCTTTGCTCACGTTGTAGCTCGCGATATTGGGAATGGTCAGCACACCGTTGACCGAGCTCATGTTGACAATGGAGCCGCCACCCGATGCGACCATGGCCCGGGCCACGGCCTGGCCGACGAGGAACGAGCCCTTGAGGTTGACCCGCAGCACGGCATCAAAGTCGGCTTCGGTCACCTCCAGAAAATCCGCAGCACGGAAGATGCCAGCGTTGTTCACCAGCACGTCGATGCGCCCGTGGGCGGCCAGCACCTGGGCGACCAGCGCATCCACCTGCGCCTTGTCGCCTACGTCGCAGCGCACATACAGCGCGCCCAGTTCCGCAGCCAGGGCCTGGCCGCGTGCATCGTCCACATCCACGATCACCGGTTTGGCGCCTTCAACTGCAAACCGGCGGACGCAGGCTTCACCAATGCCTTGCGCGCCACCGGTAACGATACAGACGCGACCTGTGTGGCCAAAGTGAATGGAAGACCGGAGGGATGGGGCGGGGCTTGTAGGATTCATGGTCGTGGATGGTAGCGGGTGGGGGAGGAGGGTGGAGCCGGAAACCTGCATTAGCTTCGAGTTACCGCCGGTGCGCGGGCCCAAGGGCGATCAATGCCTGTTCTCGCTTTCTGCGGGGTTTGCAAGGAAGCCCCGCAGACCGTCAGCGCACCGGCTGCGGGGCACCGACCCACTCCGGCGGCGGCTGCCACGCCCGGATCCAGCGGATCAGATCCGGCAGCGGCATCGGCCTGGCAATGCCATAGCCCTGCAGGCCATCGCACCCCAGATCGCGCAGTGCCCCGGCATGGGCCGTGGTCTCCACACCCTCCGCCACCACGGTGCGGTTGAACGCATGGGCCAGGCTCACGATGCCGCGCACCAGGGCGCGATCGCGCTCGTTGTCGAGCATCTCGCGCACGAAGGACTGGTCGATCTTCACGATCTGTGCGGGCAGGCGTTGCAGATAGGTGAGCGATGAGTAGCCCGTGCCGAAGTCGTCGATGGAGCATTGCACACCAAGCTCGTCCAGCCCCTGGATGACATAGGCCACGGCCGAGAGGTCGTTGAAAGTTTCGGTTTCCAGCAACTCGACCTCCAGAAAGGGCTGGGGCAAGGATGGGTGCCGCTTGAGCAGTCGCGCGACTTCTTGCTGAAACCGGCTGTCGATCAGTGTGGGCACTGCGATGTTGATGCTCAAGGGCAGGGGGCAGCCCTGGGTGACGAGCGTGTGCCCGGCTTTGAATGCAGCGTCCAGCACCCAATAGTCCAGTTTGCCGGAAGCAGGGGTGCCCACAATGTCGTCCATAAACGCACCCGGCGCCAGCAGCCCTCGCTCGGGATGGTGCCACCGGATCAAGGATTCGGCACCAATCACCTGCCCATCCGAGATTCTGACCTTGGGCTGAAAAAACAGCTCCATCTCGCCTTGCAGCAGGGCGTCTTCGACCAGCTTGGCCGTGTGCCTGCGTGCTTGCAGCCGCTGGCCCTGCTGGACGTCGAACACCGCGATCCGGTCCTTGCCTTGTTCCTTGGCCGCATACAACGCCAGGTCTGCATGGCGCAGTAGGCCGTCAGCGTCCCCCAGATCATTGGGATAGAACGTGACCCCGGCGCTGCAGGTCAGGCGCAGTTGCACATTGTCCAGAACGGCCGTCCGCGCGAGCGACTGGCGCAGGCCCTCCAGCCGCTGCATGGCGGCTTCGGTGTGCGCGCAGTCTTTCAGTGCCACGGCGAATTCATCGCCGCCAATGCGGCCAATGAGGTTGTCTGGCCCCGTCTCGACCCTGAGGCGCTGTGCAAAAACTCGAAGGTACTGGTCTGCCAGGGGCTGGCCCCATTGCTCGTTGAGGTCCTTGAACTGGTCGATGTCCAGCAAACACAGCGCCAGGATGCCCGTAGTTCCGGTGCTTTTCTGGAGCGTTGCATTCAGCTCCTTGGCAAACAGGCGGCGGCTGGACAAGCCGGTGAGGGCGTCGTAGTTGCCAAACTGCTGCAGAGCTTGCTCCAGGCGGCGCTGTTCAGTCACATCCTTGCCCACCGACACCCACTTGCGCACGACGCCGTCCGGGTCCTTGATGCCTTCGATGGTGACCTCCGAGACAAAGGCTTCGCCATTCTTGCGGCGCCGGACCAGCTCGCCATGCCATCGGCCGTCTCGCTCGATGGCCTGCGCAACGCGGCGCAGGAACGTGGCTTCGCCCCCTTCGTCAAGGCGCAGGACGGCAGATGACTTGCCAATCAGTTCTTCACGCGAATAGCCCAGCACATTGCTGTAGCTCGGGTTGACATCCAGCACGGTGCCGTCCGGTTGCACGATGGCAATTGTGTCCTTGCTGTTGACGAAAACGCTGGCGGCCTGGCGCGCTTCGGCCAGCATGGTCTTCAAGGTCTCGGCTGTCTGCTCCAGGGTCTCATCGCGCTGGTTGAGTTTTTGCGTGTTGTCCAGAAGAAACCCCAGCAGCACTGTGCCGATGGGGTAAATCACCACCACAGCCATCCAGGAGCGCGATGTGACCGCCCGCGCAATCTCCGGCGGCAAGGTCTGTATCGCCAGCATGCCGCCAGCCGCAAGGCTCAAGCCGAGTCCGATCAGCCAGACTCCGTCGTACAAGGCTCCAAAACGCAGTGGAGAAAAATAAGGCCTGTTGCGCTGCCAGAGCCACCCGATGCCCGTGGTCAAAACAATACCGACCATGGCCGGGCCGCTGCCGATGCCGCCCAGGCTGAGCCGGTAGGCGCCGAGCACTACAGCGCACAGCACAGCCCCCAGCGGCGACAGATAGGCTCCAGCCAGGCCCGCCATCACCAACCTGGCGTCAACGATCACGCCTTCAGCCAGCCGCAAAGGCACGAGCATGGTCAGGATGCCGGTGACTCCGAACATCAGCCCTGTGATCCAGGGCAACCATCGTTGCCGCGCTTTCCGAATGCCCAGGTCGGGATGGCGCAAGCCACTCAGGACAATGCTGTACAGCGCGGCCAGAAAACACAACAGGCCCGCGTTCATTCCCATGTCCCGAATCAAAGACGTGGTGTCGATGTTCATGGCGCCTTCTCGTGCGGTTGGTGGGCCATCATAAGGAATGGCACGGTCCGATGTGACGCTATCTTTAAAGTAGATACGATGTATATTATGTTAAATAACAAACATTCTATCCACGGTCTTTTGGCAGGCTTCCCGGTTCTGCAATCCAGCGTCCTGGCACCACGACGCTGCCCAGCACAATAGGCATAACGCTAGTTCTCGGGGCCCAAAACCTCTCCATGGGGGCCCCACGTCACCTGCGTCAATCCGGGTTCCATGGCTTCCAATCGACGGCGCTCCAACTCCGTCGCACTGAGCTGCCCCAATTCATGCCGCCCCACGTCGGCAAGTTCACTTTCATGGCGCAGTTGATCCGCTCTCTCCAGGGCTGAGCGGACGTGACCAAGCAGGTCTTTTTCATCCCAGGGTTTCAACAGATAACGAAAGACTTCTGCGTCATTGACGGCTCGCATCAGGTTCTCCGAATCGGACGACGCGCTTAAAACCATCCGGACTGCCTTGGGCTGAATGGTTCGCACCAGACCCAGAAACTCCACGCCAGTCATGAGCGGCATCCTAAAGTCCGAGATCACCACGTCAAAAGCGGTCTCTCTCAGTCTGGCCAAGGCAACTTCCGGATCCACGGTCTCTTCAATGCGGAGCTCAGAACCGAGTCCCGCCCGCAGACTGCGCTTGATTGCAGCCAAGACGTGGTGTTCATCATCGAGCAAGAGAATTCTCTGCATGGCTGGCTCCCTCTCCGTTACGGTTTTATGGGCAAGATCATTTCCACATCGTCCCGCCCTTCGCGCAATCGCAACCGCTTGATCAATTCGGCGGTGAGCACGTGTTCGGCGGCAAGCAACACGGCGCCTTCGCTGGACAAAAGATCGCGCGCCAGAATCATGCCGGGTCGAAGTTGTGCCGTTCGCAGCATGCGCGGCGGAGCGTCTGCAACGGGCGCAGCCTTCAGGAGCATCTGCAGGAACACATCCACCACTTCGGGATGAAACTGGGTTCCCCTGCCCCTGGCAATCATTGATCGTGCATCTGCAGCACTCAAAGGGGTGGAGCTGAGATGGCCGATCTGCAGATCATCGTAGGTATCTGCCACAGCGAGGATGCAGGCCCCCATCGGAATCATCTCCCCGACCAGGCCATCTGGATATCCGAGTCCATCGTGCCGCTCATGGTGGCTGCGGATGATGTTGGACACCGTCTGCATGTCATCCAGCGCCATCAGTGCCTGCTCTCCCAGAACGGCATGCCGTCGGTATTGCGCAGTTTCTTCATCGGAAAGCTTGGGAACGGGTTTAGCCAGCAAGGTGTCAGGCAAGGCAATCTGCCCAATGTCATGCATGAGCCCTGCGATGAACGCGTCCTGTTGATCCGCTTCCGCCATGTTCATGGCCCGCGCGGTGCGACGGGCCAGATCCGCCACACGGCGCGAGTGGCCGGAGAGTTGCCCACCTCGCCACTCCATGAGGTTGGAAAACACCTTGATGGAGGTAAGGTAGTTTTTCTTGATTTTTTGACTGAGCTGGAGCAACTCGCTGGTGCGCGCCGCGACCTTTTCCTCCAGGGTTTCATTCAATTCCATCAAGGCCTGGTTTTTGGCCCTGAGCAGTTCTTCCAACCGGTTTTTTTCATCTTCCAGGGCATGCCGCTCAAAAATCTGGTGAGCCGTGGCAAGCACCTCACCGTCATCCCACGGCTTGGTGATGTACCGATAGACTTCCCCGCTGTTGATGGCTGCGATGGTTGAACCAATGTCAGCGTAGCCTGTGAGCAGTACGCGTGTCGTTTTGGGCCACCGCTCCCGTATCTGCTCCAGCAACTGGGCCCCGCTCATGCCGGGCATTCTCATGTCGGAGAAGACCAGATCCACAGGCTCTTGCTCCAGGTGCGCAATGGCTTGTGCACCACTCGTGGCCGTTGTCACCTGGTATCCGCTGCCACGAAACAGCCGCTTGAGCGAGGCCACAATGTTGGGCTCGTCGTCCACGCACAGAATGCGCCAGACGCGCTGACCACCGCCCTGCAGGCTGGCGCCCTCCTCTTGCAAAGCCGCCCCTGACAAGGCGGTGACGTCGATAGGGGAATTCACACCTCAAGCCTCCTGCGGGTGCTGAATCGGCAGCGTGACACGAAAACGAGTCCCAACCCCCTGCTCGCTGAACACGTCAATGCTGCCAAAGTGCTTTTTGACGATGCCATAGGAAAGAGACAGTCCAAGCCCGGTCCCTTTGCCCACGGCTTTGGTGGTAAAGAACGGGTCGAAGATTCTTCCCAGATTCTCTTTGGCAATGCCTTCTCCGGTATCCTGTATTTCCACCCATACCCGGCTGTCGTCAGCGCCGGTGCTGATGGTGATGACGCCCCTGTCTGCCTGGATGGCGTGCGCAGCGTTGACCAGGAGGTTCATGAAAACCTGATTGAGTTCAGAGGGAAGGCACTCGATATCCGGGAGTTCACCGTACGCCTTGACGACCTCCGCCTTGTATTTGATTTCGTTGTTGACGATGTTCAGTGTGGAATCAATGCCATGGTGCAAATCGGCCAGGACCCACTTTTGCGAGGTGTCCACCCGGGAGAAATCCTTCAGGTTCTGGACAATATTGCGCACCCGCGTGATGCCGTCTTTCGACTCTGCCATCAACGAGGGGATGTCCTCCTTCAGAAAGTCCAGTTCTATCTTTTCGCGCAGAGCCCTCAGACGGGCTGCTGCCGGAGTGCCTGCCAATGCGGACTCGGCCTCTTCATAGGCAGCGAGCATCTGAAAAAGATCACCCAGATAGCGTTCAAGAGTCCCGAAATTAGAGAATATGAATCCAATCGGATTGTTGATTTCGTGGGCTACCCCGGCAGCCAGTTGCCCGATGGAGGCCATTTTTTCCGACTGCATGAGCTTGTCTTGTGCATCCGAAAGTTTGGCGTTCAGTTGCATCAGCTCCTCATTGGAGCGCAGCAGTTCCTTGACCCGGTCTGCAGTGACATCGGCGACAGAGAGCGGCGAGGATGTCGTGATTGCGGACTCAGCCAATAGCGGATCGTGAGAACTCATGTCAACCCTCCTTCAGGCCAGCAACGCGTGACAGACGACGTCGTGTTGTTCAGCAACGGTGTCAAAAACTTCCCTGTAGTCCTTCTCACCCAGCGCGAGCCTGCCCCAGGCGTCCAGTGACAGCAGCGGCACCATGTCATCTTCCTGGTGCGAAAGATCGAGGCCATGGGCAATGTTGTCAGCAACATGGACGAGATCCATGAGCCCTTTGCCAGCATGGGACCGAGGCCGGTGATGGCATGCGATGGCTGCGACGATCTCTGGGGCAAAGTGCCAATGCTCAGCGATGAGGCCGCCGACCTCTGCGTGGTCAACACCAAATTGATGCTGTTCTGCAACGTGCATGAAACAGTCATGTTCTGTCCGATATGCAATGGCCTGGGCATATTCCTCCTCATAGGAGCTGACCAGAACCAAGCGCCCAATGTCATGCAACAGCCCCAACGTAAACGCGGCGTCTTCGTCCAATCGGGTGCGCTGCGCCAGGGCCCGGCAGGTAAGCGCCGTACCGATGGAATGGCACCAGAACGCATCGAAGTCGAAGCCTTGGCAGCGCGACTTGGCAAACCCGCTGACAAGGCCTGCGGCCGTTGCCACGCCGCGCAATGTGCGCAGCCCCAGGATTGCCGTAGCCTCAGTGATCGAAGTGACCTGACGCGGCAACCCGTAGAAGGAAGAATTTGCAAGTCGAAGGGTTTTCGCGGCAATGGCCTGGTCGTGCGATATCTTTATGGCCAGTTGCTCCGCCGAAACATCGCTGTCGCCAAAGGACTGGATCAACTCCAGCACGACTGCTGGCAAGGCAGGCAATCCGTGCACGCTGTGCAAGATCGCATCTGCAGTGAGTTGCTTCATGGCCTCTCCTCAAGCCGGTGCCTCAAAATCATGTGCAGCAATGGGTTGAGTTGCCCTGCCCGCAGGGCAGGCCTGAACAAGTGCAACAAACGCTGTTCCGTCAGTGCCCGTTGCTCAACCGGATCCACTTTTCCATTGCGCTGTGCTAACTCCTCGGGGGCATTCACAAAAATCGTGTCGATACCTCGATGCTGCAAGTTGTTGAGAATTTCGCGCGTGACAGGCGTCCCCTCTGGCAACAGAAGTTGCGCATGGGCGTCCAGTACGGGCTGCGCTAAAAGTAGTCCCTCCGGAACCCGTTCAGTGGTGGTAGCAAGAGCTTGCATGGGCGCGCATAGACTTCAAGCCGCACTGCCTGGCACCAAGACCAGCAATCGACCTCGTGAATGATTTTCTCCTCCGATGGAGCGGCATACAACGCGAAACGTCTCTCCCGCGAGTTGCACATCGTGGTAGCTCTGATCGGCGGCTCGCCATACATGGCGCAGATCTGCCGGTAGCACGTCGTCCGCATCCTGTCCCAACAACGCGGTGGTCCTTCCAAACAGTGCTTCTGCATCTGCATTCACAAATGCCACCATGCCCTCCAGGTCCACCCCGATGACCGCCGCAGGAATATGATCCAAGACCTCCCGTGCGACGCTCAGGCTACTCTCTTCGCGGTGAATCTGCTCACGTTGATTCGTTAGCAACTGTTGCAAACGGTCATTCACTGCAGTGAGTTCATCGTTGGCTCGCAGAACTGCGCTCGCCAGCCGCCGATTCTCATCGGCCATTCCCTTTTGAGAGAACGCTTCCGCCACATGCCCGCGAAGTCGCTCGTCATCCCATGGTTTTGTGAGGAACTTGTAGATGGCCCCTTCATTGATCGCATCGGTGATGGACTGAAGCTCCGTGTAGCCAGACAGCACCATTCGTACGGTGTCTGGATACAGTTCCTTGGCCCGGCGCAGGAACTCCACCCCCGTCATACCGGGCATCCGCTGGTCCGAGACAATCACATCCACCGAGTTTTCGGCCAGCCTTTGCAACCCTTGCGCCCCGCTGTTGGCCGTCACGATGTGATAGCCATCCCGACGCAGCAGTCTGCGCAACGCAGAAACAATGCTGTCTTCGTCATCAACGAGCAACAAGGTACGTTGTTGGGCGCGGCGCAATAACAAGTGCTCAGGCAAGGCCTTGCTTTCACGCAACAGGGAACCCATGGCGTCGGCCGTTAGCAGCCCGCTGAAATAGTGCCCTTGCATCTGGTCACAGCCGTTGGCGATGAGCAACGCCAGTTGCCCCTCGGTCTCAACACCTTCTGCCAACACTCTCATCTGCAGGCTGTGCGCCATGTTGATGATCGCGCGCGTGATGGACACGTCTTGAGAAGCTGCCGTAACGTCGTGGACAAACGAGCGGTCTACCTTCACCACGTCAATGGGCAGTGTGCGCAGGTAGCTCAGGCTGGAATAGCCGGTGCCAAAATCATCCAGCGAAATCTCGATGCCCAGGGTCTTGAGGTCGCCCAGAATCCGCGCGATGCGAGTGCTTTCCCCCATGAGCGCACCCTCGGTGATCTCCAGCCCCAGCAGCCTTGGATCAAGACCGGTTTCGATGAGGATCTTTTCTATCTTCTGGGCCAGATCGGGTTGTTGAAGCTGGCGAGCCGACAGGTTGACGGCAACCCGGCACATAGGATGACCAGCGCGCTGCCATTCCAGCGCCTGGAGGCAGGCGGTGCGCAGAACCCATTCACCGATCGGCACGATCAGGCCGGTTTCTTCAGCGGCCCGGATATAGCTGGACCGGGAAATTAATGCGCCATCGGGGGATTTCCATTCAAGGAATGCCTCGGCACCAATGATGGCCCCGCTGACCAGTTCGAGTTTGGGCTGGAAATGCAGTTCAAACTCGTTGCGCTCCAAAGCTCGACGCAGTCCCGACTCCATGACAAGCCTGGAGATCGCCTTGGAATGCATGCCCGAACTGAAAACGCAGATTTGGTTCTTGCCCAGCTCATGGGCGCGATACATCGCCGCTTGCGCTTGCTGGAGCAATTTTTCAGGATCATCCCCGTGCACGGGGTAAAGGGATATTCCGATATCGCAGGTCACCTTGATCTCGTTGTCTCCAATGGCAACCGGAAGGGACAGCGCATCTACCAATGAGGCGGCGGTGCCCCGCGCCATCGCTTCATCCACAGACTCTTCCCGTGCCAGCACCAAGGAAAACTCGCCGCTACCAAAGTGCGCCAGCAGGTCGTCCTGGGAAACCTGGGGCTGGAGCCGTCTGCCGACCTCCATGAGCAACTGGTCCCCAGCTGCGCGGCCCAGTGATTCACTGACAAGCTTGAGTCTGTCAATCTCAACGCTCAGGACTGCAATGTGCCGCCCTCCCCGCGCGGCCTCGCGCATTTTGGTATCAAGGTATTCCGTCAGCGCGTTGCGGTTCGGCAGCCCGGTGATTTCGTCGGTATTCGCGAGCTTGTCCAGTTTCTGTTCAGCCGCCCGCTGCAGCGTGATGTCCTGCAGGAGTGTGACCGTCCTGATCACCTTGCCGCTGTCGTCAGCCTCGGCAAGGACCCGGTGCAGCACCGTGCGCAAGCTGCCGTCGGTGTGAACAATACGGTGCTGGAACTCACAGACGTCGTCGGGGGAAACTCCCTCACTGATGGCCTGAACATAGGGGCGCTCTACCGGAGGTACGCGCGCCAGCAGCCAGTCTATGCCGGGGGGCGTCTCGGTGAGCGGGATTCCCAAGATGGCATGCATGCCCGACGACAGGGTGACCGTGCCGGACACCAAGTCCACCTCCGCAGAACCAATGCGTGCAAGCTCTTCAGCATTGCGAAACAGCTGAACACGCTGCTGCGCGTACCGCGTGGCCGCCTGGATCGCACTGACGTCATGCAACGTGACCAGGTCCGCTGCTTGTGCCGACAGAAAAATACGCACGCCCCAGACCTGGGCGCTGAACCGCTCGCCGTTCTTGCGCAGGCATTCGATCTCATAGGCTTTGCCTGGGACTCCCGCTACCCGGGCGTTCATCTGCTCCCGCACCATGTCCCGGTGCTCGGGCACGCACAGCAGCATGGGATCCATGCCTCTGAGCATCTCTTCCTTGGAGTATCCGAAAAGCTCCAGGAGCTTGGGATTCACAAAAAGGAACCTCCCCTTCTGAATCACAAAGACGGCCGCCTGCACCTGATCTACCAGCTGCCGGTAGTCGGGTTCAGAAAGTGCCATTTCCTGTTCAAACGGCCGGTCTTCAGTATCGAAACTACCCATGGTGAGATGCCTCGCCAACACGGAAATGATGCGACCACGGTATGCGATGCAGGGCTCTGCGGTTTATTGAGGACCTCTGTGGCCTCACTACCGACGGCGCTGCATTGCGCAGACAGGGTGCCAATGCTTGCAGAGCGTTCGTGAGCCCATGCCCCTCCCTCCCGAATGATTGGCGCAGGCTACAAATCTGCTTTGGAATATCGGCCCTGCTGCCCACTGTACTTATCCCCTTTGGGCTTGTCACGGCCTTGCAGCGAGTGCACAGGCAGGGTAAGTCCTGCTATGCCATGTGAGCGTAGCCCTGGTAGGGGTACCCATCTGCGTCGCTGGAGCATCACAAGACCCATGCTGCTATAAAACGATTTACATTTTGGGCAACTGTCTGCAAGACTGTTGCAAAAAAGGGGGAGCGTTATGCATACGAGTCTTTCAGGGGCACGCGTTGCCTTGTGGCTGGGAATCGCAGTTATCGCGGTCGCTGCGGCGACACTGCCCGAGGCCCGCGCTTTGGACAAACCCACCGGCACGGTCGTTCTGACCATCGACGGCGCGATCAGCCAGACCAACAACGGCTCGCAAGCCCAGTTCGACATGGCCATGCTGGAGAAGCTGCCCCAGCACAGCTTCTCCACCCAGACCCCCTGGTACCCCAGCGCCGTCACTTTCACTGGCCCCCTGCTGCGCGATGTGCTGGCGGCCGTGGGCGCCAAGGGCAAGAACATCACAGCGGTGGCGCTCAACGACTACAAGACGGAAATCCCCATCGACGATGCCACGCGCCACGACGTGATCGTTGCCCGGCTCATGAACAACCGCCCCATGCGTGTGCGGGAAAAGGGGCCGCTTTTCATTGTCTATCCGTTTGACACCAAGGCAGAGCTGCGCAGCGAGCTGTACTACAACCGCGCCGCCTGGCAGCTCCATATCCTGCGAATTCGCTAGTCCACCCCCTCCTCCCAACTTCCCAGGAACCACACCATGATCCGGGGCAAGCACTTTCTGCGGCTGATCATCGCGGGCCTGGTGGTCGCGTATGTGGCCATTGCCGGGGTGCAGTACCACCAGTACCGCAGCGTCGAGGCGGTCATGCGCCGGGGCGACGTCAATGCCCTGTGGTCATTCCTGCAGCTCAATGTGGAGTACGAAAAACTCGACCACGCCCTGCACCAGTTCGAGCTGGACCCGCCCAGCCTGCCCATGGACCGGCTGGAGCTGCGTTATGACCTGTTCCTGAGCCGCTTCAGCGCGCTGGAGAGCGGCACCGCCCGCACGCTGATGCAGGAGGAACCGATCTACGCCACAGCCCTGGAAGCACTGCAGAAGTTTGTCGCCGCAGGGGACAACCATTTCGGGCAGAGTGTGGACGCGGCATCGAGCCAGACAAACATGCGTCTGTTGCGGGCCGAGCTGAACAAGCTGCGCGACATCGTTCAAGAGCTGTCGCTGCAGGCATCGCGCATCTCCGCCTTGCTGGGCGACCGGCGCAACGAAGAGGTCAAGCACCAGACCCTGCTGACCACCGGGCTGACCGCGTTCCAGGCCATCCTGACCTTTTTGCTGGCCATTGCCATGGCGCGCCAGTTCCTCCAGCGTGAAAAGGCCACTTCTCAGGCCCTGGAAGCCCAGGCCGAGCTGGTGGAAGCCCTCAAGCGCAACGAGGAAGCCCTGGAGGCCCGGGTAGCCCAGCGCACCACGGAGCTGCAGCGAGCCAACGCCGCGCTGCAGGAACATGAGGATGAACTGGAGGTGGCCCGCGCCAAGGCAGAGGACGCATCGCGCATGAAATCGGACTTTCTGGCCAACATGAGCCACGAGATCCGCACGCCCATGAACGCCGTGATTGGCATGAGCCACCTGGCGCTGGCCACCGAGCTGACCGCGCGCCAGCGCGACTACGTCGAAAAGATCCAGCGGTCGGGACAGCACCTGCTGGGCCTGATCAATGACATCCTTGATTTCAGCAAGATCGAGGCGGGCAAGCTCGAAGTCGAGGTGGTGGATTTCGACCTGCATGCCGTGCTCGACAACGTGGCCAACCTGCTGGGCGAGAAATGCACCAGCAAAGGCCTGGAGCTGATGTTCGACGTGGACTCCCACCTGCCCGCCGACTTGCGTGGAGACCCCCTGCGGCTGGGGCAGATCCTGGTGAACTACGCCAACAATGCCGTCAAGTTCACGGACGAGGGCGAGATCATCGTGCGGGTACGCGAAGCAGCGCGGGATACCCAGGGCGTGCTGCTGCGCTTTGAAGTGCAGGACACGGGCATCGGCCTGACCGAAGAACAGCAGGCGCGCCTGTTTCGCTCGTTCGAGCAGGCCGACACCTCCACCACGCGCAAGTACGGAGGCACCGGCCTGGGCCTGGCGATTTCCAAGAAACTGGCCAGCCTGATGGGCGGCGAGGTGGGCGTGCACAGCGCGCCAGGCAAGGGCAGCACCTTCTGGTTCACAGCGCGACTGGGTTTGGGCGCGGCCGTGCAGCGGCCACTGCTGCCGGAACCCGACCTGCGTGGCCGCCGCGTGCTGGTGGTGGACGACAGCGAACAGGCCCGGCAGATCCTGGCCGAGCTGCTGTCCAGCATGAGTTTTTCGGTCACGCTGGCCAGTTCGGGGGCGCAGGCCGTGGACCTGGCACGCGCCGCGGACCTGGCAGGCAGGCCCTGCGAAATCGCCTTTCTGGACTGGAAGATGCCTGGTATGGACGGTTTTGAAACCGCCCGCCAGCTGGCCCAACTGCCCCACCCTCCGCGCCCGGTCATCGTCACCGCGCATGGGCGTGACGACGTTCTGGCCGAACTCACACGCACCGGCATCGGGCTGATGCTGACCAAGCCCGTCAACCCATCTCAGCTTTTTGATGCCGCCATGCGGGCATTGGGGGGCGCGCAGCGGGTGGACGACGGGCGGCGCCTGCCAGCCTCAGCGGCACGGGGCGCCAACCTGGCATCGATCCAGGGGGCGCGCGTGCTGCTGGTGGACGACAACGACCTGAACCAGCAGGTGGGCAGCGAACTGCTGGCCAGCGCCGGGCTGGTGGTGGATGTGGCCGACAACGGCCAGGCCGCACTCGACATGTTGGCCCGAGGCACTTATGACATCGTGCTCATGGACATGCAGATGCCGGTGATGGACGGCCTCACCGCCACGCGCCAATTGCGCCAGAACCCCGCCTGGGCGCGCCTGCCGGTGCTGGCGATGACCGCCAACGCGATGAGCGGCGACCGCGAGCAGTGCCTGGAAGCGGGCATGAACGGCCACATAGCCAAGCCCATTGACCCCGACGCCCTGTTCGCCGCCCTGCTGCAATGGATTGCACTGCCACACACTGGGGGCGCCAGCGGTAAGACTGTTGCCCTGCAACCTGCGGTGCCTGGCGCTCCTTCCTTGGCGCCGGCGGACACCCCCGACCCGCTGACACACATCGAAGGCCTGGACACCGCCGCCGGGCTGCGGCGTGTACTCGGCAAACGTACGGCCTATGAGAGCCTGCTGCGCAAATTCGTGGCCGGACAAGGCAGCGCAGTGAAAGAAGCGCGCGCGCACCTCGCGGCCGCCCAGCCAGAGGCGGCGCAGCGCGCCATGCACACGCTCAAAGGTACCGCTGCCACCATAGGCGCGGTGGGTCTGGCCGAACTGGCAGGCGCGGCGGAGCAAGCCATTGCACACAACGCGACCGCCGATGCCCTCGAAGCCCTGCTCCCGCCCGTAGACACCGCCTGCCAGACCCTGGTGGCTGCGCTGCAGAGCGCCCTGCCCCCTGAGGCAGACACGCCCGGCACGGGGAGCGCTGCCAGAACCCCGTTGGATGGCGCGCAGGCCCGCGCATTGGTGGAACGCCTTGGCGCCCTGCTGGAAGACAGTGATTCCGACGCCATCGAGTTGTTCAAGGACTCCGGCCCCAGTCTTCAGGCCCTGCTGGGCCCCGCCTACGCCGACATGAAGCGGCTGCTCGACAACTACCTCTTTGCCGATGCGCTCGACGTGCTGCGCAAGGCGGGGAACGATATGCAACACAAGGAGGATCCAGTTCATGAATAGCCCATTGGAATTGAGCGGCAAATGCACGGTGCTGGTGGTGGATGACACCCCGGGCAATCTGTCGCTGATGAGCGACCTCCTGCGCCCCGACTACAAGGTCAAGCTGGCACCCACCGGCGAACGCGCGCTGCAGATCGTGGCGGCCGAAAAGCCCGACCTGATCCTGCTCGACATCATGATGCCGGACATGGATGGCTACGAGGTGCTGCGGCGCCTGCAATTCAACCCCGAGACCGAAGACATCCCAGTGATTTTCCTCACCGCCATGAGCGCCACCGACGACGAAACGGTGGGGCTGGAGCTGGGCGCAGTGGACTACATCACCAAGCCCGTCAACCCCGCCATCACCATGGCACGCGTGCGCAACCACCTGCAGCTCAAGCGAGCGCGTGATTTGCTCGCCCACCACAACCACTTTCTGGAGCAGGAGGTGGTCAACCGCACGCGCGCCCTGGCGGAGCTGCAGGACGCCACGATCCGCGCCATGGCATCGCTGGCCGAAACGCGGGACAACGAGACCGGCAACCATATCCGCCGCACGCAGCACTATGTGGAAGCGCTGGCCCGCAAGCTGCAGGACCATCCGCGCTTTCGCGACGAACTCACGGAAGACGCCATCCAGGTGATCTTCAAGTCCGCCCCCCTGCACGACATTGGCAAGGTTGGCATCCCCGACCGCATCCTGCTCAAGCCGGGCAAGCTGACGCCTGAAGAGTTCGAGATCATGAAGACCCACACCACGCTGGGCCGGGACGCCATCGTGGCGGCAGAAACCGAAACCACGCAAAACAACCCGTTCTTTCGCTACGCCAAGGAAATCGCCTACAGCCACCAGGAAAAGTGGGACGGCTCAGGCTACCCCGAAGGGCTGGTGGGCAACACCATCCCCCTGTCGGCACGGCTCATGGCGGTGGCGGATGTGTACGACGCGCTGATCTCCGAGCGCGTGTACAAAGCCGCCTTCTCCCATGAGACGGCGGTAGAAATCATCCGCGACGGCCGAGGTAGCCACTTCGACCCCGACATGGTGGACGCCTTCCTCTCGCTCTCCGAAGAGTTCCGGCGCATTGCGCAGCAGTTTGCCGACAGCGAACATGCACTGCAGGCGCAACGCGACCGCATTGCCCAGGACCTCTCTACCGAGGGTGTGGTCATCGGCGAAGGCAGCGTCAGCAGCAGCGGCGGCTGACCCCCGCGCTCTCAGCAGCAGGCGCCTGTGGCGCTTTCTTCTGCCCCACTTTCGGAGGAAGTGGTGGTGCGGTGTCCGTTGAGGCCCAGCTTGGCCAGCAGTTGCACGTCGGCCTCCACATCGGGGTTGCCGGTCACCAGCAGCTTGTCGCCATAAAAGATGGAGTTGGCGCCCGCCATGAAACACAGCGCCTGCACGGCTTCGCCCATCTGCTGGCGCCCTGCGGACAGGCGCACCCGGGCCTTGGGCATGGTGATGCGGGCCACGGCGATCATGCGCACAAAATCGAACGGGTCGATGGGCTCGCTGTCAGCCAGGGGCGTGCCGGGCACGCGCACCAGGCTGTTGATGGGCACCGACTCGGGGTACGGCTGCAGGTTGGCCAGCTGGGCGATCAGGCCAGCGCGGTGCACGGGCGCCTCGCCCATGCCCACGATACCGCCGCAGCACACGCTGATTCCCGCGCTGCGCACATGCGCCAGTGTGTCCAGCCGGTCCTGGTAGGCGCGGGTGCTCACCACATCGGTGTAGTACTCAGGGGCGGTGTCCAGGTTGTGGTTGTAGTAGTCCAGCCCCGCATCCTTGAGGGCTTGCGCCTGGTGCGATTCGAGCATGCCGAGCGTGGCGCAGGTCTGCAGGCCCAGGCCCTTCACGGCACCGATCAGGGCGCTGACTTTTTCGATGTCGCGGTCCTTGGGCGCACGCCAGGCGGCGCCCATGCAAAACCGCGTGGCCCCCGCATCCTTGGCAGCCTGGGCAGCGCGCACCACTTCGTCCACCTCCATCAGCTTGTCGGCTTTCACGCCCGTATCGAACTCGGCCGCCTGCGGGCAGTAGCCACAGTTTTCGGGGCAGCCGCCGGTTTTGACGGACAGCAGGGTGGCCAGCTCGATGTCGCCCGCAGGCCAGTGCTGGCGGTGCACGGTCTGCGCCTCGAACAGCAGGTCCATCAAGGGCTTGTCGAGCAACGCCTGGATGGCTTCCACGCTCCACGGGCCTTGTGGGTTAGCAGTGGCTGGGCGCCGGTGCACCTGGACGTTTTGTACGGTGGGTGCCGGCGGCACAGGCTGGGCGGCGGGCATGGCAAGGGTCGTGGAGGACATGGCGATCAATTCCCTTCAAGGCATTCGCCCCACCGTGGCACAGAGCCACCCGAGGCTTAAGAAGTTGTTTAGCGACACCGCGCGCACGGCACACCAAGGATGATTTGGCATGGCGCGCTGCGAGGTGGGCGGATTCTGGACGAGAAAACGGCACAAAAGCACGCCACAGGGTCACAAAAGATGCCAAGAAAAACGAGGCATCAACAACCGTCAATTTCTGAACTTTTTAGGAGCAGAAGACCGCAGGTTGATCGAACTTGCCGGGCCTTTGGGGCAGCCAATTTCTTGGCGCCTTCAACAGCCCCGTTGTGGTGGTTATCTGCTCCCATCTGACACTCTGTGCAGCCGAGCAGCGCCGGGAGATGGCCGACGTTGGTACGCTTTGGAGAACGATTTTTCGCAACTATCAGCCCAGTGCAGCAATCACGTCGGCAGGGGCCTGCACCAGTTCGATCAAAACGCCCTCGCCCGCAATCGGAAACTCGTCATTGCTCTTGGGGTGCAAAAACGTGATGTCGTAGCCCGCCGCGCCCTTGCGGATACCGCCGGGCGCAAAACGCACGCCCTGGGCCGTGAGCCATTCCACCGCCTTGGGCAAGTCGTCGATCCACAGCCCAATGTGGTTGAGCGGCGTGGTGTGCACGGCGGGTTTTTTGTCGATGTCGAGCGGCTGCATGATGTCCACCTCGACCTTGTAGGCACCCTGCCCCATGGCAAGGATGTCTTCGTCCACGTTTTCGCGCTCGCTCTGGAAGGTGCCGGTTTGTGTGAGGCCCAGCATGTCCACCCACAGGGTTTTCATGCGCTGCTTGTCGGTGCCGCCAATGGCGACCTGTTGGATGCCCAGGACTTTGAACGGGCGATGAAGGGATGTGGTCATTGAGTGCGCTCCTTTATTGATAGCTGCTTGCGCTTATGGATAAAGCGCTAGAGGCCAAATTGACCTAAAAATACCTTGCTCCCGGCTACCCTTCGTTCAGCACCCAGCTGCTGAGCGTGGCGAAGTACTCGCGCAGCCAGGCGTTGTAGCGCGTGGTGAGGGGCGTGGGTGCCGCTACCGGCACCATGTGGGTAAAGCCATGGCGCTGGGCAATGCGCAGAGCACGAGGCAGGTGGAAGTCGCTGGTCACCAGCGCGAGCGGGACCGTGGCGGCAACACCGCGCGCCTCCAGCAAGGGGCGACTTAACGCCAGATTCAGCTCGGTGCTGGTGCTGTCCTTCTCCAGCACCAGGCGTTCCGGCGCGATACCGTGGCGTTCTTGCAGATAGCGCGCCATCACCTCCGCCTCGGTATCTGTCGTGCCCCAAACCTGCCCACCACACACAGCGATCAGCGCCTGAGGCTGCAAGCGGGCCAGCGCGGCCGCTGTGTCCAGCCGCGCCGCAAGTGCCGGGCGGGGCTGTCCGTTCTGGATGCCCGCTCCCAGCACCACGATGGCCTGCACAGGCGGTGCCTCTGGCGGAGAAACGCCAGCACCCCGCAAGAAGAACACCCAGAAAACCACCACGCTGAGCATCCACGCCGCCAGACCCCACCAGCCCACGCGCCACCACTGCTGGCGCAGCCGGTCATGGTGCCGCCAGCGCGTGAGGGGTGACCACCACACCGCGATGGCCAGAAACAACGCCCCCAGCGCAACGGGCAACATGGTGCCCAGGTTGAAGTGCCCCAGAACTATCAACACCGCGCCGTCCAGAAACAGCGCGCCGCCGGCCAGCGCCAGCAGCGTGCGTACAGCCACCGCCGTCATCGCAGGCTGCGGGATGGGGCGTGCGGCACGGGCACCATCAGACGAATTCCAGAATGACCTGGTCCACCGCCAGCGACTCGCCCTTGCCCGCCGTGATCTTGCCCACCACGCCATCCTGCGCGGCAAAGAGGATGTTCTCCATCTTCATGGCTTCGATCACGGCCAGCTTTTCACCCGCCTGCACCTTCTGGCCGGGCTGCACCGCCACATCGACCAACAGGCCCGGCATGGGCGAGAGCAGGAACTTGGACAAGTCTGGCGGCGCCTTGAAGGGCATCAGCTTGTGCAGACGCGCGCCCAGCGGCGACAGCACCAGCGCGTCGATCTGCGTACCGTTGTGCGCAATGCGCAGCGCCAGCGGGTTCTTGCCCACACCGCGCTCCACCTGGGCGGTGAAGCCCTGGCCGTTGCAGGCGCCTTGCACGCGAATCTGGCCCAGCGTGGCATTGCTACTGATCTGATAGCTGGTACCGCCCACCAGTACGGCGCTAGAGCCAGATTTGTCTTCAAAGTCGGACACCGTCACTTCGTGGTGCTGGTTCTCGCCCCCTGCGCCCAGCGTGACCACTACAAACTGCTCGCCCACCTTCACCTCATGCCCGGCCAGCTGGCCGCTGATGCCCGAAGCGCGGGCGCGGTAACGACGGTTCATGAACGCGGCCAGGGCCACCAGGAACAGCGGGTCGCTGTGCGGCACGTCTTCGGCGTGGAAGCCCTTGCCGTAGTTTTCGGCGATGAAGCCGGTGTTGAAGTCGCCCGTCACGAATTTGGGGTGCGCCAGCAGCGCGGCCTGGAACGGGATGTTGCTGCTGATGCCACGAATTACAAACCCGTTGAGCGCCGCGCGCATCTTGGCAATCGCGTCATTGCGGTCGGTGCCGTGCACGATGAGCTTGGCGATCATCGAGTCGTAGTACATGGGGATCTCGCCGCCTTCGTACACGCCCGTGTCCACCCGCACGCCCAGCTTCTTGCTGGTGTCGGACTGGAACATGGTTTCCTCCGGCGGCTGAAAGCGCACCAGGCGGCCCGTGGACGGGAGGAAGTTGCGGAACGGGTCTTCGGCGTTGATGCGGCACTCGATGGCCCAGCCGTCGCGCTTCACGTCGGCTTGTGTCAACGGCAGCTTCTCGCCCGCCGCCACGCGGATCATCAGCTCCACCAGGTCCAGGCCGGTGATGCATTCCGTCACCGGGTGCTCCACCTGCAGGCGGGTGTTCATCTCCAAGAAGTAGAAGTCCTGGTCCTTGCCGACCACAAACTCCACCGTGCCGGCTGACTGGTACTTGACTGCCTTGGCCAACTGCACGGCCTGCTCGCCCATGGCCTTGCGGGTGGCATCTGAGATGAAGGGCGATGGTGCCTCTTCAATCACCTTCTGGTGGCGGCGCTGGATGGAGCACTCACGCTCGTTCAGGTAGATCACGTTGCCGTGCGAATCGCCCAGCACCTGGATCTCGATGTGGCGCGGCTCCTGCACAAACTTCTCGATGAAGATGCGGTCATCGCCAAAGCTGTTGCGGGCTTCGTTCTGGCAGCTGGCAAAGCCTTCAAACGCTTCCTTGTCGTTGAACGCCACGCGCAAGCCCTTGCCGCCGCCCCCGGCCGAGGCCTTGATCATCACGGGGTAGCCAATGCCCTTGGCGATCTCCACCGCCTGCTCGGGGCCCGCAATGGCGTCGTTGTAACCAGGAATCGTGTTGACCTTGGCCTCATTGGCCAGCTTCTTGGACGCGATCTTGTCGCCCATGGCCGCAATCGAATGCGCCTTGGGGCCGATGAAGGCAATGCCCTCGTCTTCGCAGCGCTTGGCGAAGGCTTCGTTTTCGCTCAAGAAGCCATAACCCGGGTGCACGGCCTGCGCGCCAGTCTGCTTGCAGGCAGCGATGATTTTGTCGGCCAGCAGGTACGACTCGCGCGAAGGCGCGGCGCCGATGTGCACGGCCTCGTCGGCCAGCTTGACGTGGCGGGCCTCCTTGTCGGCGTCGGAATAGACGGCGACGGTGGCGATGCCCATTTTCTTGGCCGTTGCAATCACTCGGCAGGCAATTTCGCCACGGTTGGCGATCAGGATTTTGGTGAACATGTTGTGTCTCTTTCCAAGGGCTCTTACCCGAAACGTGTTGGGTTACGTGCTGGCACAGCCCAGCGAAGCGGTTGGGGCTAGGCGCCGGACCGCAGGCAGTAGCAGCGCTACGACAAGGTCTGGCAACGACGCCCCAAGGGCTGTGGCAGTGCCGCTCAAAGGGGAATGTTGCCGTGTTTGCGCCACGGGTTTTCCAGCTTCTTGTCGCGCAGCATCACCAGCGACCGGCAAATGCGCTTGCGCGTCTCATGCGGCAGGATCACGTCGTCGATAAAGCCACGTGCACCGGCCACAAACGGATTGGCAAAACGCTGCTTGTATTCGGCCTCACGCGCGGCCAGCTTCACGGGGTCGTTCTTGTCCTCACGGAAGATGATCTCCACCGCGCCCTTCGCGCCCATCACCGCAATTTCGGCGTTGGGCCAGGCCAGGTTCACGTCGCCGCGCAGGTGTTTGGAGCTCATCACGTCGTACGCACCGCCGTAGGCCTTGCGGGTGATGACGGTGATCTTGGGCACGGTGCATTCGGCATACGCGTACAGCAGCTTGGCGCCGTGCTTGATGATGCCGCCGTACTCTTGTGAGGTGCCGGGCATGAAGCCGGGAACGTCCACAAAGGTGACCACGGGGATGTTGAAGGCGTCGCAGAAGCGCACAAAGCGCGCGGCCTTGATTGAACTCTTGATGTCCAGGCAGCCCGCCAGCACCAGCGGCTGGTTGGCCACGATGCCCACGGTCTGGCCTTCCATGCGGGCAAAGCCGATCAGGATGTTCTTGGCGTACTCGGGTTGCAGCTCGAAGAAATCCCCATCGTCCACCGTCTTGAGGATCAGCTCCTTCATGTCGTACGGCTTGTTGGGGTTCTCGGGCACCAGGGTGTCCAGGCTCAGGTCCATACGGTCGGCCGGGTCGTTGCTCTTGCGAACGGGGGCCTTCTCGCGGTTGTTGAGTGGCAGGTAGTTGTACAGGCGGCGCAGCATCATCAGCGCCTCCACATCGTTCTCAAACGCCATGTCGGCCACACCGCTCTTGGTGGTGTGGGTCACGGCGCCGCCCAGTTCCTCGGCCGTCACTTCTTCGTGGGTCACGGTCTTCACCACTTCGGGGCCGGTGACGAACATGTACGAGCTGTCCTTCACCATGAAGATGAAGTCCGTCATGGCGGGCGAGTACACGGCGCCGCCGGCGCTGGGGCCCATGATCATGCTGATCTGCGGAATCACGCCGCTGGCCAGCACGTTCTTCTGGAACACGTCGGCATAGCCGCCGAGGGACGCCACGCCTTCCTGGATGCGCGCGCCGCCCGAATCGTTAAGGCCAATGACCGGAGCGCCGACCTTCATGGCCTGGTCCATCACCTTGCAGATCTTCTCGGCATGCGTTTCGCTCAAAGCACCGCCAAACACGGTGAAGTCCTGGCTGAACACGAACACCAGGCGGCCATTGATCATGCCGTAGCCCGTCACCACACCGTCGCCGGGGATCTTGTTGTCCTCCATGCCAAAGTCGGTGCAGCGGTGCTCGACAAACATGTCCCATTCCTCGAACGTGCCATCGTCCAGCAGCAGCTCGATGCGCTCGCGCGCCGTGAGCTTGCCCTTGGCGTGCTGCGCATCAATGCGCTTTTGCCCGCCGCCCAGGCGTGCCAGCGCACGCTTTTTCTCCAGTTGATCCAGGATGTCTTGCATGGTCGTCCTTTGGTAAAGGGGTTGGTGTTTACTATTTATTTGATAGCCTCTGGCGCTTGTCCAGATTGCGCCAGCAGCAGATTTCTTGCTGCAGTGGATGCTGCGATGCGCCCTGCGGCCACGTCGGCCTGCATTTGCGGCAGCAGCTCGCGCACCTGGGGGTGCTGGCGAAACGCGAGCTTCAAGCCCGCGTCGATGCGCTCCCACATCCACGAAAGCGCCTGCTTCTCACGCCGCGTGCCAATGCGGCCGTTGGCGGTTTGCAGTTGGCGGAATTGCGTGACAGCGGCCCAGAAAGCGTCCACGCCCTGCCCCAGCAGCGCGCTGATCTGTACGACCTTGGGGTGCCACTGGGTTTCGTTGTGGTGGGCGTTCTCGGGATTGCCGTGCTGACTGAGCAGGCGCAGGCTCGACGTGATCTGCGCCTCGGCCCGGGTGGCGGCGTTCTTGTCGATGTCAGCCTTGTTGATGACCACCAGGTCGGCAATCTCCATCACGCCCTTCTTGATGGCCTGCAGGTCGTCGCCCGCGTTGGGCAGCTGCATGAGCACGAACATGTCCGTCATGCCCGCCACCGCAATCTCGCTCTGGCCCACGCCCACGGTTTCGACGATCACCACGTCGTAGCCTGCGGCCTCGCAGACCAGCATGGCCTCGCGGGTCTTCTCTGCCACGCCGCCCAAGGTGCCGCTGCTTGGGCTGGGGCGGATGTAGGCTTTTTCGTGCACCGAGAGGTGTTCCATGCGCGTCTTGTCGCCCAGGATAGAGCCGCCCGAGACGGTGCTGGACGGGTCGATGGTGAGCACGGCTACGCGGTGGCCTTGTGCAATCAGGTACAAGCCCAGCGCTTCGATGAAGGTGGATTTGCCCACGCCGGGCACGCCGCTGATGCCGAGGCGGAATGACTTGCCGGTGTGGGGGAGAAGCTGGGTCAGCAGCTCGTCGGCCTGCGCTCGGTGGTCTGCGCGGGAGGATTCGAGCAGGGTGATGGCTTTGGACATGGCGCGACGCTGGACGGGGCCGGGGTGGCCGATGATGCCTGTCAACCAAGCCTGTACAGGTTGTGTCCGGCCTTCGACAGGCTCAGGCTGAACGGTTGGGGGTGTGCTGGCTTCGTCTCCCCCCACCCGTTCGGGCTGAGCCTGTCGAAGCCAGGGCGCACTGGTGGAATTTCCGTGCGACTGCGCCAACTCTTGCACTCGCTCCCAATCCCCAGCCATCAACGCTTCCTTCTTCGCCCGCGACCAGCCTTTGACCTGCAGCTCGAAAGCCAGCGCGCCCTCGCGGGTCTCAAACTCACCTTGCCAAAGAAGCTCTATGGGCTTTCGCAGCGCCGTGTAGCCCACATCACCGTTTTGATGCTGCTGCATGCGCAGCTCCATGTCATCGGTGTGGCCGACGTAGTAAGAACCGTCGGCGCAGCGCAGGATGTAGACGTAAAAGGGACGCATGCTCAGTCGTTGGTTCGTGCAAACACCCGGCTTACCCCCAACCGCTCAGCCTGAGCTTGTCGAAGGCCGCCACTGGCTTGTGCCCTGGCTTCGACAGGCTCAGCCCGAACGGATGGGGTTGAGACGAAGAGTGCCATTAAGCAACCACAGCCTTGCGAATCTGCTCCAGCACATCCTTCGCGCTAGCCGGAATCGGTGTGCCCGGGCCATACACGCCCTTCACGCCCGATTCGTACAAAAACTCATAGTCCTGCGCTGGAATCACCCCGCCTACAAACACAATGATGTCGTCTGCTCCTTGGTCCTTGAGCGACTGGATGATGGCGGGCACCAGCGTCTTGTGGCCTGCAGCCAGCGTGCTCACGCCCACGGCGTGCACGTCGTTTTCGATGGCCTGGCGGGCACATTCCTCGGGGGTCTGGAAGAGCGGGCCCATGTCCACATCAAAGCCCAGGTCAGCAAAGGCGGTGGCCACCACCTTGGCGCCCCGGTCGTGGCCGTCCTGGCCCAGTTTGGCGATCATCACGCGGGGGCGGCGGCCCTGTTCTTCGGCAAAGGCGTTGATTTCGGTCTTGAGTTTGTCCCAGCCTTCGGCCGAGTCATAGGCAGCTGCGTACACACCGGTCACCTTTTGCGTATCGGCGCGGTGGCGCCCAAAAACCTTCTCCAGCGCATCGCTGATCTCGCCCACTGTGGCACGCAGACGTACAGCCTGGATGGACAAATCGAGCAGGTTGCCCTCGCCACTCTCTGCGGCGGCGGTCAACGCATCCAGCGCTGCCTGCACCTTGGCGGCATCGCGCGTTGCACGGATCTTTTGCAGGCGAGCGATCTGGCCGTCACGCACCTTCATGTTGTCGATCTGCAGGATGTCGACCGGGTCTTCCTTGGTCAGCTTGTACTTGTTGACGCCCACGATCACGTCCTTGCCACTGTCGATGCGCGCCTGCTTCTCGGCCGCGGCAGCTTCGATCTTGAGCTTGGCCCAGCCGCTGTCCACGGCCTGGGTCATGCCACCCATGGCCTCGACCTCTTCGATGATCTTCCAGGCCGCGTCGGCCATGTCCTGGGTCAGCTTCTCCATCATGTAGCTGCCGGCCCAGGGGTCGATCACGTTGGTGATGTGGGTCTCTTCCTGGATGATGAGCTGCGTGTTGCGCGCAATGCGGGCGCTGAACTCGGTGGGCAGCGCAATGGCTTCGTCAAAGCTGTTGGTGTGCAGACTCTGCGTTCCGCCAAACACGGCCGCCATGGCCTCGATGGTGGTGCGCACCACGTTGTTGTAGGGGTCCTGCTCGGTGAGGCTCCAGCCCGAGGTCTGGCAGTGCGTGCGCAGCATGAGGCTCTTGGGGTTCTTGGCCCCCGTGGCCTTCATGATGCGGCACCACAGCAGGCGCGCGGCGCGCATCTTGGCGACTTCGAGGTAAAAGTTCATGCCGATGGCCCAGAAGAAACTCAGGCGCCCGGCGAATTCGTCCACGTCCATGCCCTTGGCGATGGCGGTCTTCACATATTCTTTGCCGTCGGCCAGGGTGAAGGCCAGTTCCAGCGCCTGGTTGGCCCCGGCTTCTTGCATGTGGTAGCCGCTGATCGAGATCGAGTTGAACTTCGGCATGTTCTTGGCCGTGTACTCGATGATGTCGCCGATGATCTTCATCGACGGCTTGGGCGGGTAGATGTAGGTGTTGCGCACCATGAACTCTTTCAGAATGTCGTTCTGAATGGTTCCGGAGAGCTTGTCTTGCGAGACGCCCTGCTCTTCTGCCGCCACCACATAGCCCGCCAGCACGGGCAGCACCGCGCCGTTCATGGTCATCGACACGGACACCTTGTCGAGCGGGATCTGGTCGAACAGGATCTTCATGTCCTCGACCGAGTCGATCGCCACCCCGGCCTTGCCCACATCGCCCGTCACGCGGGGGTGGTCGCTGTCGTAACCCCGGTGGGTGGCCAGGTCGAACGCCACACTCACGCCCTGCCCGCCTGCGGCCAGCGCCTTGCGGTAGAAGGCGTTGGATTCTTCGGCGGTAGAGAAACCAGCGTACTGGCGGATCGTCCAGGGCCGCACGGCATACATGGTGGCCTGGGGGCCGCGCAGGTAGGGCTCAAAACCGGGCAGCGTGTTGGCGTATGGGAGGTTGGCCGTGTCTTCGGCGGTGTACAGCGGTTTGACGGTGATGCCATCGGGCGTGACCCAGTTGAGGGCGCTGACATCGCCCCCCGGCGCCGACTTGGCTGCGGCCTTGGCCCAGGCTTCCAGCGAAGACGCGGCGAACTCTGGGGCGTTGTTGGTGGGGTTGTCACTCATGGCAAAAGCTACTCCGAAGATGGCGTTGGGGCGTCCAACACAGCGCACAGGCGGCGACCGCACAGGTGCAGTGGTGTGGCGGCGAGTTTACATCATTCATAATTATTGATTCAAAATATTCCGCCCAGCTTACAATCCACCCCATGTCTGCCCTCACCCTCACTCCCCGTGCGCTCTACGAAGAAGTGGCCGAGCAATTGCGCCAGCGCATCTTCCGGCGCGAACTGGAGCCGGGCAGCTGGATTGACGAACTTAAGATTGCCGAGGAATTCGGCATCAGCCGCACGCCCCTGCGCGAGGCGTTGAAGGTGCTGGCCGCTGAAGGCCTGGTCACGATGAAGGTGCGCCGTGGCGCCTATGTGACCGAAATGAGCGAAAAAGACCTGCGCGACGTGTACCACCTGCTCAGCCTGCTGGAGAGCGATGCGGCAGGCGTGGTGGCCACCACCGCCACACCGGCTCAGCTGCAAACATTGCAAGATCTGCATGCCGAGCTGGAGGCAGCCTCCAGTGAGCGTGAGCGCTTTTTTGCAGTCAACGAGCGCTTTCACATGCTGCTGCTGGAGCTGGCCGACAACCGATGGCGCAGCCAGATGGTGGCCGACCTGCGCAAGGTGATGAAGCTCAACCGCCACAACTCGCTGCTCAAGCAGGGGCGGATCGAGGATTCGCTGAAAGAGCACCGCGCCATCCTCGGCGCGATGGTGGCGCGCGATGCCAAGGCGACGGTGAAGGCGATGCAGGCGCATTTTGCGCAGGGGCTGGAAGCGGCGACCTGAGAGACGACCTGCGGCAATACGGCCTGCGAGCGATTCACCAGCGAGTGCATCTGGTCTGTCCGGGCTTTCGCCGCGCTATTGCAGCGCATCATCATTTCGTAAATCGGAATGCACCATTTGCAACACAACAGCGTGTTGCAGCGCCAGATCCCGCTGGTTCGCTCGCTATCATTCCCCGGGTTTACACCAAGGCCACGGCGCATCCCGCGCCTGACGACTTCCCCGCTGAGCCTGCATGATCCCCTCCCCCCCTGATATCGCCAGCGTCTACACGCTGCCCCAGCTTCTTGCCTACCGCGCTGCGCGCACCCCCAACTCCGAGGCGTACCGAGCCTTCGACACCACCTCCCAAGCCTGGACGAGCTTGACCTGGGCTGAGACTGCCCAACGCGTGGGCACATGGGCCCAGTCCCTGGAGGCCATGCAACTGCCCGCAGCGGCGCGCATCGCCATCCTGCTGCCCAACGGCCTGAACGCGATGTGCGCGGACCAGGCAACCTTGGCCACCGGCTGCGTTCCCGTGCCGCTGCATGCCATCGACAACCCCGGGAGCATTGCCTATATCCTGGCCGACTGCGAGGCGTCGATGCTCTTTGTGAGCCACGTGGAGCAGTGGGAAAAAATTCAGGCCGTCGGCACGCCATTTCCGGCCCTGCGTGCAGTGGTCATCACAGATGACGGCGCCTCGCTCACCGCAATGCCAGCGTCTGGGGACGGCCCTGCGGTCGGTTCGCTGGTGCAATGGCTGGCCGGTGCAGCACATGCGGGCAGCGCAACCGTTCCCAAAGCCCCGGAGGCAGACGACCTGGCGGCCATCGTCTACACCTCTGGCACCACCGGCAAGCCTAAGGGCGTGATGCTGACGCACCACAACGTGGTCAGCGACGTGAAGGCGGTGCTGGAGCGCATTGCGCCCACGGTGGAGGACGTGTTCCTGTCGTTCCTGCCGCTGTCGCACACCTTCGAGCGCACGGGCGGGTACTACCTGCCGATTGCGGCGGGCAGCTGCGTGGCCTATGCGCGCTCGGTGCCCCAACTGGCCGAAGACCTGAAGACGGTGCGCCCCACGGTGCTGGTGTCGGTGCCGCGCATCTACGAGCGCATCCACGCCAAGCTGCTCGAAAAGTTGTCACCCACGCCCTGGAAGATGCAGCTGTATGAAGCCGCGCAGAACAAGGGCTGGGCGCGGTTTTGCGCCGCCCAAGGCTTGCCCACGCCGACTCCCGACGCCAACAGTCAGGCCGCAGGCTGGATGGCAGCCCTGCCCTGGCCGGTGCTGCAGGCCCTGGTGGCAAAGCCGCTACTGGCCCAATTTGGCGGCCGTGTGCGCGTGGCGGTAAGTGGCGGGGCACCGCTGTCGCCCACCATTGCGAAGTGTTTTCTGGGCCTGGGGCTGCCGCTGATCCAGGGCTACGGCATGACCGAGACCGCACCGGTGGTGTCGGTCAACGCACTGGACGACAACGACCCCGCCTGCGTAGGCAAGGCATTACCCGGTGTGGAAGTGCGCATTGGCGACAACCGCGAGCTGCAGGTGCGCGGCCACATCGTGATGAAGGGCTACTGGAAGCGGCCGGAAGACACCGCGCGCATCCTGAGCCCCGAAGGCTGGCTGGGCACAGGCGACCAGGCCGAGATCGTGAACGGCCGCATCTACATCAAGGGCCGCATCAAGGAAATCATCGTCACCTCCACCGGCGAAAAGGTGCCCCCGGGCGACCTGGAACTGGCCATGCTGGCCGACCCGCTGCTGGAGCAGACTTTTGTGGTGGGCGAGAACCGCCCCTTCATCGCCTGCGTGGCCGTGCTCAAGGCCGATGAGTGGCAGCGCCTGGCGGCCGACCTGGGCGTGCCCGCGCAGGATGCTGCTAGCCTGAACCACCCCAGCGTGCACCGCGCGGTGCTGGCGCGTATCGAGAAGAACACCGCCAGCTTTGCCCGCTATGCCGTGCCCCGCGCCGTGCACTGCACCCTGGAGCCGTGGACCATTGAAAACACCTTCATGACCCCCACGCTCAAACTCAAGCGCAACAACCTGATGGCGCACTTTTCAGAGGCGATCGAGGGGATGTACCAGAAGCCGGGCGGGCGCTGAGCGTCTGGCAGCACCGCGTCATGCCAGCAGGCCCCCTGGAGCGGTCTTGAGACGGACAAGCCCCATGGCCGTAGGAACTACAGTTTTTGAATTCATACGGCCAATCGGCTTCATGCGGTTTTTTCCAGCGCCTGCGCCCCCTCCCCCGCATACGCCACCCCAAACCGGTTCGCCAGAAAATCCGTCAGCCGCACCGCCTCTTGCCCCACAAAACCCTGCTGCGGCAGCTGCCCCTGGGCAACAAGGTCGAGTGCCGTGCAGATGCCCGCCGCCGTGGTGAGCTGGATCGCGCTGAGCCGGTGCCCTGCCAGCTCGGTGCCCACGATGCGGGCCGAGTACGACTCCTGCACCAGCCGCCCGCCGCGTTGGCCTGCTGCGGTGGCAAAGATCACGATCACGTCCTGGTCGGTGGTGGGGATGGCGCTCTCCAGGATGTCCTTGAGCAGGTCGCGCCGGTCGCGCAGGCGCAAGTCGTTGAGCAGCAGTTTCAGGATGGCGTTGTGCCCCGGGTAGCGGATGGACTGGTAGTCCACCTGCCGCGCCTTGCCGGCCAGCGTCTCGGTGAGCGTGCCCAGGCCCCCCGAGGTATTGAACGCCTCGTATTCCACACCATCGAGCGCAAAGGTTTCCAGTCCTTCCAGCGCGGGCACTGTGGTGCGCACTCCGTCCACAACGGCCTCGCAGGGGTTGCAGTATTCGTTGATGAGCCCTTCGGTGCTCCAGGTCAGGTTGTAGCGCAGGGCGCCCTGGGGGTAGCGCGGAAGCGCGCCCACGCGCATGCGCAGCGTGTGCAGGGTGTCAAAACGGCGCGCCAAATCGTTGCCCACGATGCCGATGAAACCCGGGGCCAGGCCACATTGGGGCATGAGCACGCTGCGGGCGTTGGCAGCCAGTGCGCGGATGGCCTGGGTGCTTGCCACGTCTTCGGTCAGGTCAAAGTAGTGCACTCCCGCTGCGGCACAAAGCGTCGCCACCGGCACGGCGCGGTGAAACGGCAGCGCGTTCAGCACGGCAAAACGGCCATCGATGGCGGTCTGCAGGCTTGCGTCGTCTGTCGCCAACTGGGTGGAGACGCCTAGCGCAGCCACCTCGGCCAGGCGCGCCGGGTCGCGGTCCACCACCAGGATGTCGTAGTCGCCGGCCTGCTGCAGCAGCAGCGCCATGGCAAAGCCGATGTGGCCCGCGCCCAGGATGGTGATGGCGCGGTGGGTGGCGGTGTGGGAGGCGGTGGAGGTGTTGGAAAGGGTGGTCATGGCGGCACTCCCGGCGGTGGTCACTGCGTGAAGCAGTGAGCGGTGTTGAAGATGTCTTGATGCTAGGCAAGGGTGCTGTCAATGTGTAGCGCTAATAACGTCGAAAAACGCTCTTTGTTTTGCCATAACGGCGAGTATGATGAGCGTTATGACTTTTTGAGGACTAGCCCATGACACAACCCCTGGACGACACCGACCGCCAGCTGCTGAGCCTGCTGCAGGCCAATGCCCGCGAGGGCACGGCCACGCTGGCACGTAAGCTGGGGCTGGCCCGCACCACCGTGGTGGCGCGCATCGCGCGGCTGGAGCGCTCGGGGGTGGTCGCGGGTTACGGGGTGCGGCTGGGCACCCGGCTCGATGCCACCACCGTGCGGGCCTGGTGCAGCATCAGCGTGCTGCCCAAAACCGCGCCCACCGTGCTGCGCGCGCTGGAGGCCATGGCCGAGGTCGAAGAGGTCTCCGCCGTGAGCGGGCCGTTTGACTATCTGGTGTTCTTGCGCTGCACCAGCCATGAGCAGCTCGATGCCCTGCTCGACAAGGTGGGGCAACTGGACGGCGTGCACCAGACGCAGACCAGCATCGTGCTCAGCCGCAAGATTGATCGCCGCAGTGTGGGGGCGTGAGCACTATTAACGCCCGCATTCACTTCATTTTTGATAGCTGCTTGCGCTTTATAGATAAGCGATAGAGCCAAATTTCACCAAAATTCAATGACCTGCATCAGGTCTCGAATTGCTTCGGGTTCTTCCCCTGGATCGGCGCATAAAACGCCTTGATACGCGCCATATCGCTGTCCAGGTCGCCCGTGGGCTCAAACACCGGGCCCAGTCCGCCCACCTTGCGGCCATAGTCCACAAACGCGAGCACGATGGGCACGCCCGCCTGCTGGGCGATGAAGTAAAAGCCTGTCTTCCAGTGCCGCGTTTTGCCGCGTGTGCCCTCGGGCGGCACGATGAGCTGCATGGGGCCCTCGGCCTCCCGCATCGCCTGGGCCGACGTGGCGACCAGGTTGCCGGACTGCTCCCGGTTCACCGGAATGCCGCCCAGCCAGCGCATCACGCCACCAAACGGCGCCTTGAAAAGGCTTTGCTTGCCCATCCAGTACACCCGCAAGCGCAGCGAGAACGCCAGCATTAGCGTGTAAGGCAAGTCCCAGTTGCTGGTGTGGGGCGCGGCAATCAGCACGCTTTTGGCGGCGTGGGCGGGCAAGGCGCCTTCGATCTTCCAGCCGGTGATGCGTAGTGTGAAACGGGAAAAAGCGCGCAGGAGCGTGTTGACAACCGGAGTGTCAAAAATGGTGTGGTGCATGAGGGGGAGGCAGAAAACAAGGCAGCGGCTGTCGTGCCACCGTCAATCGCAAGCGCCGGGAGTATCGCCGATAGCCCCTATGCCCGGTTTTGAGGCAGGGCAACCTCGCCCCCGGAAAAGCTCTGGCGGCGGCATTGTCAACAATCTTCTCCCGGCCTCATTTTGGTCAAAAATATCTGGCATTTCGAAGGCGCTTGACCAGAATGACTGGCATGACTCTCCTTCCCCGGAGCCGACCCACCACGCCACGCCCTGGACCATGCTGCAAGCCACCCGCTACGACGACACCACCTACCGCGACCGCAAGCGGTATGCGTGGCTGTTGTCGCTGGTGGTGCCCTGCACCGTGGCCGTGGGCCCAGCGCTCATGCTCTGGACTGGCGAGGCGCTGGCGCTGTGGACGCCGGTGGCATTTTTCTACTTGGTAGCGCCGTTGCTGGATTGGCTGCTGGGCGTGGACCAGAGCAACCCACCCGAATCCGCCGTCCCGGCGCTGGAGCGAGACCGCTACTACCGCCGCATCACCTACCTGCTGGTGCCGGTGCTGTGGGCGGCTTTTATCTTCAGCACCTGGTTTGTGGCCACGCAGACGTTGCCCTGGCATGGTGTGCTGGCCATGGTGCTGACGACCGGCACGGTGGGCGGCTTCTGCATCAACCTGGGGCATGAGCTGGGCCATAAAAACTCCAAGCTCGAACGCTGGCTGGCCAAGCTGGTATTGGCACCCACGGCCTACGGGCACTTCTTCATCGAACACAACCGGGGCCACCACCGCGACGTGGCGACCCCGGCCGACCCGGCGTCGTCGCGCATGGGCGAGTCGATCTACCGCTTCGCGCTGCGCGAAATGCCCGGAGCCCTGCGCCGGGCCTGGGCGCTGGAGAAAGACCGGCTGGCGCGCCAGCAACAACCGCTGTTTTCCTGGCACAACGAAATCCTGCAGCCCGCGCTGACTACCCTGCTGCTATGGACCGCTCTGGCCCTGTGGCTGGGCCTTTTCGTGCTGCCGTTTCTGGTGGTGGCCTCGTTCTGGGCCAACTTTCAGCTCACCTCGGCCAACTACGTAGAGCACTACGGCCTGCTGCGCATGCAAGACGCCAGCGGCCGCTACGAGCCCTGCCAACCACACCACTCGTGGAACAGCAACCACCTGTTCTCCAACTGGGCGCTGTTTCACCTGCAACGGCATTCCGACCACCACGCGCATCCGCTGCGGCGCTACCAGTCGCTGCGGCATTTCGACCATGTGCCGCAGCTACCGATTGGCTACTTCGGCATGTTCACCCTGGCCTACGTGCCGCCCCTGTGGCGCCGCGTGATGGACCCACGCCTGCTGGCCATGGCGGGGCGCGATGCAACCCACATCAACATCGACCCGCGCCAACGCGCCCAGGTGGTGCGCCGCTATGGGCTGCGCGACAGGGCGCAGCCGGTGGGTTAGTACTTCGAAGCGCGCAACCGCACAGCGCCTTGTTGCAAGCCATTCGCACGCTCTGTTTTTGATAGCTATCAGCGCTCGCTGGATAAGCGTTAGCACCCATTTCTATTCAAAACCACACGCTGGTGCTGGCCGCGAGGTCGGTGGGATAATCGCGGCTTTCCAGTTGCAGCCCTGCGGGCGCCTTCGTCCCCACAGGCGCACCCCACGCAACCCCCACCCTCCCCGCTTTTCTAGTTTGCCCGTGGAAACCACCCTGAGCCCCTGGCGCATGTCCGTCGCCCCGATGATGGACTGGACCGACCGCCACTGCCGTTACTTTCACCGGCTGCTGACCCGCCAGACCCTGCTGTACACCGAGATGGTGAACGCGGGCGCCATCATCCATGGCGGCACCGAGCGGCACCTGCGCTTCAACGCCGAAGAGCACCCTGTGGCCCTGCAATTGGGCGGCAACGAGCCCGACAAGCTGGCCGAGGCTGCGCGCCTGGGCGCGCAATGGGGCTACGGCGAAATCAACCTCAACTGCGGCTGCCCCAGCGACCGGGTGCAGCGCGGCGCGTTTGGCGCCAGTCTGATGAAATCGCCTCAGCTGGTGGCCGACTGCGTGAAGGCCATGAAGGACGTGGTCAGCGTGCCCGTCACCGTCAAGCACCGCATCGGCATCGACAAGGTGGAGGACTACGGTTTTGTGCGCGACTTCATCGGCACCGTGGCCGACGCCGGGTGTACCGTGTTCATCGTGCATGCGCGCAACGCCTGGCTGCAAGGCCTCTCCCCCAAGGAAAACCGCGATGTCCCGCCCCTGCGCTACGAAGTGGTGCACCAGCTCAAGGCAGAGTTTCCGCAGTTCACCATCGCCATCAACGGCGGCATCACCACCGATGCAGTGGTGCAAGAGCAGCTCACGCACCTGGACGGCGTGATGATCGGTCGCGAGGCCTACCACAACCCCTGGTGGCTGGCCCGCTGGGACCAGCTCTACTACGGCGAACAAGGTGGTATGCCCTGCCCCCTGACGCGCGAAGAGGTCGAAATCAAGATGGTCGAGTACATGGAGCGCGAGGCTGCCCAGTACGGCACCCCCTGGCCCCACATCGCCCGCCACATGCTGGGCCTGCGCCACAGCCTGCCCGGTGCCCGCATCTGGCGCCAGGTGTGGAGCAACCATCTGCTCAAGGACCGCCCTGCGCGCGAGGTGCATGCGCTGGCGATGCAGGCGTATGCCAACGCGCCTGAATCTTCTGCAGACCCAGCAGCCCAAGCCCTGGCTGCCTGACGCCGTGCAGCGGGGTGATGGCTTGCGGGCAGAACCAAAGCGTGTGCAAGTGCGCGTAAAAACCCAAGCCACCGCGCCCGTCGCCTTGCGCGCACCCGTGGCAGTGGATGCAGAGCGCTTTGTCACTTTGGCCCAGCGTAGCCAGGCCCTGCATACACCCTGGACCTCGGCGCCATCGACCCCCGAGTCGTTTGCAGCCTATCTGGCGCAGTTGGACACGCCTGCGAACCAGGGTTTTCTGGTGTGCCGGCCGCCCAAAGCGGGCGAAGGCGAACAGATCGCGGGCGTCTTCAATCTCTCACAGATCGTGATGGGCAACTTTCGCAGCGCTTACCTAGGCTACTACGTCTTCGCCGGTTACGAGCGCCAGGGCCTGATGCGTGCGGGCATGCAACAGCTGCTGCGCCACGCCTTTGGGCCACTGAAGCTGCACCGGCTGGAGGCGAACATCCAGCCCGGCAACGCAGCGTCCATTGCGCTGGTGCGGGCCTGTGGCTTCCGGCAAGAAGGCTTTTCGCCCCGCTACCTCAAGATCAATGGCCGCTGGCGGGACCATGAACGCTGGGCGTTCGTGGCCCATTGAGCCACCTTCGGCTCCTGATCGGGCTGCGCAGCACTTTCCCCAAGCGCGCAGCGCATCATTGCGTTGAAGTCAGCCTACCCAGCCACGCCGCCAGCGGCTCCGGCCGCCCGAACAGGTAGCCCTGCAGGCAGTCACACTGGCTCGCCACCAGAAAATCTGCTTGTGCACGGGTTTCCACCCCCTCGGCCACCACGCGCAGGTTCAGGTGGCTGGCGACCGAGATGATGGACTGCACGATGGCGGTGTCGCTGGGGTCGTCAGGGGTGTCGTCCACAAAACTTTTGTCGATCTTGAGCTCGTACAGCGGCAACCGCTTGAGGTAGGCCAGGCTCGAATAACCAGTGCCGAAGTCGTCGATGGAAAAGCGCACGCCCAGGCCCACGATTTCGGTCATGCGGGCGATGGTGTCGTCCAGGTCTTCGATGAGCAGGCTCTCGGTCACTTCAAGGATCAGGTTGGCTGGATGGGCGCCGGTGTGGGCCAGCATGTGACGCACACGCTCGACAAAGTCGTCCTGGCGGAACTGCCGCTCGCTCACGTTGACCGACAGCGACAGCTCGCGCCCCGCAGTCTGCAGGCGCGCCAGGGTTTCGCAGGCCTGCTGGATCATCCAGTCGCCCATGCGCAGGATGAGGCCCGAGGCTTCGGCGATGGGGATGAAGCGGCCCGGCGGCACATTGCCGCGCGTGGGGTGGTCCCAGCGCATCAGCAACTCGCCGCCCACCACGGTGCCGGATGCGTCCACCTGGCTCTGCACGAATGCAGCCAACTGGCCCAGGGCGTGGGCTTTCTTCAGGTCCTGCTCCAGCGCCAGGCGTTCCTGCACATCGGCCTGCATGGCCGCCTCATAAAAGCGGATGCGGTTGCGGCCCAGGTCCTTGGCGCGGTACATGGCGGTGTCGGCCTCGCGCAGCAGATCTTCGACGCCTTCGCCGCGCTTGGGGAACAGCGTAATGCCGATGCTGCCCGTGGTGCTGTAGAGGTGCGTGTCGATGGTGTATGGCGCCTCCAGCGCAGTGCGGATTTCTTCGGCCACCAGCAGGGCCTGGCGCCCGGCGGCCTCCATGTCGGTCGCCACGTTATGCGCCAGCACCACAAACTCGTCCCCGCCCAGGCGGGCTACGGTGTCGCCGGGGCGCAGCTGCAGCGTGAGGCGCTGCGCCACCTGCATGAGCAGCGTGTCGCCCAGCGTGTGCCCCCGCGCGTCGTTGATCTGCTTGAAGTTGTCGAGGTCGATGTACAGCACGGCGCCCACCTGCGCCGTTTGCTGGGCGCTGCGCAAGGCGTGCTCCATGCGGTCCAGGAGCATGCGCCGGTTGGGCAGGCCGGTGAGCGCGTCGAAATAAGCCAGCTGGTGCGTGCGCGCCTCGGCCTGCTTGCGCTCGGTGATGTCGCGCGAGAGCGCGATAAACCGGGGTTCATCGCCCGGCGCAGCGCTTTCCTTGCGGGCAATGGACAGCTCAAACCAGTGCGTAGCGCCCTGGAGTTCCAGGCGGTACTGGTGGCCCGCCGAATAGCCCGTGCGGTGCGCGGCCTCCAGCGCTGCATGGCAGCCTGCGGCGGCCTCGGGCGGGACCACGTCGCGCAGCAAGCGACCCAGAAACATCTCGGGCGGCACGGCCAGTGCTTCGGACCGCGCCGACCGGTAGTGGTAGATGCAGCCATCCAGCCCCACCTCGAACAACAGGTCGGGGATGGCGTTGAGCGTGCTCTCCAGGTCATCGCGCGTGCCGCGCAGCTCCGCCGTCATGTCGCGTGCCAGTGCCACGGCCCGCTCGCGCCCCGTGGCCAAGAGCCAGGTGAACCAGGCGAGCAACAGGCTCAGCACCGTGCCCATCAGGGCCACAGGGTGGTGCCCCTCATCCTGAAAACGCGCCGCAAACGCAGGCAGGGGCGACATTTGCAACACCCAGCGGCGGCCACCCAGTTCCAGCACACGCCGTGCCTGCAGACCCGACGGGACATCTCCTTGCACAGCGGCCTGGTGCACAACGTTGCTAAATAGCAGGGTTTGAGCACCTGCGCTGGTGTCGTCGGTGATCCGAAAGCCGATGTCGGCATCAAACTCGCGCGACATGCCGTGGATCACGTCTTCCAGGAGGAACGGCGCAGACACCCAGCCGGCAAGGCCTGCACGCCGACCATGCACTGCGCGTGTATCGACGCCGGCGCCGTACAGCGGCATGTACATGACCAGCCCCGGGCTGCTGTTTTGCAGAAGCGTCAACTGGCCGGACAAAGCGAGCTCTCCGGTGTCACGGGCCCGGTCCAGTGCTTCCTTTGCTGGGGGAAGTGTCAGCACATCGAATCCCAGCGCCTTGAGGTTGTTGCCCTCCAAGGGCTCGATGTGGGTGATGGGCGCCAGCACCTCGCGCGCACCTTCGGGGCGCACGGTGTACTGGGCAAAACCGCGCTGGCGCATGTCATCCAGGTGTGCAGCCAGCGCCGAAGCGGGTAGCTGCATGACGAGCGAAACCCCCTGCAGGCCAGGGCGCGTTTCACGCAGCTGGAGCGCCCCCACATAGGCCTGAAACTCGGCCCGATCGATGCGCTCGGACCCTTCAAAATACCCCTTGACTCCGCGAAGCACCACCTCGTAGGTGGCCATCCGGTCCTTGAGGTTGTAGGCGATCTGGTCGGCCGCGACCTGAAAGTTCTGCTCCTGCTTGGCGCGGGCACCGCTCTCGGCGCTCTGCCAGTACAAGAACGTCAGCCCCAGGGTCAGCAGCCCCACCAGAGGTGGCAGCACGACGGGAACCCACCGGTGGCTGGTGGTCCCCTTCCCTCCTCCAGAGGAAGGCGCCAAGGGTGTGGACCCAGCGGCTGCATCGACGATCCCTGCCGGAGAATGTTGGGTCATTGCGTTCTGGGTGATATACCCGCCACGGTCGGCAAAAGCCACCGCCGTGGCGATCTGCACCATTATGGGCATCTGTCCGGCACAAGAAAGCTGTATTTGCGCAAACACTTTGCACACAGGGCAACGCCGGGCGGGCATTGTTGGATATGCTTCCTGCGCACCCTCCTCAACACCGCACCAGGGGCCTGAGCACGCCCCCACCCACCACCCTCGCACACCAAAGAACCAGCATGCCATCGCTTGATTTCGACCTGGAGGAATCCCATTTCCGCGCGTTCTACGCAGAGCAATCCGCTGCGCTGGAAACCGCCTGCGCCGCCTTCACCGCCATGGTGGCCGCCGTGGTCACGCAGTCGGGTGGGGTAGAGATCGCCAAGGTGGAGGGCCGCGTCAAGGATGTGGATGAATGCATCCGCAAGTTCGTGCGCAAATACCGCCCGGCGCTGGAGGAAAACAACACGCCCTATGAGATCCAGCACTACATCACCGACCTGGTCGGCGTGCGTGTGGTGTGCCTGTACGAGGACGAGCTGGAGAAAATCGCGGCCATCGTGCGCGGGCACTTTGCCGTGATCGATGTCACCGACAAGGTGACGGCGGTGGAAAGCACCGAGGCCTCATTTGGCTACAAAGGCCTGCATCTGGACCTCAAGCTCAGCCATGCCGAACGCACGCAGCCTGAGCATGCAGCCTATGCCCACCTGCCGTTCGAGCTGCAGGTGCGCACCATCATCCAGGACTCCTGGAGCGTGCTGGACCACAGGATCAAGTACAAGAAATCGATCCCAGGCGAACTCAAGCGCCGCATCAATGTGCTGTCAGCCCTGTTCGAGCTGGCCGACCGCGAGTTCCGCCAGATCCGCGACGCCACGGCCGCCGAACTGCTGCAAGCCCCCGACGAAACCGCCGAGCCGCTGCCCGACCCTGCCAGCGCCGACAACACGCAGGCCCCTAGCAAGGCCCAAGCCCCCAGCAGCGAGCTCAACGCGTTCACTTTCCTCAAGATTGCAACGCACTTCTTCAAGGACTTCGAGTTCGAGCCTTCCAAGGTAGACGGTTTTGTGGACGACATTCAGGCGTGGTCCCGGGGGATGACGCGGGCCCGCTTCAATGCGCTGATGCGCGAGACCGTGGGCGTGGTCAAGCGCTACAAGCAGCACTTCGAAGAACAAAACCCTCAGGCCAGCTTCAATCCGTATACCGTGATCCGGCATTGCCTGTACCTGAGTAACAAGACCGCGTTCCGCCCCGCCCTGCGCAACTCGGCCCGGGAGTCGTTCGAGGCGTGGCTGCAGGAGCAGGCTGAGCCAAAGCCGCAATAATTTTAGAAAAATTGGGCCCTACCGCTCGTCCAGATTAAATTTACAGCTATCTATTCAATAGCAATTTGACTGGCATCGGCTTATTGGACAAGCTCTAAGTGAGACGCCCTGATCTGTCGCATAGGTGACTTGGCATTGGTGGTTTTCCTCCATGCGCTTGTTACGAAGTGCTGTTATATTGCACTGCAACATAACGGAGTTTCGCCCATGCTGTATCACATCTACGAAACCCAGCGCTCCCTGATGGAGCCCTTTACCGATTTCGCGCAGGCTGCTGCCAAGCTGTTCAGCAACCCCATGTCCCCCTTCAGCGAAAGCCCGCTGGCGCAGCGCATGTCTGCGGGCTACGAACTGCTGTATCGCCTGGGCAAGGACTACGAAAAGCCCGCTTTCGAGATCCATTCGGTGGATGTGGACGGCGTCGGTGTGGCAGTGCACGAACGCATCGAGATGGACAAGCCGTTCTGCGAACTGCGCCGCTTCAAGCGTTTCTCGGACGACACCGCCACCTTGACCAAGCTCAAGGCCCAGCCGGTGGTGCTGATCGTGGCGCCCTTGTCGGGGCACTACGCCACTTTGCTGCGCGACACCGTGCGCACCATGCTCAAGGACCACAAGGTCTACATCACCGACTGGAAGAATGCCCGGCTGGTCCCCCTGGCCGATGGTGAATTCCACCTCGACGACTACGTGAATTACGTGCAGGAGTTCATCCGCCACCTGCAGGGCATCTATGGCAACTGCCACGTGATCAGCGTGTGCCAGCCCACCGTGCCCGTGCTGGCAGCCGTGTCCCTGATGGCCAGCCGTGGCGAAACCACGCCGCTGACGATGACCATGATGGGCGGCCCCATCGACGCCCGCAAATCCCCGACTTCGGTGAACAACCTGGCGACGAACCGTAGCTTTGAGTGGTTCGAAAACAACGTGATCTACCGCGTGCCCGAGAACTTCCCCGGCGCAGGGCGGCGCGTGTACCCAGGTTTTCTGCAGTACACCGGCTTTGTGGCCATGAACCCGGACCGCCACGCCAGCAGCCACTATGACTACTTCAAGGACCTGATCAAGGGCGACGACGCCAGCGCCGAGGCCCACCGCAAGTTCTACGACGAGTACAACGCCGTGCTCGACATGGACGCCGATTACTACCTGGAAACCATCCAGACCGTTTTCCAGGACTACAAACTGGTGCACGGCACCTGGGATGTGCGCTCCCCCGACGGCAAGATCGAGCGCGTGCGCCCGCAGGACATCACCACCACCGCCCTGTTCACGGTGGAAGGCGAGCTTGACGACATCTCCGGCTCGGGCCAGACCGAAGCCGCGCACGATTTGTGCAGCGGCATCGTGCGCAAGGAACAACGCCATCTGGAGGCCAAGGGCGCGGGCCACTATGGCATCTTCAGCGGCCGGCGCTGGCGCGAAGTGGTCTATCCCCAGGTGCGCGCTTTCATCCTGGAGCACGAAAAGCCCCAGGCGAAAATCGCAGCACCCGTCACGGAAACGCCGGACGACAACCCCCCCCACCGCGCAGCAGCAACAACAAAAGCCGCAGCGCCCGCCCCCAAGGCAGCCGCCAAGCCACCCGTTAAACCCGTCGCCACAGCGGCTGTAAAAACGCCCGTCAAAGCAGCCGCCAAAACGCCAACCAAGCCCACGGCCAAGGCGCCTGCGGCGGTGGCCACCCGCTGGGTGGCACCAGCACCCGCAGCCACCCCCAGCAAGCCCACCGGCGCTGCCGCACCCGCTGATGTGGGCGTTGCCACGCCAGCGAAGACTACGGTGACCGCCGCGGCATCTGCCCGCACCCGCCGCAATGCGGCACGCAAGGCTTGAGCCCCCCCCGGCCAGCTTCTGCATCAACTGCCGCCGTCCTCACGCTTGCGGCGCGGATCGACGCGGCCTTGCCCCAGACACAGTGCACACGCTGCGGCTATCCCGACTGCGCCACATACGCCCGGGCCATTGCCGAAGAGGGCGTGCCCATCAACCAGTGCCCCCCTGGGGGCGCTGAGGGCATCGCCCGCCTCGCAGCCATCACGGGGCAAGCACCGCTGCCGCTGAGTGCGGAGCATGGTGTGGAAGCCCCACGCACCGTGGCGTACATCGACGAAGCCTGGTGTATCGGCTGCACGCTGTGCATCAAGGCCTGCCCCACCGATGCCATCGTGGGCTCCCACAAGAAAATGCACACCGTTGTCGAGCCCTATTGCACCGGGTGCGAGCTGTGCATTCCGGTGTGCCCTGTGGATTGCATCCAGCTCGAAAACGCCAGCGGGAATGCCACCGGCTGGGCCGCATGGTCGGGTCCTTTGGCGCAACAGGCGCGCCTGCGCTACCAGGCCCATCGCGAACGTCTTCCGCTGGATCCGGTCATGGACGAAGGAGAGGAAGAAGAAACGCCAGGAGCGTCGGCCAAGGACGGCGCTGCATCTTCAGCCCCGGCGGTCTCCCCCGCTGCCGCGGGGAATTCACAAGCCGCGCGCCAAGCCGTCATCGCTGCAGCGATGGAGCGAGCCCGACAGCGACGACTCCAGGGACCGCAGTAGTCGGCCGGGCGCTGTCAAGCCCCCCGCTGGGCCAGCGCCTACGGGTTAGAGGGTCAACGCGCTGCCAGCGTCTTGTACACCCCACACCCCACATACAGATCGCCCGCGCGGCTGACGTAAGACATCTTCGTCTGCACCACACCCGTGGCAGGGTTGGTGATGTCGTACTCCACCCAGCCCGGCTCACGGTCCGCCTGGGAAACGATATCGTTCACCAGCCGGTCGCCCGCAATGCCAGGAATGTCCTGCACCCGCGTGCCCACCTTGGCGGTGTTGCCTCCAAAGGCCAGGTAGGTGCCTGCGGGGTCGAGGACAAACACATACATGTCGCGGTCGTGGTAGGGCTGATTCTTGTCAGTGATGCTGCGCAGGAACTGGTCGCGCGAGGTACTCTTGTGCAGCGCCATGGCCTTGCCCACCAGCGCCACAGCCTCCTCGGCCGTGCCCTGCTGCAGGCGGAATGCAGAGACCGCACGCGACAGGGTGGATGCGCGGCTTTCCAGGGCCTCTGCCTGTTGCACGGCATGGCCCACCATCTGGGCGTTGTGCTGGGTGATCTGGTCCAGTTGTTGCACGGCGGCGCTCACCTCGCGCAGGCCGGTGCTTTGCTCGGCGCTCGATCCGGAGATTTCGCTCATGCTGGCTGCCACGCTGCGAATGCCCCCCGCCATGTCCGAGATCCCCTCCCCAGCCGACCGAATCAGGCCCGCACTGGTTTCGACCTGACTGACCGAGGCACCGATCAGTTCACGAATTTCGTGCGCGGCATCGCTGGACCGCTTGGCCAGCGTGCGCACCTCCGCTGCCACCACGGCAAACCCACGGCCCTGCTCTCCGGCGCGAGCAGCCTCAACGGCTGCGTTCAGGGCAAGGATATTGGTCTGAAATGCAATGCTGTCGATCACACCGATGATTTCGGTCATGCGCCGCGCACCTTGCTGGATGGCCTCGACCGACTGCACGGCACGTGCCATGGCCTGGGCGCCCACATCGGCTGCGTCACGCACCTGCGCCGCCCGGGTATCGGCACTGTGCGCGGTCTGAGCGTTGTTCTGCACCGCTGAAGAGAGTTGCTCCACACTGGCGGCCGTCTGCTCCAGGTTGGCCGCCTGCTGCTCGGTGCGGTCGGCCAGCGAGCGATTGCCCTCGGCCAGGCTCTGCCCAGCATGGGCGACCAGCGCCGCATTGCTACGGATGTCAGCCACCATGGACGAGAGCGTGATCACCATGCGGTCGAGCGACTGCGCCATCTCGGCCACTTCGTCTTGTCCGTAGTCGCGACGGGGCTGGGCCCGGAGATCCCCGGCCTGGGTCAGCTCTATGGTTTGCGCCAGACCCGCAAGGTCGGTGGCCAGACTGCGGTAAAGCACGAGCAGAGCGTACAACACCACCACTGCGGCCAAGGCAAGCGCCCACCAAGGCGCCCCAAACGCAGCAATGGCAAGTGCCGCCCCCACCAGAAGACTCAGCGAGAGCAGCTTGCCAGGCAAATGCCACCTGCGCATCCACCAGAGCCCCGGACGCAGCGGTAGGAATCCTGACATCGTGTCTCCTCTATTGTTCTGATCAAATGGCCTGAATACTAGGTACACGCACTTACGGCGGATTGACAGACCACGGGCCCATCGACGCATTGAGGTCAGCTCCGGTCACGATCCGCCAAACCCTGGCCGATCCAGCGCCGACTGATCTGAGGTGATCGCCCATAATGGCGCCCCATGAATCCCCTGCTTTCCCATCTCCAGCCCTACCCCTTCGAGCGGCTGCGGCAGCTCTTTGCGGGGGTGGTGCCCCCGGCAGCCTACAGCCCCATCAGCCTGGGCATGGGTGAGCCACGCCATCCTACACCGCAGTTCATCAAAGATGCACTCAGTAACAACCTCAGTGGCCTGGCGAGTTACCCCGCCACCGCTGGCGAGTTGGGCTTGCGCGAGGCCTTCACCCGCTGGCTGAATTTGCGCTATGCCATCACGCTGGATCCGGCCACCCAGGTCCTTCCCGTGAATGGTTCTCGGGAAGCACTTTTTTCGTTTGCCCAAACCATCATCGATCCTTCAAAAGGCCAGCCGCTGGTAGTCTGCCCCAATCCGTTCTACCAGATCTATGAAGGTGCAGCCCTGCTGGCGGGCGCGGCCCCTTATTACGCGGCCAGCGACCCGGCACGCAATTTCGCCGTGAATTGGGACGCGGTGCCGGACTCCGTGTGGCAGCGGACGCAGTTGCTTTTTGTTTGCTCCCCTGGCAACCCCACCGGCGCCGTCATGCCACTGACGGAGTGGAAGAAGTTGTTTGAACTGAGCGACCGGTATGGTTTTGTGATTGCCTCGGACGAGTGCTACAGCGAAATCTACTTCCGCGACGAGCCGCCGTTGGGCGGCCTGCAGGCGGCAGACAAGTTCGGCCGCAGCGACTACAAGAACCTGATCTCCTTCACCAGTCTCTCCAAGCGCAGCAACGTGCCCGGCATGCGCAGCGGTTTTGTGGCGGGTGATGCGGCCCTGATCAAGGCCTTCCTGCTGTACCGCACGTACCACGGCAGCGCCATGAGCCCCATCGTGCAGGCCGCCAGCATTGCGGCCTGGGGTGACGAGCAGCATGTGGTGGAAAACCGCACGCGCTACCGCAAGAAGTTCGCCCAGGTCACGCCGCTGCTGGCGGGTGTCATGGAAGTAGCCCTTCCCGATGCAGGTTTCTACCTCTGGGCCAAGGTCCCCGAGCAGCTTGCCATGGACGACGCCGAGTTCGCGCGGGCCCTTCTGGCTCAATACAATGTTACGGTGCTCCCTGGCAGCTACCTGGCCCGCGAGGCCCGGGGCAGCAACCCCGGTGCCCAGCGCGTGCGCATGGCCCTGGTGGCCGAAACCGAAGAGTGCGTGGAGGCTGCGTTGCGCATCGTGCAATTCATCCAGTCCCGCACTGCCTGATTTCTGATTCCTGATCCACAGACTGACAGACAACAACATGACCCAACAACTGCAAACCCTCATCGACAACGCCTGGGACAACCGCGCCAGCCTTTCGCCCTCCGCCGCCCCCAAGGAAATCCAGGACGCTGTCGAGCATGTGATCGCCGAGCTGAACAACGGCACGCTGCGCGTGGCCACGCGCGAAGGTGTGGGCCAGTGGACCGTGCACCAGTGGATCAAGAAGGCGGTGCTGCTGTCGTTCCGCCTGAAGGACAACGAAGTGGTCAAGGCCGGTGACCTGGGTTTTTACGACAAGGTGCAGACCAAGTTTGCCCATTTGTCTGAAGAAGAAATGAAGGCCACCGGGGTGCGTGTGGTGCCACCCGCCGTCGCCCGCCGTGGCAGCTTCATCGCCAAGGGCGCGATCCTGATGCCGTCGTACGTGAACATTGGCGCCTATGTGGGCGAAGGCACCATGGTCGACACCTGGGCCACCGTGGGTTCGTGCGCACAGATCGGTGCCAACGTGCACCTGTCGGGTGGCGTGGGCATTGGTGGCGTGCTGGAGCCTCTGCAAGCCGGCCCCACCATCATCGAAGACAACTGCTTCATCGGTGCACGGTCCGAAGTGGTTGAAGGCGTGGTGGTCGAAGAGAACTCCGTGCTGGGCATGGGCGTGTACCTGGGCCAGAGCACCCCCATCTTCAACCGCGCCACTGGCGAGATCAGCTATGGCCGCGTGCCCTCGGGCTCGGTGGTGGTCAGCGGCAACCTGCCCAAGACAGCCGCCAACGGCGCGCCCTACAGCATGTACGCCGCCATCATCGTCAAGCAGGTGGACGCGCAGACGCGCTCCAAGACCAGCATCAACGACCTGCTGCGCGACTGATCGCATTCAAGCCCGGGGCAGGCCATCCCGCCTGCCCGCCGACAGACACCGACAACAAGAGGGAAACACCATGAGCACGATGGAGCGGATTCTTCGCCTGATGAGCGAAAAGAAAGCATCAGACGTCTACCTGTCGGCCAATGCCCCGGCGCTGATCAAGATCAACGGCGAATGCATCCCGATCAACAACCAGATCCTGCCACCCGATGCGCCGCGCAACCTGCTCTCCGAAGTGGTCCCCCCAGACCGTATCGAAGAACTGGAGGAAACCGGCGAGCTGAACATGGGCGTGCCGCTCAGCGGTGTGGGCCGCTTCCGTATCAGTGCCATGCGCCAGCGCGGCAGCTACGCGGTGGTGATCCGTTTCATCTCGCAGCAGATTCCCGAATTCGACTCGCTGGGCCTGCCACCCGTGATGCGCGAACTCATCATGGAAAAGCGGGGCCTGATCCTGATGGTCGGCGCCACGGGCTCGGGCAAGAGCACATCCCTGGCGTCGATGATCGACACCCGCAACGAAGCACTCACCGGCCACATCCTCACCATCGAAGACCCGGTCGAGTACCAGTTCAAGAACAAGAAATCCATCGTCAACCAGCGCGAGATCGGCAGTGATACCCAGTCGTTGCAGACAGCGCTGAAGAACGCGCTGCGCCAGGCGCCGGATGTGATCCTGATCGGCGAAATCCGCGACCGCGAAACCATGTCGGCCGCAATTGCCTACGCCCAGTCCGGCCACTTGTGTCTGGCCACGCTGCACGGCAACAACAGCTACCACGCGCTCAATCGCATCTTGTCGTTCTATCCCGTCGAAGTGCGTCCGACCATGCTGGGCGACCTGGCATCCGCCCTGAAGGCCATCATCTCCCAACGCCTGGTGCGCACCATCGACGGCAGCCGTGCTCCGGCGGTGGAAGTCATGCTCAACACCAAGCTGGTGTCCGACCTGATCGAAAAAGGCGATTTCTCAGGCGTCAAAGAAGCGATGGAGAAGTCCATGGCCGAAGGTTCGCTGACCTTTGAGGAAGCCCTCGCCCGGTTGATCATGGACTCCAAGATCGACCGCAAGGAAGGCATGGCCTACGCTGACTCGCCTACCAATCTCATGTGGCGCTTGCAAAACGATTTCTCCCTGGCCGCCAATGCCGCCAAGGCGCAGAAGGAAGCGCGGGATGCACCCGACGACGCGCCTTCCTTCACCGAGATCGTGCTGGACGTCAAACCAGCGGCATGAAATGTCTCCGCCCTGAGTCGGCTGCGGCGCCTTCCCCCTGGGGGACGACGCCCTCGCTGCGGGGCGGCCCTTGGCTTGCCGTCTCTCGCCTAGGCCGCGCTGATGCTTACGCTTCGCTCTCTAACTACAGCTGACTGCACGGCCCCATCCCACCGAATCCCCAATGTCCCGTACCCTGCACCTCGCCGAACAGCTCATTTCCCTGCCCTCCATCACCCCCGAGGATGCGGGCTGTCTGGACCTGCTGGCCGCGCGGCTGGCTCCGCTCGGGTTTGTGTGTGAGCGCCTGGACAGCGGCCCGGCGGACTTTCGTGTCAGCAACTTGTGGGCAAAAAGGCCTGTAGCGCTTGATGGAAAGGCGCAAGAAGCTATTAAAACCATAGTGTTTGCCGGCCACACCGATGTCGTACCCACCGGCCCGCTGGCACAGTGGAGCAGCGACCCGTTTGTGCCTACCCACAAGGATGGCAAGCTCTATGGCCGTGGTGCCAGCGACATGAAAACCTCCATCGCCGCCTTTGTCGTGGCGGTGGAAGAGTTCCTGGCCGCCACGCCCGATCCGCAGATTGCGCTGGCTTTTCTTCTGACCAGCGACGAGGAAGGCCCCTCGGTGGATGGCACCAAGGTCGTGGTCGAGAAACTCAAGGCACGTGGTGAAAAGCTCGATTACTGCATCGTCGGAGAACCTACCTCCGTCGAAAAAACGGGCGACATGATCAAGAACGGGCGGCGCGGCACGCTCAGCGGCAAGCTCACGGTGCGCGGTATTCAGGGGCACATTGCCTACCCGCAACTGGCCCGCAACCCCATTCACCAGGCCCTGCCCGCACTCACGGAGCTGGCGGCCACGGTGTGGGACGAGGGCAACGCGTTTTTCCCGCCCACCAGCTGGCAGATCAGCAACATGCACGGCGGCACGGGTGCCACCAATGTGATTCCGGGAGAGGTCGTGATCGACTTCAACTTCCGCTTCTCGACTGAATCCACTGCCGAAGGCCTGCAGCAGCGTGTGCACGCCGTGCTGGACCGCCATGGCCTGGAATACGACCTGCGCTGGACGCTGGGCGGCCAGCCGTTTTTGACAACCCCCGGCGAACTGGTGGGCGCCGTGCAGCAGGCCATCACTGCAGAGACCGGGCTGACCACCGAACTCTCCACCACGGGCGGAACCAGCGACGGCCGTTTCATTGCCCAGGTGTGCCCCCAGGTGATTGAACTCGGCCCTCCCAACGCCAGCATCCACAAGATCGACGAGCACATCGTCGTGGCCGACATTGACCCCCTCAAGAACATCTACCGCCGCACGCTGGAAAACCTGCATGCGCAGGCCTTGGCCGCCAATGGAGTGCCAGCATGAACACACCACAACAGCACCCCACCGTCGCAGGCGATACCGTGGGTGCCCTGGTCGAATCGGGTGCGCAGTGCCTTGCCGCAGCAGGCGTCTCCTTTGGCCACGGTACCACCAATGCCCACGACGAAGCCGCTTGGCTGGTGCTCTGGCGTCTAGGGCTGCCGCTGGACAGTGATCTGTCGGAAGCCCCCGATTCCATGAAGAATCAGCCCGTAGCGCCCGCCGATCAAGCGCTGGTAGCTACTCTTTTTGAAGAGCGCATCCGCACCCGCAAGCCCGCCGCCTATCTCACACAAGAGGCCTGGCTGCAGGGTGTACCGTTCTACGTGGACGAACGCGCCATCGTGCCGCGCAGCTTCATTGCCGAACTGCTGGTCGATGGGGGGGCTGACGAGTACCTGAGCGACCACACCCGCCAGGTGCTGGACCTGTGCACGGGTAACGGCAGCCTGGCCGTGCTGGCGGCCATGGCCTGGCCCGAGGTGCAAGTGACGGGCGCCGACATATCGCCCGATGCGCTGGCGGTAGCCCGCATCAACGTGGACAAACACGGCCTGCAGGACCGCATCCAGCTACAGCTGTCCGATGGCCTGGCTGCACTGCCCGGCCCCTGGGACCTGATCCTGTGCAATCCACCCTACGTAAACGCGGCCAGCATGGCCGCCTTGCCCGCCGAATACCGTGCCGAGCCCGAGCTGGCCCTGGCCGGAGGCAACGATGGCATGGACTTTGTGCGCCAGCTGTTTGCCGCTGCTCCCGCCTGCATGAGTGAGGATGCAGTGATCATTCTGGAGATTGGCAACGAACGCGCTTACTTCGAGGCCGCTTTCCCCCAACTGCCTGTTTTCTGGCTCGATACCAGTGCAGGTGAAGACCAGGTTTTGCTGGTGACTCGGCAGGCCTTGGCCGCCCAAAGCCGGCTCACGGCACAATAGAGGGTTGCACGCCACCGGCTTGCTGCATCCCTTGGATGGTTTGCAACAGCCTTGGCCCCCTGCTTTTTCACGCCACCCGCCCAGTGCGGGTGCGCTTTTTTCTGAGTTCCGGATGATCACCCTCAAGAACGTTACCCTGCGACGCGGCGCCAAAGTCGTGCTCGACAGCGTTTCCGCCACCATCAACCCCGGCGAAAGCGTAGGCCTTGTGGGCCGCAATGGCGCGGGCAAGTCGAGCCTGTTTGCCTTGCTCAGCGGCAAACTGCACGAAGACGGGGGAGATTTCTACATCCCCACCAGCTGGCGCATGGCGGAGGTCGCGCAGAACATGCCCGAAACCGACCAGTCGGCCACTGACTTTGTGTTGGAGGGTGACACGCGTCTGGCCGAGGTCCAGCAACAGTTGCTCGACGCAGAGGCCAGCGACGACGGCATGGCCATCGCGCATGCCTATTCCGACTTGCACGACGCGGGAGCCCACGATGCCGTGGCACGTGCACAGGCATTGATTCTGGGCCTGGGCTTTCGCGTCAGCGAACTGGACCAACCCGTCAACAGCTTCTCGGGTGGCTGGCGCATGCGCCTGCAACTGGCCCGCGCACTGATGTGCCCCAGCGATTTGCTGCTGCTGGACGAGCCCACCAACCACTTGGACTTGGACGCCCTGGTCTGGCTCGAAGCCTGGCTCAAGCGCTACGCGGGCACCATGATCGTGATCAGCCATGACCGCGAGTTTCTGGACGCCATCACCAACGTCACCCTGCAAATCCAGCAAGGCGAGTTGAACCGTTACGGTGGCAACTACAGCAAGTTCGAAGAGCTGCGCGCCCAGCAGCTTGAACTGCAACAGGCCAGCTTCTCCAAACAGCAGGAGAAGATGGCCCATCTGCAGAAGTTCATCGACCGCTTCAAGGCCAAGGCCAGCAAGGCCAAGCAGGCGCAAAGCCGCGTCAAGCAGCTCGAACGCATGGAAAAGATTGGCCCCGTGCTGGCCGAGGCGGACTTCACCTTCGAGTTCAAGGAACCCGCCAATCTGCCAAACCCGATGCTGGCTATCAGCGATGCGTCATTTGGCTATGTGGACGACGATGGCACGCCCACCACCATCCTCACTGGCGTGAACCGCTCGGTGCTGGCGGGCCAGCGGATCGGCATTCTGGGTGCCAACGGCCAGGGCAAGTCCACGCTGGTCAAAACCATTGCCCGCACCATGAAACCCCTGGGCGGCAGCGTGACCGAAGGCAAGGGCCTGAACATCGGCTACTTTGCGCAGCAGGAATTGGACGTGTTGCGCCCCAGCGAGAACCCGCTGGAGCACATGATCCGCCTGGCCAAGGAGCTGGGTCCCGACGCCAAGCAGCCCAGCCGCGAGCAAGACCTGCGCAGCTATCTGGGCACGTTCAACTTCACGGGCGACATGGTCAAGCAGGCCGTGGGCACGATGAGCGGTGGCGAAAAAGCCCGCTTGGTGCTTGCCATGATCGTCTGGCAGCGTCCCAACCTGCTGCTGCTGGACGAACCTACCAACCACCTCGACTTAGCGACCCGCGAGGCCCTGGCCATGGCGCTCAACGACTTCGACGGCACCGTCATGCTGGTCAGCCACGACCGTTCGCTGCTGCGCTCGGTCTGCGAGGACTTCTGGATGGTAGGCCGGGGCGTTGTGGGGCCCTTCGATGGCGATCTGGACGACTACCAGCGCTACCTGCTCGAAGAGTCCAAACGCCTTCGCGAAGAGGCACGCCTGGCCGAGCAGGCACAGGTCTCGGTGGCAAGCTCCACGGCCCCCAAGGCCAACGCACCTTCAGCGGCAGCAAATCCCGCTCCTGTCGCGGCCCCGGTGCCCACACCGACCTCCGCCACAACCCCTTCAAGGGACGGGCGAGAACAACGCAAACTGGATGCCCAGGCGCGCCAGCAACAAGCCGAAAAAACACGGCCGCTCAAAAAAGAGCTGGAGCAGATCGACAAGCGCCTGGCGACGCTGGCTGGCGAACGGGCTGCGCTCGAGCACAAGCTCACGCAGGCCCTGCCCCCGGCCGAGATCGCAGAGTGTGGCCGCGCCCTGAAGGCAGGCCATGAAGAGACGGCCCAACTGGAAGAACGCTGGCTGGAAATTTCTTCGGAACTGGAAGAAATCTCGGCAGCGGCATAGGCCAAAAATGTAAATTCATGTAATAACAAAGTGATCGTTATTCGACCTTTGCGCTTATCCAGCAATCATTTTTAGCTATTATTTTTGATAGCGGTGTAGAGGTAAACCTGCGGGCACTTACGGTTGCATTTTTTTGCGAGACGCTGTCAACGGACAGTAGATGGGCCGCGTTGTTGGTACATCACAGGAGTTTTCCAGCATGAATACCACCGCAATCTTGTCCGCTTGGCCCGAAGACGAACGCGATCGCAAGCGCGTTCCCGCCCGCTTCTGAAGGCGTGGCAGCCATTTTCCCGCTTCAAGCGCCCATCCAATGCCAGCCTCAAAACCGAAGCACAAAGCGTACCAAGGTACCGGTTGTGTTTCTGCCGAACGGCCCATTTCATAGGCTCCCCGAAGCCAGATAACCGGCAGGCCCCTTCCCTCTTGCTCCTCCAACAAAAAACCCCGCATTGCGGGGTTTTTTGTTTTTCCAAGCCTTCGGGCATCAACCCATGTGCAGACCACCGTTGACCGAAAAATCGGCACCGGTCGCGTAGCCACCTTCATCCGAAGCCAGCCACGCAATGATGGAAGCGATTTCGCTGGGTTCACCGAGGCGCTTGACGGGAACCGTGGCAACGATCTTTTCGAGCACATCGGGGCGGATCGCCTTGACCATGTCGGTGCCGATGTAGCCGGGGCTCACCGTATTGACCGTCACGCCCTTGGTGGCCAGCTCCTGCGCCAGCGCCATCGAAAAGCCATGCATGCCCGCCTTGGCAGCAGAGTAGTTGGTCTGGCCCGCCTGGCCCTTTTCACCGTTCACCGAGCTGATGTTGATGATGCGGCCCCAGCCCTTTTCCACCATGTCGGCCACCACCTGCTTGGTGACGTTGAACATGCTGTTGAGGTTGGTTTCAATCACCGCGTCCCAGTCTTCGCGCGACATCTTGAGGAACATGCGGTCGCGGGTGATGCCGGCGTTGTTCACCAGCACGTCGATGGTGCCGTGCTCGGCCTTGGTCTTGCCAAAGGCTTCTACCGTGGAATCCCAGTCGCCCACATTGCCCACCGACGCATAGAAGGTGTAGCCCAGGGCTTTCTGCTCGGCCAGCCACTTGGCATGGTCACGGGTAGGGCCACAACCTGCGATGACCTTGAAGCCCTCCTTGTGCAGGCGCTGGCAAATGGCAGTCCCGATGCCGCCCATGCCGCCGGTGACGTATGCAACTTTCTGGCTCATGTGATTTCTCCTTGTTAGTGATTTGCTCAACAGCCACTCTACCGAAGAAATCTACCGCCGCCGTGAAGGAAAACACTGAAGCCCTTTTCTTTTTGGCATATCGGCATGCGTCACACGCCTTACGCGCTATGTGTCTCGGCAGAGTCACAGTTTTGGTGCAAGCCAGAGCCTTCCAACGATCCCATAGAAACATCTTGCAACCACCTGCGCACGCCGAAGTGGTGCCACGGCGGCCATACGTTCACCCTGAAGCCAGACATAAAAAAAGCCGCGTCGTAACGCGGCTTCGATTTTTGGCTTTGCCCCTGAGAAACGGCTGAACCGCAGGTGCAAACAGGCGCAGGGGCTCCTATTAACGCTCCAAGGCCAGGGACACACCCATGCCGCCACCAATACACAGCGCTGCCAAGCCCTTCTTGGCATCGCGACGCTGCATTTCGTGCAGTAGGGTCACCAGGATGCGGCAGCCGGAAGCGCCGATGGGGTGGCCGATGGCGATGGCACCGCCGTTCACGTTCACCTTGGCAGGGTCAATCCCCAATTCCTTGTTCACCGCGCAGGCTTGTGCGGCAAAGGCTTCGTTCAGCTCGAACAGGTCCACATCGGCAGCGTTCCAGCCTGCGCGCTGCAGGGCCTTGCGTGACGCTGGCACCGGGCCCATGCCCATGGTGGCGGGGTCCAGACCACTGGTGCCGAAGGCCGCAATGCGTGCCAGGGGCTTGAGACCCAGGGCGGCCGCCTTCTTGGCGCTCATCACCACCACCGCGGCAGCGCCATCGTTCAGGCCGGATGCATTACCCGCCGTCACGCTACCCGCCTTGTCAAACGCGGGGCGCAGACCGGCCAGCGCTTCGGCATTGGTCTTGCGGTTCAGGTATTCATCCGCATTGAAAAGGATGGGGTCGCCCTTCTTTTGCGCCAGGCTCACACCCACGATTTCGTCCACGAACTTGCCGGCATCTTGCGCTGCGGCGGCCTTTTGCTGGCTGCCCAGGGCCAGGGCGTCCTGCGTGTCACGGGTGATGCCGTAGGCCTTGGCAACGTTCTCCGCCGTAATGCCCATGTGGTACTGGTTGTACACGTCCCACAGACCGTCCACGATCATGGTGTCGATGAGCTTCCAGTCACCCATGCGCTGGCCGTCGCGCGAGCCGGGCAGTACGTGGGGCGCCATGCTCATGCTCTCTTGGCCGCCAGCCACGACGATTTCACTGTCACCCCAGGCCACAGCCTGCGCAGCAAGCATCACGGCCTTCAAGCCTGAGCCGCACACCGCGTTGATCGTGAGCGCAGGAGTTTCCTTGGCCACACCAGCCTTCATGGAAGCCTGCCGGGCGGGGTTCTGGCCCACGCCAGCGGCCAGCACCTGGCCCATGATGACTTCACCAATCTGGTCGGACGAGAGGCCCGCGCGCGCGATGGCTTCGCGGATCACGATGGCGCCCAGTTCGGTCGCAGGCGTCTTGGCCAGCGCACCACCAAACTTGCCCACAGCAGTGCGGGCGGCCGAAACGATGACGATGTCTTCCATGGAATGTCCTTGTGGTTGGAGGTTGTTGGTTGCTTGGTAATTCTCGCAGTGCTGAAAGTCAGGACTTTTGCGTATCAGGCTTTCTGCTTCACGTAGCTGCCAGGTGCTGGCTCGATGGCCTTGAACTTGGTGCCCTTGCCGTAGCTCTTGGGCGCCGCGATCTGCTTGCCCGCGTGGCCCTTGAGCCAACCAGACCAGTCGGTCCACCAACTGCCGGGGTGCTCGGTCGCGCCTTGGAGCCATTGGTCGAGCGCGGCGGGCAGCTTGCCGTCGGCGCGGATCCAGTGGCTGCGCTTGCCTTTGGCGGGCGGGTTGATGACGCCCGCAATGTGGCCCGAGGCACCCATCACAAAGCGCTTCTTGCCGGGTAGCACCTGGGTGGACGCATAGGCGGCGTTGATGGGCACGATGTGGTCTTCGCGCGAGCCATAGATGTAGACGGGCAGCGTGAGGTTTCCCAGGTCCATCTTCTCGCCACACACGGTGAGCTTGCCCGGTTGGACGAGGTTGTTTTCAAGGTAGAAATTGCGAAGGTACCAAGCGTAAAACGGGCCTGGCAGGTTGGTGCTGTCGCTGTTCCAGTACAGCAGGTCGAACGGGGGCGGTGTTTCGCCCTTGAGGTAGTTGCCCACCACATAGTTCCACACGAGGTCATTGGGGCGCAGAAAGCTGAAGGTCGAGGCCAGGTCCTGCCCCTTCATGAGGCCGCCCTTGCCCATCTGCATCTCGCGGAACTTCACGAAAGCCTCGTCGATGAAAACGTCGAGGACGCCGGTGTCCGTGAAGTCGATCAGCGTGGTGAGGAAAGTGGCGCTGGCCACGGGCTCATCGCCGCGTGCTGCCAGCACGGCCAGCGCGTTGCTCAGGATGGTGCCGCCTACGCAAAAACCCAGCGCATTGATCTGGTCGGCGCCCGTGATGTTTTGTACCACGTCGATGGCGGCCATGGCGCCGTCTTCCACGTAATCGTCCCAGGTCTTGTGGGCGAGGCTGTCGTCAGGGTTGCGCCAGCTGACCACAAAGGTCCGGTGGCCTTGCTCCACGGCGTAGCGGATCAGAGAGTTCTCGGGCTGCAGGTCGAGGATGTAGAACTTGTTGATGCACGGCGGCACGAGCAGGAAGGGCCGCTCGTACACCTTGGCGGTGAGCGGCTTGTATTCGAGCAACTGGAACAATTCGTTCTCGTACACCACCGCGCCTTCGGTAGTGGCCACGTTGCGCCCCACCTCGAACAGGCTTTCGTCGGTCATCGACACATGGCCCTGCGTGATGTCGTGCAGCAGGTTCTGCATGCCCTTGGCAATGCTCTCGCCCTTGGTCTCGATGGCTTTTTTCTGCGCTTCGGCGTTGAAGGCCAGGAAGTTGCTGGGCGCCATGGCAGCCATCCACTGTTCCACGCCAAAGCGGATGCGGGCCTTGGTCTTTTCGTCAGCCTCCACCGCGTCGGCCAGCCCCATGAGGGTGCGGGCATTGAGCAGGTAGGCTGCGGCTGAGAACGCAGCAACGGGGTTGCTCGCCCAGCCATCGCCGGAGAAGCGGCGGTCCTTGACTTCGGGGGTTCCCTGCAGGCCCTGGGCCCAGAGTTCCTGCGCGTCTTTCAGGTACTGCTGCTGCAAGGACTGCAGCTTGGTGGGCGAAAATTTCAGGGGTGGTGCTGCAGGTACCTGGGTGCCCATGTCCAGCTTCTGGAACGACTGCAGCGCCTGCGACCAGCTTTGCCCGAAAATCTTCTGGAACTGCTCGGCGCTCTCGGCCCAGGGTGATTCAGAATTCATGCTCTTTCCTCAGTGATTGGTCGCTCGCAGCGGCAAAGCTTCTGGTTTTTTATCTCTCGGGTTCATTGTTGCCGAGCCCTTTGCACATGGCAACGGATTCAACGCTTGCACTGAACACAAACCAATGTACCTCATCGTCATCGCCTGGACCTACGTCACCCTCATGATGGCGGTGGCCGAAGCCACCAGCCCCAACGGCACCGTGCTCGGCGCCGTGATCACCTTTGCGCTGTATGGCATGCTGCCCATGGGCATTCTGGTGTACATCCTTGGCACACCTTCGCGCAAGCGGGCGATCAAGGCACGCGAGGCCGCAGAGCAGGCGGCCTACGATGCGGAGCAAGCCGCAGCCGCAACCACTGCCACGGCGTCAGCTGCGCCAGATGCAGGCGGCGAAGCGCCCGCTAGCGCCGAGGGCTCCACTGTCGCGGCGGTGCGAAAAGAACCGTGAAGCGTTGGTCACGGTGCACCAAGGCGATGTGCCATCGTTGCCGTGGATGTGGGTGATCCCCAGCGCCTGCAGCCGCAGCCGAGCCAGTCCAGCCAGGTCGCACAGGTATTTGCCTTTGGCACTGCCGCTGGGCACAAAACACGCCTCTGAAGCCGGGTTCGCCTCGCAAAATGCCGCGCGCACCTCGGCCCCCACTTCAAAGGCCTGCGGGCCAATACAGGGACCCAGCCAGACCAGGGTGTCCTGGGCGAACGTTTGGGCAGGATCGTTTGCTTCTATTTTGATAGCATTTAGCGCTTTGCCATCCAGCGCCAGGGCCTCAAAACGCTTGAAGACCGATTCCAGTACTCCCTGCCCGCCCACTCCGGCCAGCCCGCGCCATCCTGCATGCGCCGCCGCCACCACACGGCCTGAACGGTGTGCGAGCAGCACCGGCAGGCAGTCCGCCACCATGATGGTGCAGGCCACACCGGGCGCGGTGGCCACGCAGGCATCGGCGTCGATGCCATCGGGTGTGCTGCTGTCCAGGTGCACCACGCCATCGCCGTGTACTTGGTTCAGAAACACCGCCCGTGTGCCATTCGCCACCGCAGCGACCGTGGATTGCAGCCGCATGCGGTTGGTGTGCACGGCGGCCGCGACATCACCCACATGGGTCCCCAGATTCAGGCTGTCATAGGGTGGCAGGCTCACGCCCCCCGTGCGTGTGGTGCACAGTGCAAACACGCCCTCGGGCGCGGGCCAGTCGGGCACCAGGCAGTCGGCCGCCGCCAGAGGGCCTTCGTGCGGGGTCAAGCTTCGTGGTCCGGACAGGCGGACGGCTGGGCCTTCTGGAAGGCGGGCAACGCCATGCAGGCTTCGAATGCCCCCATCGTGAGTGGCAGGCCACCCAGGTCCACGTTGAAACGCTGGCCGTTGAAGATTTGCGGCACCAGGCAGCAGTCGGCCAGCGTGGGGGTGTTGCCCCAGCACAGCACGGAGGGAGGCAGGCCCTGGGTTTCGCGCTCTTGCGCCAACAGTGCCAGCTGGCGCTCAAAGGCCTCCAGCCCGCTGCGCACCCAGTGGTGGTACCACGCGTTCTTGGCCCCCTCGTCCACCTTCAGCTCGCGCACCAGGTACTTGAGAACGCGCAGGTTGTTGATGGGATGGATTTCGCATGCCACCATCTGCGCCAGCGCACGCACGTGTGCCCGCGCCAGGGGCGTGGCAGGCAGCAGCGCGGGCGTAGGGTGGGTTTCCTCCAGGTATTCGATGATGGCCATCGACTGGGACAGCGCCGCTCCGTCATCGACCACCAGCGTGGGTACCAGCGCATCGCCGATGCGGCTGGCGTACGCGGGGGCCTGGTGCTCACCCTTGACGAGGTGCACGGGGATGTAGTCGTAAGGCAAGCCCTTGATCTGCAGCGCGATGCGCACACGGAACGAGGCGGAGGAACGGAAGTAGTTGTACAGCTGCATGCAGAAAATACGTTGTGAAAGGGGACGTTTCAAAGCGTGACAGTGGGGCCCCACACTACCGCGGGCGCTGAATGGGCAAGCCTCGGGGCCGCCCGGGTCCGTCAGGCGCCCGAGGCCCCTGCCGGGTCCTGGTGGTTGTAGACAACCTTGGACAGGATGGCCATCAGATCGACGCGCTCCTGCGCATTGAGTGGCGCCATCAGCCGCTCCTGCACACGCTGGGCGGCATCACGCATCTGTAGCGCGGCGACCTCGCCCTCGGGGGTGATCCACAGCAGTTTGCGGCGGCGGTCGCGGGTGTCGGGCTCGCGGCGGATCCAGCCGCGTTTTTCGAGCCGCCCAATTACCGAGCCCGATGTGGCAGCGTCGAACGCCACGCGGGACGCCAGCGTGACCTGGTCTTCACCGGGCCGCGCCAGCAGCTCGTGCAGGATGGCGAACTGCACCGGCGTCACGTCAAACCCCGCAGTCTCTTCCATGAAAAGCGCCACGGTTCGCTGGTGGGCACGGCGCACCAGGTGGCCTGGCGTGTTGTGGAAATCGAAGCTCTTTGCCATGGGCGCGAGTGTAGCGCCCCCCAGCAGTCGGCCCGCGCCCATGGCACACTGCCACACCGAGGGCGCGCAGGGTCCACCCCGGGGTTTTTGCGACACAGTCCTTGCCCTGGCATCCGCGCCGTCCGGCAACCATTCATTTCCATTGAACCCAGAAATTCGAGAGGCTGACATGAGCTACGTGTTTTCTCCCGCCCCCGTGGCCAGCGTGCCCGTGGTGGGCTGCGGCGACCGCTTTCCCGTACACCGCATTTATTGCGTGGGCCGCAACTATGAAGAGCATGCCAAGGAGATGGGCTTCACCGGCCGCGAGCCACCCTTCTTCTTCATGAAGCCCGCCGATGCCATCGTGGTGGTCAACGCAGGCGAAACGGGCCAGCTGCCCTACCCCAGCCTCACCGCCAACCTGCACCACGAGATCGAACTGGTCGTGGCCATCGGCAAGGGTGGCAAAAGCATCAAGGCCGCCGACGCATTGGCACACATCTACGGCTATGCCGTGGGCCTGGACATGACACGCCGCGACCTGCAGAACGACATGAAAAAACAGGGCCGCCCCTGGTGCATCGGCAAGGGCTTTGATGCCAGCGCGCCCATTGGCCCCATCACCCCGGCTGCCCAGGCTGGCGACGTGGCCAACGCGCCCATCTGGCTGCAGGTCAACGGCGCCGACCGCCAGCGCAGCACCGTCACCCAGCTGATCTGGAACATTGCCGAAACCATCGAACACCTATCGGCCGCGTGGGAGCTGCAGCCCGGCGACCTGATCTACACCGGCACCCCCGAAGGCGTGGGCGCCGTGGTGCGCGGCGATGTGCTGGAGGGTGGTGTCGAAGGCCTGGGCACGCTGCGCTTGAGCGTGGTGTAACGCCCTAGCCGGGGCGCCGCGGGGCCCCAGTCTGGACGCACAGCCCCTGCACTATGCTTTTCATAGCTGCTTGCGCTTATAGAACAAGCGCTGGCAGCCGATCTGATTCGAAAAATCCACCGATGACCTTCCGCAGCCCCATCAAACACTGCCGCGCCTGTGGCACCGCCGTGGTCTACCGCCTGCCGGACGACGGCGACACCAAACAGCGCGCGGTGTGCCCCGTCTGCAACACGGTGCACTACGAAAACCCACTCAACGTGGTGGGCACCGTGCCCGCACTGCCCGATGGCCGTATCCTGCTGTGCAAGCGCAATATCGAACCCCGCTGGGGCAAGTGGACCCTGCCCGCAGGCTTCATGGAGCTGGACGAAACCACGGCCCAGGGCGCTGCGCGAGAAACAGACGAAGAGGCTGGCGCCCAGATTGAAATGGGCCCGCTGTTCAGCCTGCTGAATGTGCGCCGTGTGGGCCAGGTACACCTGTTTTACCGCGCCACGCTGCTGAGCGACCAGTTCAACCCCGGCTACGAGACCATCGAGGCGCGTCTGTTTGCCGAAGACGAGGTGCCCTGGGACGAACTGGCCTTCCGCACCGTGAAGGAAACCTTGGAATGCTACTTTGCCGACCGCAAGGCGGGCGCCATGGGTATGCACTTCATTGACATCGAATAGGCCGTGGGATGACTGCCACTACCACCTCCACGTCCCCTGCCCCGGCCAGCACACCTCCCGATGGCCTGCCAGCCTACCGCTTGCTCACAGGCCCTGATGACGCCAGCTTTTGCCGCCGTGTCAGCGACGCGCTGGCACTGGGCTACCGGTTGTACGGATCCCCCGCCGCCACGTTCAACGGCCAGAACGTGATCGTGGCGCAGGCCATTGTGTGGCCTGGTACGGTGGTCTGACCTCCTCCCGCACGCAGGTCACGCCACCGATTCGCACTCCTACCCGCCCACCCGCTCCTCGGCTGGCACAGGCGGCCGGGACGAACCAGCAGGGTCCGTGGTGACCGGTGGCAGCCCATCACCGCTGGGCCGTGGCGGAGTGCCGGGCCAGGGGGCCGGTGCAGAGGGGGATTGCGCATCCCCTCCGAACAGGCCCCGGATCCATTCCCGCATCGCGCCCAGTGATCCATCCGCCGGTGGCGGGGGGGTATCCACAAACTCGTCTACAAAGCGGTCATTCCCGTTGATCGCCCTGGTGCGAATGGCCTGCTGCATGAACTCGCCCACCATGGGCAACGCGCTGCGCGCCCCCTGCCCCCACGCATCGCTGCGCAGCGTGATGCGGCCGTCGTTGAAACCCGCCCAGGCACCGGCCACAACGCGCGCGTGCATCAGGATGAACCAGCCGTCGGTGTTGTCCTGCGTGGTGCCGGTCTTGCCCGCCACATCGGCCTGGATGCCATAGCGGGAGCGGATTGCGGTGGCCGTGCCGCGGTCGATGGCGCCGCGCATGGTGTTGCGCAAGGTCTGCGCGGCGCGTGGCTCGAAAACCGTTTCAGGGGCAGACGGCGCAAAAGTCTCCAGCACCTTGCCGTGGCGGTCCTCGATGCGGGTAATCAGCAGGGGCTCCACATAGCGGCCCAGATTGGCGATGGAGCTGTAGGCCGTCACCATTTCCTTCAGGGTGACCGGGCTGGTGCCGAGCGCCAGAGATGGCACCTCTTCCAGCGGCGACTGGCGCACCCCCAGGGCCCGGGCCACCTCGGCCACGCGGGCCGGGCCCACCTGCTGCATGACCTGTGCGGTGATGGTGTTCTTGGAAAACGCCAGACCATCGGCCAGCGTCATGGGCTGGTCGCTGGGCGGGCCGCCATCGGTGGGGCGCCAGACGCGGCCTCCGCCCAGGGGGATTTCTACGGGTCCGTCCATCAGCGTATCGCTGGGCGACGCGCCACTGGCAAACGCCGCGCCATACACAAAGGGCTTGAACGTGGAGCCAGGCTGGCGCCGCGCCGCCTGCACATGGTCGAACGGGTCTTGCGCAAAGTCGCGGCTGCCCACCCACGCCAGCACATGGCCGGTGACCGGGTCCTGCGCCAGAAACCCGGCCTGCACACGTGTCTTCTCGGCGCGCAGTTTCTGCAGGAAGGCGGTGTCATCCAGCAGCGCCTGCAAGGCCTCTTCCGGGGTCTGGCCCTTGTCCACGGCGTTGCGGTATTCGGGGCTTTCGCGCACCAGCGTATGTACCAGCTCGCTCTTCGGGCCCCAGCCATTGCGCTGGGACCAGGCGGTGTCGGCCACGCCCTGCAGCTGGCGCCCTTGGCGCGCCACGGCCTGGTTGGCAATGGCCTGCAGGCGCGAGTCGATGGTGGTGCGGATCACCAGGCCATCGGCATACAGGTTGTAGCCATGGCTGTCGGCCCACTCGATGAGCTGCTTGCGCAACTGCATCGCAAAGTGGGGCGCGGGCCCCATCACCTCGGTCTGGCGCTCGAAATTGACGCGCAGCGGGCGTTTTTGCAGGGCCTCCAGCTGCTTTTCTTCGAGCTTGCCGCGCTTGACCATTTGCGACAGCACGGTGTTGCGCCGTGCCTGGGCACGCTCGGGGTTGAGCACGGGGTTGTAGTAGGCCGTGCCCTTGAGCATGCCGATCAGCGTGGCGCTTTCCAGCACGTTGAGCTTGTCGGCCGACTTGTCGAAATACGTGCGCGCGGCCATCTCGATACCGTAGGCGTTGTAGAGGAACGGCACGGTGTTGAGGTAAGTCTCCAGGATCTCGTCCTTGGTGTACGACGCCTCGATCTTGAGCGCGGTGATCGCCTCCTTGAGCTTGCGCGTGAGGGCCTGTGGGAACACGCGCGAGCGCCCGATCTCCTCCGGAAACAGGTTGCGTGCCAGCTGCTGCGTGATGGTGGAGCCACCCTGAGGGTCCCCACGCAGCGTGTGCACCACCGACGATGCCGTGCGCCGCCAGTCCAGACCAAAGTGGTCGTAAAAACGGTGGTCTTCGGTGGCGATGAGGGCGTTCACCACGTTGGGCGATATCTGGCTCAACTCCACCCATTCGCGGTTGGCCCAGCGGTATTCGGCCAGCAGCTTGCCGTCCACCGACATGAGCTGCGCGGGCAGCTCGCTTTTGGCCTTGCGGATGTCACTGATGGAGGGGGTGAACGGGATCAGCACCAGCGTGTAGACCAGCACGGCGGCAGGCACCGCCAGGGCTCCCCACATCAGCGCGCGGCGCAGCGGGCGGGGCATCCAGGCGAACAGGCCGGCCAGCCAGCGGAACAGGGCCGCGGCGCGGGCCTGGAAGGAAAGCAGCAAGGTGCGCATCAAAAACTCAGAGAAAGGGGAGAGTGCCTCAGGCGCCCGTGCCCGACAGCAATGCCAGCATGCCGGCTTCGTCCAGCACGGGCACGCCGAGCTCTTCGGCTTTGGCCAGCTTGCTGCCGGCTTCTTCGCCCGCCACCACATAGCTGGTCTTCTTGCTGACCGAACCGGCCACCTTGGCGCCAGCGGCTTCCAGCATGTCCTTGGCCGCGTCGCGGCTCAGGGTGGGCAAGGTGCCGGTGAGCACCACGGTTTTACCCGCCAGGATCTGCGGGGCACGCTCGGCCACCGGGCCTTCGGGCCAGGTCACGCCGCAGGCGCGCAGTTGCTCGACCACCTCACGGTTGTGCGGCTGCTGGAAGAAGGTGTGCAGGCTCTGTGCCACCACGGGGCCCACATCGTTCACCTCCAGCAACTGCTCCACGCTCGCATCCATGATGGCGTCCAGCGTGCCAAAGTGCCGAGCGAGGTCCTTGGCCGTGGCCTCGCCCACATGGCGCAGCCCCAGGCCGAACAGGAAGCGCGGCAAGGTGGTCTGCTTGGATTTTTCGAGCGCAGCCAGCACGTTCTGGGCCGACTTCTCGGCCATGCGCTCCAGCGCGATGAGCGACGTGAGGCCCAGCCGATACAGGTCGGGCAGCGTACGGATCACATTGGCGTCCACCAGCTGGTCCACCAGCTTGTCGCCCAGGCCTTCGATGTCCATGGCGCGGCGCGCGGCGAAGTGCAGGATGGCCTCCTTGCGCTGTGCGGCGCAGAACAGGCCACCCGTGCAGCGGTGGTTGGCTTCGCCCTTTTCGCGGACCACATCGCTACCGCACACGGGGCAGGCTGCGGGCATGCGGAAGTTGGGCACATACCCCGTGCGCTTGCCCGGCATCACGCCCACCACCTCGGGAATCACATCGCCCGCGCGGCGCACGATGACGGTGTCGCCCACGCGCACGCCCTTCTTGCGGATCTCGAACAGGTTGTGCAGCGTAGCGTTGGTGACGGTTACCCCGCCCACAAACACGGGGGCGAGGCGCGCCACGGGCGTGATCTTGCCGGTGCGGCCCACCTGCACGTCGATGCCTTCGATCCTGGTGGCCATCTCCTGCGCCGGGTACTTGTGCGCCACGGCCCAGCGCGGCTCGCGGGTCTTGAAGCCCAGGTCGCGCTGCAACTGCAGGGAATTGACCTTGTAGACCACACCGTCGATGTCGTACGGCAGCGCATCGCGGCTGGCTCCCACCTGCTGGTGAAATGCTACCAATTCAGTAGCACCTACCGCAATCTGCACCTGCGCTGCAACGGGAAAACCCCATGACTTCAGCGTCTGCAGCATCTCGTAGTGCGTGCGGAACACCGGCCCGCCATCGCCGGGCGGCGTGATGGCGCCCAGGCCATAGGCAAAAAAGCTCAAGGGACGCTGGGCGGTGATGCCGGAGTCGAGCTGGCGCACAGCACCCGCTGCGGCGTTGCGTGGGTTCACAAAGGTCTTGCCGCCCTGCTCCCGCTGGCGCTCGTTGAGAGCATCAAAGTCTGCGCGGCGCATGTAGACCTCGCCACGTACTTCGAGCAGCGGCGGTACACCGCCAGGCAGCGTGAGGGGTATCTGCCGGATCGTGCGGATGTTGTGCGTCACGTCCTCGCCCACCTCACCATCACCGCGCGTAGCGGCTTGCACCAGACGGCCGTTTTCGTAGCGCAAGCTCATGGCCAGGCCGTCGAACTTGGGCTCGGCCACGTATTCGATGGCAGGGTCAGATTCCGACAGGCCCAGCTCGCGCCGCACGCGGGCATCAAACGCCTGCGCGCCGGTGGCCTCGGTGTCGGTTTCGGTGTGGATGCTGAGCATGGGCACCGCGTGGCGCACCGATGCCAAGCCCTCCATCACCGCACCAATCACGCGCTGCGTGGGCGAATCGGGGGTGACGAGGTCGGGGTGCGCGGCCTCCAGCGCCTGCAACTCGCGGAACACACGGTCGTATTCGGCATCGGGCACCGTGGGTTCGTCCAGCACGTAGTACTGGTGCGCCCAGTGGTTGAGCTGGTCGCGCAGTGCTTTGATTTTGATAGCTGGTTGCGCTTGATCTGCGGGCGCTGGAGCAGAAAAAAGATCAGATTGCTCAGTCATGGCGGACCGCCCTGGGGCTCTTCTGGACGAAGCCCAATTCCTGGTTGCCAACAAAGCCGGCAGATTCATAGAGTCGGTGCGCTTGCTCGCGCTGAGCACCCGAGAGAAGAAATACCTTGCAGCAATTCATTGTCCAAGCTGCATCCAGAGCGAACTCCAGAGCAGCAAGTGCCAGCCCCCGGCGACGAAAGCGCTCGCCCGTAATCACGTGCTCAATGACACCGATGGGCATTCCTGCACTCGCGAAATTGGGGATCGAAGCCAGCATGCAGGTGGCACCGACTTCGCCTTCGCAAAGCGCAACGACGAGGCGCGCCTGCGGAGACTGCAACACGACACGAAAATGCGTCAAGGACGCATCACTGTCCACCTCGGGGTCCTGAGGCCGCAGTTCTCTGTACAGAGCTTTGACGGCGCCGTGGTCAGCTTCGGTTGCCAGACGGACCTGCATTGCACTCATGCGCTGCACTAGCTGAAAAGTCGTCGCGCCAGCACCGACCCCGCCGACAGATCCCGTCCATCGAGCTGGTCATACAGCAGCTCCAGGTCCGCAGCAATCGGATCCATGGCCATCGCGGGCAGCGGCTGGCCGTTCTGGTCGCAGAGCACCCCATCCATCGCGTCGCACAGCGCGGCCCCTACGTCGCGCAGGCGCGCAAAGGGTTGTTCGGTACGGTGGACTTGTGCCACGTCCAGGCTCAGAGTGATGTCGCGGATGGCGGACTGGTCAGGGTCTTCGGCCAGCGCAGCCTGGGTGTCGTAGCCCAGCGTGAGCAGGGGCGGCAAGCCCTGTGCGCTGGCAGGCAGCACCAGGCGGCCGGGCATGGCACCGGGCACAAAGCCCAGGCGGGCGGCGTTCTGCTGCACGTAGCCGGGGCTCCAGGCGGCCTGGCGGGCGCGCAGCATGAACATGAGCTGGGCGTCGTGGTCGCTGGCGAACTGGTCCAGCTCGCGGGCGCGGGCCACTTCCTGCAGCATGTCGGGGAAGTCAGGGGCGGCATTGATCGCGTCGGCAAACGCCTGGGCCTTGACGACGAACTCGGAAAACTCGATCTCGTTGAGCGCGCCCATGCGGTTGGCCAGCTGCACGCCGGCCTGGAAGCTGTGGTAGCGCTGGCCCGGTGCAGGGGTTTCCCACTGCTGGTTCGCTTCGTTGAGGCCTTCGATGGCAAACGGCTTGCTGCCTGCGCGGCGGGTCGGCGGCAGCGCGGCCAAGGCAGCATCGCCCGACACCACATGCTCGGGCTGCAGCGATGCAATGACATCGATGAGCGGATCGAGCCCGGGGCGGCGCTCCAGCGAAAACGGTGGCACGGGCAGCTGCAGGGCCTCATCGGCATCGACCGCATGCTCCGAGGGATCGGGGCCCCGGTCGAGGCCGTGAAACTCACCCGGCGGTACGGCCACGGCAGCCCCCGCATCGAAGCCGGGCTCCTGGCGCTGGACCGGCTCACCGGCGGGATCCACGGGCTCTTGCGGCAGCGCTCGCTTGGGCGCATTGCGGCGCGAGGTCCAGGTGTTGTAGGCCACGATGAGGGCCAGCACCAGACCGCCGATGATGGCCAGACTCAGTTGCAATGTGCTCATGGGTTCAGAGAATTTGAGTTTTTCAGGCGTCGGCCATCGAAAGCGCGGACTCCATGTCCACCGCTACGATGCGCGACACGCCCTGCTCCTGCATGGTCACGCCGATCAGTTGCTCGGCCATTTCCATCGCGATCTTGTTGTGGCTGATGAACAAAAACTGCGTGCCCTTGCTCATGCTGGACACGAGCTTGGCATAGCGTTCGGTGTTGGCGTCGTCCAGCGGCGCGTCCACCTCGTCCAGCAGGCAGAACGGCGCGGGGTTGAGCTGGAAGATGGCAAACACCAGCGCGATGGCCGTGAGGGCCTTTTCGCCCCCCGACAGCAGGTGAATGGTCTGGTTCTTCTTGCCGGGTGGCTGGGCCATCACCTGCACGCCGGAATCAAGGATTTCGTCGCCCGTGATGATGAGCTTGGCCTGGCCGCCGCCAAACAACTCGGGGAACATGCGCCCGAAGTGGCCGTTGACCGTATCGAAAGTGCCTGAGAGCAGCTGGCGTGTTTCGCCATCGATCTTGCGGATCGCGTCTTCCAGCGTGTTCATGGCCTCGGTCAGGTCGGCGGTTTGCGCATCGAGGAAGATCTTGCGTTCGCTGGCCAGCTTCAGTTCGTCCAGCGCTGCCAGGTTCACGGCGCCCAGGGCGGCAATCTCGCGGTGCAGGCGGTCGATTTCGCTTTGCAGGCCACCCACGCGCACATTGCCTTCGGTGATCGACTGGGCCACGGCTTCGAGGTCGGCCTGGGCGTCGGTCAGCAAGGTGGTGTACTGCTCCAAGCCCAGGCGCGCGGCCTGCTCCTTGAGCTGGAATTCGGTGATGCGCGCACGCAGCGGGTCGAGCGCACGTTCGAGCTGCATGCGGCGTTCATCGCTGGCGCGCAGCTTGGTCGTCAGATCGTCGTATTCGCTGCGCTGGGTGGCGAGCGCCTTTTCGCGCTCCATCTTCACTTCCAGCGCGGCCTGCAGGCCGCCTTGCGCAGCGGCATCCGACAGGCGGGCAAGCTCATCGCGCGCGCGCTGCTCTTCGTCGGCCAAGGCCTTGGCCTGCTGGGTGGCAGTTTCGATGGAGCGGTTGAGTTCGGCGCGGCGCGCCTCCAGGCTGCGTTGCGAGAAGGTGGCCTCTTGCGCTTGGCGCTCCAGCGTGCGCTGCTGCTCGCGGCAAGCGGTGAGCTTGCGCTCGGCTTCGATGACCTTGTCGCCTAGCTGGGCCTCGCGCTCCTGGCTGTCGGCCAGCTGCATGTCCAGTTCTTCAAAGCGTGCCTCGGCGGCCACGCGGCGCTCCTGCAGGTCAGCCAGCTGGGCTTCCACCTCGGCCAGATCGCCGTCGATTTGCTGGCTGCGTGCGCGGGTCTGTTCGGCCAGCTGCGTGAGGCGCAGGGTTTCGACTTGCAGCTCGTGGGCACGACTTTGTGTTTCGGTGGCTTCGCGGCGTGCGGCCACGAGGCGCTGGGAAGCATCGGCATACGCAGCCTCTGCGCGGACCAGGGCCGTGCGCGATTCTTCGGCGATCAGGGCCTGCGCGCGCAGTTCTTTTTCGAGGTGCTCTATTTCCTGCGCGCGGGCCAGCATGCCGGACTGCTCGGAGTCCTGCGCATAGAAGCTCACGCTGTGCGCGCTGACAGCATGGCCCGTGGGCACAAACACCACTTCGCCGGGTTGCAGCGTGCTGCGGCGGGCCAAAGCGTCGTCCAGCGTGGGAGCGGTGTAGCACCCCTGCAGCCAGTCCACCAACACGGCACGCAGGCCCGCATCGTTCAGGCGCAGCAGGTCCGACAGGCGGGCGTGGGGGGACGATGTTTCGGGGTGGCCCGCAGCGGGGGCGCTGTAGAAAGCCAGGCGTGCGGGCGGCGCATCGTTACCGCCGGAGCCCAGGAAGCCGCGCACCATGTCCAGGCGCCCTACTTCCAAGGCAGCCAGGCGTTCGCGCAATGCAGCTTCCAGCGCGTTTTCCCAGCCGGGCTCGATGTGGATGCGGCTCCACAGGCCTTGCAGGCCGTCGAGCCCATGTTTGGCAAGCCAGGGACGCAGCTTGCCGTCGGTCTTGACCTTTTCCTGCAGCGCCTTCAGGGCCTCCATGCGGGCCGACAGGTCGGCCTGGCGAGCGCTTTCGGTGTTGACGGCCTGCTGGCGCGCGCGGCGGTCGTCGTCGAGCTGGGGTACGGACTCCTGCAGCTCGTGCAGGCGGGCTTCGGTCGTTTCTGCGATCTCTTGCGCTTCTTCGAGCTGCTCGCGCAGGTTGGTCAGGCGGGCTTCGTCGGGCGCGGCCAGCGCGTTGCGGTCGGTGCGCAGGCGCTCGAAACGGGCGTCGAGCTGGCGGCTTTGCTCGTCAAAGCTGCGCTGCTCGGCAGCGAGCACGCCAATCTGCTGCTGCACCTGCACCACGGCAGTCCGTTGCTCGGCCGTGCGACTTTGCGCCTGGCGCAGGGCCTCTTCCAGGTCGGGCAGCTGCATGGCCTGCTCTTCCACCTGGGCGGCCAGCATCTCGGCGCGTTCTTCGGCGTCCACACCGGCACCGGCCAGGTTTTCGAGCTCAATATCGGCGTCTTCCTTGCGGGCCTGCCACTGGGCGATCTGCTCGGCCAGCGTGACCAGGCGCTGCTCCACGCGCTGGCGGCCTTCTATCACGTAGCGGATCTCGGCTTCGAGCTTGCCGACTTCGGCCGTGGCCTCGTAGAGCTTGCCCTGGGCCTGGTTCACCTGGTCGCCAGCGGCGTAGTGGGCCTGGCGGATGGTTTCGAGATCAGACTCCACCGCGCGCAGGTCGGCCATGCGTGACTCGAGGTCGTTCACGGCCTGCAGGCCATCGAGGCGCACCTTGTTCTGCTGCTCCTCGGCCTCGGCCCGCTTCAAAAACCACAGCTGGTGCTGCTTGAGCGTGGCGTCGGCCTGCAGGGTGTTGTACTTGGCGGCGACCTCGGCCTGCTTTTCGAGCTTTTCGAGGTTGGCGTTCAGCTCGCGCAGGATGTCTTCAACCCGCGTGAGGTTCTCGCGCGTATCCGACAGGCGGTTTTCGGTCTCGCGGCGACGCTCCTTGTATTTGGAGACGCCCGCAGCCTCTTCGAGGAACAGGCGCAGTTCCTCAGGGCGGCTTTCGATGATGCGGCTGATGGTGCCCTGGCCGATGATGGCGTAGGCACGGGGCCCCAGGCCCGTACCCAAGAACACGTCCTGCACGTCACGGCGGCGCACGGGCTGGTTGTTGAGGTAATAACTGCTGGTGCCGTCGCGCGTGAGCACGCGGCGCACGGCCACCTCGCCGTACTGGCCCCACTGCCCGCCCGCACGGTGGTCGGAGTTGTCGAAGACCAGCTCCACACTCGCGCGGCTGGCCTGCTTGCGGGTGGTGGTGCCGCTGAAGATCACGTCCTGCATGGACTCGCCACGCAGCTCGCTGGCCTTGCTCTCGCCCAGCACCCAGCGCACCGCATCCATGATGTTGGACTTGCCGCAGCCGTTCGGGCCCACCACGCCGACCAGTTGCCCGGGCAGCATGAAGTTGGTGGGTTCAGCGAACGACTTGAAACCGGAAAGCTTGATCGAGGTGAGACGCACGGGTCAGGGGGCGGGCAAAAAGAGGAAGAAGGCTGGGGTGCAAAAAGTGGCGCCAGACGGACGTTCCGGGCCGGAACACGCAGGCCGCAGCAAGGGCGGAATGATACCGCGCCGCCCGATGACCACGGGCCCTTGGCAGCATGCCCAGACGCCAGAGCGAGGGTGCGACAGAAACATTTGGAAAAAACAGGCCCTAACGCTTATCCAGCAACGATTTCACGCTATGAATATTGATATTCTGCAGCAGTGCCAGCAAGGCCCGGGGCCGGATGGGGGCAGCGTTCCTGGGTTACGCGCCGTGTGCGTCGTGTGCGTCCTGCGGGTCCTGCGCATCCACCCCATTGGTTTTGCGCACCAGTGCCTCAAACTCGGCCACGGGCACGGGCGGGCTGAAGAGGTAGCCCTGCCAGGCGTGGCAGTTGTGGCGCTCCAGAAACTCGCGCTGGGCCTCGGTTTCCACCCCTTCGGCGATCACGCGCAGGCCCAGGCTGGTGCCCAGGGCCACCACGGTGCGGGCGATGGCGGCGTCGTTGGGGTCGGTGAGCACGTCGCGCACAAAACTTTGGTCGATCTTGAGCTGGTCCAGCGGCAGGCGCTTGAGGTAGGCCAGCGACGAGTACCCGGTACCAAAGTCGTCCAGCGAGAAGCCCACACCATAGCCCTTGAGCTGGCCCATCTTCTCGATCGTGTCTTCCACGTCCTGCAGCAGCAGGCCTTCGGTCAGTTCCAGCTTGAGCTGTGGCCCCTGCGCGCCTGAGCTGGCCAGTGCTGCCAGCACCTGGGCCACAAAACCGGCCTGGTGGAACTGGCGCGGGCTCACGTTCACGGCCAGCCCCAAACCCGCCAGGTCGGCGTGCCGCGCCCAGCGGGCCAGTTGCGCGCAGGCCGCCTGGAGCACCCATTCACCCAGCGGAAGGATGAGGCCGGTCTCTTCCGCCAACGGAATGAAATGCGCAGGCGAGACAAACCCGTCGCGGGGATGGCGCCAGCGCAGCAGCGCCTCGGCCCCCGTGATGCGGCCCCGGTCGATCTGCGGCTGGTAGTACAGCTCGAACTGGCCCTGCGCCAGGCCGATGCGCATGTCCAGCTCCAGCGCGGCGCGCGCGCTGACAGCAGCCTGCATCTGGGGGTCGTAAAAGCGCAGGGTGTCGCGGCCCGCATTTTTGGCCTGGTAGAGCGCCAGGTCGGCCCGCTTGAGCAGCTCGTCGACCGTCTCGCGCATGCCGCTGAAAATGGTGACCCCCATGCTCAGCGAGCTGTGGTGCGCCGCGCCGTTGAGCACGTAGGGCTCGCGCAGGGCGGTCAGGATGCGCTGACCCACCTCTTCGCTGCGGGCCGCAGCCTCCTCAGGGTTGTCGCCCAGGTCTTCCAGCACCACCACAAACTCGTCGCCCCCCTGGCGGGCCACGGTGTCGTCCTCGTGCACGCAATTGCGCAGCCGGTGGGCCACCTGCAGCAGCAGGTTGTCGCCGCTGTCGTGGCCCCGGGTTTCGTTCAGTGTCTTGAAATTGTCCAGATCCAGCAGCAGCAAGGCGCCGCTGCGCTGGTGGCGGGCACTGGTGGCCAACGCCTGCTGCAGCCGGTCCATGAGCAGGCGGCGGTTGGGCAAGCGGGTGAGCGGGTCGTAGTAGGCCAGGTTGTTGATCTCTTCCTCGGCCGCCTTGCGCTGACTCAGGTCCTGCATGGTGACAAGGTGCCCGCCCTCCACCACCACCCCCGACACCTCGACGGGCCGCCGTGTGCCATCGGCACAGCGAATGGTGTATTCGCGGGCGGGTATCACCCCGTCGCCCGCCACGGCCTGCTTTGCGGCCTGGCGCCAGGCATCGCGGACAGCGGTGCGTTCAGATTCGTCGGGGTAAGCGCGCTGCCACCAGGTGTCCACGTCCGGTACGTCTTGCGCCGCGTAGCCGCAGATCTGAACATAGCGGTCGTTGCGAAAACTGATGCGGCCGTCGGTCTGGACCAGGCACAGCCCCATGGGCAGGCGTTCCAGGATGCCGCGCAGCCGGTGCTCGTTGCTGCGCAGGGTGTCTTCCATGCGCTTGCGCGCGGTGATGTCCTGCACCACCGCGATGTGGTGGTCAGGCCGGGCCCCGGGTACCCACATGGGCGACACCGTGAGGTCCACCCACACGATGTGCCCGCTCTTGTGGAGGTAGCGCTTTTCGAGCCGGTACTCGGGCACTTCGCCTTTCTTGAGGCGTTCCAGATGCTGTGTGTCGGCCTCCAGGTCGTCAGGATGGATGAGGGCCTGGACATGGAGCGCAGCCATCTCGTCAGGGCTGTAGCCCACGATGTCGCAATAGCGCTGGTTAGCGCGCAGAAATCGGCCGGTGGTGGTGTCCAGCAGCGCCACGCCCACGCTGGCCTGGTTGAACAAAGCATGAAACCGCTCTTCGCTTTCGCGCCGGGCATCTTCGGACACCTGGGCCCGTGCGAGGGCCAGCGTGCGCTGGCGCACCAGCAGGCCCACGGTAGACGCCAGCAGCAAGGAGACCAGCGCACCGCCCAGCCCCACCAGCACAGGCAGCCGCGCCTCGGAGGGCGACAGGAACGAGCGCGCCGGGTAGAAGGTCAGTCGCCAGCGCCGGTCATGCACCTGCAGGTCGCGCACAAACGGCTGCGCACCCGGCAATGCCGCCGAAGACTGCGCCAGCAAGGGCCGCACCGTGGAGTCGGCAGAGCCTGCCCGCACCGAACCATGGTCGGCCATGGAAATGACGATCCCGTTGAGCAGGCCCTGGCTGCCCAGCGCCTGCACCAGGTCATACACCCGGATGGTGGACGCCACGGCCCCCAGAAAACGGGGCTCCGGCGTGCCCGCCGTGTAGTCAAAAACCGGCACGCGGATCACGAACCCCTGGCGGTGTGTTTCTTCCTGCAGCAAATCAAACGGGGCAGAGACCACGGTGTGGCCGCTGTCCCGGCTGTACTGCATGGCGGCCAGGTTGGTGGGCTGGCTGCTGATGTCAAAGCCCAGCACACCTTCGTTGCCTGCCATGGGCCACAGGTATTCGGCCACAAAGTATTCCGCCCGTTCGCCCGGCGGCCGGATGGTGAAGTTGGGGTAGCCCTGGGAGGTCAGCGAAGTGTCGGCACGCACGCGGGCTTCGTAGGCGGCCCGCTCGGCGCCAGGCACCCAGCGGGTGAAGGACAGGTTGCGCACACCGGGGTAGCGCTGGCCCACCTCCAGGTCGCTGGCCGCGCGCTCAAACTCCAGGCGCGTGAGGTGGGGATTCGCCGTGAACAGGCCGCGCAGGCCGTTGACGACTTCGGTATGCCCTTCGATGCGCTGGCTCAGCGCATCGGCAAACCCGCGCGCCTCCTGCATGAATCGCGCACGCCCGACCTGGGCCACAGAGTCGGCCTGCTGCCAGGCCAGCCAAAGGCTTACCGTCACGCCGAGCACAGCCACGCCCAACCCGGCCATCCAGTGCCGGTATCGACCGTTTTGCGTCAGTGGGGCCATGGCGTGGGGCGGGTGGGCGTTGGCATTCGGTATCAGAGCAGAGCCTGGACAAAGGGTACCTGCGTTATGGGTATGTGCCATGGCAGCCGCACCAAGGATTCGGGCAAAGCGCAGGATAGCGGCAATCTGCCATCCGTTGGAGCAAGCGGCGGCACAACAACTGGTTACCAATCAGTTATTTGGTAGAAAGTGCCGTCAGCGCAACACCCTCATGCGTCGACAGCTATGAATTGATGAGCGGTTTTCATAACCCAGGTCAAGAGAGTGTCTGCCCCGGGCGGCCCGCCACCGGGTACGGCGCAAAGCGGCTTCGATTCTCGTTCACATCCAGCGCGCGCCCTATGGGGGGAAACGCCCGCTGCGGGCAGGCGTCGCGCTCACACACCTTGCAGCCCATGCCGATGGGCACGGCGGCCTCGGGGTTGGCCAGATCCAGCCCGCGTGAGTACACCAGCTGCGGTGCATGCCGGATGTCGCAGCCCAGTGCCACCGAGAACTCCTTGCCGGGCACGCCCCACCCGCCCCCGCTGCGCGACACCACGCGCGCCACCCACAGGTAGGCGCGGCCATCGGGCATGCGCGCCACCTGCGGCACGATGCGGCCCGGCTGTGCGAAGGCTTCGTACACGTTCCACAGCGGGCAGGTGCCGCCGATCTTGCTGAAGTGAAAGTGTGTGGCCGACTGCCGCTTGCTGATGTTGCCCGCGCGGTCCACGCGGATGAAGAAGAACGGCACGCCGCGCGCGCTGGGCCGCTGCAAGGTGGACAGGCGGTGGCACACCGTCTCGAAACCCACGCCAAACTGGTGGCCGAGCCGGTCGATGTCGTAGTGCGCCGCCTCGGCCGCCCGCAAGAAGGCTGTGTAGGGCAACACCAGCGCCCCGGCAAAGTAGTTTGCCAGGCCAATGCGTGCCAGCGCCCGGGCCTGGTCGCTCGACAATCCGGCACCGTCGGCAATGCGCTGCAGCTCGGCGCCCTGCTCCAGAAACGCCAGCTGCGTCGCCATCTGAAACGCGCGCTGCCCGCGCTCCAACCCCGCCGCCAGCTGCAGCAGCCCGGCCTCGGCCTGGAACACGCGCTGCGCCTGGCCAGGCAGGTCGGCCACATCCACCACGCGCACCCCGTGGGCCACGAGCAGGCGTTGGGCCAGCGCCTCATCGGCCCGGCCGGGCAGCAGGCCCCAGTCGGCGGCACAGCGTTCGGCCGCGTCGTCCAGCTCGGCAATGTGGTTCTGGCGCGCAAAGAAGAAGTCACGCACTTCTTCATAGGCCATGGGTGGGTGCGGGGCCAACACGCCCTCGCCGCTGCGGTCGTTGCCCAGGGCCGCCAGCCGCTCAAGCGCCTGGCGGTGCCGCTGGTGCAGCGCCAGCAGCGTGCGCGCCACGGCGGGCATGCCGGCGGCCAGTTCGCGGATCTCGGCCAGGGACACGGCATCACCAGCGCCCTCCCCGCCCACCCCGGCAGGCAAGTCGGCCAACACCTCGCGCAGGCCTGTGATGAGGCGCGCCTCATCGTCATCCGAAAAGCGCTGCACATCCACACCGAACACGGCGTTGATCTTGAGCAGAACGGGCACCGTGAGCGGGCGCTGGTTCTGCTCCAGCTGGTTCAGGTAGCTGGCCGACAGGTCCAGCGCTCGGGCCAGCGCCACCTGGGTCATGCCGCGCTCTTCGCGCAGGCGGCGCAGGCGCACACCCATGAAGGTTTTTTTCATTCCATCTTTCTCAGCAGCGTCTGGTAGCACCTTCACCATCATTCGCAATATTTGCAAATTGACGACTTCTCATTCGCAATCATTCGCCAATTTAGGACTTACAGAGGGATGTCATTGTGCGTAAATTGCGAAGCATGACAACCCCTCAAGGCACCGTCGAGCTGACGGAAATCGTCTTCCCCGCCGAAGCCAACCACTACGGCACGCTGTTTGGCGGCAACGCCCTGCAGCTCATGGCCAAGGCGGCGTTTCTGGCAGCGCGCGGCGCCGCACAGCGCGATGTGGTGATGGCGGGCGTGACCGACGTGCGTTTTCTGGCCCCCGTGCCCGTGGGCCATGTGCTCACGCTGCGCGCCTGGGTCAGCCGCATCGGGCGCAGCTCGCTCACCGTGTGCGTGACCGGTCTGGCAGCCACGCTGGGCTCGCCCCAGGACGAAGTGCTGAAGGGAATTTTTGAAATGGTGGCGGTGGATGGCAAAGGCCGCCCCGCTGCCATCACCAACACATATGTAAACCGGGAGACCGCATGACTACCACCGTTGAAACACCGGGCTTCAAGCCCAAGAAGTCCGTCGCGCTCTCAGGCGTGACGGCGGGCAACACCGCCCTGTGCACCGTGGGCCGTACGGGCAACGACCTGCACTACCGGGGCTACGACATCCTCGACATTGCCGAGGTCTGCGAGTTTGAAGAAATCGCCCACCTGCTGGTCCACGGCAAGCTGCCCACACGCGCCGAACTGCGTGCCTACAAGTCCAAGCTCAAGGCCCTGCGCGGCCTGCCGCTGTCGGTCAGGCAGGCGCTGGAGCAACTGCCCGCCGCCAGCCACCCCATGGACGTGATGCGCACGGGCGTCTCGGCCCTGGGCTGTGCGCTGCCTGAAAAGGACGACCACAACCTGCCGGGCGCGCGCGACATTGCCGACCGGTTGATGGCGTCGCTGAGCTCCATGCTGTTCTATTGGCACCACTGGGCCAGCTCGGGCCGTCGCATCGAGGTGGAGACCGATGACGACTCCATCGGTGCGCACTTCTTGCACCTGCTGCACGGCACCCAACCCAGCGCTGCTTGGGAGCGTGCCATGCACACCTCGCTCAACCTGTATGCCGAGCACGAGTTCAACGCCAGCACCTTCACCGCCCGCGTGGTGGCAGGCACGGGCAGCGACATGTATTCGGCCATCACCGGCGCCATCGGTGCGCTGCGGGGCCCCAAGCATGGCGGCGCGAACGAGGTGGCTTTCGAGATCCAGAAACGCTACGACAGCCCGGACGAAGCCGAGGCCGACATCCGCCGCCGCGTGGAGGCCAAGGAAGTGGTGATCGGATTCGGCCACCCGGTCTACACCGTGAGCGACCCACGCAATGTGGTCATCAAGGGCGTGGCACGCAGCCTGTCAGAAGATGCCGGCAGCACCAAGATGTTCGACATTGCGGAGCGGCTGGAGACGGTGATGTGGGAGGTCAAAAAGATGTTCCCCAACCTCGACTGGTTCAGCGCCGTGAGCTACCACATGATGGGTGTGCCCACCGCCATGTTTACTCCGCTGTTCGTCATTGCGCGCACCAGCGGCTGGGCGGCGCACATCATCGAGCAACGCATCGACAACAAGATCATCCGCCCCAGCGCGAACTACACCGGGCCCGAAGACCTGGCGTTTGTGCCGATCCAGGACCGCAAATAAAAATCAAGACGACCCAGTACACAGCCCCATGGCCATGAACACCCTGTACCGCAAGCAACTGCCCGGCACGCAGCTGGACTACTTCGACGCCAGCGAGGCCGTCAATGCCCTGCAACCCGCCGCCTGGGCCACCCTGCCCTACACCGCCCGCGTGTTTGCCGAAAACATCGTGCGCCGAGCCGATCCGGCCACCATCAACGACTGCCTGCGCCAGCTCGTCGAGCGGCGCAGCGACCGCGACTTCCCCTGGTACCCCGCACGTGTGGTGTGCCACGACATCCTGGGCCAGACGGCGCTGGTGGACCTGGCAGGCCTGCGCGATGCGATTGCCAAAGAAGGCGGCGACCCGGCCCAGGTGAACCCTGTGGTGCCGGTGCAGCTGATCGTGGACCATTCCCTGGCCGTGGAATGTGGCGGGTTCGACCCTGATGCGTTTGCCAAGAACCGCGCCATCGAAGACCGCCGCAACGAAGACCGCTTTCACTTCATCGAGTGGACCAAGAAAGCCTTTGCCAATGTGGATGTGATCCCGGCGGGGAACGGGATCATGCACCAGATCAATCTGGAAAAGATGTCGCCCGTGGTCCATGCCGACCGGGGCGTGGCCTACCCCGACACCTGCGTGGGCACCGACAGCCACACACCGCATGTGGACGCCCTGGGCGTGATCGCCATTGGCGTGGGCGGCTTGGAGGCCGAGAACGTGATGTTGGGGCGTGCATCGATGATGCGGCTGCCCGAGATCGTGGGCGTGGAGCTGACCGGCCAGCGCCAGGACGGCATCACCGCCACCGACGTGGTGCTGGCGCTCACCGAGTTTTTGCGCAAGGCCAAGGTGGTGGGCGCCTACCTGGAGTTCTTTGGCGAAGGCGCAGCCAAGCTCACGATTGGCGACCGCGCCACCATTTCGAACATGGCGCCCGAATACGGTGCCACGGCGGCCTTGTTCAGCATCGACGAACAGACGCTGGAGTATCTGACGCTGACGGGCCGCGAGGCGGAACAAGTGAAGCTGGTCGAGACCTATGCCAAGGCAGCGGGATTGTGGTCAGACACCCTCAAAGATGCGGTCTACGCGCGTAACCTGGTGTTCGATCTGTCGAGCGTGGTGCGCAACCTGGCCGGCCCCTCCAACCCGCATGCGCGCGTTGCCACGTCCGACTTGGCCGCCCAAGGCATCGCGGGCCCCTGGGCCATGCCCGCACCGCAGGACGGCACGATGCCCGATGGCGCCGTGGTCATTGCCGCCATCACCAGCTGCACCAACACCAGCAACCCGCGCAACGTGATCGCCGCCGCGCTGCTGGCGCGCAACGCCAACCGGCTGGGTCTCACGCGCAAGCCCTGGGTCAAGACCTCGCTGGCGCCCGGCTCCAAGGCGGTGGAGCTGTATCTGAAGGAAGCGGGCTTGCTGGCCGACCTGGAAAAGCTCGGCTTTGGCATCGTGGCCTTTGCCTGCACCACCTGCAACGGCATGTCGGGTGCGCTCGACCCTGCCATCCAGCAGGAGATCATTGACCGCGACCTGTACGCCACCGCCGTGCTCTCGGGCAACCGCAATTTCGACGGACGCATCCACCCCTATGCCAAGCAGGCCTTCTTGGCCTCGCCCCCGCTGGTCGTGGCCTATGCGATTGCGGGCACGGTACGGTTTGACATCGAAAAAGACGTGCTGGCGGTGGTGGACGGCCAGGCGATTCGCCTCAAAGACCTGTGGCCCAGCGACGCAGAAATCGACGCCGTGGTGAAGACTGCCGTGAAGCCTGCGCAGTACCGCGCCGTGTACGAACCCATGTTCGCCATCCGACCGGGCGATGGCGAGCGCGTCTCGCCGCAGTACGGCTGGCGAACGCAGTCCACCTACATCCGCCGCCCGCCCTACTGGGACACCGAGGGCATCGGCGCACTGGCCGCCCACCCGCGCACCCTGCGGGGCATGCGCCCGCTGGCCATCCTGCCCGACAACATCACCACCGACCACCTGTCGCCATCCAACGCCATCTTGCCGGACAGTGCAGCGGGCGAGTACCTGGCGCGCATGGGCGTGCCCGAGGAGGACTTCAACTCCTACGCCACGCACCGGGGCGACCACCTCACGGCCATGCGCGCCACGTTTGCCAACCCGCAGCTCGTCAACGAGATGGCCGTGGTGGATGGCAAAGTGAAAAAGGGATCGCTCGCCCGCGTGGAGCCCGAAGGCCAGGTCATGCGCATGTGGGAGGCCATGGAAACCTATCTGAACCGCCGCCAGCCGCTCATCATCATTGCCGGTGCCGACTACGGCCAGGGGTCCAGCCGCGACTGGGCTGCCAAGGGTGTGCGGCTGGCGGGTGTGGAGGTGGTGGTGGCCGAGGGCTTCGAGCGTATTCACCGCACCAATCTGATCGGGATGGGTGTGTTGCCGCTGGAGTTTGAGGTGGGGGTCAATCGCATCACGCTGGGGCTGGATGGGAGGGAGGTGTATGACGTGGAGGGTGATCTGATGCCCGGTGCGACGGTGATGCTTGTTGTTCAACACAAGCTGGGTGAGGTGGTGAGAGTGCCCATGCGCTGTCGGCTAGACACTGCAGAGGAGGTTTCGGTGTACGCGGCGGGTGGTGTGCTGCAGCGTTTTGCGCAGGATTTTTTGGCGGCGCGGGCTGGGGTCGCCCCCTCTCCCCAACCCCTCTCCCGCGAGGGGAGAGGGGCTCGCGCACGATGACAATCGCTGCTATTTATCTTGCTCCCCTCGCCCCTTGTGGGAGAGGGGCCGGGGGAGAGGGGGCCTACCCATGGACCAACGCCAATTCACCAAAACCCTGCGCCAGAACATGACCGACGCCGAACAGCTGCTCTGGAGGCACCTGCGCGCCCACCGCATGGACGGCCAGAAGTTCCGCCGCCAACAACCCATCGGCCCCTATATCGTGGACTTTGTGCATTTCGGTCTGCGGCTGATCGTGGAAGCCGATGGCGGGCAGCATGTGGATTCGGAGCACGACGCTGCCCGCGACGCCTGGCTGCACAGCCAGGGCTTCACCCTGCTGCGGTTTTGGAACAACGACATCCTGCACAACACGGATGCGGTGCTAGAAAGCATCTGGAATGCTGTGCGTGCGGGCACCCCCTCTCCCCCGGCCCCTCTCCCACAAGGGGCGAGGGGAGGAACACCATGAATAACCATCCTTCTCAAATCAAAATCCCTGCCACTTACATGCGTGGCGGCACTAGCAAAGGTGTCTTCTTCAAGTTAGAAGACCTGCCCGCCCCCGCCCAGCAACCTGGCCCCGCCCGCGACGCCCTGCTGCTGCGCGTGCTGGGCAGCCCTGACCCGTACGGCAAGCAGATCGACGGCATGGGCAATGCGTCGTCGAGCACCAGCAAGGCCGTGATTCTGTCGCGCAGCACGCGGCCGGGCCACGACGTGGACTACCTGTTTGGGCAGGTATCCGTCGACCAGCCCTTTGTGGACTGGAGCGGCAACTGCGGCAACCTGTCGGCCGCTGTGGGGCCATGCGCCATCCACATGGGGCTGATCGATGCGGCGCGGATTCCGCAGGACGGCACTATCCCCATCCGCATCTGGCAGGCCAACATCGGCAAGACCATCGTGGCGCATGTGCCCATTGCCCATGGGCAGGTGCAGGAGACGGGCGACTTTGAGCTGGATGGCGTGACCTTTGCGGCGGCCGAGGTGGCGCTGGAGTTCATCGACCCCGCCGACGATGGGGATGAAGGCGGCGCCATGTTTCCGACTGGCAATGTCGTTGACACCTTGGAAGTCCCGGGCGTCGGCAGCTTTGCCGCCACGCTGATCAACGCGGGCATCCCCACCATTTTTCTCAACGCGCAAGAGCTGGGTTACACCGGCACCGAGCTGCAGCAGGCCATCAACGGCGATGCAGCGGCACTGGCGCGCTTCGAGACGATCCGTGCATACGGCGCCCTGAGCATGGGCTTGATCCAGCAGCTGAGCGAGGCCGCCACCCGCCAGCACACCCCCAAGATCGCCTTCGTCGCGCCGCCTGCCAGCTACACGGCCTCCAGCGGAAAAGCCATTGACGCCAAGGACATCGACCTGCTGGTGCGCGCGCTCTCCATGGGCCAGCTGCACCACGCCATGATGGGCACGGCGGCGGTGGCCATTGGCACGGCGGCAGCCATCCCAGGCACGCTGGTCAACTTGGCCGCGGGTGGCGGCGTGCGCAGCAGCGTGCTTTTTGGCCACCCTTCTGGAACCCTGCGTGTAGGGGCCGAGGCAGTCCAGACCGACGGCCAGTGGACAGTGACCAAGGCCCTCATGAGCCGCAGCGCCCGCATCCTGATGGAAGGCTGGGTGCGTGTGCCTGGCGGTATTTTTTGATTTTTTGGCCCTTTTCGCCCGTCCATAAAGCCTTAACAGCTACAAAAACAGTAGCAAACCAAGTCCCTTGCAATTCATGAACACCAAACAACAACTCAAGGCCCTGGCCCACGCCCGCCGGGGTGTCATCGTGCCCGGCGCCTTCAACGCCCTCTCTGCCCGCGTAGTGGCCGACCTGGGCTTTGAAGCCATCTACGTGACCGGCGCAGGCGTCACCAACATGTGGTTTGGCCTGCCCGACCAGGCCTTTATGGGCCTCACCGACATTGCAGACCACACCGCCCGCATCCGCGATGCGGTGGAGCTGCCGCTCATCGTCGATGCCGACACGGGCTTTGGCAACGCACTCAACACCTACCACGCGGTGCGAACGCTGGAGCGCGCAGGTGCCGACTGCATCCAGCTCGAAGACCAGGTCAGCCCCAAGCGCTGCGGGCACTTCAGCGGCAAGGAGGTGATCGGCACCGACGAGATGCTGGGCAAGATCAAGGCCGCCGTGGACGCGCGCCGCGACGCAGGCACACTCATCCTGGCGCGCACCGATGCCTGCGCCACCCAGGGCTTCGAGGCCGCCGTGGAGCGCGCCCAGCGGTTTGAGGAGGCCGGTGCCGACATCCTGTTTGTCGAAGCCGTCACCACGCTGGACGAGATCCGCGCCCTGCCCCAGCGGCTGGCCGCGCCCCAGCTGATGAACATGGTGATCGGCGGCAAGACGCCTATCACCAGCGCCGAAGAACTGGCCGCTCTGGGCTACGGCCTGGTGCTGTACGCCAACGCCGCGCTGCAGGGTGCGGTGGCGGGCATGCAGAAGGCGCTGACCGTGCTGCGCGACACCCGACGCATTGATGAAGACCCCGCCCTGGTGGCGCCGTTTGCCGAGCGCCAGCGGCTGGTCCAAAAAATGGCCTGGGATGCGCTGGAAGAGAAATACACCTAAAAAGTGCCTAAAGCGCTTTAACCACAAGCGCTAACAGCTATCAATTGGATAGCATTCAGCAGCCGCCTAATGGATATCCCTTGGGTTGCGGGCTGCATCCATGCCGCACAACAAGAGGGCGCACGGCACAATGGGTCTTCTTGGCACCTTGTGCGCGCTTCCCTTCATGCAAAGCATCCCTTCTGAGAACGTGGTGGACCTGCTGCTCGACGCGGTCTGCGTCGTCCATGTGGACAGCACCATTGAGTTTGTAAGCCCGGCGTTCGAGCGCATCTTTGGCTACGCCCCCGAGGAGGTCATTGGCAAGCGCATGTTCGACCTGGTGCACCCTGAAGACCTGGCCGTCACCCAAAGCCAGGCGCAGCGTGTGATGGATGGCCATCTGCAGTTGCAGTTTGAAAACCGCTATGTGCGCAAGGATGGCTCCATCGCGCACGTCCGCTGGACTGCGCGCTGGTTGCCTGACAAGCAGCGGCGACTGGCGGTGGCGCACGACATCACCGAGCGCAAGTTCACCGAGTCCATGCAGGCGGTGATCTATGCCATCTCCGAAGCCGCTCACACCACACACAACCTGCAGGCGCTGTTCCAGCACATCCACCAGATCATCGGGCGCCTGCTGCCTGCCACCAACTTCGCGGTCGCGCTCTACGACGCCTGCAGTGATTCATTGAGTTTTCCGTACCACGTCAACGAACCGGGCGCCGCCCCCACGCCCCCGGCGCCAGTGCAGGATGCGCTGTGTGCCGAGGTGATCCACAGCGGCAGCACCCTTCTGTTGACGCCCGATACCCCCGACAACGCCGACCCCCGCGCCGCGCAACTGCGTCGGCAGCTACCCCAGGAACACGCACCGCTCTACTGGCTGGGCGTGCCGCTACAAACCCAGAAAGGCGCCATCGGTGCGCTGGTGCTGCAAAGCTACACCGAGCAGGCCCGCTACACCGAAAAAGACAAGGAACTGCTGCAGTTTGTCTCCACCCAGGTCGCAGCCGCCATCGAGCGCAAGCAGATGCATGAGCGCCTGGAGCACATGGCGCAGTACGACCAGCTCACGCACCTGCCCAACCGCCAGCTGTTTCTGGACCGACTCAAGACCGCACTGGCCCGCGCGCGGCGCGACCAAAGCCTGCTGTCGCTGCTGTTCCTCGATCTGGACGACTTCAAGCAGGTCAACGACACCCTGGGCCATGCCATGGGCGACCTGCTGCTACAGCGGGTGGCCCAGCGGCTGCTGGAGTGCGTGCGCGGCTCGGACACCGTCGCGCGCCTGGGGGGCGACGAATTTGTGGTGCTGCTCGAAGGCGGCCATGCCCGCGAACACGCCGCCGCAGCGGCCGACAAGATCCTGGCAGCCTTCGGCCAGCCGTTTGACCTGGAAGGTATCCGCCTGAGCATCCAGCCGAGCATCGGCGTGGCCATCTACCCCGAGCACGGGGGCGAAGAACACCGGTTGCTGGGCCATGCCGACGAGGCGATGTACCTGTCCAAGAAAAGCGGCGGCAACCAGGTGCGAGTGGCTTCACCCCGGGATGGGCTGGTGCCTTGACGCTGGCTGCCGCACCGCCAGCCTGCTGAGCAGACCCGCCGCGCCCTCTCTCTTTTACTCCCACCCAAACCCTTTATTCCAAACGTTCCACGCCATGCTCTACAACGCGCTCCAGCTCGCCCATGTCCTGTCCATCATCGTGTGGATCGGTGGCATGGTGTTTGCCCATTTCTTCTTACGCCCCGCAGCGCAGTCGCTGGAGCCCCCGCAGCGTGTGCGGCTCATGCACGATGTGCTGCAGCGCTTTTTCGCCGCCGTGGGGGTGGCCGTGCTGGTGGTGCTGGGCAGCGGGCTGTGGATGATCGGCCGCGTGGCCAAACAAACGGTGCAGGCCGGTGGCAGCTTTGCCATGCCACTGGACTGGACGATCATGGCCACGCTGGGCCTGGCGATGATGGTCATCTTCGGGCACATCCGTTTTGCGCTGTTCCGACGCCTGCAGCGGGCGGTGGCTGCATCGGATTGGCCCGCCGGCGGCAAGGCCCTGGGCAGCATCCGCAGCTGGGTGGGCGTGAATCTGGCCCTGGGCGTGGTGATCGTGGTGGTCACGCTGCTCGTCTAACGGTGGGCGCTCGCAAGCGACCTGTTGGCCACCACACGCCCTGCGCTGTACCCCATTGATGAAACGCATTGCCTGGATCTCTTGTGCGGCCCTGGCCGTGTGCCTGCTCACCGCAGGCGCGGCCAGCTGGTGGGCGCAGCACCGCGTTGACAGTGCCCTGGCACAGACGGCACAACTGCAGCGCCAAGTGACCGAACTCAACAATGCGCTGCTGGGCTATACCCGCTACACCAGCTACCTCACCGCAGGCAAACAGACGCTGGCCGAGCAGATGAAGCTGCTCGCCGCCACCGTGGTCCGCGAAGAAGGAGCCACGCAGATCATCGAAAAATCGGTGCTGGGCATCGCATCCACCGGTGTAGTAGCCATCACCTACACCGCCGAATACGCCTTCGGCTTTGACCTGCGCCCCGAAAGCTACGAGCTGCACGCCACCAACGGCGGCATCGAGGTGCACATCCACCGCCCCACGCTGGTGGCCGCACCAGCCGTTACCAACCTGCAGCACCGCATCCTCTCGGGCGGGCTGCTGACCGACAACAAGGGCGCTGTCATCAAGCTGAGTCAGGAGGCCGCCAAACGCGCTCGCCAGCAGGGCGAGGCCATGGCGTCCGATCCGGCCTTGCTGGCGCTGTGCGAAAAAAGCCTGACCGAGTTTCTGTACGGCTTTCTGACCAAACAGCCCGGCGTGAAGCAGGTGCCACGCATCCGCGTGGTCTACAAACCGTCGGCGTAGGGGCCTGCTCCTACCCCAATTCCCCACCCATGGGGCTGACCCTCATGGTCCTGAGTGCATTGCGGCCGGGCGCCACAGAGCGGTACCACCGCACGTACCATGGTGGACAAGGAGTTCTGACTTTGTTCCGTTTTTTCGAAAGCCGCCTTCCCCCCTATCCCCCCGCCGAACCGCACCTGCCCCCCAAAGACTTCATGGCCTTTGTGTGGGATGGCACCCGTGGCCTGCGTGGCTACGTAGCAGCCATGGCAGGCCTGTCTGCGGCCATCGCCATCTATGAAGCGCTGCTGTTTGCGGTGCTCGGCCATGTGGTGGACTGGATCTCCAGCACGGCCCCGGGTGCGCTGTGGGCCGAGCGCCAAGGAGAGTTGATGGGCATCACCGCCCTGCTCCTGGCCTCGGTGCTGCTGGTGGCCGTACAGACCAGCATCAAGCACCAGGTGCTGGCCATCAACTTCCCACTGCGCTTGCGCTGGAACTTTCACCGGCTGATGCTGGGCCAGAGCATGGCGTTCTACGCGGACGAGTTTGCGGGCCGCATCACCACCAAGATCATGCAGACGGCCCTTGCCGTGCGCGACATGATCTTCACGACCACCGACGTGGTGATCGGCATGGGCATCTACCTTGTCACCATCCTCGTGTTGCTGGCCGGGTTCGACGCGCGGCTGCTGGCGCCTTTTGCCGCGTGGATGGTGGCCTATGGCCTGGCCTGCTGGTACTTTGTGCCGCGCCTGGGCAAGGTGGGCAAGGCGCAGGCTGATGCGCGCTCGGTGATGACCGGGCGCATTACCGACGCGTACACCAACATCGCCACCGTCAAGCTGTTCTCGCACACGCGGCGCGAGTCCGAATTTGCGCGTGCCGCCATGGACGCGTTCAAGCTCACGGGCTATGCCCAGATGCGCCTGGTGAGCCGGTTCGAGATCGTGAACCACATCCTGGTGGTGGCCATGATCCTCAGCGCCTGCGGCACCGCGCTGTGGCTGTGGTCGGCGGGCGAAGTCGGTGCCGGTGCCGTGGCCGCCGTCACCGCCATGACCCTGCGCGTGTCCGGCCACGCCCACTGGGTGATGTGGGAGATGACCACCCTGTTCGAGAGCGTGGGCACCATTCAGGATGGCATCAACACGCTGACCAAACCCCGCACCGTGGTGGACGCGCCCGACGCTAAACCACTCGTTGTGACGCAGGGCGAAGTGCATTTTGAGGACATGACCTTTGCCTACGGCAGCGGCCCCGGGGCCCGCCCGGTCATCGACCGGCTCAACCTGACCATCCGCCCCGGCGAGAAAATCGGCCTGATTGGCCGCTCGGGCGCGGGCAAGTCCACGCTGGTCAACCTGCTGCTGCGCTTTCATGACGTGCAGTCGGGCCGCATCCTGATCGACGGGCAGGACATCGCCCATGTCACGCAGGACAGCCTGCGCCGCAACATCGGCATGGTCACGCAAGACACCTCGCTGCTGCACCGCTCCATGCGCGACAATATCCTGTATGGCCGCCCCGACGCCAGCGAGGCCGACCTGCACCAGGCGGCCGAGCGCGCCGAGGCGGCGGATTTCATCGCCACGCTCACCGACCTGCAGGGCCGCACCGGCTACGAGGCACATGTGGGCGAGCGCGGCGTCAAACTCTCGGGCGGCCAGCGCCAGCGCGTGGCCATTGCACGCGTGATGCTCAAGGACGCGCCCATCCTGCTGCTGGACGAAGCCACCAGCGCGCTCGACTCCGAGGTCGAAGCCGCCATTCAGCAAAGCCTGGACGGGCTGATGCAAGGCAAGACTGTGATCGCCATTGCCCACCGCCTGTCCACCATTGCCGCCATGGACCGCCTCATCGTGATGGACGCAGGCCGCATCGTCGAAGAAGGCACCCACGCCCAGCTGCTGGGCCAGGGCGGCGTGTACGCCCGGCTGTGGGGGCACCAGAGCGGCGGGTTCCTGGGCGAATCGGAAGAAGACTGAGTCGGCGAGGACGGATGCGAGCCACATGGGCGACACGCTGTCGCGCACGCGGCTGTGCGGCGGGTGTGTTGTCCCTACGGTGGCGGGTTTCAACCACTGGATGGAATCGCACCAATGATCAAAGTCACCGCCGTTTACCGCTGGCGTGAAGGCGCCACCTTCAACCACGACTACTACCACTCCGAGCACATGCGCATCGCCCGCGCAGCATTGCAGCCGCTGGGCCTGGTGCGGCTGGAGAGCGACCGTGTTCTCTACCCTGGCGAGCCGCGCCCGGGACAGGTGGTGGCGCTCACCAACGCATTCTTCAGCGACCTGAAGCAGGCCCAAACGGCCGCCAAGGCGACGATGGCCGAGCTTTCGGCAGACATTCCTAACTACACCAACATCCAGCCCGAGTCGTACTTTGCGCAGATGCTGGCGCACGAGGTCACGACCGGTCAAGAACGCGCTTAACCGCGCTCGCGCACCGCCTTGAACAGCAGGCCCAGGCATACGGCCATGCCCACCATCGGCACTGCGGCCAATACGGCCACCAAAGCGCGCGCCAGGGGCGACCAGTCAAAGTCGCGCGCCGTGCGCCAGGCACCAAAGGCTGCGACCAGTCCCAGGCCAAACATGCCCATGCGGAAGCTCGCACCGGGCTTGAAGAAGGCGATGAGCAGCACGGCATTGGCGACGCCGATGGCCAGCGCAACATGGCCCAGGTGGAGGGAAAACGAGGACTGTGCGCCGTGCCTGTGCCCGTCGTCTTCCTCCTCCTCATCGTCCACCCGGCTGCGCGAGCGGCTGGGCGACGGCGTCTGGGAAGGCTGGGCACGCGCAGGCGCTACGGGGGCTGCAGGGGCGCCATCGGCCCGCCCCCACTCCGTGGCGGACAGTCCTGCAGCAACTGCACCAGCCACTGCGGCAGATGACGAGGCGCCAGGCGCTGCAATGCTGGGCGACAGCCCGCGCTCCTGCAGCACGGCGCGCAGCCGCCCCGGCTCGCGCAAGGCCGTCACCAGCGCCCGCACAGGCCCCTGGTCCAGTGGCTTGATGCGCAGGTCGGCAATCTGCATGGTGGTGCCACGCGTATTGGCCAGCATGAACAACGCCTTGGCCACCATCGCGTCTTTGGGGCCGCCCTTGCCGCTTTCGACGAAGGTGCCCAGGTTGTACGTGGCGTCGGCGTGGCCTGCCTCGGCCGCCTGGGCATACCAGGCGCGGGCCTGGGCCAGGTTCACGGGGCCGCCATAGCGGCCATGTTCGTCGCTGGTGCCCAGGTGAAACGCGGCGTGCGGATCGCCCTCGCGGGCGTACCAGCCCGGCAGGTCGCGCAGGGGGTTGCCGGTCCACACCACCGGCGCCGGCGCAGGCGCGGCCGGGGTCATGGGCGCAAGGCTCAGGCCACCCGGCGATTCTGACGCTTCCTGGGCCTGCTTCTTTTTCAGCGCCTGCTGCCGCTGCTCTTGCGCGGCGGTGTTCCACTTCGCGGCCTGCTGCGTGTCCACTGGCCCACCCCAGCCGCGCTCGTGCATCACGGCCAAAAGGCGCTTGGCGGGCTCGTAATCCCATTCGGCCGCACGCTGGCACCAGGTGCGGGCGTTTTCGTAGTTGGGCTGCTCCCAGCCGATCACGACATCCAGCGCGTGCAGGAAAGCCGCGACCTCATGCCCCTGTGCTGCGGCGGGCTCCAGGGCGTCGGTGGCTTCAATGCGCCTGCGCGAGTACAGCGCCAACTGTTCGCAGCGGGCCACAGCGTCGTCCACCGCCTTGCGCTCTTCGTCTACGATGCGCAGCAGTTGCTCCCCAGGGGCAGCCTTCAGTCGCACCATTAGTGCCTGCACACGCTCCTTGGCTTGTTCCGGAAAGCGCCCATAGAAGGCTTGGGCATCCTTGCGGGTCTCTGCGTCGTGGGCGCCCATCAACTGCAGCGCGGCCGCCAGGTCGAAGTGCCTGCGCTGGCCCATGGTGCCAAAACGCAAGGCACGGCCCAGGGCATAGAGGGCGTGGGGGTTGCCGCGCGCAGCCCAGTGGCGGTATTCGGCCCAGGCGGTGGCGTCGTCGCCCGCATTGCGGGCGCGCGCCGCACGCTGCACGGGCAGATCGGGCTCTTCGGGCGCATCGCCGTTGGCCAGGTAGTGCACGCCGCTTTGCGGGTCGTACAGGTTCAGGCCCAGGCGCACTGCCTGCTCCCAGCCATCGTCAAACGGAGCGCCCCAATCCGAAGCGCGGGTGTTGATGCCCACGCCCCAGGTAGGGTCGGTCATTTCAGAGCCACCAAGGTAGATGTCCCAGAACCCGGGAGAGCGCTGCTCGACGGCCTGGGCCCAGGCCGCGAACTTGGGGTTCATCGGCACCTGGGGGCCCGCCTCCGCACGCTCGTACTGCGCGTCCGCCTCGGCCTTGGTGGTGGGCCAGGGCCAATCGGCGGGCTTTTCCCAGATCTGGATGGTGTAGCTCACAGGTCCCTCCTCGGATGCCGCTGGGTGCGCGGCGTGTTGTGGTGTTGTCTTTCGTCAAGTGCGAGCGAATTCTAGGAGCGGCCCCCCGCCATGCCCCAGAGGCGCACCCCACCAATTTGTCCAGTGACGCACCAGCACCACACCCGGATGTTGGCGCGCAGTTTTGGGTAAAAATGGGCTTCTGCGCTCGTCCACCAAGACCAAATAGCTCCTACTTTTATAGCAATTCTATGTCCCAGCCGCCACGCCCTGCCCTCGCTCTCGCCATGTCTGTGCCCACCGGCGATCAGCTCAAGGCCGCCCGCACTGCCGCGGGGCTGAGCCAGGCCCAGGCGGCCGAACTCATGGGCTACCCGCTGCAGACCGGCAGCCGGGGCGGCGTGCAGTCGCGCACCTGGCAGGCGCTGGAGAGCATGAGCGACGAGCGCAACATGCAGGGGCCGGTGTTTGCGATGTTTCTGCTGCTGACGGGGCAGCACCCCGATTTCCACTTGGAACGCAACAAGCGGCCAGACAGCGCGCACGGCCCAGAAGCGGCAGACGGCAAGGAAACTGCCTCCTCCAAATAGTCCCCCCGCCGCGCACCGCCCGTGGCCCGAGAGACTGGCGCGGCCCAGGCCAGTGCCCCCGCGCAAGGGCCGCCCCGCCGCGCAGGGGGCGTCCCCCTCCCGCGCAGCGAGAGAGGGGGAAGGCGCGAAGCGACTCAGGGGGTGCCCCCTACTTCAATCTACCTTGATGTTCGCCGCCTTGATCACCTGGGCCCACTTCTCCACCTCGGCCTTCTGGAAAGCGGCGATCTGCGTGGTGTTGAGGTCGGCGGGCTCCATGCCAAAACCCTTCAGGCGGGTTTGCATGTCGGGCTGGGCCAGGATCTTGCGGATCTCGTCATGCAGGCGCGTGACCACCGGCGTGGGCGTGCCAGCCGGCACAAAGATGGCCTGCCAGGACTGCACCTGGAAGTCCTTGAGTTCCGCCACGCCGGACTCGGCCACGGTGGGCACGTCGGGCATGGAGGCCAGGCGCTGGGGTGAGGTGACGGCAATGGCGCGCAGCTTGCCGCTCTGGATGTGCGGCGCGGCCACCACCGTGGTGTCAAACATCATGTCCACCTGGCCGCTGATCACATCCTGGATGGCCGGGCCGCTGCCCTTGTAGGGGATGTGGGTGAACTTCACGCCCGACTTGTAGGCCAGCAACTCCACGGCCAAATGCTGCGAGCTGCCTGTGCCGGCCGAGGCCGACGACAGGCCGCCTTGCTTGCCTTTTGCCCCCGCCAGCACGTCCTTGAGGGTTTTGTAAGGGCTGTTGGCCGCCACCACCAGCACGACCGGGTTGGTGCCGATCAGCGTGACGGGGCTGAAGGACTTGATGGGGTCGTAGCCCAGCTTGGGGTAGAGGCTCACGTTGATGGCGTGCGAGCTGACGGTGCCGCCCAGCAGGGTGTAGCCATCCGGCGCAGAGCGCGCAGCAGCTTCAGAGCCGATGCTGCCCGCCGCGCCGCCCTTGTTCTCCACCACCACCGTGGTGCCCAGGGCAGTACCCAGTTGCTGGCCAATCAGCCGCGCCAGCGTGTCGGTGGTGCCACCTGCAGCAAACGGCACCATGTAGGTGATGGGCTTGCCGGTGGGCCAGGTGCCCTGGGCTGTGGCGGGCAGGCTGACAAGGGTGCTGAAGGCTGCGGCCGCCAGGGCGGCGGTGTGGATGAGGGTTCTGCGTTGCATGGTGGTGTCTCCTGGGTGTTTTGTGGATGGTGAACGGAACGGCGATAGAAAAACGGAGCGCAAAAAAGCCGGTGCGGCTGGCGCGTGCAATGCAATCGACGCTCAGGGCAGATCGACGATCTCGACCCAATTGGGGTTCTTGCCCACCGGCACCCGCGTGGGCGTGCCGGGGATGCCGGTGGCCGGGTCGATGGGGTGCAGCGCAATGTGGTGCGACTCCTGCCCCGCCGCGATCAGAAATCGGCCTGACGAATCCACCGCAAAACCGCGCGGTGATTTCTCGGTGGGCACCTGGCCCAGCGGCTGCAGCTGGCCGGTGGCAGCGTCGACGCGAAAGCTGCTCAGCGTGCTGGAGGTGCGCTCGGACGCATACAGCGTGCGGCCGTCGGGCGACAGGTGAATGTCGGCGGCCCAGGGCTTGCCGTTAAAGCCTGCGGGCAGTGCCGTGGTGCGCTGCACCGGGCGCAGCGTGCCGCGCTCCTTGTCGTAAGCCATCACATGTACGGCGGCATCCAGCTCGTTCAGCACGTACATGGTGCGCTGGGCAGCATCCCACACAAAGTGGCGCGGGCCGGATTTTTCGGGAGCAACCTGCGTGAGCGCGGGTTCATGGGCGGTGAGCCTGCCGCTCGCGGCATCAAAACGCCAGGCCGAAAGGTGGTCGCCGCCCAGGCTGGTGGCAAACACATGGCGGTTGGCCGCATCGGCGTGGATGGCGTGCGCGTGGGGCGCCGTGGGGATGAGCTGCTGCACCGCGCCCACCGCCCCATCCTTGCCAATGCTGTTGACCGTGATCTTGTGGCCGGGGTACGAGGCCGCAAACAGCCAGCGGCCCGTGGCATCGGTGGCGATGTTGGCCATGCTGTCGGCCAGCGGGGCCTCGCCCAGCTTGCGCAGCTTGCCGCTGGCCGGGTCGATGGCCAGGCTCACCACCCGGAACGGCTGCGAGCGCAGGGCCACATACAGCACCTTCTTGTCCGGGCTCACGGCCATCGGCATGGCGGTGCCGCCCAGCGGCACGGTGTCTACCGGCTTGAGCGTGGCAGTGTTGCGGTCCAGTTCCAGCACCGAGACATCCTGGCTGTCCGCGTTGGCGACATACACCCAGGTTGCCGCCCAGGCGCCGGGGGTGGACAGGGCGGCAACGGCTGCCAGTGCCAGTTGTGCCACCCGGGTGCGTATGTGTGGTGTAGAGGTCATTGCCGTCTCCCGAAGGGGTCTGCGCGGTAGCAGGGCCTAGACCGCGGGTTGTGTGGGTGGATGGTCATCTGCCGGGCTGTGTGCTGAGGCACCCAGCTGTTGGCGGAGCGTTTGGGTTTTGTCATACGTTATATGTTGTCGTACAACAAGATCAGCATTGTCACCACAAGCCTGTCTTACACACGCAGGGATTACCCGAATTTCGACGAACAATCTGCAAGGATTCCCCACCTGCCTGGCAGAGGAGGAATGCGGTCAGGAAAGAGCTAGTGAAAACCCTCAATCCGCCCTAAGGCCACCCAAAATTCTCACGGCATGTATTGCCATTTTGCAATCTTAGTTGTACGATGACTAACAACATCACTCAGGAGACATTCCATGACCCTGCGCCGTAGAGCCGCCCTTTTCGCCTGCATCGCCACCCTGGCAGCGGCCTCCGCCACCGCACAAAGCGCAGACTGGCCTGCAAAAACCCTGCGCATCGTGGTGCCCTACCCGCCCGGCGGCAGCTCGGACATCATTGCCCGCTCCATCAGCCAGGCGATGTCCGAGGCGCTCAAGCAGTCCGTCATCGTGGAGAACAAACCCGGCGCCAACGGCAACCTGGGCGCCGACTTTGTGGCCAAGGCCGAGCCCGATGGCTACACCATGCTGCTGTGCGACGTGGGCGCGCTGGCCATCAGCCCTTCGGTCTATACCAAGCTGTCGTTTGACCCCTCCAAAGACCTGCGTGGCGTGACCATGCTGGCCTACTCGCCCCACCTGCTGGTGGTGCACCCCTCGGTACCGGTCAGCAACCTCAAGGAACTGGTGGCGTACTCGAAGAAGAACGACCTGAACTTCGCCGTCACCGCTACCGGCAGCGCCCCCCACGTCGCTGGCGTGGCGCTGGAACGCGCCGCCGGTGCGCGCTGGCAATACATCCCCTACAAGGGCGGCGTCACTGCCATCCAGGACACCGTGGCCGGGCAGACGCAGATCCTGATGAACGGCATGCTCGCCACCCTGCCCCACGTGCAAAACGGCAAGCTCAAGGTGCTGGGCGTCTCCAAGGCCACGCGCATGCCGCTGATCGGCGACGTGCCCACCATTGCCGAGCAGGGTGTGCCCGGTTTCGAATCGGGCACATGGCAAGGCATTCTGGTTCCGCGTGGCACGCCGGAAGCCATCGTGCAGAAGCTCAACAAGGCGCTGATCACCGCCATTCGCGCGCCCGAGATCCGTTCGCGCCTGGCCGGCCAGGGTGCCGAGGTGGTCACCATGACCCCTGCCGAACAAGACCAGTTCTTCGCCAAGGAGCGCGCCCGCTGGGCCACCGTGGTGAAGGCCGCCAACATCAAGCTCGACTAAGAAGGTGTCAGCGAAGCCCTCATGCCTCCTCCCTCGCCTTCCCATTTCCTACTACCGCCCCGCACTGACATGACTCCCCAAGAACTCAAAACCATCATGGGCTCCGGCCTGCTGTCGTTCCCGATCACGGACTTTGACGAGCAGGGCGAATTCCGCCCCAAGACCTATATCGAGCGCCTGGAATGGCTGGCCCCCTACGGCGCCAGCGCGCTATTTGCCGCCGGTGGCACGGGCGAGTATTTCTCGCTGTCGGGCCCCGAGTACGGCCAGGTCATCAAGACCGCAGTGGATACCTGCCGTGGCAAGGTGCCCATCATTGCCGGTGCCGGTGGCCCCACCCGCACGGCGATTGCCCATGCCCAAGAGGCCGAGCGCCTGGGCGCCCACGGCATCCTGCTCTTGCCGCACTACCTGACCGAAGCGGGACAGGAAGGACTGATCGCCCATGTGGAGCAGGTCTGCAAGAGCGTGAAGTTCGGTGTGATCGTCTACAACCGCGACCGCACCAAACTCACGGCCGAGTCCCTGGCCATCCTGGCCGACCGCTGCCCGAATCTGGTGGGCTTCAAGGACGGCGTGGGCAACATCGAGGTGATGTCCTCCATCTTCATGAAAATGGGCGATCGCTTTTCGTACCTGGGCGGTCTGCCCACGGCCGAGGTGTATGCGGCGGCCTACAAGGCGCTGGGCACACCGGTGTATTCGTCGGCGGTGTTCAACTTCATCCCCCGCACGGCGATGGAGTTCTACAAGGCCGTGGCCAGCGACGACACGGCCACCCAGCACCGCCTGCTCAAGTCCTTCTTCATGCCCTACCTGGCCATCCGCAACCGCGTGGAAGGCTATGGCGTCTCCATCATCAAGGCAGGTGCCCGCATCGTGGGCCACGACGGCGGGCCGGTGCGCGCGCCGCTGACGGACTTGAAGCCCGGCGAGATGGAAGAGCTCAAGGCGCTGATCGACAAGCTCGGCCCGCAGTAAGCACGGCCTGACAGATGCCTCCAAGGGCCTGGTTCTCCAGGCCCTTTTTTCAGCGATTCCACACACCACGCGCCTGGCCGTGCACGGGCGTGTGGTGCCAGCGCGGCACGCCAACACACAACACCATCAGGAGACAGACAACATGCTCAAAACCCTCATCCTCGCCGCAGCGAGCGCCCTGGCCCTTGTCACGCTGAGCGGCTGCGCCAGCCACGCTACCACCGCCGCGGCGACCCCTGCACCGGCCGCTTCCGAGCAGGCTGTGGCCGCCGCTGCCGAACGCCTGCGCTTGGCCATGATCGATCCCACGCCCGCTGCGCTGACTGCCCTCGTGGCCGACGACCTGAGCTATGGCCACTCGGGCGGCCGCGTGGACACCAAGGACAGCTTCATTGGCGATCTGGTGGCGGGCAAGTCTGACTTCGTGACCATCACCATCACCGACCAGACCATCAAGGTGGTGGGCAACTCTGCCATCGTGCGCCACACCCTCACGGCCGACACCAACGACTCGGGCAAGCCCGGCAAGGTGCAGATCAAGATCCTGGGCGTGTGGCAGCAGCAAGGCGGCCAGTGGAAGCTGCTGGCCCGCCAGGCCGTGCGTGTAAACACTTGATGCCCCCTGAGTCGCTTCGCGCCATCCCCCTCAGGGGGACGCCGCCCCTGCGGCGGGGCGGCCCTTGCACGGCGGCGCTGGCGGAGCCGCGCCCGTCTCCGTCGCACGGCGACAAGCGACACTTCGGCTCAAGTCCACCTTCTCAACATTCCAGGTTGCCCTCCATCCAATGACCACCAACGCCCAGCCCCGCATCCTGCAAATAGGCCGCCTGCCCTTGCCCGCCCTCGAAACCGAACTGGCCGCGCGCTACAGCGTGGCCTGCCTGGCGGACCAGGCCGACCCGCAAGGTTTTCTGGCGGCGCATGGCGCGGAGTTTTCGGGGGTGGTCACCACGGCGTCCATCGGGCTGACGGGCGAGGTGATTGCAGCCCTGCCCCACCTGCAGGTCATCAGCAGTTTTGGCGTGGGCTTTGACGCGCTCGACATCGGCGCCGCCAAGGCGCGTGGCGTGCAGGTGGGCTACACGCCCGGCGTGCTCAACGACTGCGTGGCCGACATGGCGTTTGCGCTGATGCTGGACGTGTCGCGCGGCATTGCGGCCAGCGACCGGTTTGTGCGCCAGGGCCAATGGCCGAAGGCCCGGTTTGCGCTGGGCACGCAGGTGTCGGGCAAGCGCCTGGGCATCGTGGGCATGGGCCGCATCGGCCAGGCCGTGGCCGAGCGCGCGGCGGGCTTTCGCATGGAGGTGGGCTACCACAACCGCCGCCCGGCCGAGGGTTGCGCCCTCTCCTACTTCGAGTCGCTGACCGCCCTCGCGCAATGGGCCGACTACCTGGTGCTGACGGTGGCGGGCGGCGCAGGCACACGCCACCTGGTCAACCGCGAGGTGCTGGCCGCCCTGGGCCCGAACGGCTACCTCATCAACGTGGCGCGTGGCAGCGTGGTGGATGAGGCCGCGCTGATCGACGCACTGACCGAACGCAGCATTGCCGGGGCGGGCCTGGATGTGTTCGACAACGAGCCCCATGTGCCCGCCGCCCTGATGGCGCTGGACAACGTGGTGCTCACCCCCCACACCGCCAGCGCCACCCACGAAACCCGCCGCGCCATGGCCGACCTGGTGCTGGAGAACCTGCAAGCGTTCTATACCTCGGGTGCCGTGCGGGTGCCGGTGCCAGGCACGGTGGCGGGCTGAACTTTGGTTTTTCAAGCTTTTTAGGCCGTTTGCGCGCGTCCATCATTCCTTATTAGCTATCAACTAGATAGCATTAAGCCCCATACCCGGGCGGCCCTGCCTCACACCCGCCCCGCAAACACCTCCGGCCCCAGGCGGGGCTTGCGCGCCTTGCGCTCGAACAGCCACATGCCATACAGCGGCAGTGCCTCGGCCAGTTGCAGCGGCACCACCTGCTCTGCCGCAGCCCCCAGCAGCGCGGGGTGTGGCAGCACAGCCAGCAGGTCAGAGCCCACCACCAGGTTCAGCAGGCTGGCAAAGTCCGGGCAGCGCACGGCCATGCGCGGCGCGGGCATGCGCCGCACGCGGTGCGCCTCGGTCAGCACGTCCACCGGGCCGCTCACGCTCGGGCCCACACAGCCCCAGGCGGCGCCTTGCAAATCGGCCAGTGACCGGGCCTGCGCCAGCGGGTGGCGCCGCCGTGCATAAATTTGCGGCTGCAGCTCGTACAAGCGCCACTGCACCACATCCGGGTGGGCAAACCGGCGCGGCCGGGGCGCAATCACGGCGTCGAAGCTGCCATGCAGCAGGCCCGTCAGCAGGCTCCCCTCGTCGGTGGTGGTCATCTCCAGTGAACGCTGGGGCTGCGGCAGGCACCATGCCTCATACAGCAGCGGCCCACAGACCAGCGCGGCGGACGCCGTGAGCCCCACGCGCAACCGATTGCGGTCCACAGCGGCCCGGCGGGCCTGCGGCAAGGCGTCGATGCGCTGGGCCAGCGGCGCGCCTTCGGCCACCACTCGCCGGGCCAGGTCGGTCGGCACATAACGGCGCCCATCCCGCACCAGCAGGGGCGTGTCGAACTGCGCCTGCAGCGCCTTCATGCCCTGGCTGATGGCGGGCTGCGACACCCCACAGGCCTGCGCCGCGCGCGCAAACGAGCCTTGGTCGATGACAGCTTGGAGGTAGTGCAAGTAGCGCAGATACATAAGCAGCTTTTATGTATGAGGCGCCATTGTCTCTTGTCGCAGCCGCCGGGCGGGGCGAAGCTCTGGGCTTCTTTCTTCACCACGCTCCTGCCCATGACCACGCCACTCGACACCGTCCGCACCTACCTCGCCCACCTGCACGCCAGCCATACCGACGGGTTGATTGCCTGCTTTGAAGACGATGGCGTGGTGCATTCGCCCTTCCTGGGCACCATGCGCGCGAGCGACTTTTTCAAGAAGCTCGCCCAGGCCTCCAGCGGCAGCGTGATCACCGTGCTGGATCTATTCGAATCCGCCCAACCAGACAACGGCGGCGCCGTGCGGGTCGCTGCCTACTTCCGCTACGACTGGACCTTGAACGACGGCCGCGAGGTGACCTTCACCTGCGTGGATGTGTTCACGTTCGACGCGGGCAGCATGCGGATCCGCGACATGAACATCGTCTACGACACCCATCCGCTGCGCGAAGAGGTGGGCGATAAGTACGCGCCCGATCCGGTCACAACAACTCCACGCCCTTGAGCGTGACAAAACTGGTCTCGCGCGTCACCTGCACAAAGTCCTGCAGGTACGGCTTGGCCGACAGGCTGGGCAGGCAGGCGGCGTGCAGCTCGCCGCGCAGGCCTTTTTCACCGATAGGCCGCGCCGTCACATACCCCCGGTCCAGATAGCTTTGCACCGCCCACAGCGGCAGCGCCGCCACACCGCGCCCGCTGGCCACCAGCTGCAGCATGGCCACCGTGAGCTCGGTGGTGCGGCGCGGGGGGCGCACGCCAGCGGGCTCCAGCACCTGGCGGATCAAATCGAGCATTTCGTCGGGCACGGGGTAGGTGATGATGGTCTGGTCGGCAAAGTCCTGCGCCACCAGGTGCGGCTTAGCCACCAGCGGGTGCGTGTTGGCCAGCAGCGCGCGGATCTCGAAACCAAAGAGCGCGTGGTAGTCCACGCCCGCCTCGTCGGCATCCACCTCGGACACGATGGCCACATCGGCCCGGCCCTGGTGCAGCAGGCCCACGGGGTCGGCATGAAAGCCGCTCACGATGTCCAGCTCCACCTCGGGCCAGCGGGTGCGAAAAGCGTCCATGGCGGGCATCAGCCAGTCAAAGCAGGTGTGGCATTCCACCGCAATGCGCATCTGCCCGCCCTGCCCCAGCACCAGGCGGGCGATGTCGCGTTCGGCCCCTTCCACCTGCGGCAGCACGGCATCGGCCAGGGCCAGCAGCCGCTCGCCAACGGCGGTGAACTGCGGCGGCACCGATTTGCGCTCAAACAGCGGCTGGCCGTAGCGGTCTTCCAGCAGCTTGATCTGGTGCGACAGCGCCGACTGCGTGAGGTTGAGCAACTGCGCGGCCCGCACCAGGCTACCGCTGTCACGCAGGGCCACCAGCGTGCGCAGGTGGCGCACTTCCAGGATCGACTGGTTCATTATTAATTTTCAAGTTGATCGACTAAAACTTTCGTTTGAATAATAAACGAGTCTGCGTGACCATCGGTGCCTTCATTGCATTGCTCCATTCAGAAGAAGGAAATCACCATGTCGCTCGCCGCAGTTTCCGTAACCGCCGCCACCCGCCGCCCCGTGCGCACGCACACCCTGGGCTTTCCGCGCATGGGGGCGCAGCGCGCGCTGAAGTTCGCGCTCGAATCCTGCTGGCGCGGCGACAGCACCGAGGCTGAATTGCAAGCCACCGCCGCCCAACTGCGCCAGTTGCACTGGCAGGCCCAGGCCGATGCGGGCCTGGGATTGGTGACCGTGGGCGACTTTGCGCTGTACGACCATGTGGCCAACCACATCCAGCTGCTGGGCTGCGAGCCCGCCCGCTTTGGCTTTGATGGCCACACGCCCGAGGTGGCCCGCTACTTTGCGATGGCGCGGGGCGTATCGGCAAAAGCCGCCTCAGCCCACGCAGGCTGCAGCGCGGGCTGCAACTCAGCGCACACCCCCACGCACACCACCGCAGGCCAGCCCGCGCTGGAAATGACCAAGTGGTTTGACACCAACTACCACTACCTTGTGCCCGAGTTCAGCGCCCACACCCAGTTCCGCCTGGCCAGCGAGCGCCTGTTTGCCGAAGTGGCCGAGGCACAGGCCCTGGGCCACCGCGTGAAGGCCGTGCTGCTGGGGCCGCTGAGTTTTCTGTGGCTGGGCAAATCCAAAACGACAGGTTTTGACCGCTTCAGCCTGCTGGCCCAACTGCTGCCCGTGTACGAAGCCGTTCTGGCGCGCCTGAAAGCCCAGGGTGTGGAATGGGTGCAGATCGACGAGCCCATCCTGGGCCTGGACTTGCCCGATGTGTGGCGCCATGCGTTCGAGCCCAGCTACTGGCAACTGGCCCGCAGCGCGCCCAAGCTGCTGCTGGCGACCTACTTCTCGCCCCTGGCCGAGAACCTGCGCATTGCCTGCCAACTGCCCGTGGCCGGCCTGCATGTGGATGCCGTGCGTGCCCCCGACGAACTGGTGGGCGTGGCCGACTGGTTACCGTCGCACAAGGTGCTGTCGGTGGGCATTGTGGATGGCCGCAACATCTGGCGCACCGACCTGGATGCCGCCTTGGCCAAGCTGCGCCCGGTGGCAGACAAGCACCAGGGGGAGCTGTGGCTGGCGCCTTCGTGCTCGCTGCTACATGTACCGTTCAGCTTAGAGGCCGAAACAAAGCTGGACGCCGAGGTGAAGTCCTGGCTGGCGTTTGCGGTGGAAAAGCTGGATGAGCTGCGCGTGCTCTCCACCGCGCTGGCCCAAGGCGAGGCTGCGGCAGACGACGAACTGCACGCCGCTCGCACCGCCCTGGCAGCGCGCCGCGCCAGCCCGCGTGTACACCGTGCCACCGTGGCGGCCCGCATTGCCGCCGCCGCGCCAGGGGCCGACCAGCGCGCCAGCGCCTTCCCTGCCCGGCAAAAAGCCCAGCGTGCGCGACTGAAGCTGCCGCTGTTGCCCACCACCACGATTGGCTCGTTCCCGCAGACGGCGGAGATCCGCGCCGCACGCGCCGCCTTCAAGCGCGGGGCACTCGATGCCACGCACTACCAGCAAAAGATGGAGGCCGAAATTGCCCTGGCGGTGCGCAAGCAGGAAGCGCTGGGCATTGACGTGCTGGTGCACGGCGAGGCCGAGCGCAACGACATGGTGGAGTACTTTGGCGAGCAGCTCGACGGTTTTGCCTTCACCGCCAACGGCTGGGTGCAGAGCTATGGCTCGCGCTGCGTGAAGCCGCCCATCATCTACGGCGACGTGGCCCGCCCCACGCCCATGACGGTGGCCTGGACCCAGTACGCGCAGAGCCTCACCGCCAAACCCATGAAAGGCATGCTCACTGGCCCCATCACCATCCTGCAATGGAGCTTTGTGCGCGACGACCAGCCCCGCGCCACCACGGCCGACCAGATCGCCTGGGCGATCCGCGACGAGGTGTGCGACCTGGAAGCCGCCGGCATCGCCATCATCCAGATCGACGAGCCCGCCATCCGCGAGGGCTTGCCGCTGCGCCGCGCGGGGTGGAAGAGCTATCTGGACCGCGCCACCCGCGCCTTCCGCATCAGTGCCAGCGGCGTGCGCAACGACACGCAGATCCATACCCACATGTGCTACAGCGAGTTCAACGACATCCTGCCCGCCATCGCGGCCATGGACGCGGATGTGATCACGATTGAGACGAGCCGCTCGGACATGGAACTGCTGCAGGGGTTTGGGGACTTCAAGTACCCCAACGAGATCGGCCCCGGCGTGTACGACATCCACTCGCCCCGCGTGCCCGGCGTGCAGGAGATGGCCGCGCTGCTGGAAAAAGCCGTCGAGGTCGTGCCCGTGGAGCACCTCTGGGTGAACCCCGACTGCGGCCTCAAGACCCGGGGCTGGCCCGAGACCGAAGCCGCCCTGCGCCACATGGTGCAGGCCGCTCAGGAAGTGCGCGAGCGGCTGCTGGAAGAGGCGGCGCTGGCCTGACGGATCCCCGGTTCAGCCCGCAGTGCGCTTCATCTCGGCCAACTTGACCAGCACTTGCAGCGCGTGGTTCAGCGGCGTCGGCACTCCCAAGGCGGCGCCGCGCTTCACCACGTAGCCATTCAGGTGGTCGATCTCGGTGGGTTTGCCCCGCGCCAAGTCCTGCGCGGTGGACGAATACTGCCCGGGCATGGTGCTGGCGATGCCGCGCACGGCCGCCTGCACATCGCCCGGAATCGTCACCCCGTCGGCTGCCGCCACGGCCAGGCATTCGGCCACGATGTCGGCAATCACCTGCGTCACGCCGGGCACCTGCACCAGCGGGCCATAGGGCTGCTGTGACAGGGCCGACAGCGCGTTGTAGGCACTGTTGAGCACCAGCTTGGCCCAGAGCGCGCCGCGCACGTTGTCTGACACCTGGGTGGGAATGCCCGCTGCCGTCAACTGACGGGCCACCTCGTCGCTGCGCGACGAAGGTGCAATCACCAGCTCGCCCCGGCCATGGTGCACCACATGCCCGGGGCCGCCCATGGCAGTAGCCACATAGACCACCGCGGCTGCCACAGGGGTGCTGGCGTCCAGCACAGCGCGCACACGCTCGTCGTTGTCCACACCGTTCTGCAAGGTCAGCACCAGCGCGCCAGGCGCCAGGTGGGGACGGATCTGCTGCGCGGCGTCTTCCGAGTCGGACGACTTCACGCAGAACAGCACCACGTCCGCGCCATGCACCGCGCTGGCCTCGGTGCTGGCCGCCAGGGGCACCTGCACATCCATCGCCGCCGTCTGCAGCCGCAGGCCGTTGTCGCGCACGGCCAGCACGTGGGCGGGCCGCCCGATGAGCGTGACGGCATGGCCCGCCCGGGCGAGCAAGGCACCAAAGTAGCAGCCCACGGCACCCGCGCCCATCACGGCAAAACGCAGCGGTGGGATGGCGGAAGGGGCGAATGCGAGCAAGGGAGATTCGGTCATAGGCAGTCTGCCGGCTGAATCAGCGGGTGAATGAAGGTTTGAGCGCGCATGGTATCGCCCTATACCCTTACATGGAGAGAGTGAGGCCGGCAGAGCACTTTGCTTTCACGCCCCGATTGGCGCAAAATGCGCCAATCAGGAGATCGCCATGTCCGCCACTGCCTTTTCTTCCGTCAAGCTCCCCGCCCACCTGGTGGAGCAGGCCCGCCAGGCCGCGCAGCCCATGCGCCGCTCGGTGGCCAGCCAGATCGAATACTGGGCCACGCTGGGCCAGATCGTGGAACACACGGGCCTGAGCGTGCAGGAAGCCCGCAGCGCCATCGAGCAGTACGAAGCTGCTGCGGCGCGCACCGCCGCCCTGGCGGCCCCCACGTCGGTGGACGCCCTTACCGCCCGCCTGCTGGCAGCCCAAACGCGCGGCACGCTGGCGCAGCGGGTGCGTGAAGTGGTGCTGGAGAACCAGGCCAAAGCCGCCACCCCTGTCGCCTCACACTGAATGGTGCCCCCCGCCCAGCAGCCCTTCTCACCGCCCCGCCACAACACACCACCCCGCTGGTTCCACCTGCTGGCAGGCCCGAACGGCGCGGGCAAATCCACGCTGTACCGCGCCCTGGTGCGCGAAGGCATCCTGGGTCCGCCGCTGGAGTTTGTGAACGCCGACCTGTATGAACAGGCGCACCTGCAGCACATTGCTGACCCCGAAGCCCGGTCCGAAGCCGCCCGCCAATGGGCCGATGACCGCCGTGCCACCCTGCTGCGCGAAGGCACAGACTTCGCCAGCGAAACCGTGTTTTCGCACCCTTCCAAACTGGAACTCATCGAAGAAGCCCAGCGCTGCGACTACACCGTGGCCCTGTACATCGTGGCGCTGGACGACCCGGCCCGGCTGCTGGCCCGCGTGGCGAAGCGCGTGCGCGAAGGTGGGCACCCGGTGCCGCCCGAACGCATACTGGCCCGCTACCCCCGCACCATGGAGAACCTGGCCCAGGCCGTGCGGCAGGCGGATGTGTCCTATCTGTATGACGCTGCCGAGGCCACCGGCACCAGCACCGGGCCGCAGCTGGTGGCCGTGTGCTCTCCCGCCCAAGTCACCCCCTTGGCCCAGCCGCTGCCCGCCTGGGCGCAGCGCCTGACCGGCCAATAGCCGATACGTCCACGCGCTGCACGGGCCTGCGCGGGCGGCCCACTCTCATCTGCTGTACCGTCGGCTCAATGCCAAATTGGTGCCCTGCGCACGTCTGTATTCATCCATAGCTATCCCTTTGATAGCAATCATGACCCCGTAAAAACCCTGAGTACATCGCGGGTGTTTTCTATTTGCCAAGACAATCATTGTCTAGTCAATTAAATTTACCCTCCATGACTTCCCACACCTCCTCGCCGTCGCAGCCCGGCCCGGGCTTCTACAGCCCCCACCAGCTTCAGCCCGAAAACAGCGTGGGCTACCTGATGCGCAAGGTGATGACGTCCATCCGCACCCAGGCCGATGCGCAGCTGTCCACCCACGACCTGACCTACGCCCAGTGGTTGCCGCTGTTCAAGATCTCGCGCTGCCCCACCACCACCGTGGCCAGCCTGGCGCGGGACCTGGAGACCGACCCGGCCTCCATGACCCGCGCGCTCGACCGCCTGGAGGCCAAGGGCCTGGTGGCGCGCGAGCGGTCCACCACCGACCGCCGTGTGGTGCAACTGGCGCTCACCCCCGAGGGCGACAAAGTGGCCGCCCAGGTGCCCCCGGTGCTGGCCGACGTGCTCAACGGCCACCTGAGCGACTTCACCCATGACGAATGGCAACTGCTGCTGCGCCTGCTGCGCCGCATGCTGGCCAATGGCGAAGCGCTGCGCCAGCAGCGCGGCGCAGACGCCGACTGAACACACAGACAGCCCACACCGTTTTCCTCCACACAACACCCCAAAACCATTCTGGAGAACCCCGTGAACACCCCATCCCCCCTGCCCTCCACCCGCTCGGCCCTGGCGGCCCATTTCGCGGTATCGGCCCTGGCGCTGGCCGCAGCCATCCTGCTGGTCGGATGCGCCAGCCCCGGCACTGCCCACAAGCCGCTGGCGCAGACCACCCCGTCGGCCGTGGGCTTGAACGCCGCCGTTACCGACACCGCCGCCCCCAGCCAGTGGTGGAAAGCGCTGGGTGACGAGCAGCTCAACAGCCTGATCGACCAAGCCCTGCAAGGCAACCCCAGCCTGGCCGTCAGCCGCGCGCGGCTGGAGCAAGCCGTGGCGCTGAGCCAGGTGCGCGAAGCCGCCAACGGCCCGCAGGCCACCCTGGGCGTGGACGCCACCCGCCAGCGCTACACCGCCAACGGCCTGGTGCCCGCGCCGGTGGCAGGCAACACCTACAACAGCGGCACCGTGCAGGCCTCGCTGAGCTGGTCGCCCGACTTCTTTGGCCAGCACGCCGCCGAGCTGCAGGCCGCCCTGGGCCAGGCTCGCGCCGCCCAGGCCGATGCGGCTGCCGCCGCCAACACCCTGGCTGCCCAGGTGGGCCGCAGCTATGTGGCGCTGGCCCGGCTGGTGGCACAGCGCGACGTGGCCACGCGCGCGCTGGCGCAGCGGGAAGAACAACGCAAGCTCACCCAGGAGCGCACCGCCGCAGGCCTGGACAGCCAGGTCGAGCTGACCCAGGCCCAGGCCGCTGTGCCCGACGCCCGCACACAAATCGAAGCGCTCGAAGAGCAGATCACCCTGGGCCGCCGCCAACTGGCCGTGCTGACCGGCCAGGCGCCCGATGCGCTGCCCACGGTCACGCCGCAACTCGCCACCCTGCAGCCCACCGCCGTGCCCGAGGTGCTGGGCGCCGACCTGCTGGGCCGCCGCCCCGACGTGGTGGCCGCGCGCTGGCGCGTGGAGGCTGCGACGCAAGGCGTGAACAGCGCCCGCAGCGAGTTCTATCCCAACATCAACATCGGCGCGTTCATTGGCCTGAACTCGCTGGGGCTGGACCGGTTGTTCAACGGCAGCTCGCGCCAGATGGGTGTGACGCCCGCCCTGCGACTGCCGATCTTCGACGGCGGCCGCCTGCGCGCCCAGCTGGGCGGCCGCGCTGCCGAGCTGGACGCCGCCATCGCCCAGTACAACGCCGCCGTGCTGGATGCGGTCAAGGAAGCGGGCGACGCCGTGGCCTCCATCCAGTCGCTTACCCGCCAGCAGGCCTTGCAGGACGAGGCCGTGGCCAGCGCCGAAAAAGCCTACCGCTTTGCGCAGGAGCGCTACCGCGCAGGCCTAGGCAACTACCTGGTGGTGCTGAGCACTGAAAGCCAGGTGCTGGCCCAGCGCCGCCTGGCCGTGGACCTGCGTGCTCGCCAGCTCGACACCCGCCTGGTGCTAATGAAGGCCCTGGGCGGCGGCTGGACCGATGACACAGCGGTGCTGCACACGGCCGCAGCGCACTGACCGGCAACCACACCGCACACATCCAAAAACACAACAACACATTCCTGAAAGAACACTGCCATGACCGCCCACAGCGAACCCCTCACCGCCAACGAAGCCAACACCGCCCGCCGCCGCGGCCTCACCCTCATTGCCGCCGCCGTCGCGCTGGTGGCCATCGGCTGGGGCGGCTGGCACTGGGCCAATGGCCGCCATGTGGAGACTACCGACAACGCCTACGTGGCGGGCAACGTGGTGCAGATCACGCCGCAGATCGGCGGCACCGTGGTGTCTATCGGCGCAGACGACACCGACTACGTGAAGGCCGGCCAGTTGCTGGTCAAGCTCGACCCGGCCGACGCCCGCGTGGCGCTGGAGCAGGCCGAGGCCCAGCTGGCCCAGACCGTGCGCGAAGTGCGCACGCTGTATGCCAACAACGCCACCCTGAAGGCGCAGGTCAGCCTGCGCAGCGCCGACCTGGCCCGCGCCCAGGCCGATGCCGCCCGCATGCAGGACGACGTGAACCGCCGCGCCCCGCTGATGGCCAGCGGCGCCGTGGGCAAGGAAGAGTTCCAGCACGCCACTGCCCAGCTGGCCGCTGCCAAGAGCACCGTGGCCGCCGCCCAATCGGCCGTGCTGGCCGCGCAAGAGCAACTGGCCGCCAGCCAGACGCAGACTGAAGGCACCTCCATCGAGCAGCACCCCAACGTTGCGCGTGCCTCGGCCCGCGTGCGCGAGGCCTACCTGGCTGTGCAGCGCGCACAACTGGTCGCCCCGCTGGATGGCCATGTGGCCAAGCGTGGCGTGCAGGTGGGCCAGCGTGTGCAGGCGGGTGCCCCGCTGATGACGCTGGTGCCGCTGAACGACCTGTGGGTGGACGCGAACTTCAAGGAAAGCCAGCTCAAGACCCTGCGCATCGGCCAGCCGGCCGAGCTGGAAGCCGACGTGTACGGCACCAAGGTCGTCTACCACGGCACGGTGACGGGCCTGGGTGCTGGCACCGGCGCCGCCTTTGCGCTGCTGCCCGCCCAGAATGCCACGGGTAACTGGATCAAGGTGGTGCAGCGTGTGCCCGTGCGCATTGCGCTCGACCCCAAGGAAGTGGCCGAGCACCCACTGCGCGTGGGCCTGTCGATGGAAGTCAAGGTGGACACTGCCGACCAGAGCGGCAAGACGCTGGCCGACACCCAGCGCACCACGCCCGTGGCCGCCACCGCTGTGTTCGACGAGCAGTTCAAGGCCGCCGACGACGAGGTGGCCCACATCATTGCGGCCAACCTGGGCCGCAGCGGCAAGGCTGCTGTGGCTGTGGCATCGCCCAAGGTGGGCAAGGCGCCAGCGCAAAGCCAGCAGCAACACGCCTCGGCCCCGGTGGCCTCGGCAGTGCAGTCGCCTGTGGTGCAGTAAACGGGGTGGATAGCGCATGACCACCGCCAACCCCACTGCAGACGCAGCCGATCAGGCGCCCGCCAAGGCCGCGCCCGCAGCAGCGCAACCACCGGCCCCCGCCGCCTACCCGCCGCTGCAAGGCACGGCCTTGCTGCTGGGCACTCTGTCCCTGTCGCTGGCCACGTTCATGAACGTGCTGGATTCGTCCATTGCCAACGTTTCCATCCCCGCCATTGCCGGTGACCTGGGCGTGAGCCCCGGCCAGGGCACCTGGGTCATCACCAGCTTTGGCGTGGCCAATGCGATCTCGGTGCCGCTCACCGGCTGGCTCACGCAGCGCTTTGGCGCGGTGCGCCTGTTCACCATGAGCGTGATGCTCTTTGTGCTGACCTCCTGGCTGTGCGGCTTTGCCTCGTCGCTGGAAATGCTGGTGTTCTTCCGCGTGCTGCAGGGCCTGGTGGCCGGGCCGATGATCCCGCTCAGCCAGACGCTGCTGCTCGCCAGCTACCCCAAGGCCCTGGCGGGCACGGCCCTGGCGCTGTGGGGCGTGACCACGCTGGTCGCACCCGTGGTGGGGCCGCTGCTGGGCGGCTGGATCACCGACAACATCTCCTGGCCGTGGATCTTCTACATCAACGTGCCCGTGGGCCTGCTAGCCGGGCTGCTCACCTGGGGCATCTACCGCCAGCGCGAGACCCCCATCCGCAAACTGCCCATCGACACGGTGGGCCTCAGCCTGCTGGTGCTGTGGGTGGGCGCGCTGCAGCTCATGCTCGATAAGGGCAAGGAGCTGGACTGGTTTGCCTCGGGCGAGATCATCACCATGGCCGTGGTCGCCGTGGTGGCGTTTGCGGTGTTCCTGGTGTGGGAGCTGACCGAGAAGCACCCGGTGGTGGACTTGAAGCTCTTCAAGGGCCGCAACTTCACCTTTGGTGCGCTGGCGCTGTCGGTGGCGTATGCCCTCTTCTTCGGCAACGTGGTGTTGCTGCCGCTGTGGCTGCAGCAGTGGATGGGCTACACCGCCACCTCGGCCGGCATGGCGCTGGCGCCTGTGGGCATCTTCGCCATCCTGCTCACGCCGCTGGTGGGCAAAAAGGTGGGCCAGTGGGACCCGCGCCGCATGGCCACGGGTGCGTTTATCGTGTTCAGCACGGTGCTGTGGATGCGTTCGCAGTTCACGGTGCAGACGGATTTCATCCACATCCTGATCCCCACCCTGCTGCAGGGGGCGGCCATGGCGTTCTTCTTTATCCCGCTGACCACGCTGACGCTGGCGGGCATTGCCCCAGAGCGCATCCCCGCCGCCGCGGGCCTGTCCAACTTTGTGCGCATCACCGCCGGTGCCATGGGCACGTCGATCGCCACCACGCTGTGGGAGAGCCGCGCCGCCATGCACCATGCGCACCTGACCGAAGGGCTGGTGCAGGGCCAGGGCGTATTTGCGCAAACGCTGGACAACCTCACCGCGTCCGGCCTCACGCAGATGCAGGCGCTGGCGCAGATCAACCGGCTCATCGACCAGCAGGCGTTCACACGCGCGGCCAACGACATCTTCTTGGGCTCCGCCGGGTTGTTCCTGCTGTTGATCGGTCTGATCTGGCTGACCCGCCGCCCCGCCAGAACGGGGGGCGCAGGCGCTGCAGATGCAGCCGGGGCGCACTAATTTGATAAAAATTGGCTGCTAGCGCTTATCCATAAAGCGCTAACAGCTATATTTTCAATAGCACTTTATTGTTTCCCATCAGCACGACCTCAGCCCTCCATCCCACACGGCGTGTCGGAAAACCCTGACCACCGTGCGGGCGTGGCACCTGCGGGTAGCGCGCTGGATGCACCCAACAATGCATTCACCGCAACCCACAACAAGGAACCGCCATGTCACTCTCGCTGATTCTCCTGATCGTCCTGATCCTCATCCTGGTCGGCGCGCTGCCCACCTGGGGCCACAGCCGCTCATGGGGCTACGGACCCAGCGGCGGGATTGGCCTGGTGGTGCTGATCCTGGTGATCTTGCTGCTCATGGGTCGGATATAGACCTCTGACCGCACTGCGCACATGCCGCCAGCCCCTGAAAAGTGGGCAGCGGCAACCGCAAAAAGCACAACGGCCCGTCTCGGGCCGTTGTGCTTTTTTGTGAACGGAACCGCGTATCGCGCCCAGACGAAGCCGCCGCTTACGCCACCCCAGCCCGCTTGGCGCCCGTCGCGGCAAACGCGGTCGAAAACGCTGCAAACTCCTTGTCCGCCACACTGCCATCGGCATTGCCACTGCGATCCATCAACTGCATCACGGCCTGCGAGAAGTCGCTGCCCGCCTGGGCGCCCTTGGTCTTGGCCAGGCCCTTCAAGAATTCATCCTGCGTGATGGAGCCATCTTTGTCCGCATCAAACCCCGCCGTCAGTTGCGCCTTTTGCGCATCGTCGGCGCCAAAACGGGTCAGCAGTTCCTGAAAATCCTGTGTGGACACCGGGCGGCCCGACAATGCGGCCGACGCTGCATTGGCGGCCGCACCCGCGCTGCCGCGTGCCACCGCACCCAGGGCGTTCTCCAACTTGCCCTGCGACACCAGGATGCCCTTGCCTGCAAAGCCCGCCAGGGCCTCCGCCTGCGGGCTCAGGGTGAGCACGGCAGACGGCTCGGGTTCCACATCGGCCCCGCTGCGCCGCGACGCAGTCGACTTGCCAGGGCCACCGGCGGTGGCGTTGAAAATCAAGGAGGCGACCGAAGCCAGGCCAGAGATAAGGGGGGACATCGCTGTGAACTCCTGTGTGGCGAAAGCCCCGGTGCCTGTGTCAAAAGGACAGGCCACCACTTCGCCCAGTGAGCTGAGGGTACGCGACCCCCATTGCTGCAATGCCCGGATGAAACCGGGCAATGTGCGTTACTTCAGCACGTAGCCCGCGAGCACAGACTGCACCTCATAGATGCTGAGCTTCTTGTTGAACTGCTTTTGAAACGGCGCCGCAGAGCCAGAGATCCAGATCTTGAGCTCTGCATCCAGATCAAACGTGCCACCGGTCTCTATGCTGAAGTGCGTGATGCTCTTGTACGGGAGAGAGTGGTATTCGACCTTGCTGCCCGTCATGCCCTGCTTGTCCACCAGCACCAACCGCTTGTTGGTAAACACAAAATAGTCGCGGATCAGCTGGTAGGCATGCTCCACCACCTCCCCCGGGGCCAGGATGCGGCTGAATTCCTCCTGAATCTTGGCAGCATCAATCTTGGATGCGTTACCCATCACGCCATCAAGCAATCCCATGTTTTGTGCTCCGGTGAAGTCGTTGGATCGCGTGTTGTACCTCAACGGCTATGAATAGCCAGGCCCAAAGGCCACAAACTCCCCCACCAGCTGGCCCGCAGGCTGCCCCTGGTAGTGCAGCGCGGAAGCCTGCGCGATCCGCCCCAGCCCCTTGCGCTGCAGCATGCGGGTGAACGGCTGCCAAACCTCTGGCGCAGGAGCCTGGGCCACGGCGGTGAAGGTGCCGTCGATGGGCGCCAGATAGTCCATGGTGTTGCGCTGGATCACCAGGCGGCTGCCCAGCCCCTCCGCAGACAGCCGAAGGTGCAACATCGACCACGCAGCCAGGATGGCCACGGCCGATGCACTGCCGCCAAACACCGTGTCGCGGTGGTTGATGTTGGGCGCCAGCGGTGCGCTCAGCACCACCTGGTGCGGCGATGCCTCGACCACGGTGACTTCCATGGCCTGGGACAAGGGGATGTGCTGGTGCAGATAGGACTGAAGTTCGAGAGGGTTCACGGCTTGGCGTCAGAGGGTCAGAGGGTCAGAGGGTGACGAGATGGAGACGAAACAGGACGCTCACGGAAACTGCCCGGCCCCCGCGACCACAACTCCGTCAGAGGGCTCTGGCAGCGTGTCGATCAACGTGGCGCCGCCCAGAGCGGTGATGCGAACCTGCAGCGGGCCTGTGGCGATCGCGCTGGGGTGGACGAAGTAGTTGTAGTCGGTCCGCGCCACGGCAATCCAGTCTGCGCCGCCGCTGGGCTTGATCTCCAGCCCGGTGATGGGCAAGCGGTGGTTGCGCACCTGGATGGCCACCCACCAGCGGCTGCTGCCCTCCTTGTAGCGGTAGCTCACCGGGCCCGTGACATCACCCGGCACCACATGCCAGCGGATGGGAACACGGCCTGCGACGGGGTCGGCAATGCGGGCGAATGCGGACTCGCTCAGGTCCAGGTCGCCCGTCTTGCACTCGGGGCACTGGTCGGTGATGCGCACGGTGATGGACCCCTTGGGCCCGGTCACCGCCACGAACTGGCCGCAGACGGCACTGCCCGCGTAGTCAGGGCCGTTCATCGCCGCCACCATGAGGTTGCCGGGGCTCGCGTCGAAGGTGCAGTTGCCCTCGCCCGTGGCGCCGTAGAACGTGCCTTCGCCGGTGTAGGTGGGCGACAGCGCACCGGGCACGGACGGTGCAGGGGATGCCCCCGGTGCGGGCGCCGGGGCAGGCGACGGAGACGGTGCATCAGCCCCTGTACCGGGCCCATCGGCCGAGCCCCCGCCACCGCAGGCGGCCAAGGACGCCAGCAGTATCAAGGCAGACAGCTGCGCCAGTCGGCGTGTTGGACGGGCAGAGGAAAGTGGGTGGTTCATCGTCGTCAATTTGCGAGGGGTGGTTTTACCGGCCCGAAGCCGACCATACGCGGCTGGCGGCGGACAGACGGACTGTACAAGGCCGGAGTGCGCAGCGAACCGATACAGCCCGCGCACCGAATGGCGAGGCGATCCTATCCATTTCAGGGCAGGAGTCCGCGCCTGTCGCTGATCCGCTTGAAAACAATCGCAACAAGACGTAGGTGGGGTGTGCTGTCCATCAACGCGCTCGCGCTCCATGCACTGAATGCGCCAAGGGCACTATCGCGCGGATGCATGCGCCGCCGCCCTCCCCTCGGAACACCTGCAATTCGCCGCCTGCAAGCGCGGCCCTGCGCGCCATCCCCACCATCCCGGAGCCCCCGGCCACGGCGCCCTGCGGGCCGGGCGGTGGCTCCATCCCTCTGCCGTTATCGCAGATTTCGATGCACCAGGCCGCGAGGTCAGGCCGGGTGATTGATCGCACCACGATCTCGGTAGCCTGCGCATGTTGCAGTGCATTGCTCAAGGCTTCCTGGACAATGGCGAGCAGGTGCGTGGCGCTCTCAGCGTGTGGAAACTCGGCATCAGGGCCTGTTTCAACGTCCCACGTCATGCGGATGCCGCGTTGTGCCAGCACGGGGCAGACCCGGTACCTGAGCCGCGCCAGGCGGTCAGCCAGCGGTGCGTCTTCGCTGCCCATGGAGTCTGCCAACAACCGCAGGTCGAGCAGGCATCTCTCCAGCGCCGCTCGGATTTGGGGCTCGTGCAGCGTCGAAGACTCAAGCATGGCCAGCGCGAAGACCAGCTGGGAACCGACGTTGTCATGCAAATCCTGGGCGATACGCCGCCGCTGCGCCAAGACCTCGGCGCTGGGTCGCAGGCCGAGACGGGGGCGCCACTGCATGGCCCGGGGCAGCTGGACCAGCAGCATGGCACCCAAGGCCAACGCCGCCCCCAAGGCCGCCAGCTCCCACCAAGGCTGCGCCGGTGCCCGGACGGATCCAGCCCAGTGAAACGCCACCGCCATCAATACACATTGCACCAGCCAGATGCCGATACAGACCACGGCAAACCACGGCGGACGGGTGCGAAACATGGGCGAAAGCGGACTGCGAGGGGTGACATTTGCGCTGCGGTGCCCTCACAAGACGTGGGCTAGAAAAGCCCCCGCAGCGACGCAAAACGCACCGCCTGGGCACGGGTGCGCACCTGCAGCTTGCGGTAGATGTTGCGCAGGTGGGTGTTGACCGTCATGCTGCTGATGAGCAGGCGCGAACCCACCTCGACACTGGTGTAGCCGCTGGCCACCATGCGAAGGATTTCTTTCTCACGCGCGGACAGACGGTCTGCCTCATCGGGCTGTCGTCGCTTGTTTTCGGCAGAGTTGGTGCGGTCAAACCGTTGCAGCAACCGCCGCGCCAGGTTGGGGGTGATGGAAGCACCACCATTGGCCACCTGCAACACCGCCTGCGAATAGTTGCCGAACCACGAGTTCTTGCCCACATAACCCGTGGCCCCGAGTTCGAAAGCCCGCAGGACCTGCTCATCGTTTTCCATCACCGAGATCACGACCGACTGAGCCGACGGGCGCACGGGCTTCACGTAGTGCAGCAGATCAAAGGCGTCACCGTCGCCCAGATTCAGGTCCACCAGGAGCACATCGAACTCATGGTTCTTGATGGCCTTGCGCCCCTCGCGAACGCTGCCCGCCTGCGCCACCAGCAGGGTGCGGGCATCGGCCATGAGCTCCTGTGCAATCACCAGGCGGATGTGCGGATCGTCATCCACCAACAAGACCCGCACCGGGTTGGCCTCCTGCCCCGTGAGAAAGGCGGGCCAGACCGAGGGCGGATTGGAATACGTTTCAAACTGGCCCGACGGTAGCGATGCAAGGTCGCGCGCACTCTGCGGCGAGAGCAACGCTGACGACATCAACGTTTGCGGTGGTGTATCGACCTGCCAACTGCTGCTCATGGGTGAACTCCTGCGGACGTGGTGGTGGGCCCCGACGGACTGGGTCTGTCGGTTGACGCATCTGCATGCAACTCTTGCGTTCGCATGCATGTTCTCCAACGCCCTCATGCCCTTCTGTACGGCAGCGCACAGAGTGCGCCAAATAAGCCACAGGGTCCAAATATATTTGGCACTGTTGCCCAAGTAGCAATTGGTTACTACCTGATATTCTTCGGGCTGCCTCCTGTTGTGCGGACTGCCAAGCCTTGCTGGTCAAGGCTTTGGGCGGGCCCAAGGGTTGAACCGCTCCGCTGTATGAGGTAGCCCGCTCGGCGTATTCGCACAAATCGCATCGGACCAGACACTGAACCCCGACAGCGCCCCATGGCCACCGGCCCCTCAAAAGACCAGACCAGACAGCGCCGTCCAACCCCCTCTGCATCGCAGGTTCGCTGCGGTTGCAGCCAGTGTAGAAGTCATCCTTGAAGGATCTGTCATGAAAACCCTTGCTTTCATCACGCTCAGCGTCATCGCCTCCGCCGCCATGGCCACCGGTCCGGTCCCTTCCACTCCGGACATCACCATCACCGGCAATTCCACGCAGTCGGTGTCCCTGACATCGGTGTCCGTCAACAACAACTCGACGGGCTCCAAGAGCGAAGCCTTCCAGAACCTCGCCTCCAACACCGGCAACGTCACCATCAGTGGCAATTCGACCCAGACGGTGACGGGCTCTGGCGGGAACGTGACCAACACCGCCAGCGGCAGCGAAGCCTACGCCAGCCAGAACCTGTCCTCCAACGTGGGCGAAGTCACCATCATTGGCAACTCCAGCCAATTCACCTCGATGATCAACTCGTCGGTCAACAACCTCTCCAGCGGCAGCAACAGCAAGGCGGTGCAAAACATCGCCTCCAACAACGCCTGCTTCACCTGCCAGCCCACCAAGCCCACCGGCTGGCCCTACTGAGATCGCCACCAGCTCGGCTGGTGAATAGACCTGCGAGGGTCTGATTCCGGCAGCACATCAGTGCCCGGATGAGTTCGTGCCAGGGGCACACCGGCAAGGCTGCAAAGAGCAGCGCGGGTGGGCCCCTCATTCTCACCATAGGAGGTGTTCCATGAACACACGTTTTCTGGCGCCATGCGCAACCCTGCTGATGGCCTGTGCCCTGATGCCGGGCCTCGCGCGGTCGCAGGCCCCCGGAGAGGATCCGGTCATCCTGACCAAAAAGCTCTCCGTACAGATGCAGCCCACAGGGCCCGTGGCCGCCTCGACAGGGCTGGACGGCAGCAACACCATGCCATCGTGGCTGCGCGCCCGCATCGCCCGCTACGAAGCCAAGGCCTTCTCGGACGACACCACAGGCGTTCTGACCAACAACGACGTGGTCACCACCGCCAACGCACAGGGCATGCAAAAGACCTGCGTCCAAGAGGTGGGCAGCAGCACGGTGTCGGCCAACACCACGGGCTCGGCCAAATACGGCCCCAACCAAGCGCCGCAGGTGGTGGTGCTGCGGGGCGATCTCGTCAATATCTGCAAGTAACAGGCCTGGCGCCAAGCGCCCGGCCGCCAGGAGAGAGAACATGCCGCCCACCCCGTTGAGCCCCACCATGCCCGCATGCTCTCGCCCCCTACGCACTCGCACCCCACGCCCCCTGGCGCGCGCGATCCATGGGGTGCTTTGGCTTGCCATCGGGCTCGGACTGGCCGGCTGTGCCACGCCCAGGGACCCGCGCAAGGACCAGGAATTTCAGAGCCTTGCTTCCATCACCGACCGCCCCGTGGTGCGCCCTACCCGTTCCATCTCCAGCTTTTCCGACTCGCTGATGTGCATGGACCACATGCTGCGCGACGCACAGCTGCCCACCACACTGATCACCAGCAAACAGATTCCCGACTACTCCACCCGCGTGACCGTGGCCACCAAGGACATGGTGATCACGGCACTGTCCCAGATGTCGCGCCTGAGCAATGCGTTCCGCTTTGTGGACTACGAGGTAGACATCGCGCGCCAGGACACGGTGCAGAACCTCACCACCATCTTGCTCAACAACAACCAGATGCAGCTGCAGCGGCCCGCGCTGTACCTGTCGGGCGCCATCTCGTTCGTGGACCAGAACGTGATCAACAACCGGTTTGACACCGGGCTCTCCGGCCCCCGCATCGACATGGGCTACAGCCAAAGCCGCAACGCCACCATCATCGGACTGGAGATGCACCTGGGCGACTTTCGCACCCGCACGCTGATACCCGGCCTGGATTCCGCCAATGAAGTCATCATCGGCAACGGCGGCCAAGGCGTTGATCTGGCCGGGCGCATTGGCACCTATGGCGTGCAGTTCAACGTGGGGCGCGACTACACCCAGGGCTCTGGCAGCGCAGTGCGCACACTGGTGGACCTGGCCACCATCGAACTCATTGGCAAATGGGCCCGGGTGCCCTACTGGCAGTGCCTCACGCTGGAGCAAAACCACCCCGACTTTCAGCGGCAGCTGCGCGACTGGTTTGACGAAGGCTCGCCCGCCGTGCGCACCCAGCTCATTGCGCGCTCGCTGGTCAGCCGGGGCTACCTCGCCCCCGTTGCGCAACCCCTGCCGGACAACGACCCAGCGCTGCGCAGGGCACTGGCGCGCTTTCAGGCCGACAACGGCATGGTGGTGACGGGCGTGGTGGACTTTGCGACCTACGAACGGGCGCTGCGCCACTTTGTCGGCCTATCCGCAGACGGGACCCTGGCCCGCATTGGCTGGGCCAGCACGCACTCAGAACCCGTGCAGCACATCGCAGCCGGGCCCGCCACGCCCGATGCCGCAGTCAACGTGGTGAGCAACAATCCGGGTGCAGCAAAGTACGGAGACCCGCCGCCTGCCCGCAGCATCGATCTGCAGATCGAGAACGTACTGCTGGAGCGCACCGCGTTCGAGGTGGGTGAACAGGTCTTCCTGTCGGCCACGGTGTCGCGCGCCTCCTACCTGCAGTGTTATCTGGCCGACGCAACGGGCACGGTCATCCGCCTGCTGCCCAACCAGGCCAACACCACCGGCTGGGTGTCCGCCAACCAGGCCATCCGCATCCCCGACTGGATGAGCCCCAACCCCGGCTTCATCATGGATGCGGCCAGCCCGGGCACCGAAGGCGTGGCGTGCTTTGCGACCGACGAGGACAGCACACCCCGCCTGCCGGAAGCACTGCGCGGCCCGCCGCTCAAGCCCATCCCGAATTACCGGGCGCTGGAGCGCTTGAACGAAGCCTTCGCCACCGCCTGGGGCAGCGAGGGCTACACCGGCAACGCGGTGTACTGGCAGGTCGTTCCGCGCCGGGCCCTGCCCGCTGCAGCCACTGCGCCTGCACAACCAGCCCCGCGCAAGTGAAAGTCCAACGGCACAGCACTGTGCGCACACACACCATGACCACAACCGCCGCGATCACCACGGCGCGCTCGCAGTCCACTATCAATGGGCTGCGCACGCCACACGGCACTTGGCGCGCACTCCACGGCGCTGTGGCGCAGGGCTCGGGTACAGCGTGCCTAGTCTTGGCGATGGTGACCGCTGCGCCCGTGCTGGCCTCGGTGCGTGCGCTTCCCACGCCCGCTGAGACCACCTTCATCGATCGCGCCACCCTGAACGCGGCGTCCCCCCAGGTGCCCGGGTCTGACAACCCCATGCAGGAGAAGATGTTGCAAAAACTTCGTAGCGCCGCGCAACGCGACGGGGCGCCTATGCGCAAGCCGCGCTCCCCCCCTTTCTCCACAGCGCGATCATCCGGCGACCTATCGCCTGCCGATGCGGCGTGGCTGTTGGGACTGCTGGCGCTGCACGGCCTGGCCATGCCCGCAGACCCGGCGCAGGCCCAGCACTGGTTTGAACGTGCGCAACTGCTCGGCCACCCCCTGGCTCCTGCGGGCCTCGCATGGTGCCAGCTCAGCGGCTGCGTGGCAGCGCCCAATCCTTCAACCGCCATGCACTGGATTGCGCTGGTGGGCCGTACCGATCCAGGGCTTGCCAAATACCTCGAATGGCATGCGGCCAAGGCATTGGCCCCGTTGGCCGAGCCCCGTTCGCCCTCACCACACCGGTACCCCGGCTCGGTGGCGCCAGCGGCGGCCATCCCACCGCTGCAAAAACTGTTGACGCAAGCCGTGCGTGCAGGCAGTGCGCAGGCCAGCAACGAACTGGGGCTGGAGTTCATCGCCAGCGGCGATATCGAACAGGCGATGGCCCAATTTCAATCAGCATCTGCAAAGTCTGAGGCCGCTGCCGCCAATGCCAACCTTCTGGCCCGCCGCTTTCACAGCGATCCCGACGCCCGCATCCGATCAGCCCGCTACAGCGCTGCGGACTGGTACGTGGAGGCCCAGCGGTACCACCGGGGCGACGGTGTACCCGCCAACTACACCGAGGCTGTACGCCTGTACCAGGTGGCGGCCAGCAGCGGCGACCCGCAGGCCCGCAAGATGCTAGAGCTGATTTTCTCCAGGCCTTTGCAAGGCGGCACCATCGACGTCACATGGATGCAGCAGCTTGCCGGTCTCCACATGGGCATCAACGGCTCGTCCGCCAGCGCGCGCCCCTCGGCGCCACCCAATGGCTGGCAGCGGGAGCCAAGTCCCTTGTATGACCTGGTGCCACTGCAGTGGCGAACGACTGGGCTCTATCCACGCCGCTGAACCGGCCCTCGCTCCCCCAAGTTCCCACTGGTGCAGGCAAGGGCAACCAAGTGATTCCTCTATGCGGGCGAAGTAGCCGGTATGGAGGGCAGAGGCTCCTCCCGGTGTACAAGGTGTGCCACGCCCCTTGAACCACACGCCAGGAGTTCACGCAAATAGCTGCGCAGGATGGTCGGGCGGATGTCCATGTGCGCCAGGTCGTCGCTGGCAAACCAAGCAAACACCAGCCCGCGCCCGCCTTCCACTCCTTCATACGGTCCCTCCCCTTTTGCCAAGGGGCCATCCAGCAGCGGACTGGCATGCAGGCAAAGACCAATTTCATGGTGCAGCTGGTCTGCATGAAGGAAGAAGTTCTCCACCACGCAAGACAGCGCCCCCGGTTCCACCGCCTGCCCCAGCTCTTCCTGTAACTCACGCACCAGCGCCTGCGCTGCAGTCTCTCCTGGCTCAATACCACCCCCCGGCAATGCCCAGAAGGGATCGCCTTGCGCGCAGTGCAGCAGCACCCGGCCCTGCTGGGTGATAAGCGCTGCCACACGCTGACGCACGCGTGGGACAGGTGCAGACGGATTTGAGAGCTTGGTTGTCACATGCCAAAAGGACTGCAGGCAAAAGTGCTGGAGGCGCAAGTAATTCGGGCGCAACAAGCTATCAATACTATAGCAACTTAGACACTCTAGGCAGAAGGCATCAACAGCCCCTGCTGCGTAGCCACGGTTTCGCGCAAAAAAGCCCAGGTGGCCTGCATGCGCGCAACGTGTTTGTTCTCTGCTGGCATCGACATCCAGAACGTGCGCTGAAACCGCGCCACGCCGGGCAACACCGAGACCAACGACGGGTCTTGTGCAGCCACAAACGCAGGCAGCACCGCCAGCCCGGCGCCCACGCGCGCGGCCTCGTACTGGGCCAGGATACTGGTGCTGCGCAGCGCAAAGTGCGCCGGGCGGTGCAACTCGTCCAGGATCTGCAGTTCCTTGCTGAACAGCAGGTCATCCACATAGCTGATGAAGGTGTGGCCGCGCAAATCATCGGCCGTATGGATGGGCGCATGACCCGCCAAGTAGTTGCGCGCACCGTACAGCTGCAGCACGTAGTCGGTGAGCTTGACCACCAGCACCGCCCCGCGCGCCGGGCGTTCCAGCGAGATCACGATGTCCGCCTCGCGCCGCGACAGGTGCACCAGCCGGGGCAGCGCCAGCAGGTCCACCACCAGGCCCGGGTGGCCCAGCGCAAAGCGGGCCAGTTGGGGCGCCAGGATCAAATTGCCAAAACCTTCGGTGGTGCCAATGCGCACCAGGCCGTGCAGGCCCTGGCGCACACCCGGGGCCGCGCTCTCGACCGCAAGAAAGGCCGTCTCCATCGCCTCCACCTTGGGCATCAGCTGCCGCCCGGCCTCGGTCAACCGGTGGCCGCCTGCTTCACGGGCAAACAGGGCCGAGCCGACCTGCTTTTCCAGCGCCTGCAACCGGCGCGACACGGTGGTGTGCTCCACCCCAAGGCGGCGGGCGGCGCCTGCCAGCGTGCCAGCGCGCGCCAGCTCCAGAAAATAGCGGAAATGGTCCCAATCCATGGCCCGATTGTGGCGCTCCGCGCAGAGATGGAGGAAGAACACCCGGCCCAGCGCCGCCGAAATCAGCCCGGCCGGGCCCACCAAGACCCACTGGATAGGTACGTCATGTCGCCACGTATCGTTTGATACATGTCATTTAACAATTTACACAGTATGCTTTCTATTGCACACTCCGCCCGCGCTGAAACCTGCACACAGAACAGGGCAGCGCACCGCAACCAGAGCCAAACGGGTCTACACACCCGCCATGGCGGCCAGCAACAGTTCAGCGCAAGGGAGAAAAGATGAACGCATTCGCGCAGCCTCCGGGGCTGTCTGCCGGCATGCCCATGCCGTGCAACGGGTCCCACCGGCTCCCGCGCCTGTCCAGGGCGTTCACCTTCGCGGCCACGGGCCATTTGTCACCCCTCCCATCTTTTCGCACCACGGGGCCTGTCCTGCCCTGCTTTGCCCACCCGCATCCTTAGCCCTCCACCTCTATGAAACGCACCACTTTTCCCTATAAGTCGCTTTGGGCTGGTCCAGCCTGCCTGGCACTGGCCACTGTGTCCGTCCACGCTGCGGATATAAGTTTCACGCCCCCGGCAGGTGGTGGATTCGTGGTCAAGGGGCCGGGCAATACCGAGCGCCTGCGCGTACAAGACTCTGGCGAAGTGCGGGTTCCCAGTCTCTCGGGAACGGCCAATACCAATGCCAATGTGCTGTGTTTTGACGGCCCGACCGGGCGTCTGGGCCAATGTGCTCCCGGGGTCACCACCGGAGCGACAGGCGCCACCGGTGCAACAGGAGCAACAGGCCCGGCGGGCCTGACAGGAGCTACGGGCGCCACCGGCCCGGCGGGAGCGACAGGAGCCACGGGCAGCGCAGGTCCAACGGGTGCCACAGGCTCGGCTGGCGCTACAGGCGCTACCGGACCAGCGGGAACACCCGGCGCCCAAGGAACAGCAGGCCTTACCGGCGCCACGGGTGCCACCGGCTCGGTGGGCCCGGCAGGTGCCACAGGGGCCACCGGCCCCCAGGGTCCTGCAGGCAGCAACGCGATCACTGTCAATATTCGGCCAGCCACTGGCACAGGCACGGCAGACAGCTGCGCTGTGACCTCCTGCTGCAATGCGGGCGAGAAAGTCATCGGCGGCGGGTACGAAGGGGCCAGTGGCGCTGGGGGGATCGAAGCAGACGGTGTATATGTGGCGGCCAACCGCCCCGTCGAAGGCGGTGCTTGTGCGGCCGGGGTGCAGGGCTGGTCAGTCCGCCTGCTCAACTCCTACCGCGTTCCCGCTTTGACGACCGCCTGCAGTGCTTACGCCATCTGCACGCAATGACGTCTGCGGAATCATCGCTTGCTGAACTGCCACCACGGGGCCTGTGGGTGCAGGGCGCGCAGACAGCACGGCTGCCCTGGCGGTTTGACACCCCCGCCGCCCTGGCAGAGGTGAATGCGCTGCCGGCCTCCCTCTGGCGCACCCATTTCAATGAAGGCCGCCATGACGGGGGATGGCAGGCGCTGGCGCTGCGTTCTGCGCCCGAGGCACCTATCGATGTCGTTCCCGTGGATGTGGCTGCCTCGCGCTATGCCGACACACCGGCCCTGGACCAATGCCCCACGCTGCGCGCCATGCTGGACACCATGGCATTGCCATGGAAGTCCGTGCGGCTGATGCAATTGCTGCCGGGCTGCGAGATCAAGGAGCACACCGACGCCGACCTCTGTGTGGGGCGCGGTGAGGCTCGCCTGCATGTGCCGCTACAAACCGGCGAACGGGTGTTCTTCCATGTGGATGGAGAGCGCATTCCGCTGCGCGCGGGCGAATGCTGGTATGTGGATGTGTCGCGCCCGCACCGGGTGCGCAACCGTGGCACCCTGAGCCGAGTCCACCTGGTGGCCGACACCTCGGTGGACATGCGCTTGGTCGATGCCCTGCGCGCGAGCGACTGCGGTGACCCCCTGCCCGACGCGGATGACCCGTGGCGCCAGTTCATCCAGTTCCGCGACCTGGTGGGCACCAACGCTGACTATGCAGAGCGACTCAGCACCATCACCAACCTGGCCGACTTCGTGCGCGAGTCGGTGCACATGGGGCAGGCCGCGGGCTTTCAATTTGACGCATCGGACGTGGAGTCGGCCATGAAGGCCGGGCGCCGCGCATGGACTGAGCAATGGGTACTGTGAACTTCAGCGGCTGGCGACCCATTCGCTTTTACATCGCACAGGGCCAGGTGATGGTGGACTGGGCTCGCCTGCTGGACGCGCCGCTGCGTGAACCGTTTTTCCAGCATGGCATCCAGAATCAGCTGAGGCACCCCTTCCACCTGGCGTTTCGGCGCCAGACGCCGCTTCACGACCTGCTGGCCTGGCATGAGCAATCCCCAGGTCTCGATCCTTCGCTCGTCATCTTCCATGTGTCGCGCTGCGGGTCCACCCTGATCACACAAACGCTGGCAGAAAGCCCCCACCACCTGCAACTGTCTGAGCCCGGCCCCGTGGACTTCCTGGTAAGACAGGCGCTGGCCAGTGGGCTGATCGACGAAGCCCAGGTAGTCCGTGCGTTGCGCGCGTGGACCAGCGCCTGGGCGCAACGCTGCGACAGCGCCAGCCCACCGCTGCAGACCATGAGCCTCAAGCAGGACGCCTGGAACACCGACAAGGCAGCGCTGTTTGCAAAAGCCTGGCCTGATGCGCCTTGGGTCTTCCTCACCCGCGAGCCGCTCGCGGTGCTGGTGTCCCAGATGCGCGAGCGTGCGTTTTTTATGGTCCAAGGCGCGCTGGGCCATAACTTTGGTGGGGTCAACCCTGCCGAAATGCACGCCATGTCTGCCGAGCAGTATTGCGCCCAGATGCTTGGCAGTATTTACGCAGCCATGGCGCAGCAGTTCGACCCCACACGCGCGCTGTTGCTCGACTACGCCCAGTTGCCCGATGCCATCGAAACACAGGTGCTCCCCCACATGCGATGGCAGGTCTCGCAAGAGGATCGCGAAAGAATGCGCGAGCGCGCCACGCGGCACGGCAAGCAACCCCACGAAGTCTTTGAACCAGATACACAAACCAAACACAGCATGGCAAGCGACCTTCTCCAATCCTTGACTGCGCAGTGGATCGCACCTCACTACGAGAGGCTCCATGCGCAGCGGCGCAGCCACCCTGCGGCAGTTACCATCCAGTCTGAGGAAGCACTGCAATGATTGCGGCACTGCATCGACGCCATTTTCTGGCCACCGGCGGGGCTGCAGCGGCCACCGGCGTTCAGGCTTCCACCCCCCTCCTGAACTCCCTGGGCACAGCAAACCCACGCTGGCGCATCTTGGCCATCGCCCCCAGCTCTGAAAAGCTGCCGGAGCTGACCCGTGACTACCAGCAAGGTGTGGAGTTAGGGCTGGCCCAGGCCGGAGCCTCGTCCCAAGTCGCCCTGACCTGGCTGACTGCAGGCTTGCTGCCATCAGCGCCTGCCAAGGCAGTGGGTGCGGCGCTTCAAGCCAGGCCGTTTGACGCGGTGATGGGATGGATGCCTCCCGCGCTGGCAAACAAGGTGTCGCCCTTGACAGAGTCGGCAGGCGTGCCACTGTGGATCAGCGACACGGGCGCAGACATGGTTTCGCAGTCTGATACCCACCCGCTGACGGTTCGCCACAGCCTGGAGCTGTGTGCCATGGCCACAGCCCTCGCCGACAGGGTGTACGCGCAATGTGGTCCGCGCGCCTTTCTCAGCATGGGGCGGCACGAGTCGGGCTTTGACTTCCTGCAGTCTTTTCAGCAACGCTGGCAGGCGCTGGGTGGGAAGGTGGTGGGCCGCCACATTGCCGACATGCCGAACAACGCTTCCGAATTTGGGGGCCTGAAGCAGTCCATCATGTCGCACCAGCCCGACGCAGTGGTTGCACTGTATTCGGGCTCCCAGTCGCAGCGCTTTGCCCAATGGTGGCAAAAGCACTCGGCGGCGCTGCACACAAGTCTGGCAGGCTTGCCCTGGCTGACTGAACACCCCCCAGGCATTCAGGCGCACACCGTTGCCACCTGGCCTTCGAACGAATTCGCCGACACTGCATGGAAGACCCGCTTCGCGCAAGCGGGCCTAGGCTGGACGGCGGCTGCACTGCTGGGGGCCGAGGCTGGCGCCACCCTCGGTGCAGCGCTGGCCGCTGCACCCCAGGGGGCCCGTGCTCGCGAACTGTGGGCCAGTCTGCCCAATAGCCTCCTTGCGGGCCCCCGTGGGGAGCGCCGTTGGGCTAATGCAGCTAGCGACAGTGAAGGCCCTCTGTGGGAAAACCCCGTTTTGGGAGCCAGCGCCCGAGTCCTGCGCCCCACCCACACACCAGGAACAGCCGTTTCACAACGCGGCTGGACTACTGGCTATCTTTTGACTTAAAGAGGAAACCCATGTCCCAACCCTTTATCGGTGAAATACGAATGTTCGGAGGCACCTTTGCCCCCAACGGCTGGGCGTTTTGCAACGGCCAACTTATCTCTATTGCACAAAACACGGCATTGTTTTCCCTGCTTGGCACCACGTATGGAGGAAATGGGCAAACAACCTTTGGCTTGCCCGACCTGCGAGGCCGAGTGCCCATGGGTTTTGGCAATGGTCCGGGACTTACACCGCGCGTCCTGGGCGAGGTTGAGGGCACTGAAAATGTCACGTTGCTATCCACCAATTTGCCGGCACACACGCACGTCGTCTCTCTCTCCTCACCCGCAACCACCAGCCTTGGCACGCTCATGGAACCAGGTCCAGCTGCCATACCAGCAGCATCCAACCAGCGCAATGCGCAGTACGCGCCTAGCGCCAGTGCCAATACGCAATTGCCGGTGAGCGCCGGCAACACCGGCAGCGCAGGAAACAACTCGCCCGTTTCCGTGATGCAACCCTCTCTGGCTGTGAACTTCATCATCGCTCTGCAAGGCATTTTTCCCTCTAGAAATTGAGCACACCGTGCTGCGCCAGCGAACGCTGGCAAACACCCAAAAATGGGGCAGGCCGTACAGGGCATGCCCCATTTTTTTTGGGAGGCCCTACGGCCCATTCGGCAAAGTACGACCTCCTGACATCTATCCCGCACCCATGAGCCCATGAACGACAGGGGCACAGTCAAGGGCAAAGGCCGGCCGCCAAGACCGTGCGTAAAAGCACATCCAAATTGCAATTTGACGCATTGCAATTACATATTTGCACGCATACCATGCACAGGTGGGCCCCATTGCAGGCCCTTCACCACCCCGGAGACAAACCCATGAACGCACCCACCAACGTGGCCGCACTGGCCCCCACCGTCAAGCTGCTGATCGGCGGCCAGTTCGTCGAATCCAAGACCACTGAATGGCGCGACGTAGTCAACCCCGCCACGCAAGAGGTGCTGGCCCGCGTGCCGTTTGCCACCGCTGAAGAAATCGACGCCGCCGTGGCCTCGGCCAAGGAAGCGTTCAAGACCTGGAAGAAGACGCCCATCGGCACCCGCGCCCGCATCTTCCTCAAGTACCAGCAGCTCATCCGCGAAAACATGGCCGAGCTGGCCGCGATCCTGACGGCAGAACAAGGCAAGACCTTGCCGGACGCCGAAGGTGATGTGTTCCGTGGCCTCGAAGTGGTCGAACACGCTGCCAGCATCGGCAACTTGCAACTGGGCGAGCTGGCCAACAACGTGGCCGGTGGTGTCGATACCTACACCCTGCTGCAGCCGCTGGGCGTGTGCGCAGGCATCACCCCCTTCAACTTCCCGGCCATGATCCCGCTGTGGATGTTCCCCATGGCGATTGCCACGGGCAACACCTTTGTGTTGAAGCCCTCCGAGCAAGACCCGATGGTGACCATGCGCCTGGTGGAGCTGGCGCTCGAAGCAGGCATTCCACCCGGCGTGCTTAACGTGATCCACGGCGGCGAAATGGCCGTGAACGCCATCTGCGACCACAAGGACATCAAGGCCGTGTCGTTCGTGGGCTCCACCAAGGTGGGCACCCATGTGTACAACCGCGCAACCCTGGCCGGCAAGCGCGCGCAATGCATGATGGGCGCCAAGAACCACGCCATCATCCTGCCCGACGCGAACAAGGAACAAACGCTCAACGCGATTGCAGGTGCCTCGTTTGGCGCCGCTGGCCAGCGCTGCATGGCCCTGCCCGTGGTGGTGCTGGTGGGCGAGGCGCAAAAGTGGATTCCCGAGCTGGTGGCCAAGGCCAAGACGCTCAAGGTCAACGGCGGCACCGAAAAGGGCACCGATGTGGGCCCGCTGGTGTCTTGCGCCGCCCTCGCCCGCGTGGAAGGCCTGATCGAGCGCGGCATTGCCGACGGCGCCACGCTAGAGCTCGATGGCCGCAAGCCCACGGTGCCCGGCTATGAAAAGGGCAACTTTGTGGGCCCGACGATCTTCTCGAACGTGAAGCCCGGCATGGCCATCTACGACCAGGAAATCTTTGGCCCCGTGCTGGCCCTGGTGCCCGCCGCCGACATCGACGAAGCCATCGAATTCATCAACGCCAACCCCAACGGCAACGGCACTGCCATCTTCACCCAGTCGGGTGCGGCAGCACGCAAGTTCCAGGAAGAGATCGACGTGGGCCAGGTCGGCATCAACGTGCCAATCCCTGTGCCAGTGCCGCTGTTCTCGTTCACCGGCTCGCGCGCTTCCAAGCTGGGTGACCTGGGCCCCTACGGCAAGCAGGTCGTGATGTTCTACACACAGACCAAGACGGTAACGGCACGCTGGTTTGATGACAGCACGGTGAGCCAGGGCGTCAACACCACAATTAGCCTGAAATAACCCCCTGAGCGGCTGCGCCGCTTCCCCTTTTCTCTGCATCGCTGCGCGATGCGGAAAGGGGGACGCCACCCGTGCCTGAACCGTGAGATGGCGGCCCTTGCACGGTGGCGCTGGCATTGGGTCGCGCCGGTTTCGACTGCATTGGTCGGTGGTAAAAGCAGGACATGCAAATTTTCAAACTGAAGAATTGGGTGTCAACGGTGGCCGTAACTGCAACCGCCGTGGGTGCGTTGTTGCTGAGCCCGGGTGTTTACGCCCAGGCAGGCGCAGCATGCCGCGACGCCGGTAGCCTGGAAGAGACCAACGCGTGCGCAGTCAAGGCCTACCAGGTCGCGGACACGCAGATCGCCATCCTCTACGGTGATGTGATGCGCGCCCTGTCGGCCCATGAACGCCCCCAGCTGCGCCAGGAGCACACCAACTGGCAGCGCGACCGCATCACGCGCTGCAAGCAGGCCACACGCGCCAGTGAGTCAGAACCCGAGTGGCCGCGCCTGTACCACGACTGCCTCACCGCAGAGACCGAGAACCGCCGCAGAGGCCTGATGCGCTGGCTGACGCTGGACCATCCGTCTGCCAAGCCTTAAAAACTCCACCCCAGAACAACAAGAACCAACGAGACAAGCAGCATGGACTTTGAACTCACCGAAGAACAACGCGCCTTTGCCCAGACGGCCCGCGACTTTGCACAAGCTGAGTTCGCACCCCACGCCGCGCACTGGGACGAAGAAGGCATCTTCCCGAAAGAAGCCATCGCCAAGGCGGGCGAGCTGGGCTTTTGTGGCCTGTACGCGCCCGAAGCCGCTGGTGGCCTCGCCCTGCCCCGGCTGGACGCCACGCTGGTGTTTGAAGAAATGGCCGCCATCGACCCCAGCACCACCGCCTTCATCACCATCCACAACATGGCCACCTGGATGCTGGGCACCTGGGCCACGCCCGCCGTGCGCGACCACTGGGGCCCGCTGCTCACCACGGGTGAAAAACTCGCCAGCTACTGCCTGACCGAGCCCGGCGCGGGCTCCGACGCCGCCTCGCTCAAGACCCGGGCCGAGCTGGTGGGCAACGAATACGTCATCAACGGCGCCAAGGCCTTCATCAGCGGCGCAGGCAGCACCGACGTGCTGGTGCTCATGGCCCGCACCGGCGATGCGCAATCCGGCGCCAGCGGCATCAGCGCCTTTGCCGTGCCCGCCGATGCGCCCGGCATCAGCTACGGCAAGAAGGAACAGAAGATGGGCTGGAACAGCCAGCCCACGCGCACCATCAGTTTTGACAACGTGCGCATCCCCGCCGACCACCTGCTGGGCCGCGAAGGCGAAGGCTTCAAGATCGCCATGAAGGGCCTGGACGGCGGCCGCATCAACATCGCGACCTGCTCCGTGGGCGCGGCGCAAGGCGCGCTCAACGCCGCCCAGCAATACATGCAGGACCGCAAGCAGTTCGGCAAACCTATCGCCAGCTTCCAGGCCCTGCAGTTCAAGCTGGCCGACATGGCAACGGAACTGGTGGCCGCCCGCCAGATGGTGCGCCTGGCCGCCAGCAAGCTCGACGCCGGTGCGCGCGACGCATCCACCTACTGCGCCATGGCCAAGCGCTTTGCCACCGACGCAGGCTTCACCGTCATCAACGACGCCCTGCAGCTGCACGGCGGCTACGGCTACATCCGCGAATACCCGCTGGAGCGCCTGCTGCGCGACGCGCGCGTGCACCAGATCCTGGAAGGCACCAACGAAATCATGCGGGTCATCATTGCGCGGCGCATGCTGGATGGGGATGCGACGGAGGTGATTCGCTGAGCGCTTACTCCTGTTTTCATAGCTGCTAGCGCTTATCCGACGGGCGGTAACGGCCAATTTCCCTCATGAAATACATATCTCAGACAGGAACATCAGCCCACGCACCCGCAGCGGCGCTGGGGGTTACCCCCTCTCCCCTCGCGGGAGAGGGTTGGGGAGAGGGGGCCCGCACCCGCGCCGCGCCCGTTTCACCCCCTCTCCCCGGCCCTCTCCCACAAGGGGAGAGGGAGTGAGAGCCATCTGAGATAGTGACCTCATCAGCCCATGTGAATCAGAAGCCATGCCCGCCCGCCCCCTCTCCGACGAAACCCTGCACCTGATCGACGCCGTGCGCACGGCATTCGCGCACCGCAGCGACGTGGAAGAGCGGACCATGTTCGGCTGCTACTGCTTCTTTGTGGACGGCAAGTTGTGCATTGGCGTCAAAGGTGAAGAGCTGCTGGTGCGCCTGCCACCCGAGCGCCACGGCGAACTGCAAGAGATGCAGAACACCCGCGAACTCTCGCCCGGCGGCGGCATGCAGGGCTACTTCTGGGTGGAGCCCAACGGCTACGCCACGCGCGCGCAGTGGAACTACTGGGTCGAAGAAGCCCTGGCTTACAACCCGCTGGCCAAGGCCTCGCCGCGCAAGAAGAAAACAACCAACACCCCGGCTGCAGCGAAGAAAGCACCCGCCAGCACCGGCACCAAGCCGAAGACAAAAGCCGCCGCGAAGAAGCACAGCATCTTCGAAGCCGACGACTGATCTGCCCCACCCAACCCGGAGCCCACCACCATGCCCCTTCGCATCGTCCGCCTTGGCACCCCGCGCGCCGCTGGGGAAGGCACCCGCATCGGCACCGTGCGCCGCCCGCCGCGCGGTGTGCCCAAGGCCGAGTTCGCCAGCCGCGACTACTACGACGTGTGGTACCCCCTGCTCTCCCCCAGCGCCGACCTCATGGCCCAGGGCCAGCAGGTGCCCACCGGCCAAGAAGGCGACAAGGCGTGGGAGGCCTTCGCCAAACAGTTCCGCAAAGAACTGGCCCAGCCCGAGGCCAGCCGCACGCTCGATTTGCTGGCCGCGTTGTCGCACCACAGCGCCATGTCGCTGGGCTGCTACTGCGAGGACGAAGCCCGCTGCCACCGCTCGGTGCTGCGCGCCGAGCTAGCCAGCCGTGGGGCCGACATCAGCCCCTAGATTTCAAGCTTTTTAGGCCGCTACCGCGCAATGGATAAGCCTTTATAGCTATCAAATTCATAACAAAGCTGCACCCATTCCCTTTCACCATCACAACGACATCAAGGAGCAACACACCATGAAAATCGCATTCATCGGCCTCGGCAACATGGGCGGCCCCATGGCACACAACCTGCACAAGGCAGGCCACGAAGTGCGCGCGTTTGACCTCTCGCAACCCGCGCGCGACAAGCTGGCCGCAGACGGCGTGCCCATCGCCGCCGACGCCAAGGCGGCCGTCGCAGGCGCCGAAGTCGTCATCAGCATGCTGCCCGCCAGCCAGCATGTGGAAGGCCTCTTTTTGGGCGCGGGCGAACTGCTGGCTCAGTTGCCTGCGGGCACGCTGATCATTGACTGCTCCACCATCGCAGCCGCCACCTCCCGCAAGGTGGCCGAGGCCGCCAAGGCCAAGGGCGTGGCGTTCATCGACGCACCCGTCTCCGGCGGCACCGGCGGTGCCATTGCAGGCACCCTCACCTTCATGGTGGGCGGCGACGCGGCCGACCTGGAACGCGCCCGCCCGGTGCTCGAAAAAATGGGCGCCAACATCTTCCACGCAGGCAGCGTGGGCGCAGGCCAGACGGCCAAGATCTGCAACAACATGCTGCTGGGCATTTTGATGGCAGGCACCAGCGAAGCCATTGCCCTGGGCGTAGCCAACGGCCTGGACCCTAAGGTGCTGAGCGAAATCATGCGCCGCAGCTCGGGCGGCAACTGGGCGCTGGAGAAGTACAACCCCTTCCCCGGCGTGATGGAAACGGCGCCTGCCAGCAAGGGTTACGCAGGTGGCTTTGGTACGGACCTGATGCTCAAGGACCTGGGCCTGGCGCAAGAGAACGCGATGGCGGTGAAGGCGGCCACGCCGCTGGGGGGCATGGCGCGCAATTTGTATGCGGCGCACAGCCTGGCGGGGCATGGGGCGCTGGATTTCTCCAGCATTATTAAGATGGTGCAGAAGGGCTGATTAAGCAGCCCCTCACTACAAAAAACGCCAGCGCCTGCTGGCGTTTTTTTCTTGAGTTGACCAGATTTTAATTTACCACTCGACAGACAAGGACGATAAAAAACCAAATACTCACAAGTTCGTTGGCAGCCCCAACTTGTCAAAAAAAGCTCGATTTCTTTCTCTCGCCCCATTGAGAAGTCGGTCGAACGAAATTACTTCGATGTAGGCGCGGAAATTCTGGTTATATCCAAAATAGCCTTGCCTATCGCTTGTTACTGTTAGTTGTGCCAGCTTGCACCGTTTTTCGACAGAAGGAGTGATATCACAAATTACGTAGCAAAAACCCGGAATCTCATCTGAACGTGGAATTGGTCTGCCGCTGGCTGTTTGCGTTTGTCCATTGCGGATTCGATCAAGGTAGCCCAATGCTTGTTCAATGGGGTCCTTGTCCTCGCCGCTGGTTGCATCATTTCGCATCGGCCTTTTTATTTCGACTACTATGATTGATGCAAGCGGAAGGCGCTGGCCTTCAGCAACAAGTAGTGGTTCATCAAACACATTGAGCGCAACAATATCAGGCTCCTTATTTTCGTCAGATTGGACTATAGACATTGATGACAATGGTTTGTCCGACGCAAGGAAATCGTGAAAAGCTAATCTCTCATCAATCAACCAAAGGTTGGATTTTTCGATCAAATCGTTCGACGTCTTGCGCATTGGCATGATGATTTCATGAATCAAATCTTCCCGCGCATATTTACCATCGTCCCCGCGCTCAATAGCCTTCTGCAATATATCGAGGATGGTTTTCCTGTGAAATACGTACCCAGCAAGATCAGACATCTTCACTGCCTCGACCTTTGACAGATACTCATTTAGCCTAGCTCGGTAGCGCTCGGTGGTTTCGTGTGATTCCACTATCATGATGGAGTGCCCCTCAACAAGCAGACTGCTTTCGATCTCAGAAAGTTGCTTATGCAGTAACAGGTCAAGATCTCTATCTGAGATTGAGGGATCCACACTCAACTTCTCTTCGCTGATTCTTGCGAGAATGGGGCGATACCTAGGCGCACGTTGAGATACGAATTTCTCAACGCGCTCACGCCCTGCAGCACGACTCTCTTTCAAATACTTGGCAAGAAAATCCTTCGAAGATTCTAGAACTGCGGCTCGAATATCGGTCAAACTAAGCTCAGTGGCTGCAAAGAGGTCGTCGCTGATTTCCTCAATATCAAAACCAATACGCTCTGGACGAACGTGTTGATCAAGAAATGGCGAAGTCATGTAGCACCCATACAAAAAATCACCATCGCTATCGACAATACGACCATGAAGCCCTGATACTTTTCCGGTAATGCTTTCCTCCTTTACGACTCGACCGGCCGCGCACCATGCGACAAATGGCTCTCTTGGTGTTGAGGCCTTAAGCTTCAAATGCGTAATTTCGAATGGTTTGCCCTTGATAGTTAATGACTGACGTTGAGCAGACGAGTGCATGCACTCCTCATAAACGTCATCCAAGTGTATGGCCTCATCGTTATCGATCACCTTGATCTTGGGCGCGCCACCATCGCGCACGAAGTACCAAAGACAGTGCTCAAACAGCGCATTCGCGATTGTTCTACCGGTTTTCGGTGCTCGCTCTCGATATTCTTTTTTGAAACCGCGAAGATGAACTTCCGTCTGCCTCGTCGCTGAAGATGACGGTAAAACCGTCAAGCCGTCAACACCCTTAGACGCGGTAAAAGTAAATTTGCGTTTGAAATATTTTCCGTGTGGACCTATGAAGTTGCTGTCAATCTCAACGGAATCGAAGGCCTTGAGCCACAGAAGGCGCCCGACACCACGACAGCCTTCTAACGCTTTGAAGTCAGAGTCAAGTGTCTCAAAGGATTGAAGGTTCGAATCATCAAAGCCGCAGCCGTTGTCGCGCACTCGAAAGCCTGTAATCGCCTCCTGCGGAGGCGCGCCCCGTCGGCCAACTCCATCAAGTTGGAGCGCTTGCTGCGACGAGCGCTCGATCTCTATAACGATCTCTCCGTCATCAACTGACGGCATAGCTGAAGCAACAGCTTGAATCGAATTGACCACTGCCTCGAACAAGGGCATCAAGCCATGGGTTCGCGGAAGGGGTGTATTTCTCAGCCGTCCAGCAAGGAACGTGTTCATGCTCATAGGTGGCGCCTCTCCTGACAGGTTGATGTTCGGCCCCAAGGCGAACAATTATGTGTTTTTATACAGCCTTCAGCAATGACTGTAATAGCTTGAGTCGATGATGCAGTCTAGCTGGGGCTATTCGAAGACCCCTGTGAGTCACGCTGTTTGCCGCATCGTGAGAACGAGTACTTTTGCCTACTGCCTCGATAGTCCAAAAGGACAGGATTTTTTTACGCGCGAACTGGCGGTTTTCTCAACCCCTTTCAGCCTGCCCTCCACGCCATCCAGTTGAGTATGATTCGCATCCCTCATGCTGCGCCGCACCATCCCCGCCCTGCCTTTCCACCTCGTGCTTCTGCTGGTGGCGTTGTTCAACGCGCTGGCAGGTGCGCCCTTGCACGAGGCCCGGCACATTCAGGAGCTGGTGCGTAGCGCCACAGCCTCGGCAACCGCCGGCGATGTGGATGCATTGGCAACCAGCGCCAAAGCCAGCGACGATCACAGCGAAGAGACACACACCACCTGCGCCTGGTGCCTGACCCACGCGCTGGAGGCGGGGCTGGCGCATGCACCGGCCCGCCAACCGCAACTCCCCGCAGAACCCAGCGCCACCGCGCCGCACAGCGCAGACCCCTTCACGGCCCAGCAGGTGCGCTGGCCGTTTGCTGCACGCGATCCTCCGCCAGCCCAGCGGGCCTGACACGCGTCGGGCCCCAGCCAGCCTGCGCTCTATAGCGCATCCCCTTCTCGTTTTTGCCCTTGCATTCACCCCGTGGGGTGCGTGCGGGCACGCGGCCATGTGCGCCTGCCTACTCTCAGGCGGGTGGGGGCCGCGTTGCTCCTGGCTTTTGCATTCACCGCTTTTGGACTGGTTTGCCATGCGTTCTTCCTATTCTTCTGTTTCTTCTTCACGCCGTGCGCCCCTGCCCCGCCCCACCTTGACGGCCATGGCGGCGGCGGCCCTGCTGGCCTCCCTCCACCCCGCCTGGGCCGCAGATGGCGATGTCGTCACCCCACCCACCCTGTCTGCCGTGGACGTGGTGGGCCGCAGTGCCTCGGGCACCTACTACGCCGACGAGGCCGAGGGCGCCAAGACCAGCCTGCCGCTGCGCGAGCTGCCGCAGTCCGTGCGCGTGATGTCGCGCCAGACGCTGGACGACCTGGGCGCCACGCGGCTGGATGATGTGCTGGACTATGTGGGCGGGGTCTCGCGCCAGAACAACTTTGGCGGGCTGTGGGACAACATCGCCATCCGGGGCCTGCCGGGCAACGAGAACACAGGCATGGCGACGCTGCTCAACGGGTTTTCGTCCAACCGGGGCTTTAACGCGCCGCGTGACCTGGCGGGGGTGGAGCGGGTGGAGTTCCTCAAGGGCCCAGCGGCGGCCTTGTATGGCAGCAGTGAGCCCGGCGGCACGCTCAACATCGTGAGCAAGAAGCCGCTGTGGAAGGCCGCCCATTCGGTGGAGGCCTATGCGGGCAGCTACGGCCTGGGCCGTGCGGCGCTGGACACCACCGGCCCCATCAACGACCGGCTGGCCTACCGCCTGAATGTGGCAGTGGAAGACAAAGGCAGCTTTCGCGACCATGTGCGCGCGCAGCGGCAGGTAGTGGCACCGGCGTTGACCTGGAAGCTCTCGCCCGACACGGTGCTGGAGTACACGGCCGAATTTCTGCGCCACGCCACGCCGCTGGACCGGGGCGTGGTGGCGGTCAACAACCGCCTGGGCCCGGTGCCCGCCAGCCGCTTTTTGGGCGAGCCTGCCGATGGCGACGTGACGGTGACCAACCAGACGCACCAGCTGGTGCTGTCGCACGAGTGGAACCCCGATTGGCGCAGCCGTGTGGGGCTGTCGTACCGCGAGACGGGGATGGAAGGCTTCTCGACCGAAGCCACGGCACTGCAGGCCGACGGCCGCACGCTGACGCGCCAGCGGCGGCATCGCGACTTCCAGTCGGACGATGTGGCCGTGCAGGCCGAGCTGCAGGGCAACCTGCGCACGGGCGGGCTGGAGCATGAGCTGCTGGTGGGGGTGGAGAGCTACCGGTTCAGCATGGATTCGGTGATGCTGCGCGTGAACCCCAGCGCTGCCGCGCCCTATGCCATCGACATCTTCAACCCCGTGTACGGCCAGGCGCAGCCCACGCCCGGGCGTAACACCGACACGTTGGAGAAGCAGCGCAACACCGCGCTGTATGTGCAAGACACCCTCAAGCTGGGCGAGCAGTGGCGCGTGATGGCCGGGCTGCGGGCCGACAACTACGACCAGAGCCTGCAAAACCGCATCACCAGCCGCACCACGGCGCAAAGCCCATCGGCCGTGTCGCCGCGCCTGGGCGTGAGCTGGCTGCCCACGCCGGGGTGGACGGTGTATGCCAACGCAGGCAGTTCGTTCCGCCCCAACACGGGCAGCAATGTGGCGGGCAACGGCTTTGACCCCGAAAAATCCCGCGCGCTGGAGTTGGGCGCCAAGTGGGAGAGCGCCGACCAGCGCCTGGGCGCCACGGCGGCGCTGTTCGACATCACCAAGCGCAATGTGCTGACCAGCGACCCGCTGAACACGGGCTTCTCGGTGGCTGCAGGCGAGGTGCGCAGCCGGGGCCTGGAGCTGGACCTGGCTGGCCGCGTGAGCACCCACTGGCGCGTGAATGCGAGCCTGGTGGTCAACGATGTGGAGGTGACCCGCGACAACACGCTGGAGGTGGGCGGCCGCCTGCTGAACGTGCCGCGCGTGAACGGCAGCGTGCTGGCGGTGTACGAAAACGCACTGGCCAACGGCCAGCGCTACGGCGTAGGCGGTGGCGTGACGCACATGGGCAAACGCCTGGGCCAGGCCCGCACGCAGGCCGAGGCCAATGCGGGCATGCCTGCGTTTGAGCTGCCCAGCTACACCACGGCCAAGCTGATGGCGTACTGGCGCCTGAGCCCCACGCTGAACCTGTCGCTGGACGTGGACAACCTGTTTGACAAGGTGCACTACACCAGCTCGTACAGCCGTGTGTGGGTGGCGCCGGGGGCGGCGCGCACCATTACGGTGGGCCTGCAAGCCAAGTTCTGAGTGGTGCCGGTGACCTGCATGACAACACTCTCCTCCGCCCCCAAACCCCTGACCCGCCGCCGTGCCTTGCAGGCCCCCGTTGCCGCGCTGGCAGCGGGCGCCCTGCCCGCTGCCTGGGCGCAGGGCACACCAACCGCTTCCGCCCCCGCACCGCTGCAAATCGTCGGCCCGTGGGAGATCAGCGGCCTGGCGCCCGCCAGCAGCGGCTATGTGTTCACACGCCTGCAGGTCACCGAAACCCTGCTGGACGCTGCAGACGATGGCCAGCCACGGCCCGCGCTGGCGCGGCTCTGGCGCCGCTCGGCGGATGGGCTGGTGTGGCAGTTTGAGCTGCGGCCCGGAGCGCGTTTTCACGACGGCACACCTGTGACTGCCGCCGCCGTGGTGCGCAGCCTGCAGGCCGCGCAGGTAGCGCCCGCACTGCTGAGCCAGGCGCCCATCGAGTCCATCACCGCGCCTGACGAAGGCACGGTGCTCATCCGCCTGCAACGCCCCCACACCGCCCTGCCCGCGCTGCTGGCGCATTCCAGCACCATGGTGCTGGCCCCGGCCAGCTATGGGGCCGACGGCAAGGTGCGCAGCATCATTGGCAGCGGTCCCTACCGCATTGCAGTGCTGGTGCCGCCGCAGCAGGTCGAGACGGTGGTGTTTGACGCCTACGACGGCCCGCGCCCCGCCATTGCCGCCGTGCGCTACCTGGCCGCCAGCCGCGCCGAAACCCGCGCGCTGATGGCCGAGAGCGGCCAGGCCGATCTGGCCTATGGGCTGGACCCCGCCAGCCTGCGGCGGCTGCAGCGCCATGCCCAAAACCCTGCTCTGGCGCGCCGCACCGCAGTGCGCATTGCATCGGTCACGCTGCCGCGCACCGTCATCGTCAAGCTCAATGCGGGCCTGCCCGCGCTGCGCGATGTGCGCGTGCGGCAGGCGCTGAGCCTGGCCATCGACCGTGCGGGCATTGCCCTGGCGCTGATGGGCGACGAGGCGCTGGCCGCCACGCAGCTGCTGCCGCCCACGCTGGGCGCGTGGCACAACCCGCACCTGCCCCCGCTGCAGCACGACCCCGAAGCCGCCGCACGCATGCTGCGGGCCGCTGGCTGGCAACGCCACAGCGACGGACTGCGTGATGCCGAGGGACAGCCGCTGCACCTGGTGATCCGCACCTTTGTGGACCGGCCCGAGCTGCCGCTGATCGCCACCGCCTTGCAGGAGCAATGGCGGCTGGCGGGCATGGCGGTGAAGGTGAGCATCGGCAACTCGGGCGACGTGCCCCGGGGCCACCGCGACGGCAGCCTGCAGCTGGCGCTGGCGGCACGCAACTACGCCAACGTGCCCGACCCCACAGGCACGCTGGCGGGCGACTTCGCCGCCCAGGGCGGCGACTGGGGCGCCATGGGCTGGCACAGCGACACCGTGGTGCAGGCCCTGCAGGAGCTCACGCGCACCCAGACGCCGCCCGAGCGCACCCGCGCGCTGCGGCAAACCATCACGCGCACCCTGCAGACCGAACTACCCGTGATCCCCGTGGCGTGGTACCGCCAGCATGTGGCCGTGGCCCCCCGGCTGGCGGGCGTCACGCTGGACCCGCTGGAGCGTTCTTACCGCCTGACCAGCATGGAGTGGAACAACCCATGAACCCCTCGATGTCAAAACCCTGGGCCGCCCTGGTCGGCCGCAGGCTGGTGCAGGTGCTGGCCGTGTCGCTGCTGATCGGCACGCTGTGCTTTTTGATGGTGCGCGCCCTGCCCGGCGACCTGGCCATGCGCGTGGCGGCGGGCCGCTATGGCTATGACCTGGTGAGCAACGCCGCCGCCGACGCGGTGCGCGCAGAGCTGGAGCTGGACCGACCCGGCTGGCTGGCGCTGCTGCACTGGTGGCGCGACATGGCCACGTTCAACCTGGGCCAGTCGCTGGTGTCGCAGCGTTCGGTGTGGCATGAGGTCACGCACCACCTGGGCGCCACGCTGCGCCTGTCGGCCGCCGCGCTGGCCATTGCCTTTGCCGTGGGTGTGCCGCTGGGCGTGTGGGCCGGGCTGCGGCCTAAGGGCTGGGTGGATAAGGCCAGCTGGCTGATGGCCGTGGTGCTGCGCGCGCTGCCGCCGTTTTTGCTGTCGGTGCTGCTCATCCTGCTGGTGGCGGTGCAGTGGGGCTTTTTGCCTGCGGGCGGTGACGAGAGCCAGGCCAGCCTGGTGCTTCCCGCGCTCACACTGGGGCTCGGCCTGGCCGCCGGGCTGGCGCGCGTGACCCGCGCTGCGATGCTGGAGGTGGTGGTGTCGCCCTTCTTTGAATTTGCGCGCACCAAGGGCCTGAGCGACTGGCAGGCGCTGGTGCGCCATGGCCTGCGCAATGCCGCCGTGCCGGTGACGGCCTACCTGGGCGTGCAGGCGTTGTTCTTGGTGGAGGGCGCGCTGGTGGTGGAGACGCTGTTTGCCTGGCCCGGCATTGGCCATGCGCTGGTGCACGCCGTGTTCGGGCGCGACATCCCCGTGGTGCAAGGCACGGCGTTGTGCATGGGCGTGCTGTTTGTGGTCTTCAACCTGCTGGTGGATGCAGCATGCCTCGCGCTGGACCCCCGACACACACAAAAGGTGGCGAAATGAGCAGCCCCCCTGAGTCGCTGCGCGCCATCCCCCCAGAGGGGGGACGCACACCGGTGGCCTGGCAAAGCCAGTTCCACGGGGGCGCTGAGGCAGTGCCTTCTGTCCCCCCGCGTCCTCTCCGCCGGCCTGTTCGCACCGTGCTGGGGATTGCCTTGCTCGGCCTGCTGGCGCTGTTTGCCCTACTCGGCCCCTGGCTGGTGGGCGCCAGCCCGGAGGTGCAAGACCTGCGCAACACCCTGGCGCCCCCCAGCGCCCAGCACTGGCTGGGCACCGATGTGCTGGGCCGCTCAGCGCTGGCGCGGCTGGCGCATGCCGCGCAGCTGTCGCTGGGCATGGCGCTGCTGGCGGCCGTGAGCGCCGCCGTGCCCGGCACGCTGCTGGGCATCGTCGCCGCATGGCGCGGTGGGCGCACCGAGCGGGCGCTGCTCATGCTGTCGGACTCGGTGCTCGCCATCCCCGGCCTGCTGCTGGTGCTGCTGATTGCGGCCCTGGCGCCCGGAGCGCTGTGGGCGCTGTATGCGGGCCTGTCGGCTGCGCTGTGGGTGGAATACTTCCGCGTGAGCCGCGCGGTGGCCCGGCCTGTGCTGGCGGGCGACACGGTGCAGGCATCGCGCCTGCTGGGTTTTGGGCGCGGCTATGTGCTGCGCCGCCACCTGCTGCCCGCGCTGGCGCCCACGCTGGGCACGCTGCTGGCCTTCACCACGTCGCAGGCCGTGCTGGCGTTGGCCGCGCTGGGTTTTGTGGGCGTGGGCATGCAGCCGCCCACGCCCGAGCTGGGACTGATGATGACCGAGGCCATGCCCTACTACGAAGAAGCCCCGTGGCTCATTGCCGCCCCCACCGCCCTGCTGGTGTGGCTGGTGGCCGCGATGATGCTGCTCAACCCCGACCGGGAGACCGCATGACCACGCCTTTGAAATCCGACGCCCTGCTGGTCGTGGAGGGCCTGGGCATCCAGGTGGGCGGCAAGCGGCTGCTGCGCGACATCGGCTTCAGCCTGCGGCCGGGCGAGGCGCTCACGCTGGTGGGTGAAAGCGGCGCGGGCAAGTCGCTGCTGGCCCAGGCCATCATGGGCAACCTGCCGCCTGCACTGCAGGCCACAGGCCAGATCACGCTGGATGGCACCACCACCCGCGCGCAAGACGCCGCCGCGCGCCGCGCCCTGTGGGGCCGCAAGCTGGCGCTGCTGCCGCAGGAGCCCTCGCTGGCACTCAACCCCCTGGCCCGCGTGGCGCCGCAGCTGGCCGAGGTGTACCGCCTGCTGCACCAGCAGCCCCCCAGCGCCGCCAGCACACAGGCCGAACAGGTGCTGGGCGCTGCGGGCCTGGGCGGCGCGGGCAACCACTACCCCTGGCAACTGTCGGGCGGCATGGCCCAGCGCGCGGTGGCCGCCATCACCCTGGCCGGGGGCGCCCCGGTGCTGATGGTGGACGAGCCCACCAAGGGCCTGGACGCACATTGGCGCGGCCGCATGGTGGAGTTGTTCCAGGGCGTGCTGAAGGCAGGCGGCTGCCTGCTCACCATCACCCACGACATGCAGGTGGCGCAGGCGCTGGGCGGCCAGGTCATCGTGCTGCGCCACGGGCAGGCGGTGGAGCAAGGCGACATCCACACCGTGGCCGCCGCGCCGCAGCACGCCTTTACCCGCCAGCTGCTGCAAGCCGACCCGGCCCACTGGCTGCCGTTTGCCGAGCCCACGCTGGGCGAGCCGGTCGTACAGGCGCATGGCATCTCCAAAGCCTATGGTGCGCAGAAGCTGTTTGCGCCGCTGGACCTGGAACTGCACAGCGGTGAACGCATCGCCGTGCAAGGCCCCAGCGGCACTGGCAAAAGCACACTGGGCAATGTGCTGCTGGGCCTGGTGGCGCCCGACACGGGCCGTGTGGAGCGCAGCGCCCGGCTACGCCCGCATGCGTTCCAAAAGCTGTACCAGGACCCGGTGGGCTCGTTCGCGCCGCACATCAGCCTGGCCCAGTCGCTGCGCGATGCCGCCCGCCTGCACCGCTGCGACTGGAAGGCGGTGCAGCAGCGCCTGGCACAGCTGCGTGTGCCCGAGGACCTGCTGGCGCGCAAGCCCGACCAAGTGTCGGGCGGCGAGCTGCAGCGCATTGCGCTGGCACGCGTGCTGGTGGCGCAACCGGCGCTGCTGTTTGCCGACGAGCCCACCTCGCGCCTGGACCCCATCACGCAGCAGGAGGCCATCCAGGTGCTGCTGCACGCGGTGCAAGACACCGGCGCCGCGCTGATGCTGGTGACCCACGACCCGCACCTGGCCGCCGCCGTGGGCACGCGCACGCTGGACTTTGCGAGCGCTGGCAAGGAGCCCGCCGCCGCTATGCTCGCCGCATGACAGCGACACCCTCCCGCACCCTCTGGATCATCAAGACCGGCGACACCCTGCCCGCCCAACGGGCCCGGCATGGCGACTTTGAAGACTGGATTGCGGGCGGACTGAACCAGGCCCCCGCCAGCATGCAGCTGGCGCTGCAGACACTGGACGCCCGCACTGCCACCGAATGGCCACAGCCCGGTCAGATAGCGGGCGTGGTGGTGACCGGGTCCCCCGCCATGGTGACCGACCGCGAACCCTGGAGCGAGCGCACCGCCGCATGGCTGGCCAGCGTGGTGACGGCCCGGGTGCCCGTGCTGGGCATCTGCTACGGCCATCAGCTGCTGGCCCACGCGCTGGGCGGCGAGGTGGCGCGCCACCCCGCCGGGCTGGAGATAGGCACCGTGGCCGTGCAGCGCCTGGCCGGTGCCGAGGGCGACGCCCTGCTGGGCCACCTGCCAGCCCGCTTTGGAGCCCAGGTGGTGCACGAGCAAACGGTGCGGCGCCTGCCCCCTGGTGCCGTGGCGCTGGCCGCCAACGCCCACGAGCCGCACCACGCGTTCCGCGTCGGCCCCTGTGCCTGGGGCGTGCAGTTTCACCCCGAGTTCAGCGATGCGGTGATGCGCGACTACGTGGCGTGTTTTGCGCCTGCGCTGCAGCGTGCAGGCATGGATGTGGCAGCGCTGGAGCAAGGTGTGCAGGCCACGCCAGAATCGGCCAGCCTGCTGGCGCGTTTTGCGCAGCTGGCGGCAGCGGCCGCCACTTGAAATCTCAATGAAAATTGGCTCTAGCGCTTATCTATCAAGCGCTGACAGCTATCAACACAATAGCAAATCCTCCGCTGCGATTGCTTTGCATTGGGCGTAGCGCCTCACCAGTCATCACCCGCCGCTGCCCCGGCGCACCGCCAATTTCTCGAACTCAGTGGACTAGGAAGCTAGGAAGCGGGCTTCAAACACCTCGGCGGCCACCGGCCTGCTGAGCAGGTAGCCCTGGATTTCGTCACAGCCCAGCAGCGCGAGCCGGCCGCATTGTTCGTCCGTTTCTACGCCTTCGGCAACCACCTTGAGCCCCAGCGAGTGCCCCATGTTGATGATGGCGGAGACCAGCGCCTGCCCTTGCGGGCCGGTGTCCATCCCCATGATGAAAGAGCGGTCGATCTTGAGGGTGTCAGCGGGCAGCGTGGCCAGGTAGCTCAGTGATGAGAACCCGGTTCCGAAGTCATCAATGGCAATCGTGATGCCCATCTCGCGCAGGGCGTGCAGGCTGCTACGGCTGTGCTCCACATCCTCCATGACCATGCTCTCGGTGATCTCCAGCTCCAGCCCGGCCCCTGCGGCCGGGTCAAAGGCCAGCGCCTCGCGCACTTCGGCCACAAAGCTGCGGTGGCGCAGCTGCAGAAACGACACGTTGACCGCCACCCGCAGCGGCGCATGGCCGGCCTGCCGCCAGCGCTGGTTGTCTGCCAGTGCCTGCCCAAGCGCCCAGCGCCCCACGTCGTAGATAAGGCCGGTTTCCTCCAGGATGGGGATAAAAAGCCCCGGCGGCACCAGCCCCCGCTCAGGGTCGTTCCAGCGGATCAGGGCCTCTGCGCCTGCCAGGGCGCCAGTGGACAGGCACCGCTTGGGCTGGTAGTGCAGAACAAACTGCCCGCGCTCCAGGGCATCGCGCAGGCGGCCTTCCATGCCCAGGGCCTCGGCCACGCGGGTATTCATCTCCGACATGTAGAACAGCAGGCTGTCTGCCGATGCCTTGGCCTTGTTGACGGCGGCCTCCGCATTGCGCAGCAGCGTTTCGGCATCCGCGCCATCCATGGGGTACAAGGCCACGCCAGCCTTGGCGGCCATGCGCAGCTCGGTACCGCCCAGCGCAAAGGGTGTATCAAAACAGGCGCGCAGGAGGTGGTCCACCACCATGGCCACCGCGCCCGCATCGCGTGCGTCGGTCACGGCGATGCCGAAACTGTTGATGCCGATGCGTGCCACGTCGTACACATCGCGGCTGGCGTGCTGCAACCGCTGCGCGACCTGCTTGAGGAGTTCGTCGCCCATCTGCCGCCCCAACGTGTCATTGACAAAGCGAAAGCGGCTGATGTCCATCAGCGCAATACCCATCAGAGGCCGTGTGCCCTCACGCGGGCGCAGGTGCTGGCCGGTGCGCTCCAGAAAAAGGGTGCGGTTCGGCAGCCCGGTGATTTCGTCGTAATAAGCGAGGTAACTCAGCCGGTCTTCCTTGTCGAGGTGGTCCAGTGCAAAACCGATGTCGCCGGACAGCTCTGTCAGCAGCTTCATCTCGGCCTCGTCGAAGAAACCCACTTCGTCTGCCAGCAGGGCCAGTGTGGCGGCGACCTCCTGGCCCACCAGGATGGGCAGTACCGCAATGCTGGCCACACCCCGCTGGCGCAGTTGATCGCGCAGCATCACGCGTGGGTCGCCGCTGATGTCGTCGCACAGCACGGCCTTGCGAGTGCGCACCACTGCGGCGGCAAGGCTTTCACCCGGTGTGGGAACGTCAAACAAACCCAGTCGGTCGCGGATGTTGTGCACAAAATCGGCCTCAACGCCCGACAGCCCCACCGGCACCACCTGCTGCGCCGCGCGGTCCACGCGGCCGATCCAGGCGATGCGGAAATGGCCGTGCTCCACCGCAATGCGGCAGGCCTCGCGGAACAGTTCCTCGCGGTCGCGCACCCGCACGATCAGGGTGTTGATGCCGCTGAGCATCGCGTACACGCGGTTCAGGCGCTTGATCTTGCGCTCGGCCTCACGGCGCTCGGTAATGTCTTCACCGAGCGCGGCCACGCCCGTCACCTGTCCGCCCACAGAGCGCAGCACGGTGTTGTTCCAGTGCACCAGGCGCCGCTCGCCCGAGCGGGTGAGGATCTCGTTGTCGTAGTGCCAGGCCGAAGGCCGGTCCGCCAGCACATCGGCAAACACGCTGCGCACATTGCCCATCTCAGGGGGCACAAACATGTCAAACCAGTTGCGGCCAGCGATCTCTTCACGCTCCCAGCCTGTCAGGCGCAGCAGGTAGTCGTTGCAATAGGTGATGCGCCCTTCGCAGTCGAGCATCAGCGAGATCATCTCGACCTTGTCGAGCATGTCATTGAAACGGCGGTCGCTTTCGTGCAGCTCTTCCTCGGCGCGTTTCTCCCGGGTGACATCCTGGATGGTGTTGAACCAGCGGCCCTGCTCGCCCCGGCCCGCCTCATCCTCCAAGGGCTCCATCACCTGGCGCAAATGCAGCAGTTCGCCATCTGCGCGCAACAGGCGGTAGGTGAAATCCAGGCGGGCGCCTTGCTGTGCGGCCTGCAGCGCATGCTGGCGGAACATGTCGCGGTCTTGCGGGTGTACCAGCGCCAGCCACTCGCGCGCGGACTTGGGCATGGCATCGGCCCCCAGCCCCAGCATATCCGGCAGCGTATCTAGCCAGCTCTCGAAAGCACCATCAGCACCGCTGATCACATGGGTGATTTTTGCCAGTGCCTGCGCCCTTCGCAGGCTGGCTTTGCTGGCGCGCAGCGCGTCCATGGCCCGCTGGCGTTCGAACACTTCCACCTGCAGTTGCTCGGCATGCTTCTGGATCTCGATATAAAGGCTGCCGTTTTCGTAGATACGACCCACCTGCGCGCCCAGGACGGCCAGGACTTTTTCATCGTCGGCCGTGAACGCATCTTCCCCCTGCTTGTTGGCCAGGCAGATCCAGCCATAGGAGAACGAGAGCGAAGTGATGGGCGCAATCAAGCCGGTGTGCAGCGGCGGGTAGCCTGCAGGCAGGCCGATGTCGCTCGGCGCACCGCTTTCATTGACCAGCCGCTCAGAGCGGCGCGCGGCGCGCAATTGCCCCAATAGGCCGTGCGATACCACGGGCAGGTCCAGCAGCCCGCTCAGCGCAGGTTCGATGCCGCTGGTGCACACGATGGAGGCATCGCTTTGCTTGCGCACCACACACAGCACCGCATACTGCGCCCCCACCAGTTCGCGCGCGCCACGGCATACATTGGCCAGCAGCACCTGCGGGTCGCGCTCGGAGGCCAGTTGCAGGTTCAGGTCGGTCAGGGCCGCCAGACGCCGGTTCATGGCCTCCAGCTCGGCGACGTTGCCCGTGAGCTTGTCCGTCATGAGCTGCAGGTGCCGGGTCTGAAAACTGTGCTCCATCGGGTGGAAGGGCTGCGGCGGCACCTGCGACAAGGCCTGCTCAATGGCCGAGGTGATGTCCTGTGGCTCGCAGGGCTTCACCAGCACCTGCGTCACCCCACAGGCCAGGGCCAGGTTGCGGGCCTCTTGCTCGCGGTAGTGCGCGCTGTAGAAGATCACCTGGGTTGCGGCGAGCTGGTGGTCTGTGCGCAGCTGGCGCACAAACTCGTACCCGTCCATGGTCGGCATCAGGATGTCGGAGATCACCAGATCGGGACGCTCGGCACGCACCAGGGCCAGGGCCTCGGCACCGTCTGCGGCCTCCAGGGCCTGGTGGCCACTGTGCCCGATGAGCGTGACCACCAGCGCGCGGTTGGCCGGCAGGTCATCGACAACAAGGATCTTGGCCATGCTACCCGGGGCCCAACGTCAGGCTGCGCCCGGCGGCGCGTGGAATGCAGAACCCAGAAACGCCTCGACCTGGCTCACGAAGGTTTCGGGCGTGATGGGCTTGGACAGGTGCTCGTCAAAACCCACCTCAAGGGCCTTTTCGCGGTCACCCGGCATCGAAAAAGCGGTCACAGCCACCAGCGGCACCACACGCCACCCATGGTGCGAGCGCAGGCTTTGTGCCACCTCATAGCCATTCATCACCGGCATTTGCAGGTCGCACAGGATCAGGTCGGGCCCCTGGGCCAGCGCTAGCCCCAGGCCCAGGGCGCCGTTTTCGGCGGCCAGCACACGGTGGCCCGCGGCTTCCAGCAGGTAGGTGACGAGTTGCCGGCTGGCATCATCGTCTTCGATGACCAGGATGGTGGCTTTCATGCGCTGGTCTCCTGAAACTCCACAATGAACGTGCTGCCCTGCCCTTCGGCGCTCTCCAGCCCCACACTGCCCCCCAGGGCTTCGGCAAGCTTGCGGCTCAGGTGCAGGCCCAGGCCGGTGCCTTCGTGGTGGCGCCGGTCTGCGCTTTCGACCCGGGAGAAGGCCTCGAAAAGCCGCGACTGCTCCTGCAGCGGAATGCCAGGCCCGGTGTCGCGCACCTGAACCTGCACAGTGCGCCCCTGGGCCGACAAGGTCTCCTCCAGCACCACATCCACACGCCCCTGCGGCGTGAACTTGATGGCATTGCCCACCAGATTGATCAGAATCTGGCTGAAGGCCCGGCGGTCGGTGTGCAACTGCACGGCCTGGGCGGGGGCATACACATTAAACACCAGGCCCTTACGCACGGCCTCGGGCTCCAGCGTGGCGGCGACCTCGGCAACAATGCTGCGGCAGTCGAGCGGCTCCTTGTGGAGCGACACCTTGTTGGCGCTGAGCTTGGCCACATCGAGCAGGTCGTTGATGAGCGAAAGCAGGTGCCGCGCCCCAGTCTGCACGATGCGCAACTGCTTGTCCTGCTCCGGGTTGAGCGGCCCCGGCAGCTGCATGAGCAAGGTGCCCGTGAAACCGATGATGGCGTTCAGCGGGGTTCGCAGTTCGTGGGACATGCTGGCCAGGAAGCGGTCTTTGACCAAGGCGGCATTTTCAAGCTCCAGGTTCTTGTCGCGCAAGGCCCGCTCGATCCGCTTGCGCTCCGTCACATCGCGGATCGCACTGGAGACAAACAGGCCTTCTTCCGTCTCCAGCGGGCTCAGGCTGATCTCGACTGGAAACTCGGAACCATCCTTGCGCAAACCATACAGATCAAGGCCAGCCCCCATGGAGCGGGAGCGTGGTTCGGCAAAAAAGCCACGGCGGTGCTCAGGGTGCCGACCGCTGAAGCGTTCTGGCACCAGCAGCTCGATCTTCTGACCCAGGAGTTCGCTGCGGCTCCAGCCAAACAGTTTCACGGCCTGCGAGTTGACGAGCACGATGCGGCCGTCGCGGTCAACGATGACCATCGCGTCCGGCGCGGCTTCGAGCAGGTCCTTGAACTTCTGGTCGGCCCGCTTGCGGTCGGTGATGTCTCGGATCGCGCTCATCACCATCGCGCCTTCTTCGGTGTCGATCGGGCTCAGGCTGATCTCCACTGGAAACTCGCCGCCATCCTTGCGCAGGCCATGCAGCTCCAGCCCCGCCCCCATGGTGCGCGTGCGCGGCGCCCCAAAGAACCCGCTGCGGTGCCCCAGGTGCGCGCCCCGGTAGCGGTGTGGTAACAGCACCTCCACAGCCTGCCCTAGCAATTCGGTCCTTTCATAGCCAAACACGCGCTCGGCCTGGGAGTTGACCAGGACGATGCGGCCTGTCACGTTGACCATCACGATCGCGTCGGGTGTGGATTCGAGCAGGTCACGGAACCGCGCCTCCAGAAGCTTGGCCTCGCGCTGGACCTTGAGCTGGGTGACATCCTTCTTGCTCGACAGAAAGTACAGCAGTTGGCCAGCTTCGTCGCGCACGGCCTTGGTGGACACGTTGACATGCACCAGCGATCCATCCTTGCGGCGGCGCACCGACTCGTGCACGGTGCTGCTCAGGCCCCGCAGGGCCTCGGCCCGGATCTCGTCTTCTTCGTGGGCCCGGTTCTCGGGAACGATGAGATCAATGAGGCGCCTGCCCTGAGCCTCTGCCGGTGCATAGCCAAAGATCGCTTCGGCAGCCGGGTTCCAGTTGAGCACCACCCCCTCAGGCGACAGCACCAGCAGCGCATCGGGGTTTTGCTCCCAATATGCGGCAGAAAAATCAGATGCCATGCAGAACTCCCTGTGGGGACCCATCCCTCTGCATCCCGTTGTTGTGTTTGTGTGCGACTGCGGATGCAAGCCCGTGCCATCGCCCGCGCGGGCCCATGGCTGGACCCATCTTAGGCGGGAAGCCTCCCGATTGCCAACTCTGAAATGCCACAGCCAGTTCCGCGCCGCCGACCATCGGGGCAGTTTGGCCCTGGGCGGAGCCCTGCAGCCGCCAGACGACAAAAAAGCCCCTGCACCAACACGGGAACAGGGGCTTGTTAAACGGCGCAAAAGCCGCGCTGGCTTACATGTGGTCGATCATGACCTGGCCAAAACCCGAGCAGCTCACCTGGGTGGCTCCGTCCATCAGGCGGGCAAAATCGTAAGTCACCTTCTTGGAGGCAATCGACTTCTCCAGCGAACTGATGATCAGGTTGGCAGCCTCGATCCAACCCATGTGGCGCAGCATCATCTCGGCCGACAGGATCTCGGAGCCGGGGTTCACATAGTCCTTGCCTGCATATTTGGGGGCCGTGCCGTGGGTGGCTTCAAAACAGGCCACCGAGTCGGACATGTTGGCGCCGGGCGCAATGCCGATCCCGCCCACCTGGGCTGCGAGCGCATCGGAGATGTAATCGCCATTGAGGTTGAGCGTGGCCACCACCGAATACTCGGCCGGGCGCAGCAGGATCTGCTGCAGGAAGGCATCGGCAATGCTGTCCTTGATGGTGATGTCCTTGCCCGTCTTGGGGTTCTTGAGCTTGCACCACGGGCCGCCATCGATCAGCTCGGCACCGAACTCCTTTTGCGCCAGGGCGTACGCCCAGTCGCGGAAGCCACCTTCGGTGTACTTCATGATGTTGCCCTTGTGGACGATGGTCACGCTGGGCTTGTCGTTGTCGATGGCGTACTGGATGGCCTTGCGCACCAGGCGTTCGGTGCCCTCGATGGAGACGGGCTTGACGCCGATGCCCGAGGTGTTGGGAAAGCGGATTTTCTTCACGCCCATCTCGTCCTGCAGGAACTTGATGAGCTTCTTGGCCTTGTCCGACTCGGCTTCGAACTCGATACCGGCATAGATGTCCTCCGAGTTCTCGCGGAAGATCACCATGTTGGTCTTTTCGGGCTCTTTCAGCGGCGAAGGCACGCCCTTGAAATACTGCACGGGGCGCAGGCAGACATACAGATCCAGCTCCTGGCGCAGTGCCACGTTCAGCGAACGGATGCCGCCACCCACGGGCGTGGTCAGCGGGCCCTTGATCGACACCACGTACTCGCGCAACACCTGCAGGGTTTCTTCGGGCAGCCACACATCAGGGCCGTAGACCTTGGTGGATTTCTCGCCCGCATACACCTCCATCCAGTGGATCTTCTTCTTGCCGCCATAGGCCTTGGCCACCGCAGCGTCCACCACCTTGATCATCACCGGCGTGATGTCGAGCCCCGTGCCATCGCCTTCAATGAAGGGAATGATGGGCTGGTCCGGCACATTCAGCGACATGTCGGCATTGACCGTGATTTTCTGGCCTTCGGCAGGCACCTTGATGTGCTGGTAGCTGGTCATGGAAGGGGTGTCTCCTGTGGAAGCTGAAGCAGATTCAGCAGATGGGGCAAAGCGCTCGGTAGCCAGTCAATTCTAATGACAATTTTTTGGGCAAAGTCCCTGCCAGCCTGCGCGCCGCTGCTATCGTTGCGGGCGAAGCCGTGCAGGTTTGCGCGGCTTCAGATCCTCTCTTTCAACCCCTTCACTGGAAACGGCATATATGAAAAAACTCCTCGCTGTCCTGGTGGCTGGTCTGTTGGGTGCAAGTGCTTTTGCACAGGCGCCTGCAGCCGCTCCGGCCCCCGTCCCTGCAGCCCCAGCGCCCATGGCTGCACCCGCTGCACCTGTAGCTGCTGCCCCGGCACCCGTCGCCAAAACCAAGGCAAAGGCCAAGGCCACCAAAACGGCCAAAAAGAAAACCACCAAGAAGGTCGCCAAGAAAAAGACCACCCACAAGGCAGCCTGACGCTGGCATGCAGCACCCTTCGCGGGGTCATGCACATTGCTTCAAAATCGCCCGCTACTGCGGGCGTTTTCTTTTTCCGTTCTTTTCCCCTTCTTTTGCCCGCCGGTTCGGCGCCCCTTGTGCGGACGCTGCCCCCTTGTCCAGAAAGCCTTGCCCATGACCGCTTTTGCACTTGCCTTGCCTTTTTCCACTGCCACACGGCGCACCGTGGCCGCCGCGCTGTTGACCGCTGCTGCGGGACTGCCGTTCACCACTGCACAGGCCCAGGACGGCCCCCAGCTGAATTTGCAGCGTGTGGAAATGACCGCAGGCATGCACCGCATTGACGCCCAGGTGGCCGCCACGCCCCAGGAGCGCCAGACCGGCCTGATGCATCGCAAGGAGATGCCCCAGCATGAGGGCATGCTGTTTGTGTTTGAACAACCCGCGCAGCAGTGCTTCTGGATGAAGAACACGCTGCTGCCGCTCACGGCAGCATTTGTGGATGACGACGGCACCATCGTGAACCTGGCCGACATGAAGCCCCAGACGCTGGATTCGCACTGTTCGGCAAAACCGGTGCGCTACGTGCTGGAGATGAACCAGGGATGGTTTGCCAAGAAAAACATCAAGGCAGGCGCCAAGCTGGGTGGAGCGCTTTTCAGCCGCAAGTGACGCAGGACCACCCAGGGGCTTGCGCAGATCGGGATGCCACAACCCCATAGGCCTTGGCCCTGGGCCCTGCCGCTTGCCCAAGCGCTGTCTTGCCGACATCGCACTCCCAGGATCCGGGAGTGCAAAATGCTATTATTTATATAGCTATCCGCTTTTATCAAGAAAGCTCTAGAGGCCAAAAATAACCTCAAAATCCCCAACAAAAAACGGCCCGAAGGCCGTTTTTTGTTGCCCGCAGACCTCAGTCCGTCAGGACAGGTCACTCGCGGGGCGCGGATCGCGCATCAGGCGAAGTTGGCTTCGGCAAACTTCCAGTTCACCAGCTTGTCGAGGAAGGTCTCAACGAACTTGGGACGCATGTTGCGGTAGTCGATGTAGTACGCGTGTTCCCAGACGTCCACGGTGAGCAGCGCCTTGTCGGCGGTGGTCAGCGGCGTGCCGGCGGCGCCGGTGTTGACGATGTCCACGCTGCCATCGGCCTTCTTCACCAGCCAGGTCCAGCCCGAACCGAAGTTGCCCACGGCAGACTTCACAAACGCTTCCTTGAAGGCTGCGTAGCTGCCCCACTTGGCGGTGATGGCTGCAGCCAGTGCACCAGAAGGCTCACCGCCGCCCTGGGGAGCCATGCAGTTCCAGAAGAAGGTGTGGTTCCAGATTTGCGCTGCATTGTTGTAGATGCCGCCGCTCGACTTCTTGACGATCTCTTCGAGCGTCATGGCTTCGAACTCGGTGCCCTTTTGCAGGTTGTTCAGGTTCACCACATAGGCGTTGTGGTGCTTGCCATGGTGGTACTCCAGGGTTTCCTGGCTGTAGTGCGGAGCCAGGGCATCGATGGCGTAGGGCAGCGGGGGAAGGGTATGTTCCATGGTGGTGTTTCCTTGTGGTTTGAAATTCCGGGATGCCATCTGCAACGCTTTTCTTTCCTGAGCAATGCAGTCGGACACAGCGCGAAGGGGGCATTGTAGGAACATCAGGTGACCTGTGCAGCGTGAGGCCACCCAGATCCGGTCTGCAGCACCACAAACCGCTGCTGTCCTACAGAGGCGCGCCGTCTACCGCGCCGCGACATCACCCCGTTACAGCAGTCGCGGCTGGGCCACCGTCACGTCCACCACGCCATCGGCCAGTGTGGCGCGCAGGGCATCGCCAGGCTGGGCCTGGCGCACGCTGGTCACGGCCCGGCCCTCGGTATCGGTGAGCAGCGCGTAGCCGCGCTGCAGCACCAGGCGCGGGTCGAGCAGCTCCAGCCGCAAGGCCGCGCGGTCGAGCCGCTCGGCCTGCTGCACCAGGCGCCGTTCAATTTTTTTAGGGAAATCGGCCTCCAGCGCTTTCTGGGATTGCGCAAGCCGCTGCAATTTTAATAGCACTCCATGGCGCATGCGCTGGGCCAGGCGTGCCAGTTGCATCTGCTCACGCGCCACCAGGCCCGACGGGCGGCCCAGCCGCGCCGCCGCTTGGTCCAGCCGCTGGTGCCGGGTGTCGAGCTGGCGCTGCACGCCGTCGCTGATACGCCCAGCCAGCAGCCCGAGCGCCCCCAGCCACACATCGCGCGGCTGGGCCACCAGCTCAGCGGCGGCGGTGGGCGTGGGGGCGCGCAGGTCGGCGCAGAAGTCGGCGATGGTGAAGTCGGTCTCGTGCCCCACCCCGCTGATGAGTGGCACCGGGCTTTGCACGATGGTCCGGGCCAGTTGTTCGTCGTTGAAGGCCCAGAGATCTTCGATGGAACCGCCCCCGCGCACCAGCAAGATCACGTCAATGGGGGGATTTTTGGTCAAATCAGCCCCTGGCGCTTGTCCCGCTTGCGCAAGTAGATACAGTTTTGATAGCGCCGCAACCAACGAAGCAGGTGCTGCGGCGCCCTGCACCTGCGCAGGCACCAGCACCACCGGAATGTGCGGCACGCGACGGCGCAGCGCCGTGACCACGTCGTGAAGGGCCGCAGCCCCGGTGGACGTCACAAGGCCAATGCCACGCGGCTGCAAAGGCAGTGGACGCTTGCGGGCGCTATCGAACAAGCCTTCCGTTTCGAGCTTCGCCTTCAGGCGCAGGAACTGCTCGAACAACGCGCCCTGCCCGGCCCGCTGCATGCTTTCCACAATGAACTGCAGATCGCCCCGCGCCTCGTACACCGAAAGCCGCCCGCGCACTTCCACCAATTCGCCATCGCGCGGCGAAAAGTCAAGCAGGCTGGCGGCGCGGCGGAACATGGCGCACCGCAACTGGCCGTTCGCGTCTTTGACCGAGAAGTAGCAATGTCCGCTGGATGCGCGCGAGAAGCCCGTGATCTCGCCGCGCACCGCGACAGGATTGAAGCGCGCCTCCAGAGCATCAGCAATGGCGCGGCATAGCGCGCCAACTTCCCAGACGCGCGGCGCCGCTGCGGGGCTGGGGCGCTCAAACATGAGAAACGGCGGGCGTTTGCGCCGCGCGCACCGCGCAAGTACTCCACAGAATCTGGCCAGCGGCAGTTACCACAGCCACATAACTAAAAACCGCCCGCAAAACACCAGTACACGTACAAGTTGTTGATTTATATAGCTTTTTCATTGCGCAATTTTTCATCAATCTGTTGCAAGCACGGCGTGGCGCCACTTTGCGTGGCCTGGAACAGTGGTTGCCCACAAAGTTATCCACAGATTTTGTGGGTGAGCAGATGGGGCGACGGCGCGCACAGCAACGTAACGGTTTGTGACGAGGTGGGCCCTGCAAGCTGGGCCATAATCGCCGATTGCTTTCATCTGCGCGGAGAGAGATTTGCTGTCCATCATACAAGCCGCAGGCTGGCCGATCTGGCCCCTGATTGCGTGTTCCGTCCTGGGAATGGCGCTGATTTTTGAACGTTTCGTGGCCCTCAAGACGGCCCGTGTCGCCCCCCCGAAATTGCTCGATGAAGCCATCACGGTCTCGTCCAAGGCCGTGCCCACCCCCGACGTGGTGAACCAGTTGGCGCAAAACTCCGCCCTGGGCGAGGTGCTGGCCAGCGGCCTGCGCACCCTCAACAGCAACCCCCAGTGCAGCGAGACCGACCTGCGTGCCGCCATGGAAGGCGCAGGGCGCGCTGTGGCGCACCGGCTGGAAAAATACCTGTCGGCACTGGCCACCATCGCCTCGGCCGCGCCCTTGCTGGGCCTGCTGGGCACGGTGATCGGCATGATCGAGATCTTTGGCTCGCAGGCCGGCAGCGGTGGCGTGGGCCAGGCCATGGGTGGCGGCAACCCGGCCCAGCTGGCGCATGGCATCTCGATCGCGCTGTACAACACGGCTTTTGGCCTCATCGTGGCCATCCCGGCGCTGATCTTCTGGCGCTACTTCCGCGCCCGGGTGGATGCCTATCTGCTCACCTTGGAGTTGGCTTCGGAACAATTTGTGCGCCACATCCTGCGTTTGCGGAAGAAATGACGCCCCCACGGTCCGCCCGCTGCGCGTGGCTCCCTGCCCCCCAAGGGGGCCGCGTTTTGCCTTGGGGCGGCCCGGCGGCAAAACCTCAGCCTGAAAGGCTTCGCCAATGAACTTCCGTCCCCGCGCCAAGGAAGAGCCGGAGATCAACCTGATCCCGTTCATCGACGTGCTGCTGGTGATCCTCATCTTTCTGATGCTGACCACCACCTACAGCAAGTTCACCGAGCTGCAGCTCACGCTGCCCGTGGCCGATGCCGAGCAGCAACGCGACCACCCCAAGGAAGTCATCGTGTCCGTCGCCGCCGACGGGCGCTACGCCGTCAACAAGACGGGCGTGGACGGCAAAAGCGTGGACGCGATCGCGCAAGCTTTGCGCAGCGCCGCCACGGCGGGCACGGGCAGTGTGGTCATCATCAGTGCCGATGCGATGGCGCCGCACCAGTCCGTGGTTTCGGTGATGGAGGCAGCGCGCCGCGTGGGCCTCACGCAGATCACGTTTGCCACGCAGTCATCGGCTGCGGCGCGCAGCCCCAGCCGCTGACACGCATGGCTGCCCCCGGGCTGCAGCCGCCCTCGCCCAGCGCCCCCGCATTGCGGGGCGCAGCCCTCCCCCCACCCGCCTCCGGGCTCCAGAAAATCTGGCAGACACGCGGCCCGCTCGCCTGGGTGCTGTGGCCAGTCTCCCAGGTGTACCGCACGCTGGTCGGTATGCGGCGCGGGCTTTACCGCATCGGCCTGCTGAAGGCGGAGCACCCTGGCCGCCCCATCATCGTCGTGGGCAACGTGATCGCCGGAGGCGCAGGTAAAACCCCCGTGGTCATTGCCGTTGTCCAGCATCTGCAAGGTCTGGGCCTGCGCCCCGGCGTGGTTTCGCGCGGTTACGGCCGCAGCACCACCGACTGCCGCGAGGTGACGCCCGACAGCCCCGCCCATGAGGTGGGCGATGAACCCGCCCTTATCGCGCGCAACTGCCGGGTGCCCGTGTTTGTGGCGCCTCGCCGCATCACCGCCGCCCGCGCCCTGCGGGCTGCTTACCCGGACACCGACGTGATCATTTGCGACGATGGCCTGCAGCACCTGGCCCTGGCGCGCGATCTGGAAGTCTGCATCTTCAACGAACAGGGCGTGGGCAACGGTTTCCTGCTGCCAGCGGGGCCCCTGCGTGAGCCCTGGCCACGCGCGGTGGATTTTGTGCTGCATGCAGGGACTCTGCCGCCTGAAAGCGAGCCCGCCCATGCCTATGGCCTGCAACGCCGACTGGCCCCCTATGGCTTGCGTGCGGACGGCACCCGGGTGCCGCTGTCGGACCTGCAAGGCCAGCCGCTGCATGCCGTGGCGGCCGTGGCACGCCCCGAAGTGTTCTTTGCCATGCTGCAGGCTGAGGCGCTGCAGCTGGCACACACGGAAGCCTTACCAGATCACTATAATTTTGATAGCTGGAACCGCTCACCCGACAAGCGCCAACCGCTAATTTGCACAGAAAAAGACGCTGTCAAGCTCTGGCAACACCACCCGGACGCGCTGGCCGTGCCCCTGCAATTGCACATCGACCCGGCCTTTTTCGCAGCGCTGGATGTGCGCCTGCTGGCCTTGGGCGTCCACAGGCATTAACGATTCACCGCCCGGGCCGCCGCTATCATCCCTGCCTGCCCGAACGAACCTCCTGGAAAGCGCTGTCACCATGGATCCCAAACTGCTTGAACTGCTGGTCTGCCCCGTCACCAAAGGCCCGCTGACCTACGACCGCGATGCCCAGGAACTGGTCTCCCGCAGCGCTCGCCTGGCCTATCCGGTGCGGGACGGCATCCCGGTGCTGCTCGAAAACGAAGCCCGCACGCTCACCGACGAGGAACTGGAGCAATGAGCGCAGCAACGGATCCCGGCACGCCAGGCGTTGCGACCGCGAGCGGTCGCTTCACGGTGCTGATCCCAGCGCGCATGGCATCCAGCCGCTTGCCCGACAAACCCCTGGCCGATATCGCTGGCCTGCCCATGGTGGTGCGCGTGGCCCAGCGTGCCACCCAAAGTGCAGCAGCCTGCGTGGTGGTGGCAGCCGATGACCCCCGCATCCTGCAGGCCTGCGCCGCCCATGGCGTGCAAGCGATACCGACCCGCGCCGACCACCCCAGCGGCAGCGACCGCCTGGCCGAAGCCTGTACCCAGCTGGGCCTGGACGGGGACGACGTGGTCGTCAACGTGCAAGGCGATGAACCTTTGATAGACCCCGGCCTCATCGACGCTGTGGCAGCCCTCCTGCCCACCCAGCCGGAGGCCAGCATGGGCACCGCAGCCCACGCCATTGCGTCACTGGCCGACTACACCAACCCCAACGTGGTGAAAGTGGTGCTGGACGCGCGTGGCCTGGCCCACTACTTCAGCCGCGCGCCCATCCCTTTTGCGCGGGACCATATGGGATTGGCCTGGTGGCAAGGTGCCGCCGAGGCGGCGGCACCCGGTGTAGCAGCCCTGGCGGGGTTCGCGCCACTGCGGCATGTGGGCATCTACAGCTATCGTGCGGGCTTTCTGCGCCAATTTCCTGCCCTGGCCCCCGCCCCCACCGAGGCGGTGGAAGCGCTGGAGCAACTGCGCGCCCTGTGGCACGGCCACCGCATTGCGGTTCATCTGGCCAAAGCGGCCCCTGGCCCGGGCGTGGATACGCCCGAAGACCTGGAACGGGTTCGCCGCCTTTTCCGATGAGGAGCGGGCCGGTGGCGCGCGCCGCGCCGGTCCGCCGAATGCCCCGGCTATCCACCCTGCGACACCCCTGCCCAACCCGGTGCAGCATGTAAGTCAGCGCAAGGGAGTCGCATGCTATCCTCGACCGCAACGAGAGCACCGCATCCCGGGCGCACAGAACGGCTTCAGGCGCCCTTCGAACGTCCCCGCCAGCGGCGCCAACCGATTTCTAACCTTCGAGGACTTCCATGAGACTGATTTTGTTGGGCGCGCCTGGCGCCGGAAAGGGCACGCAAGCCACGTTCATCTGCCAGAAGTACGGCATTCCCCAGATCTCCACCGGCGACATGCTGCGCGCAGCCGTCAAGGCCGGCACCCCTCTGGGCCTGCAGGCCAAGGCGGTGATGGATTCGGGCGCCCTGGTCAGTGACGACATCATCATCGGTCTCGTCAAGGAGCGCATCACGCAAGCAGACTGCGCCAACGGCTTCCTGTTCGACGGCTTCCCCCGCACCATTCCCCAGGCCGATGCCATGAAGGCAGCGGGCGTCAAGCTCGACTACGTGCTCGAAATCGATGTGCCTTTTGACGCCATCATCGAACGCATGAGCGGCCGCCGCTCGCACCCCGCCAGCGGCCGCACCTACCATGTCAAGTTCAACCCGCCCAAGGTGGAAGGCAAGGACGACGTGACGGGCGAAGAGCTGATCCAGCGCGAAGACGACAAGGAAGAAACCGTCAAGAAGCGCCTGCAGGTCTACAGCGACCAGACGCGCCCGCTGGTGGACTACTACAGCAACTGGGCCCAGGCCGAACCCGAGCTGGCTCCCAAGTACCGCGCCATCAGCGGCACGGGCAGCGTGGACGAGATCACGGCACGCGCACTGCAGGCACTGGCCAGTTAAGGCTCGGGGCTATCGCCCCTTGCAACCAGCGACGCCATGGCAGCAGGGCGTCGCTTTTTTTATGCGGCGCAGGGAACCCGCTTCCAGCCTTTCGCATGGCTATACCCGGGCTGTACCGGTGGGTCAGGCTGGGCTGGAGCGTAAGCCGTAGGCTTTGCCATCCACAAACAGGTATTCCGCCCGCAGCACCGCGTCGCCCTTCTCTTCGCGCAGGGTAAAGCCCACCACCGATACCGCAGTGCCGGGTTTGATTTCCTGCACCTGCCAGGCCTGCATGCGGGTCAGGGGCGCCAGCTCCACCTCCCAGCGTCGGTCTTTGCGGGTGGGCAAAACCGTCTTGGCCAGCAAGGCCTTGCCATCCACGGGGGACGCCTGCGCAGGTACCACACGCTGGGCCAGATCCGCAGGCAGCTTCAGCTCGGCAGGTGTCTCCAGCTCCAGCTCGGCGTGTGGATTTTGCCAGCGCACTTTGCGCACGGTGCCTTCCAGGTAGATGGGACGGTCGGGGTCAAAACTGCTCCACCCATGGTGGGCACGCGCGCCCCAGGGAATGGCCGTGGCGGCCAGGAGCACGTGGCGGCGTTGCAGGCTCATCGGTTCTCTCCTTGTCATGTCCGATCAGAGGTAAGCAATCCAGCGGCCACACACCACCACAGCCAGCCAGATCACGGTGGAACCCAGCATCTGTACCCGGGCCAGAGCATCCAGGCGAGCCAGGGAACCCCGCCCATGGAACCACGCGGCGTTGCAACCTGCAAGCATTAACAGCAGCATCTTCAAGGTGAATGCGCGGCTGGCGAGCAGTTCGGCAGGCTGTGTGGCAAACATCAAGAGGCCCGACGCCGCCGCCAAGCCAAAACCACACAATGCCAGCGACAGGCTGAGCCGCGCCAAATCCTTGACGGGCAGCGCCGCCCCACGGCCAAACACCCGCAACTCCAGCAAGACCAAGTTGCCCAGCAGCAAGGCAATGCCCACGATGTGCACCACCTCCAGCGCGGGGTAGGCCCACGCATGGGACTTAAGAGCTGCAAAAAACATCGGGGCGGCCTTGTTGCTCAGTGCAGCAGTTCGAGCATCAGCGAGATCCTGGCCTTCAAGGGGGATAGCCCTTTGGAGTCCGGCAATGCGTCCCCCGGCTTGGGCAGCACCTGCCCCTCGGAGCAGCGTGTGGACCGCACCACGCGCACACCCGCCTCCTGGGCACGCAGCAATGCGGCCTCCAGAGCATGGTGGATGGTGCCATTGCCCGTGCAGGCCACCACCAGCCCCTGGACCCCATCTCGCACCAGTGCGTCCACCATGTTTCCCGATGCGCCAGCGTGGCTGATGACCACTTCCACGCGGGGCCAGGCTGCGGCATTCACTACATTTTCAATAGCATTCAATGCTGGAACACCAGGCGCCAGGGGCCAATCCTGCACAAGACGGACAGCCCCCTCCTCCACCCAACCCAAAGGCCCGGCCTCGCCCGAGTTGAACGCATTCACCCGGTAGGGGTGCACCTTCTGAACCTGCCGTGCCCCATGAATTTCGCCAGCGGCGACCGCCAGCACACCCCGTGCGCCGGGCGTGACCGCCACAGCAACAGCATCCAGAAGATTCTGAGGCCCATCGGGCGTGAGCGCCGTGGCCGGGCGCATGGCACAGGTCAGCACCACGGGTTTCGCGCGGGTGTCCAGCACTTCATGCAGAAACCAGGCCGTCTCTTCCAGCGTGTCGGTTCCGTGGGTAATGACTACACCACGCACCTCGGGATCTTCCAGGTGGTGCGCACAGCGCAGCGCCAGCGCCTGCCACACCTGGCCATCCATGTCCTTGCTGTCGATCTGGGCCACCTGCTCCGCCACCAGCACGCCCCGCGCGGCCTGCTGCAATCCGGGAACAGCTGCAAGCAGCTGCCCGACCCCTACCTGCGCAGCGGTGTAGCCGATGTTGTCGCCAGCCTGCGCGGACGTGCCCGCAATGGTCCCTCCGGTACCCAAAACCACAATTTTTTGCCCACTCACTTGCGTACTCCGAAAAACTGGTGAAAAATACAGTTACTGGATTAAAAAACAGTTATCCATCACTGTAGCCGCCTCCACCGGAAACCACCATGCTCGACAACCCGAAACTCACTGCCCGCCAGCAACAGATTCTGGATCTCATCCAGACGGCCATTGCACGCACCGGGGCGCCCCCCACCCGTGCAGAGATCGCTGCCGAACTGGGGTTCAAGTCGGCCAACGCGGCAGAAGAACATCTCCAGGCGCTGGCGCGCAAAGGCGTGATCGAGCTGGTCAGTGGCACATCCCGCGGCATCCGGTTGCGCGGTGACACCGTGCGCTCCATTAATGCAGCGCGCGGCAATCAGTTCAGCCTGCCGATTCCCGGACTCTCACAACTGGTGCTACCCCTGGTGGGACGTGTGGCGGCAGGGTCGCCCATTCTCGCGCAGGAACACGTTGACCAAACCTACAGTGTGGAAAACAGCCTGTTCCATCACAAGCCCGATTACCTGCTCAAAGTGCGTGGTATGTCGATGCGCGATGCCGGAATCATGGATGGCGATCTGCTGGCTGTGCAGTCCACCCGCGAAGCCCGCAACGGCCAGATCATCGTGGCCCGCCTGGGAGACGATGTGACGGTCAAGCGCCTGCGCCGTACTGCGACCGCCATCGAACTGCTGCCCGAGAACCCGGATTACCCGGTCATCGTGGTGCAGCCCGGCGAACCCTTTGAGATCGAAGGGCTCGCCGTCGGCCTCATCCGCAACACCATGTTGATGTAGCCACAGCGCTCCATCGCATTCACTCATGAATTAGTTCGTTAGCTGCCGCGCTGCAGGTGGCGGGCGTTTGGCGCACTGGTAAAACCGGTACGCCAGCCCTGCGGTGCCGGTTTACTTTGCAATCCTGCCTATGTCCAACCCCCGACCTTCGGAGTTTTCACATGGGAATTGCCTTGACCACCTTTTCTGCGTTCTCCAGTACTCTGCGCACCCTGACCCACTGGCTCCACACCTTCAAGGAGCCGTCTGCAGCAGACCTGCCAGCGCCCCGCCCCCATCCCGATGACGCGGACCTGGGCCGCAGGAGCGGATCAGCAGGCACTGACAAGCCCCGCCGTCCATCCAACATCCCCAGCCAACGTCCACCGCGAGGCAACTGGCCCTTTACGGTCAGCCCCCAGACACCACCCACCGGAGCCACCACGCGGTTTGTGGCCACCAATACCGATGCCCGGGCGTTCATACCGCCGCCTGCCGTTACCCGCGTTGCCTGTGGATCATCCAGATTGGCAGACGGCTCAGGCGGCAGGGCTGCCAAGGTCCTGCGCAGGGTCCCCACATCGGGCGGCTCAGGCCGACTGGTGATCGCCGGCCGCATGGCCGATGTGTGCGCCGAGCTGGACCGCCTGGCTGCATCCGAGGCGGCGCTGCAAGCCTGTTGAGCCCAAGGCATGCACCACCCAGCGATCCATTGACTGCTTTGCATATTGAGGGTGCTGCCTGATCGCTGTGGACAGCGCTTGTCGAGGTCGCCAACACTCCGTCACCAAAAGCCCCATCCTTTCCTGTACCAGGGGGCGGTCCGGTATGAAACGACCGGCGTAGCCAAGGCACAATGTCGGGATGAACATTGTGATTCTCGACGACTACCAGGACGCAGTCCGCAAGCTCCACTGCGCATCCCGGCTCGACGCGTACACCGCCAAGGTCTACACCAATACCGTCAAGGGGCTGGGCCAGCTGTCCGTCCGCCTCAAAGACGCTGACATCATCGTGCTTGTGCGGGAGCGCACCCAGATCACCCGTCAACTGGTGGAGAAACTTCCCCGTCTCAAGCTCATCGCGCAAACCGGCAAGATCGGCAATCACATTGATGTAGCTGCCTGTACGGAACGTGGGATTGCAGTGGCAGAAGGCATAGGCTCACCCGTGGCCCCCGCAGAGCTGACGTGGGCACTTGTCATGGCCGCAATGCGCCGACTGCCGCAGTACATCTCCAACCTCAAGCATGGCGCCTGGCAACAATCAGGGCTGAAGACGGCGTCCATGCCTCCCAATTTTGGCCTTGGCAGCGTGCTGCGGGGCAAAACGCTGGGTATCTGGGGTTATGGCCGCATTGGCCAATTGGTGGCGGGCTACGGGCGTGCTTTTGGAATGAACGTCCGCATTTGGGGGCGTGAGGCATCACGCGCCCAGGCCTTGACGGATGGATACCAGGCTGCCACCACGCGCGAGGAGTTTTTCTCGCAATGCGATGTGATCTCGCTCCACCTTCGGCTCAACGACGAAACGCGCGGCATCGTCTCACTCGAAGATCTGTCTTGCATGAAGCCCACCTCCCTGCTGGTCAACACTTCGCGTGCCGAGCTGATTGAGACCGATGCCCTGATTGCCGCCCTGAACCGGGGCCGCCCCGGCATGGCCGCTGTCGATGTATTCGAGAGCGAACCCATCCTTCAGGGCCATGCCCTGCTGCGGCTGGAGAACTGCATTTGCACGCCCCACATTGGCTATGTAGAGCAAGACAGCTATGAGCTTTATTTTGGTGCAGCGTTCGACAATGTGGTGAATTTCATCAAAGGCACTCCCACCAACATCGTGAATCCAGGCGCACTGCAGGTGCGGCGTTAATTTGGCGCAAAAATCGGGTACATCCATCCTCGCTATTGCGGGAAGCAACAAGACTGGAAGCTACTGACCTCAGTACGATTGCATCTTCTGCTGCGCCTAGCGCCGGTTTTGGTCATCGCCCGAGTCTTCAACAAACTCCAGCTCCTGGGCATTGAGCAGCCAAGCAGAACAACCTGCTCACCCCACCTAGCTGCATTTGAACAACAAAAAAAGGGCTTCCCAAAGGAAGCCCTTTTGTTTGGCGCTCTCCAAAGCCAAAAAGACCTTGAAGAGCCAGACCACTCCGATTACAGAGGGGTCTTCTTGCCGTCCTTGTAGACGTACAGAGTGATGGCGGGGTTCTTCATTTCGCCATTGGGTTCAAAAGCGATGGTGGAGGTCACACCCTTGAAGTTGGACTTGGCCAGCTCGTTCACGTACACCTTGGGGTCCACGGAGTTGGCGCGCTTCATAGCGTCCACCAGCAGGAACGTGGCGTCGTAGGTGTAGGGGCTGTAGACCTGGAACTGGTTGGGGTACTTGGCATCGTACTTGGCCTTCCAGGCCGTGCCGCCAGGCATCTTGGCCAGCGAAGAGCCGCCTTCAGCGCAAATCACGTTGCCCAGGGTCTTGGCACCCGCTGCGAGCTTGGCGATTTCAGACGTGCAGACGCCGTCACCACCGAAGTACTTGACGTTGCCCATGCCCAGTTGTTCCATCTGGCGCAGCATGGGGCCGGCTTGAGGGTCCATACCGCCGTAGAACACGGCATCAGGGTTCTTGGACTTGATGGCTGTCAGGATGGCCATGAAGTCGGTAGCCTTGTCGGTCGTGAACTGCTCGTCCACCACTTTCATGCCCTTGGCAGTGGCAGTCTTCTTGAACACGTCTGCCACACCTTGGCCGTAAGCAGTACGGTCGTCGATGATGGCAACCGTCTTCAGCTTGAGCGTATCCACAGCGTAGAACGCCAGGCCAGCGCCCAGGGCGTTGTCATTGGCGATGATACGGAAGGTGGTCTTGTAGCCAGGCTTGGTCAGGTTGGGGTTGGTCGCAGCGCCCGTCACCATCGGGATGCCGCAGTCGTTGTAGACCTTGGAAGCAGGAATGGTGGTACCGGAGTTGAGGTGGCCGACAACGCCTGCAACTTTGGAGTCGCACAGCTTTTGTGCAGCGGCCGTGCCCTGCTTTGGATCGGCAGCGTCATCTTCAGCTTGAAGTTCGAACTTGATCTTCTTGCCGCCGATGGTGATGCCTTGAGCGTTCAGCTCTTCAATGGCCATGCGGGCGCCATTTTCGTTGTCCTTGCCGTAGTGGGCTTGGGCGCCGGAAACCGGAGCCACATGGCCGATCTTGACCACCTGCTCTTGTGCAGAGGCCACACCAGCAACAGCCGCGATAGCAGCAACCACGGTCAGTTTCAACTTCAATTGCATATCAAATCTCCAGTAAAGATAAACGCTGAGAATCTTCTTGTGTCTCAACGCAGGCGAACATATCGCAATTTACGGGCCAGATCATTAGGGAACACGATTAAACGCGAGAGAAACCACAGGGGAATACCCTGTCATCCCTTTGGCACCGAGGCCGCGCCACTGGCCAGCTCGTCCGCCACCGCCTCGTACACGGCATGCCGGACCACGGATTCAATCTCTTCACGCAGTCGCGGCAGCACTGATCGTGTCTGCTCCTGCACCACGGTGGCGATGGCTTCGCGCAAACGTTGATCCAGCACAACGTCCACACGCTGCATGACCCTGTGCACCATGTACTCCTCCATGCCTTCCGGCAGTGGCCGGGTGAGCTGCGGTCTGGGCGTCTTTGAAGACCCGAGGGTCGACGCGAGCGATGCTGGCGAAGGCGAAGACGAAGACGCGGGAGCCACTGCCGCCGCAACGGGAGCCTGGTGAACCAATGGAGCGGGCGCACTCTGCACGGGCGCTGGTACAGCCGGGCGTGGCGCCATCACAGCAGGCGGGCGTGCACTGGGCAGAGGTGTGCTCAGCGGTCGTGTCGCAGGCTGCGCTGCTGTTGGGCTGGGTCTTGCCGCGGGCAACGCGGACGGAGACATGACCGTGGTGCGCAATGGTGCAGCGGACGCCGGCGGCAGAGGCGCGGAATCCGGCACCTGCACCACTTCGGTGAGGGTGGGAACGAAGCGCGGGGGCGTTTTGGGAGGAGGCAGCGCCATCAGCCAGCTTTCAGCACCAAGTCGTGGCGGGTGATGGCATAGCCGCGCGATGCATAGTGGCGCCAGCGCGCCCGGGCCTCGCCGCGATCCAACTCGTCCTGCGCACTCACCACTTCCACCAACCGATCAAACCGGCCAAATCCCTCCGGCACCTCCGCGTGCAGGTTCAGTAGCACTTCATGGTGCGGGGCAGACCGGGCATCGGCAGTCAGCAACACGGGAGACGCATGGACCAGGTCTTCATCAGCATCGCCAAGGCAATGGGCCACAAAGTCCTGCGGAGCAAGGGCCCAGAGCATGCGGTCCAGCGCCGCCAAGGTGTCGGGCGGCGCCGCAATCACCAGGCGGGCCCCGCTGCGCTGCACCTTGCGCGCAAAGCGGCATGCGTAGGCAAGCTTGTCCGGCGCATTGAAATGAAACGCAACCTCGGTCATGGCACGCTCAGGCCGTCTTGGTGCGCACGGAGCGTTTTGCCGCCGCAGGCTTTGAAACCGGCTTGGCGGCAATGGCCTGGCCCATCAGATAGTGCACCAGAAGTCCCACCGGCCGCCCTGTGGCACCTTTGGCGGCGCCACCCTTCCAGGCCGTGCCAGCAATATCCAGGTGCGCCCATGGCACGTCGCCCACGTACTTTTGCAGGAACTTCGCGGCGGTGATGGAGCCCCCCGCACGGCCGGCTACATTGCCCATGTCGGCGAAATTGCTCTTGAGACCATCGGCATAGTCGTCGTCCAGCGGCATGCGCCAGCAAGGGTCCTGGGCAGACTCGCCAGCCTGCTGCAATGCGGATGCCAGGGGATCGTTGTTGGCGAACAGACCACTGCGCACACCACCGAGCGCAATCACGCAGGCGCCGGTCAGGGTGGCGATGTCCACCACGGCGGCAGGCTTGAAGCGGGCGGCGTAGGTGAGCGCATCGCACAGCACCAGACGGCCTTCGGCGTCGGTGTTCAGGATTTCGATGGTCTGACCGCTCATGCTCGTGACCACGTCACCCGGCTTGACGGCACGGCCATCGGGCATGTTCTCGCAGGCGGGTATCAGCCCCACCACATTGATCGAGGGCTGCAACTCTCCCAGAGCGCGAAAGGTGCCCAGCACGCTGGCAGCGCCGCACATGTCGAACTTCATCTCGTCCATCTCCGGGGCAGGCTTGATGGAGATGCCCCCGGTATCGAACGTAATGCCCTTGCCCACCAGCACGACGGGAGCCTGGTCCTTGGCCGCGCCGTTGTAGCGCAATTCGATGAATCTCAGGGGTTCCTCGGAACCCCTTGCCACAGCAAGGAAGGCGCCCATGCCCAACCGGGCCACTTCGGCCGGGCCGTGGACCTTGCACTGGATGCGGGGCAGCTTGCTCAGGGTCTTGGCGGCGTCGGCGAGCAGGGTGGGGGTGGCATGGTTGGCGGGGCGGTTGCCCCATTCCCGCGCAAACTCCACCCCAGCCACCAGCGCCACACCGGCGTCGAAGTCCTCGCGCACATCCGGGGCGGTGGGTACACCCACCACGCAGCGGCTCAGGCTGCGTGCCTCCACCTTGGTCTTGGTGGTGGTGTAGACATAGCTCACTTCGGCCACAGCCTGCACAGCGGCGCTGACAGAAGCGGCTTGCACGGCTCCGGCAAAACACAACACCACCCGTTTGGTCTGCGGCGCCTTGACGGCCCCCCCCACCGCCTGCAGCGCCTGACGGGTGGCACGGGCAGATCCGTCACCCTGCCCCACCAACACTACGCGACGGGCGGCAACGGCAGGCACCTGGTACAGCTGCAGGTGCTTGCCCGCCTTCGTGGCCAGATCCCCGTTCTTGAGCGCCAGGGCCGCCAGGGCAGACAGCGCATCCTTGCCGGGCTTGAAGCCCTCAGGGAGCAGCACAACCAGCAGGTCGCATTTCTCTGAAGCTGCCGCAGCAAGGTCAAGGGTCTTGAGATCAAAGTTCATAATCGGTGTTTTCCTTTTGAGCGTGCTATGCACTTTGATATGCACGCAAAAGTGCATAGCGCGCTCCTAGCCAATGTTATTCGATTCATCCATCCGCAAGGAGCTGGCGCGCAGCTTTGGCGCGACGCTCGTGGTGCTGGTGACCGTGGTCATGACCATGATGCTCATCCGCACCCTGGGACAGGCATCCAAGGGCAGCGTGAGCCCTTCCGATGTGATGCTGGTCATGGGCTTCACGGTGCTGGGGCAGTTGCCCACCATCTTGAGCCTGAGCCTCTTCATCGCTGTGGTCGGCACACTTTCGCGCATGTACCGCGACAGCGAAATGGTCATCTGGTTTGCCAGCGGCCGTGGCCTCATCAGCCTGCTGCGGCCCTTGCTGCGTTTTGCGTGGCCGGTCATGGTGGTCATTGCTGTGCTGTCGCTGCTGGTGTGGCCCTGGGCCAACTCCCAGATTCAGGAACTCAAGACGCGCTACGAACAACGCAGCGACATCGACCGCATCGCGCCCGGCGAATTCCAGGAATCCTCCAACGGAAGCCGGGTGTTCTTCATCGACAAGGACAGCCCCGACACGCAGGCTGGCAACAACATCTTCATCGCCGCCACCGACGGCGCCCGCGAATCCGTGACCTCTGCGCGCAGCGCGCGGCTGGAGACACGGGGCGGCGAGCGCATGGCGGTGCTGAGCGAAGGCCAGCGCCTGGAGACCTCGCGCGACAAGCCCGGCGTCAAGATCAGCGAGTTCTCTGAATACGGCACCCGCATTGGGTCGGCACCTGCAGGCTCGGCGGAAGAACTGTCTGTGAAGACCCGCGCCACACACGAGCTGCTGATGCAACCCTTGCCCGCCTACCGCGCCGAGCTGGGCTGGCGCTTGGGGCTGGCGCTGGCCGCCATCAACTTCGTCGTGCTGGGCCTGGCCGTGGCCAGCGTCAACCCGCGCGCTGCGCGCAGCACCAGCCTGGTGTTCGCGCTTTTTGCCTTCATCGTGTACTACAACCTCATGACGCTGGGGCAAAGCTGGGTGGGTGCGGGCCGGTTGGGCCTGCTGAGCTTCATGGTGCTGCTGCATGGCGGCATGCTGACCATGTCGCTGCTGATCCTGGCTGCGCGCCACAACCACTGGACCGTGCGGCGGCTCTGGCAGCCCCGTCCGACCAGGAGCCCCGCATGAAAACCATTCGCCGCCTGATCCACCGCGAAGCCCTGTTCGCCGTGGCCTTTGTCACCGCCGGATTTCTGGCGCTGTTTTTCTTTTTTGACCTGGTGGACGAACTGCGCTGGGTGGGCCGCACCGGCGCCGAGGGCTACCAGCTCTCGCACGCATTCCTGTTCGTGGTGCTGAGCATTCCCAGCCACCTGTACGAATTGCTGCCCATTACCGTGCTCATCGGCACCATCTTCGTGATGGCGCGGCTCGCCCAAAGCTCCGAGTTCACCATCATGCGCACCAGCGGCATGGGCCCGTGGCGCGCCTTGCGCACCTTGGTGGCGCTGGGGGGCTTCTTTGTACTGTTGACCTTTGCGGTGGGCGACTATATTGCGCCGCTGACCGACCGCGCCGCTCAACTCGTCAAGGTGCGATACCTGGGGCGCCTGACCACGGGTGCCACGGGCGCCTGGCTCAAAGAGCGCCAGGACGACCACTCCTATGCCGTGAACGTGCGCGCCCTCACACCCAATGGCGGCATGCTGGACGTGCGTATCTTTGAATTCGATGCCAAGGGCCGGCTCGCCTCGCAGACGCGGGCCGCATCCGGCCAGTTTGGGCCGGACGGTGCGTGGAACCTGGAGCAAGTGCAGCGCAGCCGCTTCGAACAGCGCGGCAACGACGAGGCGCGTGTGGAGCACCTGGATGCACCTGCCCTGCAGTGGCCCACCCGCATCAGCGCCGACATGGTGGCCGCCTCGCTGCTCAAACCCGACCGCATGGCCACCATCGACCTCTTCCAGTACATCCGCCACCTCGACGCCAACGGCCAGTCTGCCCAGCGGTACGAAATCGAGTTCTGGCGCAAGGTTTTCTACCCGCTCAGTTGCCTGGTGATGGTGGTGCTGGCCCTGCCTTTTGCCTACCTGCATTTCCGTTCGGGCGGCATTGCGGGCTATGTGTTTGGCGGCGTCATGGCGGGCATCAGCTTCTTCTTGCTGAACAACGTGTTCGGCTATGCAGGCAACCTGCAGAACTGGTCGCCCTGGCTCACCGCCGCCGCGCCTGGGCTCATCTATTCCGTGCTGTCGCTAGCCGCCTTCGGCTGGCTGGTGCTTCGCCGGTAAAATTTTTCTAAGCCTTTTGGGCCTCTACCGCTTATGCAGCAAGCGCAAGCCGCTATCATTTTATTCGCACACGGATCGCGGGACCCACTCTGGCGCGTGCCGCTGGAAGCCGTTGCGGCGCATATCGCCGCGCAGCAGCCTGGCAGGCCGGTCCTTTGCGCTTACCTGGAACTGTGCACACCATCGCTGCCAGATGCCGCCCAGCAACTCGCCGCACAGGGCGCCACGCAGGTCACCGTGGTGCCCATGTTCCTGGGCACCGGCAAGCATGCGCGTGAAGACCTGCCCGTGCTGGTGCAGGACCTGCGTGCCGCCCACCCCGGCGTTCATTTCCACGTGCAGACCGCCATCGGCGAAGACCCGCGCATGACCGCATTGATGGCAGAAATCGCGTGCGAGGCGCCCCAAAGCTGAGGTTCTTCCAATATCTCTTAGATGCTTGCAGCATAATGATGCAACCCTTTAGGCGATATCAGATATGAACCTGCACCAATTCCGCTTCGTTCAAGAGGCAGCACGCCGCAACCTCAACCTGACTGAAGCCGCCAAGGCCCTGCACACCTCTCAGCCCGGCGTCTCCAAGGCCATCATCGAGCTGGAAGAAGAACTGGGCGTGGACATCTTTGCCCGCCACGGCAAACGCCTCAAGCGCATCACCGAGCCCGGCCAGCACGTGCTCAAAAGCATCGAAGTCATCATGCGCGAGGTGGGTAACTTGAAGCGCATTGGCGAGCAGTTCAGCGCACAAGACAGCGGCACCTTGAGCATCGCCACCACCCACACCCAGGCCCGCTACGTGCTGCCCGTGCCCGTGGCGCGGCTGCGTGAGGCCTACCCCAAAGTCAACATCAGCCTGCACCAGGCCACGCCGCACGAGGTGGCGCGCATGGTGATCGATGAAGTGGCCGAAATCGGCATGGCCACCGAATCCCTGGCCGATTACCCCGAACTCGTCACCCTGCCCTGCTACGAATGGCAGCACGTGCTGGTCGTGCCCAACGACCACCCGCTCGCGCAGAAGGAACGCATCGGCCTGGACGACCTGGCGCATGAGGCGTTGATTACCTACCACCCCTCGTTCACCGGCCGGGGCAAGATCGACCAGGCCTTTGCCGCCCGCAAGCTTCAGCCGCGCATCGTGCTCGAAGCCATCGACTCGGACGTGATCAAGACCTACGTGCGCCTGGGCCTGGGCATCGGCATCGTTGCTGAGATGGCCATGCGCGACGACCCGGTGGGCGACCTGGCCGTGCGCCCTGTGGGCCACCTTTTCGGGCAGAGCGTGGCACGCGTTGCCTTCAAGCGCAGCGCCTACCTGCGCAACTTTGTCTATAAATTTGCCGAACTGCTCAGCGACCGGCTGAGCCGCGACCTTATCGCACGTGCGATGACGGGGCACGTCAACGACTATGAGCTGTGACTTCGCCGTAGTTCGCCTGTCTTCAAAACACCTTTGATTTTTACGTTGTTGCGCCATGACCCAAGCTAACGCTGCCGCCCGCACCCCAGCCTTCCCCAGCAAGCTGCCCCACGTCGGCACCACCATCTTCACGGTGATGTCGGCCCTGGCCACCGAACACAAGGCCGTCAACCTGGGCCAGGGCTTTCCCGACTTTGAATGCGCCCCCGAGCTGGTGAACGCCGTCACCGCTGCCATGCAGGCCGGGCACAACCAGTACCCGCCCATGCCCGGCATTCCCGCGCTGCGCGAGGCCGTGGCCCGCAAGATCGAGGCGCTGCACGGCCGCGCCTACAACCCCAATACCGAAATCACCATCACCGCTGGCGCCACGCAGGCCATCATCACCGCCATCCTCGCCATCGTGCACCCGGGTGATGAGGTGATCGTGCTCGACCCCTGCTACGACAGCTATGTGCCCAACATCGAGCTGGCCGGTGGCAAGGCGGTGCGCGTGCCGCTCACGCCCGGCACCTTCCGCCCCGACTTCGCCAAGATCAGCGCCGCCATCACGCCGCGCACCCGCGCCATCCTCATCAACAGCCCGCACAACCCCAGCGCCACCATCTGGACGGCCGAGGAAATGCGCCAGCTCGAAGACCTGCTCGCCCCCACCGACATCCTCCTCATCAGCGACGAGGTGTACGAACACATGGTGTTCGACGGCGCCGAGCACCAGAGCGCGGCGCGCTTTGCGGGCCTGGCCGCCCGCGCCTTCATCGTGTCGAGCTTTGGCAAGACCTTCCACGTCACGGGCTGGAAAGTCGGCACCGTGGCGGCCCCCGCCGCCCTGACGGCCGAGTTCCGCAAGGTGCACCAGTTCAACGTATTCACCGTCAACACGCCCATGCAGCACGGCCTGGCAGCGTACCTGCAAGACCCCACACCCTATCTGCAACTGCCCGCGTTCTACCAGGCCAAGCGCGACCTGTTCCGCGAAGGCCTTGCGGGCTCACGCTTCAAGCTGCTGCCCAGCACCGGCAGCTACTTCCAGTGCGTGGACATCTCGGCCATCAGCGATTTGAACGAGGCCGATTTCTGCCAGTGGCTCACCCGCGAAGTGGGCGTCGCCGCGATTCCGCTGTCAGCGTTCTATGGCGATGGGTTTGACCAGCGCGTGGTGCGGTTCTGCTTTGCCAAGAAGGACGAAACGCTGCGCGCCGCGCTGGAGCGACTGCGCAAGCTGTGATCTGCAGGGCCTATTGAGGCCCTACCTCGTCTGCCGCGCCAGCCACACCCCCGCCACTGCCAACGCCATTCCCACCAGCGCCCAGCCGCTGAGCGTCTCGCCAAACATGGCCCAGGCAATCAGCGCGGTGGTTGGCGGAGTCAGGTAGAACAGGCTGGCCACGTTCACCGCACCGCCCCGGCGGATAAGCAGGTTCAGCAGACTCACGGCCCCCAGCGACAGCACCAGCACCAGCCAGCCCAGCGCAAACACAAACTCTCCCGTCCACGATATGGCCATGGATTCGGTGGCGTAGGCGACGGCGGCCATGGCCACGGCACAGGGCAGGTACTGAATCACCGAGCCCGTGCGCAAGTCGAACGAGGGGCAGAACCGCTTTTGGTACAGCGTGCCGGCCGTGATGCCCAGCAGCGCGACCACAGCGGGCAGCAGCATGCCCATCAGTGCATTGGCTGGCACGGTGGCCACCTTGCCGGCCACCACCAGCGCCACGCCGGCAAAGCCCAGGGCCAGGCCCGCCCACTGGGCCGGCCGCACCTTCTCGCCCAGCAAAGCCCCGGCCACCAGGGCTGTCAGCAGTGGCTGCAACCCCACCACCAGCGCCGTGATGCCTGACGGCAGCCCGTGCCCGATGGCCATGAACACCCCGCCCAGGTACACGCCATGCACCAGCAGGCCCGACACCCCAATGTGCAGCCAGGCCCTTCCCGTTGGCGGCCACGGCGCACGCGCCACGGCGACCACCGCGAGCATGAGCACGATGACGATGGCAAACCGCAGCGCCAGAAAGGTCAGTGGCTCCACATACGGCAGCCCCAGCTTGGCGCCGATAAAGCCGGTGCTCCAGAGCGCCACAAAAAGCAAAGGAACCAGCGAATTGAGCGGACTGGAAGCGCTGGGACGGAGTGGAGTGGCCTGGGTCATGAAGAAAAGAAACGAAAACCGGGGTGGGGATGATCTCACCTCGCGAGCGCCTTGGCTCCGGGCTGGCATCCAAGCACTGCTGTGACCCGGCTCTCTTGCTAGAAAGCCTCAGTGTGTGCCCCAGCAAGGCGTGCAGCAGCAGACACACCCAGCGCATGCACCACCACGGCCAGCCCGTGCCCCGCACAAAGGTGAATCAGAGCAAAAACAGCCTCTAGCGCAGGAAGATAAAGCGCCAACAGCTATCAACTGGATAGCACACCACCACACACCTGTTTGATAGTCCGGCCGCGCGCCCGCGCATCTTGATGCGATCTTGATACCCCACCCCGCACTCTTGCGCTTGTCTTGATGCGGCCATTCCTAGCATCGGTCCATGTCTCAAGGAGGACGCTATGGACTGGATATTTTTGGCGGCAGCAGGCCTGCTCTGGCTGGCTGTCTATGGGCTGGCCCAGGGTTGCGCGCGGCTGCAACAGCAAGCGCAAGGGGGGCGGTCATGACCAGCGGCTGGATGATTCTGGCGGCCGTGCTGGCTGCTGCCCTGTTGGTGTACCTGGTCGCTGTGCTGCTGCGGCCGGAGGACTTTTCATGAGCACCGGTGCCTGGCTGCAATTGGCAGTGTTTATGGCACTGCTGCTGGCGCTGGCTTGGCCGCTGGCGCGCTGGATTGACGCCGTCATGGCAGGCCGCTTTGCCCTGGGGCGGCGGCTGGAGGGGCCGCTGTTCAAACTGGCTGGCGTGCGGCCCGACGAAGAAACTGGCTGGCTGCGCTACGCGCTGGGCCTGCTGGTGTTCAACGGCCTGGGCGTGCTGGCCGTGTATGCGCTGCAACGCTGGCAGGCGGTGTTGCCCCTCAACCCGCAAGGCATGGCTGCCGTGTCGCCGGACTCGGCCTTCAACACGGCCATCAGCTTTGTCACCAACACCAACTGGCAAGGCTATGGTGGCGAGAGCACCATGAGCTACCTCACGCAGATGCTGGCGCTGACGGTGCAGAACTTTCTGTCTGCCGCCACGGGCCTGGTCGTCGTCATTGCACTGGTGCGCGGGTTCGCGCGGCATTCAGCGCAGAGCATTGGCAATGTGTGGACTGACCTGACCCGTGCCACGCTGTGGGTGCTCCTGCCCCTGTCGCTGGTGCTGGCCGTGGTGTTTGCAGGCCAGGGCGTGATCCAGAACCTGTCGCCTTACACCGAGGTGCAGACGCTGGAGTCTGTGCACTACGACGCGCACAAGCTCGATGGCGCGGGCCAGCCGGTGCTGGACGCCCAGGGCGCCCCGGTGACGGAACCCGCCGCGCAAGCCACCCAGACGCTGGCCATGGGCCCCGTGGCCTCACAGCTCGCCATCAAGATGCTGGGCACCAACGGCGGTGGCTTCTTCAACGCCAACTCGGCCCACCCGTTCGAGAACCCATCGGCCGCCAGCAACCTGCTGCAGATGCTGGCGATCTTCCTCATCCCCGCCGCGCTGTGCCTGGTGTTTGGCCGCATGGTGGGCGATGAGCGCCAGGGCTGGACGATTCTGGCAACGATGAGCCTCCTATTCCTGGTCGCAGTGGTGGCAGCCACCACGTTTGAGCAGCAGGGCAACCCGCTTCTGGCCTCGCTGGGCGTGGACCAAGCCGCCAGCGCGCTGCAGCCGGGCGGCAACATGGAAGGCAAGGAAACGCGGTTTGGCATCGCCGCCTCGGCCCTGTTCGCAGTGATCACCACAGCCGCGAGCTGCGGCGCGGTGATTGCGATGCACGACAGCTTCACCCCCCTGGGCGGCATGGTGCCCATGGTGCTCATGCAGATGGGCGAGGTGGTATTTGGCGGCGTGGGCTCGGGCCTGTACGGCATGCTGGTGTTCGCCATCATGGCCGTGTTCATTGCCGGGCTGATGATTGGCCGCACGCCCGAATACCTGGGCAAGAAGATCGAGGCGCACGAGATGAAGCTTGTGTCCATCGCGATCCTCATCACCCCGCTGCTGGTGCTGCTGGGCACTGCCGTGGCGGTGATGAGCGAAGCAGGCCACGCTGGCCTGGCCAACCCGGGCGCGCATGGGTTCAGCGAGGTGCTGTATGCGCTGTCTTCTGCCGCCAATAACAACGGCAGCGCCTTTGCAGGCCTGTCGGCCAACACCCCGTTCTACAACACGCTGCTGGCCGTGGCCATGTGGCTGGGGCGGTTTGGCGTGATCGTGCCCGTGCTGGCCATGGCCGGTGCCCTGGCCGCCAAGAAGCGCGCCACCGCCACCGACGGCACCCTGCCCACCCACGGCCCGCTGTTTGTGGCGCTGCTGGCTGGTGTGGTGCTGCTGGTGGGTTTGCTGAACTATGTACCCGCCCTGGCGCTGGGACCGGTGGTCGAGCATTTGATGCTCTGGCCACGTTAAGAAGATAGCTGGGAGATTGTGATGACTCGCAAAACATTGACCCTGTTCGACCCCGCCCTGGTGCGCCCCGCGCTGCTGGAGGCTTTCAAGAAGCTGGACCCGCGCGTGCAATGGCGCAACCCCGTGATGTTTGTGGTGTATGTGGGCAGCGCATTCACCACCGCGCTGGCCGCCAGCAAACCTGAGGGCTTCACCGCTGCCGTGGCGCTGTGGCTGTGGTTCACCGTGCTGTTCGCCAACTTTGCCGAGGCCATGGCCGAGGGCCGCAGCAAGGCCCAGGCGGCTTCGCTGCGCGGCCTGAAAAAGCAGACCTGGGCGAAAAAGCTGGACGGCCAGTTTGACCGCAACACCCCACGCACCGCCATGACCTGGCTGCCCTTGGAGGCCGCCAACCTGCGCAAGGGCGATGTGGTGCTGGTGGAGGCGGGTGACACCATCCCTGCCGATGGCGAGGTGATCGATGGTGTGGCCTCGGTGGACGAGAGCGCCATCACCGGCGAATCCGCCCCGGTGATCCGCGAATCGGGCGGAGACTTCTCGGCCGTGACTGGCGGCACCCGCGTGCTGTCCGACTGGATCGTGGTGCGCGTGGCCGTGAACCCCGGCGAGACCTTCGTGGACCGCATGATCGCCATGGTGGAGAACGCCAAGCGCCACAAGACACCCAACGAGATCGCGCTGACCATTTTGCTGGTGGCGCTCACCATCGTGTTCCTGGGTGTGGTGGTCACGCTGCTGCCGTTCTCGCTGTTCAGCGTGCAGGCCAGCGGTGCGGGCGAGCCTGTGAGCCTGGTGGTGCTGGTGGCCCTGCTGGTGTGCCTGATCCCCACCACGATTGCTGGCCTGCTCAGCGCCATTGGCGTGGCGGGCATGAGCCGCATGATGCAGGCCAATGTGATCGCCACCTCAGGCCGCGCGGTGGAGGCTGCAGGCGACGTGGACGTGCTGCTGCTGGACAAGACCGGCACCATTACCCTGGGCAACCGCCAGGCCAGCCAGTTCATCTCGGCCCCGGGTGTCACGGATGCCGCCCTGGCCGACGCCGCCCAATTGGCATCGCTGGCCGACGAAACGCCCGAAGGCCGCAGCATCGTCGTACTGGCCAAGCAGAAGTTCAACCTGCGCGAGCGCGACATCGAGGCCATGGGAGCCCAGTTCGTGCACTTCACCGCCCAGACCCGCATGAGCGGGGTGGACCTGCCCGGCCCGCGCCTGCTGCGCAAAGGTGCAGCAGACGCCATCCGCAAGCATGTGGAGGCACTGGGCGGACGCTTTCCTACCGCCGTGCAGACGGCGGTGGACGACGTATCCCGCCGTGGCAGCACGCCCCTGGTGGTGGCCGATGGTGCCCACGTGCTGGGCGTGGTGGAGCTCAAAGACGTGGTCAAGGGCGGCATCAAGGAGCGCTTCGCCGAGCTGCGCCGCATGGGCATCAAGACCGTGATGGTGACCGGCGACAACCGCCTCACGGCCGCCGCCATCGCGGCCGAAGCGGGCGTGGACGACTTCCTGGCCGAGGCCACGCCCGAAGCGAAACTGCAGCTCATCCGCAGCTACCAAACGGCCGGGCAGCTGGTGGCCATGACGGGCGACGGCACCAACGACGCCCCCGCCCTCGCCCAGGCCGACGTGGCCGTGGCCATGAACACGGGCACACAAGCCGCCAAGGAGGCCGGAAACATGGTGGACCTGGACAGCAACCCCACCAAGCTCATCGAGATTGTGGAGACCGGCAAGCAGATGCTGATGACGCGCGGCTCGCTCACCACTTTCAGCATTGCCAACGACATCGCCAAGTACTTCGCCATCATCCCGGCGGCGTTTGTCACCACCTACCCGCAGCTGTCGGCGCTGAATTTCATGCACCTGGCCAGCCCCTCGTCGGCCATCCTGTCCGCCGTGGTATTCAACGCGCTGATCATCATCTTTTTGATCCCGCTGGCCTTGAAGGGCGTGGCCTACCGCGCTGTGGGTGCCGCCGCGCTGCTGCGCCGCAACCTGGCCATTTATGGGCTGGGGGGCATGGTGGTGCCATTCGTTGGCATCAAGCTGATTGACATGGTGTTGGCCGCCGCAGGTCTGACCTGAGCCGTGCCCCAACCAAAGACACCGCCCCCAAATCACTGACAAGGAAAATCGTATGCCCATCCGTATCCCCCGCGACGACGCGCCCGCCAGCCCAGGCGGCCTGCTTCGCCCTGCACTCACGCTGTTTATCGCGCTCTCCATCGTCACCGGCCTGCTCTACCCGCTGCTCGTCACCGGCGTGGCGCAGACCGCGTTCCCCCACCAGGCCAATGGCAGCCTGATCACCCAGGGTGGCAAGGCGGTAGGCTCCGAGCTGATCGGCCAGGCCTTCACCGAACCCGGCCACTTCTGGGGCCGCCCTTCTGCCACGACGCCCATGCCCTACAACGCATCGGCATCGGGCGGCTCCAACCTGGGCCCCACCAACCCGGCGCTGACAGATGCCGTGAAGGCCCGCATCGAGGCCCTGCGTGCTGCGGACCCTGGCAACACCCGCCCCGTGCCCGTGGACCTGGTCACCGCATCGGCCAGCGGGCTCGACCCGCAGATCAGCCCCGCCGCTGCCGACTACCAGGCAGCCCGCGTGGCAAAGGCCCGTGGCCTGCCGCTGGCGCAGGTGCAGGCCCTGGTGCAGCAGCACACCGACAGCCCCTGGCTGGGTGTGCTGGGCGAGCCGCGTGTGAACGTGCTGGCTTTGAACCTCGCACTCGAATCGCTACCAAAACAATAGCTGCTTGTGCTTGACGGACAAGCGCCAGAGGCCAATTTGATTCAAAATTGACAAGTACACTGTGCCCATGCAGGATCGCCCCGACCCCGACGCGCTGCTGCAGCGCATCCAGCAAGAGCAGGCCCAGCAGCAGCGTGGGCGGCTCAAGGTGTTCTTCGGCGCCTGCGCGGGCGTGGGCAAGACCTTCGCCATGCTGTCGGCGGCAAGGGCCGCACAAGCGCAGGGCCTGCCCGTCACCATCGGCGTGGTCGAGACGCACGGCCGGGCCGACACCGAGGCGCTGACCACGCACCTGCCGCGCCTGCCACTGCGCGCCCTGCCCTACAAAGACCGCACCCTGCCCGAGTTCGACCTGGACGCCGCCCTGGCCTGGGGGGCAGAGCACCCCGAAGGCCTGGTGCTGCTCGATGAACTGGCCCACAGCAACGTGCAAGGCTCGCGCCACCCCAAGCGCTGGCAAGACGCCGAAGAACTGCTGGCCGCAGGCATCGACGTGTGGTCCACCATGAACGTGCAGCACCTGGAGAGCCTGAACGACATCGTGAGCGGCATCACCGGCATCCGCGTGTGGGAGACGGTGCCCGACCAGTTCTTTGACGCGGCCGACGAAGTGGTGGTGGTAGACCTGCCGCCCGACGAACTGCTGGAGCGCCTGAAGGCCGGCAAGGTCTACCTGCCCCAGCAGGCCGAACGCGCCGCCGCCAACTTTTTTCGCAAAGGCAACCTGCTGGCCCTGCGCGAGCTGGCCCTGCGCCGCACCGCCGACCGGGTGGACGATGAAATGCGCGCCTACCGCCGCGCCAGCACCACCACTGCCGAAGCGGTGTGGCCCAACCGCGAGGCCCTGCTGGCCTGCGTGGGCACGGGCGACAACGCCGAAAAGGTGGTGCGCAGCTGCGCCCGCCTGGCCGCGCAGCTCGACCTGCCCTGGCACGCCGTGCATGTCGAGACGCCCGAGCAGCAAGGCCGGTCGGCCACGCTGCATCCGCAGGTGGAACGCACCTTGAAACTTGCGCAACAGCTGGGGGCCGTGGCCTGCACGGTACTGCCTGCTGCCCAGCCTGCGCAGGCCCTGGTGCGCTATGCGCGCGAGCACAACCTGGTGCGCGTGGTCATGGGCCGCAGCGCACGCCGCTGGCCCTGGCAGACCACGCTGGCCGACCAGGTGGGGCATCTGGCCAGCGACCTCGACCTGCTGCAGGTGGGCACGCTGCCCGCCCGCGCAGGCCTGGCGCGCCCCCCCACCTCCAATGCACCGCCTGAAACCACGAACAAGGGCACTGCCTTCTGGCCTGGCTACCTGGCGGCGGCCCTGGCCTGCTGCATTGCCGCCGTGGTGGCCACGCCGCTGGCCGATGTGCTGGAGCTGACCAACATCGTCATGCTGTTTTTGCTGGTGGTGGTGGGCGTGGCCTTGCGGTTTGGACGCGGCCCTGCCGTGATGGCCGCCATTCTGGGTGTGGCGTTTTTCGACCTTTTCTTTGTACCGCCGCGCTTCACGTTTGCGGTCAGTGACGCGCAGTACCTCGTCACCTTCGCCGTGATGCTGGTGGTGGCCCTGGTAGTGGGCCAGCTCACCGCCGGGCTCAAGGTGCAGGCAGAGTCCGCCACCGAGCGCGAACACCGCGTGCGCAGCCTGTACGACATGGCGCGCGACCTGTCTGCCGCGCTGCTGCCCGAGCAAGTGGCCGAAATCGGCGCGCGGTTCATGACCGGCGAGTTCAACGCAGGCAGCACTTTGGTGGTGGCTGACGACGACAACCGCCTTCAGATACTGCCCGGTGGCAGCGCGCCGGTGGACATGGCCGTGGCGCAATGGGCGTTTGAGCGCGGTGAGCCTGCTGGCCGGGGTACGGACACCTTGCACTCCAGCCCCACGCTGGTGCTGCCGCTCAAGGCGCCCATGCGCATTCGCGGCGTGCTGGTGGTGGCCATGCCCCAGGGCCAGGTGCCAGGGGTGGAACCGCGCCGCCTGCTGCAGACCTGTGCCTCGCTGCTGGCCATCTCGCTGGAGCGCATCCACTACATTGATGTGGCGCAAAAAAGCACGGTGCAGATCGAGTCCGAGCGGCTGCGCAACTCGCTGCTCTCTGCCATCTCGCACGACCTGCGCACGCCGCTGGCCTCACTGGTCGGCTTGGCCGAATCGCTGGCCATGGTGCAGCCGCCCCTGCCTGCGCACCAGCAGGAGCTGACCGGGGCCATCCAGCAATCGGCCCAGCGCATGAGCGCGCTGGTCAACAACCTGCTGGACATGGCCCGCCTGGAGGCTGGGGCCGTGCAGCTCAACAAGGCCTGGCAGCCGCTGGAAGAAGTGGTGGGCAGTGCGCTGGCTGCCAGCGCCCCCGCCATGGGCGCCCACCGTGTGGACGTGCACCTGCCCGACGACCTGCCGCTGCTGCAGATCGACGCCGTGCTGATGGAGCGCGTGCTGGTCAATCTGCTGGAAAACGCCGCCAAGTACACGCCCGCCGGCACGGCCATCCACATCGGGGCGCAGGCCCAGAGCGATGCGGTGGCCCTGACCATCACCGACGAAGGCCCCGGCCTGCCCAAAGGCCGCGAGGAGCTGCTGTTTGAAAAGTTCGAGCGTGGGGCCCGCGAAAGCGCCACGCCGGGTGTGGGCCTGGGGCTGGCCATCTGCCGCGCCATCGTGCAGGCGCATGGCGGCAGCATCCGGGGCGATACCATCCTCAACGCCCAGGGTCAACCTGCGGGCGCACGCTTTACGCTGCTGCTGCCACGCGGCACACCGCCCACCGACCTGGGCACCGATACCGATACCAACAGCGACGTTTGACGGCACGGCCCCGCAACCACCATGACCGACCTGCCCACCCACATCCTCATCGTCGAAGACGAAGCCGACATCCGCCGCTTTGTGCGCCTGACGCTGGAGAGCGAAGGCCACACCGTGCACGAGGCCGCCACCCTGCAGCGCGGCCTGATCGAAGCTGGCACGCGCCGCCCCGACCTGGTGGTGCTGGACCTGGGCCTGCCCGACGGCGACGGCGTGGACCTGATCCGCGACCTGCGCACCTGGTCGGCCATGCCCATCATCGTGCTCTCGGCCCGCAGCGCCGAGGCCAGCAAGATCGCGGCGCTGGACGCCGGGGCCGACGACTACCTGGTCAAGCCCTTTGGCTCGGGCGAGCTGATGGCCCGCGTGCGCGCCCAGCTGCGGCGCAGCCAGCGGGCATCCGGGGCCGAAGCCACACCCGTCATCCAGTTCGGCTCCATCACCGTGGACCTGGCCCGCCGCGCAGTGGAACGCCGCACGGGTGAGCAAGGCAGCGAGGCCCTGCACCTCACCCCCATCGAATACAAGCTGCTCACGCACCTGGCCTCGCAGCCCGACCGCGTCATCACCCACCAGCAGTTGCTCAAGGCGGTATGGGGGCCAGGCCATGCCGAAGACACGCACTACGTGCGCGTGCACATGGCCAACCTGCGCAAGAAGGTGGAACTCAATGCCTCCATGCCCCGGCATCTGGTGACCGAGGCGGGAATCGGCTATCGGTTTGTGCCGTAGGCCTGAAAGACCTGCTTTCTCTCAGGGTGCGCAGCGCAAGGCCCGCTCGCCAATCGCCCTCAGCCGGTCCTTCAACGCCTGTGGCGCGAGCACCTCAAAATCCAGGTCCAACACCACCAGCCAATACACCAGCGTATCGAGCGAATGGGCTCCGCATTCCAGCACACAGCGCTCGGCATCCAAGGCGTTGAGGACACCGACCGACGGGGGAATGCGGTGCACCGCCTCTGACAACGGCGCATGCAACACAATGCGCGCCTGCTCCGCATAAGGGGCCACCGCCAACGAGCGTGAGACATACGCCTTCAAGTCCCCACCGTCCGGCGACACCCGGGGCGCGAAATGAGCACCCACCGTGGGCGTCCCCACGATGCGGTCGATGCGGAAGGTGCGCCAGTCCTCCCGCACCCGGTCCCACGCCACCAGATACCAGCGGTGGCCGGTATGGGCCAGGCCCTGGGGCTCCACGCTGCGTTCGGCGCTGCGGCCCTTGCTGTCGCCGTAGGTGAACGCCAGGCGCAACTGGTCACGGCAGGCCGACGCCAGTGTGGCCAGCAGCGAGGCATCCACCACCGGCCCGACACGGTCCATGGGCAGGATGGTGGAGCGCAGCGCATCCACCTGCTGCCGCAGTCGGGCGGGCATGGCCTGCTCCAGCTTGACCAGCGCGCGCAAGGCAGGTTCTTCAATGCCGCCCACCGCCCCGGCTGTGGCGGTGCGCAGCGCAATCGATACGGCCAGGGCTTCTTCATCGTCGAGCAGCAACGGAGGCAGCGCCTGCCCCGCACGAAAGGCATAGCCACCCGCCACGCCGCTGCTGGCATGCACGGGGTAGCCCAGCTGGCGCAGGCGGTCGATGTCGCGCCGCAAGGTGCGCGGGTGCACTTCCAGGCGCTCGGCCAGCTCCGGCCCCATCCAGTGGTTGCGCGTCTGCAGCAAGGAGAGCAGACGCAACAGGCGGGTGGATGAGGTGAGCATGGCGCGACTGTACTGCGCATTGAGGGCCAAAACTGTCCGCAATGGTTCTTACAGTGGCACCACCTTTTCTTCCACTACCCCAAGGAGCTTTTTATGTCCGTTGTCCTCTACTGGTACCCCCAGTCCAGCGCCACCCCCATCGCCTGCGCTCTCGCCGAGCTGGGCGTGCCGCACGAACGCGTGAAGATCGATATCCGCACCGGCGAACAGCGCCGCCCCGAGTACCTGGCCCTGAACCCCAATGGCAAGGTGCCCACGATGACCGTAGACGGTGCCCCGATGTTCGAGGCCCTGGCCATCCACCTGTGGCTGGGCCACCGCTTTGGCGTGGAGCGTGGCCTGTGGCCCGCAGGCGGCACACCCGAGGCGTTGCAGGCCCTGTCGTGGTGCACTTGGTCGTATGTGACCTATGGTGCGCTCGTGGGACGCCTGCATGTGGCAACCCAAGGCGAAGAGGTTTGGCGCAACGCCGCCCAAGCAGAAGCCCTCCTGCGTCAACTGAGCGAGTTGCTGGCAGTGCTGGACGCGCGGCTGGCCCAACAACCCTGGATGCTGGGCGCCGACTATTCGCTCGTGGACTTGGTGGTGGGCTCGGTGCTGGGCTACAGCGTCTACCTGGGTGCGCCCGTCAACGCGCACCCGCATGTACAGGCCTGGCTGGCGCGGGTGCAGGCACGCCCGGCGATGCAGATCGACGCTTGAAGACGGCGCGCAGAACGATGGGCGCTACAGCAGCACGATGTCGTACTGCTCCTGCCCCATCGCGCTCTCGGATTGCAGCGAGATCGGCTTCTTGATGAAGTCCGAGAGACCGGCCAGGTGCTGGCTTTCCTCGTCCAGGAACAACTCCACCACGCGGGGTGAGGCCACCACGCGGAACTCGCGCGGGTTGAACTGGCGGGCTTCGCGCAGGATCTCGCGCAGGATGTCGTAGCACACGCTGCGCGCGGTCTTGACGCTGCCCTTGCCCTGGCAGGCTTCACAGGGCTCGCACAGCATATGGGCGAGGGATTCGCGCGTGCGCTTGCGCGTCATCTCCACCAAACCCAGCTGCGAGAAGCCGCCCGCCATGGTCTTCACGCGGTCGCGGGCGAGCTGTTTTTTGAACTCCGCCAGCACAGCCTGCTGGTGGTCGTCCCGCACCATGTCGATGAAGTCCACGATGATGATGCCGCCCAGGTTGCGCAGGCGCAGCTGGCGGGCAATGGCCTGGGCGGCCTCCAGGTTGGTCTTGAAGATGGTGTCGTCGAAGTTGCGTGCCCCCACGTAGCCACCGGTGTTCACATCGATGGTGGTGAGCGCCTCGGTCTGGTCCACGATGAGGTAGCCGCCAGACTTCAAATCGACGCGGCGCCCCAGGGCCTTGGCCACCTCTTCGTCGATGGAGTACAGGTCAAAAATCGGGCGTTCGCCCTTGTAGTGCTGTAGCTTGCCGGCCGCCGCTGGCATGAACTCCTGCCCAAACGCACGCAGGCGCTGGAATTGCTCCATCGAGTCGAGCCGGATGGTCTGCGTATGGTCACCCACCAGATCGCGCAGCACGCGCTGCAGCAGGTCCAAATCCTGATGGAGCAGCGACATGGCAGGCAGCTTGAGCGATGCCTCCTTGATGCGCGCCCAGGTCTTGCGCAGGTAGGCGATGTCTTCGGCCAGCTCCGCATCGGTAGAATCCTCGCCGTTGGTGCGCAGGATGAAGCCGCCGCCACCGCCCGTGGATTTATCGCCCACCAGCGCCTGCAGCCGCGCGCGCAGCGCATCGCGCTCGGCAGGCGGAATCTTCTGCGACACGCCCACATGGTCGTCCTGCGGCAAAAACACCAGCAGGCGCCCGGCCACGCTGATCTGCGTGGACAGTCGTGCGCCTTTGGTGCCAATCGGGTCCTTGATGACCTGCACCATCAGCGCCTGCCCCTCGAACACCTGCTTTTCAATCGGCACCTGCGGCTCGTTCTTCCGGGCGAATGCTGGCGGCTCGCCATCGGGCTGGCGCTGCCACACATCGGCCACATGCAAGAAGGCCGCACGCTCCAGGCCGATGTCGATAAAGGCGGACTGCATGCCCGGCAGCACGCGCGAGACCTTGCCCAGATAGACATTGCCCACCAGGCCACGTTCCAGCGTGCGCTCGATGTGCAACTCCTGCACGGCGCCGTGCTCCACCACGGCCACGCGGGTTTCCTGGGGCGACCAGTTGATCAGGATGTCTTGTTGCATGGCGTTGTTGTTGTCTGTTGTTGCTGTCGCCTAGATGGCGAAACCTGCCGCGCGCAGCAGCTGTGCCGTTTCGTACATCGGCAGCCCCATGATGCCCGAATAGCTGCCCGCCAGGTGCTCCACATATGCAGCAGCCCGGCCCTGGATACCGTAAGCCCCGGCCTTGCCCAGTGGCTCACCCGTGGCCACGTAGGCCTCAATCTGCGCGGTGGTCATGGCTGCAAAGGTCACTCGGGATATGGACAGCGCGCTCAGGCGCTTGGGGCCCACCTGCAGCGCCACCGCGGTGAGCACGCGGTGCTCGTGGCCCGCCAGCTCGGCCAGCATGCGCGCGGCATGGGGCGCGTCGTCGGGCTTGCCGTAGATGGTGCGGCCCAGCGCCACGGTGGTGTCAGAGCACAGGATGGGCGCATCGGGCAAACCACGGCGGGCACGCCGGGCCACAGCCGCGTCGAGCTTGAGGCCCGTCACGCGCTCCACATAGGCCGTAGGCGCTTCGCCGGGCAGCACCACCTCGATGGCTTCGGCGTCCTCGGACTCGTCACCCTCCACATTGGGCAGCAGCAGTTCGTGGCGTACGCCCAGTTGTTCGAGCAGCTGGCGCCGACGGGGGCTTTGGGAGGCAAGGTAGATGAAGTCAGGCATGAACAGATTTTGATTAAAAATCGGCTCTAGCGCTTACCCATCAAGCGCCAGAAGCTATAAAAACAGGAGTTCCGTGCACCACCTGCCCGCACCCTACTCGCGATGGTAAGGGTGCCCGGCGTTCACCGACCAGGCTCGGTACAGCTGCTCGATGAGCAGCACCCGCACCATGGCATGGGGCAAGGTCAGGTCCGACAGGCGAATGCGTTCATGGGCGCCCTGGCGAAAGGCCGGGTCCAGCCCATCAGGGCCGCCAATGACCAAGGCAACGTCGTCGCCGCCCAGTTGCCAGCCCTTCAGGCGCTCGGCCAGAGCCTTGGTGGTGAGATTGGTGCCGCGCTCATCCAGCGCCACCACGCGCGTGCCACGGGGGATGGCCGCCTCGATGCGCTCGCGCTCGGCGGCGTAGAGCGTCTCCAGCGTCTTAGAGCCGCGCGGTTCGGTCTTGACGGCTTTGAGTTCGACCTTGAGCTCCGGCGGAAACCGCTTGGCGTAGTCGTCGTACGCCGTCTGCGCCCAGTCGGGCACGCGCTGGCCCACGGCCACGATCAGTAGCTTCATGGCAACTCAGGCGCGGTGCGCGGGTACAGGCGGTCGTCGATGGGCCGAGGCTGCAATCACTTGCGGCCCGGTGCCCTCTTGACGGCGGGCTTGGCGGCTGCTCCGCCGCGTGCTGCTGCGGGCTTGGCACCGGTCTTTGCGGTGGCAGCGGCTTTGCTGCGGGGGGCCGATGGCTTGACCACCACGGTCTTGATCGGCGCCTTGGTAGCTGCGGGCTTCTTGGCGGCAGTCGTTGGCTTTGCGGTTGTTTTTGCCGGTGCGGCCTTGGCCGTGCTGCTGCTCTTGGCGGGCGCTTTGGCTGTTGTTTTGGCTGCGGGCTTTGCAGCAGATTTGGAGGCAGCGGCTACCGGCTTGGTGGCTGTCTTGGCAACGGCCTTCACCGTGGCTTTGCCTGATCGCGCAGGCACCGCAGGTGCTGCGGCTGCCTTCTTGGCGGGTGCCTTGCCAGCGGCCTTGGCGTCCGACTTGGCAGCCTTCTGGGCCGATTTCTTCTCGGCCAGTTCGGTGGCAGCGCTGGAGACCGGCTTGGCGGCGCCCAGCTTCAGGCGCACGGGCGTATCGCCCCACAGCTCTTCCAGGCGGTAGTACTGTCGGATGGCGGGCTGCATGATGTGCGCCACGGCGGCGCCACAGTCCACGATGATCCATTCGCCGTTGTCTTCGCCTTCGATGCGCGGCTTGGTAAAGCCCGCTTCCTTCACCGCGTCGCGCACGCTGGCGGCCAGGGCCTTGGTCTGGCGGTTGGAGGTGCCCGATGCCACGATCACCCGTTCAAACAGCGGCGAGAGATGCTCGGTGTTGAAGACCTGGATGTCTTGCGCCTTGACGTCCTCCAGTCCATCAACGATGGCGCGCTGGAGTTTGGTAACGTCTTTTTTGGCGGCGGTTTCCGATTTGGTGGAGGTGGTCATCAGGCGGTGATTAGAGAGGAAATGGAATCAATATAGCGTGCAACGCAGCGCGCAACCAGTGGGGCAGCGCCTTGGGTGTTGCGCAGCTGTTGCGCGTTGGCGCTGCGTCAGTTTGAGGTGTTTTTGGCCTCTTGCGCTGGTGTGAAAAGCGCGGGCAGCTATTGAAATTATAGCTTTTGCGCTTTTCAAGGCTTTCAAACCGCTGCAGCAGACTCGCCAGCCAGCCAGTCGCGCCGCAGCAGAAAGCGCTGCGTGAGATCAGCTTCGGCGGAATCGGCCGCATCCGAACGCTGGTACGACCACGCCACCAGCGGCGGCATGGACAGCAAAATGGACTCGGTGCGCCCACCCGACTGCAGGCCAAAATGCGTGCCCCGGTCCCAGACCAGGTTGAACTCCACATAACGGCCGCGGCGGTAGAGCTGGAAGTCCCGCTCGCGCTCGCCGTAGGGCGTGCCCTGGCGCTTTTCCACGATAGGCAGGTAGGCCTTCAAAAAGGCGTCGCCCACCGACCGCGTCATCGCCAGGCTTTGCTCAAAGCCCAGCTCGGAGAAGTCGTCATAGAACACGCCACCCACGCCTCGCTGCTCGCTGCGGTGCTTGAGGTAGAAGTATTCGTCACACCACTGCTTGAAGCGCGGGTACTTGTCGTCACCAAAAGGCGTCAATGCATCGCGGCAGGTGCGGTGAAAGTGCACCGCATCTTCCTCAAAGCCGTAGTACGGCGTGAGGTCCATGCCACCGCCAAACCAGCAGGTCGGCGCTTGCCCAGGGTGACCAGCCGCGATCATGCGCACGTTCATGTGCACCGTCGGCACGTAGGGATTGCGCGGGTGGAACACCAGCGACACGCCCATGGCCTCGAACGGTGCACCCGCCAGCTCGGGCCGGTGCTGCGTGGCCGAGGGTGGCAGCTGGGGGCCGCGCACATGGCTGAAGCCGCAACCCGCGCGCTCGAACACGCGGCCGCCTTCCATGATCTTGGTGATGCCGTCGCCTTGCAGTGGCTCCCCGGGAGGCTTGCTCCAGGCGTCGGCCAGAAAGCGTGCACTGCCCTCGCCTTCAGCGGCTTCCACGGCTTCCAGCGCATCGGTGATGCGGGCCTGAAGGCCCTGCAGATAGCCGCGCACACGGGTCACCGTGTCGGCGGTGTTCAGGCTTTGTGCATCTGCCATCAGCTTTTCAGGGCACGGAAGCCGATATCGCGGCGGTACTGCGCACCATCGAACTGGATGCCGCGCGCCACGTCATAGGCACGCTGCTGCGCCTGCTTGACGCTGTCGGCCAGCACCGTCACGCACAACACGCGGCCACCGGTCACGCTGACCACACCGTCTTTCAGCTGCGTGCCCGCATGGAACACCACGGCATCGTCCGCCTCAGCAGGCAGGCCGGTGATGGAATCGCCCTTACGCGGGTTCTCCGGGTAGCCGTGGGCGGCCATGACCACGCCCAGTGCGGTGCGGCGGTCCCATTGCAGTTCCATCTGGTCGAGCTTGCCGTCAGCGGCAGCGGCCATCACGTCGCTGAAATCGCTTTTCAGGCGCATGAGGATGGGTTGCGTCTCGGGGTCGCCCATGCGGCAGTTGAATTCGAGCGTCTTGGGCTGGCCCTTGGCGTCGATCATCAGGCCTGCATACAGAAAACCGGTGTAGGGAATGCCGTCCTTTTCCATGCCCCGAATCGTGGGCAGGATGATCTCGCGCATGGCGCGGGCATGTACATCGGCCGTGACCACTGGCGCGGGCGAATACGCACCCATGCCGCCGGTGTTGGGGCCTTCGTCGCCGTCTTTGAGGCGCTTGTGGTCCTGGCTGGTGGCCAGCGCCAGCACGTTCTTGCCGTCGCACAGCACGATGAAGGAAGCTTCCTCGCCTTCAAGGAATTCCTCGATCACCACACGCGCGCCACCTTCGTTGTGGGTCACGCCGTACTTGTTGTCCACCAGCATGAAGTCCACAGCATCATGGGCCTCCTGCAGCGTCATGGCGACGACCACACCCTTGCCTGCAGCCAGGCCATCGGCCTTGATGACGATGGGCGCGCCCAGCCGGTCCACAAACGCGTGGGCCGCAGCGGGGTCGGTGAAGGTGTCGTAGTCGGCGGTGGGGATGCCATGGCGGCGCATGAAGGCTTTGGAAAAGGCCTTGGAGCTTTCGAGCTGGGCAGCAGCCTTGGTGGGGCCGAAGATGCGCAGGCCATTGGCACGGAACTCATCGACCACACCGGCCGCCAGTGGCGCCTCGGGGCCCACCACCGTCAGTGCGATCTTTTCGGCCTGCGCCCACACACGCAGTTCGCGCACGTCGGTGATGGCCACGTTCTCGAGCTTGGAATTCAGCGCAGTGCCGCCATTGCCAGGCGCCACATACACCTTGGTCACCTTGGGGGACTCGCTCAGTTTCCACGCCATCGCGTGTTCACGGCCGCCGCCACCAATCACAAGTACTTTCATAGGAACCTTTGGTGAACCTCTGCTTGGCACTACGCCACAGCTCAGGGGCTCGTAATAAAACTCTATCGCGGCGACCGATCGCGCTGCTCGCTATACAAAAAACCGCCGAAACTGGCGCTCCCCAGGCCAGGGCCACCGCGCAAGGGCCGCCCCGCCGCGCTGGTGGCGTCCCCCTCCCGCGCAGCGAGAGAGGGGGAAGGCGCGAAGCGCCTCAGGGGGAGCATCACAGAGCAGCGTTGTGGTAGACCTCCTGGGTATCGTCCAGGTCCTCCAGCACATCCAGCAGCCGCTGCATGCGCGCCGCGTCGTCGCCCGTCAGTTCGATGGTGTTTTCAGGCCGCATGGTCACGCCCGCCACTTCGGGCGTCAGGCCTGCGGCTTCCAGGGCATTCTTCACGGCTTCAAAGTCGGCCGGGGCGGTCAGCACCTCCACTGCGCCGTCGTCGTCGGTCACCACGTCTTCGGCCCCCGCCTCCAGCGCCACTTCCATCACCTTGTCTTCACTGGTGCCCGGTGCAAAGATTAACTGGCCACAGTGCTTGAACTGGAACACCACCGAGCCCTCGGTGCCCATGTTGCCACCGTGTTTGCTGAACGCGTGTCGTACTTCGGCCACGGTGCGCACCCGGTTGTCGGTCATCGTGTCGATCATGATCGCTGCGCCACCAATGCCATAGCCCTCGTAGCGGATTTCCTCGTAGGTCAATCCCTCGGCGTTGCCCGTGGCCTTGTCGATGTTGTACTTGATGCGGTCGGCGGGCATGTTGGCCGCCTTGGCCTTGTCCACCGCCAGGCGCAGGCGGGGGTTTGCAGACAGGTCGCCGCCGCCCGAGCGGGCAGCCACAGTGATTTCACGAATGATGCGGGTCCAGATCTTGCCGCGTTTTTCATCCTGCCGCCCTTTGCGGTGCTGGATATTCGCCCATTTGCTGTGTCCTGCCACGAGAAGTCCTTTTGTATTGATTTAATCTACTGACCGCGATTTTACTTTTGACTCCACCCGGAACCTCCGCCATGGCCGAACCCCTCCTGATTGCCAAGCACGACACCATCGAATGCCACCTGCTGCCCGGCCTGGCCAACCGCCACGGGCTCATCACCGGCGCCACTGGCACCGGCAAGACCGTGACCCTGCAGACACTGGCCGAAAACTTCTCGCGCATTGGCGTGCCGGTGTTCATGGCCGACGTGAAGGGCGACCTGACCGGCGCCAGCCAACCCGGCAAGATTGGCGACAAGCTGGCGGCAGTGCTCAAGGAGCGGGGCCTTCCCCTGCCCGCCCCCCTGGCCTGCCCCACCACGCTGTGGGACGTATTTGGCGAACAGGGCCACCCTGTGCGCGCCACGGTGTCGGACATGGGCCCGCTGCTGCTGGGCCGCATGCTCAACCTGAATGAAACCCAGCTGGGCGTGCTCAACCTGGTGTTCAAGATCGCCGACGACAACGGCATGCTGCTGCTGGACCTCAAAGACCTGCGCGCCATGCTGCAGTACGTAGGCGACAACGCCAAAGAGTTCACCACCGAATACGGCAACGTGAGCGCCGCCAGCGTGGGCGCCATCCAGCGCGGGTTGCTGCAGATTGAGCAGCAGGGCGGCACGCAGTTCTTTGGCGAGCCCATGCTCAACATCCAGGACTTCATGCAGACCGTGGACGGCCACGGCGTGGTCAACATCCTGGCGGCCGACAAGCTCATGAACTCGCCGCGCCTGTATGCCACCTTCCTCTTGTGGATGCTGTCTGAGCTGTTCGAGCAACTGCCCGAGATCGGCGACCCCGAGCAGCCCAAACTGGTGTTCTTCTTCGACGAGGCCCACCTGCTGTTCAACGAGGCGCCGAAAGTGCTCATCGAGCGCATCGAGCTGGTGGTGCGCCTGGTGCGCTCCAAGGGCGTGGGCGTGTACTTCGTCACACAGAACCCGCTCGACATCCCCGACAGCGTGCTGGCCCAGCTGGGCAACCGCGTGCAGCACGCGCTGCGCGCCTTCACTCCGCGTGATCAGAAGGCCGTGAAGGCCACGGCCACCACCATGCGGCAAAAGCCGGGTCTCGATATCGAGACCGCCATCACCGAACTGGCCGTGGGCGAGGCGCTGGTGAGCTTTCTGGACGCCAAGGGCCGCCCGAGCGTGACCGAGCGCGTGTTTGTGCTGCCACCCGGCAGCCAGCTCGGCCCCATCACAGCGCAGCAGCGCCAGGTGCTGGTGGCCAACTCACTGGTGGCGGGCGTGTACGAAAAGGTGGTGGACCGCGAGTCCGCCTACGAAAAACTCAAGGGCCGCGCCGCCGAAGCCAGTGCGCAGGCACCTGCCAATGGCAAAGGTGCACCCGCCAACACGGAAGACAGCGGCGGCGGCCTGATGGGCGGGCTCAATGACGTGCTGTTTGGCAGCACCGGCCCGCGCGGCGGCAAACGCGACGGCTTGGCCCAGACCATGGCCAAGTCAGCGGTGCGTACCATGGGCACCACCATTGGCAAGGAAATCCTGCGCGGGGTGCTGGGCAGCATCTTCGGAGGCAGCAAGCGCCGTTGAACACAGGGAGGCACAGGTTCCGGCCCCCTGCTCAGCGCCTCCAAGCGCGGCCCCATCACGGCAGCTTCGGCATGCGATGGTGCTGGGGATAACCCCCGCGTGACCATCTGGCGACACCACCCAAAGTGTCATCAATCAGTCACCAAACAGCCGTGAAATCGCCACACAACAACAAAAAGGAGGGACGATGAAGCGCATTGAAAACGTTCTGCTGTGGTGGGGAAGCAAGGTCGTGCTGCTGGCGATTGCCGTGTGGGTGGCCGCCATCGTCGGGATCTTCGCGGGCGCCTGGCGCCTGCGATGGCCCTGGATTCTGTATTTTTTGGCCACAGTCATCATCACCGCCCTGGTGATCCAGTGGACCAACGCGGTCCGCCAGCGCTATATCCGCGAAGCCCCGCTGCCCCGCTTTCTGCAGCGCAAGCTGCGCGAAACCTACCCCCACCTGAGCACCCGCGACTGCGAGCTGGTCGAACGCGGCCTGCGCCAGTTCTTCATGGCCTGCCTGCGCGGCAACAAGCAGTTTGTGGCCATGCCCGCCAAGGCGGTCGATGCGCTGTGGCATGAGTTCATCCTGCACACCCAGGCCTACAAAGCCTGGTGCCACAACGCCCTGGGCTTCTTTTTGCACCACACACCCGCCGAGGCGCTGGGTAAAAAGGCGCGCCACAACGATGGCCTGCGCCGCTGTTGGTACTGGGTATGCAAGGAGGAGTCCATCGACCCCAAGGCCCCCAGCCGCCTGCCCCTGCTGTTTGCGCTGGATGCCAAGTTCGCCATTGCCGGCGGCTTCACCTACGTGCCCGACTGCTCAGACATCGCCCGCAAGAGCGACGCGGGTGGCAGCGGGGGAGACAGCTACTGCGGCACCAGCTTCTCGGACGGCAGCTACAGCGGCAGCTCGGGCGACTTTGGCGGCGCCGAAAGCTCGGATGGAGGTGGAAGCGACGGCGGAGGGGATGGCGGCGGCTGTGGTGGCGGGGGCGGCGATTGACAGACTGTGCCTGTAGACGTCCGCCGCCCGTTCTGCCGCACGCGCGCAAAAGCACTCATGTTTTCATAGCTGCCAGCGCTTACCAGATAAGCGCTGGCAGCCAAAATAGCTCAAAGTCACCCAGGCGACGACCCGACCTGCATTCACCGGTCTACAGTGGCACCCCATGAACACCCTCACCTGCTTTTCCCTCAGCATCACCGACCACGTGGCCCATCTGGTGCTGAACCGCCCCGAGGCCATGAACACCATGCACCCCACCTTCTGGCGCGAGCTGGACGAGGTGCTGGCCCAGCTCAACAAGGCGGGCGAAGCGCGGGCGCTGGTCATCAGCAGCACCGGCAAACATTTCAGCGCAGGCATGGCGCTCGAAACCTTTGGCGGCGCCATCACCATGGACGACCAGAGCCCTGAAGGCCGCGCCGCCATCTTTGACCTGCTGACCGACATGCAGGCCACCTTCACCCGCATCGAAAGCCTGCGCATCCCCGTCATCATGGCCATCCACGGCGGTTGCATCGGCGGCGCGGTGGACATGGTGACGGCCGCCTGCATCCGCTACGCCACGGCAGACACGTTCTTCTGTATCCAGGAGATCAACATCGGCATGGTGGCCGACGTGGGCACGCTGCAGCGCCTGCCCAAGCTGATCCCGCTGGGTGTGGTGAAAGAGCTGGCCTACACCGGCCGCCGCCTGAGCGCAGCCAAGGCCCTGGGCTACGGCCTCGTCAACGAAGTGTTCGAGACCCAAGAAGCAATGCTTGCCGCCGCGCTGCAGTGCGCGCAAGAGATCGCCAGCAAGCCGCCCGTGGCCATCTGGGGCACCAAACAGGCCGTGAACTACGCCCGCGACCATTCGGTGGAAGACAGCCTGCGCCAGATGGGCTGGCTGCAAGGCGCCATCTGGAGCAACCAGCATGTGCGCGAGTCGGTCACGGCGATGAAGCAAAAGCGCGCGGGCGACTTCCCCGCACTGACGCCGCTGCAACGGTTCAGCGAGCTGGGCTGACCCGCCATCAACCATCAAAATCTATAGCTGCTCGCGCTTGCCACACAAGCGCGTAAGGCCATTTTGGCTTGAAACCACGCGGCAACCCGCTATCATCCGAGGGCTGAAGGGGCAAGCGTTTGCCCCGCCACCAGGGATGCCGCCATGACCTTGCCCAGCCTCACCCCGCCCACCTACGACGACGTGGCCGCCGCCGCGCACCGGCTCAAGGGCATGGCGCACCACACGCCGGTGCTGCGCTCCACCACCGCCGACGACCTCCTGGGTGCGCAACTGTTCTTCAAATGCGAGAACCTGCAGCGCACCGGCGCCTTCAAGTTCCGGGGCGCCTTCAACACCCTGGCCCAGTTCACCGATGAGCAGCGCGAGCGCGGCGTGCTGGCTTTTTCGGCCGGCAACCACGCGCAGGCCATCGCGCTGTCGGCCCGCATGCTGGACATGCCCGCCGTCATCGTCATGCCCGCAGACGCGCCCGCCTCCAAGATGGCGGCCACACGGGCCTACGGCGCCCAGGTCGTCACCTACGACCGCTACACCGAAGACCGCGAAGCCATCAGCCGCCACCTGGCGCTGGAGCGCGGCATGACGCTGGTGCCGCCGTTTGACCACCCGCACGTCATTGCGGGCCAGGGCACCGCCGCCAAAGAACTGTTTGAAGAAGTGCCCGATCTGGACTACCTGTTTGTCTGCGTGGGCGGTGGCGGCTTGCTGGCAGGCAGCCTGCTGGCCGCGCAGGCCCTGGCACCCCAGTGCCGCGTGGTGGGTGTCGAGCCCGAAACGGGCAACGACGCCCAGCAGTCGCTGCGCGCCGGGCACATCGTGCGCATCCCCACGCCCCACACCATCGCCGACGGCGCGCAAACCCAGGCGCTGGGCGAGCTCACCTTCCCCATCATCCGCGACCATGCCGAAGACATCATCAGCGTGAGCGACGAGCAGCTCATGCAATCCCTGCGCTTCTTTGCCGAGCGCATGAAGATCGTGGTGGAGCCCACCGGCGCCCTGGCCTATGCGGGTGCGCAGGCCTTCTCTGGCGCTGACAACGGAGGCAAGCTGCTGCACGGTGAGCGCGTGGGCGTTCTCATCAGCGGCGGCAACGTTGACCTGGCGCGCTATGCGCGGTTTCTGGCGGACTAGCCCGCGCCCCCCTGAGTCGCCTGCGGCGCCTTCCCCTCAAGGGGACGCCGCCAGTGGCCTGGCGAAGCCAGTTCCACGGCGTCCACTGGCCTGGGCCGCGCCAGTTTTTACGGGCGCTGGCGCAAGTACCGTCAAAATACCGCCACCCCTTTCATTTCTACCTGTAGACCATAGGCCTCGCCATGAGCACTGCCAGCACCAACAACAACGTCACCGTCATCACCCACCCCCTCGTCCAGCACAAGCTCACGCTCATGCGCCGAAAGGACGCCAGCACCAACAGCTTTCGCCGCTTGCTGGGCGAGCTAAGCACGCTGATGGCGTATGAAGTCACGCGCGACATGCCGCTGCAGGACATCGAGATTGAAACCCCGCTGGAGACCATGACCGGCAAGGTCATCGACGGCAAGAAGCTGGTGCTGGTCTCCATCCTGCGCGCGGGCAACGGGTTCCTGGATGGCATGCTCAACGTGGTGCCCGGCGCCCGCGTGGGCCACATCGGCCTGTACCGCGACCCGGCCACACTGCAGCCCGTGGAGTACTACTTCAAGATGCCGTCCGAAATGGACGAGCGCGACATCATCGTGGTGGACCCCATGCTGGCGACCGGCAACTCGGCCTCCGCCTGCGTAGACCGCCTGAAAAAGCTCAACCCCCGCTCCATCAAGTTCGTCTGCCTGCTGGCCGCGCCCGAAGGCATCGCCACCATGCAAAAGGCACACCCCGACGTACCGATTTTCACCGCAGCGATTGACCGCGAACTGAGCGACCACGGCTACATCCTGCCGGGCCTGGGCGATGCGGGCGACCGAATTTTTGGCACCAAATAGGCCACGCACCCGCAAAAAAGCCCCGCAAATGCGGGGCTTTTTTGATACTGCAGTACCGCAGTTCAGCAGATGGCTCCAGGGAGCTGCTGCATGCACTGGTGCGAGGTTGTGTTCGAACGGCCGGGCGCGGGTGCGTTTGCCTTTGCCGTAACCGAGCCAGCCGCTAGGCCTTTCACCACGGCATCCCCGGTCTGAAGCGATCGGTCGAACACCAGCGACTCGCCAAATACCAGCTCCACCCAGGTCGGGTAGGTGTAGGCTGTACCACGGTTATGGTCCACCACTGCGCCGATGACGCCGCCAAGGACGATATTCCCCGCCATCCCGCCATTGGGGCGGGATATCAAGCGTGCGTTGGCTGGCTGCTCTCCATTCTTCGTGCAGACGATCGTCATATCGCCCGCTGAACGGCGCAGCGCCTGCGTGCCACCAGACTTGAAGCTTGTCGATCCATAGTCGTTAGTTGCCACACAGTCGGCGCCAGCTACCACCGCGCCACTCTTTTGCCTTGTATCCACGCGGACGCCGTGGGTGGTGTCGTTCGTTACCGAAGCACACCCGACCAACGTCATTGCGGTTGCCACTGCCATCAATGCTTTCACAAGAATCCCTCCCAAGTCATTTTGTAGTCACACACAAGCGCTTCGGGCGAGTTCAGGGGAACCTCGCAAGGCCCCGTCTTCAGCGCCGCCCCCGGCATCCATCCAACGAATTCAAGGGACACCTGAAAACTCCCCGCGCCGTCTCGTACCAGCCAGCCGGTCCAGACGCCCTCATTCGAGCGCAGGATGGTAGTGCGAGAAATACGCTCGACAGCGATGGGCTTGCGAATTTCGGGGGCTACCGAAACACAATGTTCTAACGCTTGCATCTTGCAATCAAGATACCGCCATGCCCTTTGTGTGCATACTTATTGCTTGGACCCGAGCGCACATCCCCTTTTGTTGCATTTCACAAGGACCCCAACCATGACCACTCGCCGCATCTTCACTGGCAGCCTGCTCTGCACCTCCATGGCCCTGTCCACAGCCCTGACGCTCGCACCATCACTGGCCACAGCGCAGTCCAAGATCAAGGTCGCGGCGATCTACACGGTGCCTTTTGAGCAGCAATGGGTCAGCCGCATCCACAAAGCCCTGAAGGCCGCCGAAGCACGCGGCGAGATCGAATACAAGGCCAGCGAGAATGTGAGCAACGCCGACTACGAGCGCGTGATGCGCGAATACGCGACGGGAGGCAACCAGCTCATCCTGGGCGAGGCCTTTGCGGTGGAAGCCGCCGCCCGCAAGGTAGCCAAGGACTTCCCCAAGACGTCCTTCCTGCTCGGCTCGTCGGGCAAGCCGCAGGCGCCCAACTTCAGCGTGTTCGACAACTACATCCAGGAACCCGCGTACCTCAGCGGCATGGTCGCGGGCGGCATGACCAAGACGAACAAGATCGGCATGGTGGGTGGCTTCCCCATCCCCGAGGTCAACCGCCTGATGCACGCCTTCATGGCGGGCGCCAAAGAGACGAATCCCAAGGTCGAGTTCACCATCACTTTCATCAACAGCTGGTTTGACCCGCCCAAGGCCAAGGAAGCCACCTTTGCAATGATCGACAAAGGCGCCGACGTGCTCTACGCCGAGCGCTTTGGCGTGAGTGACGCGGCCAAGGAGAAGGGCAAGCTCGCCATCGGCAACGTGATCGACACCCAGCCGCAGTACCCCGACACGGTGGTGGCATCGGCCATCTGGCACATGGAGCCCAGCATCGACCGTGCGCTCAAGCTGGTCAAGGAAGGCAAGTTCACCGCCGAAGACTACGGCCCGTACTCGATGATGAAGCACAAGGGCTCTGAACTCGCGCCGCTGGGCACGTTCGAGAAGAAGGTGCCCGCCGACATCGTGGCCAAGGTCAAGGCGAAAGAGGCCGACATCCTGGCGGGCAAGTTCACCGTAAAGGTAGACGATAGCCAGCCGAAATCGACGGCCAAGTAAGCACTGAATGTGGCGGGCACCCACCCTGCCCGCCCCTGTTCCAGTCTGTGCACAGGCCACCCCAGCAAAGCGGTGGCCTGTTTGTTTTTTCGCGTTGACTGCGCGCACCGCTGTTTTTCTTTGACGAGGCAACCACACCCATGCAATCCCTCTCCGCCGCCAAGCCCTCCCTGATCTCCCGGTACACACGCCTGCTGGGCGCCCTCACCCTCGCCGCCGTGGTGGCAGGCTGTGCCGCCACCGCGCCCGGCACGACGGCTGTGCGGCTGGACGACACGCCCCGCATCGCCGTCATCTCTGCCTTCGCCCCCGAGCTGGCCGTGCTGCTGCCCCAGGTGCAGCAGACCGCCAAACACAGCATCAACGGCGTCGATTTCACCACCGGCACGCTGGAGGGCAAGCCTGTAGTGGTATTCCTCTCCGGCATCAGCATGACCAACGCGGCCATGAACACGCAGTTGGTGCTGGACCGCTTCAATGTGAGCCATGTGGTCTTCAGCGGCATTGCGGGCGGCGTCAACCCCAGCCTGCACATTGGCGACGTCACGGTGCCCGCGCAGTGGGGCCAGTACATGGAATGGCTGATGGCGCGTGAAGACAAACCCGGCCAGTACAGCGCCCCCGCCTGGATGAAAAGCGAGCTGACGATGCCCGCCTTCGGCATGATGCACCCGCGCCCGGTCGAGGTTCGATCGGCTGCCAACCCCCAACTCAGCAAAAAGTTCTGGTTCGAAGCCGACCCCAAGATGCTGGCCACCGCCCGCAGCCTGCAGAACGTGGGCCTGGAACACTGCCTGGCCGCCACCTGCCTGAAACAGCGCCCGCAGCTGGTGGTGGGCGGCAACGGCGTATCGGGCCAGGCCTTTGTGGACAACAAGGCCTTCCGCGAATACGCGTTCAAGACCTTCGAGGCCAACGTGCTCGACATGGAAACCGCCGCCACCGCCATGGTGGCGCACAGCAACGGCGTGCCCTACATCGCGTTCCGCTCGCTGAGCGATCTGGCGGGAGGTGGCGAGGGTGAGAACGAAATGGGCACCTTCATGGGCCTGGCGGCGGCGAATTCGGCGAAGGTGCTGCGCGCGTTTCTGGCGGCCTGGAAGTGAAGCAGAACCCCCCCCCTGAGCGGCTACTCCGCTTCCCCCCGCTCTCGCAGTGTTGCGCACTGCGGGCGGTGGGACGACGCCAGCGCACGCAAGCGAAGCGCCGCCTAGGCAGCGGGGCGGCCCTTGCGCGGCGTCCACTGGCCTGGTCCGCGCCAGTTGTGCAGACCCCGGAAAGCATGCAACCCCGTGTGTACTGAAATGTCGCCCGTCCTGCGCTTATTGGGCATCACCAAGCGCTTCGGCAAGCTCGTCGCCAACGACAGCATCAGCCTGACCCTCGCACGTGGCGAGGTACTGGCCCTGCTGGGCGAAAACGGCGCGGGCAAGTCCACGCTGATGTCCATCCTGTTCGGGCACTACGTGGCCGACGAAGGCAGCATCGAAGTCTTCGGCCAGCCCCTGCCCCCCGGCCAGCCGCGCGCGGCGCTGGCGGCGGGCATTGGCATGGTGCACCAGCACTTCACGCTGGCCGACAACCTGACGGTGCTGGACAACGTACTGCTGGGCAGCGAGCCGCTGTGGCAACCGTTCTCGCGCCGCAGCAAAGCGCGGGCCAAGCTGCTGGCCGTGTCGCAGCAGTTTGGCCTGCCAGTGAGCCCCGATGCAAAGGTCGGCAGCCTCTCGGTGGGCGAGCGCCAGCGGGTCGAAATTTTGAAGGCGCTCTACCGAGGGGCGCGCATCCTGATCCTGGATGAACCCACTGCCGTGCTCACCCCGCAGGAGAGCGAGGCACTGTTCGACACCCTCGCTCAGATGGTGGCGCAGGGCCTGTCCATCATCTTCATCAGCCACAAGCTGGGCGAGGTGCTGCGCGTGTCGCACCGCGTGGCCGTGTTGCGCCAGGGCAAGCTGGTGGCCGAGGCGCCTGCACAGGACACCACGCAAGGGCAGCTGGCGCAGTGGATGGTGGGCCATGCGATTGAGGTGGCCGAGCGGCGCCCCGCACAAAACGTGGGCGAGGCGGTCTGCACGCTCAGCAACGTGAGCACCGCAGCCACAGGACGCGACCGGTTGAAGGATGTATCCCTCACTCTGCGCGCAGGCGAGATCGTGGCGATTGCGGGCGTGAGCGGCAACGGCCAGGTGGCGCTGGCCGATGTGTTGTGTGGCGTGCGGGCTGCCACCGCCGGTCAGGTCACACTGCGTGACGGCCCCCTAAAGGCGCACCCATCGTGGCTGGTCAGCCAGGGCGTGGCCCGTATTCCCGAAGACCGACATGCTGTGGGCGTGGTGGGCGACCTGCCCGTGTGGGAGAACGCCGTGTCCGAACGCCTGCGCGGCCCCTGGTTTGCACACCCGTGGTTCCGTGCCTTCTGGGTCAAGCGCCGTGCGGCGCGCCAGCATGCGCAACGAGTGGCCGAGACCTTTGACGTGCGCGGCGGCGGGCCGGATGCGCCTGCGCGGTCGCTGTCGGGCGGCAACATGCAAAAGCTCATCTTGGGCCGGGCGCTGATGCCGCCGCAGGACGCGGCAGGCAACTCGGCACCCGCGCCCCAACTCATCGTCGCGCACCAACCGACTTGGGGGCTGGACATTGGTGCGGTGATGTTTGTGCAGCAGCAGCTCATTGCCGCGCGCGATGCGGGGGCCGCCATACTGCTCATTTCTGACGACCTGGACGAAGTGCTGGCCCTGGGCGACCGCGTGGCGGTGATGCACGACTGCCACCTGAGCGAGGCGCGACGCGCCGAAGACTGGACGCGCGAAGCCATCGGCCTGGCCATGGCGGGCGCTCCCCCCACCGTTCGGGCTGAGCCTGTCGAAGCCCTGCGTGGCGCTTCGACAGGCTCAGCGTGAGCGGTTCGTGTGGACGGATGCCGGATCAGTAAAACACGCCAAAAGCAACAACCCCATGAGACTCGAAAAACGCAACCACACCTCCCCGGCCGCCTATGTGCTGGCGCCGGTGGGCGCCGTGGTGTTCACGCTGCTCATCAGCGGTCTGCTGGTTCTGTGGGCCGGTGCGCCGGTCGGCCGCACCTACGCGCTGCTGCTGCAAGGCGCGTTCGGCTCGGTGTTCGCACTGACCGAAACCCTCACCCGCGCCACGCCGCTGATCCTGACGGGGCTGGCGGCCGCCGTGGCCTTCCGCGCCCGGCTGTTCAACATTGGGGCTGAAGGCCAGCTCTATGCAGGCGCGCTGGCCGCCGTGGCCGTGGGCGGCATGCACGGCGGCACGGGACTGGAGTGGTCGCCCTACCTGCTCTTCCCGCTCATGATGCTGGCGGCTGCGCTGGCCGGTGCCGCGCTGCTGCTGGGCCCGGCGCTGATGAAGGCGCGGCTGGGGGTGGACGAAGTCGTTACCACGCTGCTGCTCAACTTCATCATGCTGCTGCTGGTGTCGGCCCTGCTGGATGGGCCGATGAAAGACCCGCTTTCCATGGGCTGGCCGCAGAGTGTGGCGCTGCAGGGCGACCTGGAACTTTCCAAGCTGGTGCCGCAGACGCGGCTGCACACGGGGCTGCTGTGGGCCATCTCTCTGGCCGTGATGCTGTGGGCGCTGCTGGCGCGCACGGTGCCGGGGTTTGATATTCGCGCCGCCGGGGCCAATGCGCGCGCTGCGGCCTTCGCAGGTGTGCCCATCACCCGCACCGTGGTGCTGGTCGCCCTGCTCTCGGGCGGGCTGGCGGGGCTGGCGGGGGCTATCGAGGTGGCGGGCCGCACTGGGTATGTGACGCTCGACATGTCCCCCGGCTACGGCTACAGCGGCATCGTGATCGCGATGCTGGCGGGGCTGCACCCGCTGGGCGTGATTGCGGCGGGCACCTTTGTGGCGGGCGTGCTGGTGGGGGCTGACAGCATGAGCCGTGCGGTGGGCGTGCCGACCTACATTGCGGATGTGATCGTGGCGACCTCGCTGATCGCAGTGCTGGTGGCGGTACTGCTCACGCAGTACCGCGTGCGCTGGAAGTGAGGGCGGCATGAACCTTCATTCACACCAAAATTTCAAGAAAAATGGGCCGTTACCGCGCGTCTATCATGCCTTTTTAGCTATCAAAAACAAAGCAAACCATGCCGGAGCAGCCGCATGACCGAACTGCTCGACATCCTCGCCAACCCTGCGTTCTGGATCGCCACACTGCGCGTGGCCACCCCGCTCATCCTGGGCACGCTGGGGGTTTTGCTGTGCGAACGCGCGGGTGTGCTCAACCTGGGCATTGAAGGGATCATGGTGGCCGGGGCCTTTACCGGCTGGCTCACGGTGTATGCAGGCCATGGATTGTGGACCGGGGTGCTGGTGGCGGCGCTCACCGGCGCTGTCTTCGGGCTATTGCACGCCTGGCTGACCGTGGGGCTGGCGCTGTCGCAGCATGTGTCGGGGCTCGGCATCACGCTGCTGGCCACGGCGCTCAGTTACTACGGCTATCGCGTGAGCTTCCCCAAAGTGAACACACCACCCACCATCGAGCCGTTTGCGCCGATGGAGTGGCTGGGCATTCCCATCCTGTCTGCGCAGACGCCGCTCACGCTGCTGGCCCTACTGCTGGTGCCGCTCTTGGCCTGGGTGCTGATGCGCACCCCGCTGGGCCTGGCTGTGCGCATGGTGGGCGAGAACCCGCAGGCGGCCGAAGGCCAGGGCATCTCGGTGGCGGCCACACGCACGGGCACCATCGTGGCGGGCTCGGCGTTGATGGGCGTGGCGGGGTCGTTCCTCACGCTGTCGGCGTTCAACGCGTTCTTCTTCAACATGATCAACGGCCGGGGCTGGATCTGCGTGGCGCTGGTGGTGTTTGCGTCGTGGCGGCCCGGCAAGGCGTTGCTGGGTGCGCTGCTGTTTGCGTTTTTTGATGCACTGCAGTTGCGGCTGCAGCAGGCGGGAGATGCATGGCTGCCGTACCAGGTCTATCTGATGCTGCCCTACCTGCTGTCGATCCTGGCGCTGGTGCTGGTGGCGCGCAAGGCGGCATATCCGCAGGCGCTGATGAAGCCGTATCGCAAGGGAGAGCGATGAAGCTTGTTCCACATACTTTTGTCCGTTGGCTGGCCCCGGCTGTGCTGGCCTGCGCGGGCCAGGCCCACGCACTGGGGATGGAGATGCCGTATGAGTCCTTTGCCACTGCACCCGATGTGGACTGGATCAAGGTCTGTGGCCAGTGGCCCGCGCCAGAGCAGCCCGGAGAAAGCCGCGGCATGTATCGCATCGTGCACGCTACGCGCTACGCGCAGTCGTTCTTGTACCTGCAGTGGATCGTGCGCGACGGCACCGACAGTGCCACCGAGGTCCATTCCGAGAGCTTTGCGCAGATCAACAACGACCACGCCTCCCTCACGCTGAGCCAAATGAACTGCCAGGCCACGCGCCGAGGCATTCGTTTCACGGCCCGGGCAGAGTCGGGCCATGGAGACCGTGCGTTCCGCATCACCATCGATGCAGGGCACAAGCCAGGCGATGTGCGTTTTCGCACCAACCAAAGGCGTTGAGCCCCCTGCCGACCATGCCCGCCACGCCGCTTCATCACATCGCACCACCCGTGTTGCCAGCCACGGTGCTGGCACGTTGGCAGTTCAACACCACCGACGCCAACCCGACCACGGTGTTGCCCGATGGCTGCAGCGACCTCATCCTGCATACCAATGCGCGCGGCCAGTCTGCCTGGCATATCTCTGCATTGGCCGATGCTGCAATGGTCGTGCCGGGGCGTGCGGGCGAACAATGGCTGGGCTTTCGCCTTGTACCGGGCACCCGCATTGACGCGTCAGCCTTGTTGAGGTCTGCACAAGCTATCTGGCAGCAAGCCCAGCACCGCGCAGGGCGGCCCTCCTTCAGCTTGGCCGGTGGTGGCACAACGGCTCCGGAAGCCTTGTTGCTGGAAGCCATCGACCAGCACACCCGCGCGGACCCGCGTGCGCAAGAAGCGCTCCGCTCGCTGGCGCATTGCCGCACCGTGGGCGCGGCGGCGCACAGCCTGGGAGTCTCAGAGCGCAGCCTGGAGCGCCTGACCCAACGTACCACCGGCCAAACGCCCCGCTTCTGGTGCGCCCTGGCCCGCGTGCGCAGAGCAGCACAGGCCTTGGGCACTGTGCAGCCGCTGGCCGAAATTGCGGCGGATCACGGCTTTGCCGACCAGGCGCACTTCAGCCGCGATTGCCTGCGCTGGCTAGGGCAAACACCTGCGTCATTGCGCGGCGCACCGCAACTGCTGGCCACGGTGGCACAGGCGGGCTATGCCTGATTCTTGTATGCACTTGGCGCTGATGACGGGACGACGCTGCCAGCGCCAAAGTGATCCCTATAGTTCAAGCGGTCGGCGGCCCCACAGGCGTGCACAGCTCCACCAGCGCCCCGTTGATATCCGCCACATAGGCCACGGTCTGGCCCCAGGGCATCTGCTCCGGCGCCTGCACCAGGTGCGCACCGGCATCCACCGCGCGCTGCACAGCGGCGGCCACGTCGGCCGTGGTGAACGCGATCTCGAAACTGGGCGCATCGGCCGACGCGGGCTGCGGGTTCTTGCCCAGCTCGGCCATCAGCCGCAGCGACGAGAAGGCCAGTGCGGTGGCTCCGGTGTCCAGCTCGCCAAAGTCGCCTGCCTCGTGCACAAAGCGGCGAGCAAAGCCGAAGGCAGCTTCGTAAAAAGCGATGGTTTTTGGAACGTCTTCGACGTAGAGAATCGTGTAGCCAAATTGCATGAGAACTGCCTTTGTAAGAATGGATGCGCTAAAACGTTGATGCGCAAAGCGAGACCCAGAGCTTAGGCACAGAGCCCGCTCACGTCTTGAAAAAACCCGACACTACAACCTGAACCGCCCACGCCATGCTCGACCTGCTCATCACCCACGCCACCTTGCCCGATGGCCGCCAGAACATGTCCATCGCCGTGCAGGACGGCCGCATTGCCGAAGTGACCGAGGGCCTGCAAGCGCCCGCGCATGAGACGGTAGATGCCGGTGGCCTGCTGGTGAGCCCGCCGTTTGTGGATGCGCATTTCCATATGGATTCGACCCTGAGCTACGGCCAGCCGCGCGTGAACGAGAGTGGCACGCTGCTCGAAGGCATTGCACTGTGGGGCGAGCTCAAGCCGACGCTGACGCACGAGGCCATCGTAGAGCGCGCCCTGCGCTATTGCGACATGGCCGTGGCGCGCGGACTGCTGGCCATTCGCAGCCATGTGGACACGAGCCACCCCAGCCTGCTGCCCGTGCAGGCCCTGCTGGATGTGAAACAGCGCGTGGCGCCCTACCTGGATTTGCAGCTCGTGGCCTTCCCGCAAGACGGCGTGCTGCGCGCGCCGGGCGGGCTCGACAACCTGAAACGGGCTCTGGATATGGGCGTGGACGTGGTGGGCGGCATTCCGCACTTCGAGCGCACCATGGCCCAGGGGGCCGAGAGCGTGAAGATCCTCTGCGAGCTGGCCGCCGACCGCGGCAAGCGCGTGGACATGCACTGCGACGAATCCGACGACCCGCACTCGCGCCATGTCGAAACCCTGGCTTTTGAAACCCAGCGTCTGGGCCTGCACGGCCGGGTGACCGGCTCGCACCTCACCTCCATGCACAGCATGGACAACTACTACGTGAGCAAGCTCATCCCCCTGATGGCCGAGGCCGGTCTGGGCGTGGTGGCCAACCCTCTCATCAACATCACCTTGCAGGGCCGCCACGACACCTACCCCAAGCGCCGGGGCATGACCCGCGTGCCCGAGCTGATGGCTGCGGGTCTCACCGTCGCTTTCGGCCACGACTGCGTGCTGGACCCCTGGTACAGCGGCGGCAGCGCCGACATGCTGGAGGCCGCGCACATGGGCCTGCACGTGGGACAGATGACCAGCCAGGCCGCAATGCGGCAGTGCTTTGATGCGGTGACGGTAAACCCCGCGCGCCTGCTGGGCCTGGAGGGCTATGGCATTGCGCCCGGCTGCCATGCAGACTTCGTGCTGCTGCACGCACGCACCCCTGTCGAGGCGATTGCGTTGCGGGCCACCCGCCTGGGCGTGTGGCGGCGGGGCCAGCGGCTCGCCAGCAGCCCGGCACCCGTGGCGCAACTGCGCCTGGCGGGGCGGCCCTGCAGCGTGGATTTCACGTCCAATTAGCCCCTGGCGCTTATCCAACAAGCGCAACATGCTACAAATTCAATAGTATCCCAAGCATCTACGCCATGCGCGCAATCGTCTTGCGAAACCGCGCCAGCGCCAGGCTGAACAGCACCGCCCCAATGCCCAGCAGCCACACCAGCGACGGCCACACCACCGCCCAGCCCGCGCCCCGGTAGAGGATGGCCTGGGCCAGTTCGGTGAAGTGCGTGGTGGGCGCCAGCGCCATCACGTACTGCACCCACAAGGGCATGCTCTCGCGGGGCGTCATGCCGCCCGACAGCATCTCCAGCGGCATCATGACCAGCACCATCAGCAGCCCGAACTGCGGCATGCTGCGCGCCACCGTGGCCATGAAGATGCCCATGGACGTGGTGGCAAACAGATGCAACGTGGCCCCCAGCAGAAACAGCGGCACCGAGCCCTCGATGGGCACACCAATCGCCCAGCGGATCACCGCCGTGAGCGACACCCAGGTAGCGACCAGCACCACCAGCGCCATGGCCCAGACCTTGGCCAGCATGATCTCGCCCGGGGTGACAGGCATGACCAGCAGGTGCTCCACCGTGCCATGCTCGCGTTCGCGGATCAGCGCGGCGCCGGTGAGGATGATGGAGAGCATGGTCACGATGTTGATCAGCTCCATGAGCGACCCAAACCACGCGGGATTGAGCGCCGGGTTGAAACGCGCGCGCACCGTCAGCTCAATGGGCTGCGCGGCCACAGCGCGGTCGCGCTGCACAAACTCCGCCACCTCCAGCTGCACGATCTGCTGCACCGCCCCGTTGGCCGCAAACGCCTGCCCCATGCGGGTGGCGTCGATGTTGAGCTGCACCTGCGGCGCCCGGCCCGCCAGCACGTCGCGCTGGAAGTGGGCTGGGATGTGCAGCACCAGCGTGAAGCGGCCGGCGTCCAGCAACGGGTCCACCTCGCGCATGCTGATCATGGCCGGGCGCGCGAACTGGGGCGCATAGAACGCGGTGGCGATGCGCTGGGACAAGGCCGAATCGTCCTCATCCACGATGGCAATGGGCACGTGGTGCAGCGTCTCGGGCTGCGCCATGCCCGCCGAGTACACCGCCAGCGTGGTGGTGTAGACGATGAGGAACAGCATGGCCGGGTCGCGCCACAGGCTCCACAGCTCCTTGATGCCCAGGCGAAAGATGTTGGACCAGCGGCCACGCAGCGCCATGTCAGGTCTCCTGCTTTCTTAACAGCAAGATCGCAGCGCCAACAATGACCGGCACCGCCACCAGCATGGGCCAGAACTCGGCCTGCAGGTCTTGCAGGCCCAGCGCCTTGTTGAACACGCCCCGGCTGATGGTGAACATGTGGCTGGCCGGGTAGACCTCGCCCACCCAGCGTGCAAAGCCCGTCATGGACGAGACGGGGTTGATGAGCCCCGCAAACTGCACGGCCGGGATAAGCGTGCCCACCATGGCAAAAAACATGGCCGCAATCTGGCTGCGCGTGACGGTGGAGGCTAGGAGGCCCATGCCCGTGGAGCACAGGCTGAACAGCACGGCGCCTAGCGTCAGCGTGGCAAAGCTGCCGGTGATTGGCACACCAAACACCGTCACCGCCGCCAGGCACATGAGGCCAAAGTTGAACAGCGCCAGAAGCACATAGGGCAGCTGCTTGCCCAGCATGAATTCGGTGCGTGTGGTCGGCGTGACATACAGGTTGATGATGGAGCCCAGCTCCTTCTCGCGCACCACGGCCAGGGCCGTGAGCATGGCGGGCAACATCAGCAACAGCAGCGGGATCACCGCAGGCACCATGGACGGCAGGCTGCGCACGTCGGGGTTGTAGCGGTAGCGCGGCTCCACCTCCAAGAGGCCCCGGGGCACCACGCCCGTGCGGCTGCGGCTTTGCTCCACCAGCCACTGCTGGTGCAGGCCCTGGGCGTAGCCGATGACGGTTTCGGCGCGCTGGGGCATGGCGCCGTCCACCCACGCGCCGATCTGCACCGGCTGGCCGCGTGCCACGTCGCGTGCAAAGCCGGGTGGGATCTCCAGCGCCAGCGATATTTCGGCGGAGCGCATGCGCGCATCCAGCTCGGCATAGGTGGTGATGGGCGGCTGCTCGGTGAAGTAGCGCGAGCCCGCCAGGTTCAGCGTGTAGGCGCGGCTCAGCGCGGTCTGGTCGCGGTCCAGCACGGCAAAGCGCAGGTTCTCCACGTCCATGCTGATGCCGTAGCCCATCACAAACATCAGGATCAGCGAGCCCAGCAACGCCAGGGCGCCGCGCACAGGGTCGCGGCGCAGCTCCAGCGATTCGCGCCACTGGGTGCTGTGGATGCGGGCCAGGCTCTGGCGCAGGCGGGTGGGCCAGGTGGGGGCGTTGGGAATGTGCCCAGGTGATAGGGCTGGCGGCGCCGAAGCCGCAGCAGGTTCCTGGGCCGGCGCGGTGCCTGCGGCGTCTTCCAGGTAGCCAATGAAGGCCTCTTCCAAGGTGGCGGCACCCCGCTTGGCCACGATGTCCTGCGGCGCAGCGCTCTCCAGCACGCGCCCCGCGTGCATCAGCGAGATGCGGTCGCAGCGCTCGGCCTCGTTCATGAAATGGGTGGAGATGAAGATGGTGACTTTGTCGCGCCGCGCCAGCTCCACCATCAGGCGCCAAAAGTTGTCGCGCGCCATCGGGTCCACGCCCGAGGTGGGCTCGTCCAGGATCAGCAGCTCGGGCTGGTGCACCATGGCCACGGCCAGCGACAGGCGCTGGCGCATGCCCAGCGGCAGTTTCATGGGCAGTGCGCTGCGGGCGGCCTGCAGGTCAAAGCGCTCCAGCATGGCCGACACGCGCCCTGGCACCTCGGCCTCGGGCACGTGGAACAGCCGGGCATGCAGCACCAGGTTCTGCTCCACCGACAGCTCGCTGTACAGCGAAAACGCCTGCGACATGTAGCCCACCCGCCGCCGCGTGGCCATGTCCTTGGGGTCCACCGGCTGGCCGAACAGCCAGGCCTGCCCGTCGCTGGCGGGCAGCAGGCCGGTGAGCATCTTCATGGTGGTGGACTTGCCGCAGCCATTGCTGCCCAGAAAGCCAAAAATCTCGCCCCGCTGGATGCGAAAGCTCACATGGTCCACCGCCACAAAGTCGCCAAACCGCATGGTCAGGTCGCGCGCCTCGATGGCCACATTGGCGGCGTCATCCGCCTGCGACCGGTCGAGCGGCGGAATCTGCACCGCCTGGTGGCCCCGGCGCTTGGCCTCGGGCAGCAGGGCCACAAAGGCCTGCTCCAGCGCATCATGCCCAGTGCGGGCCATCAGCTCGGCAGGCGTACCCGTGGCCAGAATGCACCCTTCGTCCATGGCCACCAGCCATTCAAAGCGCTGCGCCTCTTCCATGTAGGCCGTGGCCACGATCACGCTCATGCCCGGCCGCGCTGCACGGATGCGGCCGATCAAATCCCAAAACTGCGCGCGCGCCAGCGGGTCCACGCCGGTGGTGGGTTCGTCCAGGATGAGCAGGTCGGGGTCATGGATGAGCGCGCAGCACAGGGCCAGCTTTTGTTTCATGCCGCCCGAGAGCTTGCCCGCTGGCCGCGCCAGAAACGGATACAGCCCCGTGCTGCGCGTGAGTTCATCGATGCGCCGGCGACGCTCGGCCGCGTCGTGTCCGAACAGACGGCCAAAAAACTGCAGGTTCTCTTCCACCGACAGCGTGGGATACAGGTTCTTGCCCAAGCCCTGGGGCATGTAGGCGATGCGCGGGCACACCCGGCTGCGGTGGCGGCTTTTGGCCATGTCGCCGCCCAGCACTTCCACGGCGCCCTGCTGCACCGCCCGCGCGCCCGCCACCAGCGCCAGCAGGCTGGACTTGCCCACGCCATCCGGCCCGATCAGGCCCACCATGCGGCCCGCGGCCACTTCCAAATCGATGTCTGCGAGCGCCACCGTGCGCCCGTAGCGCTGGCCCACGCCACGCAGGCGGGCCACGGGTGCCGCGCTGCCGGGGAGGTTCACTGGTCGGCCTTGACGGCGAGATTAGCGGGCCATTCCACTGCGGGGTCTACCCGCAGCCAGGCCACGCCGGGCAGGCCGGTCTTGACCTGGTCCTGGTGGCGCAGCAGCAGCGCCTTGTCGATCTGGGCCCGCACGCGGAACATGAGCTTCTGGCGCTCGCTGGCGGTCTCCACCGTCTTGGGGGTGAACTGTGCGGTGCTGGCGACAAACGAGACTTCTGCAGGAATCACAAAGCCCGGCGCAGCATCGAGCACGATGCGCACCTCGCTGCCCAGCGCCACGCGGCCCGCCACGGTCTCGGGCAAGAAGAAGGTCATGTACACGTCGCTCAGGTCCACCAGCTGCAGCACCCGTGCGCCCGCGCCCACCACCTCGCCGGGCTGCACCACGCGAAACTGCACGCGGCCGTCGCGCGGGGCCTTGAGTTCACTGTCGGCCAACTCCACATCGATCCGCGCGAGCGTGGCCTGAAGCGCGCGCACGTTGGCCTCGGCACTGGTCACCTGCGTGCGGGACGCGCCAATACCCGCCTGTGCGGCCTTGGCCTGTGCTTTGGCAGCGGTCAAAGCGGCCTGCTGGCTGCGCACCTTGGCGCGGTCGTCGTCGAGCAACTGGCTGGAGAAAAAGCCTTCGCGCGCCAGCTGCTCAGAGCGAGGCAGGCGGCGGCGAGCAGTGTCGAGGTCGCTCTCGCGCTGGGCCACCACGGCCAGCGCGGCCTGGTAGTCGCTTTCGCGCTGGGCCACCTGCACCTGGGCGCTGCTGATGGCCAGCTGCGCCTGCTGCAGCCGGGCCACGGCCTCTTCGCGCTGGGCCTGCAGGCCGTCGATCTGCATCCGGGCCAGGGGTTGACCGGCTTTTACAAAGTCGCCCTCGGCCACCAGCACCTCCAGCACCCGGCCCGCCAGCTTGGTGGCCACGGCGATCTCGGTGGCCTCGATGCGGCCGTTGCCGCTCACAAAACCGGGGCCTGGCCCCTGGGCCTGCCAGGGCGCCCAGCGCAGCAGCAGCCAGCCCCCCAGCAGCACCACGGCCAGGGCCGCTGCGATCTTCCATTGCTTGCTCATGGTCCATCCTTGTGGGCACCTGGGCCCATCGGGGGATGGTAGCTTTGCACTCCACGTTGCCCCAAGCTGCAGCACGCCCTCTCTTGACCTGCATCAATCGTCCCCCCAACATCCGGCCTGCACCGGCCGCGCGTGGCTCTCGCAACCGAAACCCATGACCGCCTTCACCCCCCCGCCCCTTTCCGACACCCTGGCCTGGCTGCTGGGCCGTCCTGTCAGCGCCGAAGACGGGCTGCCGGAAGATGAACTGGCTGCCGCAAGCCATCGCCTGGGGTGCCAGGTGCCCCCTGCCCTGCACGCTTACTACGCCGCCGTGGGCAGGCGTGCCGATTTGATGGCCGGTTTTCAGCGGTTTGCGCCGCTGCAGGATTTGGAGTGCCTGGGCGACAAGCTGCTGTTTCTGGAAGAAAACCAGGCCGTGTGCTGGTGGGCCACCGATGCGCAGCAGCGGGTATGGCAAACCACCGACCTGGACGCCCCCGACTGGCACGAGGAAGACCTGGGCCTGGATGCGTTTTTGCACACCATCGCCTACTACCAGATGGCCCAGGGTGGCTACCCGTTCTGCGGCATGCGCGCGTGCCATGGGTTCTCAACGCAAGGGGACCTGGCAGCGCTGCTGCACGCCATGCAGGCGCAGGCCGTGGTGGATGTAGCGGGGCTGCGCATCTTCACCGTGGGGCCGCAGGCGCTGGTGTGGTACCTGCATGCCGAGGGGGAGCTTGCAGAGCCGGGCTTGTTCCTGAGCGCCCTGGACGCCGATCGCTTTGAGGCGCTGTGCGCCCAGTGGGACTTTGACGATCTGGGCTGATCTGACAATCAGAAAATGTTAAGAAAAATGGCTCCGGCGCTTATTAAACAAGCGCTAGTAGCTATATTATTTGCAGCAAACAATCTCAGTCAGGGTTGAATTCCGCGGCCCACACCGCACGCGTTGCACCAGCCCTCCACTCAGCCCCGCACATCAAAAGCCGACAGGTGATTGGCCAGGTGCATGGCGTGCGCCTGCTCGTACTGCGCGCGGCTCAACGCCCCGTAGGCAAAGTGCGGCTGCAGCGGCCCGGCATGGGCGGCAAAGTCCTGCACGGCCTTGCGCAGCCGGGCCAGGGCCGCTGACGCGTCGGGCGTGGACGCATCCAGCGCGGGCGCGCCGGGAATGGGTTCTGCCAGGTTGTGGCTCATGCGGCCGCGCAGGGCAAACACGTTGAAAGCTGCTGCACCCAGCGTGTTCTGGAACAGCGCCGACTTGGGGGCCGGAAAACCCTGCAGCGAGAACTCGATGCTCTGTGCGCAGTGCTCCAGCGTCTGCGACCAGTTCCAGGCCGTGGCGGGTGCCAGCGGCTGGACCGCCGCGCCTGCAAGGCGTTCTACCTCTTGCATGGCGCCCGCCAGGGTGCCAAAGACGAGTTGCCGATCGTTTCCGGGCCGGTAAAGCAGATAACCAGCACCAGAGACCGCCACCACACCCAGGGTGGTCAGCCCCGTACCCGATCGGAGGAACGCCCTGCGCGGTGCAGCGGGTGGGGTAGGCGACACATCGAACGGGGCGCCCGGATTGCTGCCGTGGGGATTGATTGCCATGGGATGGTGGTCAGGTTGTTGTGGGCCGAAGGGGTGCCCGCCATTTTGCCGCCAGCAAATGCTGCAGCGGCGCAGCGAAGGTCGGGCAGCCGACACAGGCGGCGCGTACGGCGGCTCAAGCAGCAGTCGCTGCTGGCGCCACCGGAGTGCCCACGATTTTTTCAGACACTTCCACGCGATTGCGGCCGCGCTCCTTGGCCAGGTACATGGCCTCGTCGGCGCGCTGCAGCGCAGCGCCCGCCGCGTCGCCGTGGGCACACAGGGTGACGCCCACACTCACGGTCAGCGGGATGGACTGCGGGCCCGTGGCAACTGGCTGGGCTTCGACCAGCGCGCGCAGGCGTTCAGCCACGGCCAGGGCACCAGCGGCGCTCGCGTTGGGCAGGAAGATGGCGAACTCTTCGCCCCCCAGGCGCCCCATCACGTCTTCCTTGCGCAGGCAACGGTGGGCCAGCATCACAAAATGGCGCAGCACATCGTCACCCGCCCGGTGACCCCAGGTGTCGTTGATGTTCTTGAAGTGGTCCAGGTCCATCACCAGCACGGGCACAGCCGTCCCGGTGCGCTGGGCGGCACTGATGGCCTTGTCCAGCAGCGTGAGAAACGCGCGGCGGTTGAACACGTTGGTCAGCGGGTCCATCTCGGCCAGGTGCCGCAGCTCGCTGGTGATGAACTCGTTGGCCAGCATCAGCGCACCAAACCCCAGCAACACCACGGCCACAATGGCCTCCAGCAGAACAAACTGCGATACCAGCGTCACCAGTCCGGCGTCTGGCAAGCCGCCGGGCGCAACGGGAGCGAGCTTGAACAGTGCCGGACGCAGCAACAAAAACAGACCATGCAGACCCGCCACCAACGCAAACAGGTAGCGCGCGGGCACGCGGCGCACGCCACCATCGGCCATCGTGCGGGCCGTGAGCAAAAAGCAGATGCCCGCACCCAGCCCCACAAAAACAAACCGCATGCCCAGATGGGGCTGCACCACGGTGAAATACACCGACGCGACCATCAGGGCCCCGATACCCACGACCGCATACCAATGAGAAAACGGGCGTCGCCCCATGTACATGCGGCTGGCCATCAGGCACAGGTAGGCTGCCAGCGACACCGAACCTTGCGAGATCACCACCGCCACCACCTCGGGAAACCAGTCCCGCACCAGCAGACTCACGCTGAACACCGACCCCAGCAGGAACGACACCATCCACAGGCGCAGGCCGGGGATGTTCCGGTTGAACGACCACACGGCATACAACACCGTGGTGACGAGCGCAGTCAGAAGCGCTGCAATGATGAGGAGTGTGGGGCTGTGCACTTTGAGGGCGGGCTGGCGGGCGGCTGGAATGTTAACCGGACCGCCGCCGGGCACCGTGTCGCGCGGCACCTTTCCTTGACCTGTGTAAAGGTGCCGCCTGGTGCAAATGGGATAAATTGGGCGGATGACGGCGCCAAGCCCGCAGCGTGCCGTTTTCCGCTAGCCCACCACATTGCATTCCCGGCGCAGCAGGGCCAGGGCATCGTGCATCTGGTAGTCCATGTCGCTGAGCAAGGTTTTTTCTGCGTCCTGCACAAAGCTGGTCCACAGCGCGATGTAGTCCTGCTGGTGCACACCGGGCGCGTGGGTGCGGATGAACTCGGTGGCCAACGCGGGCTGCAGGCCGGATTTGCGCAGTTTGCGCACCAGGCTGGCGGCGGTCTTTTCGGTCAGCAGGGTTTTCTTGGGCACACCCGCAGCCAGGCACAGGAACAGCGTGAGCAGCGAATGCTCGTCATCGTTGCCCTGGGTGGTTTTTGTCCAGGTCTTGCTGGCGGGCAGCGGGGGTTCCTCGCCCTCCTCCAGCGCATCCAGGCTGCGGTGGAAGTTGTCCACCTCGGCCAGCGAGTCGTCCAGCAGAAAGTAGCGCGCGCGGAAAGCGCCGGTGGGGCGCAGCAGCGTACGCACCAGTGTGGCGGAATCCAGCAGCCTCGGCAGGTCGGCCAGCACACTGGCGCAGTGCGCCAACACCACCTCGCGCAGTTCAGCAGGCAAGCCGGGGGGCAGGCGCAGCTGTGAAGGCGGCGCCAGCTTCTTCTTGCGCTGTGCCATCAGCATTTTTTCGAACGCGACGGTGTTCGGCCATTCGCCCAGGTCCATGGACCTGGGCGCCAGGGCCAGCACGAGCAGGCCGGTGCGGATCACGGCTTCAGCATCGGCACCCGCAGCTTCGAGCTCGTCCGGGTCCAGGTCGAACTGCTCGGCCAGCCACTGGGCGGCATGGATGGCCTGCGCAATCTGCGTGCGGCGCGCCAGCTCAGCCCGGTAGTCAGCATGGCTGCGCAGTGACCACACGGCCAGCAGCGGGGTCTCGGCATCGGCATAGCCCGCCATGCCAAAGTTGCTGCTCTCGGGCATGCCAATCAGGCGCTTGAGCATGTCTGAGCCGCCCTTGGAGCGCGACAGCAACGAATGGTCGCGCAGCGAGATGGCGGCCTGGTGCAGGTCGCCCTCAGTGGTATCGAGCAGGTACAGGCTGATGAGGTTGACCATGCGGTCACGCGCCTTCTCCAGTTCGGGCCGCAAAAACTCGCTGCCAAAGTAGCGGGCAATCTGCACCATGCCCTTGGGCGCATCGGCATTGATGGCGGCCAGCTTGTCGGCACCAATCACGCCATGCTGGACGCCATAGGCCAGCGCCTTTTCAAAGAAAGGACGGGCGTCGTGGAGCTGCAGTGTGTTGGCCCCCGCAGCCTGGGTAGAGGACTGTTCGTCGATGGTCATTTAGTGGGCCATTCCCGCAGCCGTTGAAACTGGCGCTGCGAAGGCCAGCGCCCCCGCGCAAGGGCCGCCAAGCAGCGTATGCGGCGCTTCGCTTGCGTGCGCTGGGGGCGTCCCCCTCCCGCGTTGCGCAGCAATGCGAGAGAGGGGTGAAGGCGCGAAGCGACTCAGGGGGTGCTTCATCTCAAATCGCCGATTCCTCATCCGACGTACGTGCGGCGGGCGTGGCCTTGCCGCGATCCGTCTCGCTCGTCTCGAACTTGCCGTCGTCTTCCTCGGCGGGCGATTCGTCGCCCTCTTCCAGGCCCAGGTCAAAGGCACGTGCCTTGGCGCGCAGCACCAGTAAGGTTTCGATGAACAGGTCGCGGCACTCGTAGCGCAGCAGCCAGGCCATCTGCATCCAGTCGCGGTCGGCCACCTCGTCCAGATCGATGCGCGGCTGCACGTAGCCCGAGGCGAGCAGCTCGTCGTCGGTCAGCGTGGGGCCATAGTCTTCCACCGCGTCAAACGTGCCGGTGCGGGCAAAGGCTTCGATGCGGCTCCACTTTTCGGCAAAGTAGTTGGCCAAGGCCTCGGCGCCACCGTCCAGGTCGCCAATGGCAGTAAGAAACTCCACCGGGTCGGCATCGTCGCGGAAGATGACCGCGTTGACCATGCTGCGCAGGTGCGTGTGGGTGAGGTCCTTGTACTGCTTTTCAAGCACCATGGCGCGCGCGAACTGCTCAGGGGTCACCAGCATGTTGACCACAGAGGCCTTGGACTCGTCGTACTCGCGCATCACGGCCAGAATGTCCTTGGGGGCCAGCTGGTCCAGCACCACCATCAAGGCGTTGTCGCCCTCGGCATCCGCCAGCTCCGACAAGGCCGATTCGGCGCCCACGATGTCGCCAGCCGCGATCAGGCTAGTGGTCTTGGTGATAAGGGCGAGGTGTTGGTTGTTGCTGCTCATGGTCGTCACTCCTTGCGGTCAAAACCCGCGTCGGCCAGCCAGTTGGAGCTGGCCTCTTCGCGGCTGCGGCTGTTTTGTGGGTCCGCAGCGTCATCGGCGCTCAGTGCGTTGTAGTCGTCATCATGCTCTGCGGCGTCTTCACCGTCATCGGCGTCGCTGTCACCCTCGGCCGACGAGGCCGCATGGTGCGCCAGGCGGGCGTGCTGCTGCAGGTATTCCAGCCCTGCAGCCACAGCCATGAAGCGGGCGCCCTGCGGTTCGCGCAGCACAGTTTGCGCCAGGCTGCTGGCCCAGGGCTCCAGCGCGATGGCAGGCGAGAGGCTGTGCCAGTCGGGCAGTTCGTCCACCGGCAGGCTCAGCAGGTGTTCCACCACAGCCGGCTTGGTGAAGCGAAAACCCTGGTGGAACACCACGGCCACCATTTCGGGGGCCAACTCCATCATCTGGACCAGAAAGGCAATCTCGTTGCGCTTTTCGGCCAGCCGCTTGCGCAGCACATCCTTGCCTTCGGAGTCGGAAACCAGGTCGTCCAGCTCGGCCTGGTAGGCAGAGCGCAGGTCATAAAAATAAGGGGAAAGTTTCACGGAGTGGTCGTTGTCAAAATGCGCGTGGAATAGGCTTGCCAGATCTCTTGGGCAGTGTGCAGCGGGTCGTCCAGCAGGTTGCGGCGGCGGTTGTCGTCGTAGGCCTGGCGGGCGGTGTCGTCCGACAGCACTTCATAGGCTTTTTGCACAGCCTGAAAGCGCTGGGCAGCGTCGGGGGCGTCGTTGCGGTCCGGGTGGTAGAACGACGCCTTCTGGCGAAAGGCTTTCTTGATGTCGGCCAGCGATGCGTTGGCCGCAAGCCCGAGGGCGGCGTAGTGGTCTGCGGTCATGGATGATTCAATGGAGCGGGGGCGGTATGAAACTGGCACCGGCCACCAGGCCAGCGGGCCACCACCATCAGCCGCCCAGGCTCACAAACACGTTCTGCACGTCGTCGTTGGAATCGATGGCGGCCAGGAAGTTCTCCACCTCTTCGAGCTGTTCGGCGGTCAGGTTGGCGGGGTTTACCGGGTTTTTGGGCTTGTAGCCCAGCTTGACCGACAGCACATTGAAGCCGTGGGCGGGCAGCGCACGGCTCACCAGATCGAGGTCGGCAGGGTCGGTCCAGAAGGTGGTGGTGCCTTCTTCGTCGCCTGCTTCAAAATCTTGTGCACCGGCTTCGATGGCGGCCAATTCGGGGTCGGCGTCGGGGTTGGCGGGCTCGGCCTCGATCATGCCGACATGGTTAAAGTCCCAGGCCACCGAGCCCGAGGTGCCCAGCTGGCCCTTGCGGAACAGCACGCGCATTTCGGGCGCGGTGCGGTTGACGTTGTCGGTCAGGCATTCGACCATCACGGCGACCTGGTGGGGCGCAAAGCCTTCGTAAATCACGCGCTCGTAGTTCACGGCATCAGCGCCGGTGCCCGAGCCCTTTTTGATGGCACGCTCCAGCGTATCTTTGGGCATCGAGGCCTTGCGGGCCTGCTCTACCACCAGGCGCAGGCGGGCATTGCTGGCCGGGTCGGCACCGCCGCGCGCGGCCACGGTGATTTCCTTGACCAGCTTGCCAAACAGCTTGCCCTTGGCGTCGGCCACCTGTGCCTTGCCTTTTGCTTTCCACTGCGCGCCCATGGTGATGTCTTTCTTGGAGTTGTGGCGCGCCAGGGCGCCTGTCGATGTGATGGAGGCCCATTCGAGCACCAAAAGCCCGAAATAAGCCCCTGTGCAGGTTGGAACCGAACCCTATAGGGTACCACCGAGCCACCCGTTGCCTTGCCGCCACGCCCAAGCCTGCGCCCAGCCTGGGGGCAGGTAACCTCAGCACCATGCAGGCCCTTCGCTTCCCCGTCATTCAGGATCACTGATGCTCAACACCTTGTGGCTGGGCTTTTTTCTGACCGCTGCCGTGGCCGCACTGGCCCAGTGGCTGGTGGGCGGCAATGCCGAGATCTTTTCGTCGATGGTGCAGGCCCTGTTCCAGATGGCCAAGCTGTCGGTCGAGGTGATGGTGCTGCTGTTTGGCACGCTCACGCTGTGGCTGGGTTTCTTGCGCATTGCCGAAAAGGCGGGCATTGTGGACGCCCTGGCGCGCTGGCTGGCACCGCTGTTTGCCAAGCTCATGCCCGAGGTGCCGCGCGGCCACCCCTCGCTGGGGCTGATCACGATGAACTTTGCCGCCAATGCCCTGGGGCTGGACAACGCGGCCACCCCCATGGGCCTGAAGGCGATGAAAGCCCTGCAGGAGCTGAACCCCGAGCCCGACACCGCCACCAACGCGCAGATCCTGTTCCTGGTGCTCAACGCCTCTTCGCTCACGCTGCTGCCGGTGACGGTCTTCATGTACCGCATGCAGCAGGGAGCGCCCGACCCGACGCTGGTTTTTTTGCCCATTCTGCTGGCTACATCAGCGTCCACGCTGGTGGGCCTGCTCAGCGTGGCAGTGGTGCAGCGCCTGCCGCTGTGGAGCCCCGTGGTGCTGGCCTATCTGCTGCCCGTCGCGCTGGTTCTGAGCGGCTTCATGGCGCTGCTGACCACCTTGAGCGCCGCCGCGCTGGCCCAGTTGTCGTCCTTGCTGGGCAACCTCACGCTGTTTGCGCTGATTGTCCTGTTCGTGGGCATCGGCGCGTGGCGCAAGGTGCCCGTGTACGAAGCCTTCATCGAGGGCGCGCGCGAAGGTTTTGAGGTGGCCAAGGGCCTGCTGCCCTATCTGGTGGCGATGCTGTGTGCCGTGGGGGTATTCCGCGCATCGGGGGCGCTGGGCTATGTGCTCGATGGCATCCGCTGGTGCGTGCAGGTGCTGGGTGCAGACACCCGGTTTGTGGACGCTCTGCCCACTGCGCTGGTCAAGCCGTTTTCAGGCAGCGCTGCGCGCGCCATGCTGATCGAGACCATGCAGACGCAAGGGGTGGACAGCTTTGCGGCGCTGGCTGCAGCCACCATTCAGGGCAGTACCGAGACCACCTTTTATGTACTGGCCGTGTACTTTGGGGCGGTGGGCATTCAGCGTGCGCGGCACGCGGTGGGCTGCGCGCTGTTGGCCGAACTGGCGGGGGTGGTGGCGGCGGTTGTGGTGTGCTATCGGTTTTTTGGTTAAAGATATTGAAGAAAAATGGCCCTATCGCCTATCTATCAATCGCTAGCAGCTATAAATTGAATAGCAACTTGCTCCCACCCAATTCCTTCTTACTGGGGCCATTCCGACGCTCCCACCGGGGGTTGCCCCTGAGCGCACCACGGACCCCAAAGACTCCGGGGTGGCTTGCACGGACCATCCAAAGCCAATTGGTGGTTTCCACCATGCGGGCGACTGAGGCGGTACCTATGCTCTGCCTCATGGGCGCGCAAGCGGCGCCACGGCAGCGATCGAGCATGTCGTCCCTTGCTCCAGGGCTCCCGGAAAACGCCCTTCACCACGTTCCATGACATTGCCCCCCAACCCCACAGCGCCCCATGACGCCGAAGAGCGCAGGCACTCCGAGGCCCTGCTCCAGCTGTGCAAACGCCTGGAACGCGCCTGGACCTTGTCCGACGTGCTCGATGCCGTCAAACCCATGGGAGAGAGTGTTTTTGACTACCGCCACGTCTGGCTGGCCCTGATTGACGAATCCTCTGGGATGCTGGACTTCCTCACACACACCACCAGTGGTGAGGAGGGTGCCCTAAGCCGCCAGCTGCAGACCATGAAAATCCCCGTGAAGGGGGATGCGCTGCTCGAAGAAATCATGCAGGCCACCCACGTCGTGGTGGTGGAAGATGCCCGCACCGACCCACGCACCAACAAGGCCGTGGTCGCCGTGCTGCACAACCGCACCATCGTCAATGTGCCGCTGATCATGGCGGACCAGCGCATGGGCGCACTGGGCATGGGCACTTATGGCGACGAGGAAGGCGTGCGGCCCCCCAAGCCCTGGCAGATCGCACTGATGCAGGCCACCGCTGGGCATCTGGCCGTGGCACTGGACCGGGTGCGGTTCATGACCGCGCGGCACGAGGCCGAAGAAGCGCTGCTGCAGCAAAAGGAGCGCCTGCAGGTCACCCTGCACTCGATCAGCGACGCCGTGGTCACCACCGACGCCACGGGGCTGGTGCAGTACCTGAACCCTGCAGCCCAGACGTTGACAGGCTGGTCGCTGTCCGCCGCCTGCGGACGCAGGCACCAGGACGTGCTGGGCCTGGCCCCCGAACCTGGCACCCAGGCTGCCCCCGACCTGGTGGGCCGCGCACTGGCGCAAGGCAGCACCCAGTTGCATTCCAAGCTGCGGTCCACACCACTGGCAGGAGCCCCCCTGCTGATGGACCTGTCCGCCTCACCACTGCTGCGCCCCGGCGGGGATGCTGACGGTGTGGTGCTGGTGTTTCGCGACGTGACCGAGGCCAGCCGGCTGAGTCGCGAAATGGAGTTCCAGGCCCTGCACGACACGCTCACGAGCCTGGGCAACCGCCGCGCGTTCGAGCACCTGCTGGCCCAGGCCTTTGCCGCCACGCGGGAGGCCTCCGACCGCCACTGCGTGTGCTACCTTGACCTGGACAATTTCAAGGTGATCAACGACACCTGCGGCCATGCGGCAGGGGACGAACTGCTGCGGCAGGTGGCGCGCCTGTTCCTGGCCCACCTGCAGCCTCAGGATCTGCTGTGCCGTCTGGGAGGCGACGAGTTCGGCATCCTGCTGTGGCAGCAGGACCTGCAACAGACTTTGAAGGTCGCAGAGCGCATGCAGCAGGAACTGGCCGCATTCCGTTTTGGTTGGCGCGACCATGTATTCAGTGTCAGTGTCAGCATCGGAGCCGTGGTGCTGGATGCCGCCACCGAAAGCGTGGGCGCCTTGCTGCAGGCGGCAGACAGCGCCTGCTACGTGGCCAAGGACAGGGGGCGCAATCGCATCCACGTCTATGCCGAGAACGACCCTGCCCTGGCGCAGCGCTATGGCGTCATGGAATGGGTCAGCCGCATCGAGCATGCGCTACAGCATGACCGGTTTGAGCTGTTTGGCCAGCCCATCACCCGCCTGGGCACACGGCAGGGCAGCCCGCCGCACGGCCTGCATTGCGAGATCCTGCTGCGCATGCGCACGGCCGACGGCCAACGGGTCTCGCCGGGCGAATTCATGCCCGCCGTGGAGCGCTACCACCTGGCCGCGCGGGTGGACCGCTGGGTCATCAAGAAGGCCCTGGCGTGGATGGCCGAACACCAGGAGCGTGTGGAGCTGTGCTGCATCAACCTGTCGGGCCAGTCCGTGGGCGACGCCGCATTTTTGGGCCAGGTGCTGCAGGCCATGGACCAGACCCCGGTGCGCTGCGACCGCCTGTGTTTCGAGATCACCGAAACCGCCGCCATGGGCGACCTGGCAGCGGCCAACCGTTTCATCCACGCCCTGCGCGCGCGGGGCTGCCAGTTTGCGCTGGACGACTTTGGCAGCGGGTTATCGTCGTATGCCTACCTGCGCGAGCTGGCGGTGGACATGCTCAAGATCGACGGGCAGTTTGTGAAGAACATGGCCGACGACCCGGTGAGCTTCGCCATGGTGAAGTCCATCCACGAAATTGGCTGCCTGATGGGCAAGAAGACCGTGGCGGAGTTTGCCGAAAGCAAGGCCGTCGTGGACCTGCTGACCGGGCTGGGCGTGCACTTTGCCCAGGGATACGCCCTGGGCCGCCCTGCCCCGCTTGACGAGCTGCTACTGCAAACCGTGGTGCACTGACTCCCTGGTAGCCGAGCCAGCGGCGGGCGCAACGGAAGCGCGTCAGCCGCGCGGCGCGGAAGGCGATGCCGGTGTTACCGGGGCGGGAGGGGCAGCCACCAGCTCCCACTCGGCCAGTTGCTCGTTGGTCGCAATCAACCGCCCCACCAGCAGCTTGATGAAGGCCTTGTCAAAACACGACTGCAGGTCTTCGGACGCCCCGCGCAGCGCGGGGTTGCGCACCTTGAGCACAAGCACTTCGGACTCGGCCACGGCGGTGGCGGTGCGCAGCCTGTTGTCGGGGCGCAGGTAGGTCATTTCACCCAGGGTGACGCCCGCACTCAGTGTGCTGAGATTCCAGCCCTGGCGACTCACGGCCACCTGGCCCTCGATCAGGATGCAGAACGAATCGCCGGGCGTGTTTTCGCGCATCAGCACCGTGCCCCGCTCCAGCCGCCGCCAGTTGCCCAGGCGCATCAGCTCCCACAGAGCCACGTCGTGAAAGTCGGCAAAAAACGGCAGCGCGCGCAGGCGCGCAAAACGCTCGGCCTCGGTGTCTTGGGATTTTTGGCGGGGCAGGCTCTGGTGGGCGGCCAGCAGCGCCCGTGCAAAATCGTCCCAGGTCGCAAAACGGTCGGAGGGCTGCTTGGCCAGGGCGCGCAGCAACACGTCGTCCACATGGGCTGGCAGCGACGCGCGCAGCAGGCTCGGTGGCGTGGGCGCCTCGTTGCTGATCTTGTAGAGCGTGGCGAAGTCGGTGTCGCCGTCAAACGGGCGGCGGCCCGTGAGCAGCTCGTACACAACAACAGCCAGCGAGAACATGTCGCTATGGTGCGTGAGGTCGTGTTCACGCACCTGCTCGGGCGACATGTAGGACGGCGAGCCCACCAGGCCCGACAGTTGCGTGGCATCGCTGCGCAGTGACAGCGCCGCACCAAAATCGGTCAGCTTGATGTCGCCGTCTTTGGCCAGCATGAGGTTGGCGGGCTTGATGTCGCGGTGCACCAGGCCTTCGCGGCACGCGTACTCGAGCGCGTTGCAGCACTTGAAGGCAATGTCCAGCACCTGGGGCACGGGCAGCAGTGCATCAGGCGTGGCATAGGCTGACAGGGGCTGGCCATCCACATATTCCAGCACCAGGTAGGGGGGCAGCGCCTCCTCGTCCGCATCGAGCAGGCGCACGATGTTGGGGTGGCGCAGGCGGCCCGACAGCGCAGCCTCGTTGCGCAGCAGCTTGCGGTAGCGCTCGGCCTGCTCGGGTACTTTCAGCAGGTGGGCATGCGTCTGCTTGATGGCCACCTTGCGCCCCCTAAAGCCGTCGAGCCCCAGAAACACGATGCCGCTCGCACCCCGGCCCAGTTCACGCTCGATGCGGTACTTGCCGATGCTGGCGGGGGGCGCCGAGGTTGCTGTGGCCATGAGGGACTCCTGGGCGGGTATTTGACAGGTCAGGCGCCTGCAAGGGCCTGCTCAAAGTCAGCGAGCAGGTCTTGTGGGTCTTCCAGGCCCACTGACAGGCGGATCATGCTGTCACCAATGTCCATGGCGGCACGCACGGCGGGGCCGGCCTCCCAGAAGATGGTGTGCGCTACCGGGATGATCAGCGTGCGCGTGTCGGCCAGCCCCGTGGCCTTGATGGGCAACTGCAGGCGGTTGCACACGGCCAGGCACTGGTCGGGGTTGCGCAGCTCGAACGACAGCAGCCATGAGCCCGCCTGGAGGAGCTTTTTGGCAAAGGCATGCTGGGGGTGCGAAGGCAGCATGGGGTACAGCACGCGCGAGACGGCCGGGTGCGCCTCCAGCCACTGCGCCAAGGCCAGGGCCGTGGCGCTGGTACGGTCCATGCGCAGCGACAGCGTTTCAGCGCCCAGCGCCAGCTGGTGCGCAGCATGGGACGACAGCGTGCCACCCATGTCGCGCAGGCCCTTTTTGCGCAGCTGCTGAAGGCCCCAGCCCTTGGGGTCGCCCTTGCGGTAGGGCGCAAAGATGTTGGGGTAGCCCGACCAGTCGTACAGCCCCGTGTCGGTGATAGCGCCCCCCAGCGCAGCGCCCTGCCCGCCGATGCTTTTGGTGAGCGAATGGACCACCAGGCCCGCGCCCACCGTGGCAGCGCGGAACAGATAGGGCGATGCCACGGTGTTGTCCACCACGTAAAGCACGCCACGTTGCTGGCACAGCGCTCCAATGCCTTCCAGGTCGGGGATCTGCGTGCCGGGATTGGCAATGGTTTCGACAAACACCATGCGGGTGTTGGGGCGCAGGGCAGCAGCCACTTTGGCCGCGTCGGTCACATCCACCGTGGTCACTTCAATGCCCAGGTCGGCCAACGTGCCGAACACGCTGTTGGTGTTGCCAAACACGAACTGGCTGGCCACCAGATGGTCACCCGCCTTGAGCAGGGTGAGGAACACCGCGCAAATGCCCGCCATGCCGGTGGAGAAAACGATGGAGCCGTGCCCGCGTTCCATCTGCGTGATTTTGGCCTCCAGCGCCGCCGTGGTGGGCGTGCCCTGGCGCGCATAGTTGAAGCCGCCCTTGCTCGTGCCCTGGAACACGGCGATCAGCTCTTCCATCTTCTCGTACCCGTACTGAACGGACGTATGGATCGGCTTGTGGATGGCCCCATGCTCGGCGCCGCCCAGGCGGTCGGCGTGCACGATCTGGGTGGTGAAACTGTGGTTCTGCGGTGTCGTCATAAAAATCTGCGGCTGCTTTGTTTCTACTGGTCTACGTACGAGGCGGGGCGATCACTACTGGCGCGCCCTGATGCCAGTGCACCCGTGGAACTGGCTCAGCCAGGCCACCGGGTGCGTCCCCCTCGGGGGGAAGGCGCGCAGCGCCTCAGGGGGGGCTACCTCTCCGGCGCGATGTGCTCCGCGTAATCGTACAAGGCGCCCAGAATGTCCTGGGTCCGCTCATCGTCGGCGGTCTCCGAGAGTTCGTCGATCTCGGTGAACAGCTGCTCCACCGTACGCGCCCCGCCCTGCCCGTCGAACAGGCAGGCAGCGCGGTGAGCCTCCCAGCGTTCCTGCTCATCGGGCGACAGCGTTTGCGGAAAGTTGCGCGCCCGGTAGCGCCACAGCAGCTCGGCCAGGCGCGGGTCATCAAAGTTCGCACGCGCCTTGGCCAGCTTGTCGCCGTTCAGGGTGCGCAGGTCGTTCAGCAGGCGCCGGTCGTTGTTGCCCACAAAACCGCCGTACAGGTCCTGGTCCACATCCGGCGCCGGCTCTTGCGGACGGGCAAACACGGCGGGCCAGATCCCGCTCATGTCGGGCAGTGCGCGCGCCACCTCGGCGTGCTGTGCGGCCTGGGCCAGGTCGATGCCCCAGCGCTGCGCCAGCGCAGGCGTGAGCGTGTTCACATTGCCCACCACCATGGGCGACTTGTTCAGGTGAATGGTCTTGATGGGCAGGCGCGTCACGCCCTCGGGCAACGCGTCGGCCTTGCTGAACATGCGCAGGCGGATGTCATCCACATTCAGCGTGGCCAGCTCGCGCGGGTCGTGGGCCAGGTCCCAGGCGATCAGCTCGTTCTTGTTGGTAGGGTGGCTGGCCAGCGGCCACATCACGGCCAGGCAACCGCGCTCGGTGGGGAACATGCCGGACACATGCAGAAACGGCCGCGCCGTGCTGGTGGTGGCGGGCAGGCGCAGCTCGGCGGCCACGCGGTCTTTCTTGTGCAGGCTCAGTGCAAAGTCAAACAGCTTGGTGTTGTGCTGGCGGATCAGCCGCGCCAGCGCAATGGTAGCGCGCACGTCTGACAGCGCATCGTGCGCCGCGTCGTGCTGCAGGCCATTGGCCTTGGAGAGGTGTTCCAGCTTGAAGCTGGGGGTCACGCCGTCTTCTTTCTTTGGCCAGGTGATGCCATCCGGCCGCAGCGCATAGGTCATGCGCACCACGTCCAGCAGGTCCCAGCGGCCGCACTGGTTTTGCCACTCGCGCGCATACGGGTCGATGAGGTTGCGCCAGAACATGAAGCGCGTGATCTCGTCGTCAAACCGGATGGTGTTGTAGCCCACACCAATGGTGCCGGGCTGGGCAAACTCAGACTCAATGCGCGCAGCGAACGTGTGCTCGGGCACGCCCTTTTCCAGGCACAGCTGCGGCGTGATGCCGGTGATGAGGCACGACACCGGGTCGGGCAAGTAGTCGTTGGCAGGCTGGCAATAGAACATCAGCGGCTCGCCGATTTCGTTCAGCTCCGCGTCCGTGCGGATGGCGGCGAACTGCGCAGGCCGATCGCGGCGCGTGTTGGCACCAAAGGTTTCGTAGTCGTGCCAGAGGAAGGTGTGGGGGGCCATGGTCGATGGGCAAACAGGGGGCGACAGAAGAACAGGGCGAGGGATACCGTGAACTGTAACCTGATTTACAAGCATTTTAGGCCCCTAGCGCATACTGATAAAGCGCTAGCAGCTATAAAATATATAGCAAATACAAATACCCCTCGGATGCCGCTTCACGCCGTGATACACCTGCAGCGCAGCACCGCCGCTGCAGCGCGGGACAATGGCGCATGCAAAGCACCCATCCAGCCAATCCCTCCGTTTCGCGGCTCCGCCCTTCGCTTTTGTCCTCTTGGTCCCCACGTTCCCTCGCAGCATGTGGGGCAGCCCTGGCTCTGGCGGGCTGCGCCGCAGCGCCCCCCCATCGCCCGGACGCGGTGAAAACACCGCCGCCAGCCAGCGCCCCCCCTGCCACCACCAGCACACCGGCCCAAGATGCCGCAGCATCTACCGGCAGCCCCACCGCTGGCGTGGACCATACAGCGGGCTTTGCCGCATGGCGCGACGCGTTTTCGGCGCAGGCCTTGCAGGCGGGCATCCAGCCCCGCACGGTGCGCGAAGTGCTGGGCCAGGCGCAATGGCAGCCACGTGTGGTGGAGCTTGACCGGGCACAGCCTGAATTCACGCGCACACCCTGGGCCTACCTTGACAGTGCGGTCTCGCCGCAGCGCATTGCCCAAGGCCAGGCCAAGCTGGCCGAACACAGCGCCACGCTGGAAGCCACTGCCGCCCGCTATGGCGTGCCGGCCACCGTGATCACCGCCATCTGGGGCATGGAGAGCAACTACGGCAGCAATTTCGGGACGTTCCGCACCGTGGACGCGCTGTCCACGCTGGCCTATGAAGGCCGCCGCCGCGCCTGGGCGCAGGCCGAGCTGCTGGCCGCGCTGCGCATCGTGGACCAGGGCGACATCGCAGCGGACCGCATGCTCGGCTCCTGGGCCGGCGCCATGGGGCACACGCAGTTCCTGCCCTCGGTGTTTCTGGCCTACGCCGTGGATGCCGATGGCGATGGCCACCGCGACATCTGGGGCAGCATCCCGGACGTGACGGCGTCTACCGCGCATTTCCTGGCGCGTTCGGGCTGGCAGGCGGGCGAACCCTGGGGGGTGGAGGTGCAGTTGCCCGCGTCTTTCGACCACGCCCGCGCAGACCCCTCCGTACGGCAAACCACCGCCCAGTGGGACGCTGAAGGTGTGCGCGGCATCGACGGGCAGGCATTGCCCACCCTGGCCTCCGCGTCCATCGTCACGCCCGCAGGTGCCCGAGGCCCGGCCTTTCTGGTAGGGGGCAATTTCCGGGTCATCCTGCGCTACAACAACTCGGTCAACTACGCGCTGGGGGTGGCGCTGCTGGCGCGCCAGATTGGCGGTGGCGGGCCCGTGGTTGCCGCCTGGCCGCGCGACCTTGCACCCCTTTCACGCCAGCAATTGCAGGAGCTACAAGAGGCGCTCAACCGCAAGGGATTTGCCGCGGGCACCCCGGACGGCGTGATGGGCCCCGCCACCCGCGCGGGGCTGCGAGGCTACCAGCGCAGCATCGGCGTTGTGGCGGACGGCTATCCCACCGTGGAACTGCTGGAGCGGCTTACGGCGCGCCAGTAGACAGAGCCCCAAGGCCTGCCCAACTGGCCGCCCCACGGAGTCATGGCGTCACCAGCCCGTCCATGCGCACGACCTCGAAGTCGCGGCCCAGCACCTGGCGCAGTTCAGACTTCAGGCGATCGTTGTTCCAGCGTTCGTCCGGCGCCCCGCTCAGGAACCAGTTGGAGCCGTTGTCGGCCACCATCATCCCGTGGGTCTTGAGGGCGGTGAGGATAGCCTGCGCTTCGGCAGAGAAGCCCGGCGGGATCGCATAGCCCGCCTTCAGGCGCACGCGCATGCCCATGGGGGGAAGGTTGGGGCTGGTATTGCTCGATGCCCAGTGGGTCGCGGGCGGCACGTAAGCGCGGCGGGTCTGGCTGACGGTAAAGCGCAGCGCGTGGCGGATGCCACCGGCGCCCAGCGACGCCTCGTCGTACCGCACCAGGCCCGGAAAAATAGGCAGGCCCGCTGCGTCTGCGCTGGTCCATCGCGGCCTGGCAGTGGGACGCACGTTGTTGCTGTCCAGGTGAAAGACAGCACCACCCGACGCACGCCAGCTGCCGTCGGACTGCGGGTAGCTGTTGCCGGTTTCATACAAGCGGTTGTTGTCGCGGTCGATCACGATCACGTGGCGGTCACCCGCGCTGGAAGGACCGCCTTCAATAGGCGCGTTGGGCGGAATCGGGTACGGGCCTGCATCACTCTCGTCGCCGTAGTCGGTGAACTGCACCGCCACATGCGGCTGGGTACCCGCCACCACCACATACGGGATGCCGATGGGCGCGCCTTCCCACAGGCCCGCGCCGAAATCCGGGAACAAACCCCGGGTGAGGCCAATGCTGGCGATGAGGGTGTCAGAGTTGGGATCGATGGGGAGCCCACTGATATCCGCGTTCCAGTCATTGTTGGCAGGGAACGGCAGTGCGCCATTGAGAGGCGCGCCCACACCCAGGGTTGCGCCGCGCACATCGCCATACACATGGCCCCCGGGGGGCGGAGTTGGCGCTGGCGCGCCTGGCGCCGGGGAGCCCGGAGGTGGCGAAACCGGCGCCGCATCACCCCCGCCGCCGCCACAAGCTGCCACCAGTGCACCAAAACTGGCAATGGCGAGGCACCGGCTGATCGCGCCCAGACGCCGCTTGGGAAAGGCGCCACCGGGAAACATCGGGGCGGAGGGTGTGGGGGTCATGGTCATGGGGCGTCTCCTCAGTCAGCGCGCAGTATGCCGCCCCACAGGTGCTGGTTTGCCACGGAACTGTGCGAAAACGTTTCAATGATTTTGGGGCACCGGACGGCGTTCGCGCACACCAGATCGCTGATCCAGCTCGTCAAAGACTGCCTGTGCAGACTTCGCCGCCACCACGCTGGTGACACTGCACTACGGACGAAAAAAAGCCAGCCATCGCAATGATGGCTGGCTTCGGGAGGGTGCCGGTGTGTGTCGGCAAAGCGCCAGTGGCGCCAGTGGCGCCAGTGCCCATCAGTCCGCCGTGGCTTCCTCGGGCTCGGCGGGCTCGGACTTGGCCGAGCGTTCCTTCTTGGCCAGCGGCTGGATGTCCAGCAGCACCTCGGAGGTTTCCACGCCCTTGTCGTCGGTCTTCACCTCGATATCGACCGTCAGACGCCCACCGTCCGTCAGGCGACCGAAGAGCAGCTCGTCGGCCAGCGCGCGGCGGATGGTGTCCTGGATCAGACGCTGCATCGGGCGGGCGCCCATGAGCGGATCGAAACCCTTCTTGGCCAAGTGCTTGCGCAGCGTATCGGTAAAGGTAACCTCCACCTTCTTCTCGGCCAGTTGCGTCTCCAGCTGCAGCAGGAACTTGTCCACCACGCGCAGGATGATCTGCTCGTCGAGCGCCTTGAAGTTGACGATGGCATCCAGCCGGTTGCGGAACTCGGGCGTGAAGAGGCGCTTGATGTCGCCCATTTCGTCGCCCGCCTGGCGCGGGTTGGTGAAGCCAATCGTCGCCTTGTTCATGGTCTCGGCGCCCGCATTCGTCGTCATGATGATCAGGACGTTGCGGAAGTCGGCCTTGCGCCCGTTGTTGTCGGTCAGCGTGCCATGGTCCATCACCTGCAGCAGCACGTTGAAGATGTCCGGGTGCGCCTTCTCGATTTCGTCGAGCAGCAGCACAGCGTGCGGCTTCTTGGTGATGGCTTCGGTCAACAGGCCACCCTGGTCGAACCCGACATAGCCCGGAGGCGCACCAATCAGGCGGCTGACCGCATGGCGCTCCATGTACTCCGACATGTCAAAGCGCAGCAGCTCGATGCCCATGATGTAGGCCAGTTGCTTGGCCGCCTCGGTCTTGCCCACGCCTGTGGGGCCGCTGAACAGGAAGGAGCCGATGGGCTTGTCGCCCTTGCCCAGTCCGGACCGCGCCATCTTGACCGCGCTGGCCAGCACTTCCAGGGCCTTGTCCTGGCCGAACACCACACTCTTCAGGTCGCGTTCCAGCGTCTGGAGCTTGCCACGGTCGTCATTGGACACATTCGCAGGCGGAATACGCGCAATCTTGGCCACGATCTCTTCGATCTCGGCCTTGCCGATGGTCTTCTTGCGCTTGCTCGGCACCATGATGCGCTGCGCAGCACCGGCTTCGTCAATGACGTCAATCGCCTTGTCAGGCAGATGGCGGTCATTGATGTACTTGGCGCTCAGCTCGGCTGCAGCCTGCAGGGCGGCCGCCGCGTACTTCACGCTGTGGTGCTCTTCGAATCGCGACTTCAGGCCCTTGAGGATGTCGATGGTTTCGGCCACGCTGGGCTCCACCACGTCCACCTTCTGGAAACGGCGCGACAGCGCTGCATCTTTTTCGAAGATGCCACGGTATTCCGTGAAGGTCGTTGCGCCAATGCACTTGAGCTGGCCGCTGGAAAGCGCGGGCTTGAGCAGATTGGAGGCATCGAGCGTGCCGCCCGACGCGGCACCCGCACCGATCAGCGTATGGATCTCGTCGATGAACAAAATCGCATTGGGCTTGTCCTTCAGCGACTTGAGAACGCCCTTGAGGCGCTGCTCAAAATCACCCCGGTATTTGGTGCCTGCCAGCAACGCGCCCATGTCGAGCGAGTACACCGTGGCCTCGGCCAGGATTTCAGGCACATCGTTCTGGGTAATCCGCCAGGCCAGACCCTCGGCAATCGCCGTCTTGCCCACGCCAGCTTCACCCACCAGCAGTGGGTTGTTCTTGCGGCGGCGGCACAGGATCTGGATCGTGCGCTCCACCTCGTAGTGGCGCCCGATCAGCGGATCGATCTTGCCGTCTTTGGCGGCCTGGTTCAGGTTCTGGGTGAACTGTTCCAGCGGCGAGGCTTTTTCGTTGCGCTCAGAAGAACCACCCTCTTCGCCTTCCGCCTGGTTGTCCGGCTTGGCAGGCTCTGGGGGTTCGCCCTTCTTGATACCGTGGGCAATGAAATTGACCACGTCCAGGCGCGTCACGCCCTGCTGGTGCAGGTAGTACACGGCATGCGAATCCTTCTCGCCAAAGATGGCCACGAGCACATTGGCACCCGTGACTTCCTTCTTGCCATTGCCCGTGGACTGCACGTGCATGATGGCGCGCTGGATCACACGCTGGAATCCCAGCGTGGGCTGCGTGTCCACCTCATCGGTGCCAGCCACCTGGGGCGTGTTGTCTTTGATGAAGTTCGCCAGCGATGAGCGCAGATCATCGATATTGGCCGAACATGCGCGCAGCACCTCCGCTGCGCTGGGATTATCGAGCAGTGCAAGCAACAGATGCTCCACGGTGATGAACTCGTGGCGCTGCTGACGGGCCTCAACAAAGGCCATGTGCAAGCTGACTTCCAGTTCCTGGGCAATCATGTGAACTCCTTTGTGCTTGCGTGGAAGGGATAACTGTAGATCGGGATCAAAAACCTGTTATTCAACAGGTTCACTGACACATTGGAGTGGGTGGCCCGCCTTGAGGGCGGCGTCAAGCACTTGTTCCACCTTGGTGGCAGCCACATCGCGGGAATAAACACCGCAGACGCCTTTGCCATCGAGATGGATCTTCAACATGATCTGGGTGGCTTGTTCACGGTCCTTGCTGAAAAACTCCTGCAAAACCACGATGACGAACTCCATGGGGGTGTAGTCGTCATTGAGCATGACCACCTGGTACATCTGCGGCGGCTGGGTCTTCTGGGTGCGTCTTTCGAGCACGACCGAACCGCCATCATCCCGCGCGGGCCGGGTCACGGGCAGCGCGGTGGGGGGTGAAGGTGGTTTTGTTGCCATGAAAATCATTCTAGCGATCCGCGCGGCATGCTGCCGTGAGAGAAATCTGACGTTGATCCGGTTTTTTTCAAGCTGTCGCCTTCACGATATTCACCGAATGGTTCCCAACACCCGATTTATTCGTAAACCACGGTGGCCGAACCACTGCCCGCCTGGGCGGTCCAGGCGGCCAGCGCAGCATCGGTGGGATAAAAACGGGCGCTCTCCCCCAGTTGCAGCTCCGCCACAGCGGCCGCATCCTGCGCCACACAGCGCACACCCATGCGCACACGCAGGCCGTGGAGCAATTCACCTTCGGCAAGCTCCTCTCGGCGCGGCGGAAACTCCTTGACCAGGCGGTGCACATCCGGCCCCTTGTCGCCGACGGTGACATGCAGGTACTTGCCAAAACGGCAACGCGCCCCTGCCAAGTCCCACACCTGTTGCACCTTCACGCGCAGGCCACCGCTGAAATGGTCCAGTTGCAAGCGGCCCATCATCACCACAAACTCATCTTCCTTGAGCTGGTTGCGGTACGTGTTGAGCAAGGCCTCATCGGCAGACGCCTCAATGACGGCAGACTTGTCGTCCAGTTTGAACAGGCCCAATTTGCCCCGCTGTCCATTGATGACCCGGAAATCACTGATGATCCCGGCCAAGACCTGGGGTTCGCGACTGTCCAGCAGCTCATCGATCTGCGTGCGCACAAAGCGGCGCACCTCCGAGGCCACTTCATCGAACAAATGGCCGGACAGATAGAAACCGACCGCCGTTTTCTCCAGGGTGAGTCGCTCCTTGATCCCCCAGGGAACAGCATCCACCAGCTCGGGCTCCTGCGTACTGGAACCGTGGGCATCATCGCCCATCATGTCGAACAACCCACCCTGGTTCACGTTGGCCAGCGTGGCGGCCGCAAAGTCAAAAGCCCGGTCGATGGACGCCACCATCGATGCCCGGTTCATGTTGATGGAATCAAATGCACCCGCCTTGATCAGCGCCTCCACCGTGCGCTTGTTCATGCGCGCCTTGTCCACGCGCAGGCAGAAATCGAAAAGGCTCTTGAAGGGCCCGGTGGTGGCGCCATGGGGTCCTTCGCCACGCCCCTCGCGCGCCGCCACCATGGCCTCGATGGCCTGCTGGCCCGTGCCCTTAACGGCGCCCAAACCGTAGCGGATGATTTTGTCAGTCACGGGCTCGAACCGGTAGAAGCCACGGTTGACGTCCGGCGGCTCGAAAGAGAGCCCCATTTTTTGCGCGTCTTCGAACAGCACCTTGAGCTTGTCGGTGTCATCCATTTCCACGGTCATGTTGGCGCAGAAGAACTCTGCGGTGAAATGCACCTTGAGCCAACCCGTGTGGTAAGCCAACAGGGAGTAAGCCGCCGCATGTGACTTGTTAAAGCCGTAGCCTGCAAACTTCTCCATCAAATCGAACACTTCGTCAGCCTTCTCCTGGCTGATGTTCTTTTCGGCCGCACCCTTTCGGAAGATCTCCCGGTGCTCGGCCATCTCCTCGGCCTTCTTCTTGCCCATGGCGCGGCGCAGCATGTCAGCGCCGCCCAGGCTGTAGCCCCCCAGAACCTGGGCGGTCTGCATCACCTGCTCCTGGTACACCATGATCCCGTAGGTCTCGGCCAGCACGGGCTCCACCAGCGGATGGGGGTACTCCACCACTTCCTTGCCGTGTTTGCGGTTCACGAAACTCGGGATCAGATCCATGGGACCCGGACGGTACAGCGCGTTCAATGCAATCAGGTCTTCAAGTCGACTCGGCTTCGCTTCCTTGAGCATGCCCTGCATGCCGCGGCTTTCAAACTGGAACACGGCCTCGGTCTTGCCGTCGGAAAACAGCCGGTAGGTGGGGCCATCGTCCAGCGGAATGTTCTCGAAGGCGAAGTTCTCCTGACCTTTGTGGCGCTTGATGATGAACTCACGCGCGATTTCCAGAATGGTGAGAGTGGCGAGACCCAAGAAGTCGAACTTCACAAGGCCAATAGCTTCCACGTCGTCCTTGTCGTACTGGCTCACCGCCGATTCGCTGCCCGGCTGCTGGTAGAGCGGGCAGAAATCCGTGAGCTTGCCAGGCGCAATCAAAACCCCACCCGCGTGCATACCGATGTTGCGGGTCATGCCTTCGAGTTTTTGCGCCATCTCGATGATGGTCTTGACGTCTTCTTCCTTCTGCACGCGTTCGTACAGCAGCGGCTCCAGCTCCAGTGCGTAGTTGTTCTTGTCGCCTTCCTTTTTCACCTCGGGCGGATAGGCCAGCGTGTACGACATGCCGGGCTTGCCCGGTACCAGCTTGGAGATGCCGTCGCAGAACATGTAGCTCATGTCCATCACCCGGCCCACGTCGCGGATGGCGGCTTTGGCAGCCATGGTCCCGAAAGTGGCAATCTGGCTCACGGCATTCTTGCCGTACTTGTCCTTCACATAGTCGATCACCCGGTCACGATTGGACTGGCAAAAGTCAATGTCGAAGTCAGGCATGGACACCCGCTCGGGATTCAGAAACCGCTCGAACAGCAGGTTGTATTGCAGCGGATCCAGGTCGGTGATCTTGAGGGCATATGCCACCAGCGAACCGGCACCCGATCCTCGCCCCGGCCCCACGGGGCACCCGTTGGCCTTGGCCCACTGAATGAAGTCCCCCACGATGAGGAAGTAGCCCGGAAAACCCATCTTGAGAATGGTTCCGATCTCGAACTCCAGGCGTTCCACATAGCGGGGACGCTGCTGGTCGCGGTCGGACTCCTTGGGGAAGAGAAGCTTCAGGCGCTCCTCCAGCCCCTCGAACGAGGCAAAACGAAAGAACTCATCGATCGGCATGCCATTGGGGGTGGGAAAGTCCGGCAACTGCGGCTTGCCAAGCACCAGCGTGAGGTTGCAACGCTGGGCGATTTCCACGGTGTTCGCGATGGCCGACGGAACATCAGCGAACAAGGCCTGCATTTCTGCAGACGACTTGAAATACTGGTCGCGCGTGAACTTGCGCACGCGGCGCGGGTTGGCCAGGATCTCCCCCTCTGCAATACAGACGCGCGCCTCGTGGGCCTCATAGTCGTCTGGAGTGGCGAACTGCACAGGATGTGTGGCCACCACGGGCAAGCTCAGGCGCGCCGCCAACTGCGCAGCAGCCACCACGTGGCTTTCATCGTCCACACGGCCCGCACGCTGCAACTCGATGTAAAACCGGTGGGGAAACAGCCCTGCCAGGCGCAAGGCAATCTCAGCGGCGCCCGACTCGTCCCCCTTCAGGAGAGCCTGGCCCACGGGCCCAGCCTGTGCCCCGGCCAGGGCAATCAGCCCTTCCGACAACTCTTCCAGCCAGGCCCAGGTGCACAACGCCAGGTTCTTGACGACATTGCGCGTCCACGCGCGCGCGAGCAGTTCGGACAGATTGAGGTAGCCCTGGCGGTTCTGCACCAGGACTATCAGGCGTGAGGGGGCTGCGCCCGCTTCGCCTTCCAGAAAAATCTCGGCCCCCAGGATGGGCTTGACGCCCTTGCCCCGCGCCTCCTTGTAGAACTTGATCGCGCCAAAAAGGTTGTTGAGATCGGTAATGGCCAGTGCAGGCTGGCCGTCTTTGGCAGCCGCCTTGGCCACCTCATCGATTCGATTGGTACCGTCTACGACGGAGAACTCGGTGTGCAGGCGCAAGTGAACAAACATGGGGGCCATTGTAGAAAGCCCAGCACCTCCACCGAGAGAAAGCTGGCAGCGCAACGCCTCTTGACAGGTGCCACCCCCAGTACAATGCTTTTTCGTGCCCTGGATGCCAGCGGCGCCTGGCCCTCTGGACCGGCCCAGCTATCCTGCACCCCTGTTTCCTTTTTTGCTGAAAGCTGCCTGCGATGCTGCGTGCCCCACTGCCCCTCGTTTCTGCCCTGCTGCTTGCTGGTCTGCTTGCGGGTTGCTCCAGCACAACCGAAGACAAAACGGCCAACTGGAGCCCCAATCGCATCCATTCGGAAGCGCAGGACGAAATGAACAGCGGCGCCTACGACAAGGCGGTTCCTCTGCTCGAAAAACTGGAGGGGCGTGCAGCTGGCACACCGCTGGCGCAGCAGGCCCAGATCGACAAGGCCTACGCGCACTACAAGGCTGGCGAAAAAGCCCAGGCCATTGCAACGCTGGACCGCTTCATGAAGCTCCATCCCGCCAGCCCTGCGCTTGACTATGCGCTGTACCTCAAGGGCTTGGTGAACTTCAACGACAACCTCGGTCTGTTCTCGTTCATCTCGCGCCAGGACCTTTCCGAGCGCGACCAGAAAGCAGCCAAGGACTCCTTTGAGGCCTTCAGTGAGCTGGCCACCCGCTTCCCGGAATCCCGCTACGCCCAGGATGCACGCCAGCGCATGACGTACATCGTGAATTCGCTCGCGCAGTACGAAGTGCATGTGGCGCGCTACTACTTCCAGCGGGGCGCGTATGTGGCAGCCATCAGCCGTGCCCAGGTAGCCCTGGCGGACTATCAGGGCGTGCCCGCGCTCGAAGAAGCTCTGTACATCCTCATCCAGTCGTACGACGCACTGGGCATGACGCAGCTGCGCGACGATGCACGCCGCGTGATGGACACTTCGTACCCCCAAAGCGCCTATCTGCGCGGGGGCCTCAAGGAAAAGGCGGAGCCGTGGTGGAAGCTTTGGTAAGCGCCTGAAGAGCTGCTTCAAACTCGGGCTCTGACTCCAGGCGCCGCATCGGGGGCAAAGCCGCCAGCAGGCGCTTGCCATAGCCCATGGTGACAAGGCGGGTGTCACCCACCACCAGAATGCCCTGGTCGGACTCACGGCGTATCAACCGCCCCGCCCCCTGCTTGAGCGCAACGGCTGCCTCGGGCAGCGCGTAAGACTTGAACGCTTTTCCGCCAGATTTCTCAATACGCTGCGTACGCGCCTCCACCAAAGGGTCGCCCGGGGGAGGAAAAGGAAGCTTGTCAATCACAACAAGCTGCAATGCATCCCCTGGCACATCAAACCCTTCCCAGAACGTCGCGGAAGCCACCAGCACACAGCCTTGCTGCCCGTGCTCGCTGCCTTCGCGAAAACGCTCCATCAGCCGCCGTTTGGGCCACTCGCCCTGCACCAGCACTTCCAGGGCAGCAGAGCCCGCAAACTGCGCTTTCAACGCATCGCCAATGGCGCGCAAGGCCTTGAGCGTCGTGGTCAGCACCAGGGTGCGGCCACCCAATTGCGCCGCAGCCTCGCCCACCCAGCGCGCAAGCGCCGTGCTGTGCGAAGGATCGGCAGGAGACGGCAGGTGGCGTGGCACATACAGTGCTGCCTGTGCCCCATAGTCAAACGGGCTCGCAACCCGCAGGATCTGTGCGTCCTGCAAACCCGCCCGCTCCGTGAACCAACTCAGTTGCTCGTCATCGCCCAAGGTGGCCGAGGTGAAGACCCAGGCCCTGCCGGGTCCGGCAGCAGGCTCCCCAGGCCACCCATCGTCACCCACGGGTTCCGCAGGGGTGGCCAGCAGGCGTGTGCGCATGGCCTCGGCAATGTCCAGGGGGGATTCCGTCAAGCGCAGCTGCGGCCCCACATCGACCCAGCGCACCGCGTCCGGATTGCCGGGGCCAGAAAAATGGGCCAGGCGCGCCAGCAGTTCAGTCCCGCGCTCATACAGGCGCACAAAGTCGGGCGCTATTTCGCTAACAGTGTCGAGCGCCTCCTGCGCCTGGGCGCAGGCGAGCGCCACGCGGCGCAGGGCAGCCTGCCATTCATCCGGCCTGACGCTCTCCGGCGTTTCATCGGTCCAGCGCAGCTTTGCGCTACCCCGCATATCTCCCGCCGCCAAGCGCAAATCCCGGGCAGACAGATCCACCTGGCTCGCAAGCCCCGTCCAGTCCGCAAGGCCCCGCGCATGCTGCAGCCCTGCTGCCAGCAGGCCCCTGCCAAAATCCATCAGCTGGCCCGTGGACAGCGTAAGCCCCAGAAACTGCACGCCCGTCTCGTTGATCTGGTGCGCCTCATCAAACACCACCACACGCACGGAAGGTAAGAGCTCGGCCATGCCCGACTCGCGCACAGCCACATCGGCGAAGAAAAGGTGGTGGTTGATGACCACGATGTCCGCCGCCAAGGCCTCGCGCCGCGCCAAATGCACATGGCATTCTCGAAAGCGGGGGCACTGCGAGCCCAGGCAGTTCTCACGGGTGGAAGTGACCAGCGGTATCACCGGCGAGCGCTCGTCCAATCCCGTCAGCTCCGCCAGGTCGCCCGAGCGCGTGCCATGCGACCAACTCTCGACCTTGGCCAAAACCCGTGCCACGCCAGGCTCACGGGCTGACACATCCTGGCGGGCCAGTTCCATGCGGTACAGGCACAGATAGCTCGCCCTGCCCTTCAGAAGCGCCATGCGCACCGGCAATCCCAGGGTCTGCGCCAGGCGCGGGAGATCGCGCGCAAACAGCTGGTCCTGCAAGGCCTTTGTGGCGGTGGACAACAGCACCCGCTCGCCGCTCAGGAGTGCCGGGACCAGATAGGAAAAAGTCTTGCCCACCCCCGTGCCTGCCTCCACGACCAGTGCCCCGCCCGCTTCGATGGTGTGCGCCACGGCCATGGCCATTTGCGTCTGGCCTTCGCGCGGCTGGAAATGCGTGTCAGCCCGCGCCAGCACGCCGCCGGGGGCAAACACCTCCTGCACCATCTCTACCAGCGCCATCAAGCGGGCTCTTGGGGTTGAAGGTCCCGTTCCAGGCGATCCAGGGCATCACGCAGAGCGAGGCGGCGCTTTTTGAGGCGGCGCAGCGTGAATTCGTCGGCCACGCCGTCAGGGGCACACCGGTCGATCAGAGCGTCCAGATCGGCATGCTCGATGCGCAGCTCAATGAGTTGGCGTTGGGGGGAATGGAGGCTGGGGTTCAAGGCAAGGGGCCGTGGGATGGCAAAAATGCCACAGGCGGGCGGATAATACGCGCTTGCCCCCGTTTGCGCGATGGCCCTTTGCGTACGCGCCCCCACAATCACCAGCATGACCAAAGCGTTTCGCCTCATCGCGTCCACCGGCATCCACAAGGGTGACCGGGAGTACCAGCAAGACCAGGTGATCCTGATCTCCCACGAGCGGCACAATGGCTGCATACTGGGTGTCATTGCCGATGGCATGGGCGGGCGCAGCGGCGGGCGCAAGGCGTCCGACCAGGTCATGATGACTGCGCGCCAGCTCTTCGAGCGCTATTCGCCCGACACCGACGACCCGGTGGCCATGCTCAAGAGCATGGTGGAAGAAGCTCACATCGTGATCCGGCTCACAGCGATTTCTGCCGAGCAGGAACCGCACAGCACCATCGCAGCCTTTCTCATCAACCCGCGTGGCGACTGCCACTGGGTGCATGCCGGTGATTCACGCATCTACCATTTCCAAGGTGCGCGCATGGTGTTCCGCACTAGCGACCACTCCTATGTCCAGGCTCTCGTGGACCGGGGCGAGCTGACCGAAGCCGAGGCCAACAACCATCCGCACTCGAACATTTTGGTGGGCTGCCTCGGCACTGAAAGCGACCCGCCCATCACCACCCATGTGATCCCCCAACTGCAGCCTGGCGATGTGCTCATGGCCTGCAGTGATGGGGTGTGGCACTACTTTTCGCCCACCGAACTCGGCTCCGTGGTTGATTCCCTCTCGCCACGGGAAGCCACGGAGTTTCTGATTGAAAAAGCCCGCTCCCGCGCGCGGGGCGGCGGCGACAACCTCTCGCTGGTCATCGTGAAGATGGAGGCGCTGGTGGAAGAAAAGAAGGTCGCTCGCCTGGTACCCGCTGACGCAGGGCGTCCCTGAAGCAGCGCCCCACCCGCTGGCATTTGCCTGGGTGGGCAGCCGAAAGGGCGAATGGCTGCGCGGCACTTGAGGAAAGCGGCGCTGACGCTGACCGAGCCTCGGTATCCACCGGCCCATTGCGACTTTTGGGCGCCACGCGCACTTTCAACACCTGGAGCAGCCACCCCAAGTAAACCTGTTTCAGCGTGCTGCCGAACCCGCTGGCAACGGAGCCGCAGGGACCCGCCCCTGGGCTGCGGCCTCTGCCCGTGACTTTTCGACTCGGTCGCGGCGCTCCTGCGCAGCCTGAAGCGTTTGCGCGTGGCGTGCGCGCGCCTCTGCGGCACGCTCGGCATTGCCACTGGTGCGCGCAGCCTGCTCCTGGGCCTGCTTTTGCACCTTAGTGCGCTGCTGCTGTGCTCGCTGTTCAGCCTCGTTGTCACGCTGCGATTTCAGGCCCTGGGGGTCTTGCGACGGCTTGCGCACCACTGCGCTTGCAGCACCGCTGCCCGCTGAGGGGCTATCTGGCACGCCGCGCTGTTTTTCTTCAATGGATTTGAGACGCTCCGCCGCTTTTTCCTTGCGCTCGGCATCATTGAGCTCGATCTCCTGTGCACGCAAACGGGCTTCTGCATCGCGCACGCCCGCCCGCACACTGCGCAGACAGTCTTCTACGGAGAATCGCTGGTAACAGGCCGATTCGTCCTGTTGTCGCCTGGCCTTGATGGCCTCGCGTTCGGAGCGGATGCGGTCGTGTTCCGCTTTACGTTCGGCCGCCTTGGCGGCTGCCTGCTGGCCGTTGGCCTCCGCACCCGCAGCTACCGGCTGCGCCATGGCCGAGGCAGACAACCCCCAGGCAAGCAAGAAAATCGCCGCAGACACGAAGCGTCTGGAGATCATGTCAGCCCCGTATCGACAGTGCGGCGCTCCAGCGCCAGGAACTCCTTGGACTGCATCTCGTTGAGCCGCGAAATCGTTCGCGGAAACTCGTGCGCCAAGGGGCCTTCGGTATAAAGCTGCTCGGGGGGTACTGCTGCAGACAGGATGAGCTTGACGCGCCTGTCGTACAACACGTCCACGAGCCAGGTAAAACGCCGCGCAGGCGATGCCATGCTCACCGGCATGTAGGGCACATCGGACAGCAGCACAGTGTGGAACTGCGTCGCGATTTCCAGATAGTCGTTCTGCGACCGGGGGCCACCACACAGGGTCTTGAAGTCAAACCACACCACACCACCGGCCTTGCGGCGTGCCCGGATCTCCCGTGCCTCGATGTGCAGCACCGGGTCTTCGTCGTGCACTTCGGCCAGTTGGTCAAACGCCTGGCCCATTTCAGCATCTGCCTGGGGGCCCAGCGGCGTGTGGTACAGCTTCACATGCTCCAGAGTGCGTCGACGGTAATCGGTACCGTTGTCCACATTGACCACTTCAAGCTTTTCATTGAGCAGGGCAATCGCGGGGAGAATGCGGTCGCGGTGCAGGCCGTCGGGGTACAGGTCGTCGGGCTTGAAATTCGAAGTGGTCACAAAGCCCACACCGTTATCGAACAGTGCCGCCAGCAGACGGTGCAGGATCATGGCGTCGGTAATGTCCGCCACGTGAAACTCGTCAAAGCAGATGAGCTTGTAGCGCTTGGCAATGCGCGCGCCCAGCACGTCCAGCGGGTTGACCGTGCCCTGCAGGCCCGCCAGTTCGCGGTGCACTTCGCGCATGAACTCGTGAAAGTGAAGGCGCACCTTGCGCTTCAAGGGAACGGCGTCGAAAAAGCATTCCATCAGAAAGCTCTTGCCCCGCCCCACCCCGCCATACATGTACACGCCGCGCGGCACATCAGGCCGGTTGATCAGCTTCTTGAGTGCGTTGGAACGCTGGGCCTTGTATGCGGCCCAATCATCAGCGCAACGCTGAAGGGCATCCACTGCGCGCAATTGGGCAGGGTCACTTTGGTAGCCTTTAGCGGCCAACTCGGCCAGGTAAGCCTGTTTAACAGTCACGTGAAGGATGCTCAGAAACTATGATTTTTATAGCTACTAGCGCTTATCAGATAAGCGCTAGAGCCCGATTTGACCCAAAAATCAGAAGTTCAGAGTGCGCTTATCCACGGCCAGGGCCGCTTCCTTGGTGGCTTCGCTCAGGCTGGGGTGTGCGTGGCAGATGCGCGCGATGTCTTCGCTGCTGGCCTTGAACTCCATGGCCACAACAGCTTCGGCAATCAACTCGCTGGCCTGCGGGCCCACGATGTGCACGCCCAGAATTTCGTCAGTCACGGCATCGGCCAGCATCTTGACCATGCCTGTGGTGTCACCCAGCGCCCGTGCACGGCCGTTGGCCAGGAACGGGAAGCTGCCCGCCTTGTACTTCACGCCGTCGGCCTTGAGCTGCTGCTCGGTGCGGCCCACCCATGCGATTTCGGGGCTGGTGTAGATGACCCAGGGCACGGTGTTGAAGTTGACATGACCATGCTGGCCGGCAATGCGCTCAGCCACGGCAACGCCCTCTTCCTCGGCCTTGTGCGCCAGCATCGGGCCGCGCACCACGTCACCCACCGCCCACACGCCGGGCAGGTTGGTCTTGCAGTCGGCATCGACCACGATGGCGCCACGCTCGTCGAGCTGCAGGCCCACGGCTTCGACGTTCAGGCCAATGGTGTTGGGCACGCGGCCAATGGAGACGATGAGCTTGTCCACGTCCAGCGACTGGGCTTCGCCCTTGGCGTTGGTGTAGGCAATGCTCACGCCCTTCTTGCTGGTCTTGATCTCGCCGACCTTCACGCCTAGCTCAATCTTCAGACCTTGCTTGTCGAAGGCCTTCTTGGCTTCCTTGGCGATCTGCTCGTCCACCGCGCCCAGGAAGGTCGGCAGGCCTTCGAGGATGGTGACATCGGCCCCCAGGCGGCGCCACACCGAGCCCATTTCCAGACCGATCACGCCCGAGCCGATCAGGCCGAGCTTCTTGGGCACAGCGCCCACGCGGAGCGCGCCGTCGTTGGACAGCACCAGTTCTTCGTCGAACGGCGTGCCGGGCAGCGCACGGGCATTGGAGCCGGTGGCAATGATGATCTGCTTGCCCGTGATCGACTCTTCAGCGGCGCCTGCCACCTTGATCTCGTAGCCGCCCGTGGAACCGGAGGTTCCACCCTCACCGGGTGGAACGGCCTTCACGAACGAACCACGGCCGTGAAAGAAGCTGACCTTGTTCTTCTTGAACAGGTACAGGATGCCGTCGTTGTTCTGCTTCACGACGGTGTCCTTGCGGGCAATCATCTTGGCCACGTCCATCTTGACGCCCGTGGCGGTGATGCCGTGCTCGGCGAAGTGCTTGTTGGCGTGTTCGAAATGCTCGGACGATTGCAGCAGCGCCTTGGACGGAATGCAGCCCACATTGGTACAGGTGCCGCCCGGTGCGGGGCCACCCTTGTCGTTCTTCCACTCGTCGATACAGGCGACGTTGAAGCCCAGCTGGGCTGCGCGGATGGCGGCAATGTAGCCACCGGGGCCACCGCCGATGACGATCACATCAAATTGTTTGCTCATGGGAAATCTCGTTCAGTCTGTTGGAGAAAGACCCACCGGCGGGCACAACCAGAGGTCGGCCACGCGGGTGGGTCCATGCGGTCAGGAGGTTAGATGTCGAACAGCAGGCGCGATGGGTCTTCCAGCGCATCCTTCATCGCCACCAAGCCCAGCACGGCTTCGCGGCCGTCGATGATGCGGTGGTCGTAGGACATGGCCAGGTAGTTCATCGGGCGCACAACGATCTGGCCGTTCTCCACCACAGCGCGGTCCTTGGTGGCGTGCACGCCCAGGATGGCCGACTGGGGCGGGTTGATGATGGGCGTGGACATCATCGAGCCGAAGGTGCCACCGTTGGAAATCGAGAACGTGCCGCCGGTCATTTCTTCAATGCCCAGCTTGCCTTCAGCGGCCTTCTTGCCGAATTCGGCGATCTTCTTCTCGATGTCGGCAAAGCTCATCTGGTCGGCATTGCGCAGGATAGGCACCACCAGGCCACGGGGCGAGCCCACGGCGATGCCGATGTCGAAGTAGCCGTGGTAAACGATGTCGTTGCCATCGACCGAGGCGTTCAACACGGGGTACTTCTTCAAGGCATGCACGGCAGCCTTCACGAAGAAGCTCATGAAGCCGATCTTCACGCCATGCTCCTTGGTGAACGTGTCCTGGAACTTCTTGCGCATGTCCATCACAGGCGCCATGTTCACTTCGTTGAACGTGGTCAGGATGGCGTTGGTCGATTGCGACTGCAGCAGGCGCTCGGCCACGCGGGCGCGCAGGCGGCTCATGGGCACGCGCTGCTCGGGGCGGTCGCCCAGGTCTTCCTTGGCGGCCGGGGCCGACACCTGGGGCAGTGCCTTGGTGGGCACGCCCGTGGGAATGGCGCTCGGGGCCGCCACAGCAGCCTTGGCGGCACCACCAGCCACAGCGCTGAGCACGTCGCCCTTGGTCACGCGGCCATCCTTGCCGCTGCCGGCCACAGCCGATGCGGACAGGTTGTTCTCGGCCAGCAGCTTGGCGGCAGCGGGCATCGCCACATCGCCCTTGGAGCCGCCAACAGCCGCTGGTGCGGGGGCAGGAGCCGATGCCGTGGCGGCAGCGGGTGCTGCAGCAGCGGCGGCAGGAGCGGCCGCGCCGGCCTTGCCTTCGGTATCGATCTTGGCAATGAGCTGCTCGGCCACCACGGTGGCGCCGTCGCCCTGGATGATTTCAGCCAGCACACCAGCCGAGGGGGCAGGCACTTCAAGCACCACCTTGTCGGTTTCGATCTCGATCAGGATCTCATCCACTGCCACAGCCTCACCGGCCTTTTTCTTCCACGTCAGCATGGTGGCCTCGGCCACGGATTCGGACAGCTGGGGGACTTTGACTTCTACGATAGCCATATCAATTCTTTCGGAATGGGGTTTTGTTCTGTTATCGGGTCGCAGCTGGCCTTACTTGGTCAGGACAAAACCCTTGAGCTTGGCAAACGCGCCGTCCACCAGCGCCTTTTGTTGTTCCTGGTGCAGGTGCGAGTAGCCCACGGCAGGTGACGCGGAAGCCGCGCGGCCGGAATAGCCCAGCTTCTGGCCTTCGAGCATGTTCTCGTGGATGTAGTGCTGCACGAAGAACCAAGCGCCCTGGTTCTGCGGCTCGTCCTGGCACCACACCACGTCGGTGGCGTTGGGGTAGCGCTTGATTTCAGCGGCGAATGCCTTGTGCGGGAAGGGGTAGAGCTGCTCCACGCGGATGATGGCCACATCGTCGTCTTCGCGCTCGGTGCGCTTCTTCACGAGGTCGTAGTACACCTTGCCGGAGCAGGCGATCACACGCTTGACCTTGGCGGCCTTCTTGACGATGGCCTCGTCCTGCTCGGGAATCACCGTCTGGAAGCTGCCCTTGGTGAACTCGGACAGCGGCGAAGTCGCATCCTTGTTACGCAAAAGCGACTTGGGCGTCATGATGATCAGCGGCTTGCGCAGATCACGCACCATCTGGCGACGCAGCACGTGGAAGATCTGGCTAGCGGTGGTGGGCTGCACCACCTGCATGTTGGCGTCGGCCGACAGCTGCATGAAGCGTTCGAGGCGGGCAGAGCTGTGCTCAGGGCCCTGGCCTTCGTAGCCGTGTGGCAGCATCAGCGTGATGCCGTTGACGCGGCCCCACTTCACTTCACCCGAGGCGATGAACTGGTCGATCACGACCTGCGCACCGTTGGCAAAGTCGCCGAATTGCGCTTCCCAGATCACCAGGGTGTTGGGGTCGTTGGAGGCGTAGCCGTATTCAAAGCCCAGCACCGCTTCTTCCGACAGGATCGAGTCGATCACAACGAACGGAGCCTGATTCTCGGCCACATTCTGCAGTGGCACATAGGTGCCGATGTCCCACTTCTCGCGCTTCTGGTCATGAATAACCGAGTGGCGGTGCGTGAACGTGCCACGGCCACAGTCTTCGCCCGACAGGCGCACGGGGTAGCCGCTGGCCACCAACGATGCGAATGCCATGTGCTCGCCCATACCCCAGTCCACGGGGATCTCGCCACGGCCCATGGCAGCGCGGTCGTCATAGACCTTCTTGACCAACTGGTGCGGCGTCACGCTCTCAGGAATGGTCGTGATCTTCTCGGCCAGGCGCTTCCACTCAGCCAGAGGAATGGCCGTGTCGCCAGCGTCCGTCCACTTCTTGCCCAGGAACGGGCTCCAGTCCACGGCGTACTTGCTCTTGAAGTTGGTCAGGACGGGATCGACCGTGTGCTTGCCGGCATCCATGGCGGCACGATAGGCCTTGACCATATCGTCGCCCAGCGACTCACCCAGGCCCTGTGCCGCCAGCTTGTCGGCATAGAGCTTGCGCGTGCCAGGGTGCTGGCCGATCTTCTTGTACATCAGCGGCTGGGTCAGAGCCGGGGTGTCCTGCTCGTTGTGGCCCAGTTTACGGAAGCAGATGATGTCCACCACCACGTCCTTCTTGAATTCCATGCGGAACTCCAGGGCGAGCTGGGTGGCCAGCACCACGGCTTCGGGGTCATCACCGTTCACGTGCAGCACGGGCGACTCGATCATCTTGACGATGTCGGTGCAATACAGCGTGGAACGCGTATCACGCGGATCGGAGGTGGTGAAACCGATCTGGTTGTTGATGATGATGTGCACCGTGCCACCCGTGTAGTAGCCACGGGTCTGGGCCAGCGCCAGGGTTTCCTGGTTCACACCCTGGCCGGCAAAGGCTGCATCACCATGCACCAGCACCGGCAGCACCTGCTTGCCGTGCGGGTCGGCGCGGCGGTCCATGCGGGCACGCACGGAGCCTTCGACCACGGGGTTCACGATTTCCAGGTGGGAAGGATTAAATGCCAGCGACAGGTGGACCGGGCCGCCAGGGGTGGTCACATCCGAGCTGAAGCCCTGGTGGTACTTCACGTCACCGGCTGGCAGGTCTTCGGGAGCGGTGTGGTCGAACTCGGCGAACAAGTCCTTGGGCATCTTGCCCAACGAATTGACCAGCACATTGAGACGACCCCGGTGGGCCATGCCGATCACGATTTCCTGAACGCCCTTGGCACCGGCGGACTGGATCAGCTCGTCCATGGCGGCGATGAAGCTTTCACCCCCTTCAAGAGAGAAACGCTTCTGGCCGACGTACTTGGTGTGCAGGAAACGCTCCAGACCTTCGGCGGCCGTCAGGCGGTCCAGGATCTGCTTTTTCTTGTCCACACCAAAGCTGGGCTTGCTGCGGATCTTTTCCAGCTTTTCCTGCCACCAGCGCTTCTGGTTCTGGTCAGTGGCATACATGTACTCGGCGCCGATGGAGCCGCAGTATGTTTCGCGCAGCGCGTTGATCAACTCGCGCAGGGGCATCGACTCTTTGCCGAAGAACGTGTTGCTCGTGTTGAACACCGTTTCCTGGTCAGCGTCGCTGAAACCATAGAAAGAGGGTTCGAGTTCAGGAATGGCGGGGCGCTCGGTGCGCTTGAGGGGATCCAGATCAGCCCAGCGTTGACCCACGTTGCGGTAGGCAGCGATCAGCTGCTGAACGGCAGTGCGCTTGCGGCCCAGCTCAGAGTCCGCACCCGTTGCCACAACAACCTTGGTGCCGCCCTGTTTGGCGCGTTCGGCGAAAGCGTTGATGACGGGGAGGTGGGGGACGTCTTTGGCATTGCTGCCATCCACCGCAGGCACATGTTGAAGTGCATCAAAGTACTCGCGCCAATTGTCTGGCACGCTACCTGGGTTGGCGAGGTAGTTCTCGTACATCTCTTCGACATAGGGCGCATTGCCGCCGAAGAGGTAAGTGTTGCCTTGGTAGGCTTGATAGACGGACGTCGTATCGCTCATATTCCGCTGACCTCCGCTTTCCTTGGGAAAGCATTAGCTGGTTGAGAAACCTTCCGCGACACGGCTGAACCGATTGGCGGATGCGACTGTGGCTGGGGAAGGGCCTTGGTACGGGCGCCATTGTGCCACCGAATGGCCGACCGCCCTACGGAAATGGTGGGGCCGGTGCTGACACGCTGGCGCAACAAGCGGCTACAAACCTGGCTCGCGTACATTCCGGGTATCTCATTGCCACCTACCCTCATGACGCCACCCACCCTCCAGAACAAAGTCTTTTTGCTGCTGCTGGCCCTTGTCACCATCGCCTTTGGAGCCATCCTTTGGCAGTTCCACGGCGCCGTCTTCTGGGGCGTCATCCTGGCCATCTTGTTTGCCCCCCTGCACCGCAAACTGTTGCGGCGCATGCCCCGGCGGCGCAATCTTGCAGCGCTGTGTACTCTGGGACTGTGCCTTATTGTGGTCATCCTTCCCATGACAGCGATCACGGTATCCCTGGCCCAGGAAGCCACGATAATCTATGAACGGATGCGGTCGGGCCAGCTAAATTTTGGACTCTACCTACAGCAGGTGATCGCCGCCCTGCCCGCCTGGGCCGCCAATTTGTTGGACCGGTTGAATCTCACGACCGTTGGCGAGCTGCAACAAAAGTTCTCTTCCGTCGCTGTCCAGGCCAGCCAGTTTGTTGCCACACAGGCATTAAGTATTGGACAGAACACGCTGCAGTTCATCGTGAGCTTCGGCATCATGCTCTATCTGCTGTTCTTCCTGTTGCGTGACGGATCGAGTCTGGCCTTGCGCATTGGCCAGGCCACCCCGCTGGACGAAACACACAAGCGGCAACTGGTCAGCAAGTTCACTACCGTCATTCGCGCCACGGTCAAAGGCAACATTGTCGTGGCGGCCTCCCAAGGAGCGCTGGGCGGTTTGATTTTCTGGATCCTGGGCATTCAGGGCCCCGTGCTATGGGGGGTTTCCATGGCCTTCCTGTCGCTGCTTCCCGCCGTGGGAGCGGGGCTGATCTGGGTACCGGTGGCAATCTACTTCCTGGCCACGGGTGCGGTCTGGCAAGGCGTGGTGCTGACTGCGTTTGGCGTTGGCGTTATTGGACTCGTTGACAACGTCCTTCGTCCGATTTTGGTGGGCAAGGACACCAAGATGCCAGACTACGTTGTGCTGATATCCACCCTGGGAGGCATGGCGCTCTTTGGGTTGACGGGCTTCGTGATAGGACCAGTTATTGCGGCGCTTTTCATTGCGAGCTGGGACCTGTTTTCACCCAGCGCCAGCACTGAATCCGCGTAGCAAAATAGAGTGACACAACAATCGGGGCCATGAATAACATGGCACTGCATTGAACGTGCGGATCACAAAAAAACAAAGGCCTCCGCAAGGAGGCCTTTGTTTACGCCAAAAGACTGGCGCCTGGATTCGGGTGGTAGGACGTACAAGATTCGAACTTGTGACCAACGGATTAAAAGTCCGCTGCTCTACCAACTGAGCTAACGTCCCAACCGGTTGCAATCAATCATGACTGACTGCTGCAAAGCCTTGGATTATAGCGTCGTTTTTTCAGTGTTTTTGGAAGTTGCGGCAAGTTTGTCCAACACCCACCCTGCAGCGCACTGACCAAAGGTCGCCGTCACTGCAACGACCGAACCGTATCCATGGCAGTTCAGAGAACCATCGCCATCCACATTGCAGGACGCATCGGGAGGCGCCACGGCTTCTCTGCTGAAGACGCAGGTCACTCCGATTTTTTTGCCATCACGGGCCGCCCGATAGTGCTTGCGCAAGCGATAGCGCAGTTGCGCCAGCAGAGGATCGTGGGTCGTCAAAGCAAGATCATCCACATCCACTTTGTGCGCATGGCGCTTACCGCCAGCCGCCCCGACCGTGATATGCAGAGCCTTCTGGGCTTGAGCCCAGGCCGCGATGGTCGTTTTGGCTTGCACCTGATCACACGCATCAATCACCGCGTCAACGGATTCCGGAAGCAAACCAGGCCAATTGTCTGCATCCACGAATTCCTCCACGCAGTTGACGGTGCATTGAGGGTGTATTTGCGCAATCCGATCACGCATTGCAAGAACCTTGGCCTGGCCGACGGTATCGGTAAGTGCATGGATTTGGCGATTGATGTTCGACTCGGACACGTGGTCGAGGTCGATCAACGTGATCTGGCCCACTCCACTGCGTGCCAAGGCTTCAGCAGCCCAAGAGCCCACACCCCCGACACCCACCACCACCACATGCGCCCGGCGGATACGCCGAGCGCCTTGTACGCCGTACAGCCGTTCCAGTCCGCCAAAGCGACGCTCCAGCGATGCATCTTCAACATTCCCTGCCGGGGCTTGCAAAGGCGCTTCGCCGACCATTACTTCAATCGGGAAAGGCGCTCTTTGGCCGCCACAGCCGCCTCGGACTGCGGGTAGGCGCGCACAAGGTCTTCCAGGGTCTTGCGGGCAGTTCGCGTGTCTTTGAGTTCAATCTGGCAGTTGGCAATGGACAAAGCCGCCTCTGGCGCCCGCGCATGAGCCGGGGCATCAGACAGCATCAGCTTGAAATTACCAATGGCTTCCTTGTAGTCCCGGGTAGCGTATTGGGCATTCCCAAGCCAGAAACGCGCAGACGGTACAAAACCGCTGCGCGGATACTGCCGCACAAAGGCTGCAAATGCTGCCCCAGCTTCTGGAAACTTGCCTGAACGAAACACGGCCAGTGCGGCTTCAAAATCCTTTTTCTCAGCAGGATCTGCCTGGAACTCCTGGCCGTCCAAGGTCACCTTCACAGGTTCAAACTGACGCAGGCGCTCGTCTACCCCCTGGGCAATGTCTTTCTGGCGCCGCTGCAAATCGGCAGCATCACGCAACAGCTGTTCGTTCTGGCCGCGAAGTGTGGACTGCTCCGTGCGCAGTGTGTCAATCTGACCTTGCAGATCCAGCAGACTGCGCCGCAGTTGGGCGTTCTCTTCACTGAGCCTGCGCACTTCCTCTGCGGACCGTTGCTGAGACAGTTGCATGCCATCCACGCGCTGCCGCATTTCGAGAATGGCGCGGCGGGCCTCGCCATCCTCAAAAATTGCGGCATGGCCCGTGGGCAGCAAGGCCACGGACAGCATCACTGCCGCCAGCGCCTTGAGCGGGGAGGACAAAGAAATCGTGCGCATCAACGATAGGACAGTTCAGCCCGGCGATTTTGGGCGTGCGCGTCTTCAGAATTGCCTTGGGCTGCTGGTTTTTCCTTGCCAAAGCTCACAGCTTCCATCTGGCTGTCCTGCACGCCGAGCAGAGCCAGCGAACGGCGCACTGCCTCGGCGCGCTTCTGGCCGAGCGCCAGGTTGTACTCACGACCACCTCGGTCGTCCGTGTGGCCTTCAATCATCAGCTTGCGATTGGTGCCGGCCTTGATGAAACGAGAGTGCGCCTCGATCAGCGACTGAAATTCGGGCTTGATCACGTAGCTGTCGTAATCAAAATAAACGATACGGCTCACGCCCACTGGGCCTGCAGCATCGCGGCCCGACTGGCCGAGGTCCACACCAGCAACACCGCTCTGCGCGGTATTGCCAGAGTTGGCGCCAGTATTACCACCCATGGTAGACGTGGCGTTCTTGTCTTCGACCGGCACATCGTCCAGCTTCACGCCAGAGCTGCACCCGGCAACGAGGGCGACAACGGTAAGGGCAAGGGTAAAACGTTTGATCATCCAAAATTCTCCTGAAAACTTGATACTTGAAAGTGCTGATAAGTTCATTGCTTTTGAAACGGGCCCCAATCGGGCTCACGGATATCGCCCGCCTGCCCCGCGAGCCGGGCCTTGATCTTGCCGTCCAGCGTGGTGGTCATGAGCGCTTCACGCCCTTGCTGCTGGGTGGCATAAACGATAAGGCGGCTATTGGGGGCAAAGCTGGGGTTCTCATCTGCCGTTGTGTCGGTGACCGCATTCACAGTGCCCGAGGACAGGTCCATCACGTGCAGTTTGAAGGCCCCACCGACACGGGAGATGTAGGCCAGCCAGCGGCCATCGGGGCTGACGCTGGGGGAGATGTTGTAGCTGCCGGTAAACGTCACACGTTCCGCGTTGCCGCCAGTTGTGGAGACCTTGTAGATCTGCGGCGCGCCGCCACGGTCGCTGACAAAGTAAATGCTGCGGCCGTCACCGGAGAACATGGGCTCCGTGTCGATGCCAGCGCTTTGCATGAGGCGGCGCGGCTCGCCACCGTTGGCGTCGATGGTGTAGAGCTGAGATCCCCCGTCACGGCTGAGCGTCACGGCGAGGGATCGACCATCCGGAGCCCAGGCAGGGGCACTGTTGGACCCTCGGAAATTGGCAATCAGGCGCCTGCGGCCGGAGGCCACATCATGCACATAGACCACCGGCTTGCGCGATTCAAACGACACATAGGCCAGTTGCCCCCCGTTGGGCGACCATGCAGGGGAAATGATGGGCTCCGGGCTCGACAGTGCCGATTGGGCATTCTCTCCGTCAGCGTCTGCCACCCACAGGCTGTACCGGGAGCCTGTCTTGGTGACATAGGCAATACGCGTCGAGAAAATGCCGCGCTCGCCCGTCAGCTTTTCATAGATGAAATCCGCAATGCGGTGCGACACCAGGCGCAGATCGCCTTGGGTGACCACAAAGCTTTGGCCACCAAGGTCCTGCCCCTTCACCACATCCCAAAGGCGAAAGCGCACATCGAAACGCCCATCTGCCAGGCGCGTCACACTGCCAGTAGCCAGGGAGTCCGCACTCTTCTGGCGCCACAGTGCGACATCCGGGCGCGCGGTTTCGTCCAGCACCGCGCCGGAGGCGTCTACCGCGCGGAACTGTCCGCTGCGCTCCAGGTCGGCCTGGACGATGGCCGATATTTTCTGGGGAGACTGCGCCTCGCCCCGAAACGGCGCAATTGCGATGGGCAACTGGGTCAAACCAACACCCGTGACCTCAACGCGAAATTGCGCGAGGGCGGGTAGTGCGGGGGTCGAGATCAGCGCAGCCAGCATGTGGCGGCGCAAGGGATGCGGCAAGGCCGCAGGGGATGGGTGTGTTGGGATTCGATCTGTGGTCATTGGCATCCAGCGGTGGCCGAACAAATGCCGAAAGGCAAACCCGAATGTTACACACAGCGGGGAAACCCCTGTGACAAAACGTGCGACCTCCAAACCTATTCGCACCGATTTCTTGCAGCCCACAACCTGCTGCGCAGAAATATCTCACCGGCACCTTGACCGCCCACAACCGTAGAATCCGGGCCACATGCAAGCCACAGATACGGGCGCCGCGCCTCCCAACACTCCCTCCCCGCCCGCTGCAAGCCTGGCCACACGCCTGCGCCGACTGTCTGTCTACTTTGGCAACCAGCGAATGGCCTGGAGCCTTGCCGTTGTTGCCACCCTCGTCGGCGCGATCACCGAGCCGCTGATTCCCGCATTGCTGCAGCCCCTGCTGGACCGGGGCTTCACGCAAGGCACCCTCCAGCTGTGGATGGTGCCACTGGCCATCCTGGGCGTGTTTTTTGTGCGGGGCGTTGCCCAGTTCGTCGGCCAGTACGCACTGGCACGCATTGCCAACGAAGGCATGCTGACGCTGCGCCAGTCGCTGTTTGACAGGGTGCTGGCTGCCGAGATGGGCCTGTTCTCGCGCCAATCGGCCAGCACACTGTCCAACACCGTGGTGTACGAGGTGCAAACCGGCGCAACCCTGCTCGTACAGGCACTGCTAGGGGTGTCGCGCGACGGATTCACACTGGTGGCGCTGCTGGTGTACCTGCTGTACCTCAACTGGCAGCTCACGCTGATCGTCGCCGTGGTTGTGCCGGGCGTGGCGTGGATCATGAAGACCTTGTCCCGGCGCCTTTACCACCTGACCAAAAGCAGCCAGCAGGCCACCGACGAACTCGCCTATGTGGTGGAAGAAAACGTGCTGGCCCACCGCATGGTCCGGCTGCATGGCGCGCAGCCTGGCCAGGCCGGGCGCTTCGCCGCCTTGAGCCAGAGCCTGCGACGCCTGGCGATCAAGTCCACCATCGCCTCCGCAGCCATGACGCCGCTGACGCAGCTACTCGCCGCTGCTGCGCTCTCCGTAGTGATCTGCATTGCCCTGTGGCAGAGCCGTGGGACCGTGGACGCCAAGGATGTCACCGTCGGCGGCTTCGTGTCATTCATCACGGCCATGCTGATGCTCATCGCCCCCATACGCCGCTTGGCCGATGTCGCCAGCCCCATCACACGGGGCGTCGCCGCCCTGGAGCGGGGGCTGGCACTGCTGGGAGACACGGGCGCCGAAACAGGTGGCCAGTTCCGCAAGGACCGCGCCCAGGGAGCACTGGAGCTCAGGCAGGTGACGGTGTCGTTCGGTCCCGATCACGCCCCTGCACTGGACCACATCAGCTTGCGCGTGGAGCCTGGCGAAATCGTCGCCCTGGTCGGCCCCTCCGGGGCAGGCAAGACTACGCTGGTCAACCTGTTGCCACGGTTTGTGACGCCCGCTTCGGGTGAAATCCTGGTCGACGGGAACCCGTTGCCAGAGTGGGACCTCGGATCACTGCGCTCGCAATTCGCCATGGTGAGCCAGGACGTGGTGATGTTCAACGACACCATTGCGGCCAACGTGGCACTGGGGCACGCGGTGGATGAAGCACGCGTGCAGGCGTGCCTGGCGGCCGCCAACCTGGCCGAACACGTGGCAGCACTCCCCCAGGGCATGCACACGGTGGTGGGTCACAATGCCACGCAGTTGTCGGGGGGGCAGCGCCAGCGGCTGGCGATTGCGCGGGCGCTGTACAAGGACGCCCCCATCCTGATCCTGGACGAAGCCACCTCGGCGCTGGACACCGAATCCGAACGGCTGGTACAGGACGCCCTGCAGCGCCTGATGCAGGGACGTACCACCTTGGTCATTGCGCACCGCCTGTCCACCATCGAGCATGCCAACCGGGTCATCGTCATGGAGCGTGGGCGCATTGCCGAACAAGGCACACACGCTGAGCTGATGGCGATGGGTGGACTGTACGCACGCCTGCAGGCCCGGCCGGCCTCGGGCGAAACCGCCGCATTGCACTGAACACGCTATTGCGTGCTATTGCGTGCTATTGCGTGCTATTGCGTGCTAACCGGCGCGCGACAACGGCCGATCCCAGCGCTACGTCTACCACCGGCCCCGGTTGGGCTGGCGCTTGCGGATGGCTGCGGCGATTTTGTCGGCGGATTCGGTACGACTCACCCGCAAGGCAAAGTCGGCGGCCGTGAGCCCCAGCTGGTTCTTGAGCGTGGGGTCCGCGCCCTCATCCAGCAGCAGCTGAACGGCCTCGTTGGAACCGTATTGCGCCGCCATCATGAGGGGCGTGGTGCCGTTGGGTGATGTGGCATCTATGTAAGCGTGGTTTTCCAGCAGCAACGCGATGATGGCTACATGCTGGCGCGAACCTGCAGAGGCCGCATAGTGCAAGGGCGCCCAGCCTGTCTTGTTCACATCCGCATCGCGTGCCAGCAGCGCCTTTACGGCTTCCAGATTGCCCTTGAGGGCCGCCATCATCAAGGGACTTTCGTCCTGCGCATTGCGGGCTTCCACGTTCACCTGGCTGGATGCCAGCAAGGCTGCAAACGCTTTGGACGACCCATTCTGTAAAGCGATGGTCAGGCCCACCTGCCCTTTCGGGTCGCGCGTATTGGGATCAAAACCCCTGCGCAACAGCGCGGCAATGGCAGCATCGTCATCACGCAGGATGGCGACAAAAAAATCCTCATAGGCTCCAGCCCAGATGCCGGGGGCGGCAAGCCCCAGCGCCAGGGTGGCCAGCGCATTGCGGCGATGGCAAATCATGCGGTCACTCCCTTGAACAGAATGTCGAAGTTGCGGCTGGTGGCGTCGGCCACTTCCTCCAGCGTCAGCCCCTTGGTCTCGGCCACCTGCCGGGCCACATAAGGCACATACGAGGGATTGTTGGTCTTGCCGCGATACGGCACGGGCGCCAGATAGGGGCTGTCGGTTTCGATCAGCGTGCGGTCCAGCGGCACAAAGGCCACTACGTCGCGCAGCTCCTGGGCGCTCTTGAAGGTCACGATGCCCGAGAAGGAAATGTAGTAGCCCAGATCCAGCGCCGCACGCGCCACCTGCATCGACTCGGTAAAGCAGTGGAAGACACCGCCTGCACGGTTTCCGGGGCCGTCCTCGCCCTCTTCGCGCAGGATGGCGAGGGTGTCGTCCGACGCGCTGCGCGTATGGATGACCAAGGGCTTTTCGCACACCCGGGCCGCACGGATATGGTTGCGAAAACGGTCGCGCTGCCACTCCAAATCAGCGATGCTGCGCCCGCCTTTGCGGTCTTCCATGCCGTAGTAGTCGAGCCCCGTTTCGCCAATGGCCACTACGCGCGGCAGGGCAGCACGGTCCAGCAGGTCCTGCACCGATGGCTCGGCGATGCCTTCGTTGTCGGGGTGTACCCCCACCGTGCTCCAGAAGTTGTCGTGCGCCATGGCCAGGGCATGTACCCCGTCGAATTCTTCCAGCGTGGTGCAGATGCAAAGAGCCCGGGTGACCTGTGCCTCGGCCATGGCCTGGCGGATGGCGGGCAGCTGGCTCACCAGTTCCGGAAAATTGAGATGGCAGTGCGAATCAGTGAACATGCGGTTTCAAATTAGTCGTTTCTGGGGCGCAACGCGGGCCGTCAAAGGCGGCGCAGCGCTCTGGAGCAAAGATACGCCATCCGCTCCCTCGTCGTGGGCGCCCATAAAAAATGCCGACCAGCCTGCGCAGGTCGGCACGGTGGCGGCGCCAAACTCAGATGGTCTGGGTGGGCCGGTCGGACCCCAGGGATGTGCCCAGCAGCTCCTCGATCTTGGCCTTCAGCTGGCGCGACTTTTCGTCCTTGGGAAACTGGATGCCCACGCCCTGGGTGCGGTTGCCCGCAGCCCGTGCTGGCGTGACCCATGCCACGCGCCCCGCCACCGGATAGCGCTGCGTGTCGTCCGGCAGCGTGAGCAGCACATAGACATCATCGCCCAGCTTGTAGTCCCGCTGGGTGGGGACAAAAATGCCCCCTTCGGCAAAAAAGGGAATGTAGGCCGCGTACAGGGCCCCCTTTTCCTTGATGGCCAGCTGCATGACGCTGGGGCGAGGGGCGGTGGATGGACTGCTCATGGATGGATGGGTGCGGCTCAGTGCTTGGAGTGTAGGGTGTTTCGCGCCTGGGCGACAAGCGCCTCCAGCATGAGGCCAGCATTGAAAGGATGGTCCGCCGTGCGTGCAGCCTTGGCCAGTGCGCGCGACCAGCGGGTCAGAGCACCCAACGGCGGCACCGTCTTGGGCAGGTCTGCGGGTGCAAAGTAGCGCGGCGCGCCGCCTACGCTGGCCGCCAGCAGGTCATGGCAGAGTTTTTGCAGTGCGTCGATCACCTGCGCGGGCGACCAGTCTCCCAAGGCAGTCACATCGCCCTTGGCCACCGCCTGCGGCAAGGCCGACCAGGCTTGTGGACTGCGGCCCGAGTGCGCCAGTGCCAACGCATCGTCGGGCCGCCCGCCTGCGGCCCGCAAAAACGACACAGCGGCATCCGCAGCGATGCCCTGCCCTTGCAGCCACTGCAGCATCTGGTCCTGTGCAGGCCAGACCATGGTGTGGCCCAGGCAGCGGCTGCGGATAGTGGGCAGCAATTGGTGCGCCGCCTCGCTAGCGAGTACAAAGCGCACGTCACCCGGCGGCTCCTCCAGGGTCTTGAGCAAGGCATTGGCCGTGATGTGGTTCATCTGCTCGGCCGGGTACACCAGCACCGCCTTGCCTTTGCCGCGCGCCGAGGTGCGCTGCGAGAACTCCACCGCATCGCGCATGGCTTCCACGCGGATCTCGCGGCTGGGCTTGCGCTTCTTGTCGTCGATGTCCGCCTGGGCCTTTTCCGACAAGGGCCAGCCCAGCGCCATCATCTGCACCTCGGGCATCAGCACACACAGATCGGCGTGGGTGCGCACGTCGATGGCGTGGCAACTGCTGCATTGGCCGCACGCGCCCTGCTCTGTGGGCGCATCGCACAGCCAGGCCCGCACCAGCTCCATACCCAGGGCGTACTGGCCCAGGCCCGACGGCCCCTGCAACAACCACGCGTGGCCGCGCTGGGCCAGCAGGCTGGTGCGCTGCGCGGCAATCCACGGCGCCAATGCCACTGTTGGCTCGCTCATTGCGCCCCCCCCTGGGACGCCACCATGATCGCCAGCCACCCCTTGCGCACAAACACGCTGGTGAGCTGCTGCCACACGCGGTGGCGGTCTTGGGCCGCGTCCAGGCGCGCAAAGCGCTGCGGCGCTGCAGCGGCGCGGTCGGCATAGCCCTGGGCAACGCGGCGGAAGAACTCCACAGGCTGGGCCTCGAAACGGTCGGGCACACGCGCACCGGCCAGGCGTTCTGCAGCCACTTCCGGCGCTAGGTCAAACCACACCGTCAGATCGGGTTCACGCATAAAATCTGCCTCTGGCGCAAGTCCAGTCTGCGCAAGACGCTCCAATATTGATAGCACATCAAGATCAAAGCCGCGCCCCGCGCCCTGGTAGGCAAAGGTGGCATCGGTGAAGCGGTCGCACAGCACCACGTCGCCCCGCGCCAGGGCGGGCTCGATCACATTGCGCAGGTGATCCCGGCGGGCCGCAAAGATCAGCAGCGACTCGGTGAGCGCATCCATCGGGTCGTTGAGGACCATCTCGCGCAGTTTTTCGGCCAGCGGCGTGCCGCCTGGCTCGCGGCTGACGGTGACAGCACGGCCCTGTGCCCGAAAGGCAGTGGCCAGCCCCTCGATGTGCGAGGACTTGCCCGCACCGTCGATGCCTTCAAAGGTGATGAACAGACCGGGTCGTGACATGAAAACCTTGGTGGAAGAATCTACTGCTGGCCGCGTTGGTAGCGGTTGACGGCACGGTTGTGCTCCTCCAGCGACGTGCTGAAGTGGCTGGCGCCATCGCCCTTGGCCACAAAGTACAGGGCGCGCGTGGCGTCCGGCTGCACGGCGGCCAGCAGCGACGCCTTGCCGGGCATGGCAATCGGAGTGGGCGGCAGGCCTGCGCGGGTGTAGGTGTTCCAGGGCGTGTCCGTCTGCAAGTCGCGGCGGCGCAGGTTGCCATCAAACTTCTCGCCCAGGCCGTAGATCACCGTGGGGTCGGTCTGCAGCAGCATGCCCACGCGCAGCCGGTTGGCAAACACGCCCGCAATCTGGCCCCGGTCGCTGGCCTTGCCCGTTTCCTTCTCCACAATGCTGGCCAGAATCAGGGCCTCTTCGGCCGACTTGAGGGGCGTGTCTGCCGCACGCTGCGCCCAGGCGGCTTCGAGGCGGCGGTCCATGGCATGCATCGCCCGGCGCAACACAGCGATGTCGCTGGAGCCTTTGGCGTAGGTGTAGGTGTCCGGAAAGAAGCGCCCCTCGGGTGGCACACCGGGGCGGCCCAGCTGGGCCATCAGCGCTTCGTCGGTCAGCGTGGCGACATCGCGCTTGAGTTGGTCTTCCTTGGCCAGCGCCTGGCGCACCTGGCGCCAGTTCCAGCCCTCGACCAGGGTGATGGCGCGCAGGCTCTCTTCGCCGCGCACCAGCTTTTGCAGCAGGCTGCGGGGCGTGGTGCCAAGGGGGATTTCATAGTTGCCGGCCTTGATGGCGCGGTCCTGGCCCGAGAAGCGGAACCAGGCGTAGAGCATGCGGGCATCCACGCGCGCGCCAGCAGCCACCACATCGCGGGCGACGCCCCGGGGTGTGGTGCCGGGCTCGATGGCAAGCTCCAGAGGCTCGCTGCCGGTCACCAGCGGCTGGTGCAGCCACCAAAAAGCCGCACCACCGGATGCGATCAAAACCAACGCGATCAAAGCCAGTAAACGTCGCACAACCCTGCCGTCTGTGTGTATGAAACAGGGCATCATAATTCAGCGATGACTTACCCCCTGAACGGCATTGCCCCCCTGTCCCACCTGGGCGTGATTCGCGTGGAAGGCGAAGACGCCGCCAAGTTTCTACACGGCCAGCTCACCCAGGATTTCGCCCTGCTCGGCATGGACCAGGCCCGCCTCGCGGCCTTTTTGTCGGCCAAGGGCCGCATGCAGGCCAGCTTCATCGGCTTCAAGCGCAGCGCTACCGAGGTGCTGCTGGTGTGCAGCCGCGACCTGCTGCCCCCCACGCTCAAGCGCCTGTCGATGTTTGTATTGCGCGCCAAGGCCAAGCTGACCGACGCCACCAACGACTTTGCCCTGTACGGTGTGGCCGGAGACACCGTGCCCGACGGCAGCCAACCCGCCTGGACCAAGGCCGATATCGGCACCGCGTCGGTGGTCCACCTGTACCCCGCCGATGGCCAGCCCCGGGCCCTGTGGGTGGCCCCGGCCGTTGACCCGGTCCCCGCAGGCCCCGCGCTGGATGCCGCGCTGTGGCTCTGGAGCGAGGTGAAGAGCGGCGTGGCAACCCTGACCACGCCCGTGGTCGAGGCCTTTGTGCCCCAGATGCTGAACTATGAATCCGTGGGTGGCGTGAACTTCAAGAAGGGCTGCTACCCCGGCCAGGAAGTGGTGGCGCGCAGCCAGTTCCGGGGCACGCTCAAGCGCCGGGCCTACATCGCCCATGCGGCAGCCGAAGTGGCAGTGGGAGCCGAAGTGTTCAACACGGCAGACCTGGAGCAGCCCTGCGGCACCGTGGTGCAGGTGGCTTCTGCACCGGGCGGCGGATTCGACACCATCGTGTCGCTGCAGATCAGCGCCGCGCAGGAAGGCAGCCTGCAGGTGGGTGCCACGGACGGCGTAGCGTTGGCACTGCTGCCGCTGCCCTACGCGCTGCTCGAAGATATTTGAATAAAAATGGGCTCCAGCGCTTATCCATCAAGCGCAAGCAGCTCATTTATTAATAGCAAAATCAACTACAACCGCTGCGCCATCGCAATGTGCGCGATGCCAGCCTCTTCGTAAGGCTCACCCACCACGGAGAAACCGGCGCGGCGGTAAAAGCCCTCAGCGCTGCGCTGGGCATGCAATTGCACCTCCGTGTCGCCCCGGGCGCGGGCGGCGGCGACCAGCGCATCCAGCAACTGCCGCCCCCACTGCGCACCACGCACCGAGCGGTCCACGGCCATGCGGCCGATGCGGCCCACACCCGGTGACTGCTGCAGCAAGCGGCCTGCAGCAATGGGCATTCCCAGCCGGTTGTAGAGCACGGCATGGCGGGCCGAGATGTCGTGCACATCGGCTTCGATTTCGGCGGGAATGCCCTGCTCGTGCACAAACACCTCCGTGCGCACACGGCCTGCATCGCGGCCCAGCGTGTTCCAGTCGCCCGTGCGCACCTCGGCCATGTCGGCACCGGCCTCAAAGCCCTCGAAGATGGCGCGCAGCGCGGGTGGCACCGGGCGCGAGGTCTGCGTGGCCGGGTCGGCAAACACATAGACCAGTTCGGCCGAGATCAGCAACCGGTCGCCACAGAAAATGCCCGCCGTGAACAGGCAGGATGAGTTGCCGATGCGCGTGCAGCGCAGGCCCACATCCAGCGTGTCATCGAGCCGCGCAGAGGCGTGGTATTCCACCGTGGCCTTCTTCACATACATCTCACCGCCCAGCACATGCATGCTCGCCTCGTAAGGCAAACCCAGCGCGCGCCAGTAGTCGCTCATGGCCGTGTCGATGTACATGAGGTAGTGCGCGTTGAACACGATCTTTTGCATGTCCACCTCGGCCCAGCGCACGCGCAGGCGGTGGAAACAGCGGAATTCGTTGCGTTGCATGTTGTCTTCACTCCATTCCAAAGGCCAATCGCAGCGCCCGGGCTGCGTCGGCATGGGCCTTGCGCGCCTCGGGGATGGCGCGGCCCATTTTGATGAATTCGTGGGTCACGCCGCGATAGATGTCCAGGTCCACTTGCACGCCTGCCAGGCGCAGCTTGTCGGCGTAGGCTATGCCTTCGTCCACCAGCGGGTCACACTCTGCCAGACCGATCCAGGCGGGGGCCACACCATCGACATCCGGCGCATGCAGCGGGGCAAAGCGCCAGTCTTCGCGCTCGGCGCGGCTTTGCACGTAGTTGCCGAAGAACCAGCTGATGGCAGGCTCTTCCAGCACCAGGCCGCGCGCGAACAGCGCGTGAGATGGCGTTTCTTGATGGGCGGCGCAGCCCGGGTAGATCAGCAGTTGCAGCGCCAGCGGCAGGCCCGCATCGCGCGCCAGAATGGCGTTGACCGCGGCCAGCGTGCCCCCCGCGCTGTCGCCCCCAACGGCCAGGCGCTGCGGGTCGGCACCCAGGCGCTCGGCGTTGGCAGCCAGCCACTGCAGCGCATCCCACGCATCGTTGCTGGCCGTGGGAAAGCGGTGCTCCGGCGCCAGCCGGTAGTCCAGCGACACCACCATGCAACCCGCCAGACGCGCCAGCTCGCGGCACAGAATGTCGTGCGTGGCGATGTTGCCAATGGTGAAGCCGCCGCCGTGCGTGTACAGCAGCACGGGCAAGCCCTTGTCGGTGCTGGGCGCGTACAGCCGTGCGGGCAGCATGGCGCCGTCGCGGGCCGGGATCTGCAGGTCCTCCACCCGCGCCAGTGCGGCCTTGGGCACCTCCAGCACATCCGCGCCCGCCTGGTAAGCGATGCGTGCCTCCTGCGGCGTGCGCGTGTGCAGCGGTGGGTGCCCCGCGCGGGCCATGCGTTCGAGAACGCTGCGCATCTGGGGGGTGAGACGGGTGTGGTGGATGTGCAGGTCGGTCAACGGTTGGGGTCTCGGCAAAAAAACAAAACGGCCCGCACGGCGGCGGGCCGCTCATCGGTGGCTTACTTGAAGGTCACGCGCACCGGTGCGGCGCCGGGCAGGCCATCGTAGGTGGCCGTCACCGACAAACCGGCCTTGGGTGGCAGCAGGGGCGAGAATGAGCCCAGGCTGATCAGATCGCCCGGCTGCATGGCCAGGCCTTCTTGCGCCAACGCGCCCGCCAGCCACACCACGGCATTGAGCGGATGCTCCAGGATGTCGCTGCCCTTGCCACCGCCCAGGCGCGCGCCCGCGCCATCGGTCAGCGACACGTTCATGTCGGCCAGCGCCTTCAGCATGGCAAAACGCTCGCCGCGATAGGCTGGCACAGCAATGGGTGTACCCGCCACGCCCAGGCGCGCGCCCACGTTGATGGCCGTCACGCCTGCGCCATTGAGCTTGGGCGGCGCCTGCACCATCAGGTCGGGCAATTCCATGAACGGGATGATCTGGTCCACGGCATCCAGCACGTCCATGGGGGTCTTGGCCTGGTTGATGGCGGCGCTTTTCACGCGCACCAGCATGTCGGCCTCGTACAGTGGGCGGGCACCGAAGGCCGCATCCACCGTGGCGCCACTGGGCAGCACCATGCCTTCGTAGAGCTTGCCCCAAACAGGTTTGTCGGTGTTGAAGCGCTTTTGCACAGCGGGGTTGGTCAGGCCCGCCTTGTAGCCAATCACCTTGCCCATGCGCTGTGCCAGCAATGCGTTGACCTTGCCGCGTGTACAGGCGCCGTCGGCGTCAGTGAGGTTCTCGGGGTTGGCGGCGGGGGTTTTGGCGACATAGTTGGCCACCAGGTCGGCGGCCTGCGCATCGGTCAGGCACTGGGCCTGGGCGCTTGTCACAGATGCGACGGCTACCAGGGCCGCCATCAGGGTTTGCTTCGTTTTCACGCGTGTCTCCTCCTTATAAAGTGAGCTCAGAACTCGTTTCAAGGGCTGGCGAGCTATCGTAATCGCTGGCACTCCCATTCACACATTCTGTTGCACCATGGCTTTCATCTACTACGTCACCCAGATCCAGTTTGAATTCGGCGCCGTCAAGCTGCTGAAACAAGAGTGCGAGCGTGTGGGCATCACCCGCCCTCTGATCGTGACAGACCCTGGCGTGAAGGCCGCAGGCGTGCTGCAAAAGGCGCTCGATGCGCTGCCAGACATGACGGTGGCCGTGTTTGACCAGACCCCGTCCAACCCCACCGAAGCCGCCGTGCGCGCTGCAGTAGAGATGTACAAGGCGCAAGGCTGCGACGGCCTGATTGCCCTGGGTGGCGGCTCGGCCATCGACTGCGCCAAGGGCATCGCGATTGCCGCCACGCACGAAGGCCCCCTCACCCACTACGCCACCATCGAAGGCGGCTCCCCGCGCATCACCGACCGCGCTGCGCCGCTGATTGCCGTGCCCACCACCAGCGGCACGGGCAGCGAGGTGGCACGCGGCGCCATCATCATCGTGGACGACCACCGCAAGCTTGGCTTTCACTCGTGGAACCTGGTGCCCAAGACGGCCATCTGCGACCCCGAACTCACGCTGGGCCTGCCCCCCATGCTCACTGCCGCTACGGGCATGGATGCGATTGCACACTGCATGGAAACCTTCATGTCCGCCGCGTTCAACCCGCCCGCTGACGGCATCGCGCTGGATGGCCTCACACGCGGCTGGGCGAACATCGAGCAGGCCACCAAAAACGGCAGCGACCGCGACGCGCGCCTGCACATGATGAGCGCCAGCATGCAGGGCGCCATGGCCTTCCAGAAGGGCCTGGGCGCGGTGCATTCGCTCAGCCACAGCCTGGGCGGCGTGAACCCGCGCCTGCACCACGGCACGCTCAACGCCATGTTCCTGCCCGCCGTGGTGCGCTTTAACGCTACGGCCGAATCGGTGCAAAAGGAAAAGCGCCTGGAACGCATGGCACACGCCATGGGCCTGGCCAGCGCGGGCGACATCCCCGAAGCCATCCGCGACATGAACGCCCGCCTGGGCCTGCCCACGGGCCTGGCGGCCATGGGGGTGACCGAAGCCCTGTTCGACGACATCATCAAGGGCGCCATGGCCGACCACTGCCACAAGACCAACCCGCGCATTGCCACGCCCGAGGAATACCGCGACATGCTGGCGCAGTCGCTGTAAGGGCCTGCCCAAAGCGTATTGGTGATCTCCCTGCGGCGGCGCCACAGCACCTGGCGTGCCGCCGCCTCCAACGCACATAGAAGCCTTCCTGCCGTGGCCGCTCCTGCGGGATTGCGCTGTCCAAACCCATCTCACGCGATTCACTACGCGCTAGACTCCGACTCGTCAACAATTAATTAACAATTCATTACCCTGGTGGAGAGCCAGTTCAATGTCGTTCTGGCGCTGCCCGGAGACTTTGATCAGGCCCTGGGGGGAGGGCCACTGTCGATGCGCACCGGAAATCTCAGCACCTGGCTCCTGCGGGGCACCTATCCCCGGCTGTATGTGCCTATCGTGCTGATCATCGTGCTGGTCAGCACGGTGCGCTACCACTACCTGGTGGCCACAGAAACCGACGAGGTGCGCCGCCATGCCGCCACCGAACTGCGCCGTGCTGGGGATGCGCTGCTGCCGTCGCTGGCGGCCCTGCTAGCCTCGGACCGCCAGGCCCAGGCCACGCTGCTCAGCGAAGGGATTGCCAGCTTCGGGCCGGGCATCCATTCGCTGAAATGGCAGGTGGACAACGAGCCCGCCACCGAAGCCAGGGCGCCCCGCCTGCCCGCCACCGCGCCAGACTGGTTTGCCCAATGGGTCAACATTGCACCGCCCTCGCAGCAGTTCAGCCAGGCGTTGTCCAGCGGCGGGGCCTCCGGGCGCCTGACGGTGACGCTGCAGGCGGCCCCCCTCGTCGGCCAGGTCTGGAGCACGGTGGTGGTGCAGTTGCGCATCTCGGCCCTCAACATTTTCACCATCCTGCTGCTGCTCACCCTGCTGCTGCGGGCCAATGCCCGCATGCTGCGCCGCCTGGCGGAAGCCACCGATGCGTTCCGCCAGGGCCGCCTGGACACGCGCATGGAGGTGACGGGCACGCTCGAATCGCGCGCCATGGCGGCCACCTTCAATGACATGGCGGGCAAGGTCCAGTCGCTGGTGCTGTCGCTGCGCGAAACCCAGCAGCAGCAAAGCGAACAACTGCACTTCACACGCCAGCTGATCGACGCCCTGCCCCTGCCGGTGTTCGTGCGGGATGCGAAGGGTGTCACCCTGGAAGTCAACTGCGCCTGGCAGCGGCTTTTTCATGCCCCTGCCGGTGCTGGCAGCGCTCAGGCCTCGCCACCCGCGTATCCCCAGGAGCTGTCGCCCGAGCGCTCCACCCAGATCGCCCAGGCGCAGGACAACGAGATCCGCGTGCACCCGGCCAACCACCAGCCCCCAAGGGACATGGCCTACTACGAGGCCCCATTCACCACCACCCGGGGCACGCTGGCTGGCACCATTGGCACCCTGGTGGATGTGACCGAACGCAAACGCGCCCAGGAGGCCCTGCGCGCCGAGAAGGAACGCGCCGAGGTCACGCTCGCCTCCATCGGCGACGGGGTGATCACCACCGACCCCTCGGGCTGCATCGAAACCATCAACGAGGCTGCACAGCTCATGACCGGCTTCACCGCCGACCAGGCGCTGGGGCGGCAGCTGGACGACGTGTTTCGCCTGTATGAAGAGCTTGCCAGCCGCAACGCCAGTTCTGCGGCCGAGCGGGACACCGTGCCCGGCGCGCTGCAGCCGGTCACGCACGAGGTGCTGATCCACCGCTCGGGCGAACGCTACGCCATCGAGTACACCGCGTCAGCGATCCGCCAGGGCGATGGCACGGCCGCAGGCTGCGTGCTGGTGTTCCGCGACGTGACCGAGACCCGCAACCTGCGCCACCAGATTTCATGGCACGCACGGCACGATCCGCTCACCGGGTTGTACAACCGCGCCGCCCTGGCCGAGCGGCTGACCCATGCCATCTTCGTGGCGCGGCAAAAAGGGCTGCTGCTGGCGGTGTGCATGCTCGACCTGGACCATTTCCAGACCGTGAACGACGCCCACGGAAACCGCGTGGGCGACCGCCTGCTCAAGGAAACCGCGCGGCGCCTGGGCGCCTTCATCACGCCGCAGGACGCCGTGGCGCGCATGGGGGGCGATGAGTTTGTGCTGCTGCTGGGCGAACTGCCCGACATACCCGCCATCGAGGCGCGTGTGGACGTGCTCATGCAGCAGCTGGCCGCCCCCTACGCCATCGACGACCGCGTGCTGCACACCACCGTGAGTGTGGGCGTGGCCGTGTTTCCGCAAGACGACGCCAACCCCGACACCCTGCTGCGCCACGCCGACCAGGCCATGTGCCAGGCCAAGGGCTTCGGCCGCAACCAGATGCATGTGTTCGACGTGCAGCTGGACCACGCCGTGCAGACCCAGCACACCCGCCAGACCCGCGTGGCCCAGGCGCTGCACGCGGGCGAGCTGGTGCTGCACTACCAGCCCAAGGTGAACCTGCGCACCGGCGAAATCCTGGGGCTGGAGGCCCTGCTGCGCTGGCAACACCCCGAGCAAGGCCTGCTGGGCCCGCAGCATGTGCTGCCCCTGATCGAGGATGCCGAGCTGGAGGTGGAAGTGGGTGAATGGGTGCTGCGCCAGGCCCTGGCACAGATGCGGCAGTGGACGGACGCCGGCATGCTGTGGGAGGTGAGCGTGAACATCTCCGCCCCCCACTTTCACCGGGCCAATTTTGTGGAGCGACTCAAGGACATCCTGCACACCTGCCCCGAGGTGTCGCCCACCCGCCTGGAGCTGGAAATCCTCGAATCTGCGGCCCTTCAAGACATGCAGTACATGCGCCACATGATGCAAAGCTGCCAGGCTCTGGGCGTGCGTTTTGCGCTGGACGACTTCGGCACCGGCTTCTCCTCGCTGTCTTACCTGAAGCGCCTGCCCGCCGAAACCATCAAGATCGACCAGTCGTTCGTGCGCGGCATTCTGGAAGACGGCGACGACCTCACACTCGTGAGCGCCATCGTCGCGTTGGCCGCCGCCTTCCACCGGCATGTGGTGGCCGAGGGCGTAGAAACCGCCGAGCAATGCGCCAAGCTGCTGGAGCTGGGCTGCGAGCGCGCCCAGGGCTTTGGCATTGCACGGCCCATGCCTGCGCACGAGGTGCTGACCTGGGCCCGGGAGCACGCTGCTCGCCATGCGGCCCGGGCGGTGCAGGAGGCGGCGCGGCGGCCTGCCTCAACCTGAGCACTACAGCGGTTGCACTGCGTTCATGTCGGGCCGCACCAGCCACGCCTGCCACTCGTCCACCAGCTGCTGGCTGGCCCGCGTAGCCGCAAGCCAGGCCTTGGCGCGCGCGGCGCTGTCGGTGCCGTAGTGGGTGAAATCGTTGCGGTCGGGCAGCTTGGCGTTGGGCAAGGAGCGCACCCAGTCGGGGCTGGGCGACAGCACCACCATGTTGTCCAGCGCCGGGGTGGAACGGTGGCGCCACTTGAGTCCCTTGTCCAGCCAGCCGGGCACCACCTGGTGCTGGAAGTGCGGGTACAGCACCAGGCCGGGCGAGGCAGTCGGGCCAGAATCTGAGGTTTTTTGGCCGCCAGCGCTTGTTGGATAAGCGCTGCCAGCTATTAATTCAATAGCATTCTGTGATTGCTGGCCGTAGGCCAGGTGCAGGTGGTAGTCGGTGATGCCCCCGTCCCAATACGCTCCACGGGGCGCACCCGGAATGTTGTGCACGGCCTGCAGCACAAACGGGATCGAGCAGCTGGCTTGCAGCGCTGGCATGAAGTTGCCGCCGTGCAGCAGCACCTGCCGCGTGCGGTAGTCCGAGGTGCCAAACGGCAATGCAGCGCACGCAGCACCAACGCTCACACCAACACCATCGGCCGTGGCTGCATCGGACGAGGAAAACACCACCCGCTCCAGCCACGCCCCCATCGCCTTGCGGTGCACCGTGTTCGTCAGAAACGCGCCCAGATAGCCCAGCGGCGTGGCCACGCGGTGCTCGCGCCCCAGCAGGTGCCGCCCGCGCGAGGTGACGATGTGCAGGCGGTAGCGCGGGTGGTTCAGCACCTCGTCGATGCGCCCACCATAGAACGCCTGCAGGTTCTGCCCAAACCGCTCGCTCACATGCGCGGCCGTGGGGCGCTTCTTGCCCGGCGGCAGGTCGTAGTGCTGGTGGATGTAGTCGTGCTCCAGCCGCTCGAAAGCCGCCACCGATTGCTGCAGGCAGGCCGTGGCCATGCGCCAGGCGCCGATCGAGGCGCCCACCAGGTGCACCGGCTGGCTGGACTGGGGCAGCCACTCCCCAAAGATGAAACGGTCCAGCGGACCCAGGATCAGGCCCTTGGGGCCCCCTGCCGCCGCAGGGATCACGCCCACATCGTCGGGCTGCAGCCCGTGGTTTTGAAGGTGTTGGCGGGCGCGGGGGCCGGCATGGATGCGCAGGGCTTTCATGGGCGGCATTTTCGCAAAGCCGCAAGGCGGCTCAAAACCAGCTCTCACACCACGTAGTCAGCAGCCTCAGGCTTCGCAGTCCAGTCGATAGGGTCTTGCTGCAGCACCATGTCGATGTCCAGCCCCAGGGCCAAACCCACTTCGCCGGGGAACGACACGGCCAGTTCCTTTTCGCCCAGTTCTGCCTCACGCGCCCGGGCGCGCCAGGACGCCAGGTGGATCACGCCCGCGAGGGGCTCGTAGGCATTGTTGTCAAACGGCGCGCTCTGGTGGTGCAGGGCATCCACCACCACCTCGGGCAAACGCCAGCGGCGTGCCAGCCCGGCCGTCACATGGCCATAGCAGTAGCCAAAGATGCGCTGCTCGATCTTGCCGCGCCGCAGGTCAAACGGGGCCACCAGTGTGTTGACCGACTGGGCTTTGTCCGGGTCGGCCAAGTGGATCACCAGCTCGCCCAGCGCGTGCAGCAGGCCGGTGGTGTACGCAGCGGTCTGGTTCTGGTGCACGATGCCCGCCAGCGACCGTGCCAGCTTGGCCGTGTTGAGGCTGTAGCGCCAGAACTGCTGCATGTGCACGCCGGGCACCGAGCGCGACGCGGTGCCCAGCGGTGCCGACGTGACCAGTGTGCGAACCTGGGCAATACCCAGCAGCGCCAGAGCCTCGGGGATGCCGGCAATCTGGCGCGGTACCTGGAAGGTGTGGGAATTGGCCAGCTCCAGCAGCCGCCCGGCCAGCGCCGGGTCGGTGCCGAAAAGCTGGTTCAGACGCCGCAGGCTGGGCTCTTCATGCGCCAGCTCGCTCATCAGCAATGCCACCGTGCGCGGAAGGCTGGGCAGAGCTACGGGTTGGGCCAGCAGTGCGTTCAGCTCCATGGGGTCAGGCACCAGAGTTGGGGTTGCTGGCGATTATGGCCCCCAACCTGTCGCAAACCCAGGCCATCCCGCCGCAATCCGTCAACGGCCCTTGGCCTGTTGCAACTTGGCAAATGCCGACGCCATGGCCGACTGTTGCACGGGCTCGGGCGCACGGCGCTGGGGTTGTGCATAGCCCCGGCCAGCACCCTCAAAACGGTTGTCGCGGGGTGCACCCCGGTCACCGCCCTGGCGTGGTGGCGCATCGCCCAGCTTCATCGACAGGCCGATGCGCTTGCGCTCCACGTCCACCTCCATGACCTTGACCTTGACGATGTCGCCGGTCTTGACCACTTCGCGCGCATCGTTCACAAACTTGTGCGCCAGCTGGCTCACGTGCACCAGGCCATCCTGGTGCACGCCCAGGTCGATGAAGGCGCCAAACTGGGCCACGTTGCTCACCGTGCCTTCCAGGATCATGCCTTCCTTCAAATCCTTGATGTCTTCCACGCCATCGTTGAAGCGCGCCACCTTGAAGTCCGGACGCGGGTCGCGGCCGGGCTTTTCCAGCTCGGCCAGGATGTCCTTGACGGTGATCACACCGAATTTTTCGTTGGCAAACAGCTCGGGCTTCAAGGTCTTGAGCATGTCGGCGCGGCCCATGATCTCGGCCACGGGCTTGCCCGTCTTCTCCATGATCTGCTCGACCACGGGGTAGGTTTCGGGGTGCACGCCGGTCATATCGAGGGGGTTGTCGCCCCCCCGGATGCGCAAGAAGCCCGCGCTCTGCTCAAACGTCTTGGCGCCCAGGCCCGCCACGTCCATCAGCTGCTTGCGGCTCTTGAACGCGCCATTGGCCTCACGCCAGCGCACCACCGCCTTGGCCACGCTGCCCGACAGGCCCGACACACGGCTGAGCAAGGGCACGCTGGCCGTGTTCAGGTCCACACCCACCGAGTTCACGCAGTCTTCCACCACCGTGCCCAGCGTGCGGGCCAGCTCGCTCTGGTTCACGTCGTGCTGGTACTGGCCCACGCCGATGCTCTTGGGGTCGATCTTCACCAGTTCGGCCAGCGGGTCCTGCAGGCGGCGTGCGATGGATGCCGCGCCACGCAGGCTCACGTCCACATCGGGCATCTCTTGCGAGGCGTATTCGCTGGCGCTGTAGACCGAAGCACCGGCCTCGCTCACCACCACCTTTTCAATCACGCGGTCCACCTTGGCCGCCAGCTTGATCAGGTCGGCGGCCAGCTTGTCGGTCTCGCGGCTGGCCGTGCCGTTGCCAATCGCAATCAGGTTCACGCCGTGCTTCTCGGCCAGCTTGGCCAGGGTGTGCAGCGAGCCCTCCCAATCACGGCGCGGCTCGTGCGGGTAGACAGTCGCGGTTTCCACCAGCTTGCCCGTGGCATCCACCACGGCCACCTTCACACCGGTGCGGATGCCAGGGTCCAGGCCCATCACCACACGCGGCCCAGCCGGCGCGGCCAGCAGCAGGTCGCGCAGGTTGTCGGCAAACACCTTGATCGCCACCTTTTCAGCGTCGTCGCGCAGGCGGGCGAACAGGTCGCGCTCGGTTGAAAGGCTGAGCTTCACGCGCCAGGTCCAGGCCACACACTTGCGGATCAGGTCGTCGGCTTTGCGGCCCTGGTGGCTCCAGCCCAGGTGCAGGGCAATCTTGCCTTCGGCCATGCTGGGCTTGCCGGGTTCGGGCTCCACGGGCAGCACCAGCTTGGCCTCCAGAATCTCCAGGCCCCGACCCCGGAACACCGCCAGCGCGCGGTGCGAAGGCACGCGGCCGATGGGTTCGTCGTATTCAAAGTAGTCGCGGAACTTGGAGACCTCGGGGTCGTTCTCGTTCTTGGACTCGACCTTCTTGCTGCGCAGCAGCCCCTCGGCCCACAGCCATTCGCGCAGGTTTTGCACCAGTGCCGGGTCTTCGGCCCAGCGTTCGGAAAGGATGTCGCGCACGCCGTCCAGCACTGCGGGCACGGTCGAAAAGTCCGCGCCCGTCTTGCCATCGTCCAGCACCTCGGGCGGCTTCGTGAAGGCGGCAGCCTCCACGGCGGGGTCCAGCGTGGGGTCGGCAAAGAGCTTGTCAGCCAGCGGCTCGATGCCGAACTCGCGGGCCATCTGGCCCTTGGTACGGCGCTTTTGCTTGAACGGCAGGTAGATGTCTTCCAGCTCCTGCTTCGTTGGAGCTGCGGCAATGGCAGCACGCAGCGCATCGGTCAGCTTGCCCTGCTCGTCAATGCTCTTGAGCACCGCAGCGCGGCGGTCGTCCAGCTCGCGCAGGTAAGACAGGCGGGCTTCCAGCTCGCGCAGCTGGATATCGTCCAGCCCACCGGTGACTTCCTTGCGGTAGCGCGCGATAAAGGGCACCGTGGCGCCCCCGTCCAGCAGCTCCACCGCTGCGCGCACCTGTTGTTCACTAACCCTGATTTCTGCGGCCAACTGCCGGATGATCTGCTGCATGTGTGGGCAAACTCTCTGAGACTCGGTCAAACAAACGAACAAAAACGCGAAGCGCGGGAGTTTGCCACAGGCACTATTGGTAACAACCCGTGGGAACAACCGGCCTTGCCATGAGGGCGGGGTGGGCTGTCTAGAATGCTCCAGCCTTCAAGACAGCCCCTTCATGCAGCCGTTGCCCTTCCCCATCCGCACAGAATGCCCGCCCGGTGCCTGTGTCTGCGACCGGGACGCGCTGCTGCTATCCCCCGATGCCGTGCTAGAGGCACGCATCCTGCAGCTCACCCAGGCTGAAGAAAAGAAGTTGCTGCAGCGGCTGGAGAACATCACCAGCCTGAGCGACCTGCGGCGTTTGCAGGAGCGCATGGAGCAGCAGCTGGGCCTGCGGCTGACCATTGCCCCCAGCCCCAACGAAGTGCGCACCCTGCGCGGCATCACCATCCTGGTCCACGAGCAGCGCGGGCTGTGCCGCAAGACGCGCCAAGCGATTCCGGCCGCCATCAAGAAGGGCATGGACCAGCGGCCGGAGATCACGTACGAGCTGCTGAATGAGGGCGGGTTGTTCTCGGGGTTGTGACCCCGCGCATCCGTCTCTTTGCCCACCCGCCCTGCCCGCCGCATGCAAGACGACCTGTTCGGCAGCCCCGAAGCCCCAACACCTCCTGTGCCTTCGCGGCATTCCACCCGGCCGACCAAAGCCGATGCGCCCGAAGCCGCAGAACACGCCGCGCCGCCTGCCCCGCGCAAGCGCTCCAGCCAGGTAACCGCCATGGCGCACGACGATGCGCTCACCGCCCTGGCCGACGCCTTGCCCCGGCAGTTGCGCCTGGGCACCTCCAGCTGGACCTACCCCGGCTGGAAAGGCCTGGTGTGGGAGGGCGAACATTCCGACACGCAACTGTCCAAGCAAGGCCTGGCGGTATATGCCCAGCACCCGCTGATGCGCACCGTGAGCATTGACCGCAGCTTTTACCGGCCGCTCACCGTGAGCCAGTACGAAAGCTACGCCTCGCAGGTGCCCGACGACTTCCGGTTTGTGGTGAAGGCACCAAGTGTGGTGACCGACGCCCTGGTGCGCAGCGAAGACGGCCGGGGCCGCCAGGCCAATCCAGCATTCTTGAGCCCCGAACTGGCCCGCAGCGAGTGTGTGGAGCCTGCCCTGCAAGGCCTGGGGCACAAGCTGGGCGCACTGGTGTTCCAGCTCAGCCCGCTGCCGCTGGCGCAGCTGGACCGCCTGCCGCTGCTGCTGGAGCGCCTGCGCACCATGCTGCTCGCCCTGCCAGCCCTCGCGCCCACGGCGCCCGATGGGGTGATTGCGGTGGAAGTGCGTGACCCCGAATGGCTGACCCCGGACTTTGCCGCCGTGCTGCGCGAGGCTGGTGCCACCTACTGCCTGGGCCTGCACGCCAAGATGCCGCCACTGCAGGCTCAGCTGCCCATGCTGCGCGCGCTGTGGCCCGGCCCGCTGGTGTGCCGCTGGAACCTGAACCCCGTGCATGGCCCCTATGGCTATGAAGAGGCGGAGCGCCTGTACGCCCCCTACGACCGCCTGCACCACCCCGACCTGCCCACCCGAGCGGAACTGGCCAGCGTGATTGCGGGCATCACGCGCCGGGGGCAGAACGCCTTTGTGACCATCAGCAACCATGCCGAGGGCTGCGCGCCGCTGACGGTTCGCGGTGTGGCCGACGAAGTGGCTGCGGTGCTGGCGGCAGCGCCACGCTGATGTGCACGCGCACCAGCGACGTCCCTGCGGGTGAGTCTGAGCGCGGTGTGAGCCGGATGCAATGTACCGCTCTGGAAGGCGAAATACTCACATATTCATAGCTGCTAGCGCTTATCCATCAAGCGCTAGAGGCACTTTTTATTCAAATTTTCTACAGGCGCTTGTGGCACGGGTCAGGAGCCTGCCGGACTTGGAGCGTCGATAGCGAAAATTGGCCCCAGCGAGGACAGTTTTTGCCGGATTTGCAGCCCCATAGCCCGGCTATGGGGCAAAAAGACGGTGAAAAATGGACCGCTGCGGTCAATTTGCAGCCGACGATTTCCAAGTCCGACAGGCTCCTAGGCATGCACCATCGCCCCGCGCCTGCCGCCCAGCGTGATCCACGCCAGCGCCACGCCCACCAGCGCCCCGGTGGCCATGCCGACTACCATGGGCAAGGGCTTGCCGGTGGCAAACAGGCCGACCACGCCCATGGCCAAGGCGCCCGTCAGCATCTGCAGTGTGCCCAGCAGGGCAGATGCCGTGCCGGCGATGGCGCCGTGTTTCTCCAGCGCCAGCACCGAGGTGGTGGGGATCACCAGCCCCATGAGCGCGCTGGCTACAAAGTACAAACCGATCAGGACGGCCAGGTCATCGCCGCCCAGCAGGTAGTAAAGCAGCAACGACGCCATGACCGCGCCCGAGGCCGTGGCCGCCGCCTTCACCACCCGCACCATGCCAAAGCGCTCACCCAGCGTGGCGGTGAACTGGGAGGCGCCGATGAACGCCGCCGCGTTAACCCCAAAGGCCAGGCTGTACTGCGTGGGCGTCAACCCGTAGTGGTTGATGAGCACAAACGGCGAGCCCGCCAGGTACACAAAAAACCCGGCCATGGCGCAGCCGCCAATGAACACCAGGCCCAGGTAGTGCCAGTCGCGCAGCAGCAGCGCATAGGCGCGCAGGGCGCCGCCCAGGCTGCTTTCCACGCGGTCGGATGCAGGGCGTGTCTCCTGCAGGCTGCCGTACACCAGCGCCAGCCCCGCCACGGCGGCCACGGCCACCACCCAGAAGACGCCGCGCCAGCCCGTGAGCGCAATCACCCCGCTGCCCGCCAGCGGCGCCAGGATGGGCGACACGCTGAACACCAGGATCAGCAGCGACATCAGCCGCGCTGCATCGGTGCCCGTGTGCAGGTCGCGCACCACGGCACGCGGTATGGCCATGCCCGCCGCCGCGCCCAGACCCTGCAAAAAGCGCAGGGCCACCAGGGTTTCGATGTCACTGGCCAGCGCACACCCCACGCTGGCCACCGTGAACAGGCCCAGGCCAAAGTACAGCGGCGGCTTGCGCCCCACCATGTCGGAGATAGGGCCGTAGAACAGCTGGCCAGCCCCCAGCGCCAGGAAAAACGCCGTCAGGCTCCACTGCACAGCGCCCACCGACGCCCCCAGGCTGGCGCCAATGTCGGGCAGCGCGGGCAGGTACATGTCGATGGCAAAGGGGCCGATGGCCGAGAGCAGGCCCAGGATGAGGGCCATTTTGAGGAAGCGGGAAAAATGCATAGCCGCCCATTGTCACCATTTCGGTGCATGAACTCGGGTAAACCCTTAATGAATGGCCAAAAGCGCTACCCGGGCACGGCAGGTACTGCGCCCACCCTTCAGTCCGGAGCCAGTTCGATGCGGTTGCGCCCGGCCTGCTTGGCGCGGTACATGGCGCGGTCGGCGCGGCGCACCAGTTCTTCGGGGGCTTGGTCACGCTGGGGCACAAGGCTGGCCACGCCAAAACTCACGGTAACGATGCCAAAGGGTGCCCCCTCATGCGGCAAGGCCAGCGCCTGGATGGCCTGCTGGATCTGGCGGGCCACTTCCATGGCAGCCTGCGCATCCGACGCAGGGAGCAGCACCACAAATTCTTCGCCGCCAAAGCGCGCCGCCAGATCACCCTCGCGGCGCCCGCCGGTTTGCGCCAGGGTCAGGGCCAGCGCCTGCAGGCAGGCATCGCCCGCCAGGTGACCATAGTGGTCGTTGAAGTGCTTGAACACGTCCACGTCCAGCATGATCAGCGAGAGCGGCGTCTGCGCCCGCTGGGCGCGGGCCCATTCGTGCGCCAGGGTCTGGTCAAAATGGCGGCGGTTGGCAATGCCGGTGAGCCCATCGGTGTTGCTGATCAGTTGCAGCCGCTGGTTGGCCTGCGCCAGGGCCTGGGTGCGCTCTTCCACCAGCGCCTCCAGCTCCAGGTTGCGCTGCTGCAGGCGGCCTACCGGGTACACCTCGCCGTCACGCGCCAGGCCGTAGGGGATGGAAATGCTGCTGTGGGCAATCTTCCAGTCGCCCTCCTCATGGCGAAACACCAGCACCAGCCGCGCGGTCTCGCGGGCAAACAGTGCGTCAGGAATGGGCAGCCGGATGTGGAAAAACGCCGTGACGGCCACCACGTCATTGCTCAGCTCCTGGGGGAAGAGGTCCACCACGTCAATGCCGATGCGGCCGGGCACCTGAGCAAAGTCCTGCAAGGTGACGTCAACCCAATCGCTACGGCTCTTGACCAGCTGGTCGCTGCTGCCCGCAAAGCCGCTGAAGTTGTCACTAAAACGGGTGACCAGCCTTGCGTCCCGCGCGGCATACATCTCGATGTATTCGTCGAACAGCAGGCGAATCAGCCGTTGGCGTTCTGGGGACATGGGAGGGATTCCTTGCCTGAGACTTCAAAAATTCACGGACAGCCAGCGAAGCTGCCACAGCAGCCCAGAGCCCGGAGGCGATCTCTCAAGGGTCGCGCAGCAAGGGCAAAAACAGTTGCTTCAAACGGTATAACTGAATGTAACACTCGCAACACGACACCACTGCCCCTCCTGAGACAAGCTGCAACAGGCCGCCTTCCCCGGCCCGTCCTCGGCCAGATATGTGCGGTGACAGACAGTGACACCGGCAGCAACCCTGCAGACTTTGTGGCAACAGGGAGTCTGTCTGCGCTGGCAATAGCGCACGTGCGCCCTGACCACACGCCGTAAGGCAAATTAAATCTCCTTCCTTGAGGTGAAGGCACAACGGGGCTCGGCATATGGGTACCAACCAAAGATCATTTCTGTGGGGCAAAGCCCTCACCACATCCTGGCCAACCACCGTGCAACTGCGGCGCTGGAACCAGGTGTTCCGGGCGATACGTGCGCAGTGGTTCCACCGCGCAGCACCGCATGCGAAAGTCCTCCTTCCCCGCACCACCTACACCCTCTATCCCAAGCCCGGCGCCGATGTCAGCTTGCCAGAGTGCGTTGCGGCCCTTGAGGAAATGCGCCAGGCCCTCCAGCGCGAAACCGCCCAGCGGCAAGCGCTGGAACGCGCCTTCCGCGGAACCCGCAAGGCACTCATTCAGGCCGAGGCCGATCTGGCCTGCGTGCGTGGGGGTGAGCGCCACGCGCGCCACCAAGCCCTGCATGATGAGCTGACAACCCTGCCCAACCGCCGCCACCTGATGCAGCAACTGGGCCAGGCCCTTGCCCAGCGCGGGCCTGAAGACCTTGGGCCAACGGTGATCTACATTGACCTCGACCACTTCAAGACCGTGAACGACACCCATGGACACGGCGTGGGGGACGAGGTGCTGCGCATTACCGCAGCACGACTGAGTGCAGCAGTGCGCCACGGCGACCTGGTGGTGCGCCTTGGGGGCGACGAATTTGTCTGCCTGCTACAAGGCGTGGCCGACGCTGCGCCGCTGCGCCAGCTGTGCGCCAAGTTGCTGGAGGCCGTGTCCCGCCCCATGAAGGTCGCCGACCTGCAACTGCTGGTGTGCCCCAGCATTGGCGTAGCCATGTGCCCCCAGCATGGCACGGCGGCCAAAGACCTGATGGCATGCGCCGATGCGGCGATGTATGCGGCCAAGCGCGAACGGCGCGGATTCGCGGTCTACGGCGAAGCCGCGTGATCCCGCAGGTGCCTTCCTCACAAAGTAAAACATTCCCATGAGTACGGTTACGAACAGACGGCTGCAGCGTGCCATGGGACAGTGCAAACAACGGCCACCACCATGGTGACAACCTTTCCAAAGGACTTTTGCATGCGACAACCCACACCCCGTAAGCTTTCCAGTGCCCTTCTGGGGGCGTTGGCGGTGATGTCGCTGCAAGGCTGCAAGCGCATCGAGCTTGTCACCGACTGGACGCTTGCCGCCCCCTCCCCCACCGCCTACCTGGAAGACAGCGTGCTGACGTCTCGCGTCCGCGCCGCACTCATCCTGTCGCCGGTGGTAAACAGCTTCAACATCGGCGTCGAATCGCACCAGGGGGTGGTGCTGCTCAGCGGCATGGCGGCAGACCCCACGCAGATCGACCTTGCTGTGTTTGTGGCGCAAACCGTGCCCGGTGTGAGTTCGGTGGACAGCTTCATGTTCTCTACAGGCGTGGCACCCAGCCCGACCCTCGGCAAGAGCTACGTTCCCGACTCAGACACGTTGCGCAACCAGCGCAGTTTGGGCAATTTCTCACACCCTGAATCCGCCGCGCAGGATGGGACGCCGCCAGCACCGTCCCCCGTTGGGATGGCATTGAGCCATCCCCTGGCTCTGGAAACCGGGCTGCCTGCCGACACTGAACGCAAGCAGAGCGGCTGGGTCCACCTGGCCCACCGCGTGCTGGGCATTCGCAACATTCAAGAAGAACTGTTGATCAAGCAGTAGGCGCGGCCCCTTGCCCGGAACGGGGCACAACCGTGCGGGCGCTGCGCTCTCAGAGCCTCCTGAGGTCTTCTGGATGGTCAGACTTTGGCCTTCATCAATCGCTGATAGATCTGCTTGTCTGCGGCGTAGCAGCTGCAGGCCTCGGCCTCCAACGCCTTGCGGTCGAGCACCGTGAGTTCGCCCCGGTGGTAGACGATCAACCCGCTGTCCTGAAAATGGCTGGCCGCCTCGGTCACGCCCACGCGGCGCACGCCCAGCATCAGGGCCATGAATTCCTGGGTGACGTGAAAACAATCTGAATGCGAGCGGTCCTGCATCATCAACAGCCAGCGCGCCAAGCGCGGCGCAAGCAGGTGGTAGCGCTGGCATGCAGCCGCCAGCGTCTGCTGGTGCAGGCGCGCCAGCAGGCAGGCCTGGAGCGAGGCCTCCAGTTCGGGAATCGCGTCGATCTGCGTGCGCAGTTGCTGGGCGCCGATGCGCCAGCTGGACCCGGCTCCCTGCACCAGCGCCCGCCAGGGTGTGGCCACCAGCCCCAAAATCAGCTCTGACCCCAGCATGGCCTCGGCCCCCACCATGCCGACTTCGAGTGGCGGGTGGCTGTCCACGTCGATCACCAGGGACAAGAAACCTTCGATGGGAAAGTGGGCATGCTGCAGCGGCTTGCCCCGCACACTCAGCTCTGCGGAAAGCACCAGCTCGAACGGTTCGCAATGGTCCAGCAACTGCTGGCGCGCCGCAGGAGGGAGCTTATGAAGAAGGGCGTTTTCGGGGCGGTGCATCCAGGCATCTCTCGGTTCGGTCCGCGCCGCTCAAAGAAGCGACATCATGACAACCACACGGGGCTTGCCCGGGGCAGGTTTGCGGCCAGTGTGGGCGCCCCTTGACACCGTGACTGTCTGCCAGCGCACACAGCACGCCCGGCCCGACACCCCTCCAAAAAAACGGGTTAGCTGGCAACGCCTTTGGGCAACAACCGGTCGTACTCCTTCTTGACAACGTCGTAGCACTCACAGGTGCGCCCTTCCAGCCCTGGGCGATCCAGCACATTGATGCGCCCCCGGGTATAGCTGATGAGCCCCGCACGCTGCAGCTTGAGGGCCGCCTCCGTCACGCCTTCGCGCCGCACGCCCAGCATGTTCGCGATCAGCTCCTGCGTCATCACCAGCTGGTTGCATTGCAGGCGGTCCAGGCTCAGCAGCAGCCAGCGGCACAGCTGCTGGTCCAGCGAATGGTGGCGGTTGCACACGGCGGTCTGCGCCATCTGGGTAATGAGTGCCTGCGTGTAGCGCAGCAGCAGGTGCATGACCGGCCCGGAGCGGGAAAACTCCAGCTTCATGGTATCGGCGCGCATGCGGTAACCCGAACCCGCGCTTTGCACCACAGCACGGCTCGGGGTAGAGCCGCCGCCCATGAAGATGGAGATGCCCACCAGGCCCTCAAAGCCCACCACTGCAATCTCTGCCGAAGCTCCGTCCTCCAGCACGTACAGCAGAGACACGATGGCGTCGGTGGGGAAATACACATACGGCATGGTTGCACCGGATTCGTACAGCACCTGCCCCAACGCCAGTTCCACCGTCTCCAGCTGCGGCAGCCAGCGCTGCAACTCCACCTCCGGCAAAGCGGCCAGCAATTGATTCTGAAGGGGAGAGTCGGATCGTTTGATGGCGGCACCTTGTGGAACGCGGGGCGCACCACCATCGCGGTGGTGCCTGCCACGCTGGGCAAGTAACCAGTTTGTGGGGCCACGCCCTTCGGGTCTGTACGGTATCGCACATACACACATTTACCAAATGTCTTCTGCCCATTCGCGCTACACGGCGCCTGCAACAGTGTCTGCCTGCCCCCGGACAGGGATCACACAGCAGAGGTCTGAAGGGAGATCGACCCAGCGCAGCCGCTCTCCCACCTGGAGCCAGCGTGCGCCAGATGGGGCACTGTCCGGCAACGCGGCAGGCTCCGCCCCTGGGGCCACCCGCACCAGGATGAACCGCAGCGTGCGCCCACCGCGCACCAGAGTCAACTCTGCGCCCGGCCAGTGCGATGGCAGGCAAGGCGTGAAGAACAGCTCCTGCGCGCCCATCTGCAACCCCACGATGGACTCCACCGCCGCCCGGTGCAGCCAGCCCGCCGCGCCGGTGTACCAGCTCCAGCCGCCGCGCCCCACATAGGGTGGCTGGCTGTAGATGTCAGCCGCCATCACATAGGGCTCCACGGCGTACACCGGCCCCCACACCGGGTGCTGGGCCCGGTGCGCCGGGCTCAGGTAGGTGAAGTAGCGGTAAGGCACATCGAACGCACCGGGGTGCTCAGGCTCCTGCAGGGCCAGTTCTGCAGCGGCCATCAGCGCCCACACGCCGCCATGGGCATATTGCCCGCCGTTCTCGCGCACGCCGGGCGGGTAGGCCTGGATGTAGCCCGCGCTGGGCTCGGCATGGCGCAGCGGGGGCGCCAGCAGTTGGATCAAGTCTGCTGCGGGGTTGACCAGATGCGCCTCGACCGCGTCCATTGCCTGACGCTGCCGCTCAGGCGCTGCGGCGCCCGAAAGCACTGCCCAGGCCTGTGCGATGAGGTCAATGCGCCCCTCGTCCCGCGTGTGACTGCCCAGGGCCGTGCCATCGTCAAAAAAGGCGCGCTGGTACCAATCACCGTCCCACGCCTGGTTTTCCAATGCGGCGCGCCAGCCGGTCAGGGCAACGTCCCAGCGCTGCACCCGATCCAGATCGCCCCGATCGCGGGCGATCGGAATCCAGTCAGCAACGATGGCGCACAGAAACCACGCCAGCCACACCGATTCGCCGCGCCCACCATCGCCCACGCGGTTCATGCCGTCGTTCCAGTCGCCGCCGCCCATCAGCGGCAGGCCGTGCGTGCCGGTGCGCAGGCTGCGGTCGATGGTGCGGGCGGAATGCTCGTAAACACTGGCCGTGGTGGTGCTGGCGCTGGGCGATTCGTAGATGTCTTCCGCCCCTTCGGGGATCGCAGAACCTTCCAGGAACGCCACCTGCTCCTCCAGCAAGCTGTGGTCTGCCGTGCGCTGCAGGTAATGCGCGCAGGCAAAGGGCAGCCACAGCAGGTCGTCCGAGAAATGCGTGCGCACCCCGGCCCCACCCGGCGTGTGCCACCAATGCTGCACATCGCCCGCTTCAAACTGGCGCGACGCGCACAGAACAATCTGCGCGCGCAAGGTGCCCGGCTGCGCCCAGGCCAGCGCCATTGCGTCCTGCAACTGGTCGCGGTAGCCCGTGGCACCACCCGCCTGGTAAAAGCCCGCTTTGGCAAACAGGCGTGAAGACACCGTCTGGTACAGCAGCCAGCGGTTGACCAGCACATCGAACAGCGGGTCGGGCGTGGTCACCTGCGTGGCACCCAGCAGTTCGTTCCACCGGTCCAGCGTGGCCTGCTCGCGTGTACGGGCCGCCACGGCCATGGCCTCTTGCGCCAGCGAGCGTGCCGCAGCCTCGGTGGGTGCGTAGCCCATCAGGTACACGCGCTCGAACACCGCCCCGGCCCGCAAGGTCACCAAACGCGACAGGGCTGCACAGGGGTCCAGCCCAAACCCGCTGCGCTGCCCCAACTGCAGGGGCACCACCAGATCGCCCTGCGCATCGAAGAACTCGCGGCGGTCGCTCGTCCAGTCCAGGCTGTCGTTGGCACGGTCGTCCGTGCCCGGCCCGGCCGAGGCCTCGCAGAAAAAGGCTGTGCCCCCGCCCAAGCCTGCGGCCGCCTCGGTCTGCGTGCACAGCAGGCCCAGCAAGCGGCCATCGGGCAGTGGCGCAAAACACGGTGCGGTGGACAGCGTGGCACGGTCGCCGCGTTTTTCGCCCATCATCCACTCCACCATGCCCACCAGGCGCAAGTGCTCGCGCCGGTTGCCCAGGTTTCGCACCTGCACAAACACCTGCTTGATGGCGGTGACGGGGTCCACGCACCAGCGCACCTCCACCTCCAGCGCGCCTCGGCGGTGGCGGATGGTGGTGGTGCCCTGGGCGTGCTCCACGCGGTACGCCACATCGGCCGCACCCCAGGCCGAGGGCGTCAGGCCCCACACCTCACGCGTGCGGCGGTCCTGCAGCAGCAGCCATTCGGCGGGCGGGTCGGCCACCGGGTCGTTCGACCACGCGGTGAGCTGGTTCAGGCGGCTGTTGAGCGCCCAGGTGTTGCCCGCGCCAGTTTCCGACACCATGGCCCCCAACTGGGCATTGGCCAGCACATTGACCCAAGGTTTGGCAGGCCGCAGCGCTGCCGACACATCAAACCCAAAGGTGCCGGTCACCGGTGCAAAACCGCCCACCGGCGCGGGCACCCGCGTGCTGCCCTGGTGCGTGGGCACCTCGTCCGTGGCGCCACCGCGCCAGGGGCCGGCCATCGAGACGCCATGGGCCGCCACCCAGGCCTTTACCTGGTGCATGAGCGCATGGCCATCGGCCTGCAGGGTGATGCGGGCCAGGCTCACCAAGGTGCCCAGCTGCGCAGCCGACAGTTCATCCAGCCGTAGCACCCGCAGGCTGGTCACCGCCGGGCCGGTGTGCGTGACCAGGTCGGCATCGTGGTGCTCGCGCAGCAGCGTCAGCTCGCGCTGCAGGGGCATGTGGTACGAGTGCGATTCACTGCTGAGCACCACCAGGTCGCAGGCCACACCGCCATGCGCCCATTCGCGCAGCGCCTGGGCCAGCGTGCGCAGCAAGCCCATGCCCTGGGGCGATCCGGCCATCACCAGCACGATGGGCCGGTCGCCTGAGAGGCCCAGTTGCCACAACGTGCGCCGGTCACACACGGGGTGGGCGGCCTGTGCCTCGGTCAGCACGCCCAGGTAGGAGGTGTGGACCTTGGGCAGCGTGAACACCAGCGCCGTGGTCAATGCCTGCAGCGCGGGCAGGTAGTCGCGGTGCGGGCGGTGCGACGCCCACTGGATGCTGGCCAGCGTGGCCGACATGGCCGAAGCGCGCTCCAGATAGGTGGGCTGGCGGTACTTGTCGATGATGGCCAGCAGCGTGGCCGGGTCTTGCGATGCCGCCGTGGCAAAAGTGACGCAGGCCTGCGCACCGGGCGCAATGCGCAGCATCACGCCCAGCGCCGCCACAGGGTCCAAACCCGTGTCCAGCGATGCAGGCACTTCAGGCACGCGGCTGAGCAAAGCCAACGGCTGGCCGGGCGTATGGTTGCGCCCCAGCCAGAGCTGCCGGTCGGTCTGGCAACGCAGGCCCAGCACCTGCCCTTGGGTATCTGCGACAAAGTGCGCAGCCTGTAGGGTGGTCTCGGTCTGCAGCCGGGGCGTTCGGATGAACCGCAGCGCCTGCTGTGCGGGCAGCCAGTCGGCGGCGACGAAAAGGTTGGAGAACGCGGGGTGCGCCTCGTCGGCCGCGTGGGTGGCCAGGGTGATGTCCAGGGCCGAAATCAGCTCCAGCTCGATCACCTCATCACCCAGGTTGCTCACCACCACCTTGCGCAGTTCAATGTCGTCTTCCGGGCTCACCCACACGGTTGTGTGCACGCGCAGCCCCGGCCACAGTGCGTCAAAACACACGCGGTCGGTGTGGAAGATGCTGCCATACACCGCACGCGCATCGGGCGCGGGGTGGCTGGTGACGGACGCGGGCACGCTGGAGCCCATCTGCCGCACATACAGAAAGCTGCCATGTGCATCCCGCAGCGCATCGTCGCGCCAGCGGGTGATGCCCGTCTGGTGCCAGCGGCTCCACCCTGCCCCGTTGGCGCGCAGGGTAACGCTGTAGCGCCCGTTGCCCAGCAGGTGTGTGGGCTCCAAGACCTGGGCGCCCGGGGTGACGGGGCGCACATGGTCGGGTGTTTTTTGTTGGCGCGCATGCAGCGGCAGGCGCGGCGGTGTGGCCTGCAAGGTGGGCAGCTCGCGCGGGGCGCGCTCCTGCAGCAGCGGCAGCACGGCTTCGATGCGGGCATGCGCCGTGCCCCAGCGCTGCGCAACGCCACCGAGCAGCACGTTGGCCAGCGCCACGATGGTCATGCCCTGGTGGTGGGCCATGTAGGTGCTGACCAGCGTGAGCCGCTCGCCATGGGTCTGGCGTTCGGGCGTGAAGTCCAGCGCCTCGTAAAAGCCGTAGCGCCCCCGCGCCGACAGTGCGGCCAGCGTGCGGAAGTTGGCGCAAGCTGCACGGGCATCCACCTGGGTGGCCAGCGCCGTGGCATAGGGGGCAATCACCAGCTCGCCCACGGGCGTGCGGCGCAAGGCCAGGCGGGGCACGCCTTGCGGAGCGTACTGGTAGGCCAGCGTGTGGTCGCGCCCGGCGTAGGCGCATTCTGAAATGCCCCAGGGCATGTCTTTGCCCAAGGCCTGCACCAGCGCCACATGCTCACGCAGGGCGGACCGCCCTGCCTCGCCCAGGGCGCTGTGATAAGGCTCGTCCATGACCAGTGTGGGCATGAGGTATTCAAACATCGAGCCCGACCACGAGCGCAGCACCGCATGGTGGCCGCTGGCAAAGAACGGCCGCCCCAGGGCCGCCCAGTGCTTGACGGGCAAGTCGCCCTTGGCGACGGCCAGCAGGCTGGTGGTGCGCGACTCGGACGCTAGCAAGTCGTAGAACGAGGTGTCCAGCTGCTGCTCGTCCACCCGGTAGCCAATGTGCAACAGGTGCCGACGGGGGTGGTACAGAAACCGGAAGTCGGCCTGCCAGGCCAGGGCATCCAACGCCTCTGCCAGCCCCATGAGGCGCCGCGTGGCCTCGGGTGCGCCGCCGTTGTGTGCGGCCTGCTGGTCACGGTCCACCGAGTGCAGTGTGGCCAGGTGGTCGGCCAGCAGCCAAAGCAGTTCGTCCTGCGCCGTGGGCGGGCTGTGCACGATGGCCGGGTGGCGTGGCTGGGCCATGCTGCGCAGCTCGTCCTGCGCCTGCGCCAGCAGCGCGCGAAACGCCGTGGCCTCCGGCTGGTGCGCCGGGTCCGGCAGACGCATTCCCAGCAGACGGCTCAAGGCGGACGAGGGCTGCATCCCACGCAAGCCCGGGTGGTGGACGCCCAGCCGGGGCTGCAACCGCGCCAGCGAGGTGCGGATGGCCTGCGCACCCGCCAGCGGTGACAGCGGCTGCGACGCCAGCGCGCTGCAGGCCTGCGCCACGGCCACCAGGTGGGCGCAGAGATTGCCGCTGTCCACCGTGGACACATAACGCGGGTGCAGGGGCTGCAGGGTTTCGGTGTCGTACCAGTTCAGGAAGTGGCCCCGGTGCCGCTCCATGGCTTGCAGGGTCACGAGGGTGGCTTCGAGCCGGTCGAGCAGCTCCAGCGTGCCGATCCAGCCGAACTGGCGCGCGCAACTGGCGCTCAGCAGGTACAGCCCGATGTTGGTGGGCGAGGTACGGTGCGCCACCATTTCATACGGGGCGGTCTGGAGGTTGTCGGGCGGCAGGTGGTGGTTGTGGGCATCCACACAGCGCTCGAACAAACGCCAGGTGTCGCGCGCCACGCCGTGCAGCAGGTCCTGGTCTTGTGCCGACAGTGTTGGGTTGCCCAGGCCAGACGGAACGCGGTTGGCCAGCCACACCAGCAGCGGCGACAGCGCCCACAGCGCCAGCAGCGGCCCAACCAAGGCCCAGGGTGCCTGGGTTCCACCGGCCCACAGCGCCACGCCACAGCCCAGCGCCAGCAAGGGTGCCGCCTTGTGTCTGCGCAGCGTGGCCGCCAGGCCTGTGATCAGGGTGTTCTGCGCAGCCTCGGCCGTGGTCCACTCCAGCAGATGCCAGCGGCTCACGGCCTGCCGGTGCACGGTGCGCACCACGGCATCGCCCAGCAGCAGCGCTTGCTGCGGCAGCAGGGCCAGATGCCACACACCACCGGCCAGGGCCCTCAACAGGTCGCCCGATGCTTCGTGCACGAAACGCATGCCGACCAGCCCAAAACGGCTGGGCACCCAGCCCGCCAGTGCCCCCATCAAGGGCGCAGCCGCATAGGCCGCCACCACCAGCGCCAGCGTGCTGGCCAAAGGCAGGCCCAGGCCCGCCAGGGCCAGCACCACCAGCACCAGCGATGCGGGCGCCACGAGCGAGCGGCGCAGGTTGTCCAGCAGCTTCCAGCGGTTGATGGGCGAAAGGCCCCAGCGCTGGGCCTGGACCAGAAAGGGCCACAGCTGCCAGTCGCCCCGCGTCCAGCGGTGCAGGCGGGAGGCTGCGGTGTCACTGTGTTCGGGCTCCGCCTCCACCAGCGTCACATCGCTGACCACGGCGCAGCGTGCCAGCGCACCTTCGAGCAGGTCGTGGCTCAGCACCTGGTCGGCCGGCAGGCGCCCGCCCAGCACGGCATGCACCGTGGCCACATGCAGCAGGCCCTTGCCGGTGAAGCTGCCTTCGGCAAAAAAATCCTGGTAGACGTCGGACGTCATGGCGCTGTACGGGTCCAGCCCTTGCTGGCCCGCAAACAGCCATTGCCACAACGAGGTGGTGGCAGAGTTGGGCAGTGGCGCCAGCACCCGGGGCTGCAGGATGCCGTAGCCCTGCACCACGCGCTGGCCTGTGGCATCGAGGCGGGGCTGGTTCTCGGGGTGCTCAGCCACCCCCACCAGGCTGCGCAGGCGGCCCGGGGGCAGCTGCGTATCGCTGTCGAGCGTGAGCACATAGCGGGTCTGGGGTGCCAGGTGCGAGAGTTCGCCCAGGTCCAGGAAGGCACCCTGCCCCCCGGTGGCAAGAGTCGCCACCAGCTGTTCGAGCTTGCCGCGCTTGCGCTCCCAGCCGATCCACTGCTGCTGCGTGGGGCTGTAGGTGCGCGTGCGGTGCAGCAGCAAAAACCGCGGGGCACCGCCCGTGATAGACGGGTGCTGGGCATTCAGGGCCAACATCAAGCCCTCGGCATGGGCCAGCAGCACGCCGTCTTCGGGCAGGTCTTGCACATCGGCATCCACACCGTCGGTCAGCAGCGCAAATTGCGCAAAAGGCTCGGGGTTGGCCAGGTAATGCAGGTGCAGGCGGTGCACCAGCCGCTCGATGGTGCCGGTGCTGCTGAGCAGGGCCGGGATCGCCACCAGCACACGTGCCGATACCGGAATGCCCGCTGGCAGCAGGTAGCGGGGCATGTAGGTCGGCCGGACAGATTCGCCAATGAGCCGGTTGACCACAGCCACCACGATCTCGGACACCGGCAGCAGCAACAAGACGGCGAGCAGCGCCAAGCCCACAAGATGGGCTGCGCTGGTATCGGGCCCCGCCTGCACACCCCACAGGGGCGCCATCAGCCAGGCCAGCAAACCGAGCGAGCCCAGCAGCAAGGCGCCGAGGTATAACGGCACACGCGACAGGCCCACCGCAGACCGCCACAGGGCCACCGCGTCGGTGGCATGTCGGCGCACACCCAGGGCATGCTCCAGCTGGTTGCGCCCGGCGCCTTGCAGCCAATAGCCTGCCAAGGCCTGCGCAGCTCCCGGATGATCTGGAGGCTCGCCGTCGGCACCCGACATCAGCACCAGCAGCGCCTGCGCCACGGCGGCCTCGCCCTGCCCGCTGCGGGCCGACAGGTTTTCGATGCCGTGCAAGGTGGTGTTGCGGGTGGACTCGTCTTCGGCCGCGAACACGGGCGACTGCAGCATGGCGCGCAGCACCAGGCTGGTCTGGCTGATGATGTCGGACCAGTCGGCCGCGCCCACCCGCCGCAGTGCCGTGACGGCATTGCCCATGCTCAGCTGGTCGGCGGCCTGGTTGATCTGCTGCTGGGCCTGCAACGCCACCAGGTCAGGCACAGCGGTCAGCAACCACTGCTGTACGGGCGTTGGCGTGCCTGCAGCGGCATGCCCGCCAACCACGCCGCGCCCCATCATCGACTGCGCCAGGTGGGCCAGGAACACCGGTGCCACGCCACGCTGCTCCATGGCTGCGCAGGCGGCATCCAGCGTCAACACGTTCAGGTCCTTGCTGCGGGCGGCGCACAGGCTGGCCAGCTCCTGCGCGGCCTTGTGGCTGGCCAGGCGCTCGGCCAAGCGGCGCAGGTTTTCCACCAGCACCACACGCAGCGTGGTGGGCAACGCCCACAGCTCCCCCTGGCTCAGCTCGCGGGTCTGCTGGTAGGCATTCAGGTAGTGCACCAGCAGCGATTCATCAAACGCGCTGTCGGTATGGGCCACAAACGACCACGCCACACCGTACACACGCGGCAGGCCCACCAGCGGGGCGTCTTTGAGCACCGGCAGCGAGCGGTAGTAACGCGGTGGCAGCCCGGCCCGGATCTCCTTGAGCTGGCTTTCGATCAGGTGGAAGTTGTCAAACAGCCATTCAGCGGCGGGGCTGATGGCATGCTCGTCATGCGGTGCATCGAACAGGTAGCGGTATGCGGCCCGCAGCGCGCGGATGTTGCTCTGCAGGCGTGGGTAAAAGGTGGTGCGGCCAAACGGTGCCTTGCCTGCGTCGTGGGACGCGCCCAGGTGCCGGCCATGCTCTTCGAAGCGGGCCACGCCAAACACTTCGGCCCGCAAGGGGTCCAGCACCAGGCCCGCCCGGGCATCGAGCATGCGGTCCAGCGCGGAAGGAACCCAGGGCCATGGTGTGCGTAAGCCCATGCGTGCGCCCCCTATCGCACCAGCGATACGACCCCCACCAGCAACGTGATCAAGAGCGCAACGGTCACCACATGTTCGGCCACCAGGGTCTGCAGCCACGCAGCACCCGCGAGCAACTGGTCCAGCGGCCCGCGCAAGGCGCCGCAGTGCGCCAAGTGCTCACCCAGGTGAGAAAGCTCCAGCAGCGATACGTCTGCCGGCTGCCCGATGCAAGACGTGTCCCACGCAGAGGCAAGGGTGGATGGATGGGACATAGGCGGCTCCTGGTACACAAGTGAATGGCGCCACCGCGTTGCGGCAGCGCTCCGATCCTCTTGTACAAGGGGCTAGGGCCGCGAGTCTGTACGCTGTCGAACAGACCACCAGAGAGGCCTTTTTCAGGCCAAAGGCAATCCACCAAGAACTGAAACGATCAGTTACCAATCAAAGAGCGATGGTGTTCCACCCGGGCACGCGCCTTCAATCTGCAGCATGCGCAGCTTGGTCAGCGCGCCGCCTCCGGCCGAAAAGCCGCCCGGCCGGTCACCCGCAGCCAGCACCCGGTGGCACGGCACCACGGGCGCAAACGGGTTCAGGCCCAGCGCCTGCCCCACGGCGCGCGACAGGCCCTTGCTGCCGATCTGTTCGGCCACCTCGCCATAGGTGCGCGTGCGGCCCGGCGGGATGGCCCGGGCAATGGCATACACCTGCTGGTGAAACGGCGAAATGCCGGACATGTCGAGCGGCACCTCGCACAGGTCGTGGGGGTGCCCCGCCAGCAGCGCCTGGATGCCTTCGATGGCGCTGCGCACGGTGGCGGGGGGCTCCCCAGACTGCGCGCAGTGTGAATGGCTGCGCAGCAAACGCGCCCGGGTCGCCTCGGCATCCGCCTCGGGCAACTGCACGGCCACGATGCCGCCCGGGCCCCAGGCAATGCCGCAGGTGCCGATGGCGGTGTCGAACAGCGCATGGCCGTGGCCAGGGGTGGCATCAGGCACAGTGCGGGCCCCTCCTTGCAGGTTTGGCACTCACTACTCTTTTTATAGCTACCAGTGCTTACTGGATAAGCGCTAGAGGCCAATTTTTCTCATATCTTCGGCACCAAAGCATGCGCGTGCGCCATCAATCGGCCCGCAGCGCCGCGCGCAGTTGCGCGCCCAGCTCGGGCTTGGCGGCAAACGGGTCGGTGGGGTTGCGGCCCATCATCACGTCTTCCATGCGCGTCTGCACCGAAGCCAGGGCCTTGGGGTGGCTGTAGATGTAGAACTGGCCTTGAGCCGCTGCGTCGAACACTTTTTGCGCTACCTCGGCGGCGGTCACCTTGCCGCTGCCCACGGCCTTGTCGCTCATGGCCTGGCCGATGAGCTGGCTCTTGGTGGGCTTTTCGGCAGGCAGGTCGCCGGGGCGGTTGCGGTGGCTTTGGTTGATGCCGGTGGGCACAAAGAAGGGGCACAGTACGCTGGCGCCGATCTGGTCAGTGACCAGCGACAAATCCTGGTACAGCGTCTCCGACAGGCTGACCACTGCGTGCTTGCTCACGTTGTAGATGCCCATGTTGGGCGCTGCCAGCAGGCCCGCCATGCTGGCGGTGTTGATGATGTGGCCGCGCCAAGTGGGGTCGGCCTTGGCCGCTGCCAGCATCATGGGGGTGAACAGGCGCACGCCGTGCACCACACCCCACAGGTTCACGCCCAGCACCCACTCCCAGTCCTTGACCGAGTTTTCCCACACCAGGCCGCCCGCGCCCACGCCTGCGTTGTTGAACACCAGGTGCGGTGCGCCAAAGCGTTGCTGCACGTCGGCGGCGAGTTGCTCCATCTGGGCGGCGTTCGACACGTCCACCTTGCGCGCCAGCACCTGGGCGCCTGCGGCCTGCATCTCGGCCGTGGCGGCGTCGAGCGCGTCCTGCTGCACATCGACCAGCACCAGGTTCATGCCCAGGCGGGCGCCAATGCGCGCGCATTCCAGGCCAAAGCCCGAGCCTGCGCCGGTGAGGACGGCGGTTTTGCCGGCAAAGTTGTCGATCATGTTTTGTGTCTCCTAGGGGTTTCGATGGATGATGGGGTGTGGTCGTGAAACACGGGACGGCTTTTATGCCGACACACGGCTTCGACCAACGCCGCCCGAACACGCAGAGCGCATCGGGCGCAATGCGATCAAAAAGGCTGCAGTTGTTCAGGGCGCCACCGGCCGCAGCACGTAGCCAATGCGGGGGAAGTGAACGTGCACCGTGCCCGCGCGCGGATCGGTCCGGCGCAAGGTGTAGCGGGTGCGGGTGGCGGCAATCAGCTCGCCTTCCGTGGGCTCTGTGCCAAAGCTCTCGGCGGCAATCGTGACCTGGGTACCCAGCGGAATGCCGTGCTCGTCCTGGAACACGTCGTCTGTCAGCGGCAGCGGCTCCATGCCCGCGGCCACGGTGATGGCGTCGGCGGCGCTGAACTTCTCCATGCGGCCGTGGCCCAGCGCAGCGATGCGGTCCATCCACTCCAGCACGGCGGGTGTGGCGGCAAAGATGTCGGCCATCACGGGCACACACTGGCGCGTGAACCACAGCGGGTGGTAGGCCGCAAAGTCGGCCAGGCAAGGCTCGGCGCCGAACAGGAAGTCGTGTTCCTCGGCCATGTGCGCAATACGCCGCAGGTACGAGCGGTAGGCGGCCGTGGCATCGGCCGGTCGCAGGCGCTGCATGCCCGCGCTCATCTCGCGGCGGTCTTCGCCAAACACTTGCGCGGCCGCCGGCGGCAGGTTGGCAAACAACACGGCGGCGCCCTTGGGCTGCAGGTTGTAGGCCATGGCCGCCCAGAACAGCGTGGAATCGGCCCATTGCGCAAACACGCGCGCCACGCCCTTCAGGTGCGGCGGGTACAGCACGGGCTCGGGCTGTTCGTGCTCCAGCACGTCGCAGATGAGGGCCGAGTCGCAATAGATGTCGGCGCCGATCTGCAAGAACGGCGTCTTGCGGTAGCCGCCCGTCAGCGCCACCACATCAGGCTTGGGCATGACGCTGGGGATGATGACGGACTTCCAGGCCAGCTGCTTGAAGCCGAGCACCGCACGGATCTTTTCGGAAAACGGGGACGAGGGGTAGTGGTGCAGGATGAGGTGGGACATGGGTTACTCCTCGGAAGATTTACGAAGTGCCCGCTGGAGCTGACACTGGTGACAACGTGTGATCCTGGCGCAGCCAAAGCCAGCGCCCCCGCGCAAGGGCCGCCCCGCCGCGCTGGGGGCGTCCCCCTCCCGACTCACGCAGTGAGTCGAGAGAGGGGGAAGGCGCGAAGCGACTCAGGGGGAGCTTCATGCCGGGAGCGCACGGGCCAGGATGGCGTCAAGGTTTACACCCGCGCCCAGCGTGCCAAAGCTGTAGCCCCAGTCGCCGGAGAGGCGCGAGTCGCAAAACGCGCGGAACACGGCGCCGGGCGCACTGCGCAGCAGCAGGGCCGCCTGCACGGCCAGCGCCACATCCTGCGCGAGGCGCCGGGCCTCGGCCTCGGTGGTCATGGCGTCCACGCGCAGGGGCAACGCGCCGGCCAGACGGTCCAGCGCCGGATGGGCGCCGCGTGCGGATGCCAGTTCGGCGTCCAGAGCGGCAGCGGTGTCGGCGCGGCGCACGGCGCGCATCAAATCCAGCGCCATGATGTTTCCCGCGCCTTCCCAGATGGAGTTAAGCGGCATCTCGCGGTAGATGCGGGCCATCACGCCTTCGCCGCCCTCTTCCACATAGCCGTTGCCGCCCAGGCATTCCATGGCCTCCTGCGCAAACACGCTGCCGCGCTTGCACACCCAGAACTTGGCCACGGGTGTGAGCAGGCGGGCCATGATGGCCTCGTGCTCGCTCTTGTCTTTGTGGTCAAAGGCGCTCGCAAGCCGTATGGAGAGAGCGGTAGCCGCTTCACTTTCCAGCGCCAGATCGGCGAGCACGTTGCGCATGAGTGGCTGGTCGATGAGCTTCTTGCCAAAGGCCGAGCGCTGGCGCGTGTGGTGCAGAGCGATGCTGAGCGCCTGGCGCATGAGGCCGCTGGTGCCTAAAGCGCAATCGAGCCGCGTCATGGTGCCCATCTCCAGGATCTGCGCCACGCCACGGCCTTCCTCGCCCACGCGCCAGGCCAAGGCGTTGATAAATTCGACCTCGGAGCTGGCGTTGGCGTGGTTGCCCAGCTTGTCTTTCAGGCGCTGAATGCGGATGGCGTTCACGGTGCCTTCGCCACCATCAGGCAACACACGCGGCAAGAAGAAGCAGGTGAGCCCGCCGGGTGCCTGCGCCAGGATCAGGAAGGCGTCGCACATGGGGGCCGAGAAGAACCATTTGTGGCCGGTGATGCGGTAGCGCGCGCCCCAGGCGTCTTCACCATCGTGCACAGCCTGTGTGGTGTTGGCGCGCACGTCCGATCCGCCCTGCTTCTCGGTCATGCCCATGCCCATGGTGAGCGCGGATTTCTGCGAGAACAGCGCGAGGCGCGGGTCGTACTGCGTGCTCGCCAAACCCTTGCTCCAATCCGCCCATACCGCTGAATTGCCTCGCAATGCCGGGGTCACGGCGTAGCTCATCGACACGGGGCACAGCACCGAGGGCTCGGCTTCGGTGAACAGCATGAAGCCTGCGGCCCGCTCGGTATGCGCGTGGCCCGTGTCCTGGCGCGACCACGGCGTGGCGTGCAGGCCGTGGCGCAGCGCAGTGCCGATGAGCGCATGGTAGCTGGGGTGGAACTCCACCACATCGGTGCGATAGCCGAAGCGGTCGTGGGTGCGCAGTTGGGGCTTGTAGGTGTTGGCGAGCCGAGCATGGGTCTGCATTTCGGCCGATCCCATCTCCGCGCCCAGCGCCGCGAGGCCCGCCAGCGGCAGGCTGGGGGCATGCAGGCGCAGCGCGTCCTGCAAGGGCTGGTTGGCGGTGAAGAGGTTCACATCGGCCCAGGGCGTGCTCTGGTTGAACACCTCATGGGTGACGGCAGGGCTGGCAGCGGTCATGGCGGCTCCTCAGGCAGTGGGGCTGTCACCCCGTCTCAGCATTTCGATGTGGGGGATATCGTCTTCCAGGTACTCATCGGACACGGCCTCAAAACCCAGGCTGCCGTAGAAGCCCTGCAGATGGGCCTGCGCGCTGATGCGGATGCCCCGCCCCGGCCATGCCTGGCTGCAGCGAGCGATGCCCTCGGCCATCAGCGCCCTGCCCGTGCCGTTGCCCCGCGCTTCCTTGGCGGTGACCACGCGGCCGATGGAGGGCTCGGGGTAGTTCACGCCCGGGTCCACCACGCGCAGACAGGCCTGCGCCACCCCGGCCTCGTCGTAGCCCAGCAGGTGGTAGGACTGCTTGTCCGCCCCGTCCGGGTCCTGGTAAGGGCCCTGCTCCAGGATGAACACCTTGCAGCGCAGCGCCAGCGCATCGTGCAGGGCGTGCACGCCCAGGTCGTCGAAGCGGGCCCAGGTCCACCTCAGCATCATCAGATCAGCTTCACCAGCTGTTTGCCGAAGTTCTTGCCCTTGAGCAGGCCCAGGAAAGCCTCGGGCGCGGCGGCGATGCCCTGCGCAATGGTCTCGCGTGGGCGCAGCTTGCCGGTGCCGACCAGCGTGCCCAGTTCCTTGAGCGCATCAGGCCAGACTTCCATGTGCTCGCTCACAATGAAGCCTTCGACTTTCATGCGGTTGATGAGCATGAGCGCGGGGTTGGCCATGGGCAGCGGTGCGCCGTCGTAGCCAGCGATCATCCCGCACAGGGCAATGCGGCTGAAGGCGTTCATGCGCAGCATGACGGCGTCCATGATCCAGCCGCCCACGTTTTCGAAGTAGCCATCGATGCCGTTGGGGCACGCTTCCTTCAGGGCTTTGGACATGGCCTTCACGTCGCTGTGTTCCTTGTAGTCGATGCAGGCGTCAAAGCCCAGTTCTTCCACAGCGTACTTGCACTTGTCGGCGCCACCGGCAATGCCCACCGCACGGCAGCCCCGGGCCTTGGCCAAAGCGGCAAAGGCGCTGCCCACGGCGCCAGTAGCGGCGCTTACCACCACGGTGTCGCCTTCCTTGGGCGCAATGATCTTGACCAGGCCGTACCAGGCCGTGACACCCGGCATGCCCACGGCGCCCAGGTAGTGCGACAGCGGCACATGGGTCGTATCGACCTTGCGCAGCGCGCCGGGCTGGTCGGCATTGACCACGCTGTATTCCTGCCAGCCGCCCATGCCCACCACCTTGTCGCCCACGGCGTACTTGGGATGCTTGCTCTCGGCCACTTCACCCACGGTGCCACCGATCATGACTTCGCCCAGCGCCTGCGATGCGGCGTAGCTCTTGCTCTCGTTCATGCGGCCGCGCATATAGGGGTCGAGGCTCAGAAAGTGGTGGCGCACCAGCACCTCGCCTTCCTTGAGCGCGGGCGTGTCGGTGGCCACCAGCTTGAAGTTGCTGGCCACGGCTTCGCCTTGGGGGCGGTTGTCGAGAACGATTTGTTGGTTGCGTGGCATGAGAGGCTCCTTCAGAATGTCTATCACTATGAATTCAATAGCTACTAGCGCTTATGGATAAAGCGCCAGGGGCCAATTTGGCTTAAAAATCTGACTCAATCGGTGGAAATGACCTTGAGGTCATTCACATTGCGCCCATCGACTGGCAGGCGTCGCACGTACTTGAACGTGCCGGTGGCATGGCAACACACCTTGCCCTGCGCGTCATACACCGTGCCTTCGGTAAAAGCCATGGTGGCCGTCCGGTGAATGAGCCGCCCCTTGGCCACCAGCGGCCCGCGTGCGGGCTGCATGAAGCTGGTCTTCATCTCAATGGTGACCACGCCCATGTCGGGCGTGTCGCTGCGCGCCGCCGTGGCCATGGTCACGTCCAGCAGCGTCATCGACGCACCGCCGTGGGTCACGGCAAACGAGTTCAAGTGCTCGGGCTGAGCTTCGTAATGCAGCTCAGACTCGCCGCCTTCCATACGCTGCAGCGTGAAGCCCAGGTGGTGGACAAAGGGAATTTCGACACCGAAACTTTTCAAGGGATTTCCTCAGTACACGAACTCAAAAACTGGCGCGGCCCAGACCAGGGCAGCCGAGAAAGGGCCGCCCCGCGGCGAGGGCTGCGTCCTCCTTCCCGGCGAAGCCGAGAGAAGGGGGAAGGCGCACAGCGCCTCAGGGGTATGTACCGAATTCACCCTCCCGTGACAATACTCACGCCCCCGTCCACCGCCAGCCATTGGCCGGTGATGTGCTTGCCCGCATCCGACGCGTACAACGCGCACAGGCCCTTCAAATCTTCATCATCGCCGAGACGGCCCAGGGGGGCGTGGGCGGCCAGCGCTTCCTCGCCCATGGCCTTGAGCGTACCCACCGTCATTTTGCTCGGGAAGAAACCCGGGCAGATGGCGTTGACGCGGATGTTGTACGCGCCCCATTCAGCGGCCAGGGCCCGTGTGAAGTTGATCACCGCGCCCTTGGAGGTGTTGTAAGCAATGGTGTTCATGCCCTTGGGGTTGCCGCCCAAGCCTGCGATGGACGCCACGTTGATGATGCTGCCGCTGCGGCGCGCGATCATGCTGTGCTTGGCGATGTGCTGGCTCAGAATGAAGTAACCGCGCACGTTGAGGTTCATCACCTTGTCCCACGCGTCCACAGGGTGGTCTTCGGCAGGGGCACCCCAGGCTGCGCCTGCGTTGTTGACGAGGATGTCCACATGGCCCAGGCGCTCCAGGGTCTCGTCGGCCAGGCGCCGGATGTCGTCTTCCTTGGCGCAATCAGCGGCGATCCACCGTGCGTCGATACCCGCAGCCTGCAGGTCGGCGGCAGCCTCTTCCAGGTCAGACGCCTTGCGCGAGCTGAGCATGATCTTGGCACCCGCTTCGCCCAGCGCGTGGGCCAGTTGCAGTCCCAGGCCGCGCGAGCCGCCGGTGACCAGTGCGGTCTTGCCGGTGAGGTCAAACAGTTGTTGGATGGTACGGGTCATGCTGAAAGTCTCCTTCGGTTTTGGATGGATCTGTCGTTGGGTGTTTGCCCCACGCGCCCGAGGATTGTGCGATGCAATGCGGGCGCTTTGTGTCGCGGGGGTGTCGGGTGTTCAGCTAAGAGCCTGTTCAAAATTTTTCTGGAGCCGCACAAGTGCCTTGCCGGGATGGGATGCAAGGCGCGGTGCGCCGCCGATAGCCCGTGCTATCGGCAAGCGCCGCAACGCCGTAGACCGCCCGGCAAGGCACTTGCCCGAAGGGTTGGAGTGAAATCGGGCGATTGGACGCCCCGGCTGCTTGCATGGGCATGAGCCCATGCGGCGCATCCGAAGCATCCACTCATCCCGATTGCACTCCAATGCGGTCTCCAAAAAGACTTTGAGCAGGCTCTAAGGGCCGGGGTCGGTGTGCAACCGGGCCCGCACCGCGATCAGCACCACACCCACCACGGCCAGCACCCCGCCGCCCACGATGAGGCTCCAGCCCAGAGCCTCATCGGTGCGGGCGGTGGCGATGCCCAGTATCAGCGTGAGCAACCCGCCGTAAATCAGCAGCCAGATGAGCTTGTGCAGGCGTTGCAGGGTGAGTTGCGCCGCCATCAAAACGCCTCTTCAGGGAAGGCCGCGCAGGTGGCATCGCGCGTGCTCACCACCTGCAGCCAGGCACCGATCTTGGGCAACTCGTAGTGGAAGAAAAAGCGCATGCCGCCCATGCGCCCCACGCTCGCGGGCTGGGCCAGATCGGCATCCCGGGCCAGCGTGGCCAGGGCCACGTCCAGCCAAACCCAGGCGAGCACCGTGTGGCCAAAGGCCTGCATGTAAGGCACGGCATTGGCCAGCGCATCGGCAGGCTGGCCCGTGGCCCAGGCGGCCTTGGTGGCGGCGCCCACGTCCTGCAGCGCCTTGCCCAGCGCATTGGCATGGGCCGCCAGCGCGGGCACCTGGATCGCGCGCTCGATGGTGGCATTGATGCGCCCGGCCAGCAGTTGCAGGCCGCGGCCACCTTCCATCAGCACCTTGCGGCCGAGCAGGTCCATGGCCTGGATGCCGTGGGTGCCTTCGTGGATCATGTTCAGGCGGTTGTCGCGCCAGTATTGCTCCACCGGGAAGTCGCGGGTGTAGCCATAGCCACCATGGATCTGGATGGCCAATGAGTTGGCCTCCAGGCAGAACTCGCTGGGCCAGCTCTTGGCAATGGGGGTGAGCACCTCCAACAGCAGGCGGGCTTCGTCGGCCGCCGCCGCGTCGCCCGTGTGCTGCTCGTCCACCAGCTTGGCGCAAAACAGGTTGAGCGCGAGCGCCCCTTCGCCATACGACTTCTGGGCCAGCAGCATGCGCTTGACGTCGGCGTGTTCGATGATGCGCACCTGGGGCTGGGCGGCGTCCTTGACCACGGCAGCGGCGCCATCCTTGGGGCCCTGCACCGGGCGCCCTTGGGGTCGGTTCCTGGCGTAGTCCAGGCTGGCGTAATAGCCCGCCAGCCCCAGCATGGTGGCGGCCATGCCGATGCCGATGCGCGCCTCGTTCATCATGTGGAACATGCAGTGCAGGCCCTTGCCGGGCTGGCCCACCAGGTAGCCCACGGCCCCGGCCTTGCCCTCAACCGGGAACCTGCCTTCACCGAAATTAAGCAGCGTGTTGGTGGTACCGCGCCAGCCCAGCTTGTGGTTGAGGCCCGCCAGCGCCACGTCGTTGCGCACGCCGGTGAGCTTGCCTTCGGTGTCCACCAGTTTCTTGGGCACGATGAACAACGAGATGCCCTTGGTGCCCGGCACCAGCTTGCCGTCCGGCCCCGGGATCTTGGCCAGCACCAGGTGCACGATGTTTTCGGTCAGTTCATGGTCGCCCGAGCTGATCCACATCTTGTTGCCCGTGAGGCGATACCTTGCACCCAAGGGCTCGGCCTCGAAGCCATCGCCATCAGGCACTGCGCGCGTGGCCACATCCGACAGCGAGGAGCCCGCCTGCGGTTCGGACAGACACATGGTTCCCGACCAACGCCCGTTGAATTCATTGAGTGCAAACACCTGCTTTTGCGCCTCGGTGCCATGCACCATGAGCAGGTTGGCGTTGCCCGAAGTCAGCAGGTTCGAGCCGATGCTGATGGATGCCACCGCAAAGAAGCTGTTGGCGGCCGCCTCGACGGCATAGGGCAGCTGCATGCCGCCGACCTCGTAGTCCTGCGCGGCCGACAACAGGCCGGATTCCGCGTAGGCCTTGCGCGCCTCGTAAGTCGCCTGGGGCAGGATGACCTTTTCACCGTCGAAGTGTGGCTCCTCGATGTCTACGGTGCGGTTGAAGGGCGCGTACTTCTCGCGAGCGATGCGCTCGCAGGTGTCGAGCACCGCATCGAAGGTTTCGCGCGAGTGATCTGCAAAACGTGTGCGGGCCGTGAGGGACTGGGCATCGAGCCAGTCATACAGCAGAAAGTCGAGCGTGGAACGCAGGGTCATCAGAAGGTCTCCTTGTGGCTGCGTGCATGCCCGATCTCCAATGGCCTGATAGGGCTCAGCGTGCAGGCAGCACGATGTTCTTGAAACACCAGTAGTCCATGTCCGAATCGGGCTTGGGCTGGCAATTGGCTTCTCCGAGCTGCAGGCGTGTGGCACCTGCAGGCAATGGCGGGAACGTGATCTTGACGAGCTTGTTGCGGCCGGGCTTGACCACATCCATCTTCACGTTGCAGAAAGACAGGCCTCCAATCGACAGCTGCTGCAGCACGGTGCCGGTGCCCAGGTCCTTGAGCGTGAACGCATCGGGCGAGCCAGTGGGTTGTGCACAGGCCTCGAACGATTCATCGGTGGTGTTCTTGACGGCAAGCGTCACCCGCGTCTGTTTGGAGTCCACCACGATGTCCTGCAAAACCACGTCGGAGTCCGACTCCAGCGGCAGCTGGAGCTTGTAGGTCTGGCTCTGGGCATGGGCACCGCATGCAACGGCAAGGGCCGAGAGGGCGACACAGTGGCGAAAGGAAGGAAGCAGACAACGCATGGGAGGTACCGGGTTCGGGATGGAGAAAGGAGACAGGTTCAGTGCCACAGGCAAGCCGGTGGTCGCGCGGATTCTGCCCGCGCCAACCGCGCCGAGGGGCGCATCATGCCCCGGCAAAGCAACAATTTGTAGCCTGCACCTCTTCACCCCCTCGGCCCTGCTCGGCCCTGGTGTCTTCCTCTCATCCCCTTCTACCGGTAGTTCAGGCATCCATCTGAAATTTGCTGGGCGGAGAGCCAACGCATGTGGTCCGCCCATGGGCCTCACCACCGCTGCTTGCGCCACCCACAAAGGGGCAAGCGCACAGCGAACCCGTGAACGTGTCGCCTGTTGCGCAGCCCCCAAGCCAAGTTTTACAGCACTTCGAAAATGCCCGCAGCGCCCATGCCGCCACCAATGCACATCGTCACGCACACCTTCTTCGCACCACGGCGCTTGCCTTCGATAAGCGCGTGGCCCGTGAGGCGCTGGCCCGACACACCGTAGGGGTGGCCCACGGCAATCGCGCCGCCGTTCACGTTCAGGCGGTCGGCCGGAATGCCCAGCTTGTCGCGGCAGTACAGCACCTGCACGGCGAAGGCTTCGTTCAGCTCCCACAGGTCGATGTCCTGCACGGTGAGGCCCAGCTTTTTCAGCACCTTGGGCACGGCAAACACAGGGCCGATGCCCATTTCGTCAGGCTCGCAACCTGCCACCGCAAAGCCGAGGAAGCGGCCCAGGGGCTTGAGGCCCTTCTTGCTGGCGTACTCTTCGCTGGTCACCACGCAGGCACCGGCGCCGTCGGAGAACTGGCTGGCGTTGCCGGCAGAGATCAAACCGCCAGGCAGCGCCGATCGCAGGCCGCTGATGGCTTCTACCGTCGTGCCTTCGCGTGTGCCTTCATCCTTGCTCACGGTGACCTGCTTGGTGATCAGGCCCAGCGTTTTGTCGGCCACACCGGCGGTCACGGTGATGGGGGCGATTTCTGCGTCGAACAAGCCAGCGGCCTGCGCTGCGTAAGCCCTCTGCTGGCTGGCGGCACCGTATTCGTCCATGGCTTCGCGGCCGATGTTGTAGCGCTTGGCCACTTGCTCGGCGGTCTGCAGCATGCTCCAGTAGATCTCGGGCTTTTGCTTGGCCAGGGCCAGGTCCTGGATCATGTGCAGGTTCATCTCTTGCTGCACACACGAGATGCTTTCAACACCCCCAGCCACGAACACATCGGCTTCGCCAGCGATGATGCGCTGGGCTGCCATGGCGATGGTCTGCAGGCCCGACGAGCAGAAGCGGTTGACGGTGACGCCAGAAGCGGTGATGGGCAGGCCGGCCTTCAGGGCGATCTGGCGCGCGATGTTGCTGCCTGTGGCACCTTCGGGTGTGGCGCAACCCATGATGACGTCGTCCACGTCAGCGCCGTCGATGCCGGCGCGCTGCACTGCGTGCTGTACGGCATGGCCGCCCAGGGTAGCGCCGTGCGTCATGTTGAAAGAACCCTTCCAGCTCTTGGCGAGCGGCGTGCGGGCGGTGGAAACAATCACTGCGGAGGTCATGTGAATTCCTTTGATTCGGTATCTGTGAATGCGGCTTACTGGAAGGCCTTGCCTTCGGCAGCCAGCTTGGCCAGCAGCGGAGCGGGCTTCCAGAACTCGGCGTCATCCAGCGGGTTCTTGGCAAAACGGTCCATGGCCTGCACCACGTTGAACAGACCCACTTCGCTGGCGTAGTGCATGGGGCCCCCACGGTGGATGGGGAATCCGTAGCCGGTCAGGTACACCATGTCGATGTCGCCGGACTTGCTGGCGATGCCGTCTTCCAGGATGTGCGCGCCTTCGTTGACCAGGGCGAACACCAGGCGCTGCACGATTTCTTCGTCCGAAATCTTGCGCGGCGTGATGCCCAGCTCCTTGCGGTGGTCTTCGATCATCTTGTTGACCAGGTCGCTCGGGATCGCGTCACGCTTGCCAGCCTGGTAGTCGTACCAGCCTGCGCCCGTCTTCTGGCCAAAGCGGCCCAGTTCACACAGCTTGTCGGCCGTGCGGCTGTACTTCATGTCGGCGCGCTCCACGGCGCGGCGCTTGCGGATGGCCCAGCCGATGTCGTTGCCGGCCAAGTCGCCCATGCGGAACGGGCCCATGGCAAAACCAAACTTCTCGACGGCCTTGTCCACCTGCTGGGGCGTGCAGCCTTCGTCCAGCAGAAAACCTGCCTGGCGGCTGTACTGCTCGATCATGCGGTTGCCGATGAAGCCGTCGCACACGCCAGAGACCACCGAGGTCTTCTTGATCTTCTTGCCGATGGCCATCACCGTGGCCAGCACGTCCTTGGCGGTCTCCTTGCCGCGCACCACTTCCAGCAGCTTCATCACGTTGGCGGGGCTGAAGAAGTGCATGCCCACCACGTCCTGAGGGCGCTTGGTGAAGGCGGCGATCTTGTCCACGTCGAGCGTGGAGGTGTTGGAGGCAAGGATGGCGCCAGGCTTGGCCACGGCGTCGAGCTGCTTGAACACGGCTTCCTTGACGCCCATTTCTTCGAACACGGCTTCGATGATGAGGTCGCAGTCCTTGAGATCGTCGTAGCTCAGCGTGGTGCTCAGCAGGGCCATGCGCTGCTCGTACTTGTCCTGCTTGAGCTTGCCCTTCTTGACCTGGGCTTCGTAGTTCTTCTTGATCGTGGCCACGCCACGGTCCAGGGCTTCCTGCTTCATTTCCAGGATCTTGACGGGGATGCCCGCGTTCAGGAAGTTCATGGAAATGCCGCCGCCCATGGTGCCCGCGCCAATCACGCCCACCAGCTTGATGTCGCGCTTGGGGGTGTCGGAGGCCACATCAGGGATCTTGCTCGCCGCACGCTCGGCCATGAACAGGTGGCGCAGTGCGCGCGACTCGGGCGTCCACATCAGGTTGATGAAGATCTCGCGCTCGACCAGCATGCCTTCGGCGAACTTCTTCTTGGTGGCGGCTTCAACAGCGTCCACGCACTTGGCGGGTGCGGGGAAGTTCTTGGCCATGCCCTTGACCATGTTGCGCGCGAACTGGAAGTACGCGTCGCCTTCGGGGTGCTTACAGGGGAAGTTGCGCACCAGGGGCAGCGGGCGGGCATCGGCCACGCTTTGCGCGAATGCCAGGGCTTCTGCCGCCAGCGACTCGGCCGACGCGGCCATCTTGTCAAACAGCTTCTGGCCGGGCACGGCGCCGATCATTTCGCTCTTGACGGGCTCGCCGCTCACGATGAGGTTGAGCGCGGCCTCCACACCAATCACGCGGGGCAGGCGCTGCGTACCGCCTGCGCCGGGGATCAGGCCCAGCTTGACTTCTGGCAGTGCAATCGAGCAGCCAGGCGCCGCAATGCGGTAGTGGCAACCCAGGGCCAGCTCCAGCCCGCCACCCATGGCCACGCTGTGCATGGCAGCCACGACGGGCTTGGCCGAGTTTTCAATGGCGGCAATCACCGACAGCAGGTTGGGTTCTTGCAGTGACTTGTCGGTGCCGAACTCCTTAATGTCGGCGCCGCCAGAGAACGCACCACCGGCACCGGTGATCACGATGGACGTGACCGCTGCATCGGCATTGGCACGGCCAAGGCCTTCGACGATGCCCTGGCGGGTCGATAACCCAAGTCCGTTGACGGGAGGGTTGGCCATGGTGATCACGGCAACGGAGCCGTGGACTTTGTATTCAGCGGTCATGGTGCTGTTGTTCCTTGGAAAGTGAAAAAGAACGATCGTGCGTTTTTATTGTAGAGACTTCAAACCCATTTGGCGTGTCAATTTGTCCCGGGCGGGACAAGGGGTTGGGGAGAACCCCTCGCCTGATGGTTCCACAGGCAAAAAAAGAGGCGCTACCGTTCAGGGGCGCCTCGTGAAAATCATAGTGGGCGGCTGTAGCTGGGTGTACGCCTTACGAGCAAGCCGCTGAAACTGGCGCGCCCCAGGCCAGTGCAGCCAAGCAAGGGCCGCCCCGCAGCGAGGGCTGCGTCCCCCTTCCCGAGTCGCGCAGCGATTCGAGAGAAGGGGGAAGGCGCGCAGCGCCTCAGGGGGATCGCCCCGCTAAACTTCAAGCCATTCCTTGCGGATGTAGTTGTCGGCCCGCAGGCTGTCCGGTGTGCCCTGGAACACGATCGAGCCATGCCCCATGACCAACGCGCGGTCCGAGATCTTCATGGCGATGGTCAGCTTCTGCTCGATCAGCAGCACCGAGATACCCCGCGCCTTGATGGTCTGCAGGTACTGCCCCACCAGCTCGACAATCTTTGGGGCCAGGCCTTCGGTGGGCTCGTCGATGATGATCAGGTCGGGGTCGCCCATCAGCGTGCGGCATAGCGTAAGCATCTGCTGCTCCCCGCCCGACATCACGCCCGCCTCTGTGTGCTGGCGCTCCTTGAGGCGCGGGAACATCTCGTACATGTCGTCAAACGACCAGCGGCTGCCCTTGCCTTTGCCTTTCTGGCCCAGCAGCAAGTTCTGGTGCACGGTGAGGTTGGGGAACACATCGCGGCTTTCGGGCACGTAGCCCACCCCCAGGTGGGCGATCTCGTAAGCCTTCTTGCCGTTGAGGTCCTGCCCCTTCCAGTTCAGCGTGCCCTCCCAGTCCACCAGGCCCATGATGGCCTTGGCGGTGGTGGAACGGCCCGAGCCGTTACGCCCCAGCAGGGCCACGATTTCACCGGGTTGTACGTCGAAGGTCACACCATGCAGCACATGGCTCTTGCCGTAATAGGCGTGGAGATTTTCGATTTTCAGCATGTCAATGTCCCGCCCCTTGCTCGTCCGCAACGACAGAGCCCAGATAGGCCTCCTGCACGCGCTGGTTGGCGCGCACCTTGTCGGGCGTGTCATAGGCAATGACCTCGCCATAGACCACCACAGCAATCTTGTCCGCCAGGCCAAAGACCACGCCCATGTCATGCTCCACCGTCAGCAGCGTGCGACCTTCGGTCACTTCCTTGATGAGGTGGATGAAGCGCGTGGTCTCGGTCTTGCTCATGCCGGCCGTGGGCTCGTCGAGCAGGATCACGTTGGCACCACCCGCGATGGTGATGCCGATCTCCAGGGCGCGCTGCTCGGCATAGGTGAGGTTCATCGCCAGCGTGTCGCGCTTCTTGTCGAGCTTGATCATTTCCATGAGCTGCTTGGCGCGCTCATTGGCATCGTGCAGGTTCGACAGGAAGCGCAGGAACGTGTACTTGTAGCCCATGCTCCAGAGCACACCGCAGCGCAGGTTCTCGAACACCGAGAGCTTGGGAAAGATGTTCGTGATCTGGAAGCTGCGTGACAGCCCCTTGCGGTTGATCTCATACGGCGCCAGCCCGTTGATGCGCTGGCCGTTCAGGATCACATCGCCACTGGTGGGCGCAAAGCGTCCGCTGATCAGATTGAACAGTGTGGATTTGCCCGCCCCATTGGGGCCGATGATGGCCACGCGTTCGCCCGAGGCCACGGACAGGTTCACGCCACGGATAATTTCCGTCTTGCCAAAGCTCTTGCGCAGGTCGCGCAGTTCCAGGGCATAGGTGGTGTTGGTTGGGTTGTCAGCTGCCATGTTTACAGCGCCTCCCCACGCTTGATTTCATGTTCGATCTCTTCCTGGATCGTGCTCCACTGCCGCAGGAACTGGCGGCGGCAGAGTTCAAAAAGTCCAAAGCCCGTGACCATCACGAAAATGGCGCCAAACCAGCTCGTAAAGCCTGCGGCATTGAGCGTGGCCCCCAGGAACGTCAGTTCTGGCCCCAGGGCCGCGTTGAGCTGCAGGTGGTAGGTCATCTCGATCATGCAGGCTGCGCCCATCACCCCCACCAGCGCCGTGCCGCCCAGCGCCAGGTAAGAACTCCAGAGCTGACGCAGCTTGCCGTACTTGGCCAGCCGCAGGTTCATCATGATCAGGCTGGCAATCCCTCCGGGCGCATACATCACCATGAACAGGAACACCAGGCCCAGGTACAACAACCATGCCTTGGACAGTTCGGACAGCAACACCGACGCCAGCACCAACAGCACCGCGCCGATGATGGGGCCGAAGAAGAACGTTGCCCCGCCGAGGAAGGTAAACAGCAGATAGCCGCCGGAGCGAATCACGCTCAGGCTGTCAGCTCCCGTGATGATCTCGAAGTTGATGGTGGCCAGCCCACCCCCGATGCCAGCAAAAAAGCCCGCGATGATGAACGCGAAGTAGCGCACACGCTGCGTGTTGTAGCCGATGAACTCTACGCGCTCGGGGTTGTCGCGCACAGCGTTCAGGATGCGGCCCAGCGGCGTGCCGGTGAATGCAAACATGGCGGCAGTGCAGACAAAACAGTACGCTGCAATCAGGTAGTACACCTGAATCGCAGGCCCGAAACTGATGCCAAAGAAGGCTTTGCCATACACCCGGTCCGTGGTGATGCCGCCTTCTCCGCCGAAGAACTCGGGGAACATCAGCGCCATGGAAGCCACCAGTTCGCCAATACCCAGCGTGATCATGGCGAAGGTGGTGCCCGACTTCTTGGTAGTGACAAAACCGAGCAGGATGGCAAAAAATGCCCCTGCCAGTCCGCCCACCAGTGGGATGAAAACCAGCGGAATGTGCACAGAGCCCTTGGTGGCCATGTTCATTGCATGAATGGCGATGAACGAACCCAGGCCGGTGTAGACCGCATGGCCAAAGCTCAGCATGCCGCCCTGCCCCAGCAGGATGTTGTAGGACAGGCAGATGATGATCAGGTAGCCGATCTGCGAGAGCATGGTCAGCGCCAGGCTGCTGCGAAACAGCATGGGCGCCACGATGAGCATGACCGCGAACAACGTCCAGATGATGAGGCGCCCGACGTTCCAGGGCTTGAACCGGTAGTGCGACGTGGCGCTGGAAGCGACAGTAGTGGTTGTAGTGGAATTCATGGCATCAGTCCTCCCGCGTGCCCAGCAAGCCCTTGGGGCGGAAGATCAGGATCAGCACGAGGAACAGGTAAGGCAAGATGGGCGCAACCTGGGAAATCGTGAGCTTGAGCAAGGGGTAGCCGAAGGTCTGGTCAGTCACCGCCACGCCCACGGCCTTGAAGACATGGATCAGAGAGTAGTCCAGCGCCACGGCAAAGGTCTGCACCAGACCGATGAGCAGCGATGCCAGGAAGGCACCTGCCAGCGAGCCCATGCCACCCACCACCACCACGACAAAGATGATGGAACCCACTGAGGCCGCCATCGCAGGCTCCGTGACATAGGTGTTGCCACCGATCACCCCCGCCAGGCCGGCCAGCGCGGCACCACCGCCAAACACCAGCATGAAGACGCGCGGCACGTTGTGGCCCAACGCCTCGACCATCTCGGGGTACTTGAGGGCGGCCTGGATGACGAGACCGATGCGCGTGCGTGTGAGCAGCAGCCACACCGACACCAGCATCAGCAGGGCCACGAGCATCACAAACGAGCGCGACTTGGGAAATTGCGTGCCATAGAGCGAAAACAGCGGACCCTGCAATTGCTCGGGCAGGCCATAAGGCACGGTGGAACGGCCCCAGACCAGTTGCACCACTTCCAGAATGAGGTAAGACAGGCCGAACGTGACCAGCAGTTCAGGCACGTGGCCGAACTTGTGCACCCGGCGCAGGCAATAGCGCTCGAACGCGGCCCCCAGCGCAAACACGACGAGGGGTGCCAGCACCAGCGCTGGCCAGAAGCCCACCACCCCAGAGATGGTGAACGCGAAGTAGGCACCCAGCATGTAGAAGCTGGTGTGTGCAAAGTTGAGCACGCCCATCATGCTGAAGATCAGCGTGAGGCCGGAACTCAGCATGAACAGCAGGAGCCCGTAGCTCACGCCGTTCAGCAAAGAGATCACGAAAAACTCAGGATTCATTGGAATTTTTCACTGCAGGGGTAAAAAAAAGGCCCGAGTGGTCGGGCCTCGAAGCGATTGCGCAAGGCTTACGGGCGCTTCATCTGGCACGACGTGGGCGTGCTCGCCACATAGGGCTCGTAGTACTTCACAGGCACAAAGGTGTAACCCGTGTTTTCAGAGTCGATCGGGAACTTGCCGCCAGCCTTCTCCCACTTGGAGATGAACAGGCCCTGCTGCAGTTGGTGATCGGTCTTGCGCATCTCGACTTCGCCATTGAAGCTCTTGAACTTCATGCCCTCGAACGCAGCAGCCACCTTGACCGGATCGGTCGACTTGGCCTTGGTAAAACCTTCGGACAGCATCGTGAACGCGTGGTAAACCGCGCCCGTGTACATGTCGTCGTTGAACTTCTTCTTGTAGTCCACCACGATCTGGTTCAGCGGCCCGGGCAGGTTCATGTGGGCATAGGCCACCATGTAGACGCGCCCTGCTGCGGCCGAGCCCATAGCGGTGGGGCTGCCAGTGACCGAGCCGTAGTAGGTGTAGAAGTTGACGTTGTTCAGGCCCGCGTCGTTGGCGGCCTTGATCAGCAGCGCCAGATCAGAACCCCAGTTGCCGGTGATCACGCTGTCGGCGCCCGACTGCTTGATCTTGGCAATGTAGGGAGAGAAATCACGTACCTGAGCCAGCGGGTGCAGATCGTCGCCGACGAACTGCACGTCAGGGCGCTTGCGCTGCATCATTTCCTTGGCGAACTTGGAGACCTGGTGGCCGTGCGAGTAGTTCTGGTTGATCAGGTAGACCTTCTTGACCTCGGGCATGTCCTTCATGTACGTGGTCAGGGCTTCCATCTTCATGGAGGTGTCAGCGTCCAAGCGGAAGTGCCAGTAGCTGCACTTGCTGTTGGTGAGGTCTGGGTCCACGGCAGCGTAGTTCAGGAACAGGACTTCCTTGCCAGGGTTGCGCGCGTTGTGCTTTTCCAGCGCATCCATGATCGCCAGTGCGGGGCCGGAGCCGTTGCCCTGCACCACGTAGCGCGCACCCTGGTCCATGGCCGAGCGCAGGGCGCTGGTGGTTTCCTGGGGACTGAGTTTGTTGTCGATGCCGATGATTTCGAATTTGACGCCTGCAGGGTTCTTCTTGTTGAACTCTTCTGCGATGAACTGGAAGCTCTTGAGCTGGTTCGTTCCCACTGCCGCCATCAGGCCAGACAGGGGGTCGAGCCAGGCGATTTTCACTGTCTCGCCCTTTTGAGCGAAGGCCCCGCCAGCGCTTGCCAAGATTACCGAGGCTGCTACAGCCTTAATAGCGAACTTCATGCTTTTGTCTCCTTGTAAATCGACACAACGCAGCGTACCGCGTTGCAACAAAGCGATGCTCAGGGATTGCCCCTACCAGCGTCGCACACGTGACTGGCGCAGCACTCCCCCGAGCGCGCACCAGCCTGGGGCAATGCAAAAAATGGCGTTCGCAAGCGATGCGCGCATGTGCACTGCCCCACCCTGATCACAGGCCTGGAAGCTTGTAATCCTTGAGCTGCTCACGCAGCTTGGTCTTGAGCATCTTGCCGGTGGCGCCCAATGGAATGGCATCAACGAACACCACGTCATCGGGGATCTGCCACTTGGCCGTCTTGCCTTCGTAGAAGGCCAGCAGATCTTCGCGCGTCACCTCGGTGCCCGGCCGCTTGACCACGGCGACGATGGGGCGCTCGTCCCACTTGGGGTGGGGCATACCCACACAGGCTGCCATGGCAATTGCGGGGTGGGCCATCGCAATGTTCTCGATGTCGATGGAGCTGATCCACTCGCCACCGGACTTGATCACATCCTTGCTGCGGTCGGTGATCTGCATGAAGCCGTCGGCGTCGATGGTGGCCACATCGCCCGTGGGGAACCAGCCCCGGCCCTGCGCGTCTTTGACGAGTGGATTGCCGCCCTCGCCCTTGAAATAGCTGCCGACGATCCACGGCCCCTTGACCAGCAAATCCCCATAGGTCTTGCCATCCCAAGGCAACTCGCTGCCGTCGCCCCCTACGATCTTCATGTCCACACCGTAGATCGCGCGGCCCTGCTTTTGCAGGATCTTCATCTGGTCATCCTTGGACATGGCCAGGTGCTTGTTCTTCAAGGTGCACAGCGTGCCCAGCGGGCTCATCTCGGTCATGCCCCAGGCGTGCAGCACCTCCACGCCATAGTCTTCCTTGAAGGCATGGATCATGGCGGGCGGGCAGGCCGAGCCACCGATGACAGTGCGGCGCAGCGTGGAGAACTTCAGACCCGCGGGCTTCATGTGGCCCAGCATCATCTGCCACACGGTGGGCACGCCAGCTGCGTAGGTGACCTTCTCGCCTTCGATCAGTTCGTAAATCGACTTGCCATCCATGGCGGGACCAGGGAACACCAGCTTGCAACCCGTGAGTGCCGCCGAGTAAGGAATGCCCCAGGCATTGACGTGGAACATGGGCACCACCGGCAGCACGGAGTCGCGTGCGGAAAGGCACATCACATCAGGCAGCGCTGCCGCATAGGCATGCAGCGTGGTCGAACGATGGCTGTACAGCGCGGCCTTGGGGTTACCTGTGGTGCCGCTCGTGTAGCACATGCTCGACGCGGAGTTCTCGTCAAACTCGGGCCAGGCGTAGTCGGGCGACTGCGCACCGATCCAGGCTTCGTAACTGGTGAGGCCAGGGATGCCTGAATCCGCAGGCAGCTTGTCGGCATCACACAGCGCCACCCACTTCTTCACCGTGGGGCACCTGGCATGCACGGCCTGCACGAGGGGCAGAAAGGTCACATCAAAACACAGCACCTGGTCTTCGGCATGGTTCATGATCCACGCAATCTGGTCGGGGTGCAGGCGCGGGTTCACGGTGTGCAGCACACGGCCCGAGCCGCTCACACCAAAGTACATCTCCATATGGCGGTAGCCGTTCCAGGCCAGCGTGGCTACTCGGTCGCTGAACTGCAGCTTCATTTCATCCAGCGCATTGGCCAGGCGGCGTGCGCGGACAGCCAGGTCGCGGTAGGTGTAGCGATGGATGTCGCCCTCGACCCGGCGGGACACGATTTCGGCGTCGCCATGGTGGCGCTCGGCGAACTCGATCAGCGACGAAATCAGCAACGGTTGGCTCTGCATCAGGCCCAGCATGTGTGCTCCTTGGATGTTGTAGTGAAGGGAACGATCATCGTAGCGCGGGGGTTCTCATGGCGGTGTCGCCCAGGCAAGCGGCCCCGCCAGACCGACACCCCCAACAGGGGTTCAGTGTGCGCGTGTCCAGCGTGCCTGCCAACACCTGTCGTCCCGTTGACAAAGGGCAAGGGAATACCCTGAACGTACGGCCCCCGAACAACGACAATCACGCCCATGCTCAGCTCCGCGCCGTCCGCACAGCGATTCATCGAAGCCCAGCCCTGGTTTGCAGGTGTCCCCGTGGCCCTGCAGGAGAGGCTGCGCGACGAGGTGTCCGTGCAGCACGCCGACAAGGGCACAGTCATGATGCCGGCCGGCAGCGCGGTACAAGGCTGGCATGCAGTGTTGTCAGGCTTGGTGATGCTGCAAAGCCCCGCCAGCCAGGGCCGCGCCTCGGCGTTCATCGGGGTACCTGACGGCGAGTGGTTTGGCGAAGGCTCAGCCATGAAACCCGAGCCCCGCCGGTACCACGTTGTGGCCTTGCGGCCCACCACGCTGCTGTGCCTGCCTCTGCCACTGTTTGCCACGCTGCGCGAGACCAGCCTGGGCTTCAACCAGTTTCTGGTGCAGCACCTGAACATGCGCCTAGGCCAGGCCATGACGATCATCGAGGCCGGGCGCACGCAATCCCCCGAACACCGCGTGGCGCTGTACCTGAGCCGCCTGTTCTGGCGCAGCACACGGCGGCTGAACCTCACGCAGGAAGAGCTCGGCCAACTGGTGGGCCTGTCACGCCAGACGGTGAACAAGGTACTGCGTGTGCTGGAAGGCCGGGGCATCGTGTCGCTGGACTTCGGCCGTGTGGCTATCGTGGACGACGAGGCGCTGAACGCGTACCTCGCCGCCACTGCGGCACGCTGACGCACTGCAGAGTGCACAAACACATTCACCCTCATCCCTCTCACTGCACGCTCAGGCGCACGGCCTTCTGGTCAGCGTCGAACACGAGACGACTTGGCCACGGCGTCCAGTTTTGGTTGACCGTTGCGTTGTTCGGGTTGCCCGTGTGCACAAATGCACGCATGGTGTCCATCATCGCGCGCGACAGCGCCAGTCGGCCGGGCTGATTGGCCGTGCTGTTGGTGGCCTTGGCAAAGACCGAAGGTCCAAAGTTGCCGAACAGGAACGGCAGGTCAAACGCATGCGCCGCGCCGTACACATCGTTCCAGGGCGCGGGCTGCTGGGCCCAGTTGAACTGGTAGCTCCATACCGTGGATTGCTGACTGCGCAGGGTATTGAGCAGGTTGTCGCGGCTCGGATCGATGAACACACTGCCCAGCAGGCGGGTGCGCGCGTTGTAGCCCGTGCCGGGCGCCGTGACCGGCAGGTAAGAAGCATCCAGGATGTCGCCAGCCGTGAGCGTGGTAGGAGCATCGGGGTTGAAGTTCTGCATCATCACAAAGCGCTCGGCGTCGGAGATCTTCATGCCCGGCTTGCCGCCCAGCAGTGCCAGGAAAGGCGCAAACAGCTTGCCCTCCTCGCCCGTGTAGCCAGACAGCACGGGCACCTTGTGATAGCGGCCAGCGCCCATTTCGGCGATCGGGTCTGCGGGCACCACCACGCCATCAGGGATGGGGCCCGAGCCCGTGAGCCCGTTCTTGAGCACCGTCTGCAGCACTGCCCGCGCGTCCTTGCCACGCAGGTAGCTGGCTACCTGCGCAGGGGTCCATCCCGCAACGAGCGCCTGTGCATCGGCAAGCGCAGGCGCCAGGCCGTCAGCCAGCGCCAGATGCGCCAGCAGCATGCCCGCCTGCGCGGTGTACCGGGAGGCCGGGTTGAGCGTGGGAATCGAACCGGGCGGCAGGTTCGTCGCCAGCGAAATTCCGCCACTGACCGGTACGAGCTTGTGGAACAACCCCGCGGCCTGGGGCGCGACCAGCAGCGCAAGCGCGTTGATGGCGCCTGCGGACTGCCCCATCAGCGTGACATTGCCAGCATTGCCGCCAAAGCTGGCAATATTGTTCTGGATGAAGCGAAGTGCCTGCACGTTGTCGAGCAGCGCGTAGTTGCCGGTGTAGGGCTGCGTGCCGGTGTGCAGTGGCGGCATCTGGAAGTAGCCCAGAACGTCGAGCCGGTAGTTGGCCGTGACCACCACGGCGTTGGCAGACCGTGCCAGCGCAGCGCCGTCGTAGACGGGATCGGCCGTGTAGCCCGAGATAGCACTGCCGCCATGCAGGAACAGCAGCACAGGCAGCTTGTCTTGCGAGGTGGCTGGGCGCCAGATATTGAGGGTCAGGCAGTCCTCGCTGCCTACCGGCGTGCCCAGGGTCTCGCCAATCGTGTTGTCAAACCGGTTGTTGGCACCGGGGCTGTAGATGCGGCCCATTTGCAGGCAGGCACTGCCAAAACGTGTGGCGTCACGCTCTCCGGACCAGGCGGCAGGGGCTGCGGGCGGTTGCCAGCGCAGCTCGCCCACGGGTGGCTTGGCAAAAGGAACACCTTTCCACGCGTAGGTGCCGGTCACCGCACTGTCGTCCACACCGCGCAAGGTGCCGTACACCGTCTCGCGAACCTCGGGCGCAGAGCCGGAACCACCGCCGCAGCCCACCATTGCTGCGGCCGAAAACACCGCTCCCAACCATTGCAAACGCCAGCGCGAATCGACCATGTCTTGTCTCCTTGGGGGTTTTCAGGAATGGGTCGGGCCTCTGTCTGCAGTCACACTACGGGCAGGGCACAACCTCGGAGGCGATTGTGGGAACCGGGTGGCGTTTGGCTACTATCGCAACCTTGCCAAAACACTGACTTCAGGCCACCACCGCGCGTAAACCCTGATCCGCCATTTCTTCCATTCGCCACCCCATGACTCCCCGCACAAGCTCTGCCGCCTGGGTGCGCGGCATCACCGACATGATGGCCGCCGAAGGCTTGCCTGCTGCCGAGTTATGCGCCGAAGCGGGCATCGATCTGGCGGCGCTGCAACTGCCACAAACCCGTGTGGACGTGGACAAGATCAGCCGCCTGTGGGAGCTGGCGGTGGCACGTTCGGGCAAGGTGGCGCTGGGGCTGTGCCCGCAGCTCACGGCGCGCTACGGCAATGTGGATGTGGTGGGCTACGCGCTGGCGTCCGGCCCCAACCTGCTGGTGGGTTTTCAGCACCTCACGCGCCATATGGCGGTGATCTCGGACTGCACCACCTTCGCGCTGGATCACGATGCACGCGGCTACTGGATCTCCATCGCGCACATCGGCGCCACCCGCCCCATTCCGCGCCAGCGTGTCGAATACGCCCTGCTCACACTGTTCACGCTGTGCTGCTGGCTCACACGCCGGGAGCTTCGCCCTCTGGCTGTGGAGCTGACCACGCCACAACCCGCCGCCACCGGTGAGGCGCCCTACCACGTGGCGTTTGGCATGCTGCCCCGCTTCGGGCAGGCAGCCAACCGGTTTTTGCTGGCCGAGGCCGATCTGCGGGCCGACATCCCCACGCACAACCCCAGCCTGTGGGCCCTGCACGAGCGGCTGGTAGAGACCGAACTGGACCACCTGGGCCAGTCTCTCACCAGCACACGCGTGCGCACCGAGGTAGCCCGCATCCTGCACCGGGGCGAGCCCCGCCGCGAAGACGTGGCCGCGCGCCTGCACCTGACGGACCGCACGCTGCAGCGGCGCCTGCAGGCCGAATCCGTCAGTTACCAGCAGTTGCTGGACGACACCCGCTGTGAACTGGCACGCCAGTACCTCTGCGACGAGCGCCGAAGCCTGGCCGAGGTGGCCGACCTGCTGGGCTTTGCCGACCAGAGCAACCTGTTTCGGGCCTGCAAGCGCTGGTTTGGCCTCCCGCCGGGCCAGTACCGCGCGCAGGTGCTGTACCCCGAGGCCGAAGGCCAAGGCTCTACCCAGGCCGCATAGGCCGGGCCGTGGTCCAAGGCCCTGCAAGCGCCGGGGCATCCGGGGTGCGAGACAATCCACCCATGAACCTGCCCGCCGAAAGCGCGACCCCCACCGCCGATATCGGCCTGACCTGGAAGCACGGATTTGCCGCCCTGGGACCGGACTTTTTCACCGAACTGCGCCCCACTCCGCTGCCCACCCCCCACTGGGTGGGCACCAGCACTGCCGTTGCACAGCTGATCGGCCTGAACGCTGACTGGCTGCAGCGGGACGAAGCCCTGCAAGCCTTCACCGGCAATACGCAGCTTGCAGGCTCTCGGCCCCTGGCCAGCGTCTACAGCGGCCACCAGTTCGGCGTGTGGGCCGGCCAACTGGGTGATGGCCGCGCCATCTTGCTGGGAGAAACTGCGGCGGGCCTGGAAATCCAGCTCAAGGGCGCTGGCCGCACCCCCTACTCCCGCATGGGCGACGGGCGCGCTGTGCTGCGCTCCAGCATCCGTGAATTCCTGTGCAGCGAGGCCATGCATGGCCTGGGCATTCCGACATCGCGCGCACTGTGCATCACCGGTTCGCCCGCACCCGTGCGCCGTGAAGAGGTCGAAACAGCGTCCGTGGTGACGCGGGTGGCCCCCAGCTTTGTGCGTTTTGGCCATTTCGAGCACTTTGCGGCCAACGACCTGCAAGCACAGCTCAAGACCCTGGCCGACTACGTTCTCGACCGCTACTACCCCGAATGCCGGGACACCCGCGACTTCGGCGGCAACGCGTATGCCGCCCTGCTGCAGGCCGTGAGCGAACGTACCGCACACCTGATGGCACAGTGGCAGGCCGTGGGCTTTTGCCATGGGGTGATGAACACCGACAACATGAGCATCCTAGGGCTGACCATTGACTACGGTCCTTTCCAGTTTCTGGACGCCTTTGTGCCCGGCCATGTGTGCAACCACAGCGACAACCAGGGCCGCTATGCCTACAACCGCCAGCCCAATGTGGCGTACTGGAACCTGTTCTGCCTGGCGCAGGCCTTGTTGCCGCTGATCGGCGACCCGGAGCTGGCAAAAGGTGCCCTGGAGTCCTACAAAACCGTCTTCCCGGAAGCGTTCATGGCCCGCATGCGCAGCAAACTGGGGCTAGCCCAGGCACGCGATCAAGATGCAGAACTGATCGACGGCATCTTGGTGCTGCTGGCCCAGAACGCCGTGGACTACACCATCTTCTGGCGCCGCCTGTCGCACGCGGTGCAGCAGAACGATTTTGAGCCGGTGCGCGACCTGTTCGCCGACCGGAACGCCTTTGACGGCTGGTTGCTATCATATTCAGAGCAATTAACGCTTGAAAATAAATCGCTGGCGGCCAATTTGATGCTAAAAACCAATCCCAAGTTCGTTTTGCGCAACCACCTGGGCGAGCAGGCCATCCGCGCCGCGAAACTTGGCGACTTCAGCGAACTCCAAACCCTGCAGCGGCTGCTGGAGCACCCCTTTGACGAGCACCCCGGGCTCGACGCCTACGCAGCCTTCCCGCCCGACTGGGCCTCTTCCATCGAGATCAGCTGTTCATCATGACCTACCCCGTTCAGAAATCCGATGCCGAATGGCAAGCCATCCTCAAGGACAAGGGCGCCGAGCCCGTCGCCCTGCAGGTGACGCGCCATGCCGCCACCGAGCGCCCTTTTACCGGCAAATACGAAGCCCACTGGGCCGACGGCAGCTACCACTGCATCTGCTGTGGTGCGAAATTGTTCGATTCCGTGACCAAGTTCGACGCCGGCTGTGGCTGGCCCAGCTTCGCAGAAGCGATCCCCGGCGCCATCACCGAGATCGTGGACCGCAGCCATGGCATGGTCCGCACGGAGACCGTGTGTGCACAATGCGGAGCCCACCTGGGCCATGTCTTTGAAGACGGCCCCACCCCCACCGGCCTGCGCTACTGCATGAACTCTGCCTCGCTGGATTTCGAATCCGGCAAGGACTGAGCCCCGAGACCCGCCCCCTGACCCCATGAAAATTCTGATCGACTTCTTCCCCATCCTGCTGTTCTTCGGGGCCTACAAGTTCTATGGCATCTATGTGGGCACTGCGGTGCTGATGGGTGCCACGGTCGCTCAAATGGCGCTGATCTACGCCATCGACCGGCGCCTGCAGACCATGCACAAGGTCACCCTGGTGCTGATCCTGCTGTTCGGCACGCTCACGCTGGTGCTGCAGGACGACCGCTTCATCAAGTGGAAGCCCACGGTGCTGTACGGCGCCATGTCAATCGCCCTCGCGGTGGCGGTGTGGGCCATGAAGAAGAACTTCCTCAAGATGCTGCTGGGCAGCCAGCTGACGCTGCCGGAGAGCGTGTGGCACCGGCTGAACGTCGCCTGGATCGTGTATTGCGCCTTCATGTCGGCCATCAACGCGTATGTCGTCGTCAACTTCAGCACCGAGGCCTGGGTGGATTTCAAGCTCTGGGGCTACGCCTTCCCGCTGGTCTTCCTGGTGGGCCAGGGCATCTATGTGGCGCCCCACATCAAGGGCGACGAAGGCGACGAGCCTGCTGCCTGAAGGACAACCTGCCATGACCTCCCTCGCTCAGCAAATGCACCAGACCCTGGCGGACCGTCTTACACCCACCGCCCTGGAAGTGCTTGATGAAAGTGCCGCCCATGCAGGGCACGCGGGCGCCAACGGCACCGGCTTTGGCACCCATTTTCGGGTGCGCATTTCGTCACCTTTGTTTACAGGCAAGCCCCGCGTCGCGCAGCATCGCCTTGTGTATGATGCGCTGCAAGAATTTATTGACCAAGGCGTTCACGCCCTCGCCATTGAAGTTCTCTGAACCGGCCCCCATATCCTCTGTTGCCGGAACTCAGCTGGCAAACAACCTCTCATTTTTTGGATTCCGCATGAAGAAACAGCTCCTGTCCGGCCTCGTGGCCGCTGCCGTGCTGGGCACGTTGGCCCTGCCCGTTTCCGCCCAGAATGTCGCCATCGTCAATGGCAAGGCCGTGCCAAAAGAGCGCGTTGAAGCCCTCAAGCAGCAGGTGGAACGCTCGGGCCGTCCTGTAACGCCTGACATCGAAGGCCAGATCAAGGAAGAAGTCATCACCCGCGAAATCTTCATGCAGGAAGCGCAAAAGCGCGGCCTGGAAGGCTCGGCAGACTACAAGGCACAAATGGATCTGGCCCGCCAGACCATCCTGATCCGCGAACTGTTCGCCGACTACCAGAAAAAGAACCCCGTGACCGACGCCGAGATCCAGGCCGAGTACGACAAGTTCGTGGCAGCCAACAGCGGCAAGGAATACAAGGCCAGCCACATCCTGGTGGAAAAGGAAGCGGATGCCAAGGCCATCATCGCCTCCATCAAGAAGGGCGCCAAGTTTGAAGACATCGCCAAGAAGCAGTCCAAGGACCCAGGTTCTGGCGCCAAGGGTGGCGACCTGGATTGGGCCAATCCTTCGAGCTACGTGAGCGAATTCACGGAAGCCCTGGTCAAGCTCCAAAAGGGCAAGATGACCGACGCTCCCGTGAAGAGCCAGTTCGGCTGGCACGTTATCCGCCTGGACGACGTGCGCCAGGCAGAACTGCCCAAGCTGGAAGAAGTGAAGCCCCAGGTGGCCCAGCAGCTGCAACAGCAAAAGCTGGCCAAGTTCCAGGAAGACCTGCGCGCCAAGGCCAAGGTCGAATAACTGGCAAGGCAACTGCGCATCTGCTTTGGCAATGCACTCAAAAAAACGCGGCCCAGGCCGCGTTTTTTTGTGGGCGGGTGAAAAGCGCCCCACGGTGACCGGAACGGCAGCGGGGCCTGTGGGCGCAGACCCCAGAGCGCCCCCCCCGGCCCACACTAACCCCTCGATATCCAGGCTACCGCCATCAGCAGCCCAATCATGACCGGCTGGTGCACCATGTAGTAGCTCAGGCTCCACCGCCCCAGCAGTGCCAGCGGCTGCAAGCCTTGGGGAAGCCGCCACCCCAGCCAGTGGCCCCGACCCGCAGTCATGGCCCATTGGCCGGCAGCCAGCCCCCACCACAACACCCCCAACCAAGGCAGCACGGGCACGTAGTCTTCGGTAAAAGGCTTGCGCGACACCAGACCCAGCCAGTTGAGCGCGCGCCCATTGAACCAGGGCGCAGCGTCGGCCCAGGCACCCGCCAAAAGCTGGTGCGCTACCGATGGCAACGCCACAGCCACCAACCCGGCAAGCCACAACCACCACCCCCACCCTGCGGTACACCGGGCAATGAGCAGCATTACGGCCATGCCATGCAGCACGCCAAAATGGATGAAGCTGTGGGGAAACATCACGAACGACCCCGCAGACACCAGCAGCGCGCAGCCAGCGATCTGCAACCACCGCCGACCAAACCGAGCCCACCCCTGTCCCTGGTGCAGCGCAATGGCCTGCCCCAGCCCGGCGCAGAACAGGAACAAGCTCACGATCACCGTCCGCTGCGAGGTCCAGAATGGGTCGGCGCGGAAATTCTGCGGCCAGAAGCCCAGATGGCTCAGGTCAAAGCAAAAGTGGAAGACCGTCATCCACACCATTGCCAGGCCGCGCAATGCATCTACGCTGTCATAACGTGGTGACGGCTGGAGCGAGGAGAACGGGGCAAGCGGCAAGGGAAGCGCACGGTTCATGGCAATACCAGCGGAAGGTGTCGGTGCGGATACTTGCCCGCCCTATGGGCCCGATGGTACGCAAATCCAACTCCGTCTTGCCACGCGGGTCGAACCATACATTCCAACAAGCAAAAAGAATGCGGGCAAGAAAAAAGGCCTTGCAGCATGTGCTGCAAGGCCTTCAAACATTGGTCGGAGCGGCGGGATTCGAACTCGCGACCCTCTGCTCCCAAAGCAGATGCGCTACCAGGCTGCGCTACGCTCCGACAGCTCGTATTCTAACCCGGCAATTTCCCTGTTTTTGGTTCAACGCGTGCTTTTTGTTATTTTTTTAAAAGCACGGTGCGAAGACCTGAACCGGGAAAGCACCGCCTCTGGGAGAAACAGTGCGCAGATGAAGGAACACAAGAAACCGTTTGCCCCAAGAGCCGGAACAAGCAAGCGCCAGTCCGTGTCTCCCCGGGGCCGAATATCAACGATTGCCCGAAGGGCCGGGACCGCGACCGGCCAGATGGCGGAACGTGATGCGTCCTTTGGACAAATCGTAGGGCGACATTTCCAGCGACACCTTGTCACCCGCCAGAATGCGGATGTGGTGCTTGCGCATCTTGCCGCCCGTGTAGGCGATCAGTTGGTGACCGTTGTCCAGCGTCACGCGAAAGCGCGAGTCGGGAAGGACTTCCGTCACGGAGCCTTGCATTTCAATGAGTTCTTCTTTGGCCATGTTCTATCTTTTCAAAACAAATATTCTGTGATCGGCACCTGACGCTTGTGCATCCACCACGGCAGCTACGGCGTGGTCGGTGCTCGACACACGGTGCATTGCGGGCGGTGGGAGTCGCTGCACCCGGGGCGCAGATCAGGCAGAGGGCCGGGGGAGACGGCTTCAATGGACAGGCATAAGCACTGTGCAAAGCCTGTCAATTGTACCGCGATGTACCGTGTCTTGCCTATGGGGCAGCTTGCTCTTCGGTCGGCGCACGCCCGCGCACCGAGGTGGGACCCGCAGAGCCTCCCTCATCGCGCCCTTGCACAGCTGCTGCCAACGTCCGCACAAGGTCCGTCTGTGTGATCACCCCTACCAAACGGCCCTCGCTCTCCACAATGGGAATATGGTGGTGCCCGCCCTGGGAAAACAGAGGGACGAGATCCATGGCGTGCTGCCCCACGTGGGCCACCTGGACCGGGTGCGACATGATTTCGCCCACATTCTGGGGCTGCCCCGTACGCCCCATGACCAGTGTCCGCAAACGCTGCCCCAAACCTTCATGCATATCCAGGTTGGCCAGCCGCATGAAGTCCGCCACCGTCACGATACCTACCACCAGGCGTTGAGCATCCACCACGGGCAGCGCCTTGATCTGCTGGGCACGCATCAACGCCCAGGCGTCTTTAAGGGAAACCCCCGCCTCCACCGCAAACGGTGGCCTGGACATGATGTCCGAACAGCGAACCTCCCCCAGCGTCCGCTGGAAGGCTGCACGGCCCGCCAAGTGCAACAGCCCTTCCAGATCGGCACGGCTCACGTCCAGCACCTGGTTGTAGTGCGCCAACGCTGCATCCACATCCGAGGCGGTAAAAGCGCCCTGAGCAATATCGGTTCGGGCCGCCATCCGCTGAGGATGGGGGTACCGGCGCCCTGTCAGGCCGTTGTAGACCACGGCCGAGACCAAGAGAACGATCACATTGAACAGGATGGGAAATGCGGCCAGGTGCCACCCGTCCCCAGCGGTCAGCACGACATACAGCGCCATTGCTCCGCCCGGTGGATGCAGGCAACGCAGGGGCACCATCAGCGCAATAGCCAACCCCACCGCAACCGCCCCTGCAAGTGCCGGGTCCGGGATGAACGCGGAGCAAACGGCGCCCACCAGCGCAGACAAAGTACTTCCTCCCAGGACCGGCCAGGGCTGGGCCAGTGGACTGGACGGCATGCCAAACACCAGGACCGCACTCGCCCCCAGCGATGCCACCATCCAGGGACCTGCGCTGCTTCCTCCTGCCCACCAGCGGCTGAGCAATCCCGTCAGCAGTACACCGATCACGGCGCCCACAATGAAGCGAAGCCTTTCGCGTCCGTCGATACCTAACGGTGCGGGCCAGAAATGGCGCAACCACCGGGCTAGACGCACCCGCATGGATTGGGAAGTGGACGATGAAGATGAGGGTGATGAAGGGGGCATGAAGCAATCGGAAACATGCGGTTTGCCCGCCTTCCGGCAAGACGGGGCGCACCCCCTTCAAGAGTTGGCAACACCGGTCTCCAGCGTCACCCATGCCTCCATTTTGCAGGGCATTGAAGCACTCCCATCCATAGAGCCACTGCACTCGCGGCCAAACAACCCGTCAGGCTTTCAGAACCGTGCCTATGCTCGAAACTACTGATACCGGAGGCTCAAATAGCTGCCCACAGCAAAAATCACACGATCTATACTGCACAAAAAACACAAAACTGCACTTTAATTCATAAACTTGGTTCTATGTCCGTCAAGCAGCCCCTGGTAAACCCATCATCGGCGAGCCTCTGCCACCGGGCCTGGTTGCAGCCCTCGGGCACCTCGCAGTGCGGGAGCCCTTTGCCTGACGGTACGGGTAACCCATAGGTATTCACCACCGAATGCTTGCAGTAAATTACTTTAAGCCTAAACAAAGGAGACAAGTCCAATGACCACCCGCCGCCTCGTCATCAGCCGTAGCGCCGCCCTCGTGGGCGCCGCATCTACAGGGCTGTTGCTGCCCTCCATCGTGCGTGCGCAAAGCGGCAAGGTGCGCGTGGGCTTCATGCTGCCCTACACCGGTACCTTTGCACAACTGGGGGTCGCCATCGAGAACGGCGTGCGCCTGGCCATAGACCAGCAGGGTGGCAAGCTCGGCGGTCGCGAGATCGAATGGTTCAAGGTGGACGACGAGTCCGAGCCCAGCAAGGGCGTCGAGAACGCGAGCAAGCTGGTGCAGCGCGACAAGGTGGATGTGCTGATTGGCACCGTGCATTCAGGTGTGCAGATGGGCATTCAGAAGGTGGCGCGCGATACGGGGGTTCTCAACCTGATTCCCAACGCCGGCGTGCATGCCGCCACGCGCGCACTGTGTGCCCCCAACGTTTTCCGTACTTCGTTCAGCAATTCCCAGCCCACGCTGGCCCTGGGCAAAGCCATGGTCGAAAAGGGCCACAAGAAGGCTGTGTGGATCACCTGGAAATACGCGGCAGGGGACGAAGCCTTCGAAGGCTTCAAGCAAAGCTATACCGCAGCCGGCGGCACCATCGTGAAGGAACTGGGCCTGCCTTTCCCCAACGTGGAATTCCAGGCGCTGCTGACCGAAATCGCCGCCCTCAAGCCCGACGCCGTGGCCTGCTTCTTCGCGGGCGGCGGTGCTGCCAAGTTCATCAAGGACTATGCGGCCGCAGGCCTCAAGGACAAGATTCCGCTGTACGGCTCGGGCTTCCTCACCGAAGGCGTGCTGGACGCCGCCGGCCCCGCTGCCGACGGCATCACCACGACCATGCACTACAGCGACTCGCTGGACACACCGCGCAACAAGCAATTCCGCCTGGAATACGCCAAGGCCTTCCGCAGCCAGCCCGATGTGTACGCGGTACAGGGCTACGACACCGGCCTGCTGCTGGTGCAGGGCGCCAACGCCGTCAAGGGCGACCTGTCCGCCAAGGCTGCTGTCATCAAGGCGATGGAAAGCGCCACCATCGACAGCCCGCGCGGCAGGTGGACGATGAGCAAGGCACACAACCCCGTGCAGGACATCTACCTGCGCCGCGTCGAGAACAAGGAAAACAAGGTGATTGGCATTGCCGCCAAGGCCCTGGCCGACAGCGGTGCCGGCTGCCGCATGGGCTGACGCGCTCACCCCACTGCCCGGGGCATGGCGCGTGCTGGACCTCGGGTCCGGTCCGCCCCGCAGCTTTGACACAATGCATTGATGGACTGCCGCCATGGCAGGCCTGTCTGCTGTGCGCCCGGACTTTGCGGCCACCTTGCCTTCCACCCAATCCTATGTCGCTCAGTACCTACCTGCTCTACCTTGCCGCAGTGGCCCTGCTGGTTCTTTCGCCCGGCCCGACGATGCTCATGTGCATGACCAATTCTCTGCAGCACGGCCCGCGCAAGGCCCTCGCCGCTGCTGCAGGCAGCGTGACGGCAGTGCTGGGCACCATGCTGCTTTCGGCCCTGGGCCTTGGCGCATTGCTGGCAGCATCGGAAACCGCCTTCTGGGTGCTCAAGGCTGCCGGCGCGGCGTATCTGATCTGGCTTGGCATCAAGACATTTCGCAGCCAGACCACGGTGTTTGACGAGATGCCCGCCAACGGCACGCAGACCAAGGCCGTGGTGCCCGCGCGCAAGCTCTACATCCAGGGTCTGATCGTGGGCGGCAGCAACCCCAAGGCCCTGCTGTTCTTCACGGCGTTCTTCCCCCAGTTTCTGGACCCGACCGCCGCATGGGCGCCGCAGTTTGCCGTGCTGGCAAGCACCTTTGTGGCTTTTGAATTCACGGTTCTCACGCTGTGTGCACTGGGTGTAGCACGGCTGGCACCAGTTTTGCGCTCTGGCGCACGCATGCGCTGGTTCAACCGCATTTCGGGCGGCCTGTTCACGTTGATGGGCACCCTTTTGCTGGCGACACGCCGCGCTACCTGATCCCCTGTCTGTTTGCCCACCATGGACTTCGCCACTTTCCTGATCCAGTTGCTCAACAGCGTGCAGTACGGGCTGCTGCTGTTCATGCTGGCCGCCGGCCTCACGCTGATTTTCGGAATCATGGGGGTGGTGAATCTGGCGCACGGCAGCTTTTACATGCTGGGGGCTTATCTCGGCTATTCGCTGTCGGGCCACTTTGGCAGCCTCACGCTGGCCATCCTGGGGGGTGCCGTGCTGGCCGTGTTGTTCGGCCTGGCGCTGGAGTGGCTGCTGTTTCGCCACTTCTACCACCGCGACCACCTGGACCAGGTGCTGCTGACCTTCGGCCTCATCTACATCTTTGAGGAACTGCGCTCCATCCTCTGGGGGGACGACGTGCACGGCGTCCCGATTCCAGCGATGCTGGACTGGTCCATTCCGCTCACCGACACCCTTTCCTACCCGGTCTACCGGCTGTTCATCTCCGGCGTGTGCATGGCGCTGGCGCTGGGCCTGTACCTGCTGATCTCCAAAACGCGGCTGGGCATGAAGATCCGCGCAGGCGCCTTCAACCGCGACATGGCCGAATCGCTGGGGGTGAACATCAAGCTGATCCACGCCATTGTCTTTGCGCTGGGCGTGGGCCTGGCGGCCGTCGCGGGCATGGTGGCCGCGCCGGTATCCAGCGTCTATCCCAACATGGGCTCGTCCGTTCTCATCATGTGTTTTGTGGTGGTGGTGATCGGCGGCATAGGTTCCGTGCGTGGCGCCCTGATCTCGGCCCTGCTTGTGGGGCTGGTGGACACCTTTGGCAAGGTGTTGCTGCCATCGATGGCCGGAATGCTGGTCTACATGCTGATGGCGGCCGTGCTGCTGTGGAAACCCGAAGGCCTGTTCAAACAATGATGACCCCGATGCTTGCCACTGTCACTTCGCGCGCTTCCCACGCCATACACGCTTCACAGCCCGGTGGCCCCCTATGAGCACCCCCCGCGCCCATATCGAAGTGTTGCCGCGCAGCGTGCAATTCGCGCTGGCACTGGGGCTGGCTGCGCTGCTGCTGTTCCCGGTCGTCGGCAGTGATTTCTACGTACAGATGGTCACACGCATGATGATCATGGCCATCTTCGCAATGAGCCTGGATCTGCTGCAGGGCGTGACCGGCCTGGTGTCGCTGGGCCATGCCGCCTACTTTGGCGTGGCGGGCTACGCGCTGGCCTTTCTCACGCCCGCCGATACGCCGGTGAGCCTGTGGTGGTCGCTGCCGCTGGCCGTTGCCGGTGCCGGGCTGGTGGCGCTGGTCATCGGCTTCTTTGTGGTCCGCACCCACGGCATCTACTTCATCATGGTCACGATGGCGTTCGCGCAGATGGTGTTCTACCTGTTCTTCGACAACAAGGTGCTGGGCGGCTCGGACGGGCTGTACATCAATTTCCGGCCCGACGCCTCCATCTTTGGCTGGCTGCCTTTTGACCTCGAAGGCCGCAAGACCTTCTACTACTTCACGCTGGCGCTGGTGATCTTGGTTTACGTGCTGCTGCGCCGCCTGCTCTGGAGCCCGCTGGGCCGTGCCCTGTCGGGCATTCGCATCAACGAACATCGCATGCGCGCCATGGGTTTTGGCACGCGCGGCTACAAACTCACCGCGTTCACCGTGGCAGGTGCGCTTGCCGGGCTGGCAGGCTACTTGTGGGGCGCGCAGACAGGCTATGTGAACCCGGAGCTGATGGGCTTTCACATGAGCGCCCACGCCATCATGATGATCATCCTGGGTGGCATGGGCAATTTTGCCGGGGCCATCGTGGGCGCCTTTGCCTTTGAGTATCTCCTGCATGTGTTCAAGGACATCACCAAACACTGGCAGCTGCTGATGGGCAGCTTCATCGTGCTGGTGGTGGTGGCCGCACCGCGCGGGCTGCTGGGCATGCTGGGGCAGCGCCGGGCCGCCAAGGCGCAGGAGGATTCTCACCATGGCTGATGCTCTGCTCTCGGCCCGCCAGCTCACCAAACGCTTCGGAGGCCTGGCCGCTGTCAACGGCGTATCGTTGGACCTGTGGCGTGGTCAGATCCATGCCGTGATCGGCCCCAATGGCGCGGGCAAGTCCACACTGACCAACCTGCTCTCGGGCGACCTTCCACCGAGCGCGGGCCAAGTGCAACTTGGCAGCACCGATGTGACCGGCTGGGCACCCGAGCGCATATCGCGCCAGGGCCTGGGGCGCAGCTACCAGAAGACCAACATCTTTCTGCCGCTCACCGTGCATGAGAACGTGCGCCTGGCCGCGCAGTCGCGCGATGCGCAGCAGCCCTGGAACCCGCTGCGCTGGTGGCAGGACACACGTGCAAACTCTATCAAAAACAGAGCTACCAACGCCCGCCTGGAAAGCGCTATCGAGCTTTCTGGCTTGAAAGACCGGCGCATGGCGATTGCCGGTGCCATGAGCCACGGCGAGCAGCGCCAGTTGGAGATCGCCATGACCCTGGCCACCGAGCCCCAGGTCCTGCTGCTCGACGAGCCCCTGGCTGGCATGGGCGTGGCCGAGGCCGAGCGCATGGTGGACCTGCTGCAGCGCCTCAAGCCCGCCCACGCCATCATGCTGGTGGAGCACGACATGGACGCCGTGTTTGCGCTGGCCGACCGTCTCACGGTGATGGTCAACGGCGAGGTGATTGCGCATGGCACACCGCCCGAGGTGCGCGCCGATGCCACCGTGCAGGCGGCCTACCTCGGAGAGGACCACTGAGATGACCACTCCATGGATCGATGCCAAGGGCATCCACACCTTCTACGGCAGCAGCCACATCCTGCACGGCATTGATTTCACCGTGGGCCAGGGCGAGACCATCGGCCTCATGGGCCGCAACGGCATGGGCAAGAGCACCCTGCTCAAGTCCCTGATGGGCCTGGTCAAGCCCCGCTCTGGCAGCGTGGCCGTGGCGGGCCGCGATATGACGGGCAAGCCACCCTATGAGGTGGCGCGCCTGGGAATCGCTTACGTGCCGGAAGGCCGTGGCATTTTTGGCAACCTGAGCGTGGTCGAGAACCTGCAGATGGCCGCGCGCGCCGGCACACGCGGCCAGCGCGATTGGACCTACGAGCGTGTGCTGGAGACCTTCCCGCGCCTGCAGGAGCGCCTCGGCCACGGCGGCCAGCAGCTCAGCGGGGGCGAGCAGCAGATGCTGACCATTGGCCGCGCGCTGATGACCAACCCGGATGTGCTCATCCTCGACGAGGCCACCGAAGGCCTGGCCCCGCTGATCGCCCGCGAGATCTGGCGCATCTGCAGCCTGATCAAGGACAGCGGCATCAGCAGCGTCATCGTGGACAAGAACTGGAAACACGTCACGCAGATCACCGACCGCAACATCATCCTGGTCAAGGGCCAGGTGGTGTTTGAGGGCAGTTCGGACGCACTGCACGCGCAGCCGCAGTTGTTGGACCAGTACCTCGGGGTATGAGCATGCGGTCGATGGCGCCCCGCCGATAGAATCGTTCGCTTTCGTCTTCGAGGGGTTCGCCCGTGTCCGATCGCCTGGCAGTTCTGCCGCAATACCTCCTGCCCAAGCAGGCACTGACCACCCTGGCTGGCAAATTTGCGTCGGCCCAGCTGGGCGGACTGACCACCTCGGTGATCCGCCGCTTTGTGGCCCGCTACAACGTCAACATGGGCGAGGCCGCCAACCCCGACATCACCAGCTACGCATCGTTCAACGACTTCTTCACGCGTGCGTTGAAACCCGGGGCCCGCCCGCTGGCGGCGGCAGACCTGATCTGCCCCGTGGATGGCGCCATCAGCCAGTTTGGCCCCATCGCGAAGGACCAGATTTTCCAGGCCAAGGGGCACACCTACTCCACCACCGCGTTGGTGGGCGGCGATGCGGAAGCAGCAGCCCGTTTTGACAACGGCCACTTCGCCACGCTGTACCTCAGCCCGCGCGACTACCACCGCATCCACATGCCCTGCGCGGGCGAGCTGACGCGCATGGTGCATGTGCCGGGCGATCTGTTTTCGGTGAACCCGACCACGGCACGAGGTGTGCCCGGCCTGTTCGCGCGCAATGAACGCGTGGTGTGCTTTTTTGAGTCGGCCCAGGGGCCCTTTGTGCTGGTGCTGGTGGGCGCCACCATCGTGGGCAGCATGGCCACCGTGTGGCACGGGCAGGTCAACCCGCCACGCACGGGCACGCTGCGGCAGTGGGACTACGCCAAAGGTCAGGTCAGCCTGCAGCAGGGTGAAGAAATGGGCCGCTTCCTGCTCGGCTCCACGGTGGTGATGTTGTTTCCCCAGGGGCCATTGCAATTCAACCCGCAGTGGGCTCCGATGCGGGCGATTCAGCTGGGCGAGGCCATGGCACAGCGCGGGGCGGTCTGAGCGACCGCAGCCTTGCGACAGGCAAAGGGTGGTAAGCACCCTGCCCTGTGCACCAGCCCGTCAGATCCGGTCCGGGACGCGCGTCAGCTGAAACGCGGTGGGGGCCAGTTGCAGGGTGTCGGGGTGCACGGCAGTGTCGTTGCCCACCAGATAGATCATCAGCGCATTGCGGCGGATGACCACATGGCTGACTGTTTCGCGCTGCTGCTTCCACTGGACGGAAGCGCCAGGCTTGAAATGGGGCATGTAGTAATAGGCGGTTGGATCCATGGGGTGCGGCTCCTTCCGCTTGAGTGGGCCAACAGGGAGCCCTCTCAGCGGCCAGATGTGGACCGCTGGCCCATGGTAGCACCGAACCCCCATCAACAGTGAGAGGGCTAGCTCACAAGCTTGAGCAAGCTCAAGCCTTTGATGCTGACGTGGCGAAGGCCAGCGCCGCAGTCAACATGCGCTGCAGATGGGGCTGGACGCGCGCCGCAACCTCCGGCAGATAGTCAAATGGCAAGGCCTCCTGCATGTAGCTGCACTGTGTCATTTCCAGCTGGATGGCATGCACGCCTTGGTCTGGCTGGCCGTAGTGGCGTGTGATGTGCCCGCCCTTGAAACGGCCGTTGAGTACGGCGGTGTAGCCAGTGGCTTGTTGTGCAATCGACAGCAGTTCTTGCGCCAGGGCGGGGTTGCAGCTTTCGCCATCGGCCGTGCCCAGGTTCAGGTCGGGCAGCTTGCCCTCAAAAAAGCGTGGCAGTACCGAGCGGATGGAATGCGCATCCCATAGCACCGCCACGCCATGCCGGGCCCTGATGCGGTCCAGCTCGGCACGCAGTTGTGCATGGTATGGCACCCACACCGCATCGCGCCGCGCCGCCACCTCAGCATCATCCGGCACATCCCCTTGGGCGTAGATAGGCGTGTCATCAAAGGTATCGACCGGGCACAGGCCGGTGACGCTCTGGCCGGGATACAGGCTGGTGCCGTCAGGCGGGCGGTTCAGATCGACCACATACCGCGAATGCGTGGCCACAAGAACAGAGGCACCCAAGTCTTTGGCAAAGCCATACAGCCGCTCCATATGCCAGTCGGTGTCGGGCACCTGGCGGGCCTCGTCGGTAAAGCGGGCCGCCAGCGCCGGGGGCACATAGGTGCCCGCGTGGGGCATGGACACTAGCAGTGGTGCGGTACCGGGGTAGAGAACAAAAGGTGGTGGAGAGGTATCAGTCATCACAAATCCAAAGGTATGGGTTCAATCTGGCGCGATGGTGGCGGAACGCGCGGTCACAAACGCATGGGCAGCACCATCGTGCAGTGCGTGCCGGCCAGCAGCGATGCGCCGCTGGCCCGCCACCCACACACTGTCAATGGCGGAGGTGCGGTGGCTGCCAAACACATGGGCCGACAGCATGCTGTGCGCGGGCAGATCGCGCAGCGCCACATGCTGCGCATTGAGAGCCACCAGGTCGGCCTGCTGCCCCACTGCGATGCCGCCAATGGCGCGCCCTGCGGCCTGCGACCCGCCTGCAACGGCCTGCAAGGTCATGGCCGTCGCAACCTCGGGTTGCGCTGCATTGGCAAGCACATTGCGCTGGCGCAGCGACAGGCGCTGGCCGTATTCGAGCATCAGCAGTTCCTCGGCCGCGTTCACGCAGGCATGGCTGTCAGAGCCCACGCCCCAACGGCCGCCGTGCTGCAGCCACAGCGGCATGTCGAAGATGCCGTCGCCCAGGTTGGCTTCCGTGGTGGGGCAGATGCCAGCCACAGCACCCGTGCGGGCAGCATCGGCGTATTCCTGCGGCGTCATGTGCGTGGCATGCACCAGGCACCAGCGCTCATCCACCGGCGCGTGCTCCAGCAGCCACTGCACAGGGCGCTGGCCGCTCCAGGCAATGCAGTCATCCACCTCCTGCGTCTGCTCAGCAATGTGGATGTGGATAGGGGCCTCGGGGCTGAGCGCCGTGAGGCCCTGCACAGCAGCGGCCAGGCTGTCGGGCGGCACCGCACGCAGCGAGTGCGGTGCAAGACCCAAAACAGCCCCTTGCGCCTGTGCAGCGGGCGTGAGCCGCTCCAATAATGAGAGCATGTTGTCCGTGCTGCGGATGAACCGGGCCTGGTCTGCACGCGGCGGCTTGGCGCCAAACCCGCTGGTCTGGTACAGCACCGGCAGCAGCGTGATGCCCATGCCCGCGTTGCGCGCTGCGCGCAGCAATGCCTGCGACAGCGTGGCATCGTCGGCATACGGTGTGCCATCCTGGTCGTGGTGCACGTAATGGAACTCGCACACCGACGTGTAGCCAGCCTCCAGCATCTCCACATACAGCCAGGTGGCGATGGCCTCCAGAGACTCGGGCGTGATGCGTGCGGCAAAGCGGTACATCAGCTTGCGCCAGCTCCAGAAGCTGTCCTGGCTTTCCCCCCTGTACTCGGTGAGGCCCGCAAACGCGCGCTGGAAGGCGTGCGAATGCAGATTGGGCATACCAGGCAGCACAGGCCCTGGGGCCACGGGAGTGCCCTGTGGCACAGCGGCTTCCGGTGTGACGGTGCAAAGGCGCCCAGCCTCATCCCATTGCAGCAGTACATTGCGCGCCCAGCCGGTGGGCAGCAGGGCGTTCGGGACAAACAGCTCATTCATTGATCACGCTCCAGAAGGGTAGGCGCTGCGCCAGAAGGCTTCCAGTGCGTCGCAAAAAGCCTGCGGCGCCTCGTCAGGCCACATATGGGTGGCCTGATGCACCACCAGATGGCGCGCCTGCGGCATGGCACGCGCCGCAGCGCTGGCGACTTCGCCAAAAACGGGGCGTGTGTCACCGCCCTGGGCAATGCACACAGGCAGCGTGATGGCCGCCAGGTCGGTGGCAGACAGCGGCAGCGGCGGCGTCTGCGACATGATGCGCGGCAGCGTGTGCGCGTTGTCCAGTTGCAAGGCGCGCCGCTCTGCAGGCTGGCGGTCAAAGTACCCCGGCGACTGGCCTGAGGCATCCATGAGGCTGCGGGTAGCAGCGGCCAGATCGCCCCGCAACACGGCCTCGGCCAGCGGGCCGTACATGAGCTGTGCATCGGCCTGAAAGCGTGCCAGCGCTTCCGGCTCCTGCAGATAGGTCGGAAAGCCTGGCTCGTACACGAACACGCTGCGCAGCCGCGTGGCGTGGTGCCGCGCCATGTACAAAGCGGCATGTGCTGAATACGACCAGGCCACCAGATGCACCGGGCCCTGGCCCCATGCGTCGATGGCCTGCACGAGGTCGTCCAGATGCGTCGCCAGCCCAAAGGGCGGGCCATCGTCGGGCCAAGCCTCCGTACCAAAGTAGCGCAGCGTGACGGCCAGTGTGTTCCAGCGCGCAGCCAGATGGCTCTGGTGGGCCGACCACATCCGCGCATCGGCCAGCGCACCGTGCACCAGCAGCACGGGCGCCCCCTGCCCTTGCTGGCGCCCGGGCATGGGGCCCAAGCGCAGTTCCGATACAGCCATGCTCATGCCTCACTCCTTGCCCTTGCAATACGCCCTTGCCGCACGATGGTGCAGTCGGGCTTTTGGCCCAGCCAGTAGGCCAGCTCGGCCGCATCCCCCACGGGCCACAGCACAAAATTGGCGGGCCGGCCCGCAGCGATGAGGCCGTGGGAATCTTGCAAGCCCAGCGCGCGCGCGGCATGGGTGGTGATACCAGCCAGCGCCTCAGGCACCGTCAGGCGGAACAGCGTGCAGGCCATGTTGGCCATCAGCAGCAGGCTGAGCGCGGGCGAGGTGCCCGGGTTGTGGTCGGTGGACACGGCCATGGGCACACCGGCCTCGCGCAGCTGCGCAATGGGCGGCAGGTGCGTGTCGCGCAGCGTGTAGTAGGCACCGGGCAGCAGCACGGCCACGGTGCCTGCGGCCTTCATGGCAGCGATGCCGTCGGCCGAAAGGTGCTCGATGTGGTCGCACGACAGCGCGCCGTAGCGTGCTGCCAGCGCCGAGCCGCCCATGTCCGACAGCTGCTCGGCATGCAGCTTGATGGGAATGCCCAGCTTTTGCGCAGCCTGGAAGACTTGGCTTGTCTCGGCCAGCGTGAAGGCGATGCGTTCGCAGAACACATCCACCGCATCCACCAGGCCCTCGGCGGCCAGTGCGGGCAGCATCTCCTTGCAGACCAGATCGACATAGGCCTGGCTACGGCCTGCGTACTCGGGCGGCAGCGCGTGCGCGCCCAAAAAGGTGGTGCGCACCGTCACGCCAAACGCCTCGCCCAGACGGCGGGCCACGCGCAATTGCTTGCGTTCGTTCTCCAAGGCCAGGCCGTAGCCGGACTTGATCTCGATGGCGCATACGCCTTCGGCCAGCAGGGCCTGCAGGCGCGGCGCGGCCTGGTCAAAGAGTTGGTCTTCGGTGGCAGCGCGCGTGGCCTTCACCGACGAGACGATGCCCCCACCCGCCTTGGCCACTTCTTCATAGGTGGCACCGGCCAGGCGCATGGCGAATTCGTTGGCACGCTGGCCACCATAGACCAGGTGCGTGTGGCAGTCCACCAGCCCGGGGGTGGCAAGCGCGCCCCGCGCATCATGGCGCGGCAATGCCTGGTAGGCTGCAGGCAACTGCGCCTCGGGCCCCACCCAGGCCATCTGGCCTTGCTGCACCACCACGCAGGCGGGCTGGCCCTCGGGCACGGGCACATCGGCCACCCACAGACCGGGCGCGGGTTTCAGGTTCTGCCACACGCCATCGGCGTTCTGGCTGGCGGCCCATCCGTTGGGGTGACTGGGTTTGTCCTTGTGTTGCATCTGCCTGCCCACCCGTGGGCTCCGTGTTGAATGCTATATAAATAATAGCTACCAGCGATTGTCCATCAGGCCGTGGCGGCCATTTTTATTCAAATTTTGGGGGCTGCACCGCGCTGCAAGGCGATCCAGACCAGTGCGGGCGCATCGGCGGCGGCCCCCGCATGCAGCGGCTCCAGACGGCCCAGCGTTGCACCGCCCTCACCCGCCCACCAAAAGCCCTGCCCTGTGGCCAGCGCACGCGGCTCAGCGCCCGGCGCCACCCACTGCCAATCGCCCTGCAGCACCAGGCACAGGCCCGCCGGCGTGCCGCCGGGCGACTGCGCATCGCTCACCACCTGCAGCGGGCCCTTCCACAGGCCCCGCCGTTGCATGAGGTTGAAGTCCTTGGAGGTGCCGCCCAGCATGGCGCCATCCACCGCGTCATCGCCCGAGAACGCAAACGGTTGCCAGCGCTGCTCCAGCCGGTGCTCCCAGCCAGTGCTGCGCAGGTGCAGGCCGTCACCGCCCAGCAGCATGATCTGGCGATCAATGGCCGGAAAGACCGAGAACGGCCCGGGCCGATCCACCGTGGCCAGGCTCACGCGCCACTCAAAGCTGTTCATATCCGCGCCCGGGGGCCAGCAGGCCAGCTCCTGCGTGCTACCGCCGCCGTTTTTCCAGGGCATGCTGGGCGTGGTGGCCAGGTCAAAAAAATGCATTGCCATCGGTGTTGTTGTCGTTGTCGTCGTGTTCATCAATCAGGATGATGCGGCAGTCTGCCCCGCGCCCGTCACCAGCAGCGGGAACAGCGGATGGTCCATCTCCGCGCCAGCGGGCAACTCGTCGGCCAGGCCCGGAAACTCGGGCGAGGTCTTCCACGGCCGGGGCGCATGGCGCGTGTCGTCGCCCAGAAAGCGCACCGAGAACACGCGGCGGCGGTTGCTCCCTTCCACCCCACCCGCCGCATGCAGCGTGAGCATGTGAAAACACACCACGTCACCGGGCTCGATCTCCCAGCCCACGATGGGGAAGGCATCGCGGTCGGCCTCAACATTGGGCAGGTCCTGCAGGCTGCCTTCGGGGAACCACTTCGCCTGGTTGTCCATGAAAGTGCGCGGCATGAGCCATGGGCCTTTGTGTGAACCCGCCACGAACTCCAGCGTGGCCGCACGCGACACCGGGTCCACCGGTATCCACATGCTGATGTTCTGCTGGCCGTCGATGTTGTAGTAGGGCTGGTCCTGGTGCCAGGGCGTGCGCTGGCGCGTGCCCGGCTCCTTCACCAGCACATGGTCGTGGTACAGCCGCACGGTGCGCGACTGCATCAGGCGCTGCGCAACCAGCGCCAGCGGTGTCTCGCGCACAAAGCGGCCAAACTGCGGGATGTCCTGCCAGTTGCAGAAGTCCTCGAAGAAGCGGCCCGGGTCATCCGGCCTGCTGGCCACTTTGGCGCGTGGGCTGGGCGCGGCCAGGTTGGCGTCGATGCCGTCGCGCAGCAAGGCCACTTCATCGGGCGTGAGCAGCTGCTTGATGCACAGCGCGCCATCGCGGTCAAAGCGGGCAATGTCGTCTGCGGTCAGGCGCTCCTGCAAGCGCTGCTGAAAGCGTGCTGGCAAGGGTGTGTCCAAAGCAGATGAAGGCTGGGGCATCGGGGTTGTCTCCTTGATTGTTATTGACCATGGTGCACCACGCCGCTCCCAGCCTCAGGCCTCAGGCCTCAGGCGCGCGTGAGCACGGCTTGCAGGAAAGAGCGCGTGCGCTCCTGCGTCGGGTTGGTGAAGATGGTGGCAGGCTCACCGGCTTCGATGATGCCGCCGCCGTCCATCACCACCACCACGTCGCCCACCTCGCGTGCAAAGTCCATTTCGTGCGTGACCACCATCATGGTCATGCCTTCGCTGGCCAGCAGCTTCATGACCTGCAGCACCTCGCCCACCAGCTCGGGGTCCAGCGCCGAGGTGGGCTCGTCGAACAGCATCACGCGCGGCTCCATGGCCAGCGCGCGGGCAATGGCCACACGCTGCTTCTGTCCGCCCGACAAGCTGGCGGGCATGGCCGTGGCTTTGTGCGCCAGGCCCACCTTGGCCAGCAGGGCCTGGGCACGCTCCTCGGCCTCCTTGCGCGACAGGCCGCGCAGCTTGCGTGGGCCCAGCGTCACGTTGTCAAGCACCGACAGATGCGGGAACAGGTTGAACGACTGGAACACCATGCCTACTTCTTCGCGCAGGGCGTTGAGGTCATGGTCAGGCAGCATGCGGCCATCCTGCACCAGTGTGCGTCCGCAGATCTCGACCGTGCCGCCCTCGGGCTGCTCCAGGCCGTTGCAGCAGCGCAAGAAGGTGCTCTTGCCCGAGCCGCTGGGCCCGATGACCACCACCACCTGCGACGGCAGCACATCAAAGTCGATGCCATTCAGCACCACATGGTTGCCAAACGACTTGCGCAGTCCGCGAATGCGCACGATGGGCTCGGCGGATTGGCTTGCTCCAGTCATCACAGAATTTTTCTTCATTGCACCATCCCCCCGGCGCGCAGGCGCAGTTCGATGCGGCGCAGCACCAGCGTGGTAATGCCCGTGAGGATGAAATACACCACGGCAATCGCCAGATATACCTCCAGCGAGCGGTACGACACGCTGATGATCTTCTGCCCCTCGTGCATCAGGTCATGAATGGTGAGCAGCGACACCAGCGCCGAGTTTTTGATGAGTGCGATGAACTCATTGCCCAGCGGCGGAATCATGCGCACCACGGCCTGCGGCAGCACCACGGTGCGCATGGCCAAGCCCGAAGACATGCCGATGGAGCGCGCGGCCTCCATCTGCCCCTTGTCGATGGACTGGATGGCGCCGCGCACCACCTCGGACACATAAGCGCCCGAGTAGATGCCGAGGCCAATCACGCCGCACACAAACGCGGGCAACAAGATGCCAAACTGAGGCAGGCCAAAGAACAGGATGAACAACTGCACCAGCAGCGGCGTGCCACGGATGGCGGCCACGTAGGCGGTGCACAGGGCGTAGACCACCCGGCGCTTGGGGTTGAGGCGGCCAATGCCCACCAGCAGGCCCATGACACAGCCCAGCAGCAGCGAGACAGCCGTGATTTCCACGGTGACCAGCGCGCCCGCCAGCAACTGGGGCAACCCGGCCCAGACAGGAGAAAAATCGAGTTCCATGGCTCAGTACGGCAACGGTCAGTGGGTCAGTGGCTTACTTGGCAGCACTGTTGCTGAACCACTTCTTGACGATGGCCGCGTAGGTGCCGTCGGCCTTGAGTTTGGTGATGGCACCGTTGACGGCCTTCGTCAGCTCGGGCGTGTCCTTGCGCAGGGCCATGCCGTACTCTTCGGTGGTAAGCTGCTCGTCGAGCACGCGCAGGCCAGGACGGGTGCGCACATACTGGAACGCGGCGGGCTTGCCGGTCACGGCAGCGTCGGCGCGGCCGATGTCCACCAGGTTGAACATCTCCTGGTTCTTCTCGACCTCAACGCGCTGCACCTTGGGGAATTTTTCGGTCAGGTACGCCACCGACTTGGTGCCCACCTGCACGCTGACCTTCTTGCCGTCCAGGTCGGCCAGCTTGTTGATGGCCTTGTTGTCGGCCTTCACCATCACCACCAGGCCGCCGGCGTAGTAGGAGTCGGTGAAGTCCACCACCTTCTTGCGCTCGTCGGTGATGTAGATGGCCGACACCGCCATGTCAAAACGCTTGGAAATCAGGCCGGGAATCAGGCCCTTGAAGTCGATGTCCACCCACTCGACCTGCTTGCCCATGGTCTTGGCAATGGCCTCCACCAGCTCGACATCAAAGCCTGTGCGTTTGCCGTTCTCGACAAACTCCATGGGCGGGAACGTGGCATCGGTGCCCACACGCAGGACGTTGTCCTGGGCCTGTGCACCCGTGGTGCAGAAGGCTGCGGCGGCCAGGCTGGCCAGAAGAAGGTTGCGGCGAAGGTTCATGGGGAAAGCTCCTTGGGAAGGGGTGAGGGAAATCAGGGAGAAGTGAGCTGGCGGGAGATGCGCGCTGCTGCGACGACGGCCATGCCGGTGAGCGCGGCCTCCTGCCCTTGGGCTCGCAAGATCGGGGCCATCAGGGTGATGGCCCCTGCAGCCTGCCGGGGAGATCCGAACACGGGCACGCTGACACCCCAGACACCGGCATCCACTTCGCCGGAGCTGACGGCGTAACCCGCCTTGGCAATGCCCTCCAGCTCGGTCAGCGCCGCCTGGCGCTCAGCAGTGTCTGCGCCGTAGTGCAGGTCCAGAATGGCATTGCGCGTAGCCGGTGCCACATGGGCAAGCAGGCACTTGGCGGAGGCACCCGAGCGCAGCGGCACGCTGCGCCCTTTTTCAAACGAGCAGCGCAGGGCCTGCGTGCTGTCCACCATGTCCAGGCACACCACGCTGTCATTCACCGCCACCACCAGCCCCACGCTCTCGTGGGACTGCCGGGCCAGGGCCTGCATGTCCGGCCGCGCGTGGTGCACCAGGTGCGACGCCATGTCAAAGCCCAGGGCCAGTTGCAGGCTCAGCGGCCCGGGCGCGTAGTGCCCGCTGCTCTCCAGCACAAAGCCCCACTGCTTGAGCCGCGCCAACTGGCGGTACAGCGTGCTGCGCGCCAGCCCAGTGGCCTCCATCAACTCGGCCGCCGACATGGGCTGCCCATGTTGCGCCAGCACCGCCAGCACGTGCAGAACACGGTCGGCGGCGGCAACGGAGGTGGGTCCACGGGTGGGCATGGACTCAGTATCAAAGGATTGCAGCGGCATTCAAACCCAGCATTCCCAACGACTGGGAATGCAGTTCCCTTTTTTCACATTCCTGTCATTCCCTCCCTCGCCCCTTCACTTCACCATGGGCAGCTTCAGGCCCTGCTTCTTGGCCGTCTCCACCGCCAGTTCGTAGCCAGCATCGGCATGGCGCATCACGCCGCTGCCGCAGTCGTTGACCAGCACGCGCGCCAGGCGCTCGGCTGCCGCATCGGTGCCATCGGCCACGATGACCATGCCCGAGTGCTGCGAGTAGCCCATGCCCACGCCACCGCCGTGGTGCAGGCTGACCCAGGTGGCGCCGCCCGAGGTGTTGAGCAGCGCGTTGAGCAGCGGCCAGTCGCTCACGGCATCGGTGCCGTCGCGCATGCCCTCGGTCTCGCGGTTGGGGCTGGCCACGCTGCCGGTGTCCAGGTGGTCACGGCCGATCACGATGGGTGCCTTGAGTTCGCCGTTCTTCACCATCTCGTTGAAGGCCAGGCCCGCAATGTGGCGCTCGCCCAGGCCCAGCCAGCAGATGCGCGCGGGCAGGCCCTGGAAGGCAATGCGCTCGCCCGCCATGTCGAGCCAGCGGTGCACGTGCTTGTTCTCGGGGAACAGCTCCTTGATCTTGGCGTCGGTCTTGCGGATGTCTTCCGGGTCGCCGGAGAGCGCCACCCAACGGAACGGGCCCTTGCCTTCGCAGAACAGCGGGCGGATGTACGCGGGCACAAAGCCGGGGAAGTCGAATGCGTCCTTCACGCCTTCGTCAAACGCCACCTGGCGGATGTTGTTGCCGTAGTCCACCACCGGGGTGCCCATGTGCTGGAAGTCGAGCATGGCCTGCACGTGCACGGCGCAGGACTTGGCAGCGGCCTTCTTCAGCACCTCGTGCTGCGTCACGTCCTGCTGCGCGGCACGCCACTGGGCCACCGTCCAACCTGCGGGCAAGTAGCCGTTGACGAGGTCGTGGGCCGACGTTTGATCGGTCACCAGGTCGGGCTTCAAGCCACCGGCCTTGGCGCGGCGCACCAGCTCGGGCAAAATTTCTGCGGCATTGCCCAGCAGCGCAATCGACACCGCCTCTTTGGCTGCGGTGTGCTGCTGGATCAGCTCAAACGCATGGTCGATGTCGCGCGCCTGCTTGTCCACGTAGCGCGTGCGCAAACGGAAGTCGATGCTGCTTTGCTGGCATTCAATGTTGAGCGACACCGCTCCCGCAAACGTGGCCGCGAGCGGCTGTGCACCGCCCATGCCGCCCAGGCCTGCGGTCAGGATCCACTTGCCTTCGAGTGACCCGCCATAGTGCTTGCGGCCCGCCTCGGCAAAGGTTTCGTACGTGCCCTGGACGATGCCCTGCGTGCCGATGTAGATCCAGCTGCCTGCCGTCATCTGGCCGTACATGAACAGGCCCTTCTGGTCCAGCTCGCTGAAGTGTTCCCAGTTGGCCCACTTGGGCACGAGGTTGGAGTTGGCCAGCAGCACGCGCGGTGCATTGGCGTGGGTCTTGAACACGCCCACGGGCTTGCCGGACTGGATGAGCAGGGTCTCGTCGTCGTTCAGGTCCTTGAGCGACGCGAGGATCTGGTCAAAACACTCCCAGTTGCGCGCGGCACGGCCAATGCCGCCGTACACCACCAGGTCCTGCGGGCGCTCGGCCACCTCGGAGTCCAGGTTGTTCTGGATCATGCGGTAGGCCGCCTCGGTGAGCCAACTCTTGCAGGTGAGCTGGTTGCCGCGCGGTGCGCGGATCACGCGGCTGGCGTCGTGGCGGGGGTCGGTGTTGGAGGCGGCGGCGATGATGGCGTCGTTGGCGTTCATGGTGGGCTCCTGTGAATCAGTGGGTGTGCGTGGAAAAAATCAGGCGAAGCTGGGCAGGCACTGCGTGAGCGCGGCAGGCCAGGGGGACTGCTGGGCCCATGCGCGCATGGCTTCGATGTCGGTGGCAAGGTAGCGGTCTTGCTCCAGGTAGGCCACGCGCTCGCGGATGGCGGCGAACTGTGCTTCGACGAGCGGAGAGGATTTCAAGCTGCGGTCGAACTCCATGCCCTGCGCAGCGGCCATGGCCTCGATGCCCACCATCACGGCCGCGTTGCGCACCATGTCGCCCAGTCGGCGTGCGCCGTAGGTGGCCATGGAGACATGGTCCTCCTGGTTGGCCGATGTGGGCAGACTGGTCACGCAGCTGGGGTTGGCCAAGCACTGGTTCTCGGCTGCCAGCGCGGCGGCGGTGACCTGGGCGATCATGAAGCCGGAGTTCACGCCACTGTCGCGGATCAGGAAAGCCGGCAGGCCCGAAAGGCCCGGGTCCAGCAGCAGCGACAGACGGCGCTCGGAGATGGCGCCGATCTCGGCCACGGCGAGCGCAATGATGTCGGCCACAAAGGCGACCGGCTCGGCGTGGAAGTTGCCGCCGGAGATCACGTCGCCGTTGTCGAACACCAGGGGGTTGTCCGACGCGGCGTTCGCCTCGATGGTGAGCACGCGCGCGGCGTGGTGCAGGTTGTCCAGGCACGCGCCCATCACCTGCGGCACGCAGCGAATGGAGTACGGGTCTTGCACGCGGCCGCAGTTGGGGTGCGATGGGTCGATGGCGCTGCCGTCGAGCAAGGCGCGCACAGCGGCCGCCACGGCAATCTGCCCGGCCTGGCCGCGCGCTTCGTGGATGCGCGCATCAAAGGGCTTGACCGAACCCTTGATGGCTTCGAGCGACAGGCAGCCCGCGACCAGCGCGGCAGCGAACACGCTCTCCGCGCCAAACAGCCCGGCCAGCGCGAGTGAGGTGGACACCTGCGTGCCGTTGAGCAGCGCCAGCCCTTCCTTGGGACCCAGCACAAACGGCTGCAAACCGATGGAGCGCATGGCCTCCGCCCCCGACACCACCTTGCCATCCACCTTGGCCTGCCCTTCCCCGATTAGCACACAGGCCAAGTGGGCGAGCGGCGCCAGATCACCCGATGCGCCGACGGAGCCCTTGGCCGGAATAACAGGAAGCACATTGGCGTTGGCCATGGCCAGCAGCGCATCCACGATCTCGGGCCGGATGCCCGAATGGCCACGCGCCAGGCTGATGGCCTTGGTCGCAAGGATGAGGCGCACCACATCGTCCGCAAGCGCATCGCCCGTGCCCACGCTGTGCGACAGCACCAGGTTGCGCTGCAACTCGGCCAGGCGCTCGTGCGCAATCTTGGTGCTGGCGAGCTTGCCAAAGCCGGTGTTGATGCCATAGACCACCTGGTCTTCGTCCACGATACGCTGCACCGTGGCCAGCGACGCCTGCATGAGGGCCCGCGCGGACGGGTCCAGCGACAATTGCACGGGCGCGGCATAGATGCTGCGCAGCGCGGCCAACGACACATGGCCGGGGAGCAGGGTCAGTGAGGAAGTGGTGGCTTTTGTCATGGCGTTGATCCTGTATATACAAGTAGGTACAAGCGAAAAAATCTGGGGCTTTTGACCAACAGCCATCAACCGGCGACGGGGTTGCCGTCGGCTCGGAAGCGGCTGCCCAAACGGTAGCGGGTGGCAGGGTGCAAACACCGCACCACGGTGATGGGCACCCCGCGCGACCAGGTGCGGCGGGTGAGCAGCAGGCAGGGCTCCTGCGGAGACATCTCCAGCAGCGTGGCCTGCTCCGCGGTGGGCATGACGGCATCGACCACATGCTCGATCTGGTCGAAGGGCACGTTGCGCACCAGGTATTCGGAGGGCTGCAGTTGCGTGAAGTCCTGCGCGGCGAACTGAGGCACCTGGCGCGGGTTCACATGGCGGTCTTCGAGCTGCACAGGCAGGCCATCTTCGCGGTGGATGCACAGCGAGTGGAACACCGACTCGCCCGTGCGCAGGTCCAGCGCGGCGGCCACTTCGAGCGTTGCCGAGATGCGCTCTACCGCCAGCACGTCGCAGCGGTAGTCGTGCCCGCGCTGGCGGATCTCGCTCGCGAGGTTGGCGATCTGCAGCAGCGTGGACTGCGGCTTGTCTTCGGCCACAAAGCTGCCCACGCCCGCCACGCGCACGATGCGGCCCTGCTCTACCAGCTCGCGCAGCGCGCGGTTCACCGTCATGCGCGAGATGCCGAACTGGGTGACCAGCTCGTTCTCGGACGGCAGGCGGTCGCCCGCGCGCCAGATGCCTTCCTGGATCTTGCGCGAGATGTGGTCCTTGACCTGCTCGTACAGCGCCATGGCCTGCGCGGGCGCAGCCACTGCGGCCACGGCCTTGGCGGGCGTGGCACTGCGGGGTGCAGTGGCGGCGGTGCGGCGGGAAGGACGGGCGCTCATGGTAGGAAGCAGTCAGTCAGGCTCAATGCAGATCCGCTGCCATGGATTCGGCGCGGATCTCCTCCGTCAGGCGCGCCTTGAGGTCCATGAACTCGGGACTGGTCTTGATCGTGTAATGGCGCGGGTGCGGCAAGTCCACCGCCAGCTCGGTCTTGATGCGACCGGGCCGGGCACTGAACACGGCCACGCGGTTGGCCATGAAGATGGCTTCATCGATGTCGTGGGTGACGAAGAGCACGGTCTTGCGCTCAGCCTCCCAGATGCCCAGCAGCAGCTCTTGCATGAGCACGCGGGTCTGGTTGTCGAGCGCGCCGAAGGGCTCGTCCATCAGCAAAATCTTGGGGTCGTTGGCCAGTGCGCGCGCAATGGCGGTGCGCTGCTGCATGCCGCCCGACAACTGCTTGGGAAAGTGCTGCTCGAAGCCGCGCAGCCCCACCTTGGCGATGAAGTACGCAGCGCGCTCTTTCTGCTGCGATTCGGGCATGCCGCGCTCGCGCAGGCCGAAGCGGATGTTCTGTTCGATGGTCAGCCAGGGGAACAGCGTGTAGCTCTGGAACACCATGCCGCGCTCGGGCCCGGGGCCTTCGACCGGTGCGCCATCGAGCAGCACGCGGCCGCTGGTGGCGTGGTCCAGCCCTGCGACGATGCGCAGCAGCGTGGACTTGCCGCAGCCCGACGGGCCGAGGATGGTGACGAAGTCGTTGTCCTTAACCTCGAAGTCGACCGGCTGTAGCGCCTGTGTACGCTGGCCCTTGGCGGTCTCGAAGACGCGCGACACGGCTTGTATGGAAACGCGGCTCATCGCACAAAACTCCAGGCAAACAGACGGTGATTGAGCGCCTTGAAGGCGAAGTCGGACACCAGCCCGATGAGGCCGATGATGATGATGCCGAAGATGATCTGGCCGGTGTTGAGCAGCGACTGGCTGTCGGTGATCATGTGGCCGATGCCGCTTGACGACCCGATCAGCTCGGCCACGATGACGTAGGTCCAGGCCCAGCCCAGCACCAGGCGCAGGGTCTCGGCGATCTCGGGCGCGGCGCCGGGGATGAGCACGCGCGTGACGATGCCCTTGTGGCCCGCCCCCAGCGTGTACGCAGCCTCCACCAGGTCGCGCCGCGCGCCGCCTACGGTCACGGCCACCATCAGCGTGATCTGAAAGACCGAGCCGATGAAGATGACGAGGATCTTCTGCGCCTCGCCAATGCCCGCCCACAGGATCAGCAGCGGGATGAAGGCCGAGGCCGGCAGATAGCGGCAAAACGAAATGAAGGGTTCAAAGAACGCCTCGATGCCCTTGTAAGCACCCATGGCAATGCCCAGCGGCACGGCGATGACTGCGGCCAGGATGAAGCCGCCGAACACACGCCACACCGTCATGCCGATGTCCTTGTGAAAGCCGTACTCTGCAAACAGCAGCCAGCCCTCCTTGGCCATCGTGACGGGGCTGGCCAAAAACGTGGGCGACACGTAGCCGCCCAGCGTGAAAAACGCCCACACCAGCACAAACAACACAAAAAAACCAAAGCCCAGCAACCAACGGGCGCGGGCACTCACAGGCTCCAGCGGAGCCAGTGAACGCCGCCGCACAGGGGCTTTTGGTGCGGTAACGGACAGGGGTTGCACGGCAGACATGGCGCGTTCTTCTTCCAGTTTCTTACTTGATGAAGCTCGCGTCGAAGGTGACCGCCAGGTCTTCATTCGCCTTGCGGATGATGCCGGCCTCCAGCAGGATGGCCGTGGCGTCCTTCATGAAAGCCTGCAGTTCGCCCGCAAAGAACTTCTGGTTGGCAGCCTTGTCCTGCCAGCGCAGGAAGGACGACGACTTGGCGAACTGCTCGCCCGTCTGCTTGACAGCAGCGCCCATGATCTCGTTGGACTTTGTCGGGTCGGCCTTGATCATGTCCAGCGCCTGGAAGTACGAGTTGGCCAGTGCCTGCGCAGCCTTGCCGTTGGCCTTGAGCCAGGTGGGGTCGCAGCCCACGGTGTCCATCACCATGGGGTAGTCAAGCGTGGTGGCCAAAATCTTGCCCGCAGCAGGGTTGTCGCGCACGGTAGAGAGGTAGGGCTCGTACGTCATGGCGGCGTCGTTTTGCCCAGCCACGAAGGCCTGCGCAGCCGCCTGGGGCGACAGCGTGGTGGTCTTCACGTCCTTGAGGCTCATGCCGTTCTTGCTGAGCATCCAGGCCAGGCCAAAGTACGGAGCGGTGCCGGGCGCATCCACGCCGATGGTCTTGCCCTTCAAGTCCGCAAAGCTCTTGATGTCGCCACGCACCGCGATGCCGTCAGCGCCGTAGGACTTGTCCATCTGGAAGATCTGCACGATGGGCACGCCGTTGGCGTTCCAGGCCACATGCGTCTCGACGGTGGTGGCGGCGCACTGGATGGACTTGGAAGCCAGGGCCAGGTGGCGGTCCTTCTGCGGGATCATCTTGATTTCCACATCCAGACCGTTTTTCTTGAAGATGCCGGCCTTGTCGGCGAGCGTGAGCGGCGCAAAGCCCGTCCAGCCGGACATGCCCAGCACAATCTTGGTGTCCTGCGCCTGGGCTGGTGCGGCCAGTGCCATCATGCATGCCGTTGCCGCTGCCAGCGACGTCCATTTCGCAACCGATCGAGTCATCATCTGCTCCTGTGTGAAGAAAGTTCGTTGGCCCACCCAGCCGGGACGCCTGCGTGCCGGTTGCCATGATGACAGCCGGAGCATACCTGTATATACAGGGTAAACGCTAGGCCCTCACCATGTGCGGAGGTAGTGCCAGAGTTGAGCAAGATCGGGGCCAGCAGATCTGGCTTGGCGGCTTGGGTCTCCATGGGCCTGGCAATTTCACTATTAAAATAATAGCTATTAGCGCTTATCCATAAAGCGCTAGCAGCCATTTCAGGCACTATTTTGACACCTACAGCAAAGCACAGGACTGCCAGGGCGGGTTGGAGCATCACCCGTTGCGGCATCTCGATGTAGGCCACAAGCGCACCAACCGTGTGCGCCAGATATCGGCGTGGACTGCGCCGCGCTCAGCCTGGCGCGCCAGCAGTTGCCTGCGCCGCACCGTCGGGACACGGCAAGCGCGCCGTGACTCTCAGGCCTGGTTCGGCGTTGCGCACCAGCAGGGTGCCGCCGTGGGCCTGCGTGACCAGGCGGCACAGGTACAGCCCCAGCCCTACCCCACCTGTGGTGCGCTGGCGCGCCGTGTCGGGGCGGTAGAACGCCTGGGCCAGATGCGGCAGATGCGCGGGCGGCACGCCGGGGCCGTGGTCCCGCACTTCGATCTCCACCACGCCTTCGTTCATTCGCAGTTCGATCTGCGGCGGCTGGGCTGCAGGGTCGTTGTGGCGCAGGCTGTTGTCCAGCAGATTGCGCATCAGCAGGCGCACACGGGACCGGTCGAGCATGCAGGTGGGCAAAGTGCCGGGCACCAGCAGCGTGATCGCTGTTGCCCCAGGGTGCCGCACTTCCAGTTCCGCCACCACCTCACGCGCCAGCTCGGCCAGGTCAGTGGGCTCGCGGTGCAGGGCTGCATGGCGCCCAGCCAGGCGCTCGCTTTCGAGCAGGTCGGTAATGAGCCGTGCCATTTCACCCAGGTCGCGCATCAGGGCTGCGCGCTGGGCCAGCACATCGGGCGATTCGGGCAACAGCTCGGTGTTCAAGCGCGCCCGTGTGAGGGGGCTGCGCAGCTCGTGGCTCATGGCCAGCAGCAGCGCCCGCTTGGCCTCCAGCATCTGGTGGATGTCTTCGCCCATGGTGTTGATGGTGCCCGCCAGCTGTCCCAGCTCATCGGGCCGGTGCGCGTGGCGCACCGGAATCGGTTCACCAAAGTCGCCATTGCCAAAGCGCCGCGCACCATGCCGGATGTCGTCCAGGGGCCGCAACAGGTGGCGCACATACACAAAGGCCAGCGCTGTGAGCAACAGCAACACCGTGAGCGTGCCCCAGGCGATGCGCGGGCGCTTGTCCCACGACAGCGCGTTCAGCCCGAATTCGATGTGGTGGCCATCGGCCGTGGTGCGCTGCAGTAGGCGGTAGCCGGTGTCATCGCGGCTCCAGTGGTCCTGGCGCTGGACCTTGTCGCTCATCCAGTCCGGGCGCGGCCGATCGGGGTGCGAATCCCAGTGGATCTGCGGCCCGTCGATGCGCAGCGTCACCGGAAGCCGGTCGGCTATGGCCTGTGCCCGCTCGATGCTGGGCGGGCTGCCAATCTCAGCGGTGAGGCGGTCCACATAGTCCATCAGCAGCGGACGTGCGGCCTCCTTCCAGCCCAGGGCAACCACCTTCTGCATGCCACCCATGAAGACCACGGCCACGGTCACGGCCAGTGCCATGAACACCAGCACCAGGCGGATGCGCAGCGAATACCCGACGGCATCGCGCGCACGTCGGTGCCATGGGCAGGCGGGATCGTGCCCGAGCTGTGAATCGGAGGGCTTCATGGCCAGGTCGATGCCGAAGAAGGGGCGCCAGGCGGAGCACTGGCCGCCCTGCGCAGTGCCAGCGAATAGCCCGCGTTGCGCAGCGTCTTGATGCAGTCCAGCGGCTCCAGCTTCTTGCGCAGGCGGCTGACCACAATATCGACCGCGCGCGTATACAGCTCGGCCTCATGCCCGCGCAGCTGGTTGAGGATGTCGTCGCGGCTGAACACCTTGCCAGGCTCCCGGGCCAACAGGTGCAGCAGGTCGAATTCGGTGCCCGTCAGCTCCAACGCCACCCCCTGGCGCAACACGCTGCGGCGGGCTGCATCAATGCTCAGGCCTTCAAACTCCAACGTGGCACCCGCCCCGTTCCCGGGGGCGCTGGCCCGGCGGCGGCGCAGCACGGTCTGCAGTCGAGCCACCAATTCACGCGGCTCAAAGGGCTTGGGCAGGTAGTCATCGGCTCCCAGCTCCAGCCCCACCACCCGGTCCATCACCTCGCCCCGGGCGGTCAGCATCACGATGGGCAGATCGCCCTGCTTGCGAATGGTGCGGCACAGCTCAAACCCGTCCATTTCGGGCAGCATGACATCCAGGATGGCGGCATCAAATCCGCCTGTCGCCAGCTGGGCGAGCCCGTCGCTCGGTTTGAGGGCATGGATCAACTCCAGCTCGAACCGTTGGAAGTAGGTGGCCAGTGGCGGGCCCAGCTGCGCGTCGTCGTCAATAAGCAGGATGCGGTGCATGCGCAATTCTCACACCGTCAGGCATCCGCTCCGTGGGCGGGCCCCCGAGCGCTGTCCACCACACGCAATGCGCGGTGTCGCACGATGAGTTTGCGCAGGCGGCCCTGGGCGCCGGAATGCAGCGTGTCAAAGTGGTCGGCGGCGGCCAGCAGCGCCGGCAGGGTCTGCGCTGCGGCTGCAGGCTGGCGAGCGACCAAGCCCAGCGCATGTTCGCGGTCAAAACGCGGCCCCCAGACCAGCGACATCAACTCGTCGTGGGGGTCGGGCATGCCCGCCAGCAGCGCAGGCCCATGTTTGCGCACGCCCTGTGCCAGGCGGTGGATGGGTTCCAGCGTAGGAGACATGTGAACGCCCCCCGCCATCAGCCGCGCGCCATCCAGCCCTTGCGCCTCTGCATCATCTCGCGCACTTTCTGCTGCTGGTCGGGGTTCAGGCTGTCGTAGAAATCGGCCAGTGCGCTGATGACTTCGGGGCTGTTGGCCTGGACCGCGCGGGTTTTCTCATCCAGCAAGGTCTGCGCCCGCGCGCGGTCAAACTTGGCGCCCGCCACAATCGCCTGCATTTCGGTGCGCGGGTCCGCAGTCTTGCCGATGAAAGCTGCGCGCTGGGCTTCCATCTTGTCGGCCAGCACATTGAGCTTGAGCTTTTGCGCCTCGTTCAGGTCCAGCTTGCTGCTGACGCGCTCCACCACTTTGCCACGCACCTCGGTCATCTTCTCGGGGCTCATCGGGCCGCGGTGATGGTGGCTGCTGGAGCAGGCCGTCAAGCCGCCCACGGCAATGGAGGCGCCGAAGATGCCCATCAGGGTTTTCTTGATCCAGGGTTTCATGGTGCAGTCCTTTCATGGACGGTGTGGAACATGACCCTGATGGTGCCGACAGACCCCGCCGATGGGGTCTCGACGCAGTTTCGGTTTATTTCATTTTGTTTCACCCACCCTGCCAGGCCACCCACCAGCCTGCAGCCGGCAACATAGCTGCGAGTGCACTTAACGGACCACGGCGGAAAGCACAACAAGGCGATTCGCCAACTCGGCAGCCTCAGTCCGCATCCGGTGGAGCGGTATGGTGCCCACACTCCAGCCGCCGTACCAGATATGGAAGGCAATCACCCCCGCGAAGCCTTGCCCCAAGCCATACGCCTCTATCGCCTCCTTGATGCCGGGGTGCAAGGTGGGAACACCGACCAGAATTTTTCCACCGAACACCCTTGCCAGATACTGCTGGGCACCTTCCGGGCGGATGTGCAGTGTCAGCACCGACATCGCTTTGCTCCGCAACCACCCATTTGCAGGCGAAAAGTCATCAGCCCATCGCCTGCGGCTCTTGACAGTCCAGATCGGCAAACTGCAACTCCCGCTCCAGGCCGTGGCTGTCGCTGCGGCCCAGAGGCAGGTTGTCGGTTTGTTGGCGTTGCAAGAGCCTGTCTGCGGGCTGGCCCATCTGCAGAGAGGGAGCCTCTGGGCAAGCTTCCAGGTGGTGAGAAAGCGTGGGATCGTAGGACAACATTTTTACTCCTGAGGCCGGGCCGATAGCGGCCGGTAAAAAGATTGGCACATGCCCATGCACGAGCGCATGTCAGAGCCCAGAGAACACGGATGTGGGACAGCGCATACACGCCAAGTGCGGAATACCAAGAGGCCGGGTTTGCAAGTGCCCTTGTCCGGAAGAGGACTACGCCGCCTTTTTCAGCAAAGGAGACTCCCCCATTCCGAGTGCATCGCCTTCACCGGCCAGCAGACCAATGCAGTCCAGTGCTGTCGGGGAATCACACGGCTGTGCATACACACGCAATGCGATGTCCTGCGCTGCCGGGGAAAAGTACAGCCAGAGGTTGTCGTTCGCCTTGTCGTAACAAGAAAAAAGTGCCCTGCCAGAACCTGGAGGACACATCAAGAACTTCGACATGAACATCTGCTGGATTCGCAAGGCAGGCTCAAAGGCCTCATCGTCGTTGCCAAGCGCCAATTTGTACCAACTGCTCATATGCACCTTTCGTCTGGCCGTGCCAGCAATACAGATGCTTCATCGTATTTTTGGCCTGCGACTATGGCCCTTCTGGTGCAGCGCAACACTCTGTAGGACGATTTCTCCCGGTGCCTGGAGTTTTTCCAGGAATCCCCCCACCAGGGCCCTCAGTCGTAGGAAGACTCCAGATCGCAATGCGATTCCCGGTGGTGTATCTTGACGCGGGCTCCACAGGCTCGCAGGGTCGCACAACCGAGGCCGGTGACATACAGCACCTGGGCTTTCTGATGGGGTGAATCGACGGGCGGAAGCTGCACCTCCACCATTCCAGCCGCGCGCAGGATGCGCAGCTTGTCGATGTTGACGACATCCGATTCAATCAGGGGAAGCGCGTCGCGCTCCAGCGCTCTCAAGTACTCCATTGGCATGGTGGCCTCCGGCGTGAACGAGCGTGCATTGTGCGGCGTGAGCCCCTCAGGCTCAAGAATTGATACACGAAGCTACAACCTCGCGATCTAATCAGGCTGCGTCGCCCAGTGACAACCTGCGCCGCTTGGAGATACGGTCCGTAGACCCAAAACCCATCTTCACAACGCTGCGATTGCGATGTATGGAACAAGCGGCACTGCAGCCAAGAGCGGCGAACAAAACCTAGCGCAGCGGCCCGGGCTAAGCGTTCCTTCGCAGGCAGTACAAGCCGTACAACAAGACGGGCGGCCGCCAGGGGAGTTTTGTTCGTCGCGCTAAAACCTTCAAACCCTGCTGACACGTCGGAGGCCCGTGTAAACCGGACATATTTCACGATTTACTGACCCGCCCATCGCACACCAATCGGAACCGGACTTAGGATGCACCTACCGTCAAATCTGGCGGTTCGCCCCTCCCCTGTGCGAGTGATGCAATGATTTAGCCCGCCTCGTGCGGGCTATTTTTTTCGAACCTCGCGGCTCTCGCCGCAGGCAAACAGCCCCTGCCGACCAATCTATCGCACCCAATTGCCAATATTTCCCAGGGCATCGACGGTCAGCACACCAACCCCTGGGAGGCAACCAAGGATCTTTCGGTGCAGCAGTTTCTGGAAAGAGTCTTGGAATGCATGGATGCAATAGCCCCCGAAGGAAACGCGGGAACAACTAGGCGCAGTCGGTGATTTTTCAGGTTTGTTCCCCCATCCGTTCCCCGGTTTAGCTGTGGCTACCAGCGAACTACGGCGCATGTCCATGCACCGTAAGTACCTGTTTTACCAATGAAAAAGGGCGTTCGCTGGAAATCAGCGAACGCCCTTGGACGTTATGGTGGTGGAGCTGGCGGGAATTGAACCCGCGTCCGCAAGCCTTCATCGGGCAGATCTACATGTTTAGCGATCTGATTTGTGTCTCGCCGTCTGTGTCGCGCAGTCGCACGCTACACAGGCCGCCAGCACCCTATTTTCTCGCTCCAACCCAAGGTACCCGGATCAGAGCCAGCCCATGTAATTATCCTTGCAGCCGGGAGGCACTGATTGCTCAGAACCCCCTTGCCCAGCCCATCGGCCAACTGTTGCAAGGCTCACTGGCAATTAAGCAGCGAGTGCGAAACGTTCGTCGTTTGCAGTTAGTTTTTTAAATCGAGATTTACGAGCGTGACTCAAGCTCGACATGCACCACACCGATTCCGAACCCACGTCGAAACCAGGACAGCCCCAGACCCTCTATTTTAGGTGCGTACAAGCAATTGCAAGAGCTCGACCGGAGATTTAATTGCAGCATGGGCGCCCCACTCCGCCGGATTGGTCTTGGCCCCCAGGTATCCGTAGGTTGCTGCGACAGTTCCCATGCCCGCAGCGAGGCCTGCAAGAATGTCGCGCTCATCGTCCCCCACATAGATGCACTGCCCCGGCTCCAGTTTCAAGCGCGACGCCGCTTCGAGCAAAGGGGCTGGATGGGGTTTTGCATGGGGAGTGGTATCTCCGCTGATCACCGCTCCTGCGGTCGCAAACAGTGGAATGGCGCGGGTCAGAGGGTCCGTAAAGCGGGTCGCCTTGTTGGTCACCACGCCCCATGCCAGATTGCGGCGGAGGATCTGGGATACCAGCTCCGGCACCCCCTCAAAAATGCTGGTGCGTTCTGTCATGCACGACTCATAGTTCACGAAGAACTCCTCGCGCATGGTCAGAAAGTCGGGATGGTCGGGCGCCATACCAAATGCCTCGCCCAACATGCCACGGGCGCCAGCACCGGCCATCGGACGATAGCGCTCCAGCGGCAGGGAGGGCAAACCACGGTCCGTGCGCATCTTGTCGGCAGCAGCACCTAAATCAGGGGCACTGTCAATTAGTGTTCCATCCAGGTCAAACAGCACCGCGCGGATATTCTGAAACATTGGCTGGGCCTCAGGCTGCGCGCCGCGTGGCAAACAGGTAGTTCACACTGGTGTCGCTGCTCAACCAGTAACGTTGCGTAAGGGGGTTGTACTCCAGGCCTCGGGTGGTCTGCACGTCAAGGCCCGCACTGCGGCAGCTGGCGGCCAGTTCGCTGGGTCGAATCATCTTGGCGTATTCATGCGTTCCACGGGGCAGCATGTTTAATACATATTCAGCGCCCACAATGGCCAGCATGAAAGCCTTGGCACTTCGGTGTATGGTCGAAAAGAACACCCATCCGCCCGGCTTCACGAGCTCAGAGCAGGCTCGCACAACCGATGCAGGATCAGGCACATGCTCAAGCATTTCCATGCAGGTCACCACGTCAAAGCTGGCGGGTTGCTCTTTGGCGAGCGCCTCCACACTGACTTCCCGGTACTGGATGTTGGTGGTCTGTGCCTCCAGAGCGTGCAACTGGGCCACTCGCAGTGCCTTGGAAGCCAGGTCAATACCCAACACGTCCGCGCCTTTGCGGGCCATGGAGTCGGCCAAAATACCGCCGCCACAGCCAACATCCAGTACGCGCTTGCCTGACAGGCTGCACTGCGTATTGATCCAATCAAGCCGCAAAGGATTAATCTGGTGCAAGGGGCGAAATTCACTTTCGGGATCCCACCAGCGATGGGCCAATTCCGAAAACTTGGCCAGTTCGGCCGGATCTGCATTGACGATTTCACTCATGCACTGATTCTCCACGACGAAAGGCAATGAACAAAAAACCCCAGACGCAAAAAAGCCCCGATAACGGGGCTTTTTTGGGAAGCAATCCGAGGATTACTTGGAAGCGCGGGTACCAACCACTTCGATTTCCACGCGACGGTTCTTCGCACGGCCTTCGGCAGTCTTGTTGTCAGCCACGGGTTGCTTTTCGCCCTTGCCTTCAGTGTAGACGCGGTTCTTTTCGATGCCCTTGGACACCAAGTAAGCCTTCACGGCTTCGGAACGACGCACCGACAGCTTCTGGTTGTAAGCATCGGAGCCCACGGAGTCGGTATGACCCACGGCAATGATCACTTCCAGGTTGATGCCCTTGACCTTGGAGACCAGGTCATCCAGCTTGGCCTTGCCTTCTGGCTTCAGCACCGACTTGTCGAAGTCGAAGAATGCGTCAGCAGCGTAGGTCACCTTGGTAGCCACAGCAGGAGCTGGAGCGGCAGGAGCTGGAGCAGCGGCAGCAGGAGCTGGGGCAGCAGCAGGAGCGGCAGCAGCAGGAGCTGGAGCAGCGATAGCGCCATCGCAGCCAGGAGCAGCCGTTGCAGGCGTCCAGTTGGCATCGCGCCAGCAGTATTCGTTGGTGCCGTTCTTCCAGACGATGCCAGAAGCGTTTCTCCAGTTGTCAACGGTTTGTGCGCCAGCGGCGGTTGCGAGCGCTGCAGAGGCAAACAACATCGCCACTTTGTTCAGTTTCTTCATGGTTCTCCTCTTGGGGAAAAAGCCGCAGCCGCGCTGCGAATCAGGACGCTTGGAGTGACCATCACCCAAAGCGTTCAAACGATTGTGCCATACGTAACAGGGCAAAAGCGGGGGCACCCGCCTGGGGCCCGTAGGACAAAACCGGAATTGCTTCGATATGTTGCGTGGTCGCTACACGGTCTTACCTCTAAAATGGTTCTCCTTCGCCGCCACCGCAGTCCCCAATGACCCAGTTTGCCAAAGAAACCCTGCCGATCAGCCTCGAAGAAGAGATGCGGCGCAGTTACCTTGATTACGCGATGAGCGTGATCGTGGGCCGGGCCCTGCCCGACGCGCGCGACGGCTTGAAGCCAGTGCACCGCCGCGTGCTTTTTGCGATGCACGAGCTCAACAACGATTGGAACCGGCCTTATAAAAAGTCGGCCCGTATCGTAGGCGACGTGATTGGTAAATACCACCCACACGGTGATTCCGCTGTATACGACACCATCGTGCGGATGGCACAGGATTTTTCGCTGCGCCACATGCTGGTAGACGGCCAAGGAAATTTCGGATCGGTGGATGGCGATAACGCCGCAGCGATGCGGTATACCGAAATCCGCCTGGCCAAAATCGCGCATGAAATGCTGGGCGATATCGACAAGGAAACCGTCGATTTCGGCCCCAACTACGACGGCAGCGAAAAGGAACCGCTGGTATTGCCCAGCAAGCTCCCGAATCTGCTGGTCAATGGTTCGGCCGGTATTGCCGTGGGCATGGCCACCAATATCCCGCCCCACAACCTCAATGAAGTGGTCGATGGCTGCCTGCACATGCTGCGCAACCCCGATGCCACGGTTGATGAGCTGATGGAGATCATTCCCGCGCCCGACTTCCCCACGGCCGGCATCATCTATGGCATCAACGGCGTCAAAGACGGTTACCGCACGGGGCGTGGGCGTGTGATCATGCGCGCCAAGTGCCATTTTGAGGACATCGACCGGGGCCAGCGCCAGGCCATCATCGTCGATGAGCTGCCCTACCAGGTCAACAAAAAGACGCTGCAGGAGCGCATGGCCGAGCTGGTGCACGAGAAGAAGATCGAAGGCATCAGCCACATCCAGGACGAGTCTGACAAGTCGGGCATGCGCTTGGTGATTGAACTCAAGCGCGGCGAAGTGCCCGAGGTAGTGCTCAACAACCTGTACAAGCAGACGCAGCTGCAGGACACGTTCGGCATGAACATGGTGGCGCTGATCGACGGCCAGCCCCGCCTGTGCAACCTGCGCGACCTGATCAGCGTCTTTTTGCAGCACCGCCGTGAAGTGGTCACCCGCCGCACAGTGTTCGAGCTGCGCAAGGCGCGCGACCGTGGCCACGTGCTCGAAGGCCTGGCCGTGGCGCTGGCCAACATCGACGACTTCATCGCCATCATCCGCAACGCACCCACCCCGCCGGTGGCCAAGGCCGAGCTGATGGCCCGCCCGTGGGATAGCAAGCTGGTGCGCGAGATGCTCACCCGCACGCGTGCCGACGGTGGCGTGATCAATGCTGACGACTATCGCCCCGACGGCCTCGAAAAAGAATTCGGCATGGGCCAGGACGGCCTGTACCGCCTGTCGGAAACGCAGGCCCAGGAAATCCTGCAGATGCGACTGCAGCGCCTGACTGGCCTGGAGCAGGACAAGATCGTCGCCGAGTACAAGGAGGTCATGGCGGTCATCGAAGACCTGCTGGACATCCTGGCCAAGCCCGAGCGCGTCTCCACCATCATTGGCGAAGAACTCACCTCCATCAAGACCGAGTTCGGCCAGCACAAGCTGGGAGCTCGCCGCAGCATCGTCGAGTACAGCGCGCAGGACCTCTCCACCGAGGACCTGATCACCCCCACCGACATGGTGGTGACGCTCAGCCACACCGGCTACATCAAGAGCCAGCCCCTGTCCGAATACCGCGCCCAGAAGCGCGGCGGACGCGGCAAGCAGGCCACGGCGACCAAGGAAGACGACTGGATCGACCAGCTCTTCATCGCCAACACGCACGACTACATCCTGTGCTTCTCCAACCGCGGCCGCCTGTACTGGCTCAAGGTCTGGGAAGTGCCCGCCGGCTCGCGCGGATCGCGTGGCCGCCCCATCGTGAACATGTTCCCGCTGCAAGACGGCGAGAAAATCAACGTCGTGTTGCCACTGACGGGCGACATGCGCACTTTCCCGGCCGACCGCTATGTGTTCATGGGCACCAGCATGGGTACCGTGAAGAAAACGGCGCTGGATGAATTCAGCAACCCGCGCAAGGGCGGCATCATCGCCGTCAACCTGGATGATGGCGACTACCTGATCGGCGCCGCCCTCACGGACGGCAAGCACGACGTGATGTTGTTCAGCGACGGCGGCAAGGCCGTACGCTTTGACGAAAACGACGTGCGCCCACTGGGCCGTGCAGCGCGCGGCGTGCGCGGCATGATGCTGGAAGACGGCCAGAGCGTGATCGCCATGCTGGTGGCCGAGGACGAAACCCAGAGCGTGCTCACCGCCACCGAAAACGGCTATGGCAAGCGCACCAGCATCACCGAATACACCCGCCACGGCCGGGGCACCAAGGGCATGATCGCCATCCAGCAAAGCGAGCGCAATGGCAAGGTGGTGGCCGCCACGCTGGTGCATGCGGACGATGAAATCATGCTGATCACCGACAAGGGTGTGCTGGTGCGCACCCGCGTCTCCGAGATCCGCGAACTGGGCCGTGCCACGCAGGGTGTCACGCTGATCGCATTGGACGAAGGCTCCAAGCTCAGCGGGCTGCAACGTATTGTTGAAAACGATGCCAATGTGGCTGAGGGCGAAACCGAAGGTAACGCCAACGACGGAAACCCGCCAGCCGCCGAAACCCCGGAACCACCAGACGCTTGAGTCAGACCAGCGGGTGCTGCCCCGACGGCGCAGCACCCATTGCGCTATTAAAACTGAAGCTGCTAGCGCTTATCTGATAAGCGCTAGCAGCCATTTTGACCAAAAAAATGAAACGCCCATACAACTTCTCGGCCGGCCCGGCCGCCATACCCACCGAAGTCCTGGAGCAGGCCGCCGCCGAGATGCTGGACTGGCATGGCAGCGGCATGGGCGTGATGGAAATGAGTCATCGGGGCAAAGAGTTCCTGTCCATCTACGAACAGGCGGAAGCCGATCTGCGCGAGCTTCTGGCCGTGCCCGCCAACTTCAAGATCCTGTTCATGCAGGGCGGTGGCCTGGCCGAGAACGCGATCGTCCCGCTCAATCTCTCGCGGGCCGGCGTGGTTGATTTTGTGGTGACTGGCAGCTGGAGCCAAAAGTCGCAGAAGGAAGCGCGCAAATACGCATCCGAAGTGAACATCGTGGCCTCCTCCGAAGACACCGGCTTCACCACCGTGCCCGACCCGGCCTCCTGGACGGTGAGCCGGGGTGCGAGCTATTTGCACATCTGCAGCAACGAAACCATCAATGGCACCGAGTTCCACGAGTTGCCCGACCTGAAGGCGCTGGGCAGCGATGCACCGCTGATCATTGACTTCTCTTCCCATGTCGCATCGCGGCCGGTGGACTGGTCACGTGTCGGACTGGCCTTTGGCGGTGCGCAGAAGAACCTCGGGCCTGCAGGCCTCACGCTGGTGATCGTGCGCGAGGACCTGCTGGGCCACGCCCTGCCCGCCTGCCCCAGCGCGTTTGACTACCGCGTGGTGGCAGAAAACCAATCCATGTTCAACACCCCCCCCACCTGGGGCATCTACGTTGCAGGCCTGACCTTCCAGTGGCTCAAGCGCCAGACCGAAGGGGCCTTGAGCGGTGTGGCAGCCATGGAGCAGCGCAACATGGCCAAGGCGGATCTTCTCTACAAAGCCATCGACAGTTCGCAGTTGTATGTGAACAAGGTGGCTGCCAACTGCCGCTCGCGCATGAACATCCCGTTCTTCCTGCGCGACGAAAGCCGCAACGAAGCCTTCCTGGTCGGCGCCAAGGAGCGCGGCCTGCTGCAGCTCAAGGGCCACAAGTCCGTGGGCGGCATGCGCGCCAGCATCTACAACGCCATGCCCCTGGCGGGCGTGCAGGCGCTGGTGGACTACATGCGAGAATTTGAACAAAAACACGCCTGAGCGGACTACGGCCCACCCACGTTTTCGCGACAGCGCACCGAAATTTCCCCATCCATGAACACTCCGCAAGCCTCACCCGACCTCGCCAGCCTGCGCGTGCAGATCGACAGCATCGACCAGCAACTGCTCACGCTGCTGAACCAACGGGCGCTCGTGGCCGAACAGGTGGGTGAAGTCAAGAAGCGCGAAGGCACGCCCTTTTTCCGACCCGACCGTGTAGCCCAGGTCATCGACAAGATCACCCATGCCAACCCTGGGCCGCTCAAGGGTGCGCACGTCGCTGCCATCTGGCGCGAGATCATGTCCGCCTGCCTTGCGCTCGAATCGCCCCAGCGTGTGGCCGTGCTCGGCCCCGAGGGCACGTTCTGCGAGCAGGCAGCGATCGAGTTCTTTGGCGGCGCGGCCGACCTGATGTACTGCGCCAACTTCGACGAAGTGTTCCACGCCACAGCCGCTGGCAGCGCGCAGTACGGCGTGGTGGGCGTCGAGAACTCCACCGAAGGCGTGGTCACCCGCTCGCTCGACCTGTTCCTGCACACCCCCACCCACGTGGTGGGCGAAGTCAGCCTGCTCGTGCGCCACAACCTGCTGCGCACCAGCAACTCACTGGATGGCATTGAGGTGGTGCTGGCCCATCCGCAAGCGCTCGCACAATGCCAGGCTTGGTTGTCCAAGCACCTGCCGCATGCCGAGCGACGCCCGGTGTCGAGCAATGCCGAAGGCGCACGCCTGGCCACCACCAACCCCGCCTGGGCGGCCCTCTCCAGCGAACGCGCAGCCACTCAGTTCGGCTTGCACATCGTCTCCCACGCCATTCAGGACGACGCCTACAACCGCACCCGCTTCGCCATCATCTGCTTGCCACACACGCTGCAGACGCCACCGCCCTCGGGCAAGGACTGCACCAGCCTTGTGGTGTCGGTGCCCAACCGCCCTGGCGCCGTGCACGACCTGCTGGTGCCGCTCAAGACGCACGGTGTGTCCATGACGCGCTTCGAATCGCGCCCCGCCCGCACCGGCCAGTGGGAGTATTACTTCTACATCGATCTCGACGGCCATCCTGCCCAGCCCCATGTGGCCAGGGCGCTGGAAGAACTGCGCAGCCTGTGCGCGTTCTACAAGGTCCTGGGCACCTACCCTGTCTCGTCATAAGGAGCCGTCGCCATGTTCGAACAACTGGGACTGATCGGCTGCGGGCTCATGGGAGGCTCATTCGCCCTGGCCATGAAGAAGGCCGGCCTGGTCAAACGCGTGGTGGGCTACAGCAAATCACCCTCCACCACCGACCGCGCCCGCCAGCTGGGTGTGATCGATGTCGAGGCGCCGTCCGCCTTGCTGGCCGTTGCTGGCGCTGACATTGTGCTGGTGGCCGTGCCCGTGGCCGCCACCGAAGCCACGCTCAAGGCCATCAAGCACCTGGTCACCCCCCAGATGCTGATCATGGACGTGGGCTCCACCAAGGCCGATGTGGTGCAGGCCGCACGCCGCGCCTTGCGCGACCAAGTGGGCTCGTTTGTGCCTGCACATCCCATCACAGGGCGCGAAGTGTCGGGCGTGGAACATGCCGAGGCCGATCTCTACAGCGGGCGCCAGGTGATCCTCACGCCCACCGAACGCACCTTCACCGCGCAGCTGCAAAAAGCCCAGGACATCTGGACGGCACTGGGCAGCCGTGTGACCAGCATGTCGCCCGAGTCGCACGATGCGGCGTTTGCAGCTGTCAGTCACCTGCCCCATGTACTCGCCTTTGCGATGATGAACAGCATCACGGGCCAGGACGCCGGAGACGACTTCCTGTCGCTGGCGGGCCCGGGGTTCCGAGACTTCACGCGCATTGCAGCCAGTGATCCCAAGGTGTGGCGCGACATCCTGCTGTCCAACCGCGACGAGCTGATCGCCCAGTCCAAGCTGTTCCAGCAGGCACTGCACACCATCGAGCAGGCCATGCAAAAGGGCGATGCCCAGGCGCTGGAAGACATGCTGACGCTGGCCAGCGAGACCCGGGCGCATTGGCGCATGGGTGCGAAGAGAAAATAACCCCCTGAGTCGCCTGCGGCGCCTTCCCCCAAGGGGACGCACCCAGTAGCCTGGCAAAGCCAGTTCCACGGGTGCACTGGGATGGGCCTGCGCCAGTAATGACGGGCGCTTGGACCAATGGACGAAAGATACCGATGTACAGCACCGCATTTATTGACCTGCCCCCCTTGCAAGCCGCTGCAGGTGAAGTCCACCTGCCGGGCTCCAAGAGCATCTCCAACCGGGTGCTGCTGCTGGCGGCGCTGAGCAATGGCACCACCACCGTGCACGACCTGCTGGCGTCCGACGACACCCGCGTCATGCTCGACGGGCTGCGCCAGATTGGCTGCACCGTGGACGAGGCGGGCAGCACCGTGCACATCACGGGCCTGGGCGGCCGCGCACCGCAGTCGCCGGCCAAGCTCTTCATGGGCAATGCTGGCACTGCCATGCGCCCGCTGACGGCCGCACTGGCCTTGCTGGGCGGTGAATTCGAGCTGTCGGGCGTCCCGCGCATGCACGAGCGCCCTATTGGCGACCTGGTGGATGCACTGCGCCAGCTGGGTTGCCAGATCGACTACCTGGGGAACGACGGCTACCCGCCGCTGCGCATCGCCCACGCCAATGGCGTCCCTGCGCTGGCACTGGCTGCGCCCATCCGCGTGCGCGGCGATGTGTCCAGCCAGTTCCTGACCGCTCTGCTCATGGCATTGCCACTGGCGGCTGGCACCCAGAACATCGTGATTGATGTGGTGGGGGAATTGATCTCCAAGCCCTACATCGCCATCACCCTCCAGCTTCTGGCGCGCTTCGGCATCGTGGTCGAGCACCAGAACTGGCAGCGGTTCACGATTGCGGCGGGCAGCCGCTACCAGTCGCCCGGCACCATCCACGTCGAGGCCGACGCATCATCTGCTAGCTATTTCATAGCACTTGGCGCAATCACATCAAGCGCTAGCGGCCAAAATGGCATCAAAATTCAAGGCGTGGGCCTCGATTCGATCCAGGGTGACATCCGCTTTGTCGATGCCGCCCGCGCCATGGGGGCCGTGGTCACCGGTGGCCCCAACTGGCTGCACATCCAGCGGGGGGAACCGGGCCAGGGCTGGCCGCTCAAGGCCATTGACCTGGACTGCAACCACATCCCCGATGCCGCCATGACGCTGGCCGTGATGGCGCTGTATGCCGAGGGCACCACCACGCTGCGCAACATCGCCAGCTGGCGCGTGAAGGAAACCGACCGCATCGCCGCCATGGCCAACGAACTGCGCAAGCTCGGCGCCACGGTGGAAGAAGGGGCGGACTTCATCCGCGTCACGCCACCTGCCCAAGTCCAAGACTGGAAAGCGGCCAGCATCCACACCTACGACGACCACCGCGTGGCGATGTGCTTCTCGCTGGCGGCGTTCAACCCAGCGGGCCTGCCCGTGCGCATTGAAGACCCCAAATGCGTGGCGAAGACCTTCCCGGATTACTTTGAAGCCCTGTTCTCGGTGGCAAGCACTGCCACTGGCCACATCCCGGTGATCTGCATCGACGGCCCCACCGCCTCGGGCAAGGGCACCGTGGCGGCTGCGGTCGCGCAGCGCCTGGGCTACCGGTTTCTGGACTCGGGGGCGATGTACCGCATCACGGCCCTCGCCGCCCTGCGCGCTGGCCTGGCCATCAGCCCCGAGCACGAGGCCCGCATTGCCGCCTTGGCGCAGACGCTGCCCGTGCGTTTCGAAGGGGGCCGGGTGTGGCTGGGCAGCGACGATGTAACGGAAGCCATCCGCACCGAAGAGGCCGGCATGAACGCATCCCGCGTCTCTGCCCTGCCCGCCGTGCGGGGGGCGCTCGTGGATCTGCAACACAGCTTCCAGCGTCTGCCGGGGCTGGTGGCCGACGGCCGGGACATGGGCACGGTGATCTTCCCCGAGGCCCCTTTGAAGGTCTATTTGACGGCCAGCGCCGCCTGCCGCGCCGAGCGCCGTTATAAACAGTTGATTTCAAAGGGTTTTTCGGCTAGTATCGCAGACCTCCGCGCAGATCTGGAAGCGCGCGACGCCCGGGACAGCACCCGCAGCGTTGCACCTCTCAAGCCCGCGCAGGACGCTCTGGTCCTGGACAACTCCGATTTGACGATTGAACAAGCCGTTGAAAAGGTGCTGGCCTGGTGGCAAGAGCGTCAACCTTTCGCAGGGTCTGCGCAGGGTTGAAACGTGTGGAGCCTTTTTAGAACGGGCTCCACAGGCAATGCTGAAAGGCCTTGCCACAGGCCCACGCAACTCCTCTCGCGCGCCAGCGCACAGGTTGTGTGGATCGATAACCTAACCCGCGGTTCTACCGCAAAAAACCACCGCAAGCAGCTATAAAAACAGTAGCAATGGTGCTACTGGAATCCTGTTTGTGGCAAGGAAACACATGTCCGAATCTTTTGCCGCCCTTTTTGAAGAATCTTTGCAGCGCACGGAAATGCGCCCAGGCGAAGTCATCACCGCTGAAGTCGTGCGCGTTGAGCACAACTTCGTGGTCGTGAACGCTGGCCTCAAGTCCGAAGCCTACGTACCGCTGGAAGAGTTCAAGAACGACAAGGGCGAAGTCGAAGTCCAAGTGGGTGACTTCGTATCGGTGGCCATTGGCTCCATCGAAAACGGCTACGGCGACACCATCCTGTCGCGCGACACCGCCAAGCGTCTGGCTTCGTGGATGAGCCTGGAAAAGGCCCTCGAATCCGGCGAATTCGTCACTGGCACGACCAGCGGCAAGGTCAAGGGCGGTCTGACCGTTCTGGTCAACGGCATCCGCGCATTCCTGCCCGGTTCGCTGATCGATACCCGTCCGATCAAGGATCTGACGCCGTACGAAAACAAGACCATGGAATTCAAGGTCATCAAGCTGGACCGCAAGCGCAACAACGTGGTGCTGAGCCGCCGCGCTGTGGTGGAAGCCTCCATGGGCGAAGAGCGCGCCAAGCTGATGGAAACCCTGAAGGAAGGCTCCATCGTGCAAGGCGTGGTCAAGAACATCACTGAATACGGTGCGTTCGTGGACCTGGGCGGCATCGACGGCCTGCTGCACATCACCGACATGGCATGGCGCCGTGTGCGTCACCCCTCCGAAGTGGTGACGGCTGGCCAGGAAATCACGGCCAAGATCCTGAAGTTCGACACCGAAAAGAACCGCGTGTCCCTGGGTCTGAAGCAAATGGGCGACGACCCATGGATGGGCGTGAACCGCCGCTACCCCCAAGGCACCCGCCTGTTCGGCAAGATCACGAACATTGCCGACTACGGCGCGTTCGTCGAACTCGAACCCGGCATCGAAGGCCTGGTGCACGTGTCTGAAATGGACTGGACCAACAAGAACATCGCTCCCGCCAAGCTGGTTTCGCTGGGCGACGAAGTCGAAGTCATGGTCCTCGAAATCGACGAAGACAAGCGCCGCATCAGCCTGGGCATGAAGCAGTGCAAGGCCAACCCATGGCAAGAATTCGCACAGGACACGAAGCGCGGCGACCGCGTGAAGGGTCCTATCAAGTCGATCACCGACTTCGGCGTGTTCGTGGGCCTGGCTGCCGGCATCGACGGCCTGGTGCACCTGTCTGACCTGTCGTGGAACGAAGCTGGCGAAGCCGCAGTTCGTAACTACAAGAAGGGCCAGGAAGTGGAAGCCATCGTGCTTGCCGTGGACGTGGACCGCGAACGCATCTCGCTGGGCATCAAGCAGCTCGACGGCGACCCATTCACGACCTTCGTGACGGTGAACGACAAGGGCCAGACGGTGACCGGCAAGGTCAAGACCGTGGACGCCCGTGGCGCTGAAATCGACCTCGGCGAAGACATCGTGGGTTACCTGCGCGCTTCGGAAATCTCCCGCGACCGCGTGGAAGATGCCCGCAACGTGCTCAAGGAAGGCGACGAAGTCACGGCCGTGGTGGTCAACGTGGATCGCAAGACCCGCAACATCCAGCTGTCGATCAAGCAAAAGGACATGGCTGACGAACAAGGCGCCATGGCCAACCTGAGCCAGCAATCGAGCCGCGAAAGCGCCGGCACGACCAGCCTGGGCGCCCTGCTGCGCGCCAAGCTGGACAACTCGGAAAAGTAAAGCGCTGACCCGTTGAGGAGCCTCAGCGCACATTGCGCGGTGAGCTCCTTGTACGGTCAGACAGCGGGCGCCTCGGCGCCCGCTCTTTTTTCAGCAAAGACCTGCCCACCCGCAGCCTGCCCATGCCCCAAGATTCCATGACCCGCTCAGACCTCGTTGAAGAACTGGCCGCGCGCTTTGGTCAGCTCACCCATCGCGATGCCGAATACGCCGTCAAGACCATCCTGGACGCCGTGGGCGAGGCCCTGGTGCGTGGGCACCGCATCGAGATCCGGGGCTTTGGCAGCTTCTCGGTCAACCACCGCCCACCCCGCATGGGACGTAATCCGCGCAGCGGCGAGGCCGTGGCCATCCCCGAAAAACGGGTGCCCCATTTCAAGCCTGGCAAGGCCCTGCGTGAAGCCGTGGACAAGCGCACCGCCGAGATGGAAGAAAACTCGGGTGCCGCCAGCAGCACAACCATTCAAAAATAATAGCTGCTCGCGCTTTACAGATAAGCGCTAGAGGCCTATTTGACTTGAATTCTTATCCTGCAAGGGCCATACGGCCCAGCAGGCACAAGCTCTTAGAATCGCCCCACCACTGGGGAGACCGATGAAATACCTCCTGTGGCTGCTCAAGGCAGCCATTTTTTTTACGCTGTTTGCCTTCGCGCTGAACAACCAGCAGGACGCCACCGTGCACTTCTTCTTTGGCACGCAATGGCGCGCGCCGTTGGTGCTGGTGGTGTTGACCGCATTTTCAGCGGGCCTGGCCGTGGGAGTGCTGGGCATGGTGCCGCGCTGGTGGAGGCACCGCACCGCAGCGCGACGCGCCCATGCAGCGGTGGCAGCGCCTACGCCCGTGGCATCCTCCGCAGCAGCGGGCTCCATGCCCCCCGCCCCGCCACCACCGCCCGACCTGCCTTCAGCCCATGGAATTTGACCTGACCTGGATCCTGCTGGGTCTGCCCGTGGCCTTTGTGCTGGGTTGGCTGGCTTCGCGTTTTGACCTGCGCCAACTGCGTGCAGAAAACCGCCGCGCGCCCAAGGCCTATTTCAAAGGCCTGAACTTCCTGCTCAACGAGCAGCAGGACCAGGCCATCGACGCTTTCATCGAGGCCGTGCAGAACGATCCCGATACGTCTGAACTGCACTTTGCCCTCGGCAATCTGTTCCGCCGCCGGGGCGAATACGACCGCGCCGTGCGCGTGCACGAGCACCTGCTCTCGCGCGGCGACCTCTCCCGCACCGACCGCGAACGTGCCCAGCACGCGCTGGCGCTCGACTTCCTCAAGGCCGGCCTGCTTGACCGCGCGGAAGAAGCCTTGCACCGCCTGGAAGGTACCCCCTTCGAGGCCCAGGCCCGCTTGGCGCTATTGGCCATTTATGAACGCTCACGCGACTGGCCCCACGCAGCCACCATCGCCCGAAAGATGCACGACGCGGACCAGGGCGACTTCAGCACCCGCCAGGCCCACTACCTGTGCGAGCAGGCGCTGGCGCTGAGTGCCCAGGGCGACCTGCCCGGTGCCCAGGCGTTGCTGGAACAGGCCGTGGCCGCCGCCCCTGAAGCTGCACGCGCGCGCATTGAGCTGGCGCGCCTGCAACGCCTGATGGGTCAGCCGGCTGCCGTGCTGGCCACACTCAAGGCCCTGGGCGAGCGCAACCCTGCCGCACTGCCGCTGGCCGCCCCACTGATGGTCGAAGCCGCCACGGCCGCCGGGCGCACCGAAGAGGTCCACGCCCTGCTCCAGGCCCACTATGCGCAGGCCCCTTCGCTGGATGTGCTGGAGAACATCGTGGCCATGGAAACCACCGACGAGGCCACCCGCCCCTCCGCCCGGCGGCGCTACGTGGAGCACCTGGACAAAGAGCGCTCGCTGGTCGCCGCTGCCAAGTGGCTGGCCACCGAAAAGCTGGAACACGAAGAATTTCACCCCCAGATCCAGCGCGCGCTGGACCACGCGGTCAAGCCCCTGACCCGCTACCGCTGTGCGGCCTGTGGCTTCGAGGCCCGCCAGCATTTCTGGCAATGCCCCGGCTGCCAGACCTGGGACAGCTACCCCGCACGCCGGGTCGAAGAACTCTGACCCGCCATTCCAGCCCTCCACGCCAAGGACACCCGCCACCATGCTGAAGACACTGCTGACCCTGATCGCCACTTTGCTGCTGGCCACCACCGCCGCCTTCGCCGCCGTGGACGTGAACACCGCCACCGAAGCCGAACTGGACGGCATCAAGGGCATCGGGCCCGGCCTGTCGGGCCGCATCCTGGAAGAACGCAAGAGCGCCCCCTTCAAGGACTGGGCCGACTTCATTGGCCGCGTGGGTGGCGTGGGCAACAAAAGCGCCGTGAACTTCTCCAAGGAGGGCCTGACCGTCAACGGCAAGAAGTACAGCGCAGCGGCCGCCGCCAAGGCGGAAGCCAAGAGCAAACAGAAAGAGAAAGAAAAAACCGCCAGCCACCAGGGCACCGAACGCAAGGCCCGCAGCAGCGCAGACAAGACCGCCGCAGCACCAGCCACACCACCAACAGCGGCACCTGCAGCCCCCGCCCCTGCCGCTACCCCAGCAGCCAGCGCTAGCAAAAACTAAGCAGACTTCACAAGCAGCAAGCCCGCTCCAGCGGGCTTTTTTTTTGCACCCACCACAAGCTCGGCAGCAAGGGCTGGGCAGGGTTTTTAGGGGCTGCCCCTAAAATTGTTCGCGCATGCCCCTGATCACCCTCATCCTCCTCCCCTTCATCGGCAGCCTGCTGGCGGCAGTGTTGCCCGCCAATGCCCGCAACACCGAGTCCACGCTCGCCGGGCTCATTGCCTTGTTCTGCACGGTGCAGGCGGCGCTCTACTTCCCACAGATTGCAGACGGCGGCGTGCTCCGGCAAGAGCTGGCTTGGCTCCCTGCCCTGGGCCTGAACCTCGTCATCCGCATGGATGGCTTTGCGTGGATGTTCTGCATGCTGGTGCTGGGCGTGGGTAGCCTGGTGGTGCTGTATGCGCGCTACTACATGTCGGCCGCCGACCCGGTGCCACGCTTCTTCTCGTTTTTTCTGGCGTTCATGGGAGCGATGGCGGGTGTGGTGCTGTCGGGCAACATCATCCAGATTGCATTCTTCTGGGAGCTGACCAGCCTGTTCTCCTTCCTGCTGATCGGCTACTGGCACCACCGCAAGGATGCGCGGCGCGGCGCACGCATGGCGCTCACGGTGACGGGCACAGGCGGGCTGGCCATGCTGGCGGGCATGCTGGTGCTGGGCCACATCGTGGGCAGCTATGACCTGGACCATGTGCTCGCGGCCGGGCAGCTCATCCAGAACCATCCGCTTTACCTCACGGCCCTGGTGCTGATACTGCTGGGCGCGCTCACCAAAAGCGCGCAGTTCCCGTTCCACTTCTGGCTGCCCCACGCCATGGCCGCGCCCACGCCCGTGTCGGCCTATCTGCACTCGGCCACCATGGTGAAGGCCGGTGTGTTCCTGATGGCCCGGCTGTGGCCCGCACTGTCGGGCACGGAAGAGTGGTTCTGGCTGGTGGGCGGTGCGGGCCTGGCCACGCTGCTGGTGGGCGGTTACGCGGCCATGTTCCAGAACGACCTCAAGGGCCTGCTGGCCTACTCGACCATCTCGCACCTGGGCCTCATCACCCTGCTGCTGGGCCTGAACAGCCCGCTCGCTGCCGTGGCCGCCGTGTTCCACATCATGAACCACGCGACCTTCAAGGCCTCGCTGTTCATGGCTGTGGGCATCGTGGACCATGAAAGCGGCACGCGCGACATACGGCGCCTGTCGGGCCTGCGCAGGATGATGCCCATCACCGCCACCCTGGCCATGGTGGCCAGCGCTGCGATGGCGGGCGTGCCGCTGCTCAACGGCTTCCTGTCCAAGGAAATGTTCTTTGCCGAGACGGTGTACGTGAACACCACGCCGATGCTCGAATGGCTGCTGCCCGTCGCGGCCACAGTGGCCGGCATGTTCAGCGTGGCGTACTCGCTGCGCTTCACGGTGGATGTGTTCTTTGGCCCACCCGCTACCGACCTGCCGCGCCCGCCCCATGAGCCGCCGCACTGGATGCGCGTTCCTGTCGAACTGCTGGTGCTGGCCTGCCTGGTGGTGGGCACGCTGCCCGCCTGGTCGGTGGGGGCCTACCTGGCCGCCGCCGCACGGCCCGTGGTGGGCGGCGAGCTGCCCACGTACAGCCTGGCGGTGTGGCATGGCTTTAATACCCCGTTTGTAATGAGCCTGGTGGCATTGGGCGGTGGCATTGCGCTGTATGCGCTGCTGCGGCGTCAGCGCGCGCGCGGCATGCTGGATGCACCGCCCCTCATGCACCACCTGAGCGGCCAGCGCATGTTTGAGCACCTGCTGGCCGCCCTCACGCTGGCGGGCCGCAACGGCCGCCGCCTGCTGGGCACCAGCCGCCTGCAGTGGCAGATGCTGTGGCTGGCCGCAGCGGCCCTGGTGGCGGGTACCCTGCCCCTGTGGGCACGGGGTCTGCCGATTGGCGACCGCGTGCAGTTGCCGCTGTCGCCCACGTTTGCGCTGCTGTGGCTGCTGGGCGCCATGTGCGCCGTGGCGGCGGCCTGGCAGGCCAAGTACCACCGGCTGGCCGCCCTCACGCTGCTGGGCGGCGCGGGCCTGTGCGTGTGCCTGACCTTTTTGTGGTTCTCGGCGCCCGACCTTGCGCTCACACAGATCGTGGTGGAGATCGTGACCACCATCCTCATCCTGCTGGGCCTGCGCTGGCTGCCCCGCCGCGACGAAAGCCTGCGCGTGCCCACCCTGGCCGAAGAGCGCCGGACCCAGCTGCGCCGCTACCGGGACCTGGCACTGGCGTTGAGCGCGGGCGCAGGCATGGCGCTGTTGTCGTTCGCGATGATGAGCCGCCCTTTCCCCGACAGCACCTCCACCTTCTTCCTGGAGCGCGCCCTTACCGACGGGGGCGGCACCAACGTGGTCAACGTCATGCTGGTGGACTTCCGGGGCTTTGACACCTTTGGCGAGATCGTGGTACTCGGCATTGTGGCGCTCACGGTGTATGCGCTGCTGCGGCGCTTCCGCCCTGCGCGCGAGGTGATGGACCTGCCGCCCCAGCAGCGCGCCCTGCCCGCCGATGTGGACACCGACCTGACCAACCCGCGCCAGACCGCCGACACCGCCGTCGGATACCTCATGGTGCCTGCGGTGCTGGTGCGGCTGATGCTGCCGTTTGCCACGCTGGTCGCGGTCTACCTCTTCATGCGCGGCCACAACGAGCCCGGCGGCGGGTTTGTGGCAGGGCTGGTGTTCTCGGTGGCGCTGCTGCTGCAGTACATCGTCTCGGGCACCTCGTGGGTCGAGGCGCATCTGCCCCTGTACCCACGCCGCTGGATCGGCGTGGGCCTTCTAGCCGCGCTGGCCACCGGGCTGGGCGCACTGGCCTGGGGCTATCCGTTCCTGACCAGCCACACGGCCCATTGGCACCTGCCGGTGGTGGGCGAGATCCATGTGGCCAGCGCGCTGTTCTTCGACATTGGCGTGTTCACCCTGGTGGTGGGCTCCACCATGCTCATCCTCACCGGCATTGCCCACCAGTCGGTGCGCAGCCACCGCTACAACAATGCGCGCGCCGACGACGAGGCGGCAGAACAGGCCGCTGCCGCCACGGTGCCCACCACCCGGGGAGAAACTGCATGGAACTGATACTGGCCCTGGCCATTGGCGTGCTCACCGGCTCGGGTGTGTGGCTGCTGCTGCGCCCACGCACCTTCCAGGTCATCATGGGCCTGTCGCTGCTGTCGTATGCCGTCAACCTCTTCATCTTCAGCATGGGCCGCCTGGGCCTGGCGATTGACAAAGAGCCCGTACTGCAGCCCGGCCTGCCGCAGGACCTGGCCCACTATGCCGACCCCATGCCCCAGGCGCTCACACTCACGGCCATCGTGATCGGCTTTGCCATGACGGCGCTGTTCCTGGTGGTGCTGCTGGCATCGCGTGGCATGGCGGGCACTGACCATGTGGACGGCACCAAGGGTAAAGACGTGCAGGAAATGCCATGACGGGAGGCACCAGCATCACCGCATCGATCACCGCGTGGTTGATGCCGCACCTGATCCTCGCGCCCATCGCGCTGCCCCTGCTCACAGCCGGGCTCATGCTACTGCTGCGCGAAGAGCGCCAGCGCACCAAGGTCACGCTCAACATCACCTCGACCTTTCTGGGCCTGGTGGTGGCCGTGCTGCTGCTGGTCCAGGCCAAGGACCCCAGCCTGCCCGGCGGCCTGGGCGTGTACCTGCCCGGCAACTGGCCCGCGCCCTTTGGCATCGTGCTTACCATCGATCGGCTCTCGGCCATGATGCTGGTGCTGTGCAGCACCGTGGCGCTGGCCACCGTGCTGTTCTCTGCGGCGCGCTGGCACCGCGCGGGTGTGCACTTTCACCCGCTGTTCCAGTTCCAGCTCATGGGGCTGGCCGGTGCCTTCCTCACCGCCGACCTGTTCAACCTGTTCGTGTTCTTCGAGATCATGCTGGCCGCCTCCTACGGGCTGCTGCTGCATGGCTCGGGGCGCCCACGCGTGTCTGCCGGGCTGCACTACATTGCCATCAACCTCGCAGCCTCCTCGCTGTTCCTGATTGGCGTGTCGATGCTGTATGGCATCACCGGCACGCTCAACATGGCCGACCTGGCGCAGAGCATTGCAGGCATAGCGCCCGCAGACCGGGGCCTGCTGCATGCGGCGGCGGCCATCCTGGCAGTGGCGTTTCTTATCAAGGCCGCCGTGTGGCCGCTCAACTTCTGGCTGGTACCCGCCTACAGCGCGGCCACGGCGCCCGTGGGCGCACTGTTTGCGCTGATGACCAAGGTGGGCGTGTACAGCGTGCTGCGGCTGTGGACGCTGTTGTTTGGCCCCGAGGCCGGTGAATCGGCCCAGTTTGGCAGCCAGTGGCTGATTGGCGGCGGTCTGCTCACCATGGCCTTTGGCGCCATCGGCATGCTGGGCTCGCAGCGCCTGGGGCACCTGGCAGGCTTCAGCGCCGTCCTGTCGTCGGGCACGCTGCTGGCGGCCGTGGGCTTCGGCCAGAACCTGCTCACAGGCGGGCTGCTGTACTACCTGCTCAGCTCCACGCTGGCGGTGAGCGCCCTCTTCCTGCTGACCGACCTGATCGACCGCTGGCGCAACGATGGCTCGAACCTCGCCCCCTACGAGCAGACGGACGATGCGCCGTTTCTGTCGGCCGACCTGGTGCCCACCGAAGGCATGAACCTCGACGACAAGGAGGAGGCGCTCATCGGCGAGGTGATCCCTGCGGCCGCTGCCTTCCTGGGCCTGGCCTTCATCGCCTGCGCTCTGGTCATTGCAGGCCTGCCACCCCTGCCAGGGTTTGTGGGCAAGTTCGCCATGGTGCATGCGCTGCTCAACCCGCTGGGGCTGGGCGCATCCAGCGGGTTCCAGCTGGGCGCGGCGGGCTGGACGCTGGTGGCCCTGCTGGTGACCTCGGGCCTGCTGGCGCTGGTGGCCTTGACCCGTGCAGGCATCCGCCATTTCTGGGCCGCACATGATCGGTCGGCCCCCAAGCTGCTGGTACTGGAAGGCTTGCCGATTGCCCTGCTGCTGGGCGCCTGCGCGGCGCTGGCCTGGCAGGCCGGCGCCGTGATGCGCTACACCCAGGCCACGGCCGACGCATTGCACGCGCCCGCTGGCTACATGCGCACGGTGATGACCACTGAGCCCGTGCCCAACCCGCCCAAGCCCGCCACCACACCGGGGGGCAACCTGCCATGAAGCCAGAGCCCCTTCCCACATCCACATCGCCCCGGCCCTTCAAGCGGCTGGTGCCCGCGCCCCTGCTGTCGCTGGCGCTGCTGGGCCTGTGGCTGCTGCTCAACCGCAGCCTGAGTGCCGGGCATTTTGTGCTGGGCAGCGTGCTGGCGCTGGCGATTCCGCTGCTCACGGCCGGGCTGCGCCCGCTGCCGGTGCGCGTGCGCAAACCGGGCGCTGTGCTGCGCCTGGCCTTCACGGTGGTGGCTGACACCACCCGCTCTAACCTGGCCGTGGCCCGCCTGCTGCTGGCGCCCGGCCGCAGGCGCCACCCTGCCGGGTTTGTGCACATCCCGTTGGATGTGCGCGACCCCAACGCGCTGGCCGTGCTGGCGATGATCGTCTGCATCACCCCTGGCACGGCCTGGGCCGAGCTGTCGCTGGACCGCAGCGTGCTGCTGCTGCATGTGTTGGAACTGGACGACGCGGCCACCGTGATCGCCGACGTGAAGCGGCGCTACGAGGCCCCTTTGATGGAGATTTTTGAATGACCCCGATACTGGATTGGGCCCTCCCCATCGCCCTGTTCATGCTGGCCCTGGCCATGGGCTGCGCGCTGATCCGCCTGCTCAAGGGCCCCTCCGCACAAGACCGGGTGCTGGCGCTCGACTGCATGTACCTGAGCGGCATGCTGGTGATGCTGGTGCTGGGCCTGCTGTATGGCAGCAAGAACTACTTCGAAGCTGCGCTGCTGCTGGCGCTGTTCAGCTTTGTGGGCAGCATGGCCATGGCCAAGTTTCTGCTGCGTGGCGAGGTGATCGAATGACCGAAGCCGCTACCACTGCCATGCTGCCGCTGTGGCTCGAAATCATCGTGGCCGTTCTTGTGCTGGCGGGCGCCGGGCTGGCGCTGCTGGGCTCCACCGGCTTGCTGCGCCTGCCCACGTTTTTCGAGCGTGTACATGCGCCCGCCATCATCGCCACGCTGGGCTGCTGGCTGATCATGCACGGCACGGTGCTGTACTTCTCGGTGGCCGACCGCAGCCTGGCGCTGCATGCGCTGCTGATCGCCGTGTTTGTGGCGATCACGGTGCCGATCATGTCGATCTTCTTGATGCGCGCGGCGCTGTTCCGCGCGCGGCAGATGGGGCTGGACGTGCCGCCCAGCCTCAGCCAGCCCAAGGCACCCGCAGAAGGCAAAGACTCCTGATTTGATAGCTGCTTGCGCTTTATGGACGCGCGCAAGCAGCCATTTTTACTCCTACTTTTGGTCTGAAGATCCAAAACCGCCGCCGCCCGGTGTGTGGATTTCAAACACATCGCCCGGCAGCATTTCAGCCTGGCCGATGTGATCCAGCAGCTCCACCCGGCCATCACTGCGCACCACCTTGTTGATGCCCACGGCCCCCGGCTGGCCGCCCGCCATGCCAAACGCGCCTTGGTGGCGGCCGTTGGACAAAATGCTGGCCGTCATCGGCTCCAGAAAGCGCACACGGCGGATGCCGCCATCACCACCCTTCCACTGCCCGGCGCCGCCCGAGCCCTTGCGGATCTCGTAGCCCTCCAGCCGCACCGGGAAGCGGAACTCCAGCACCTCGGGGTCCGTGAGGCGCGAGTTGGTCATGTGGCATTGCACGACGCTGGTGCCTGCAAAGCCACCGGTGAGCTGCCCGTTGGAATCCCACACGCCGCCCGCGCCGCTGCCCCCCGAGATGGTCTCGTAGTACTGGTAGCGCGTGCTGCCAAAGGTGAAGTTGTTCATGGTGCACTGCCCCGCCGCCATCAGGCCCAGTGCGCCGTACAGCGCATTGGTGATACAGGTGGAGGTCTCCACATTGCCCGCCACCACCGAGGCTGGCGGGTTGGGGTTGAGCATGCTGCCCGGCGGGATGATGACGTTGAGCGGCTTGAGGCACCCGGCGTTGAGCGGAATGTCGTCGTCCACCAGCGTGCGGAACACATACAGCACCGCCGCCATGCACACCGCCGTGGGCGCGTTGAAGTTGTTGGTCTGCTGCGGGCTCGTGCCGGTGAAGTCGATGGTAGCGCTGCGGCTTTGTGCATCCACCTTCACAGCCACGCTGATCTGAGCGCCGTTGTCCAGCGGCAGCGTGAACGCGCCGTCCTTGAGCCGTGTGATGACGCGGCGCACGGACTCTTCGGCGTTGTCCTGCACATGGCGCATGTAGGCCAACACGACATCGAGGCCAAATTCGGCCACCATGCGGCGCAGCTCCTGCTGGCCTTTCTCGTTGGCGGCGATCTGCGCGCGCAGGTCGGCCATGTTTTGCTGGGGGTTGCGGCTCGGGTATTCGCCGCTTTCCAGCAGCGCAATCATCTCGGCCTCGCGCAGCACACCGCGTTCCACCAGCTTCACGTTATTGATCTGCACGCCCTCTTCTTCAATGCGCGTGGAGAACGGCGGCATGGAGCCCGGCGTGGTGCCGCCCACATCGGCGTGGTGGCCCCGGCTACCAACATAGAACGTGGGCTCGGCCTCGTTGGCGATGTAGACCGGCGTGATGACCGTGATGTCCGGCAGGTGCGTGCCGCCGTGGTACGGGTCGTTGAGCACGAACACATCGCCGGGCTGCATGCGGCCCGCGTTCTCGCGGATCACGGTCTTGATGCTCTCGCCCATGCTGCCCAGGTGCACGGGCATGTGGGGCGCGTTGGCGATCAGGTTGCCTGCGGTGTCAAACAGCGCGCAGCTGAAGTCCAGGCGCTCTTTGATGTTCACCGAGTACGCCGTGTTCTGCAGCTGCAGCCCCATCTGCTCGGCAATGTTCATGAACAGGTTGTTGAACACCTCCAGCAGCACCGGGTCCACCGTGGTGCCCACGGCATGCTGCACGGCGCGCGCCACACGGCGGTTGAGCAGCAGGTGGTCCAGGTCGGTCAGCGCGGCCTCCCAGCCGGGCTCTACTATTGTTGTAGCGTTCTTCTCGGCAATGATGGCCGGGCCGGGGATCACGTCGCCGGGACGCAGGTCCTCGCGCACCACCAGCGCCGCGTCGTGCCACGCGGGCACGCCGTCCACACCGCCGGTGTACATGCGCACGGTGCTGCGGCGCGGCACCTCGCGTGCGGGCTGCAGCGTGTGGCGTGGCTCCACGGGGGCATCGCCGGGCACCACGGCCTCGACGGACACGGCCTCCACCACCAGGCCCTTGCCCTGCATGAGGAACGCAAAACGCTGGCGGTAAGCGTTCTCGAACGCGGCGGTGATTTCGGCCAGCGAGCCAAACGGCACGATGAGTGCCGAGTCGCTGCCCTCATAGCGTACATGCACGCGGCGGTGCACCACGGCAGTGCCCGCGCCCACCTGCTGGCGCTCCAGCTCGGTGCGTGCGGTGGTGGCCAGTTGGTCCAGCGTGGCTTCGATGCCTGCGAGCGCTTCGGGCGCGAGCTTGGTTTCCACCGCCTGTTCGCGGATCACGTTCTGGTCCGCCAGGCCCATGCCGTAAGCACTGAGCACGCCCGCCAGCGGGTGCACAAACACGCGTGTCATGCCTAAAGCATCGGCCACCAAACACGCATGCTGGCCGCCCGCGCCCCCAAAGCATTGCAGCGTGTAGCGCGTCACGTCATACCCACGCGCTACGCTGATCTTCTTGATCGCGTTGGCCATCTGCTGCACGGCGATCTGGATGAAGCCATGGGCCACGTCTTCTTGCGAGCGGCCGCTTTGCACCGCCAGCTGCGCAAACTTCTGCCCCACTACATCGCGATCGAGCGCCTCGTTGGCTGCGTGGCCAAACACCTTGGGGAAGTGCGCGGGCTGGATCTTGCCCACCATCACGTTCGCATCGGTCACGGCCAGCGGGCCGCCCCGGCGGTAACTGGCAGGGCCGGGGTTCGCGCCCGCGCTTTCGGGGCCGACGCGGAAGCGTGCGCCGTCAAAACCCAAGATAGAGCCGCCACCAGCCGCGACGGTGTGGATGCTCATCATCGGCGCACGCATGCGCACGCCCGCCACCTGGGTCTCGAACTCGCGCTCGAACTCGCCCGCGTAGTGGCTCACGTCGGTGCTGGTGCCCCCCATGTCAAAGCCGATGACCTTGTCGTAGCCTGCCAAACCGGCGGTGCGGGCCATGCCGACGATGCCGCCTGCGGGGCCCGACAGGATCGCGTCCTTACCCTGGAACACCTGCGCATCCGTCAGGCCGCCCGACGACTGCATGAAGAACAGCTTCACGCCTGGCATTTCGCTGGCCACCCGGTCCACATAGCGGCGCAGGATGGGCGACAGGTACGCATCCACCACCGTGGTGTCGCCCCGGCTCACCAGCTTCATCATGGGGCTGGTGGCGTGCGATGCACTCACCTGCGTGAAGCCCGCTTCGCGCGCAATGCGGGCGGCGGCTTCTTCGTGTGCGGTGTAGCGGTAGCCGTGCATGAACACGATGGCCGCGCTGCGCAGGCCTGCGTCGTAGGCCGCCCACAGGCGTTCTTTCAGGTGGGCTTCGTCCAGCGGCTCGATCACCTCGCCCCGCGCACCCACACGCTCCTGCGCCTCGATCACGCGCTCGTACAACAGCTCCGGCAGCACGATGTGGCGGTCGAACAGACGCGGGCGGTTCTGGTACGCAATGCGCAGCGCGTCCTTGAAGCCCTTGGTGGTGATGAGCAGCGTGGGCTCGCCCTTGCGCTCCAAGAGCGCGTTGGTGGCCACGGTGGTGCCCATCTTCACGCATTCCACCAGCTCGGGCGTCACGGGTTCGCCGGGCTTCAAACCGAGCAGGTGGCGGATGCCTGCGACAGCCGCGTCCTTGTACTGCTCGGGGTTCTCTGACAGCAGCTTGTGCGTGACCAGCGTGCCGTCCGGCCGCTTGCCCACCACGTCGGTGAAGGTGCCGCCCCGGTCGATCCAGAACTGCCAGCGGGACATGGGAGAGGGTTGGTTGGACATATCAATGCTACTCATTTGATAGCTATCAGCGCTTTACAGTCGAGCGCAAGAGCCGTTTTATATTCAGATTTTCGAGCCACACAGGCCACATGCAGGCCACACACAGGGAACGCAGGCCGCCAGCATCACAATGACGCGGCCGAGCGCGCCGCCTGGTCGTACATGCCCGAGAGCACACGCAGCAACCGGGCCAGCTCTCCGATGTCGCGGTTCAGCGCGTCGTCGGCTTTCAGGGCGTCGATCAGGCAGCTCTCGCGGATCTCGCGGTAGCGCTGCACGTAGGCACGGCCCACATCGGTGGCAGCGTAGGTCACTTCCTTGCCGTTCTTTTGCGAGGCCACGACGCCCAGGTTCTGCAGCTTTTTCAGCGCGTAGTTCACCAAGTGCGTGTCTTCCACATTCATGATGAAGCAGATGTCGGCCAGGCGTTTGTCGCGCGCGCGGTGCGTGACATGGTGCAGAACCACCACGTCGAGCGGCGTCAGATCCTTGAGCCCCGCCGCTGCCATGCAGTGCACCACCCAGCGGTGGAAGGCATTGCCCGCCACGATGAGGCCGAACTCGAACTCGCTCATTTCTGCGCTCTGTGCCGACACCAGGTGTGCCGATGACACGATGGGGCCGGAGTCGGTTTTGGCCTTGGGCTTGGCGTCAGATTTCATGGCGGGTTAGGGCCTGTGGGTTCTGTCATTGGCACGGGATATGCATGGGGCATTGTAGGCAAGTCGATGGTAATTTGTTGGCAATTTGTCAGCGTTTAGGCAAAACACCTATCGCAATCGGATCGGCTTCCGATACAGTGATTTGTTACATCCAACCTTGTACATACAACCCTGCGGAGCAATATCCATGAAGCGTCGAATCTTCCCCGTGACCGCACTCGCCCTGACCCTGGCTGCGGGCCTGTCTGCCACCTCGGCATTCGCCCAGACCAAGTGGGATCTGGCAGCCGCCTACCCAGCCACCAACTTCCACACAGAGAACATGGTGCAGCTGGCCGGCGATGTAGACAAGGCCACGGGGGGCAAGCTCAAGATCACGGTGCATGCCAACGCCGCACTGTTCAAGGCCCCCGAAATCAAGCGCGCGGTGCAAGGCGGCCAGGCGCAGATGGGTGAGATCCTGCTGGCCAACTTCCAGAACGAATGGCAACTGTTTGGCGTGGACGGCCTGCCGTTCCTGGCCGATAGCTACGACGCCTCCAAGAAGCTCTACGCCGCGCAAAAGCCTTTTCTTGAAAAGAAGCTGGCCGAGCAAGGCATGGTGCTGCTGTATGCCGTGGCCTGGCCTCCGCAAGGCATCTACACCAAGAAGCCCCTGGCCTCGGCCGCCGACCTCAAGGGCATCAAGTGGCGCGCCTACAGCCCCGCCACCGCCCGCATTGCCGAACTGGTGGGCGCACAGCCTGTGACAGTGCAGGCCGCAGAGTTCTCGCAGGCCCTGGCCACGGGCGTGGTCGAATCGACGATGACCTCGGGCGCCACCGGTGTGGACAGCAAGCTGTACGAGCACCTCAAGTTCTACTACGACACCCAGGCTTGGCTGCCCAAGAACGCCGTGCTGGTGAACAAGAAGGCGTTTGACGCGCTGGACAAGCCCAGCCAGGACGCCCTGCTCAAGGCCGGTGCCGACGCCGAAGCACGTGGTTGGGCTGCCAGCGCCAAGGTCAATACCGACACCATCGCCAAGCTCAAGGCCAATGGCATGGCGGTAGAAGCGCCGCCCGCCGCCCTCAAGGCCGACATGGCCAAGGTCGGCGACACCATGCTCAAGGAATGGCTGGACAAGGCCGGCCCCGAAGGCAAGGCGCTCATCGACGCCTACCGCAAGTAAGCCCAGGCACCCACGCAAATGCGTCGTCTGCTGGACTTTCTGTACGACAGCGCCGCCGCCCTGGCGGCGCTTTTCATGGTCGGCCTGCTGGGCATGGTGCTGCTGTCCATCGCCAGCCGGCAGTTCCACTTCCACGTGCCGGGCACGGATGCCTACGCAGGCTATCTGATGGCAGCTGCGGGTTTTCTGGCGCTGGCCCACACCTTGAAGCGCGGCGAACACATCCGCGTCACGCTGCTGCTCAACTTTTTGAAGGGCGGCGCCAAGAAGGCCTTTGAGATCTGGGCCCTGGCCATTGCCACGCTGCTGGCCGTGCTGTTTGCGGTGTACAGCTGCAAGCTGGCCTGGCAATCGCACGAGTTCCACGACATCTCCACCGGCAGCGATGCCACGCCCCTGTGGATTCCCCAGATCGCCATGGCCGTGGGCACGGTGATTCTGGCCATCGCCTTCATCGACGAGCTGGTGCTGGAGGTGATGAACAAACGCGCCGACGCCCATCCCGGCGAAGCCTTGCGCAATGAATAAGCAAACCAGGCCCACCTACCATGAGTGATCTCGCCATTACCGGCCTGCTGGTCCTGTCGCTGTTCCTGATTCTGGGCAGCGGTGTCTGGATCGGCCTCACCCTCTCGGGCGTAGCCTGGATAGGCATGCAATTGTTCTCGTCGCGCCCTGCGGGCGATGCGATGGCGGTGACGATCTGGGGCAGCGCCTCCAGCTGGACCTTGACCGCCCTGCCCCTGTTCATCTGGATGGGCGAAATCCTGTTCCGCACCCGCCTGTCGCAAGACATGTTCAAGGGCCTCGCCCCGTGGGTGCAGGCCCTGCCGGGCCGCCTGCTGCACACCAACGTAGTGGGCTGCACGATTTTTGCGGCCGTGTCGGGGTCGAGTGCCGCCACCTGCGCCACCATCGGCAAGATGACGCTGCCCGAACTGACACGCCGGGGCTACCCTGAGCACATGGTGGTGGGCACCCTGGCCGGGGCCAGCACGCTGGGCCTCTTGATCCCGCCGTCGATCATCATGATCGTCTACGGCGTATCGGCCGAAGTGTCCATCTCGCAGCTGTTCATTGCGGGCGTGCTGCCGGGCATTCTGCTGGCGGCCCTGTTCTCAGGCTACATCATGGTCTGGGCGCTGCGGCACCCCGACCAGATTCCCGCCGCCGACGTGCGCCTGACCTTTGCGCAAAAGCTGGCCGAGTCGCGCAGCCTGATCCCGGTGGTGCTGCTGATTGCAGCGGTGCTGGGCAGCATCTACACCGGCTTTGCCACGGCCACCGAAGCCGCAGCCGTGGGTGTGGTGGGCTCGCTGGTGCTCTCGGCCGTGCAGGGCTCGATGAGTTGGAACACATTCAAGGAATCGCTGATGGGCGCCACGCGCCTGTACTGCATGATTGCGCTGATCCTGGCCGGTGCCGCGTTTCTCACGCTGTCCATGGGCTATATCGGTCTGCCGCGCCACCTGGCTGAATGGATTGCGTCGCTGGGGCTCAACAAGGCCCAGCTCATTGCGGCGCTCGCAGTGTTCTTCATCATCCTGGGCTGCTTCCTGGACGGCATCTCCATGGTGGTGCTGACCATGGGTGTGCTCATGCCCACGGTACACGCGGCAGGCATCGACCCCATCTGGTTCGGCATCTTCATCGTGCTGGTGGTCGAGATGGCGCAGATCACACCGCCCGTGGGTTTCAACCTGTTCGTGCTGCAAGGCATGACCGGCCGCCAGCTGCCCTGGATCGCCAAGGTGGCCCTGCCCATGTTCCTGCTGATGTGCGCGGCCGTGGCGCTGCTCTATATCTTCCCCGGCATCGTCACCTGGCTGCCGCAGCAGATGGCGGCGCGCTGAGCCGCCGGCATGCGAAACGGGTGTGGTCCAGACCAGGGTCGCTCCGTTTTGCTCTTTTGGGGGAAGGCGCGAAGCGACCCAGGGGGACTTCATTTGCTGTGACAATCCCCCCATGCTCAATGTTCTGGCCATCTGCATCGGCGCCTGTGTGGGCGCACTGGCGCGCTGGCGCCTGGGCCTGTGGCTCAGCCCGGGCGGCTTGATTCCCTGGGGAACCCTGGCAGCCAACCTGGTGGGCGGTTATCTCATCGGCGTGTGTGTGGCTGTTTTTCACGCCCTGCCCCAGATCGATCCTGTCTGGCGGCTGGCCTTGGTCACGGGTTTTCTGGGCGCACTCACCACGTTCTCCAGCTTCTCGGCCGAGGTGGTTGAAATGTTGATGGTGCAACGCTACGCCATGGCCCTGGGCACTACAGCACTGCACCTGTTCGGGTCGCTATGCCTGACGGCGCTTGGCATACAAAGTGCTTCATATTTCATAGCAGCCCGCGCATTGTAGACTTGCCCACGGGCCCATTTTCTCTACACCTCATCCTCCATTGCATTACGCTGCCCAAGCCGGTGGCCGCAGCATTCGCCCCACCCCTTTTCCCCTACAGACCGACACGAAGAGTCTCTTATGGACGCCAATACCCAACTCAACGAACGCCGCCTGGCCGATGCCTGGGCGGAACTGCAGAACCACGCAGTCAACGGCAACCCCTTGCACGCAGACGCATATCGCCTCGCGTTTGCCGACCCGGAATTCCTGTTCCGCCGCGAGACACGCGGCATCCGCTTTCAGCTGGAAATGCTCAAGCCCGACCTGGGCCAGGCCGAGCAAGGCATCGAGAACACCGTGGTGGTCTACGGCAGCGCCCGGTTTGTGGCACCCGACGAGGCCGCAGCCCAGTTGGCCGAGGCCGAGGCCAGTGGCGACGAGGTGCGCCTGCAGCGTGCCCAGCAGGCCGTGCGCAACGCCCGCTACTACGACCTCGCCCGCCAGTTCGCCAAGGTGGTGGCGGAATACAGCGAGCACCAGCGCCCCGCAGACCGCATCTACATCTGCACGGGCGGCGGCCCCGGCGTCATGGAGGCCGCCAACCGGGGTGCCCACGAAGCCGGTGCACTGAACGTGGGCCTGAACATCGCCCTGCCCCACGAGCAAAGCGGCAATCGCTTCATCTCGCCCTCGCTCTCCTTCAAGTTCCACTACTTCGCGCTGCGCAAGATGCACTTCATGATGCGCGCCAAGGCATTGGTGGCCTTCCCGGGCGGTTTTGGCACGCTGGACGAACTGTTTGAGGTGCTCACGCTGGTGCAGACCAAGAAGGCCAAGCCCGTGCCCATCGTGCTGTTCGGCACCGACTACTGGAGGCGGCTGATCAACTTCGAAGTGCTGGTGGAAGAAGGCACGATCTCCGCCCAAGACCTCAAGCTCTTTCACTACACCGACGACCCGCAAGAGGCGTGGGAGCTGATCAAGTCGTTCTACCAGCTGTAGGCTTTTCTTTGCCTACTGGCTCCGCACGGCAAGCGGCACTCAGCCCGGCCCCTGACCCGGCTGTTTTTTCTCGCCCCCGATGCGCCACGCCAGCCGGGCGCCGCCCAGGCCTGCGGCGCCCACCCCCCAGAACAGGCCGCTCACGCCAATCACCGCCCCGGCCGATCCGAACATCAGGGGCATCAGCACGCTGGATGCGTTGATGGCCATGAGGCGCAGCCCCAGCGCTTCGCCCTGGCGATGTGAGGGCGTGATCTGGTGCAGCAGGCTCATCACCATGGGCTGCCCCGTGCCCAGCACCAGGCCCAGCAACACCGAGCACAGCCCCATGGCCCAGGCGCTTTGCAGCATGGGGTACACCGCAAACAACACGGCCGTCACCAGCATGGCGCCGGCCATCACGCCCCGCTCGCGCAAGTGCTTGGCCACAAAGGGCATAAGCACGCGGATCACGGTGGCCGCAATCGCAAACGCCCCGAAGATGGTGCCAATGACCGCCGCCGACAAGCCGCGCTCATGCCCCAGCAGCGGCACCGCAAAGGCATGCACATCCCAGCACGACGAGATGAGCCAGTTCACGATGAGCAGGCGGCGAAACGGTGGGTCGTTCAGCAGATCCCAGGCACGCTGTGGCGGGCCATCTTTGGCGGAGGCTGCGGCCGCAGCGGGCAGATCCTGCGTGCTGCGCACACACCACCAACTGACCAGGGGCAGCAACGCCAGCAACGCAAAGGCCGCGCGGTAGCCTTCCAGGCTGCCCGGGGTGGTACCCGCATGGTCGATGGCCAGCCCCGCCGCAAATGGGCCGATGAAGTTGGACACCGCCGGGCCTATCGACAGCCAGCTGAACACCTGCTTGAGTTCGGTGGCGTCATGCACGGCGCGGCCCGCGTGGCGCTGCACGGCAATGGTGGCGCCCCCTGCGCCCGCCCCTGTCATCAAGGCCGCAACGCACAAGACCGCATAGGTCGGAAACACCACCGCCAGCCCTGCGCCCATGCACGCCACAGCCACCGAATAAGCCATCGGCCGCTTCAGGCCATGCCGGTCTGCAAACCGGCCCGCAGGAAGGGCCAGAAACACCTGGGTGAGCGCGAACAGCGCCACCAGAAACCCCACTGCCGCCACGCTGTAGCCCTCGCGCAGCGCGAGCAGGGGCGCGGCCAGCCGCATGCCAGCCATGCTGCCGTGCACACAGATCTGCGCGGCAATCAGCCGGGCCAGTGCCCAGTTCACAGCGGATCGTCCTCGGGGTCCAGCCCCGGCAACGGCACGGTGGTGGCCCCTGGCGCAGGCAGGTCCTGCACATCCCGCAGGCGCTTCTGGATGGCGCGGGTGCGCACGCCCACCTCGTCAAACTTCTTGGCGGCGGCGTCGATGGATTTTTTGGTGGCCTCCACCACATCACCAAACTTGGCGAACTCGGTCTTGACCATGCCCAGAAGGCTCCACACTTCTGACGAGCGTTTTTCAATCGCCAGCGTCTTGAAGCCCATCTGCAGGCTGTTGAGCATGGCGGCCAGATTGGCCGGGCCGGTGATCATCACGCGGCAATCGTTCTGCACGGCCTCGACCAGGCCCGGACGGCGCATGACCTCGGCAAACAGGCCTTCGGTGGGCAGGTACAGCACGGCAAAGTCGGTGGTGTGCGGGGGCGAGACGTACTTCGCGAAGATCTTCTTGGCTTCGAGCTTGATCGAGGTCTCGAACGCATTGCCCGCAGACAAGATGGCCGCCTTGTCGGCCGCGTCCTGCGCATCCATCAGGCGCTGGTATTGCTCCACCGGGTACTTGGAATCGATGGGCAGCCACACGGGGTGCTCGTCGCTCTTGCCCGGCAGGCGGATCGCAAATTCCACCAACTCATCGCTGCCTGGCACGGTTTTGACGTTGCGCGCGAACTGCTCGGGGGTGAGCACGTTGTCGATGATGGCGCCGAGCTGCATTTCGCCCCAGGTACCGCGCGACTTCACGTTGGTCATCACACGCTTCAAGTCGCCCACGCTGCCGGCCAAGGTCTGCATCTCGCCCAGGCCCTTGTGCACTTGTTCCAGCCGGTCGCTCACCAGCTTGAAGGATTCGCCCAGGCGCTGCTCCAGCGTGGCGTGCAGCTTTTCGTCCACCGTGCGGCGCATTTCTTCGAGCTTGGTGGCGTTGTCGGCCTGGATGGCGGCCAGGCGCTCGTTGAGCGCCGTGCGCAGTTGTTCGGCATTGTGCTGGCTGCCCTGCACCAGCCCGGTGAGCTGCTGCGACACCGCGTCTTGCAACACCGCAAACTGGTTCTTGATCTGAAAGCTGTTGGCTTCGAGCTGGTCTTTGAGCGCTTGCGACATCACCCCCAACTGCGACTGGGTGTCGCTCTTGAGCGAATCGAGCGTGAGGCGCGTGGCTGCGTCCAGGGCCGTGAGGCGCTGCTCCAGCCGCGCCTCGAACACGCCAAAGGCGGCCAACAGCTCGGCACGGCCGTTGCGCGATTCGGCCACCGCCTGCGTCAAACGCTCATCGACCGCGTGGCGCAGCCCCTCCAGCGTGGTCTGCGTGGTTTGGGTGAAGCCGCGCAGTTGCTGGCCCATGCCATCCAGCGCGCCATCGTTCTTGGCCACGGCCAGCTGGGTGGCCTGGGTGGTGCGCTCCAGCGCCTGCAGGCGGGCCAGCCATTCGGGCGGCAAATCCACGCGGGGGCGGCGCAGCGCCAGCAGCGCGAGCGCGATGAACACCAGGGCCAGTGCGGCCAGCAGAACGAGGGTATCGGTAGTCAAGGAAGAATTACTATGGTTTCGATAGCTGCTAGCGCTTATCTATCAAGCGCTAGCGGTCAATTTCTCTTAATGAATCCGGCGTTACTCCGCCCGCAGGCCAGGCACGGGCTGGTTCACCGGAGTGAGGGGGGCACGCCCGCCCAAAAAGGCGATCAGATTGTCCGCCGCCAGGTTGGCCATGGCGCGGCGCGTGGGCACCGTAGCGCTGGCGATGTGGGGCGTGAGCACCACGTTGGGCACGGTGAGCAGATCGGGGTGCACGCTGGGCTCACCCTCAAACACATCTAGGCCCGCCGCGGCAATGCGGCCTTCGCGCAGCGCCACGGCCAGCGCCGCGTCGTCCACAATGCCGCCACGCGCAATGTTGATGAGGGTGGCCGTGGGCTTCATCAGCGCCAGTTCGACCGCGCCAATGGTGTGGTGCGAGGCTGCGCTGTACGGCACCACCAGCACCACATGGTCGGCCGTGCGCAGCAAGTCTTCCTTGCCCACGTAGGTGGCCTTGCATTCGGCTTCCAGGTCAGCCGACAGGCGCGAGCGGTTGTGATAAACCACCTTCATGCCAAAGCCATGCGCGCCGCGCTTGGCAATGCCCTGCCCGATGCGACCCATGCCGATGATGCCCAGCGTGCTGCCGTGGATGTCGCTGCCCGCGAACATGTCGTAGCTCCACTTCGTCCACTTGCCAGCGCGCAGGTAATGCTCGCTCTCGGTCATGCGGCGCGCCGTGGCCATCAAGAGCGCAAAGCCGAAGTCGGCCGTGGTCTCGGTCAGCACGTCGGGGGTGTTGGTGCCCAACACGCCCGCCGCCGTCATCGCGTCCACATCAAAGTTGTTGTAGCCCACGGCCATGTTGGCGCAGATTTTGAGACGCGGCGCCGCAGCCAGCAGTGCGGCATCCACGCGCTGGCTGCCGGTGGTCAGCACTCCGTCCTTGTCCACCAAGCGCGCGGCCAACTCGGCTGGGGTCCAGATCACGTCGTCGGGGTTGTCCTCCACGTCGAAGTGCGCGCGCAGGCGGTCCACGATGTCGGGGAAGATAGCTCGGGCGACCAGGATGCGGGGTTTGCTCATGAATCTTCAGTCTCCAATGTATGGATACGGCTGCCGTACCTTGCAACTGGCGCGGCCCGCACCAGCGGCCACCGTGCAAGGGCAGCCCCGCCGCACTGGTGGCGTCCCCCTTCCCATCGCGCAGCGATGAGAGAAGGGGGAAGCGGCGCAGCCGCTCAGGGGGATGGTCACTACCTAAACCAGATGAAAGTCATCACGATGAAAAGCGGCACCAGGATGCCCCCCGACCACAGCATGTATCCAAAGAAGCTGGGCATCTTCACGCCCCGGTCTTCGGCGATGGCCTTGACCATGAGGTTGGGTGCGTTGCCGATGTAGGTGTTGGCGCCCATGAACACCGCGCCCGCCGAGATGGCGGCCAGCGTGGGCGCCAGGGTGGTCATCAGCACCGCCGGGTCACCGCCCGCCGTGTTGAAGAAAACGAGGTAAGTGGGGGCGTTGTCCAGGAACGAGCTCAGGGCACCCGTGGCCCAGAAGTACATGGCCGGGTCGGGTGAACCATCTGCGCGGGTCACGGCCGACACAACGGCGCCAAACGGGCCGTTGACGCCCGCCTTGAGCATGGCGATGACCGGGATGATGGTGAGAAAGATGCCCGCAAACAGCTTGGCCACCTCTTGCATCGGCCCCCAGCCGAACTGGTTGTCTTCATGCACCTTCTTGGGCGTGAGCCACAGGGATACAAAGGTGACGATGACCAAACCGACGTCGCGCACGATGCCAGGCAGGCCAACGTCGGTGCCCGCGATGTTGAACACCACCGACGACTTCCAGAAGCCGCTGACCAGCACCAGCGCCACCACCACGCCCAGCAGGGCAAAGTTGACCTTGCCATCAAAGCCGATGGCCCGGCTGTCGGGTGTGGGGTCGGCCGTGATCACTTCTTCGCTGCGGCGGTAGTACCAGGAATCGAGCACAAAGAAGATGGCCAGCAGCGCACCCACGAGGAAAAGCGTTTCCTGGAAGATGTGGCTCACCGTCCAGAAGAAATCCACGCCCTTCAAGAAGCCCAGGAACAGCGGCGGATCGCCCAGCGGCGTGAGCGAGCCCCCGGCGTTGGACACGATGAAGATGAAGAACACCACCACATGCGCCACATGCTTGCGGTTGTCGTTGGCCCGGATCAGGGGGCGGATCAGCAGCATGGACGCCCCGGTCGTGCCCATGAAGCTGGCCAGCACGGCGCCAATGGCCAGGATGGTGGTGTTAAGCCCCGGGCTGCCGTGCAGGTTGCCGCGAATGAAAATCCCGCCCGCCACCGTGAACAGCGCAGTCAGCAGGATCACAAACGGGATGTACTCCGCCACCAGCGCATGCACCAGACTCACGCCCGCCATGCCGGGGCCGAATGTGATGGCAAACGGCACCAGAAATGCCAGCCCCCAGGCTGCCGCCACCTTGCCAAAGTGGTGGTGCCAGAAGATCGGCGCCAGGAGCGGCATGAGGGCAATCGACAGCAGAATGCCCGCGAATGGAACGCCCCAGAGGACGGACAGCGTGCTGCCATCGATGTCGGCGGCCAGGGCCCAGCCGGGCAGTGCCGCCAAAAGACCGGCCACTGCCAGCCCGCGCGAGAGTTTCATGGGTTGTGTCTCCATCCAGTTATAAAAATCGGGGCGCCTCACGGCGGTTTGACGTACTTCACAGCACATCGCGGCACTTCACGGAACCTCTGGGCGCTTCCGCGCGCCAGCGCGGCTACGCTGTCGCAGGGATATCAAACACCTGTCGCAGGTAGGCGAGGTATTTCTCGTCATCACACATGCCCTTGCCCGGCGTGTCCGACAGCTTGGCCACAGGCTGGTCGTTGCAACGCGTCATCTTGATGACCACCTGCAGCGGCTCGTGCGCCGGCGGGCTGCCCAGGTCATTGGTGAGATTGGTGCCAATGCCAAACGCCAGCTGGCAGCGGCCCCGGAACTGCTGGTACAGCTCGATAGTGCGCGGCACCGTGAGCGCATCGCTGAAGATCAGCGTCTTGGTCAGCGGGTCCACGCGGTTCTTGCGGTAGTGGTCCAAAAGGCGCTCGCCCCAGGCAAACGGGTCGCCACTGTCATGCCGCGCGCCGTCAAACAGCTTGCAAAAGTAAAGGTCAAAGTCGCGCAGGAAAGCGCTCATGCCGTACACGTCCGACAGCGCAATGCCCAGGTCCCCCCGGTACTCCTTGGCCCACATTTCAAAGCCAAAGACCTGGCTGTCGCGCAGGCGCGGGCCCAGCGCCTGGCAGGCCTGCAGATATTCATGCGCCATGGTGCCCAAGGGCGTCACGCCCAGCTTCATGGCGTAAAGCACGTTGCTGGTGCCCGCAAACTGGCCGGGGCCTGCCGGTGCGCCGGGACGGCGGTCGCCCGTGCCCAGGCGGGCCACCAGCACGCGCAGCACTTCTTCGTGCCAGGCGCGGCTAAAACGCCGGCGCGTGCCGTAGTCGGCAATCTTGAGGTCCGACAGGCCGTCACCCTGCAGCAGCTCAATCTTGGCATCCAGGCGGCGGCGGCCTTCCAGGAAGTCGGGCACTTTCTGCGTGTTGCGAAAGTAGACCTCATTGACGATGGCCAGTACCGGGATCTCGAACAGGATGGTGTGCAGCCACGGCCCCCGGATGGAGATTTCGATCTCGCCGTTGTGCTGGGGCGTGACGGTGATGTATTTCTCGTTGAGCTTGAACAGCCCGAGAAAATCCACGAAGTCGCTCTTGATGAAACGCAGGGACCGCAGGTAGGCCAGTTCGGCATCCTGGAACTGCAGGCAACACAGCGACCGGATCTCGTCGCGGATTTCGTTGGCAAACGGTGCCAGTTGCACGCCGGGGTTGCGGCACTTGAATTTGTATTCGACCTGCGCCCCCGGAAACTGGTGCAGCACGACCTGCATCATGGTGAACTTGTACAGGTCGGTGTCGAGCAGGCTGGTGATGATCATGGACAGGGCAAGCCTCAGAAATCGCGAACACGTTCCCAAGGCCTCAGACCGGGCAACGAAGCCACAAAGTGTAGGCCATCGGGGACCCTGGCACCGCGCAAGGCCAGCGGCGTCAGCCAGGTTTCAGCCGCCGCACAGCGCCTGGCCTGGTTAAGTGCCCTGTGGTGCGCCAGCGCTTATCTGTGTTGCGTTACGCGCTATCAAAACCATATCAGGCAATTTGCACGCGGTCAGCCGGGCACCACCAGAGCCTGCAGCACGGTGCGCAGCGCCTCGGGCACGGGCACCGGCCGGCGGGTTTCGCGGTCCACATACACATGGATGAAATGGCCAGCGGCAGCGGTCAGCGGCTCGCCTTGGGCAAACAGGCCCACCTCATACCTGACGCTGGAGCCGCCCAGCCGTGCCACGCGGATGCCCGCCTCCACCGTCTGCGGAAACGCCAGCGGGGCAAAGTAATTGCACTGGGTTTCGATCACCAGCCCAATGGTGCCGCCCGCATGGATATCGAGCACGCCTTGGTCGATCAGGTGGGCATTGACCGCTGTGTCAAACCAGCTGTAATACACGACGTTGTTCACATGGCCATACACGTCGTTGTCGGCCCAGCGTGTGGTGATGGAGCGAAAGGCCTGGTAGGCGCTGCGCGGCTGCGGAGACGGGCGGGCGGCCGGTGCGGACGCAGCGGCAGGGGTGGTGCTGGCGGCAGAAGTCATGGCCGCACATTCTGCCAGCGCTGGTGGTACTGCCAGGCCACGCGCCAGGTGTTGAGCTGGGCCAACACCGTGTCGTCCAGGTTGCGGCCGTAACCCCCGGCCATGGCAAAAACCAGGGGGATGCGCCGCTGCCACGCCCAGTCGAACACACGCCGGTCGCGCGCCTCCAGCCCGTCGTGCGTCACCGCCAGCCGCCCCAGGCGGTCACCCTCATGGGGGTCGGCACCTGCCAGATAGAAGATGAGCTGGGGCGCAAACCGCTGCTCCAGGGTATCGAGCGCCTGCTCCAGGGCCTGTAGATAGTCAGGGTCCGTGCAGCCATCGGGCAGCTCGACATCGAGGTCGCTGGGCTCCTTGCGGAACGGAAAGTTGCGGGCCCCGTGCAGCGACAGCGTGAACACGCTGTGATCTCCCCGGAAGATGTGCGCCGTGCCGTTGCCCTGGTGCACATCCAGGTCAATCACCGCCACCTGGAGCGGCCGGGCGGTGCGCCCGCCGCCTCCCCGCGCCCATTCCACCTGCATCAACCGGGCGGCCACCGCCACGTCGTTGAACACACAAAACCCGCTGCCCTTGTCGGCATAGGCATGGTGCGTGCCCCCCGCAAGGTTGCCCGCCACCCCTTCGTGCAGCGCCACGCGGCTTGCAGCCACGGTAGCGCCCACAGAGCGCCGCGCGCGCTCGGCCATGGCCTCGCTCCAGGGAAACCCAATCTCGCGCTGGGCCAGGGGCGGCAGCGTGCCGTCGGCAATCGCATCGATGTAGTCGGGCGCATGGGCCAGCGCCAATTCGCGGTCGGATGCGGGCAAGGCCACCTGGAGCGAGACCCCGGGCAGGTGCTGCGCAATCCGGTCGCGCAGCAGTCTGTACTTGGCCATGGGAAACCGATGGCCTTCGGGCAAGGGCAGCACAAAATGGTCTGCGTAGTAGGCGTGCATGACGCGATTGTGGCGAAGGGCGGATTTCTGGGTGGCCGTCCCTAATTTGCTGCACCGCAACAAAAAACCCTTGCAATCGCGAACGAAGCACCTAAAATTCAACCCATGCTGCACTGCAACATGACTTACCGAGTCAGGGCCAGCGCAGATGTCTGTGAACCACCTGGCCTTCAAGGCCCTCATTTTTAGGAGATATGACATGACGCTGACCGCTGAACAAATCCTGGCCTCGCACAAAGCCAACATCGAAACCCTGTTTGGTCTGACCACCAAGGCCTTCGAAGGCGTGGAAAAGCTGGTTGAACTGAACGTGACCGCTTCGCGCGCCGCTCTGTCGGAAGCCGCTACCCACACCCAGGCTGTCCTGGGCGTGAAGGACGCACAAGAACTGCTGGCCCTGCAAGCTGGCCTGTTCCAGCCCCTGGCTGAAAAGACCGCCGCCTACAGCCGTCACCTGTATGACATCGCTTCGGGCACCGGCGCCGAATTCGGCAAGGCTTTTGAATCGCAAGCTGCTGATGCTCAGAAGAGCTTCACCAACTTGGTCGACAGCGCCGCCAAGAACGCACCTGCCGGCTCCGAAACCGCTGTGGCCGTGATGAAGAGCGCCGTCTCCGCTGCCAACAACGCTTTTGAATCCGTTCAAAAGGCCGTTAAGCAAGCGTCCGACGTGGCCGAAGCCAACTTCAACGCAGTGGCCAATACCGCTGCCAACGCCGCCAAGACTGCGGCTCCCCGCAAGCGCTAAGTCCAGTACCTGCGGTCTGGAGTGCAACCTCTAGGCCGCATTCAGGGAATACCCTGATAATTCAACCACGCGCTGCGGACACCCTCCGCAGTGCACCAGTTGTCTCCTTGGATCCTCTCGAAACCCCCGTTTCAGGGATCCTTTTAAAGCCCGGTTCATGACCGGGCTTTTTTTTGCCTGGACCTTCGCGCAGCGCACTGGAACTGGCTCTGCGCGGCTTCAGCGGCCGGTTCGGCAGGCGACGGGCCCTCGTTGTGGCGGGCCTTGTCGGAAATTCCCGCCCCGTCCTTCTCGACGTGCAGACTCGCATTTGCGCTGCATCAGACGCTCGCACCAAATCCTGGTCTCTCTTGGGCGTTTATTAAGAATAATTCGTGTTTGCTTTATCATTGGCGGAGTTACAACCCCGAAAGATGCATCCATGTCGAAGACTGTGAAAGCCTTGCTGAGTGCTTGTGCCCTGGCCGCCGCTGCAGGCGTTGTCCATGCCCAGGAACAAGTCGTCAACCTCTACTCGGCCCGCCACTACTCCACCGACGAAGCGCTGTACAGCGGCTTCACCAAGGCCACTGGCATCAAGATCAACCGCGTGGATGCCGACGACGCCGGCATCCTGGCGCGCCTGAAGGCCGAGGGCGCTGCCTCGCCCGCGGATGTGATCCTGCTGGTGGACGCCGCACGTCTGTACAAGGGTGAAGTTGACGGTCTCTTCCAGCCCATCCAGTCCAAGGTGCTGAACGACGCCATCCCCGCCAACCTGCGCAGCAAGCCAGCCGCTGACGGCGGCATCGCCTGGTTCGGCCTTTCCACCCGCGCCCGCGTGATCGTCTACAACAAGGTCAAGATGCAAAAGGCGGACATCGATACCTACGAAGAGCTGGGCGACCCCAAAAACAAGGGCAAGCTGTGCATCCGCTCCGGCTCGCACCCCTACAACCTGAGCCTTTTTGGCGCCGTGACAGAGCACATGGGCGAGCAGAAGGCCGAGGCCTGGCTCAAGGGCCTAGTGGCCAACCTGGCGCGCCCTCCCAAAGGTGGCGACACGGACCAGATCAAGGCAGTGGCTGCTGGCGAATGCGATATCGCCGTGACCAACAGCTACTACCTGGCCCGCATGATGCGTTCTACCAAGCCTGAAGATGTGGCTGTGGTGAACAAGGTGGGCGTGGTGTTCCCCAACCAGGAATCCTGGGGCACCCACCTGAACATCGCGGGCGGCGCTGTGGCCAAGCACTCCAAGAACCAGGCCAACGCGGTCAAGTTTCTGGAATACCTGGCCAGCCCCGAAGCACAGAACTACTTTGCCAACGGCAACAACGAGTGGCCTGCCGCAAAGGGTGTGACCCTGGACAACCCTGCCCTCAAGGCCATGACGGGTGGACAGCCTTTCAAGAGCGAGACCATTCCTATCAGCGCAGTGGGCGCCAACACCACGAAGGTGCAGCAGATGCTGGACCGCGTCGGCTTCCAGTAAGCCCGCCCGGCTCCTGACAAGCCCGGCCTGGCCGGGCTTTTTTTCGCCTGCAGAAAGTCGGCCTCGATGCGCCATAATTGACGTTTACGTTAACGTCACTTACAGGAGACAGCACATGGACATCAAGGGCAAGGTATTCATCGTCACCGGCGGCGCATCGGGCCTGGGTGAAGGTACGGCACGCATGCTGGCGGCCCAGGGCGGCACCGTGGTCATTGCCGACATGCAGGCCGAAAAAGGCGAAGCCGTGGCCAAGGAGATCGGCGGCGCCTTTGTGAAATGTGATGTCAGCAACGAGGCCGATGGCCAGGCGGTAGTGGCCAAGGCGGTTTCGCTGGGCAAGCTCATGGGCCTGGTCAACTGTGCTGGCATTGCCCCCGCAGAAAAAACAGTGGGCAAGAACGGCGCCCATGCCCTCGCGCTGTTCAGCAAGACCATCACGGTCAATCTGATCGGCAGCTTCAATATGATCCGCCTGGCCGCTGAAGCCATGAGCAAGAACGAACCCGAATCCACCGGCGAGCGCGGTGCGCTGATCTCGACGGCCAGCGTCGCGGCCTATGACGGCCAAATTGGCCAGGCAGCCTATGCCGCATCCAAGGGCGGCGTGGTCGGCATGACACTGCCGATCGCCCGCGACTTGGCGCGCAACGGCATCCGCAATATGACGATTGCCCCCGGCATCTTCGGCACACCGATGCTGTTTGGCATGCCGCAAGAAGTTCAGGACGCGCTGGCCGCTGGTGTGCCCTTCCCCAGCCGCCTGGGCACGCCGCAGGACTATGCCAAGCTGGTGCAGCATATCTTTGAGAACGACATGCTCAATGGCGAAGTGATTCGCCTCGACGGAGCCATCCGCTTGGCACCACGCTGAAACAATGGCCTGTGGTGCCGACAGCGTCACACCTTATTTGCTATTAAATATATAGCAAACAATGCTTTCATATAAAGTGCTACAGGCCATTTTCTTCAAACTTCTACCTTTCGCACCTCCTGAGGAGGAGGTTGTCATTGCCAGGAAGGTAGACGGCTGTCATCAGCAGCCTGTTCACGGTTTCGCACGGTCGTAAGCAGGCTCTCAAACCAGGGTGACGCGACGCTCTGTCATCCAGGCATCCAGTTGCGCCGCCGGAACCGGCCGACTGAAGTAATACCCCTGGCCGGTATTGCAACCCAAAGACAACAAAGCTTCACACTGCGTGGCCGTCTCGACCCCTTCGGCGATGGACTCCAGGTCGAGGCTCTGCGCCAAGCCGATGATGGCGCGCACGATGTGTTGGGCGCTGCCATCCTCGCCAAGATGGCGCACGAAGGACTGGTCAATCTTGAGCTTGTGAACCCGCAGGCGCTGGATGTAGCTGAACGACGAGTAGCCTGTGCCAAAGTCGTCAATGGACAGCTGCACCCCCAGGTCGAACAGCTGCTGGACAATGGCGATCACCTTTTCGGGGGCGTCCATGGCAATGCTCTCGGTCAGCTCCAGCTCCAACATCTGAGGCGACACCCCGCTGTCAGCCAGTGCCTGCTGCACCATCTCGACCAAACCGGGATGGCGAAACTGAACCATCGACAGATTGACCGCCACCGTGAACCCGGTATGGCCCGCTTCGCACCACGCGCGTGCCTGTGCCAATGCAGTGCGCAATACCCATTCGCCAATGCCCAGAATCTGCCCACTGCTTTCCGCCACGGGGATGAACTCTGCGGGGCTGATCAAGCCGAGTTCCGGATGGGTCCAGCGCAGCAGTGCCTCGACCCCAGTGAGCCTGCGGTCGCGCAAGCGGATCTGGGGCTGGTAGTGCAATGCCAACTGGTTTTGCACCACCGCACTGCGCAACGCATTTTCTATCTGCAACACCCGCAATGAATGGGCTTGCATATCGGCAGAGAAAAACCGGTAGGTGTCACGCCCCGTCTCCTTGGCACGGAACATCGCCGCATCAGCACGCTGTGCCAGGGTTTCAAACTCACGGCCATCCTCTGGATACAAAGCAATGCCGATGGACGACGTCACCACCAGCTCATGGTGGCCCAACCTGCAGACCCGACGCACCTCCGACTGCAGGCTCTCGGCCACATGGGCTGCATGCTGCGCATCCGCCAATGGCAGCACGATGATGAACTCGTCTCCCCCAGGGCGCGACACGGTATCCTCCTCGCGCAGCACCAACTGCAGCCGGTGTGCGATCTCCACCAGCAACTCATCGCCCACCTGGTGGCCCAGGGAGTCATTGACATTCTTGAAATGGTCCAGATCCAGGTACAGCAATGCAAGATGCTGTCCGCTGCGCTGGGTCAGCGCAAGCGCCTGGCTGAACCGCGACGCAAACATCGTACGGTTGGGCAAGCCCGTCAGCGCATCAAAGTTGACCAGCTTGCGGATACGCTCTTCATCGCGCTTGCGTTCGGTCACATCTTCTTGCACGGCCAGGTAGTGCGTGATCCGCCCTTGCTCATCGTGCAGCGGCGAAATGATGGCCGACTCATAGTACTCACGACCGTCCTTGCGGCGGTTGAGAAACTCGCCGCGCCAGGCACGCCCCGATGACAGATGCGCCCAAAGGTCGGCATAAACAGACAGCGGGGTTCCCCCCGCGCTGAGCAGACGCGGGTTGCGCCCGACAACTTCGGCGAGGCTGTATCCGGTGGTGACGGAAAAAGCCGGATTCACATATTCAATGTTGCCGTCGGCTCCAGCGATGAAGATCGAATTGGGAGCCTGTTCTACGGCATGGCGCAGTTTGCGCAAAGTATCGAGCGTCTGCACCCGCTGCGTGATGTCACGGGACAACACCACAAAATGCGCCTCTGACGCCTCATCCATCACTTTGCGGGCCACGGAGAGTTCGAACCAGTGCTTGCCGTCTGGCAGATCGAGTGTGTACTGGAAATCACGGGCAACCCCGTGCTCGGCAGCCGCGTCAATGGCACGCTGTGCCACCGCAGCAGCCTGCGGTGGAAGAATGTCGTGAATGGTGCGCCCCAGAACCTGTTCGGCCGGCAACAGCAGCAACTCGGGCTGGCGCGTATGGATCTCGACATAACGACCACCGCGCGTCACCTCGAACATGAGATCGGGAACCGCGTCCAGCACCGCACGCAAGGCCTTGTCGGACTGCTTCAATGCGCGGTATGGCGCCTCAATAGTGCCCACAAAAATGGCCCGGTACAGATAGTAGTAACCCACCACCTTGTAGACATGGCCCAGCAGGTTGAAAGGGTCCGTGGCGGTAACGTAGAAAGTGAAAAAGAACTCGCTCAAGGCCATGACCCAGACCGCCGCGAATAGGCGAGCCACATCAAACGATGTACGCTCTCTCGCCAGACGCAGCAGGAGCACCAGCGACCCGGCATACAAGGCAATCACGCCATATTCAGCCGCAATCTTGAACGGGGTAAGACCTGTTGATCCGTACGTTTCGGGATACCAGTGCGGGTACCAGAAAACCAGCACGTGAACCGCTCCGACAACGCCAAGGACCAGCGCCAGCACGGCAAATCGCCCTGGCCCCGCAGATGCCGAATCCCCAGGCGCATGCCAGTGCAGCCCCAGCGCCCACAGCAGGCTTACGGCCACCAGGTAACGCGCAGGCAGCCAGAAATTGATGCCCTTGGCCACCGAATTGGCCGTGACGTAATCGGGCATGCCGGCATACGACAGCATGTGCGAAAAATCCAGCAGGGCCACACCCAAAAACCCGCAGGCGAGGATGAACACGTTCCGCTGAGGATTGATGCTGTGCGCCTTCCAGCCCACCGCAAAGACCAGTGCCGACACCACAATAGAGAGCGTTTCCAGCCCCTGGTGAAGTACCAGGAAATGCCGCACTCGTTCGGGAGTCGCCATCGAGAAATATGCCCAGGCGGCAACTGCAGCCCCGGTCAGCAGCCACAACACAGGAGCCACACTTCTGAAGCTGGCGGTATGTTGGGAATGGATCTGCCACCGAGAGGGAGTCATGGGCGCCTTGTCTCTTTGATGTGCCCCACCCTCAGTGCGGCCATGCTATTACACATTCTTGCACACCCCGTCTTCAGCCACAAACCAGGAACGCAGGCGCAAAAAAAACCGCTGCAGCCTTGCGACTGCAGCGGTTGATGACTGGCGGAGTGGACGGGACTCGAACCCGCGACCCCCGGCGTGACAGGCCGGTATTCTAACCAACTGAACTACCACTCCTGGCAGGCAGC